>Ga0187861_10000004_pt1 | contig 389201 bp, 274 predicted proteins | sample June2016WEW_10_1_3_FD_132986 | JGI IMG/M metagenome (GOLD analysis project Ga0187861, IMG submission 132986) | Peatland microbial communities from SPRUCE experiment site at the Marcell Experimental Forest, Minnesota, USA - June2016WEW_10_100 | ecosystem: Environmental > Terrestrial > Soil >...
AGGTCTCCAAAAGGGAAATACCACAGTTTCATGAAAGAGGTGTCGGTCGCATTGGGACGCGAGCCAACCTCACTGGACATGCGAAAAAGACATCCCTTTGATCTGGCAGTCGTGCGAATCCCTCCAGGCGCGACGAACTGTCCTTACCACGCCCATTCAGCACAGTGGGAACTTTACGTGATCATCGCAGGAGGCGGAAGCGTGCGGCATGAAGGAGGTACAAGCGCCGTGTCCGCTGGCGATGCGTTTCTCTTTGGCCCCGGAGAGGCGCACCAAATCAGTAGTGACGGCCAGGCTGACCTCGTTTATTACGTGATTGCCGACAATCCATTTGGCACGTCGTGCTACTATCCAGATAGTAAGAAATGGATGGTAGGTCAGCCTTCAAAGCGGCTTACGCTGAAAGGGGAGAAGGTCGATTACTATGACGGCGAAGAATGAAAGCCCAAGGTCACTGGGGCGGGCGGGCCACGGCAGTTGCCTATGCGGACGCGTGGGACGGCCCGCGTCGCTCAGTTCGCTAGGCGTCGCTCGCGCACCGTGAAAATCGAATACCTTGCAGACCGACCAGAGTACGTGTCGGCACTTGCAGTGTGGCATCGGCGAGAGTGGGGCCATCTCCGACCTGAGGAATCTGTGGAGGCACGCGCAGCCAAGCTGCGCGCCTGGAGCGGTCATCGGCAGATCCCGACCGTCTTTATTGCGACGGTCGAGCGTACTTTACTCGGCTCTGCCATGCTCGTGGCACACGACATGGACACCCGCATGCAATGGACGCCGTGGCTGGCTGGCGTCGTCGTTGCACCCGAGCACCGCCGACGGAGCATCGGCGCATCCTTGGCCGAACACGCTGCCGCAGAGGCTAGCGCGCTCGGCTTCCCGACGCTTTATCTCTACACGTTAAGCACTGAGCAGTATTACGAGCGTTTGGGCTGGGAGCCCATCGAACGCGACAGTTATCTCGGAGCCGCTGTCACCATCATGTCGCGCAATCTCAAATGACAACACCCGCAACGCCTAACCCGATCACTTCACTGGACGCCGCGAGTCCGTTCTGGTTGCATATCTAACGTTTTTGGCGCGGCGCCAGTGAGTTTTTGCGTTCGGCATAGCCCATGAACACGTTATTGAACTGGTTGTCCGCGTTGCCGGGCATTGTGTATCTTCTGTTAGTAGTATTTTCCCTGCTGCTGCCGTGGGGTGTCGGACACTGGCGGAAAGGGGTCGCCCATTATAATCAACAATCGTGGCGGGGTCATGGCGGGATGGGTCAGTGGTATTGACAATTTCTCTCTGCTTGCGCGGTTGGCTGGTCGTCAACCCGCCGACAACTCATCCAAAACCAACTCGGCAAAGGCTTCGTACACGGTGGACCGAGGCCCGGCGAAGAGACACTGGATCTGCCGCGCGCCGCGCACCGAGGCTTCGGCGAAGATCACCCGATGCCCGCCCACGCGCAACCGGACGTAGCCGGTCAGTTCGTCTTCCAGGAAGCGAATCCGCGGCGGATCGGCCCGACCATACTGCGTCCCGTCCGGCAGTGCGAGAACGGTAAGGCGCCGCCAGAGTTCTGGGAATGCATCCACGCCCCGCATTCTGGCCATGATGTCCACGCGCACCCGCAACGCTTCCGGGTGCTGGCAGCGGAAGCGGAGCGCGTGGCCGCGGCGGAGAAAGCTCAATCCAAACGGCGGAACGGCGATGAGTTCGGCCTGTAAATCGGCCAGCGCCCGTCGGAGTCGCCCGAGGTTGGTGGCGTCGGCCAGGATGGCGAAGTCCGCGTCGCGGCTAAACTCGGCCGCGCCGTAGAACACGCACGCCTGTCCGCCCATGAGCAGGGCGCGGACGCGGTGCGCGCGCATCGAAGAAAGGACTCTGCGTATCGGGTTCGGGATCAAGGGAACCTCCGAGCGCGAGGAACGTCTGCCAGAGTTTCTCGCTCTCCAGCCAGCGCTGAACGGGGGTCAGCCGATACCACTCGGCCCACTCGTCTTCAACCACCTGTTCCGGCTGAACCATGAAGAATTAATAACCGTTCCAGAGTCCGTTGTAAACCTCTCCCTCGGCGAAACGACTAGGCGGCCATGCCCGACAAACGCTGACGCTCCCGCCTCGACAGCGCCAGCCCCATGTGCAAAATCCAGTGCATGACTTCCATGCACCCGCTCCTGCCCGGGACTCCGACCCGCCGGCAGTTCCTCCAGCTTTCCAGCAAGGCGGCCGCGGGCACAGCCATCGCCGCCGCTGTGGCCCGGCCCGGTTACGCCGCCGAGAATGACACCATTCAGGTCGCCCTTGTCGGCTGTGGCGGTCGCGGCACCGGGGCCGCCGCCAACGCCCTGGCCGTGAAAAACGGCCCCATCAAACTCGTCGCCATGGCCGATGTGTTTGAGGAACGGCTCAACCGCAGTTACGAAACGCTCCGCAACGCCGCTACCCGCACCGAAGGCTCCGCCGATTCCTGGGTCATGGGCTTCTCCGGCGACCAGGTGGATGCGCCCGCCGACCGCCGTTTCCTTGGTTTCGACGCCTATCAGAAGGCCATGGACTGTTTGAAGCCCGGCGACGTGGTCATTCTCACCACACCCGTTGCCTTCCGCTGGGTGCATTTCACTTACGCCATCGCCAAGGGGCTGAACGTCTTTATGGAGAAACCCATCTCAGTGGACGGCCCGACCACCCGTCGCATGATCCAGCTTGCGGAGAAGGCCGCGGCGAAAAACCTCAAGGTGGGCGTCGGCCTGATGTGCCGTCATTGCGCGGCCCGGCTGGAACTCCTTGACCGCATCAAGTCTGGCCAGATCGGCGACCTCACGCTGTTGCGCACCTATCGTCTGGTGGCGCCCGCGGGAGCGGTCGGTCCCCGACCGTCGGGCATCAGCGAACTTCTGTTCCAGGTCCAGCGCTACCTCGGCTTTTTCTGGGCCAGCGGCGGCATTTTCCACGATTTTGTGGCCCATAACGTGGACGAATGTTGCTGGATGAAGGGCTCCTGGCCGGTCCGGGCCGAGGGCCAGGGCGGCCGGCTCTACCGCGGCGACGCCGTGGACCAGAACTTCGATCATTACTCGGTGGAATACACCTTCGCCGACGGCGCCAAGCTGTTCCTCAACTCGCGCTACGAGCCGGGCTGCCACGAGGAATTCGCCAGCTATGCGCACGGGACGAAGGGGGCGGCGGTGATCTCGACCTTCATGCACACGCCGGCCAAGTGCCGGGTTTTCAAGACCCAGAACGTGACCCGCCGGGCGGACATGACGTGGGCGTTTCCGCAACCCGAGCCGAACCCCTACCAGCTCGAATGGGACCACCTCATTGACGCGATCCGGCAGGACAAGCCCTACAACGAGGTGAAACGCGGCGCCGAGGCCAGCCTGGTGGTGCTGATGGGCCGCAAGGCGGTGCACACCGGCCAGATCATCACCTTCGAGGACCTGCTCAACGGAACGGAGGAATTCGCGCCCGGGTTGGATCAACTGACGATGGACTCGCCGGCGCCGGTGCTGCTGGCCAAGGACGGCCGTTATCCCGCGCCGCAGCCGGGCATCCTCCGCGACCGCGAGTATTAAGTGTCGGAGTCACCTTTAATCCACGGTCCAGGCAGTCGGTCCCCGTCGGCAAGCTGAAGTCACCGGCCAGGAAGAGTTGCGCCTGGCTGTCACGCAAAGCTTCCGGCCGACGAAAGCCTGGCGAAGGCAGAACCGAGGGTTTCAAAAAGCGATCCGATCCCGGTCAACGGCACTTGCCGGCATCCGCCGCACAACGCACACTGCGGACATGAACTTGGAAGACCACCTTGGCGACATCCTCCGAAAGGGCCGCCTTCATGCCGGCGTGACGCTCGAGGCCACCGCGCAGGCAGCCGGGCTCAGTCCCGCGGCGCTCGCCGCCCTCGAAGAAACCGGCACCCTGGCCGAGCGGCCGAATTTCGCGGCCCTGGCCAGGCTGCTTTCCCTGGACGCCGCGAAGCTTGAACGCGTCGCCGGAGGCTGGCTGCCCAACCCAACGCCGACGGATCCATGGCGCGAGCTGCGGTTGATTTCCACGACCCAGCAGGGCTACGCCGTCAACAACTACCTGATCTGGGACGAAGTCACGCGTGACGCCGCCCTGTTCGACACCGGCTTCGACGCCGCGCCATCCATCCGGCTCATCGAAGAGAACCAACTGGCCTTGCGCTACCTCTTCATCACCCACGGCCACGGGGATCATGTCGCCGGCCTGCCGCAATTGCGCGAGCGCTTCCCCAAGGCCCGCGTTCGATCCGGCACCGCCGCCGCGCCACCCGACCAACGCAATCGGGCCAACGACTGTCTCCAGCTCGGCAGCCTGCGCGTCATGAACCGGGCCACGCCCGGACACGCCGACGACGGCGTCAGCTATGTCATCGGCAACTGGCCGGACGACGCCCCGCACGTCATTATTGTGGGCGACGCCCTGTTCGCCGGCTCCATGGGCAAGGCCGGGGGTGCCGCGGCACAGGCACGACAGCATATCCGGGAACAGATCCTTTCCCTGCCACCGACCACGCTGATCTGCCCCGGCCACGGCCCGTTGACAACGGTCGCGCAGGAACTGGCCAACAACCCGTTCTTCCCTTGAGCCGTGTCCTCACGTTTTCACGTTGCACGTTTTCACGTTTTCACGTTTGACGCTGCCGGCCTTTTCCGCTTTCTTGGCACCAAGACACCGCACCATTCATCCGCGGAGGTCACAACTGCCTTGCCATGAACAACTCGCTCTCCCGCCGCTCCGCCCTTCGCAACCTCGCCGGCAGCGCCGCGCTCCTTGGCGCCGCCAGCGCCACGCCGGAACTCGCCCTCGCCGAGGACGACACCCCGCTCAAGGGCCATATCCACCACTCGGTCTGTCAGTGGTGCTATGGAAAACTCTCCCTCGACGAACTTTGCCAGGCCGCCAAGAAGATCGGCATTGAATCCATTGACCTGCTGGGCGCGGATCAGTGGGCGACCGCCAGGAAATACGGCCTGATCTGCGCCATGTGCAACGGGCCCGACAACATCGGCTACGGCTGGAATCGCGTGGAACACCACGACAAACTCGTGGCAGCGTTCGAGAAGGCCGTCCCGCAGGTGGCCGAAGCCGGCAATCCCAGCATCATCACCTTCTCCGGCAACCGCAAAGGCAAGGACGGCACCGTGGCCTACACCGTCAGCGATGAAGAGGGCATCGAAACCTGCGTCAAGGGGCTGAAACGCATCGTCGGCGTCGCCGAGAAAAACAAGGTCAACCTCGTGCTCGAACTGCTCAACAGCAAGGTGGACCACAAGGACTACATGGCGGACCACACGGCGTGGGGTGTCGAAGTCTGCAAGCGGGTCGGCTCGGAGCGGCTGAAACTCCTCTATGACATCTACCACATGCAGATCATGGAAGGCGATGTCATCCGGACGATCCGCGAGAACATCCAGTATATCGCCCACTTTCACACCGGCGGTGTGCCGGGACGCAACGAGATTGACGACTCGCAGGAACTTTTCTACCCGGCGGTGATGCGGGCCATCGTGGCCACGGGCTACAAAGGCTACGTCGCCCAGGAATTCATTCCGAAGAACAGGGACGCCGTCGCGTCCCTCCGTGCAGCGATTCATATCTGCGACGTGTAGAGGCTGCTCCTCTGCGGATTGAAGGGCCGGCGCCTGCCGGCCCTTTTTCGTTTCAACCTGAATTCTGCTGCTGGGAACAGCCAGAAGGGCGATGGACCACAGATTCACACAGATTTCGGTCGGCGTGGCCCGCTCATCTCAGCGGTGATTCGATGGATTCGTGCAAGTGCCTTGTATCTGTGTCCATCTGCGTCCATCTGTGGTTGAACTGCGTTTTCCAGGTTCAACCCGGAACCCGATCAGTGCCGACCGATTTCCGTTTGCCCGTGGGGCTTCGGTGAGTTCGTCCGGACCAATTCCGGCTGCACACGAAAAACGAACTTGCGGCCGCGATGCACTGCAATGGTGAAATCGAGTGTCTTCGCGTCCGCAGCGATGTCGCGAAAGCCGAAGGTCAGCTCCGTTCCCCCAATCGAACTCGACACGGGAACCGACTTCCGGCCCCGGTCGTCCGTGACCCTCACCACGTCCACGTAGCTGCCCTCCGGCAACGGTGACGCGGTCAAGGACAGTTCCGAAAGCTGCATCGAAGAGTAAGAGCCGTCGCTGATCGCCACCCGGCGGATGAACTGTTTGAACACAAGCTGAATGCCGTTGCGTTGGAACTCCTGCCCAAGTTTCAGGGTCTCCTCCGCTTTCGACAACCGCACGCCCTTCAGTTCAACCAACTCGTCGGAGCCGAAAGCCGCCTCCGCTGTTCGCTTCGCCCAGAACCCGACCTCCCACACCTCGGAAGGCCAGAGCGACGGGGCGAACAGGAAGTGGATGCCATCATCCGACAAGGCCAAGCTGGTGGAACCGCTCTCGACATGGTTGCCCGTGGCGTCCTGCAGCTCAGCCCTCGCCAAGGTCCAGTGCTTCGTCGGTTGACCATCTTCGGCAAAGCGCGCGACCACGCCTACGTGCCTTTCCTCGCCCTCCGCGGCTGGGTCGGCGATCACGGTCGAGCCGTCCGAGTTGCCGCGAAACGTCATTCCGTTCCCGAGGCCGGCCTGCAGGCTTACGAGAATACACTGGAGGTTGCCGTTGGTCCGCACCGTCGGCGACGGATCGCCGCGCCAGGCGGGCCAGGAAGTCCCCAGCGGATTGCGCAGGCGGATGCGCGTCAACGGGGTGGACGAGACAATCCCAGGGTTTCGTTGGAGCACCACGAGATCGAACTCGGTCAACCGGCGGGGAAACGCCATCACGTCCACGGACATGGCTCCGGCACCGGGAATTGGGGCGAACCAATGAGCCACACCCACCGGAAAACCCGCCGCGTCGGCCACGCTCACTTCCAGATCAAGCACGGGGCCAGGCGCAGCAAACGGCCCGCCCCTTGCGACCGCACGGGGATCGCTTCGCTCAAACCAGGCCTTCAGCACGGACTTCGGCGTGGTCAGCCGCGCCGGCGGCTGCCAGTGGAAGACGTGGCCGAAAACAAACTGCACCGGCCGGGGCAGATGGCTCATCAGCGGGAAGCGCCCCGGAGCGACGTGGTTGGTGCCGTAGGTCGTGCCCAGAAACCGCAGCGTCGTGCCATCTGAAAGCGTGCTCTCAGCCGAAGGTCCGCGGCGAATCGCCCAGACCCCGCCAAGGAAAAGAGCGGCGAGGAGGATGATCGTTCCGGCGCATCCCAGCCGAACCATCCAGCGGCGCGAGCGTGCCATGGCCGGCAAGAGTTGGCTGGCGCGGCGGACCACGCAAGCGGATTTCCTCGGTCGTGGGCCGCGAACCGCTGGGCCGCGGTTTGAGAATGGGGAGCGCGACCGTCGCGGGCGCAGCCGCCGGCGTCCCGCCGACGGCCGGCTGGGGCGGACCACCCTTGCGAAGTGCGAATGACGAAGTGCGAATGACGAATGAGGAACGGCCGGGCGCGAACCGCACGGAGCGGAGTCTCCGGCGGGACGCCTACGCTCCCCCAATTCCCGCAACCGGCCACCACCGGCGCATGGCTACTCCCGCTGGAACACCGCCACGCCCAGGGGCGGCAGCGTGAACAACGCGGAGAACGACTGATTCTGCACCGAGTAAGGCTCGGCGATCACGCGGCCTGCATTGCCCACGTTGGACCCACCGTAAATGGCGGCATCCGTGTTGAGCACCTCGCGCCAGGCGCCCTCGCGCGGGAGGCCCACGCGATAGCGCTCGCGCGGCACCGGCGTCAGATTGAGGATGACCACGGTTTCACTCGCGGCTCCGACCGGCCGGCGCAGGAAGGACAGGACCGAGTGCTCGTGGTCCGCGCAATCAATCCATTGGAATCCCTGCGGTTCGTAATCTCCCTCCCAGAGCGACGGGCTGGCGGCATAGAGCCGGTTGAGGTCGGCGACCAAGCGTTGAAGGCCCGCGTGGAACGGGCCGGCCTGTAGCAGCCACCAGTCGAGTTCGCCGTTCTCGCTCCATTCGCTCTTCTGGCCAAACTCGCCTCCCATGAACAGGAGTTGCTTGCCCGGGAAAAACCACTGGTAGGCGAGGAGCGCGCGGAGATTGGCAAAGGCCTGCCAGTCGTCACCCGGCATCTTCCCGCGCAAGGAACCCTTGCCATGCACCACCTCGTCGTGCGAGAGCGGCAGCACGAAGTTCTCGTGGTGGTGGTAGAGCATCGCAAACGTCAAATCGTTTTGATGGAATCGCCGATGGATTGGCTCCCGCTGGAAATACCCGAGGGTGTCGTGCATCCAGCCCATGTTCCACTTGAAGGTGAAACCGAGCCCGCCCAGGTACGGCGGCCGGGTCACCTGCGGCCAGGCGGTGGATTCCTCCGCGATCGTGATGACCCCCGGATGCCCGGTCTGCACGAGGTGATTGAACTCGCGAAGAAAGGCGACCGCCTCAAGGTTCTCGCGTCCGCCGTATTGGTTGGGGACCCATTCCCCGGCTCGGCGCGAATAATCGAGGTACAGCATCGAGGCGACGGCGTCCACCCTCAGGCCGTCCACGTGGAACCGTTCGCACCAGAACAGCGCGTTCGCCGTCAGGAAATTCCGCACCTCGTGCCGGCCATAGTTGAAGATCAAGGTACCCCAGTCCTGGTGGGCGCCCTTGCGCGGATCCTCATGCTCGTACAGGGCGGTGCCGTCGAAGTGCGCCAGGGCCCATTCGTCGCGCGGAAAATGGGCCGGCACCCAGTCCACAATCACGCCGATCCCCGCCTCGTGCAGCGCGTTCACCAGAAACTGAAAATCGTCCGGCGTGCCATAGCGGCTCGACGGGGCGTAGAAACCGGTGACCTGGTAACCCCAGCTCGGATAAAACGCGTGCTCGGCCACCGGCAGGAATTCGACGTGGGTGAACCCGAGCCGTCGCACGTAATCCACCAGGGCGCCAGCCAGTTCACGGTAGCCAAGCGACTCGTTCATGGACTTCTTGCGCCAGGAGCCAAGGTGGACTTCGTAGATGCTCAGGGGCGACTGGAACGGGTTCTGGGTCCGCCGGCGTTGCAGCCAGGGCTCGTCCGTCCAGGCGAATTTGCCTTCGTTCCACACCACCGCTGCGTTCAGAGGCGCCACCTCGAAAAAAGTCCCATAAGGATCGCTTTTCAGCACGAGGTGGCTGTGGGCATCCAGCAACTCGAACTTGTAGAGGGTGCCCTCCCCCAGCCCGGGCACGAACAACTCCCAGACGCCCGAAGGCCCGAGCAGCCGCATGGGGTGTCGGCGCCCGTCCCAGCGGTTGAAGTCGCCCACGACGCTCACCCGCCGGGCATTGGGCGCCCAGACGGCAAAGCTGACCCCGGGTGTCCCGTCGATCACCCGCCAGTGCGCGCCGAGCTTCTCGTAAATCCGCCGTTCGTTTCCCTGGGCGAGGAGGAACACGTCGGTTTCGCCCAGCGTGGGCAGGAAGGAATAGGGATCACGACCCTGCTGCGGTCGGCCGTCGTGGCCCGTGACCACGAGATCGTAAGCGAAGACGCGCTTCACCTGCTGGCTGACCCCCTCGAACAGGCCCGACTCATGGATGCATTTGAGGCGGATCGCGGGCAGGTTCCGCTCGACCGTCGGCACGGCCTCGACCTTGGCGGCGTCGGGCAGGAACGCGCGGACCACCACGCCGGAGCCGTCGCCCAGCGGGTGCATGCCGAGCAGGTCATGGGGAGAACGGTGGAGCGTCGTCACCAAGCTCTCAAGTTCAGCGACAGACAGGATCATTCAGGGAGAATGTGGCACGGCGCACGCCGGTTGCCACGGAAAAAGAAGCGGCCGGAGGCGGAGCGAACGGCCGTGAAGGCAAACGGGCCGCGACACTGCGAGTCACAGCCGCTTCGCCGGTGGGAAAACCGTTGGCAGATCCCAACACGGTGCTGCTTGTGATCGTGCTGCGGGCCGCAGACCCGCGCCCCGGGGGCAGCGCCCGGATGTGACCGGCGGCCGCTCAAGCCAGGTTCGCTTTTGCGACCGGCACGGGCGCTAGAAGATCGAGCTGCGCGCGGAGCACGTCGAGCCCGGCCTCGTTCCAGAGGACGAAGGTCGAACGGGCCATTTTCTTCTCGACCGGCCATTGCGCCCGGTTGCGCGCCGCGATTTCCTCGTCCGACCAACCGCGCTCGCGCAGCCGCGTCTGCTGGGTCGCCGGGGAGCAGGCCACACAAATCGTGGCATCAAGTTCGGTTTCCGCGCCGGTTTCAAACAACAAGGGGATCACGACGACGGCGTAGGCGACGCGGCTCGCGCGCCAGCGTCCGGCTTCGGCCTGCCAGAGCTCGCGGATGCGCGGGTGGAGGAGCGCTTCCAGGCGGCGACGCGCGGCGGGGTCGCTGAAAACCAGGCGGGCGAGCGCTTCCCGGCGGAGTTCGCCCCGGGCGTTCAGCACGGACGCCCCGAACTCCGCGGTGATTTCACGCAAGCCGGGCTGCCCGGACGCGACCACCTGGCGCGCGAGCTGGTCGGTGTCCACCACCCGCCAGCCGCGGTCGCGCAGCATGTCGGCAACAGTGGACTTGCCCATGCCAGCGCCGCCGGTCAGGCCGAAGAACTTCATGTGCCCGGACGGGGATCCGCCCGTAAACGCCTACGGCGCCACCAGCGCGCGATAGAAGCGATGCGTGACATTCACGGGGACAAGCAGGTGAACCTGCCCGCGAACGGCCACATTGGTGGAGAAGGGCTGCCAGTGGGCGAGGTCCGCCGAGGATTGGGTGAGATAGACCTGGTTGGTCTGGCCTTGCAGGGTCAGCGCGAGCTGCCCGCTCAAATCCGGCTGGAGGCTCAAGAGGGCCGGGCTGCTTCCGTCCGGCGCCACCGCGAACGGCAGGTCCACATTGTCAATGAAGACGGCGTCCAATCCGAGGCTGTTCGCCGGGTCCTTGCTGTAGCGCCATTCCAGGCTGTGCGTGCCCGCGGACGTGGGGAACAGGAACTGCGTCCAATTGACCTCACCCGACCATCGCCCGAGCTGTTGCCCGTCGAGGTAAAACTCGAACCAGTCCCAGCCCGGCTCCGAGCTGACACGGTACATGAAACTGCCCGTGCCGTCGCGAAACGGCGCCGACAGGAGCAGCGAACTGGTCTGGCTGTCGCCGATGGCGCCGGAGCGTGCCGAGTACTGGCCGGCGAACGCGACCGAGCTGGTCACCGTCCACGGCAGGTTGCCGGCAAACTGCCACGGCACCGCCGGCGAAAAGCCGCCGCTCTCGAAGTCGTCCGTGAACAGGTGCGGCTGGAACACCGCATTGAGCGTCACGTTCGATTTGACCGTGAACGAAAGGGGATTGGCGAACGAAGTGACACTTCCCTGCCACTCGATGAAATCGAAAGCGTTCGACGGCGAGGCGAGGAAGGTTTGGGCCGAGTTCACCGGCACCGTGAAGGTGCCGGTCGCGGGAGTCACAATCCCACCCGGGGTGGCGCCGACCGCCACCAACACCAGGTTCGTCGGGGCGAATTTATAGTTCATGACGACGGTGCCCGAGACGCCGCCGAAGCCGTCAACCGCGATATGATAGGCCTGGCCGGCTTGCACGCCGAACGCCGCCTTGCTCCACTTCACATTAGGGAGGGCGTCGTCGTTGCTGGCGACGGTGGTCAGCGCATAGACATAGATGCCCGTGTAGATTCCCAGCAACGTGTCAAAATTAGATCCCTGCGTGTCCACGGTCAGGACGCCATTCACCGGCGCCTGCCAGGCCCACCAAACCGACTTGCCACCGTTGTTGCCGGCGTGGTCGGGTTCGCCGGTTTCCTTGGTGGCGGCGACGTTTGTGACCGTGCTGGAACCCGAAGTCGCGCGCAGGTAATACGGGCTGGACGGGTCCGTGGTCGGGCCAAAGATGTCGTTCGGCGCCATGACGGGCTGATAGGTGACAATGATGCTGCTGACCAACGAGTCGTTGCCGGCGTAGTCCTGCGCAAACACCTTGATGGTGTTGGCGCCCTTCTGCAGCGTCACCGGGCTGGACCAATTGGTCGTCCCCGTGGTGCCGGCGGGCAACCCGGTATTCACGCTGAGCAAAACCTGCTTGACGCCGGAGGCATTCGGCGCCGGATCCGAGGCGGTGCCGGTGACGGTGATTTTCGGGCTGGTAACGACTTTGCCGTTCAAGGGATCACCGATGATCGCGATGGGCGGGGTGGCATCGAGTTGACCATTGGGCTGGATGCGGAGCCGGATGTTGCCGAACTGGTTGGTGTCAGCGCCGGCCACGACGATGCGATAGGTCGCCCCCTGCTGGGCACTGAAGGTCAGGTTGGCCTTCTGCGCGCCGCTCACCCCCGCAGCCACCTGGGTCAACTGGCCCACACTGTTGCCCGTGTACACCGCCACGACGGTGTCGAAGCTGCTGCCGGCGGTATCCACCAGCGTCGGCGCGCTGACGGCTGGCGACCAGTTCCACCAGAGTGAGAAGGACGAGTTCACCAGCCCGCCGTGCGCCGGTTCGCCAGGCTCGATCGTGGCATAGGTGTTCGTCGCCAGAATGAGCGTGTCGGCGAACGCGCCCGCGGCCGGCACCTTGTCCCCATTGGCGAAGTTGTCGTTCTCCGGCGGGCCGACGATGTAATAAACGACGGTGTTGGTGCCGTGGGCCACCGTGTTCGTTTGCGGGAAGTTGTTGGTCGCCACCGCCGTCACAATCATGGTGAGGACGTTCGAGAAGGGCGCATTGGTGTAGGGCGTCACATCCACGAACGTGCTGTAAACATTGTCGTTCGAGAGCACGTCGGGCTTAAGGCCGTCATTGTGGAACGTCACCGTGTTGGTCGAGCCGACGATCTGGCCGGTGACCACGGCGTTGGTGACCGGGAACAGGTCGTTGATGCTGACGAAGACTGGCAGGTTGGTCGAAAGCAGCACCACGGTGTTGGTAACCGGGGTGAAGTTCATCTTCAGGATGCCGTCTGCCTTCGCGGTGAGGGCGCGATAGGCGTTCACCCGGCCGCCGGTCACCGATTTGTTCTGGAGGTCGCTCACGGGGACGGCGGATCCGAGGATGCGCTGGCGGACCTCGGCAACGGAGGCGTTGGGCGCCACGCTGTAGATCAGCGCCGCCACCCCCGTCACGTGCGGCGTGGCCATGCTGGTGCCATCCAGCACGGCATAATCGGTGTCGGACCCGTTGAAGCAGGAGAAAATCTCCACGCCCGGACCGCCGATATGCACCGTGGTGAGGCCATAATCCGAGAACGACGCCAGATTGTCCTTCCGGTCCAGCGCCGCCACCGCGATCACGTTCGGCGATTGAAAATTTGCCGGATAAAAATCATTGAGGTCGTTGTCGAGTCCGCTGTTGCCGGCCGCGGCAAAGAACATCACGTTGTTGGTGGAGGCCGCAATGATGGCGTCGAGCATGACCTGGTCAAAGCCGCCGCCGCCCCAACTGTTGTTCATGGCCTTGGCGCCATGACCCACCGCATACTCGATGCAGGTGATGGCGTCGCTATCGTAACCGCCATTCGGTCCAATGAACTTGCAGGCCATGATCTGCACATTCCAGGTCACGCCCACGTGCGGGTAACCGTTGTTGGCCGCCGCGCCGATCGTGCCCGAAACGTGCGTCCCGTGCCCGACATCGTCCTGCGGGTCGCCGGAACCGGTCATGGCGTTGATGCCATGCACGTCCTGCATGATGGGATCGGGATGGGGATTGATCCACATCTGGCTGGCGAGGTCCTTGTGGGTGTAACGCACGCCGGTGTCAATGACCGCGATGACCACGCTTGCGTTGCCAGTGGTGATGTCCCAGGCGTTGGTGCTGCTGCCGCTCGGATCATGGATGACATCCGCCCCCGGCTTGCCGCCGTTCTGGCCGTAATTGTTCAACCCCCACAAGGTGCCGTCCTGATAACGCGCGTCATCCGGCTCGGTGAGCAACGTGTGCTCCCAATAGTCGGGACCCACATAGGAGAACAAACCCGAGTTGCGCAGGGCCGTCATCTTCGCCGCGAGTGCCCGGGCCTGCTCCTGCGGGCTGGCCGGTTGGGTGGACATCACGGTCACGGTCGGCTTGAGTTCCAGCACGACGCCGCCGGGAACCGACTGATAGTGCCGGCTCACGGTCAACCCTTCCGCCTTGAGCGTCGAGAGCGTGGAAAGGGCGGTGGCTTGCAGTGGCTCGGCGAACCGGGCCAGGATGCGGGTGGGGTGAACCTTGTGAGTTCCCAGGACAACCGGGTCCGGCGCCTGCGCCCCGACGGTGAACGCCGCCAGACCGGAGGCCAGCGCCAGCCAGTAAACTCGCGATATCAGCATACTTCGTATCCGTGTGTCATTTGCCGCAACGGCACCTCATTCCGCCGCCCCGATCACAACCCCGTTCCGTAGGGCGAATAGCTCACGCGATAGTAGCGTGGGGCATTGGTCCCGCCCGCCGGATCGTAAATCGTCGCATTGGTCGCGGTGTTGAGCGTGTTCGTATAGGTCACCAGCGGCTGCCAGTTGGCGCTCCCCAACTGCGTGGCGTAGTCCACATAATAAACCGTTTGCGCCGCGACGTTCCACGTAATGGCCACGCTCAAGGGCGGCAGGTTCGTGAGCGCGACCGACATTTTCGGCCCTTTGAACGGATCGAGCTCGTAGCCATTCGCGGTGCCGTTGCCATCGGAATCAATCGTCGTGCTGTTCCGGAGCAGGGTGTTGACATACACGGAAAGCTGCTTGGGCGGGTTGCTGTTGGGATCGAGCGTGACCACCACCGGCATCCCACTGTGCGGACCGACGAAGTCCAGCACCGGCTGCATCTGGTTGCCGAACGCCGCCGTCAGTTGGTCCACGGTGAGGTTCGCCGAGGCATAGTAGATCGTGAAGCCGGGTTTGACGAGGACGCTGTCTTTCAGGTCGGCCTGCGCGGTGGGGGAGAACTCGAGGTAATCCACGTACATCGCGTTGGCCGCGCCCACGGGGCCAAAGGTCACCTGACCGTCGCGGCCCGGATTGAGGAACAGATGGCCGACCGCGGCATTGTTGGTGAAGCCGCGGGCGTGGGCGCCGCGGTCCTCGGCGGCCCAGACCGAGTCCACCGACTGGAAGTTGGGGGCATTGACATTGATGGTGGTGCCCAGCAGGGCGCCCGTGGCTGGCTTGGTGGTCAATTGGATGCCCTCTGCGCAGTCGAGGACCACGTTCGCATCGGGACCGCTATCGCTCAGATCGCCGGTGACGGCGAGTTGGATGACCCCGCCGGCGGTGTTGGTGGCATTGCGCATCTTGAGCGAGCCCGCGGTCAGGACGATGTCGTAATAGGCGTCGAGGACGCCGTTCTCGAGCTTCGCGGTGTTCGCATTGACCTGGATCGAGCCGGGGGCGCTGTACGTAATCAGGCTCCCATCCGAGGCGACCCCGATCACCCAGGTGGCCGTGGTGCCACCCAGTTGGACATCATTGGCGTAGTAATGCACGGCGAAGGCGGCGTTGGTGCCCGTATTGACGATCTCCTGGTAGGGGCGTGCCGCCGTGCCGAAATCGGCGACGTTCGGCACGGCGATCAACCCGTTGTTGGTCAGGTACAGCAGATTCGGGAAATCCAAGGCGTTCCAGTCCTGGATGGCCCCGGCGGTAAAGTAATCACCGGCGAAAAACTGGCCGTTCGTGCCGACCGTAAGGCTCGTCCCGTCCACATAGAGGCTGTCAATGACGCGCATGGTGTCGTCCAGGAAGACGTTGGTGCTGCGTGTGGCCAGACCGTTGACCGTGGTGGGCCAGCGGGTCTGGAGGGTGGTGCCGTCCACCATGCTGACGTTGAGGTTCACCTGGACGGTGTTGGTATAGAAGGTATTCGTGCCCGGGACGTTCGTGATCGTCGTGAGATTGGTGCCGGTCGTCGGATCGATCGCAATGTTGGTGATAAACGCGTTGGTGAACGTGTTGGTGATGATGTCGAAGAAGTTCGTCCACGCTCCGGTCCAGGCATAGACGTCGCCCGAGAGCCGCTGGACGACCGGGAGGGTCAGGCTCTGGAGCTTCAGCAGGCCGTTGGTGGAGCCCAGATCATAGTAGAGGCTCTGGCAGTCCACCCCGGCGTTGGCGCTGCCGACGAGGTGGCGCGTGGCGATGGTGATATTGCCCTCGGCCCGGATCCGCGTGGATTCCAGGTCGAGCACATCGGTGTTGATCTCGACGCGGCCTTCGGCATTCGTGATCGAGGCGACCGGCGAAAACGGCACGATGGGCTCGTTGTTGGTGACAAAAGCGCCATACGCCGCGTACGCGTTGGTCATTTGATTGTAGTAATACCGGGAGACGGAGACGATGTTCGTCACGATGTCCTCCTCGTAGTTCGTCGAAGTACCCGGGGTCGGCGTGATGACGAAATTGGTGAAGATGTTCGTGAAGGAAGAGCCACCCGTGGCGATGTTGGTGAAGATCAGCGAGGCGATGTTGGTGGTCCCATAAACCAACTGGCCCAGGTTGTTCTTGTTTGTATACCAGCCGTTCGTCGCGTTCGGATTGCTGCCAAAGGCATACTCGAAAGAAGGCGACCGATCGAACTCATAAGCGCCGGGGCGATAAGGAATGTCGCCGGTCTGCAGATTCGTGAGCAGCACGGCCACATTGGTTCCTTCGGCGGCCATGCGATCCGTGAGGTAGAGGTGATAGGGGTCCTGGCTCTGGCTCGCGGTGTTGGTCAAGACGGTGCCCATCTGAAAGGCGATCGTGTTGTAAAAGTTGGTCGGCTGGTCGCTGGGAGCAAACCGCGCGGTGACGCTCAGATTCGTGTCCACCACGCCGATGACGCCCAGCGACACCGTGAACATCAGGTTCGTGTCCACATAAGTCCAGTTGGTGAAAATGAAGGTCGCCGGGGAAATCAGGGAAAACGAGTTGCCCATGCACTGACCCGGATTGGCGTTGGTGACGCAGGGGCCGGGCGCCGAGGCGCGGACAACGCCCGCATAGGAACTGATCAAGCCCGAACTCGCGATGCGCGGCAATTCCTCGCCAAAGCCCCAATAAAGGTCCGAAATGCCATAGGCGTCCAAGTAATCGTAGCGCGGATAATACTCCTGGAAGCCGCTGCTGTTGACCACCGGATCAATCGAAATCATCGTGCGCGAGAGGTCCGCGTTGTGGCCGAGGATCTGGATGATCCCGGTGATGTCCGATTCGAGGATGCTGTTCCGGGTGATGATGTTGGTGGCATTGATCCGCAGTCCGGCGACGATATCGACGCCTTCCTGGACCGTGATGCTCGCTCCCGGTCCGTTAAAGAAGCTGTCGGCCGGCTGCCGGAAACCGGCGTCATTGACGTAATCGAACCGGAACCCGGGGGCGCCCGTCATCATCCCCCGGTTGGTCCAGTAACGCGTGTTCTGTCCGTCCCACAGGGCGGAGGTGTCGGTTACGAACCAGCCATAGTTGGCAAAGGCCACCGCATCCACCTGGACGTTGTTGGTCTGGGTGCCGATGTTGACGTAAATGGGCTGGGGGTCGGCCAGGAGGCTGCCGACGGACAGCACCCCTACCAGCGCCAGCAAAGTCTTGATCTTCATAACGAATCGAACCGGTGTTGAAAGAGTGAATCGCGCCTCCCCCCTCGAGATCTCATGGGCTCAAATAGGGATTCCGCCCCGAGCCGGAGCCGGTGAGGACGGCCTCCTCCAGCGCTTGAATGCTAAGGCCGCTGGGATAAACGATGGGCGCGTTGGTGGTGCCGTCGAAGCTGCCCCACAGAGGGCCTTGAAACCGCGGGCTGGATTCACCCCCGGTCGTTTGATACCACCAGGGGCCCATCTTGCTGAAGACGATGACGGCGGCGCCGGGGTCGATGGTGCCCGGACCGTTGAGAGTTCCCCCGCCGGCAACGCTGTTCAGCGCGCTGCTGTTCACAAACGCCGGCACGCTGCGGGCCATAAGAATGGGGTCGCCCACGGCATCCACACCCAAATCAGCCGCGGTGAAGATAATGTCCGGCGAGGCCAGGGTGCGCTGCAATTTCTGCGTCTTCGTGGCGCCGTTGGTGATGTAGCTGTCGGTCCAGACATTGGTCAGCGTCACCCACGTTCCATACGTCGAATCGTAGTTGACCCGCACAAAATTGATGTGGTCCAGGCCCGGTCGGAGCGCCGCAGCCACGACGGCATTAGTCACCGTGGTGGTCGTGGTGGTGTTGGTGCCGGTCGTGGTGTTGGTGCCTCCAGGGTTGCCCCACGGGTTGCCGCCGCCGCCGCCGCCGCCGATGAGGCCGCCCTGGGCCCCATTCGCCGCGGCGATCGCGTTGGTCGCCAGTTGCTCGACGTTCCAGTTGGACGACCGGTAGAGATAACGCAGGGCGCCGATGTCGTCGCGCGTAAACCCGGTATAGAACATGCCATAATCCGACGTGACGAACTCACCGGTCGTGTCAACCGTGTTGAAAGCAGCCTCGTTGTAGATCGCAACTGAAGAGGTATTGGGCAGGTTGGGATCGGTTTCCAGTTCGATGGCATCATAGTCGGGAACGGTGTCAACGACTCCGATCGTGTACGTGAACAGCGCGCCGTTGACGTAGGAGGTCGGCTCCCAAGTCACCGGATCGAAATTGCGTTTGATGACCGTGTACCATGGAACATTGGCCGGGTCCACGTAGCGATTACGGAGGCACCAAGCGTAACGCTCGGGCCCCGCCAGGCCGAGTTCCTCGAGCAAGCTGCCCATCGCCGTGGCTTTCAGGTCAAGCAACCCCAAGGCATTGGCCTGGTAATTGAAGCGCCGCGTGTCGTTCGGATACTCGGTGAGGTCGGGGCTCATCTGCGAAAAGGGAGGCAGGTCGTTCAGCGACTTCATCGCCTGCTCGATCTCGGCAATGCCGTTGGTGCCGAAATAATTGAGAAAGGCCGAGTCGTACGCGTAGGTCAGCGTCGGGATATTGTAGCGATATTCCTCGCCCAGGTTCTGCGGGCCGCCAATGTCGGCGGTACCGGTGGTCAGGCCATAGCCGATCAATGGCACCTGCCAGGTGGCGTACGGGCCGAGCATGGCGAAGGCGGAGACCTTCTCGATCCCGCCCACCAGCAACAGGCCGAAACAAATTCCTTTCAACAAGCGTAACATAGGTCAGCGAATTCGGATGACGCGATAGGAGTAGAACGTGGTCGTAGAGGAAGCGGCCGGGGCGGGCACCAGCAAATAGCAGGTGTTCCCGGGAGCGAAGCGCGGGCTGCCCAGATTGGTCCACGTCTTCAAGTCGGAGGAGGATTGCACCTGATAGACCTGCCCCGGCACCGAGTTCCAATTCACCAGGATGCCCAGGGCGACCGGCGCGATGCTGGTCTTCAACACGCTGTTTGGATCCGTCGGGTCGGTGCCCGCGAGGAACTCATTGAGGTTCGAGACTCCGTCACCGTCGCTGTCGGCGGTCGGCGCGGGCCACTTGCTGGGATCCGGCCCCCAATACTTGGCCTGCCAGTCATCCGGCAACCCGTCGTAGTTCAAGTCGGGTCCCCAGGTCGTGTTCGTCGTGGCGGAAGAAACCGGCGAAACCGAGCCGTTGCCCAGGTCGTAGGCCAGTTGGAACGAATGAGTACTCCCGGGCGCCAGACCGCGCACGATCTGATAGTCGTTCGTAGTTGGGGAGGCCGTGGTCGAACCGTCCGGATAGACGAGGTAGGTCACGTTCGTGTAGCCCGCCAGGTCCGGCCAGCTCACGAGCAGGGAATAGGAGTCCAGCGGCGAGACTGACGGCGGCGCCGGCTGCGCGAGCGTCCGGTCGGCGCTGTAGCGCTGGCCCAAAACCTCGTAACCAAAGTCCAGCCCCGTGAAGCTGGACCAGACGACGAGGAACTTGTCGCTTCCGTTGCTCGCCACCGCGGGCTGGATCTGTCGGCTGATCGTGGTGGTATTCACCAGGAACTCGTCGCTGTCGGGAGAACTGTCGGCCTTGAGGAAACGGCCATAGACGCCTTCCCGGGAAAGGTCCTGCCAGTCGCTGGTCCAGACCGCCATGAACTCACTGCCGGCGCGCGCGAGTTGGGGCGCGAAGCGCTTGCCGGGGTTGCGGGTGTTGATGACGGCTTCGGACGTGAGGATGCTCCCATCCGTGGCGATCTGGCTGGCCACCACGTTCCAACCGTCCGTCCGGTTGTTGAGGTCCAGTTCAGCCCAGGCGGCCAGGGCTGTGCCGTTGGGCGCGGCAATCACCGCCGGGTTGGCGCACACATTCGTCGAGGAATTGAGGATGAACTCGCCCCCCCGCGCGAAGCCGGAGGAACCGTAGCGCCGGCCGTAAATGTCCACCCGCGGGTTGCCCTGCTGATTGTCGCCCGCCCAGAGCACAAGGAAGTCGCCGTCGTCCATTCCGGCGACGGCCGGTGATCTCTGGTTGAGGACGGTCGTCTGATTGACCAAGAACTCGACGCCGAACTTCTGACCCGTGGCGGACATCCGCTGGCCGAAGACATCGAAATAGGGACGGTCGAGATGGTGGACGACGGGCACGTGGTAGACGGGGTCGAACGCTCCGGCAAGCGGGTCGGAACCCGTCACTTGGCGATCAAGCTGGTCGCTCGCCCACACAACGAGCAGCGAACCGTCCTTGAGCAGGGCCACGGAAGGATTGCCATGCTGGGCGTTGGTCGTGGTGTTGACCTGGATGTCGCCGGTGCTGAACGTGCCGTCGGCGGCGACGAAACGGGCGAAGATTTGCTGATTGCCCTGCGCACCGCCCTGCCAGACAAAGACCGCACTCCCGTCGGCGAACACTTGGACCACCGGGTTTTCCTGGTCACCGGCACCCTGTTGGTTGACGCGGAAAGACCGGGACGGGATCGGGGAGAGGTAATTGTTCAACGCCTGGGCGCTGATGCCGAGGCCATCGCCGTCGGTGACGTTATCCTGCCAGACCACGTAACCGGCGCCGCTGGAGCCCAGGCTGACGCCGGGGCGCGTCTGATCACCCACCAACTGCAGCGTCAAGGAGTATTCGCCGCCCTGAGGCGTGAAGACGGACTGGGCCAGCGCCGCCACGGTGGCAAACGAGGCCACGCCCAGTAGAACCAGCCGCCTACCGGCGCTCAACATGAATGACATAAGATTGCCGCTTTCTAGCAAAGCACCCTTTCTTTGTCCACGTTTTCTTCCGAAAAATCCGCGTTTCACAACCACTTTCACATCGCCCGTTTGTTCCGCCGCCACCCGATCCGCGAGACGCGGCACGTCCGGTGGCGCCCGGTTTCAGCGGAATCCAACCCGTTTAATGCAGCACATCGTTTGCCATCTCCGCCACCCGTCCTCCCAACCCGCACGAATTCCGCAGAAAAACCTCAACTCCCGGCGAACAAATCCGGCTGGGTCGCCGGCACTCCGTCCAACTCGCGCAACAGCGACCGGAACCCCCAGCGACCAAACAATTCCCGCAACCGACCGGTATCGGGTGGCCGGACCGCCAGGCGCTCAAACCCGACGTCGCCCCCCATATCGATACGCAATGCGATCAACGTCCGGTTCCGGCGCAGAGTCCCGGCCGCGGCGCGCACTCCCTCCCGGATGCGCTCGGGTTGGATCTCGTCCACCCGCGCAAGCAGGGCTTCGCAGGAGCCGAAGCGATCGAGCAACGCGGTGGCGGTCTTGGGGCCGACCCCCGGCACGCCCGGAATGTCGTCCACGCTGTCGCCCACCAGGCTGAGCCAGTCCACGATTTGCCCGGGGGCGACGCCGGTTTTCTCGCGGACTTCGGCGGCGGTCCACTGGCGGCTGTGCTTCTCGGCCGGGTTCACCAGCGTGATCGCCGGCGACACCAGTTGCATGAAGTCCTTGTCGCTGCTCGCGATCACCACCATCGCTCCGGCGGCGGCGGACCGCGCCGCCAGCGCGGCGATCCAGTCATCCGCTTCCACGCCGTCGCGGCACAGCGACGTCGCCCCGCTGGCGTTGACCCAGGCGACGATTTCGTCCAGTTGACCGGCCAGGGTTTCCGGCATTGGCGGGCGCGTGGCCTTGTAACCCGGCAGGAGGGCGATGCGTTCGGCCGCCAACCCACCGTCCCAGACCACCGCGCAATGCGTCGGCTGCAAGTCCGCGCGCAGCCGGGCGATGGATTTTACAAAGCCGAAGATGGCGTTGACCGGCTGGCCGGCCGGCGAGGTCAACCGCTGGATGGCGTGGAACGACCGGTAGGCGTAGGCGTGCCCGTCCACCAACAGGAGACGACGCGCGGACCCGCCGGGGTCTTGCGCGTGAGACGGGATGGTAGCACCAAGGGCCATGTCAATTTCGGGAAACCGCCCAGGCCAGCGTCGAGCCAAAAAGAAAGGACGGGCCGACGCCCGTCTTTCGCCAGGAAATTGGCCGACGGCCGGCGGCCACCGCACTACTGCGCGAGAGCCGTTTGCGCCGGAATCTTGTTCGGGTCGTAAGGCAGATTGTCCTCGCTATGAATCTTGTTGCCCGCCGGGTCAATCAGCGTGGGCGTGACGAAGATCATCAGGTTCTTCTTCGACGAAAAGGAAGTTTCGCTGCGGAACAGGCGGCCAACCAGGGGCAGATCGCCCATAATGGGGACCTTGTCCTTGGTCTTTTGAACTTCTTCGGAAATCAAACCGCCGAGGACAATCGTCTGTCCGTCCCAGACAATCGCGCTCGTGGTCACCTGGCGAACGCGAAAGCGCGGCAGCGGCAGCGGCGCCTGCAACTGGCCCACCTGGGTCTGGAACTGGCCCGGAGAGTCGTAGCCGAGGAATTCCGTCAACGTCGGCATCAGGTTCATCTGGATCGTGTAGCCGTCGGCCGACACGTTGGGGAGCACGTCCAGCGTCGGTCCCAATGGGATGATCGCCGTCTGCGGCGCGATGAGCGAGGTCGCGGCGGCCGAGTTCACCACCTGGGCGAGGGCGGATCCGGAAAAACACGCCACCGCCACCAGGGCTGTCAAGAGCGTTATGCGTTTCATTGGAAGTGCTTCGTTTATATCTTGCCGGCCGGCCAGGAACACCTCCGGGCAGGCCATTGGTTTCGTAGCGGCCTCACTTCTTTTCGGCGAGCGATTGCACGAGCTTTTTCAACTCGGCCACGCTTTGCTTCAGGTCTTGAATCTCGGCATCCTTGGCCTTGATTTGCTGTTCCAGCTTCTGGTTCAAGCCCTGAATGGCCGCCAGCGCCACGCCGCCTTCGTCCACGATGGCGATGGACTTGTCGTCACGACCCAAGTTGAAGATCGCCTTGAAATCCTGGGCCATCGGGCCGACATGCGGCGTCACCGGGTCGTTGGTGTAATGCCAGCGGGTGATCGGAAGCCCGGCCACTTTTTCCAGGATCGTCTGGGTATCCACCGACTCGAATCCGGCCTTGACGTTGCGGTCGCTGGTGACGGTGCCGGTGGTACCGGTCGTCACGCCGCCCACTCCGCCGCCGAGGGCGTTGGCGCTGTTGTAAACGACGATGTTCTGCAACTCGATGACCTGGATCTGTGCCTGCCGGCCGCTGACCGTCGTGACCTTCGGAGCGGACAACACATCCGTGCCGCTGCGTTGTTCCAGCGCGTTGATCACGACCCGGAATTGCGGGTCGGTCATGATGCCGGTAATCGTCCCGACCGTCGGGATGGAAGTGCTGCCGGCCTGACTCTCGCGGAGACCGCCGGTGAGGAGCTGGTCCGTGGTCGAATTGGGCGCCTGAGAAGGCACGCCGAAGGTGCCAGGGAAAGTGCCATAAGGGTTGGCGGCGCTGGGGTTGCCGGAGTAGGACGGCGCCGTGCCACCCTGCATACCAACATTACCGCCAAACATATTCATGTTGCCGAGGAACCAGTTGAAGCCCAGCGCCTTGGCGTCGTCCTGGCCGATTTCAACAAACTTGGCTTCAATCGTCACCTGATCGGGTGTCCGGTTCAAGGTCTGGATGGCCTGGTCAATGATGTCCAAGTCCTGCAAGGTCGCGCGAACGAGCAGGAGGCCGGTGCGATCATTGAAGAAGAGCGCCTTGCCCTGCGCGTTTTGGAAGCCCGCGCCGGCGCCACCGGCTTGTCCAAAGCCACCACCTCCGCCCGCGCCGAAGCCCTGGCCCAGAACATTGGCTCCACCGAGATCCACACCGGCCGCCGTGAAGTACATCCGCACCATCATATTGACGTAGGACATCGGGGTCATGGAGGTCACGCCGGTCAAGCCGCCGCCGCCGCCGCCCATGCCGCCCATGCCACCGCCCATGCCGCCCATGCCACCACCCATGCCGCCCATCATGCCACCCATGCCGCCGCCCATGCCACCCATGCCACCACCCATGCCGCCCATGCCGCCGCCCATGCCGCCGCCCATGCCGCCCATCATGCCGCCACCGGAGACATAGACACGGGGAATGATCGCCCCGCCGCTGCTGTTGCCGCTGCTGCCGCCCATGCCGCCGCTGCTGCCGCCGCCGTATCCGCCGCCGCCACCGCCGCCGCCGCCGTACCCGCCACCGCCGCTGGTACCGCCGGAGGTACCGTTGCCCCCCGCCACGTTGTTGACCGCTGCCTCAAAGTCAAAACCCGAGACGCCCTCCAAACCTTGCTGGAAGGTGTTGGGATTAACCTTGTACGTCCGCGTAAACAACTGCTGTTGCTCCGGCAGCTTGCGCGAGAAAATGATGGCATAATCCTCGATCGAGAATTTGATCGGTTTCTCGGAAACTTTCACGATCGCATCGAGCACCTGTTTCAACGTCACATTGCGCAGGGCCGGCTCAATGCGGATTTTCACATCGCGCAGTTCGAAGGGCGGCTCCGGCGGCGCGGTTGAAGGTTGTCCCGTGGTCGGGTCAATCGTCAAGGCACCCTGGGTCTGGGTTTGGATGTCAACCCAAGGAGCGATCATGAAATTGAGGCCCTGCCGTTGGGGATCCCGCAGCTTGGTTTCCTTGTCGAGATACTTGATGGCTTCGCTGAGCGGAACGCCGATATCGGGGAACTCGACATCTTGCAGGACGATGTGATTGAGTTTCTCGTTGATGTCGTGCCGCCCTTCGCCCGTATAGATCGAGTTCGTGCGGGCGATGGGATTGGCCATGTTGGTGAGATTGCCGTACTTCATCAGGGGCGGATTCCAGGCGTTTTCGACTTCGATCAACTTGGCCTTGGCCGCGTATTCCCGCTTGCGCGCCTCGCGCGAATAACGGGCCTCCTCGATGAGTTTCAAGTAATAGAAGGCGGCCGGGTTGTTGGGCTCCTGCTTGGCGGCCTGCCTGAGTTTGGCCTCGGCCTCGTCCAGCTTGCCCATCTCGTAGAGCAGTTTGCCGTCCTGAACCAGGGTGCCGGTGGCGACGTGCTGTTTCTCGACCTCGGGCAACTGGGCCAGCGTTTCCTTGCTGGGCATTCGTCCTTGCAACTCCTTCAGCGTCTTGTCCACCAGCGCCATTTCCTTCAGGCCCTCCGGGTTCTTGGGATCCACCTTCAAAACCCGGGTGAGCTGGTTCTTCGCCTCGGTGTATTGCTGCCGCGCATAGGACTTTTTCGCCAGCGTCAGATAGACCTGGGTGAAGCCCGCCACGGTTTCCTGGCGTTCCTTCTCGATGCCCGCGTCCCCGATGCTCTCCACCAGGCCCCAAGCCAGCTCATAGGTCTTGGCGGCGCTGCCGAGATCGCCGGCCTTCTGGTCGGATTGGGCGTCCTTGAGCGTGCGGCGAAGCACGATCGTCTGTTCCTGGCGGCGGACGTTCTCCTCTTCCGCCGTCTGGCCGGGGGTGACCTGCGCGCGGGCCACGGCCGGGACAACAGCCAGCAGCAACGCCACGCTGAAAGTGGTGAGGACGGAACGAATCATCGTCTTGGGTTCGGTGAAAACGGAGGACATAAAATCGCTACTTGGCTGGTTGCGGCCCGGCGGCCCAATGGATCGTTGTTCGCTTTCTCGTCTGGCTGTCTTCGAGTGTAACGTCGCTCTGGCCGATGGCAACGATATTATAGGTCACCCCGCCAAAGACAATCTTTTGGCCCTGTCGCTGGCGGGGAAACAGCTTGTTCTCCACCTCGTACCGCAGGTCGGCGGCGTAGCCGGACACCTCGTCGTGGGGCCGGTCCTTGGCCACGGAAACCACGGCCTTCGAATCGGCAAGTTCCAGAACGAGCTCGGTCGGATCATCCTTCGAACCCTTGACCTCCTTTAAAGTGAACGCGTCCTCCTTGTCGCCAACGCTGGCGAAGCGCTGGTAGGGGTGCCAGTAGGTGCTGTTCGTCGAGGCCTCGCGTTTTATCAGGAAATTGTAGCGCGGGTTGGCGCCGCCCTCCCGGACACCCTGGTACTCGATCGTCGTGTGCAGCGGCACAATGTTGGTGATCGTCAGCGATTTCACGCCGGTGTCCTCGCGCGGAATCAGGATCTTGTCCGCGCCGGGCTTCTGCACCCACTCGATGGGATTGAAGACATAATGGCCCGCGCTGGTGAGCGCCAGGGGGTGGCCGGTCACCAGGCGCTTGAGCAGCGCTTCGTTGGTCGAGAGGTCAAGCGGCTTCAAGGGCTTGACCGTCCGGCTCTCGTAGCGGCGCGTGGCCTGTTCGAGCGTTTCGCGAACCGCGGCCACCTTGATGGGCAGCAAGGCCGCCGCGACCGCCAGGCCCACCAGGACGACGCTCAGCAGGACCTTTTCGTAGTGCTTTTTGAGGAACTCCATGGGCTATTTGCTGGTGCCGCCGACGGTGGCGGCGGGATCCGGGACCGCCGCGGCCGCAGCGGCAGCGCGGGCCGGCCTGGCCGGTTTGGCCGGCTTCGCTCCGGCCTTGCCTTCACTGCCCTCGATCATTCGGACGGCATCAACGCGGAGAACCACACGGAATGGTTTCTCATTCAGCACCACGGTCATGCCGTTGCGCTTGATGGGCGCCGAGCCGCCGGGCGTCAAGGCTTCCGGCGGGGGCATGGCCATCTGGGGCATGCGGCCGTACCGCCCGCCATAACGCATCATCATCTGGTACTGCTGCATCGCCGCGCTGGGCACGACGGGGGCCTCGCCCGTGGCGGTGGCGTTGGTGTCGAGCACCGTGGACGTGCCCGTGTCCACCATCATGTTGCGGACAATGAAACAATAACGGTTGGTCGCCAGGCCGTGCATCACTGAAGCCAGTTCCGTGGTGAAACAATGGAAAGTGAATTCGTAAGGCGTGATGACCGCCAGGTCGTTGGTTTCCGGTTTTCGGTTCCAGTAGTCCGACTGACCCGGCGTGGGACTGGGCGTGTCTTGGGCGGTGATGGCAATCCGCCGGATGCCGTCCAGAGCCAGAACCCGGGCGCTGAAGAGGACCTGGCAAACCTCCTGAATGGTCAGCAACGACTGGGTCAGCGGCTGCACGCTGCCGGCTTCCACGGTCATCAGCGGCTTCTCGGCGGCGAACGTGAACACGTAGTCGTTCGGCAATTTGACGCCGGCGGAGCCCGCGGCCCGGCGCAGCCGATCCACGGTGGTTTCGAGGAGGATCTTGAACTGGCCGCTGTCGAGGTTGGCGGGCGACGGCACCGACAGGAACGTCTTCCGCGCCTTGTCCAGGAAGGTTTGCAGCTCCTGATCCTGACTTTTTGCCATCTCGATGTTGTTGACCTTCGCGTTGCCCGGCTGCGGTTCCTTCTTGGACACCGTCTCCATCTGCTCGGTCTGGTTCTTCAGGGACTCGGTAACCTGGTTCTCCTGATCGATTTTGGCATACAGGAAATAGCCGCCGAGGCCGAGCAGGCCCAACGCCACCACTCCGCCAATCACCAGATAAAGGTTTTTTTTCAGCCAGGACATATCGCGCTAGTTCTTGATGGGCTTGGCGAGCTTCAATTTGACATCGAACTTGAACGTGCCCGTGGGTTCGTCCTGCTCCATCTGGCCCGCCAGTTCGGTGCCGTTCGTGCCGTGCGCGAAGTAGTCGCTCGCATTCAACTGGTTGAGCAACTCGAAGGCCAGTTTGTCGTCGGCCGAGGCTTCCACTTTGTGCCAGCTCACGCCGCGGCAGGTCAGGTTGATCACCTGGATCGTGTTGGTGGAAACCGGTGATTTGGGTTTGGCGGCCTCCCCAGCGGCGGCGGCATCTCCGCCGCCCGCAGCCGCAGCCGTGGCATCGCCACCGCCGGCGTCTTGGGTAATTTTGAAACCCTTGGGAACCAGCCCATAGCGCATCATCATCCGAATATCCATCATCATGGACCGCGGCTTGTCCCCCTCCTCTTCCTTGGCCGCCTCCGACCCATCCGGATTCTCCGCCGCCAGGCGCTCGATCCAGAGGCCGGTTCGAATGCCCGGCTGCCGGGTGTTCGCCTCGGTCTGCTCCAACACGCGGCGAAGTTCAGCGACGAGGTCCATCCACTCGAACCGCGAGGCGATCCATTCGGTACATTGATCCACGACCTTCTGGGTGCCGTTCCGTTTCTTGATCGCGTCGTCCAATTCCTTGGCTTTCGCGTTGAGATTGTCCAGCGAGGGCTTGCGTTCGTCAATCGTCGCCTGCTTCTCGGCCCGCAGCTTGTCGAAGAACCAGCCCATCGCAAAGACGACCAGGATCAGGCTGACCACCGTGGCGATAAAATAGGGCTTTTTCTGGTTGAACTGCTGGCGTTTCAGGATGCTCTTCGGCATCAGGTTCAGTTCGACCGGGCATTGGGCGGGGGTGCGGAGTCCGACGCCGACCACCTCGCCGAAGGCGTGCGCCACCTTCGCCAGCTCCTCAAGGTTGATCGAGGCATCGATCTGGATGTTGCGGAAGGGGTTGAAGTACTCGACCGGGATGTTGAGTTTCTCGGCGAAGAACTGGGCCGTGTACGGCATGATGGAAGCTCCCCCGGCCAGGAACAGTCGCTGCGGCGCCGAACCACCCTGCTGACTGCGGAAGAACTGGATGGTCTGATTGACCTGGATGTGCAACCGGGTGAGCACCTGCCGCGCGATCTTGGATATCGCCGCCTGCTTGGGGTTGTCGGGTTCCTCATACGCCCCGCCCAGGCTGACGAAGCCGTCGCTCAACTTGAACTTCTCGGCCTCGACAAACGGCATCTTGGCCTCGGCGGCGAAATCTTGCGTGATGGAGTTGGCCCCGATGTTGATGCTCCGGGAGAAAACCTTGTCCTTGTCGAAGAACAGGACGTTGCTCGTCTTCGCCCCGATGTCCAGGAGCATGGAACAGCCTTCCTGGTCGCCGTAATTGTAGCGAAACGCGTTGCACAACGCGGCGGGCGAGGCATCTACCAGGTCGAGCCGCACCCCCACGCTCTCGGCGGCACGGAACAACCCCTCGACAATGTCCGCCTTGATCGCGACGAGCAGCACTTCGAGTTCGCCGGACGGCAGGGTGCCCAGGATTTGATAGTCCCAAACCACCTCCTCCAGCGGGAAGGGGACGTTCTGTTGCGCCTCGTACTGGATAATCTGGGTGATCTTCGACGAATCAACCGGGGGAAGCTTGATGAACTTGGAGAAAACGTGAAAACCGGGCGCACACACGTTGCAGGTCCTGGCTCCAAACGATTTGCCGGTCATCAACTCCTGCAAGCCCCGCAGCACCACGCCCTCGCGGGCGGAATCCTGCGCCCCCGCCAGGCCCAACGGCTTCAGGCCGTAACGCAGCAGTCGCAACGTGCCACCCTCATTGACGTCGAACTCGGCCAGCTTCAAGCTGCCCGCGCCAAAATCAATGCACAGATATGACTTTGAACCCAGCATGTGTTCTTTTCGGTTTCAGGCAATGTCCGCTTCCCTTCGATATAGCCAGAACCGGGCCAAAATCGAGAAAGTTCGTTCCTGTTACTGAAATTGCGGAACAGGGTCAAACAGAAAAGTCACTGGAATCGGATTTCTGCGCTCGCGGCGCGACCAGGACCGCCGGATATCGCGAAGCATCACGGCTGCCCGCGGCCTTCGCAGCCCCCGCCCGGGCCGCCTCCCCGCCCCGGCGCGCCGGTCAAACAATTTTTCGCGAGCGAAACCACCCGATCGTGTCCGCCAGTCCTTCCTCAAGGCCGACCTTGGCCTCCCAGCCAAGCTGCCGGCGGGCCCGCGTGATGTCCGGCCGCCGCTGCCTGGGATCGTCCTTCGGCAACGGACGAAACACGATCCGACTGCGGGAACCCGTCGCCCGAATGATCGCCCGCGCGAACTCGAGCACCGACAGCTCCGTCGGATTGCCGATGTTCACCGGCAGATGTTTCCCCCGCATCATGAGTCGAAACACCCCGTCCACCAGGTCCGAACAATGACAGAAGCTCCGGGTCTGGCTGCCGTCGCCATAGACCGTCAACGGCCGGTGGCGCAGGGCCGCACCGATGAAGGACGGCACCACGCGTCCGTCGTTCAGGCGCATCCGCGGACCGTACGTGTTGAAAATCCTGACGATCCGGGTTTCGATCCCGTGTTGGTGGTGGTAAGCCATGGTGAGTGCCTCGGCGAACCGCTTGGCCTCGTCATAGCACCCACGGGGGCCAATGGGATTGACATTGCCCCAGTAATCCTCGTGCTGCGGATGCACCAGCGGATCGCCATAGACTTCCGAGGTGGAGGCCAGCAGAAAACGCGCGCCCTTCTGCCGGGCCAGGCCGAGCGCCTTGTGCGTGCCCAGCGAACCGACCTTGAGGGTCTGAATGGGCAGTTGCAGATAGTCCACCGGGCTCGCGGGCGAAGCGAAATGCCAGACATAATCCACCCGGCCCTCGATGAAGATGAACTCGGTGATGTCCTGCTTCACGAACCGGAAGGCCTGATTTCCGGCATGATGGGCGAGGTTGTCCACCGAGCCGGTCACCAGGTTGTCGAGGGCGATGATCCGGTGGCCCTGCGCCAAGAGCAGATCAATGAGGTGCGAACCGAGGAAACCGGCGCCGCCGGTGACCAGGGAAACCGGCGCGGTGGCGCGGGTCCGCTTGCGTTGGCTTGGAGTCATGTTGGGAGACCGGGCTTAAGACGGACGCGCCCGCCCGAAATCCGCTCATCTGGCGCCCGCCCCGGAGAACACCGCCGGGATCGTGCGGCACAGAATCTGCAGGTCCAGCCAGAGCGACCAGTGATCGATGTACTCCAGGTCAAGCCGGACCCATTCCTTGAAATCGCAGACGTTGTTTCGACCGCTAATCTGCCAGAGGCAAGTCAGGCCGGGCTTGACGCTGAGACGACGCCGGTGGGCCAGGTCGTCGAACCGTTTGACTTCGTCCACCGGCAGCGGGCGTGGACCGACGAGGCTCATCTCGCCGCGCCAGACGTTCATCAACTGGGGCAGTTCATCAATGCTGTACCGGCGCAGAAACCGGCCGAACGGGGTGATTCGAGGGTCGTTGGTCACCTTGAAAACCGGACCGGTCATTTCGTTCAGCGCCGCCAATTCGTGTTTCAACTGCTCGGCATCGCTCACCATCGAGCGAAACTTGAGCATGGTGAATGGCCGGCCGTTCAGCCCACTGCGCTGCTGGCGGAAAAACACCGGGCCGGGCGAGGTCAGCCGGACCGCCAACGCCACCAGCAGCAACGGCACGGCCAGGAACGCCAGCAACAGCGAGGAGCCGACGAAATCGAGCACCTGTTTCAGCAGGATCGGCCAGGAATGCTCGGGACCGGTCGAGAAAACCAGCATCGGCCGGCCATAAAACTCATCCACCCGCGTCCGCGACAATTGCGTCTTGAAGAAATCCGCGATCAGCCACACCTCCACGCCCTCCCGCTCGCACACCTCGATCGCCTGCTCGATCTGGCCGAAGTAGATGTGCTGCGAGACGAGGATCACCCCGTTGGCGGAGTGCTCGTGCAGCAACTGCACCAGGCGCTGAACCGGTTCCTCATTCAAGGCCAACTGGGCCACGACCTTCAAATCGTCGCGCTGCGCATCCTTGAGCTCATTCCGCAGCCGCAGCGTGTCTTCCGGCGTCCCAACCAGGAGCAGCCGCTTTTCAAACTGGCGTTGGCCCCATACGCTCCGTCGCCACCGCAACAGCAACTCCTCCTTGAGGGCGACGAGCACGAAACTGATGAAGCCGAAATAAATGATCACCGACCTGGCGATGCTGACCCCCACCCGCATCACCCACAGGGTGAAGATCACGCCCAGCACCATCCAGACGCACGCGCGGGACAACTTCCACAAACTCCCGCGCCGCGAAGACGGCAGCGGCTGCTCATAAACGCCATTGAAATACAACAGCAACGGCGCGCCGGGCAGGATTATTAACAACAGCCACCGGTACTCGCCAAACGGAAGGATTTCCTGGTGGCTGGTGAAGAACCCGGATTCCCAGTGGCTGCGCACGGCATGCGCCAGATAGAAGCCCAACCCGCAGAGAAGGGCATCCACCACCATCTGGATGCGGGCATGAATCTCTTTTTGACGTCGCAACATCTTGTGTCTGGCAACGGCGTGCCAAACCCGTGGCGATGTAATCAGAACAGGGGCCGGGCTGCAATGCCGGAGTTGCCGGCCCGCCGCCTACGGCGACGCGACCGTGCCGGCCGGCAGCGCCGCGGTTTGGAACTCGGGCACCGCCGCGCTCAGAAACTGTTTCTCCCGCTCGAACGCCGCCGCTTCCTGTCCGGGCGGACATTGCACAAAACAACCCACATAAGCCCACCGTGGCAGCACCCCCGTCCGCAACAGGTCCCAGGTCATGTAACCTACCCGGGCCCAGTGGCTGGCGGTGATCCGGTCGGCGCACACAAACCAGAACGTGTAAACGCCGCTGACCTCCCGGACCCGCCCGCCCGCATCCCGCCAGTTCTGCCGCAGGACGAACTTCCGCAGCGGCAGTTCGTAGGGACGAGGTTCCCCCACGCGCATCTGGGTCGTTTCCATTTGTTGAATCTGCCAACCTTGCGAAGTGAGGCAGAGTTCCGGCTTGTGAATGCTGGTCCGGTCGGCCCCCATCAACACCACCATCAACAACAACTGCGCCCCGCCGGGACCCGAGTACAGCCGCCGGGCGAAAGTCGTGTCGGCCGGCAGGGTTTCCTTCTCCACCGTGGTCATGGGTACGTTGGTGGAAGAGTATTGTCGCACCCGTACGGGCAGCGGAATCTCACCCACGCCGCCCCCCTCCACCCGCACCAGCTTGACGCCCGGCTCGCCCAGGCGCTGGGCGGCCTTGGCCCGGATCAGGACGCCCCCCGCGGCAGCGATGATGGCAAGGCCGACGACAAGCACCACCAGTTCACGCCCCCTCATGGCCGCCTTCCTTGTCCAGGCGGACCAGCCGCCGAATCCGGCTCTCGCAGCCAGTGCCCGATCGCAAACAACAGCAACAGCGCCAGGACAAAAGTCACAAACCCCATGTATTCATGGACCAGTTCGCCGGCCCGATGCCCGAATGCTTCCGCTGCGAGAATGATCGCCACCAGACGAACCACGTTGCCCGCCAGCGCCAACGGCAACGCGAGCACCACCATCAGCGCCCGCTTCCATCCGGTCACAAAGGTCGTAAATCCGTAAATCGTGGTCAGCGCCAGCAGCGTCACCAGGCTGCGGATGCCGCTGCAAGCCGCCACCACCTCATAGCTGTAGGCCCCTTTCGGATCTACGATCTGCACCCCAGTCTGCAGCACATGGATCCCCAACCCGTACCGCACCACGGCCACCGCGATGTCGGTCGAAATCCGTCGCAGCGGGACCGTGATCGGGTCCGAGATCGTCCCCACCGGAATGCAGAAAATGAGCAGGCCAAAGGGAAACAGGCTCGCCACCGCGAACCGCCGGCCCCACGCCGTCGCCAGCAATGCCCACACGCCGCCCAAGAACGCCACAACCGACACTCGCGGTTGCTGGATCATATACCCAATGACGTGCAACGCGGTCGCCGCCGCCAACAAGCCCAACCCCGGCCCCCATACGTCGCCCACTACTTCCAGCAGCGCCTTGCGTTTCCACCAGAACAGGGCCAGCACGATGAGCGGCACCAGCAAGCCGTGCGAATCCTCCGAATTCGGAACGGTGTAGGTCCGGTAGAGCCACCACAGCAGGGACGGCGAGTGTTCGTAGCCCAGCGTGGAATTCCCCAGATACACGAACAGGACCACCCACGCCCCCAGCAGTCCAAGGAAGACCGCCCGGTTCGGCATCCGGCGCCAGATCAGGCTCAATTCCTCCGTGAAGGATTTCCAACCGCGCGGCGCGACCGGAGACGCTGGAACAGACGACTCGCTCATCTGCACCTCATGAAACACCAGCGCCGCAAGGAGGCTCAACCAAATTCTCAGGCTGCCGGTTCATCTGACACGTCCATCCGCTCGAACAAATCGCCCAGCATCAACAACCCGGCGTAACTTTCCGCCAGCAGGGCCGCCAGCGCCGCCAACGCGGCCAGAGGCAGGACCACCAGCAACGGCAACCACGAGCGCCCCGCGAAGTAAACCAGCGCGAACAATCCCGCCGGAATCAGCAAGGCCACCGCCAGCGCCAGGAGTTGCCCCACCATCATCACCATCTGCTGCCCGATCGCCTCAAACCCCTGCGACCGCCCCAGACCCGCCGTCTTCACCCAGGCGGGAAACAACAGCACCGCGCCGTTGATCAACAGCAGGGAAACGAGGTTCGCCCCCGGCGCCACCATCGCCGCCGCGAGCCCCACGGCCAGCCGCAGCGCCAACGGCACGCTGCTCACATTCGCGTTCTCCGGGTTGAACAACACCACCGCCAGGGCGATGAGGAGCCATTGTGCCACCGTCAGGATCGTCAGCGGCGCCAGCACCTCGCCCAGCACCACCTGCCGTCCAGGCAAGGGCAGGGTCTTCAACACGTCCACCACCGCCAGATCCTGGCGCAGGTCCATCACCATCATCTGAGGACCCATCACAAGCAACATCGGCGTCAGCCCCATCAGCATCCCGCCCATGATTTTGGGCGCGAGCGCACCCGGCATCATAGTCGTAAACACCACCGCCATCACCACGAGCGCCCCCCCCGCGCCCAGCCACAGCCGCGGCGTGAAGATCGCGCCGGCGGCGATCAGGTTCTTCCACAGCAGCGCCACCGCCCGCGGCCCGCGCGCCCCCAGCCGGAACGGGGCGCGAATCTGCTTTTGCCGGCCCCGCGCCAGGTGCCAGTTGCCGGATCGAATCGCGGCCAGCATCTTCACCTTCCGGTGGGCGAGTTCGATCGAAGCTTCCTCGAAGGAGGCGTCTGAGCGAACCACCCAGGCATACAGCGCCGCCACCAAGGCCAGCGCCGGCAGCAAGGCCAGCGTAAAGGCGACACCGTCCGCCGCGAGCATCGGCCGAACCAGCAGCCGGAAGGGCAGCAGCAGCCACACCGCCGGCCCGCTTGCCGCCACCTGCTGCAGATAATCCCGCACCGACGTGAAATGACCCAGCATGTCGAGCGTCGGCACCGGGACCGACAGCGATACCCAGCCCGCAAACAGACCGGCCAGCACCACCGCCGTACCCAGCACCGCCAGCCGTCGCCGCGTCGTCGTCAGCCCCGAATCCAACAGCCGCGTCGTCGTAAACGCCGCCCCCAACCGGTGCAATTCGAGGGCCGTCACCAGCAGCCACCAGCCCACCCAGTGCCACCACCAATGCCCGGTGCTGGCGAACCGGCCGGTAAACACCATCATCAAGAGTGAACTGAAGAAAATCGGAATCTGCGACCGCAGAATCCGATAATGAATCAGCGTCCGCCGTTCGAGCGGCGCCGGGAAAAGAAACGCAATCTCCGCCTCGCTGAAATCCAGCGCCACGCGGCGCGAGGGCACCAGCCAGACCAGCAGGACCACGCCGGCCAGCAGAACCGCCCCCAACATCTCCACCAGCGGCCGGAAATCCGCCACCAGCGGTGTCACCGGGATCCGGTTGCCCCGGATTCCCATCCCCAACATGGGTCCAAGGAAGAAGAAAAAGCAATAGGCGCCGCCCGCCAGCGTGCCGAGCAAGTACTTCGGCTTCCGCAGCCGGCGGAACCAGACCCGCTGCCGATTCCACAAAAGACACAACTGCAGATAGACCAGGGCCCCTTTCACGCCTTGACCTCCTCGGCCGCGGGTTTCGCCTCCGCGGTGGCGCGGAAAAAGACCTCCTCGAGGCTCGCGTCCGGGGCCGACTCGGCGAACTGGCGCCGCACTTCCTCCAGGGTCCCACCGGCCACCTTTCGCCCCTGCTTCAGGATCAGCAGGTGCGAACAAATCTCGTCCACCAGGTGCAACAGGTGTGAACTGATGATGATGGCGATCCCCTCCTTTGCCCGCCGCAGGATCGCATCTTTCATGCCGCGGATCCCGTACGGGTCGAGCCCGGTCAAGGGTTCATCGAAGAAAATCACCTTGGGCGAGTGCAGCAACCCACAGGCAATCGCCAGCTTTTGTTTCATCCCCCGCGACAGCTCGGTCGGCAGGCTGTCCGCCTTGTCGGTGAGATCGAGTTCCGCCAGCAACTGCTCCGCCAGCCGCTCGTCATCCCGCACGTGGTACAACCTCGCCGTGAAATTCAGATGCTGCCGGACCGTGAGGTAATCGAACAACCGCGGCTCATCCGGGAAGTACGCCAGTTCCTGCTTGGCGGCCACCGCGGCCACGCGCAGGTCGTGCCCGACCACGCGGATGGTGCCGCGCGCGGCGGGAATGACCCCCGCCAGGCACCGCAGCGTGGTCGTTTTGCCGGCGCCGTTGGGCCCCACCAACCCCAGCACCTCGCCCGCCCGCACCGTGAACGACAGGTCGTTCACCGCGACAAAATCACCATAGAGTTTGGTGAGTCCCTCAACCTCGATCATAGGCGGCTCCGGATGTTTTCTTGGACAAAGTCAGCCGCGAATCGTATCGGCCGGCCCGCTGCGAGTAAAGCCCCGCGACTGTGGTCACGCCGTTTCGCGTCCGCCGCGCCCCGGCTCCCGGAGCCGCTCCGGTCCGGCCACAAGACCCTGAAGACTGGAGCAATCCCGATGCTTGAATCATCGAGTTCGCCGCATGATCGGATCGGGTTTGATCCGCAAGGCTCCGGCTGGCCGATGGCAGGAACGCTGGCAGAGGTGGAAGCGGCCTGCTGCATCCATGAGCACGTGCCTGCGCGCAAACCAGGTTCTCAGGCGCACGCCTGCGGAGCGCAAGTCGCCAGCAAGGTTCCACTCCCATGCCACGTTCGACTGAGCGAACGATCCAAGCAGCGAACGATCCCGCAAAAAGGCTTTTCACCCACTTTTGCCGGGCTATTCTTGGACGAAAATGAACCGGCGGGGAAAGCAATTCCAGTTCCTCATTCTCGGGTCGGAAAAGCGATGGTCTTTTGATGTGGACGGAGTGCAGGTTCATCGGCGGCGAATTCCGGTCATTCCATGAGCAGGCTCAATGGCAGGCGGCTGGCAGTTGGAGTACCACCGGTGCCAGCAAGGGCGGGCGGCACGCCGCCGCCGGTTTCGCCACCGAGTTGCCACCGGTTGACCGGTGGCGACGAGCTGGCTGCCCCGCCACCGGCGGTGAAAACTCGCAATACCGGGCAGCTCCTCTTGAACCCGCAGAACTTCGCCCCATTGCTCGCGCTGTCCGTCATTCCGCTGATGCTGGCAGCCGCAACTTTAGGTGGTCAGGCTCAGAACGAAAACACCGTCCAGGCGCGCCGGGATCCGTTGACTCCGCTGGACTTGGCGAAGGTGAAGGTTGGGGGTGAAATCGGCCGGCGCCTTGATGTGACCGCGACGAACAATGTTCTTCGGCTTGATGTGGACGGGGTCTTCCTGGCGTCCTTCGAAAAGAAGAACGACCCGCACAACCATTATGTTGCCCTGGGCAAGTTGATCGATGCGGTGGTGAAGCTCAGTTGCTACACTCGCAACCCGAGCTTAATCTCCCTGAAAGAGCATCTGATTCGGCGGATTATCGAATGGCAGGAAGCGGACGGCTATATTGGAAACATGATTCCGGCGAGCCGAATGGGGCAGGTCTGGGATATTCACGAGTTGAACTACATCGTTTGGGGGCTCCTCACCGATTACAAACTCTTCGGCGAACAACGGTCGCTGGTCGCTGCCAGGAAAGCCGCGGACTATATCCTCAACCATTGGTCGAAAATCCCGGCGGATTGGGAAAAGACAACGCGGATTGCGGCGTTCGTCAGTGTGACCGGCCTGGATCGAACGATGCTCGCGCTTTATGGCGTCACGGGCGACCGGCGTTATTTGGGATTCGAGTTGAATCAGCGTGGCCTGGAGAATTGGGACCCCGGCATTGTGATCGGCCGACGCCCCCTGGTCGAGGGGCACACCTATGCCTACCTGGCCGCCTGCCTTGCCCAACTCGAGTTGTACCGCATCAAGCCGGAGGAGAAGCTGCTGGGTCCAACCATGAAAGCCCTGGAGTTCTTGACCGCGAAGGAGGGAATGACGATCACGGGTGGAGTGGGGCAGGCGGAAATCTGGACGGACGATCAGGACGGGGGCAGGGACCACGCCGAAACCTGCTCCACCGCTTACCAGATCCGCGTCTATGAGAGCCTCCTCCGACTCCAGGGCGATGCGCGTTACGGGGACCTCATGGAGCGGACCCTATTCAACACGTTGTTTGGCGCGCAGTCGCCGGATGGGCGACAGATCCGTTACTTTACGCCCTTCGAGGGAGAACGCGTGTACAATCGGGCCGATGACGTTTGCTGCCCAGGCAACTACCGGCGCATCATTGCGGAGCTTCCTACCATGGTTTACTACCGGGCCGGAAAGGGAGTGGCCATCAACTTGTATTCCGCCTCCAACGCCACCCTTGCCATGGAGGGGGGGCTTTCGATTGCCGTGCAGCAGGAAACCGATTACCCCAATTCGGGTCACGTGCTCATCCGGGTTGATCCTTCACAACCCGCCTCATTCCCCTTGAAGCTGAGGATTCCGTCCTGGAGCAAGCGCGCGACGATTTCAGTCAATGGGAAGCCGTCGGAAACGGCCTGTGTCGCTGGAACCTTCGCGGTCATTGAGCGACGCTGGAACACCGGCGATCAAGTCGTACTTGACATGCCGATGGAGTGGCGGCTGGTGCAGGGCCGGCAGAGGCAGGCGGGCCGCGCGGCGGTCATGCGCGGGCCCTTGGTGTTCTGCCTCGATCCCGGGCAGGATAAATCATTGGCTCAGAAAGATGCTGCCGATCTCGGCCGGATCATGATTGACCTGGCCTCCATCGAACCGAATCCAGTACCCAGTAACGCGGTGCGACCCGATGGAATTGGATGCCGTCTGAAAGCGGGCACCTTTCCCGGAGCGATGGGTAACGAGGGGGATGTCAGGCTCACGCTCACCGAATTCGCGGATCCAAACGGCCGAGCCTGCTATTTCCGCGTTCCGGACTTGTCCAAGACGGAAGCCGACGAATTAACCGGGCTGTGGAAATAGGACAAATCCTGTTCGTCTTCCACCGTTAAATCTCGGATTGTATTATGAATCCAAACCTTCTGACCCGCCGCCGGATGCTCACGCTGTGCGCCACCGGCGCCGCGGCGAGCGTGGCACTCCCAGGCTACGGCACCACCGCCGCGCCGCGCATTCCACCGGAGCTTACCGACCAGTGTCGGGCCGCCTCCAAATTGCTGGCCGGTTATATGACCGAACTGGCCGCCGGGGCCAGGCGCCAGGTCGGCAAGGGCCCAACGCTGCTCATGCCGTGCGTCACCAGCGCTTACAGCGGCGTGTGGCCTGATGACAGCCTTTATCCGTTGATAGCGCTACCCAGTCTCGCCCGGACGGATGAACTGGCAGGCGTATTGTCGTTCCTGACCGAAAGCATGTTGGACCTGCAATATGTGCCTGACCGGGTCGAACCCGACGGCCTGCCCATTCTCTCTCCCGGCCACTCGAACATGCCGCCGATGACGGACTGTATGCCTCTGCACCTGCCGGCAGCCTGGGTCCGTTTATTGGATTATTACCAGCACTTTGGCGTCAAGATCCCGCGCAAGGACGAGTGGGCGCAGCTGATCGCCCGGAGCATTGACCGGGTGCCTTTTGCGAACGGGTTGGCCTACGCGGACCCACAGCACCCGCCGATCGGCTTCGGATTTCAGGACAGCATCAAAATATCCGGCTGGGAACTCATGAGCAGCCTGGCACTCTACCGTGGCCTGCAACGCGCGACGGTCTTGTTCGCCGGGGTAATTGAACCCTCCACCCTCCACCGCTGGGCGCGCCTGGCCAAGGGCATTCGCGCCAACCTTCACCGGCTCTTTGACCCGAAGATCGGAGGCTATTGCGGCGGGTCGAGGCAAGGTCATCAGTTCAGTGTTTGGGGCAACGGCCTCATTTACCCGCTCTGTGGGGATGCGGAGAAACAGTCAATCGTCCGGTTTTATCGGGACAACCGTGAAAAGATTTTCCTTCGCGGCTGCACCCGGCAGATTGCCGAGCCCGGGTGGCAGGGCAACGCCAACGCCGGCCAATACCAGAATGGCGGCTTCTGGGCCACCGGCACCGGGTATGTACTGCCGGCCCTGGTCGAACAGGATCCCGCACTTGCCATGGAACTCCTCGGGGATCTGACCGCTCATTTATCGAAGAGCGACTTTGCCGAGTGGCTTGACGGGGCCGGCCAACCGAATGGCGCAATGAAGTTCCTGGGCAGCGTCGCGTTACCCTTGATGGGGCTTAACAGCATCCTGCAAAACAAGCCGTTGATTGACTATTTCTGAGGGTGGTGAACGCCCCCTGGACCTGGCGATGCCAGGGTGGTTCGAGCTCAATTCCTCCTTGTCCAACGGCCGCGCTGTCTCGCCCCTGTCGAGTACGGTGGCGGCGTTATCCAGGCGCTTGACCGCTGCCGAACAAGTGATCCATGACCGCATCGGGTCTTGCCTCGCGTTTGAGGCAGACCGACGCTTTGCCCACGTAAGGACGATGCCGCCAGCGACGACGGGCTCGTGAGGCTGCCCCCTGCTCCGCCAATCGCCACACACCACACCCGCGCGCTCCAATCGTCCCCGGCCTCAATGGAAAGCTCGTCCGGGCATCACCCTGACCCTGGATGTCGGCTGGAGCGCCTGACGGAATGAATCCATTCCCGGCCAGTCCCCTCGCAGAAGCCCCGGGAGAGCAGGTCGCAAGCACGGTTGGGCTGCTGCCCCGCTCCACCCACGGCAGGCGATGATCAGGCTGTCATGGAACCGAAGGCGCTTGCCCCGCCACTGAACGCAACGGATTGGCTTCCCGGGTTGACAACAGTGGAGGGCTATTCGACCACGATGACGCTGTGGATTTCCAGCCGCGGCACGGTGAAGCGCGCCACGCCCTCCCGATACTCGAAGGCCAGCCGCTGCCCGGCGGGCTGCAGAGTGATTTTCGCGGGCTGCGCCGATGTGCGAATGGCGATCTCCAGCGGGCCGACCGGCACAATGGAATCGCTCAGCGGTTTCTTCGTATCCCAATGCGGTCCCGCGGTGTTGACCAGGTTGACCGCGAGTTTGCCCGGAAGGCGATTAACCGATACATCCACATCGGACGATCCCTTGACTTCCACCATCGGCGCGGGAAACAGCCGGTGCGTCAACTCATTGAGGAACGCCCTGGCCTGGGGAGAACGAGTGCCGAGGTAGCCGCGGCTGACGGAAAAATAGGTGGCCGCGATCCTCCCCTTGCCCAGTGCGGCGACGGATGCCGCCGGTTGCGAGGCGGAATTGCGGTCGTTGGCGGCGTGCAACTGGCCAAAGGCCTGCGCCCTGGCTTCGAGTTGGGGCGTTCGCGTTTCGTCCCAGGTCGGGATCAGGGCATCGCCCCAGGCCAGATAGCGCGGTTCAGACCTGGCTGCTTCCAGCGAGACACCCAGCTCGGCGACGAAGAGGGACGCTGCCTGGGGTCCGATGAGCAGGAGATTGCCGCCGTTTTCCACGTAACGGACAAGCTCCTGTTTGAAGGCCGGCTCCAAGTAGTCGCATTCGGCGACCACGATGAGCGGGTAGTCCGCCATCCGCCCTTCGAGGTGATGTTCGCTCACGACATCCACGACCTGCTGGCTTTCCACCAGGGCTTGCAGCGTGCCGCTGATGCGGGACAGGTCACGATTGAACAGGCCGTTGATTTCGCGGTAATGGGAAGCCGTCGAGTAGAGCAGCGCGATTTGTGGCACGGGCGTGGCTCCCTGGCAATAGGGTTGCCGGGCGCGGCAGAACTTCGCCACTTCGGCAATGACCGGCAGATGTTCCTCGGGCACCGAACCGTCGCGCCGCTGGTTGTAATAGGGTTGAAAGCCGCCGCCCTGGGCCAGCACCACCGCGGCCTCGCGCTCCAGTTGAACGGCCGATTTCTGCCGGGAACCGTTTCGCCGTTCCCCCGTGGTGGTGAAGCTCCAGGCCATAAGATCCCAAGGCTTCCCCTGATGCGCCAGGTAACGGCCGGAAAAGCGGGCGGAATTCACGCTGTCCTCCGGCGAGAAATCTCCTGAAATCCAGTCCACCGGGGCGCCGACCGCCTCGGGCATGTGGTCGGTGAAGGCCCAATTGCTGCAGAGTTGCATGGCGGGATCGGTTTTCTTCACCTCGGCGAGGTAATGGCGCAGATGATTCCGAAAGGCCTCCCGGTTGAACTGGAGGAACTCATGCCAGTGCGGTTCGCCCGGACGGCGCGGAATCTCCTGGATCCCCGTGGCTGCGCGAAAGGCCTTGAGCGCGGACCCGCTGTAATCCGGCACGGACGCCCAGCACTCGCCGTCCACCCACGCCCCGTCCACGCCATACTCACGGGCCAGTTCCCGGAGCTGTGGGATCAACAAGCGGTCCGCGTACGGGCCGAAGAAGGAGGTCGCATTACGGTTGGTCGTGCCGTCGGCGTTGACCGCGGCCCACTCCGGATGCTGGCGGATGGCCTCGGAATCCCAGACGCCGGAATAGTGCATGTAGAGGGCCACCCCGTGCCGGGCGGTGGCCTCGCGCCACACGCGCAACGGATCGCCGACGAATCCCGGCGCCGGATTGCCCGCTTTCGTCGGATAGCTCGACAGGCCGGGATGCCCCTTGCAGTCAATCTGGAGGTAGTCGGGATGCGCCGCCTCGATGATCCTTTCCACCATCGCCGGCGTCGTGTTCCGGCCAATCTCGTTGCAGTCCGGTCCGGCGTGAAAGTCGAAGTGGATGCCAAAAAAGCTTTCCGCCCGCTTGAGCCGTTTGGGCATGGCCGCGTTCGTCTCCTGACGGAGGGCCGCCTGGATCGCTTTGACCTGTTTCACCTGGGCGGATGCCAACTGTCCCACCGGCCCGGCGGCGGGATCGTAATTGGGCCCCATGTCGAGGGTGAACACGCCCCGCCGGGCGGCGACTTTCCGGCCCCATTCAACCCACTGTTCATCGCTGAACCGCGTGTTCCGCCGCCCCCAAGTGTCGCCCAGATAGGTCAAAGCATGCCATTGGGACCCCTGCAACCAGCGTTCCGCGGGGATGACTTGCCGCGGTTCATTAAGTTCGCCCGCCGTGTAGTCTTCCGCCTTCGTCCAGCGCATGACTTTGACGCCGGGATTGAAGGTGACGATGGCTTTGGGGTTGCCGTGTTTGACGGCCGCCGCGTAACGGTCGGCGATGGCATCGTTGAAGCGAATGTGCTCGTAGCCACCGTCGAACCACCAGCCGGACACCTTGTCGCCATACCGGTCCGCCCATTCCTGGATGACCGCGCTCCACTTTTCGGCAAAGACCAGATCAATGGGCTGATCCTGCGCGCCTTGGGTCAAACCGAAGGCTGCCTGGGCGCGCCGGTCCTGGTTGGGCGTCTGGCAGGGCAGATAGAGCATCAAACGGATGCCCTTTGGCTGCAGCGCCTGGGAGAGGTCGCGCGGCAAATCGCGCGTGGCGCAGCGCTCGCCGGGCGCGTAGCCGGTTCGCCCTTCGTAGGCGGCGTTGGGTGAGTTGAAGTAGCCGGAGTTTTGTCCCAGGGTGAGCACCAGATACCCGGCGCCCATCTCTTCCAACTGGCCGGCCAGCGCCTTCACATCGAACTGCCCAACCTGTTTCAGCCCCGCCTCGCCGGCCGGCAGGAAATGGATGAAGACCCCGTATTTCGCCTGGCTGAACCAGTCGGTGTTGGGATTGGCGACGTCCGCTTGCGTGCTCCCGGTCAGCGCGAGCAGGAAGGCGGCCAGTGATGATCGCAGGTTGGGTTTCATTGGGCAGATTTGCTCGAAGATTCAGGCAGCGCAATGCAGCCGGCACGAATCCGACCGACGGCGGGCGTCCACGACAGGCATGACGTTTCGTGTGAGCGTAGGTGAATGCCACGCCAAAGCAAACCCGTTCTGTCGCCGTTCAATCGCCGTTCTGTCGCCGGTGCGCGGTGGGCAGGCACGGCGGCCGGGTAACCCGAAGTTGGACAATCCTTTGAGTTTTCCTTTGAATTTGACTCGTTCATCAGGCCGGCTAACTTCCAGCCGGGATTGTTATGACACGACCACGCTTAGCCCGCCTTGCCGCAGGTTGGTGCTTCTGCCTCGTTGGATCGGTCGGCGCCGCGGCCGAACTCGAACTTCACCTCCCGCTCGCGCGCACCGCCTACCAATGTAATGAATTCATCAGCGTGTCGGTCGTTCGTTCGAGTCCCGACCCGCTGCCCCCGGGCGATCTGCAGTGCCGGTTGACGGGCAGCGACGGCAGCGAACTCGAGTTCGTTTTTCAAGTGCCCGCTGTGGTCGCGTCGAACGGTCCGGCCCGAGCCGTCGAGCATCTGCACCTCAACGGCTGGTTGTTGCGACCCGGCGCTTACACGGTCACCGTCGCCGCGGACGGGGCGACGGCGCGCACGAACCTTGATGTTTTCAGCCACGTGCGGCGGTCCAGCTTCCAGCTTGTCAATTGGGGCCGCGCCCAAGGCCGGGAGCAGTTGGCCGAGGGCGAGGACAACCTCGGTTACAATCTTTTCTACGGCGAAGCCAACGCCGACACGACGGCCAATTTCATCCGCGCCGGCGTGGACTTCATGGCTTGTTGTGTCATGAGCGGCGGCCACCAGATGGACCTGCGCACACAATGCGACTGGTCCGATCCCTACGTGATCCGGGGCGGCACGCGCCGCGTGGTGGAGCGCTCTTTTCGCGACCGCACCCGGCCGAACGTCTGGGGTGTGCATTTTTACGACGAGCCCGGCCTGACCTGGGCCAAGGACGCCGCCACCGGCCAGGCAACACCGCACGCCGTACCCTGGCAATGGCGTCAGTATGAAGCCGCGTTCGGCGAGCCGCGACTTGACTGGAAGAACCTTGATCCGGCGGACCCGGGGCAGACCGATCAGTGGGCGCGTTGGGCCCGCTGGAAGCTCGGGTTTCTGGACGCCGCCTGGCAGGATGCGGCCTTCGGCGTCGCGCGCGTGCGACCAGATTACGTCTCGCTGACCCAGAGCCAGTACGCCTACGGGGCCTTCACCGACGGCTACTATTTTCCCGTGGTGCGCAGCCTGTCAATCACCAGCGGCCACGGCGGCTACCACGATTTCGGTCCCGGTTATTTTAACCCCGTCATGTTCCTTGAATTCGCCCGGGCCCGCAACCTCGCCAAACCAAACTGGTATTTGCCGACCTGGTATGGCAGCACGACGGCCGACGAGTTTCGCCTCGAACACTACCTGGCCTTCCAGTGTGGCCTCCAAGGGCTCATTTCGCCGCCGGAACTCGACCCGGCCCATCCCGCCGACGGCAAGGCAGTCCCGGCCATCGTCGAGGTGAATCAGCTCGGCGCGCGGCTGGGGACCATTTTCACCACGATGCCGGCCACGCGCCCACCGGTGGCCCTGCTCTTCTCCCTCTCGCAACTGATTCACGCCCAAACGCAGGACCGGGAAGTGAGCTATGCCCACGAAACACCGCATGGCCGGAACGTGGCGTTCAGCTATCTCGCCGGCAAACTCCTGCAGCACCAGTTTCAGCCCGTGCTGGACGAGGAAGTCCGCGACGGCACGCTCGCCGCTCACTACCGGGCGATCATCCTCACCTCGATCAACTACCTCGATCCCTTGGTGATTGACGGCCTCGGAGAATTTGCCCGGCAAGGCGGGCTCGTCCTGCTCACCGCCGACTGCACCATCAAAGTGGCAGGCGGCGTGAAGCTACCCGTGGCGCCGACCTGGCCCGAGGCGGACCGCATCGCGGAACTGCAAAAGGCCGGCAAGGCCGGCGAGGCCGGGAAACTCATGCAGATGCGGCAGGAACTCGCCGCCGCCGCCCGGCTCGCCGCGGCCATCCGTCCCCACCTCGAACATGCTGGCATCCGTCCCCCGCTCGGCAGCACCGAACCGGGCATCGTCGTGACGCGCCACGCCGCGGGGGATGTCGAATACTTGTTCGCCGTCAACGCCAGCCACGATCCCCAAGGCGACCCGATGCTCGGCATGAAAAGAGTGGCGACGACGCTGACGCTACCCGACGATGGCCGTCCCGTGTATGACGCCGTGCAAAGCCAGCCGGTGACTGCCTTCCAACCTAAGAATGGCGAACTCCGCGGGCCGTTTCGTTTCGGTGCCGGGCAGATGCGGGTCTTCGCGCGCACGAGCCGCCCGATCGGCGGCGTGAGTGTGGGCACACCGGTCGTGCGCCGGGAATTGGAGCGGATGGAAGCGCCGCTTTCCCTGGATCTGACTGCGGTGGTCCTCGATCGCCAGGGCGGCGGGCTCAGCGGCTCGATACCCATGCGCATCCAGGTGACCGACTCCCTGGGGGCCACGCGGTACGACCTCTACCGCGCCACGACCCAGGGCATCCTGGCGCTCAGCCTCCCGCTGGCCCTGAACGATCCGCCGGGAGGGTGGAAAATTACCGCCACGGAACTGCTGGCCGGCACCCGCGGAGCGAACTCGTTCCAGTTGCGCTCCCTCTCCACCTGCTCCGCCGCGGCGGGCTTGACCTGGCGGGCCGTGCATTGGCCGCAGGACCGCACCAACATCTTCCGGTTCTTTCGCCAGACGCCCGCCGTGACAATCGTGACGGGCTCGTCCGCCTTTAACCGATCCGCCGCCGAGCGACTGACGCGAATCCTCGAACCTTGGAATGTTCACTGCACCACCCTGACGGCCGCCGAGGCCAACCGGCCACGCGTGCTTTCGCGCACCGAGGCGGAGACCTGGGTCGGGCTGGACTTCGCCAGTCAAGGCCAGCTCCAGCCAGGCGCCAGCAACGCGATCGCGCAAGCGGGCATCGCGGTTCAAGGACCCTTGATCCTGCTCGGCAATCCGGACGACAATCCCCTCATCAAGCTGCTGGCGGACCGGCAGTTTCTGCCCTATCAGCCCGACCCCAACCGCCTCCCTGGACCTGGCCGCGGCTACGTTGCCTGGCAGCGCGAGGCCTTGGGCGTGGGACAGGAATCGGTCACCCTCCTGGCCTATGACGCGCCCGGATTGGCCGAGGCGGTCGGCACGATGTACGAGTTTCTCGCCGGCCTGGAACCGCTCACTCCGCTGGCGCAACCCGCCCGCAGCCACATCGAGCCCGCCCGCACCACTCATCTCCTGCGCACGCCGACGACCGAATGGACCTCACTGCTTCCCAGCGGCGTGGACTCCCTCACGTTGAAGGCCGGCACGATCGAGGTGGTCACCCATGACGGGACGGTGGGCAGACTCACACTGCACGGGGCTCCGCTCAACCAGCGCGCTGGGGAAAGCGCCAAGCTGCCGCCCAAACTCCCGGCGGCACCTTTGACGTCCGCCCCTGCCAACCTCGCGGAAGTGCAAAAACGGCTGGCTCCAACGCGGTTGGCGAAGCTCAGCGCGGTTCACGGCAATCTGACCGCCGTCGCCTGCTGGGGTGGCACGCTGGACATCCTCGATCGTGAGCAAGTGATCGCCGAGTTCCATGCGTTGCAGGACATCACGGCCCTGGTTTGGGCCGGGGACCGCCTGGTTTTCGGCGATGCCGATGGCCGCGTGGTCGCGTTGCATCCTTGATTGCGGAGGACGAAAAACCGGCTCGTCTGGTGTGTGTCACCCCCAGTCATCGTGCCCCGCAAGAGCCGCGGCCGGCCTTCGCGTCTTCGCGTCTTCCCTGTTTGCGCCTCCCGCAGTCACCGAGCCCCGCAAGAGCCGCGGCTCCGGCTATCTCAGCCCCAACAACGCCGCCGCGTTTCCGCCCAACACCTGCGCCTCGACCTCGCGACCCAACCCGAACGTCCGCAGATCCTCGATCGTCCGCAGTTGATCCACCCACGGACTGTCCGAGCCGAACAGGAGCCGGTCGGCGGGATGGCGGCGCAAAATGCGTTCGGCCTGCGCGCGGTCCATGAACTCGAAGCTGCACGACGTGTCGAAGTAAACGGGCTGGTCCAAAAGATGCCGTTCCACCTCGTCCCAGTCGCACCATGCACCCAAATGCGCGGCGATGAGACGAAGTTTGGGAAACCGCTCGACCACCCGCCGGAGGCGGACGGGGTCGGCGACGCGGTCGCGCGGAAAGGAAATGTCGAAGCCGCAGTGCAGGAGCAGGACGAGCCCGCACTCTGCGAGCGCCGTGTAAACCGGATCGAGCCGCGGTTCGTCCACCGCGAACTGCTGGTAATAAGGGTGGAGCTTGACCCCGTGAAAACCCTCGGCGGCGATGCGGCGCACCTGTTCGGCGGCCCCGGGCGCCGCCGGATGCACCGACGGAAACGGAACAATGCGGGACGAACGGATCGCCGCTGACCAGTGGAGGATGGGCTCGAATTGCTCGGGCCGCGTGGCGATCGAGGCCACGACCGACGCGTCAATGCCGGCGCCATCCATCGAGCGCAGGAGCCCGCCAATCGTGCCGTCCAATGCCGCCGTGACCACGTCGGTCTGCGACTGGAGTTGCGCCATCGCCCGCGCTGCCAGGTGATCGGGAAACGCGTGCGTATGGATGTCAATGACCATCGCGCCAGGCCTCCGCCGGCCTGGAACCGCTCAGCGCAGTTCCTTGATCTTGAGGTTGCGGAACTCGATGCGGTACCCCTCGCCTTCCAGGCCGACGTGCCCCCGCGCCTGGCCGCAATCCTCGAACTGGCACGTCACCGCGCCGTTGACCCAGAGCGTCAGCGTCCGGCCGCGCGCGGTCACCTCGAACGTGTTCCATTCACCGGCCGGTTTCACGCGCATATCCGTCACCAGCTTCTGGAGGCTGAAAAACTTCCTTTTGCCATCGGCGGTCGGGCTTTCGCCGAAGAGATAACCGTCCTTCGCATCGCCGAACTGCGCCTGGTGCCAGATCGCGCCGTCGCGTGAATTGCGAACATAAGCGCCACTGTTATACCCCGTCTTGCCTTCGATCTTCGTGTAGCAAAACTCGAAGTGGAAGATGGCATCGCCATACTCCTGCTCGGTCAGGAGCATGTCGTGGCCGCCATCGCCGTCGCAGATGAGCACGTGGCGGGCGGCATCCAGATGCCATTGCGCCCGACCGAGCTGGCCGCCCGGCGGCACGGGCACGCGATACCAGCCCTTGAGGTCGGCGGGCGGCAGGATGTCGGTCCAGCCTTGCGGATCGCTGGTCAGCGCCGCGGGAGTAGCCTCGCCGGCGAGCCCGCCGGTCAGCGGCAGGCCCAGGCTGGCGAGGACGAACAGGTTGAGGAAGACACGGGCGAAACGAGAAAACTCCGGCCGGATCGCGGCACGAACGGGCAGTGATTTCGACATGAGCGGAGTTAAGCCGGGACACCGGCGGTTGGCAAGCCCGTCCGCCAGCAGGCAGTGTCGTGATTTGAAACGGAGCGCGGCTGTGTCGGAGACCAGCCGCAGCGGTTTCTGACTGCTGCGGCTGACGCTTCGCGCACAGCCGCGCTCCGAGAAGCGGCAAATCAGGACACTTCCGCCAGCAACCCGCCAAGTCCGTGGGATTTGTGATGGCGCGGTGCGGATTGATGTATAGGCTCGCGCCTTCCCTGACGTGCCTTCGCGGCAACTGGAAAGGCGAACAACAACATGGCCTTGCGCTCACTTATCCTGCTGACGGGCCTGGCGGCCTTGACCGTCACCGGCCCGGCCAAAACACTGACCATCCAGAACCGCGCCTTGGTGGTGCGCCTCGACGAGGTGACCATGCGTTTCACGCTGACCGCGCGGGAGGCGAAGCAAGCGTTTGCCACCGACGGCCGGCTGCGGGGCGATGATGGCCAGGCCCGGATTCTAGCGGTCACCGATGCGGTGCTGGGCCACGGCCAGGCCATCGAGATCAGCTACGGTGACGCTGGTGCGGACGCGATCCTGATCTTCCCCGATCTGCCGTTCGCCTTGTTCCGGTCCACCTTGCATAACGCCAGTGGCGGACCGGTGGTCACCAACCGCGTGCCGGCGCCTTCCTTTGGCATTGTGCTGGGCCGGCCGGTATCCGAACTCAAAACGCTCGGCACCGGCGGATTGCTGGCTCCGGCCAAGAACCCCGGCAGCTACGTCTGGCTGGCGGTAGTTGAGCCGCATAACCGGCATGGGGTGGTCAGCGGTTGGCTCACGCAGGCACGCGGCAGTGGTGTGGTGTTCAGCGCTGTTGACGCCGGCCAGGTGCGGCTGGAATCGCGGCTGGAATACGGTCGCCTGCGCCTGGAGCCGGGACAGACCGAGACGCTGGAAACCTCTGCCGTCGGTTATTTCGACGATGCGCGCTTCGGTCTCGAGGCATGGGCCGACACAATTGCGAAGATTGACCACATCAAACTGCATCCGCAGCCGGTGGGTTATTGCACCTGGTATTCGAATCCGCACGGCGGTTCCTCGGACGAGCAGCACCTGGCCGAGTTGGGGAGGTTTGCCGCGCGGGAACTCGCGCCGTTCGGTTTCTCGGTGGTGCAGATTGACGACGGCTGGCAGGCGGGCCTTTCGACCAACGGCCCGAAACGCAACTTCACCACGCACGCGCCCAATGGACCTTATCGCAGCGGCATGAAGGCGATCGCTGACCTGGTCAAAAGCGATGGCCTGGTGCCGGGCGTCTGGTTCATGCCGTTTGCGGGAACGTTCTACGATCCCTTCTTCGCCGACCGGCGGGATTGGTTTGTAAAACGCCCGGACGGCACGCCTTACGAAACCGACTGGGGCGGCACCTGCCTCGACCTGACCCAGCCGGCGGTGCGCGATTATCTGCGCGCCAACATCCGACGCATCGGGCGCAAATGGGGTTTTTGCTACTTCAAAATGGACGGCCTCTGGACCGGTTCCGCCACGCGGCAGCAATACGTCAACGAGGGCTATCGCGACGACGGCATGGGCGACGCGGTGTTCCACAACCCGAACGTCACCAATCCGGAGGCCTACCGCATCGGGTTGCGGCTGGTGCGCGAGACGGACCCGGACGCCTTCATCCTCGGCTGCTGCATTCCGCAAAACATGCGTTCCTACGGCGGCGCCTTCGGCCTCGTGGACGCCATGCGCATCGGCCCGGACAACGGCGCGGACTGGGAAGGGTTGAAGCGCGGTCCCACGTTCGGCACGCGGCATTACTTCCTGAACGGCCGCGTCTGGTTCAATGATCCTGATCCCGTCTATGTCCGCACGAGCATCCCGTTGAACCAGGCGCAACTCATCTGCTCGTGGGTTGCCCTGAGCGGACAATTGAACTTAAGCAGCGAATGGCTGCCCGGCCTGCCGCCGGAACGGCTCGACATTCTCAGACGCACCATGCCACCACACGGCCTCAAGCCGCGGCCCGTGGATTTGTTCGACGAACCGTTGCCGCGCGTCTGGCTGCTCACCGACACGCGCCGCGCTCCCCGCCGCGACGTCATCGGTCTGTTCAACTGGGGCAACACCAACGCAACTTTCGACACATCGCTTGAGCGCATCGGCCTGCCGGCAGACGGCGACTACATGGCGTTTGATTTCTGGGGCAACCAACTACTCCCGCTGGCGAAGGGCCGGCTGGACGTGTCCGTGCCGGCGCAATCGTGCCGCATTCTGGCAGTCCGCCCGGTGTCGGACTGGCCGCAGTTGCTGAGCACCTCGCGGCATGTCACGCAGGGCATTGTAGATGTGCTGGCGGAGAAATGGAACCGCGGCGCGAAGACCCTGACCGGCCGCAGCCAGGTCGTCGCCAACGATCCGTATGAACTGCGCATCGTCCTGCCCGCAACCGGCCAACCCTGGTCCGTCGCCGGGGCCGGACTTTCAGCAACCGATCGGGCTGCGGGCGTGATGATCGACGTCAACGCTGGAACCAGTCCGGACCTTGTTCGCGTCACAATCCGCTCCGCGACGAGTCGGGAGGTTGGGTGGTCGCTTCGGTTGCAGCGCTGAGGCGAATTATCAGTTCCGGCCCCGGTGGTATTGATAAAGTTCATCGGCCAGCCCGCGGCTCGCGACGATCAGTTCGGCGTAGGGCGTGTCGGCGACGTCCACAAAACCAATCTGGTAATTCTCCTCGTCATAGACCCGGCCGGTGGTGGGTTCGTCCTGGTATTGGAACCAATGGCAGCCGACGAACTGCGGATGCCGCAATGCGCCGCGCACGTAATCCCGGTAAGCCTGGGCCCGCGCCGCCTGGCTTGCCGTCGGCACCAGCCCGGTGTGAAACTGACCGCGATCCAGCGCCCCGAAATGGAATTCGCCAATGATCAACGGCACGTCCGCGCCGCCGTTGAATCGGAAATCCGCCACGCTGCGATGATAGAGGTTGTAGCTGACCACGTCGCAGTACTTCGCCGCCGCCGCGGCCGCCAGCGGATTCACCCACGCAAAGCGGCACCCGAGATAAAGCTGGTGTGGCGCAACGGCCTTGATCGCCTCGCGCACAATCCGGAAATACTGCTCCGCCGTGCGGGTGTAAAACGCCGTGAGGTCCGCCGTCGCCCGCGTCTTGTCGGGCGCCTCGCGGCTTTGCAGCAGGACGTCCCACGACGCGTGATGAGTGCCCCACGCTTGGTTGAGGCGTTCGATGTCGCCGTATTTCGCCTGTAAATCGGCGACCAGCGTCTTTTTCGCCGCCTGGTCCGCCGGCGACCGCAGCGCCGCCAGCCCTAGCGAGGTTTCATCGCCCCAGGACATCTCGTTGTCGGAGAAATAGCCGAGACACCAGGGGTCGTTGGCGCTGCCGCCGGATTTGGCCGCCATGCCGCGCTGTGCGCTCGCCGCAAAACTCGCGTCGAACACGTCCGGGAACTTGCCCCAGTAACCTTCGCTACCCTCGATCATGCGAACGCGCCCCGAGTTGACGGCGTCGGTGTAGGGTGTGCGGCGCAACCGGCAGGTGGCGGCATCCGACCAGTTGCCGATCGTGTTGATGCCCCAGCTCCGCAGGCGTTGGTGGATGAGCGCCGGGCAGACGCGCTGCCAGTCCGCGCCGTATTTGCGAACGAGATTGGCGCCGCTGAACGAAAAAGTGTCCACCGTGCGCCCCGCGTAATGGCCCTTGAGGACATAGCCGCGCGAAAGGAACGGCGCGAACTCGGGCTGGCGGCCGGGGAAATCGGCGAACCAGGTTTCGCGCTCCTCGATCGGTGTGGCGTCGAGCATGCGAACGCAATCAATGCCCTGGGAGAAGAACAGCCGCCCGTCCGGGTCCACCAGCCACCACTTGCCTTCGTACTTCTGGGCGCGGAAAAACCCGGTCGCTTCCAGTTGCGGCCCGTTCGCCCAGCCGCCGTATTTGTCCCAGCCCGCGGGACCAGGCCGACGCGTCAAGTCTTCGGCCTCCGCGGTTCGCTTCTCCGCGAGTTCGGCAACCGAGTGCGTTTTGCCCGGCCAGTCTTTGTGCCGGTACTGGCCCAGGGTGTCCATGAAGGGGAAGAACGGATCGGCATCGGTGACCCACGCGGTGGGCGGCGTATAATCGCCGGTGGCGCGGATGTCGTGAATTTCAAAGAAGTGGCTCTTGGTTGGCTGGCTGACGAACACGAGAAGCTGCGTGACGTTTTTGGGATCAATCGTTCCCGCTCCGCCCGTGGCCACCGGGTATCCCCGCATTCCGAAAAGTTTCCCCTCCAACGTGCTGCTGGCGACGCTCGTCAGGGCGACCTCCAGCGTGCCGGCTTGACCGGCCTCAAGCTTCAAGGAACCGGTCAGGCAGTTCTTGGTGCCGTCGGCGCCGGGATTATCCACGCGGCAGGACACGGTGACCGGGTTCGTCCCGGCATTGCGCAGTTTGAGGGCCACCGCTCCTCGCGCGGACAAATCCCAATGCCCGCCGGACGCGGGCAGCGTAATGCCGGGCCATTCCGTGTTGTGGCCGGTAATCACCCGCAATGCCAAACCCGTGCTGGTGTTGGTGGCGGACACGGCCGCATCCGCCGTGCGCACGTTCGCCAGGTCAAAACCGGGTGCGAAGTCGAACAACACCTGGTCGGCGGCGAACGCAGCTAGGGCCACCGTGAGGACGGCCAGACCGGCGGCGAGAGGAATCGGGAAAAACGCCTTCATAGTTTTCGGATCGGGACGAGTTGACGCGAAGCTGCACAGCGGGCCAGGCTTTGTAAAGCCAAGACGCGGCCGGGGTCCCAATTTGAATGGAGCGCGGCTGTGTCAGAGACCAGCCGCAGCGTTTACTGACTGCTGCGGCTGACGCTTCGAGCACAGCCGCGCTCCGGGAAACGTCAAGTCGGGAAACCCGCGACAGGTGTCGGGCAAGCAGGCGAGCATCGCTCTGGGATCCGGTGCAACCAGGCTGCCGCTCGGGCAGACTTCAGACTGACGTTGGACTCCGCCTTCAGTCCGCGAGCCGTTTCATCAGGTCGCCATACGCATCAATCCGCCGGTCGCGCAAAAACGGCCATTGGACGCGCGTGGCGTTGACCTGCGCGAGGTCCACCGGCACCAGCAGATTCGTTTCCTCGGCCACGCTGGCTTTGGCCGCAATCTCACCGGACGTGCCGGCCACGAAACTTTGCCCCCAAAACTCGAGGCCGTCGCCCGCCACACCGGCCGGCTTCTCAAATCCCACGCGGTTGACCGCCGCGACATAACAACCGTTGGCGACGGCATGGGCGCGCTGAACGGTTTCCCACGCGTCGTGCTGTCGGCCTCCGTTCGCGGCCTTCTCAGACGGATGCCAGCCGATCGCCGTCGGGTAAAACAGGATTTCCGCACCCTGCAGCGCGGTCAGCCGCGCGGCCTCAGGATACCATTGGTCCCAGCAAATCAAGACGCCGACCTTGGCATACCGCGTTTGCCAGGCCCGGAAGCCGAGGTCGCCCGGCGTGAAGTAGAACTTCTCGTAGTAAAGCGGGTCGTCGGGAATGTGCATTTTGCGATACCGTCCGAGCAAGGAACCGTCCGCGTCAATGACCACCGCCGTGTTGTGGTAGAGACCGGCGGCGCGCCGCTCGAACAGGGAGGCAATGATGACGACGGCGTGCCGTTTCGCCAATTTCTGAAACGCCTGCGTGCTGGGACCAGGGATGGGCTCGGCGAGCACGAAGTTCGCGGCGTCCTCGCTCTGGCAGAAATACTGGGACCGGAAGAGTTCCTGCGTGCAGATGATCTGGGCGCCGTCGCGGGCGGCGCGGGTCACGGCGGCGAGCGTGGATTTCAGATTCGCGGCGGGGTCGGCCGTGCAGGCGGTCTGAACGAGGCCCAGCGTCACGGTCGAACGAGCGGAGGATCGCTTCATGCGGCCAGTCTAGGCGGACGTGGCGTCAGCGGCAAGCCGGGGCCGGGGCAGGTAGTCTCCTGATTTGCCGTGTCCGGGAGCGCGGCTGCTATGGGGTATGTCAAGTGGGCGGATGACCTCAGTTCATTGAGTTTTCATATTAAAAGCGGTTTTTGTCTTTTCGGGTTGCGTTTCCTCTTCGGTTAACGCCGCGTCGGGCGCGGGTTCAGTCTGCTATCCGCAATCCGCAATGGAGCGGCCTTTCCCGCCTCGTGCGGAGCGGTTTCCTGCTGGCCCCTGCCCTGCGCTTGTGCTACCCCAATGGCAGCATGTCCGATCAACCGGCTCCCGGCGTGGAAAGTGGCCAGCAGGCGCACGGCCACACCACCGGGGTTTTCACCCTCCTATTTACCGACGTGGTCGGTTCCACGGCGATGAAACAGTTGCTGGGCGACCGCGTTGGAGTCGAGATCATGCAACAGCACCATCAAATCGTCCGTGACACCCTGCGACGGTTCGCGGGCGCAGAGGAGATCTCGACGGCGGGCGATTCGTTCCTGGTGATTTTTCCCAAACCCTCCGATGCGGTGCGGTTCGCGTTGGTGCTCCAATCCCGCCTCCGGCAGTTCAACGAAGGGCGCAACCCGCCCGTGCCCGACCGCGTGGGGCTGCACCTGGGCGAAGTGGTGATCGAGGACCTGGGCGGCAGCCAGCGCGATGTGCATGGCATGCAGGTGGACACCGCCGCGCGGGTCATGGGCCTGGCAGAGGCGAACCAGATCCTGATGACGCGACCGGTTTTCGACAACGCGCGCCAGTCGTTGCGCGGCGAGGAAATCGAAGGCGTCGGCGCTTTGGAGTGGCTCAACCACGGTCGCTACGAACTCAAGGGCGTCGAGGAACCGGTGGAGATTTGCGAGGTGCGGAGCGCCACGTTGGGAATTCTGGGGCCGCCCAAAACCTCGGACAAGGCCCGGCATGTTGCCGACGGCGAGGAGCCGGTGCTGGGCTGGCGGCCGGCCGTCGGCCAGCAGGTTGGCACCACCGACTGGCGGCTCGAGGAGAAGCTGGGCGAAGGCGGGTTCGGCGAGGTCTGGCTGGGCCGGCACGACCGGCTCAAGGAGCGACGCGTGTTCAAGTTCTGCTTCCAGGCCGACCTGGTCCGGAGCCTCAAACGCGAGCTCACCTTGTTTCGGTTGCTGAAGGCGCGCGTCGGCGAGCATCCGAACATCGTGCGCCTGCATGAGGTTCATCTGGACGAACCGCCGTTCTTCCTCGAGGAGGATTATGTCGAGGGCCGCGACCTGGCCCGGTGGTGCGCGGCGCAGGGTGGCGTGGAGCAGGTACCGCGGGCATTGCGGCTCGAGATCGTGGCCCAGGCGGCCGACGCGCTGCAGGCGGCGCACGAGGCGGGCGTGATCCACCGCGACGTCAAGCCGGCCAACATCCTCATGGGCCGGCCCAAGCTCGACGGGCGCAGCCCGCCGGTCCAGGTGAAGCTGACCGATTTCGGCATTGGACAGGTCATCTCGGAGGAATACCTCGCCGGGGTCACGCGGGCCGGCTTCACCCAGACGATGCTCCCGACCACCTCGACGCAGACCGGCACGCAATTGTACCTCGCGCCGGAGTTGCTCGCAGGCCGGCCGGCCTCGACCCGCTCGGACATCTACTCGCTGGGCGTCGTGCTCTACCAACTGCTCGTGGGTGATTTCCGGCGACCGGTGACCACCGACTGGGCCAGGTCAATTGACGATCCGCTGCTGCGTGAGGATCTGCAACGCTGCTTCGCCGGGAACCCGGAAGAACGATTCACGGCGGCCGGACAACTGGCCGACAACCTGCGCCACTGGGAAGCCCGCCGCGCTGAACTCGCCCGGCAGCGCGCCGAACAGGCGGAACGGCAGCGCCTGGCCGCCCAAGCGGAACACCGGCGGCGGTTGCTCCTGGGCACCGGCGCGATCGGCGTCGCCCTGCTCGCCGTCGCCGGCGCGCTCGGCTACGGATTGCGCGAAGCCAGAAATCAGGAATTCCAGGCCCGACAACAGGCCTACGCGGCAGACATGAGCGCAGCGGCCGGCGCGCTACAGAAGCAGGACCATGCACAAGCCCGGGGTTTGTTGGGCCATTATTTGCCCCGCCTGGGCACGCCGGAACTGCGCGGGGTGGAGTGGCGGCTCCTTTGGCAGGCGGCCGAAGGTCAGGATCACCAGGTGTTCCGCCTCGGCAGTCCAGTTGTCACCATCGCCCTGGCGCCGAACCAACGCTGGCTGCTGACCGGCGGTCTCAATCATCGCCTGGCGGTGTGGGATGTCGCCGCCCGCCGGAAAATCACGGAACTCGACCTGCGACAGGTGGCCAGCCCGGCGCAACTGGCCGATGTCTGCCCGCAGCAGGAGTTGGTGGCCGCGTCAACCGCCAGTGGCATTGCCATTCATGACCTCTCCAACCGGCAGGTTGTCACCAATCTCGCTGAAGGCGAACCGCCGCTGCAGTTCTCCCCGGACGGCCGCTGGCTGGTGGCGGTGCAGCGCACCAACCTCGTCGCCTGGAAGGTCGGCTCGTGGAGCCCGCGCGTTCTGGCGACGGGCTGCCCGTCCGGGAGTTCCTTGCTCGCTTTCACGCCCGACAGCCGCTTTGTCGTTTACGGAAACCGCGAAGCAGTTGCGACCGAGACGGCGGAGGGCGAACCACCCACGACGTTGGTTGTGGGCCTGGAGGACACCAGCGAGCCGAAACCGTTGACCGACGTTCCCGCGGGTTCTGAATTGCGGTCGCTGCGGGTTTCTCCCGACGGCCGCTGGCTGGCAGCCGGCACTTCGGAGGGAAACATCGCCATCTTCGCCTTTCCCGGTGGTCAGCCGGTTACCAACTGGGGCGCTCACCCGCGCTACGTTTACGGTCTGGCCTTCTCGCCCGATGGACGAACGCTGGCCAGCGGCGGCAGCGACCAGGTCATCCGCCTTTGGCGGACCGGCACCTGGGAGCCGGAAGGCGAATTGACCGGGCTCGAACACCAGGTCTGGGGATTGGCGTACGCCGCAGACGGGCTGTCGCTCTTCGCCGGCAGCGCGGACGGGACGGCGCGGCAATTCCCCGCGCACCCGCCGCCGGCGCCCCAGCACATCCTCCCGTTGACGACCGAGAACATGGTGCTGGGTCCAGCGTGGCAGGGGGATGGTCTGTGGACTTGTTCGGAATCGCCCCGGGCGTTGCAGCTTTGGGATGCCATGACGACCAACCCGGTCCGCGTCCTCAACCTGGCCGGCCGGAGCAATCTGGCCGGGCTGTTTGTGTTTCCTTATTCGCTGCGACACGGACGCTGGCTGTGCTGGCTGGGCACGAACACGTCCATCGCGGTCATGGACCTCGAAAATCCGTCAAAGGTGCATCGCGTAGAACTGCCGGGCCCGGCGGGCAACTACTGGACGGTCTCGCGGGACGGACGGTTGCTGGCCGGTTCCTTCATCACGGCCAGCAACACCGTCCAATCCGCCATCTGGCACCTGGACGCGGGCACGGTGGATCCCCTGCCCCGCAACTTCGCGCCCGACTCGGGCGGGAGCGTGCCACCCTATGGGGCCACCTTTTCCGCGGATGGCCGGCGGCTCGGATTGATGTCGCGCCGGCCGGGCGATTTCACCGGCATGGTTTGGAATGTGGACCGGCGCAAACCGCAGGCGATGCTCACCGGGTTCGAACGCGCGTTGTCCACCATGGCGTTTTCGCCCGACAGTCGCACCGTGGCCACGGCCACCTGGAACGGCGAGGTTCAACTGTGGGACGCCGACACCGGCCAGCCCGACCTGCCCCCGCTCCGCGGTTCGCGAACCGGAGTCTATTTCCTTCAATTCGCACAGGACGGCCGATCTCTGATGGCGGCGGCCGACGATTGGACACTCTTCGTGTGGCAGCTCGCCAGCCATCGGTTGATGCTGACTTTGCCGCAGGTGCTGGTGCCCAGCCAGACCACCGTGCTGGCCGGAAGCGACGACTCCTTTTGGTGGCTCGACATGCCGCCCACGCGGGGACTCTTGGGCGGCACGGTCTGGCCCGACGGCAAGGGCCGGCTGCGCGCCACCCGGTTGCTGCCCCTGGCGGAGATTGATGCGCTCGAAAAGCAGCGGGCGCAATCACCTTGATCAGCCTGCGCACGGTCTGACCTGGCCTGTCCGGACACGAGCCCTCGCCGGTCCAAGCCGAGCGGGCTTGCCTCCAGCCGCAAGGACCTCCAATCGAGCGAGGCTTGACTCAGCGCGGGTTCCGGTTAAGCTCCAATCCATGAACCCACGGAGACTCATCCCACTGCTCCTGCTGGCTGGTCTTGTTCACGGCCCGGTCGGTGTCCGTGGCGCACCGGCGCCCACTCTGCACTACGCCTTCACTCCCCAAACCACCAACGCCTACCGCGTGACCCTCACCGCCACGCTCGACGACGATCGCCCGACATTGACCGGCAACATCCTTGTCAAGGTGTCGAGCCTGGGTGCCGGCGGCGTGGCGGCGGTGGGCTTCACCGGCAGCCTCTCCCCCAAAGGCGCGCGTAGGAACTTCCGCCCCATGCTCGAACAGCAATGGTGGTCCCGCCCAATCTATCTGTCGGCCTATCCCGGCCCCCTGGCCGTCGAGGTGGACGGACAGGGCCGCGTGTTGCGGGAGCGTTCAACCAGCGGCGAACTTCCGCCACCGCTGGGCAACCTGGGGCGTCTGTTCTTCGAACCGCTGCCCACGCCACCGACGGCGCATTGGCAAACCCGCAACGAAATCTCCATCGCCGAGGATCCCGCCCTTGCCATCACGGCGAACGGGCCGATCGGCAACATGGGCGGCTATTACGGCGACGGGCGCAATCTGGTTCGGCTGAGCGCCGTCCAGACGACCGAATACCGGCTCACCAAGACGGATTCGCAAACGGTCACACTCCACAAGCGGGTGACGGTGCGCAGCCTGTGGCTGACCGGCAACAAACCGCGCTTCGACGCCACCGGCGAAGGGGACATCGTGTTGGATTGCCGACTGGGCCGGGTGCGGAGCATCCAGATGCAGTGCGAGTCGCTGACGACCACGGAAACAACCGTGCGGCGAATCCCGTTCACTTTGCGGGTCGAGTCCTTGGAAGGCGATGAACTCGCGAAGGCCCTGCAACCACCCAAGCCCGAGGCGCCAACCACCCTCAAGGCCGCCGAACTGGAAGCCCTGTTGCCGGATCTGACATCGGATGATCAGGGCAAACGAATCGGCGCCGCGAGCCGCCTGATGTCGGCGGAAATCGAGTCGCCCACGCCTGAATTGTTCGAAGCGGTCGTCCGGCGGATTGACGACGAGGACACGACCTTCCGCATGATGGCGGTGCACATCCTCGGTCGTTATGGCCAGGCCGAACAGGTGCCCGTGATGATCCGGCTCCTGCGCCGGGCCGAGCAAGGGAACCGGCGGGAACTCATGGACGGTCTGCGGCGCCTGAAGGACAGCCGGGCGATTGAACCTCTCGCCGATCTGGTCGCCCGGGGCGGTTTCGACGCCCAGGGTGCGACTGAAATCCTCGGCAGTTTTGGCCCGGCAGCGGAGGAGGCGGCGCTCCAATTGCTGAAGGAACGGAATCTGGAAACCCGGCGCTACGCTTGTGACATTCTGCGGCAGGTGGGCGGTGCGCGCAGCCTGGAACCGCTCAAGGCCCAAATGCTCGAACGCGACCAGAATCTGAACCAGGCCGCCACGACCGCCGCCCGCGCCGTGCAGGACCGCACCGACGCGACCGGGGCCAGCCATTGATCCGCGGCGCCCGCGCCGGGGAGCGCTCAACGCGCCAACGCAGCCGATTTGCGATTGCGTCGGCATCGGGTTCGGCTTCTAATCCCCGGCAGATCAATCATGCGTCAAACCGCCGCCAACGCCTCCGGCCGGCCCGGCCCTCCCGGCTTTGCCGCCCAACCACCACCCGTCATGTCAACCAACTCCACTTCCTCGTCCATGAACCGTCGGCATTTCCTGGCCGGCACCGGCGCCGCCGCGCTGGGCTTCACCGTCCTCCAACCGCAAACGGTCCGCGGCGCCGACGCCGACGCCAAACTGAATCTCGGCCTGATCGGCTGCGGCGGCCGCGGCAAGTGGATCGCCGGCCTCTTCGCCCGGCATGGCGGCTATAACATCGCCGGTGTCTTCGATTATTTCGCCGACCGCGCCAACGAGGCGGGCGATCAGTTCAAAGTGGAGGCAGCCCGTCGTTACACCGGCCTGAACGGTTACCAGCGCCTGCTCGAACAGAAAGGCCTCGACGCTGTCGCCATCATCAGCCCGCCCTACTTTCACCCGATCCAGGCCGCCGCCGCCGTGGCCGCCGGCAAACACGTCTATCTGGCCAAGCCCATCGCCGTGGACGTGCCCGGTTGTCTGACCGTCGAGGAAAGCGGCCGGAAAGCGACCGCCCGCAAGCAGTGTTTTCTCGTGGATTTCCAGACCCGCGCCCACCCGGCCTACCAGGAAGTGGCCCGCCGGATTCACGCGGGCCAGCTCGGTCGCCTGATCTCCCTGGACGCCGGCTATCAATGCGACACCTCCTTCGAGGGCATGGACGCCGACTTCCGGAAAAGCGATCGGGGCGCCGAGGCCCGCCTGCGCGCGTGGGCCATTGACCGCGTCCTTTCCGGCGACGTCATCACCGAGCAAAACATCCACTCGCTCGATGTGGCCGCGTGGTTCGCCAACGCCGCGCCCGTCCACGCCTACGGCACCGGGGGCCGCGCCCGCCCGTTCCTGGGCGACTGCTGGGACCATTTCGCGGTCATCTTCCAATTCCCGAACGACGTCATCGTGAGTTTCAGTTCGAAGCAGGTGGGTTTTGCCTACGACGACATCATGTGCCGGGCTTATGGCATGAACGGCACCGTGGAAACGCATTACGCCGGCAAGGTCACCCTGCGCACCAAGGATGACACCTTCAACGGGGACACCCGCAACCTCTACGAGGATGGCGCGGTGCGGAACATCGCGTCCTTCCACCAGGCGGTCACCAACGGCGATTTCACGAACGCCACGGTTCCGCCCAGCGTGCGCAGCAACCTCACGACCATCCTCGGCCGCCTGGCCGCCCGCGGCAACCGCGAGGTCACCTGGGCCGACATGATGAAGCGGGCCGAGAAACTAGAGTTCGATACCCGCGGCCTGAAGACCTGAACTGCCGGTCATCGCCCGCCCGCCGCAAAACAAAGGGCCGCGGTGGTCCAAACTTCACCGGCGCTTACGCGAGGCGGCCAGCACTCGTTGTTCGGTTTCGAGCCAGGGCGTCTCGTTGGGACGCTTCTCAAATTGGGGAGCGATCCGCGCCTGCAGATCCGCCGGCAGGCTCTGGTACCAGGTGAGCGTCGCTGCCGCCGTATCGGCCACCGGGCGGAACTTGAGCCCGTGGGCCAGCGCGCGCGCGATGTTCGCCCGGTGGAAGCCCGCCGTCTCGCCCACCGGTGGCGCATAAAGGGGAAAGCGATCCTCACCGACGCCCTGCACCTTGAGAAAATCGTTGGCGAGCCAGACGAACGCCACCTTGGACTTCGTGCCCTGGCGCACGCCGGCGAGCATGGCCCGCATCGAAAGCTCCCGCGCCGGCCCGGTCGCGTTGAAGACGCCGACAATCTTGAACTCGAGACAGTGGACGATCCAGTCGGCCAGATCGCGAACGTCAATGATCTGGATCGGATCGCCCGGCGCTCCGGGGACCATCATCTCGCCGCCCAGCGAACAGCGGACCGGCCAGTAAATGAAGCGGCCGGACGTGTCGCGCGGACCGACGATGAAACCGGGACGGATGACCGTGACGCGACCGGGCATGGCGGCTTCGGCGGCCTTTTCACACAGCGCTTTGCTGCCGCCGTAGTTCGCAAAGTCCTTGCCCAGGTCCTCCGTGGCGGGATCATCAAGCGTGGCCAGCTCCGCCGTCTCGTCGTAGTTGGGCACGTCGTTCCGCTTGTAAACGGAGATGGTGGAAATGAACAGATACTGTTTTACCCGGGGCGCGAGCAATTCGGCCGACGCCCGCACCATGCGCGGGAAGTAGCCGCTGGTGTCAATGACCGCGTCCCACTCCCGACCGGCCAGTTGCGCCAACCCCTTCGGACTATCGGGATCCGTGCGCGCGCCGGTTGCTGCGCCTTCGGCCTTGCGATCGTCCGCCGTCTTGTTCGGATCGCGGTTGCCATGAAGCTGTTCGACGCCGGGAGGCACGACGGAAGGCCGGCCGGCCTCGTGTCGGCGCTCCTCGGTGCGGCCGCTGTTGAAATGCGTCACCGTGTGGCCGCGCGCCAAGGCGGATTCGGTGCAGGCTGGGCCCAGAAAACCCGTGCCACCGAGAATGAGAATCCGCAACGGGTGGGCGGCCTTGGACTTGGGCTCGGCTACCGCCCACCCCCGTGGGGCCAGCTTCGCGGCGGCAAGGGTGACGGCACATCGGCCGATGAAATCACGACGGGTGGTGTTCATGGGAAGAGCCTCTGCCTTTGCCAGGACCAGGCCGCAACCGGGGGAAACAAGCCGCCCGCTATTTCGCCTGCCCGACGAGTTGCGGCGGGCGCGTGGGACCGAACGCCACATTACGCTGCCAATCCAGGAAGAGCTGGTCGCCCGTAAAGCGCAGCGTCATCGTGACGCAGAAGGGCGTCTCATAGTAATGGACCTTCGCCGTGTAGGTATCCTCGGTCGTCCAGGCGCCGGCGCCGGCGGCGGGTTGGGCCGGGCCGATCCCAAGTGGGAACTGCCCCTTGACCCAGTCCCCGTAACCGCAAACGAGGCGCTGTTCGACCCCGCCCACGCGGGCCAGCAGCGTCACCGCTTCCCTGCCATCGGCCGCCTGCAACGTGAGCGACTCCAACCGCTGGTCGTTGGCTGGGAAGACGTATTGCCGGCCATTGATCGGGGCCAGCCGCGGTGTGGTGGCTGAACCCGCCGGCGGGCGGAGCTTCAGCGAGGCCAGCTTCTGCCGCAGCGCGTTCTGGGCGGGCGCGTTGCGCGGAAGGTGGGGCTGCATCGCTGGCAGCAGTTTCGTCCACACCAGGTTCAACACCGCCGGCATGTCGCCCAAGCCGCTGGTAATGGCCAGCACCGCGTCCTGCTCCGGCATGACGAGGCAATACTGCCCGAAGGCGCCGTCGCCGCGATAGGCACCATGCCGGCAGCGCCAGAACTGAAACCCGTAGCCCTGATCCCAATCGCTGTTCGGATTGCTGCCGTTGGAGGTCTGGCGCGCGGTGGCCATCGCCACCCAGCTTGCGGGGAGCAACTCCTTCCCCTGCCACCGGCCCTTCCGCAAGTAAAGCTGGCCGAAGCGGGCGATGTCCTCGGTACGCACGCTTAGGCCGTAACCGCCCAACGCCGTGCCCTGGAAGTTGGTCGCCCAAGTGGGGTCGGCGATGCCCAGCGGCGTGAACAAGCGTGGTTTGAGATAGTCGAGCAGGTGCTGGCCGGTGGCCTTCTCGACGATCGCCGAGAGCATGAACGTGGCGGCGGTGTTGTAGAGGAAGTGCGTGCCCGGTTTGAACGTCACCGGCTGCGCGAGGAACGCCTTCGGCGAAACGACGTCGGCCCCCGTCGGCGGCTCCTTGTCGTGCCCCGTGGACATGCAGAGCAGGTCGCGGACGCGCATGGCCTTCAAGTTCGCGCTCGGTTCCGCGGGGGCATCGCCCGGAAACCAGGAGAGCACGGGGTCATCCAGGCTCATCCGCCCCTCGGCCACCGCCAGTCCCACGGCCGTGGACGTGAAACTCTTGCTCAAGGAATAGAGCTCGTGCGGGCTGGCGGCGCCATAGGGCGACCACCAACCCTCGGCGACCACGTGGCCATGACGGACCAGCACGAAGCTGTGCAGCGCGTCCACTTGCTGCTCCGCCGCCGCAATGAAGTCAAGAATGGCAACCGAGGGAATGCCCTCCGCCTCCGGCGTACTCCGTGGCAGCGCGGAAGGTGTCCGGTCCACCGCGCCGCAGACCATGACCAGAAGGAACAACGGGATGAATCGTTTCATAAGCGGGGCAATGTTACGTTCGGCAGCCGCCGGCAACGCGCTAATTCCGCATGGAACCCGCGCCCGGTTGCGGATGTTCTTTCGCTTTTCTGACAGGTTGGCCCACACCACGCAAGCCCGGAGGCGGCCTTCGGAAGCGCCCGCGCATAATCTGATCCGGGTGAGCAGCTTCGTTTCGCGAGCAAGGAGCGGGAGCGGAGTCGGGCCGCGCGGGCGGCAGCGGTGAGCCCCGGCAAGTGCGAACGCCCGGCCCACCTACTTGCGGCGGCACCGAAACATGTTCCAGAACGTGAGCGCGACAAACGGCAACACCTGCAACAGCAGATTGGCCAACGAGCCGAGGCCGAGGACCATGCTCCCCACCAGCCACAGCGCCACACTCACGAGGGCCAGCAACCAACCCCCATCGTATTCCGCCTCACCGACGCGGTAGTAGAAGACCGCACAGCAAATCGGAAAAATAATGCTGCCGTAGGGCATGACGCGATCCTCGGTGTTCAGGGTCCTTGCCGCAACACGAAGCAACACCACCAGGATGCGGCCAAAGCACCACACGCAACAACGGCTGTCCCACGATTCGTTCTCATACACCCTGATAAGATTCGGTCTTCAATGTTCCGACTCCGGAAAGCAATCCTGTTCGTCCGCGGGCTTCGGAGCGACTCTATGGCACACCGGGTGGCGGTCAAGTGCGATCAGGCACAGAGCCCACGACCGCAACCGGATTGGATCATGGCGTTGAGCCCGGCACCAGCCGCAGCGCATTGAACCTAAACACGGCAATTGAATCGCCCCAAAAACGCGCAATGAGCGCCGAGGCACTGGCTCCATTCACCCTATTGAGCCGGGATTGTGCTTCCGCTGACCGGTGAAGAAGGTAGCGGTGCCGAATCTTCCCTCACCCTGTTGTTTTGTGCCGTTTGTGCCTCTACGCGGCCATTCCTGCGGCGGAAGTCAGGTGGAGAAGTTCCACGACACCAAGTGCATTCCAACACGCCACTTCTTCTGTGGCGCTGCGGCTGGCCTTCAGCACAGCCGCGGTCCGCGGGCAGTGTCCGGACGCGCCAGCCCGCATTCGACTATAAAATCTGCTTGGACTCCGGCCCCGGCCCCCCCAATATCCGCCCTCACATCGGAAGCCGGGTGCCGCATTCTGAGGCCCCGTGCTCCGTTACGCATGAACCGCACACACCATTGCAACGAACTCCGGCCGGCACACATCGGCCAGACGGTCACGCTTTGTGGCTGGGTCCACTCCCGCCGCGACCTGGGCGGCGTCATCTTCATTGACATCCGCGACCGCGAAGGCCGCACGCAGACCGTGTTTGACCCGTCCGACCTGCCGAAGGAGGTCTTCGACCAGGCCGCCGCGCTCCGCAACGAAAGCGTCGTCCGCGTCAGCGGCCGCGTCCGCGAGCGCCCCGCCGGCACCAACAATCCGAAGATCGCCACCGGCGAGGTCGAAGTCATGGCCCGCGAACTCGCGGTCCTCAACCTGGCCGATCCCCTGCCCTTCCAGATTGACGATCCTGAGGCCGCCGCCAGGGTCAACGAGGAACTGCGCCTCAAGTACCGCTACCTCGATCTGCGCCGGCCCGAGATGGCGCGCAACCTCCGCCTGCGTCACCAGGTCGCCTCGGCCACCCGCCGCTATTTCGACGAAGAGGGCTTCCTCGAGGTCGAGACGCCGACGCTGTTCAAGTCCACGCCCGAGGGCGCGCGCGAGTTTCTCGTGCCCGGCCGCAATCATCCCGGCCTGTTCTACGCGCTGCCGCAGTCGCCCCAGCAGTTCAAGCAAATCCTCATGGTCGCCGGTGTCGAGCGCTATTTCCAGCTCGCCAAGTGCTATCGCGACGAGGACCTGCGCGCCGACCGCCAACCGGAGTTCACGCAGATTGACCTCGAGATGAGCTTCATCGAACGCGAGGACATTTATGCGCTGATCGAAGGACTGCTGAAACGCGTCTGGAAAACCGCGCTCGGCCAGGACATCATAACGCCGTTCAAACGGATGGCGTTCGTGGAGGCGCTCAACCGCTTTGGCAGCGACAAGCCCGACACGCGGCCCGGCATGGAACTGGCGGATTTCACCGAGGAATTCCGCGGCAGCCAGTTCAAGGTCTTCGGCGGCGCCGTGGCCGCCGGCGGCGTGGTCAAGGCCATCAACGTCAAGGGCCTCGCCTGCGCCACGCAGGGCCAGATCGAAACCATGACCGAGCTGGCGAAGAGTTTCGGCGCGAAGGGACTCGCCTTCATCAAGGTCGAGAACGGCGAATGGAAATCGCCCATCGTTCGCTTCTTCACCGAAGCCGAAAAGACCGCGCTGCAAACCAAGCTCGCCATTGCGGAAGGCGACCTGATCCTGTTTGCCGCCGGCGAATGGCTCGCCGCCTGTGAAATCCTCGGCCGCATCCGCCTTTACGCCGCCGACGTCCTCAAGGCTGCCGGCCAGCTCGTGATTCCCGCCGACCGCTTCGATTTCCTGTGGGTGGTGGATTTCCCGTTGCTGAGCTTCGACAAGGAGCAGAACCGCTGGTACTCGAGCCATCATCCGTTCACCGCCCCGGTGGCCGAGGACATCCCGCTGCTCAAGACCGAGCCGCGCAAGGTCCGCGGGCAGCATTACGACGTGGTGGTCAACGGCGTCGAACTGGGCGGCGGCTCGATCCGCATTCACCAGCCCGACGTGCAGAAAATGATCTTCGAGGAAGTCCTCCAGATCCCGCCGGACATCGCGCAGGCCCGGTTCGGGTACATGCTCGAGGCCTTCCGCTACGGCGCCCCCCCGCACGGCGGCATCGCGCTGGGCTTCGACCGGATGATCGCGATCCTGTGCGGCACGCCGAGCATTCGCGACGTGATTGCGTTCCCCAAGACGGCGAAGGGCGCGGACTTGATGACCGATTCGCCCGGTGCGGTGGACCCAAAGCAACTGCGCGACCTGCACCTCGAACTGAAGGTCGCGAAGAAGGAGTAACGCGCGGCCCGAACGGGCAGCCGGAATCGCCAAAAACGCCTTGACAGGTTTCCGACGCGGCACAGACTGCCTTCGCAAAATGCCCCCTCGCATCGTCCCCTGATATGCGACGGGGCCAAACTGCAACGCGATGAAACCCAGTGCGTTGGCCGGAGGCAGGAACCTGTCGCCCAATCTGACGCGGCGAGACGAAGCCGCAATCCCCGTCGCTCAATAAAATGTTCGACGAGGCGAGAACGAAGAACGAGGGACACAATGAGCAGCATTCTGGATACACCGGAGATGGCCGATCTCCTGACTCGCGTAGAGGAGGCCGCTCGATCCACGGAAGAAGGCGTCAAGCATTTCGTTGAGCCAGCCCCCGGGACCTTGCAGCGTACAACCAACAGGCGCCACCATATCGTGTTCGGACGCCGTGGATCGGGGAAGTCGAGTCTGTTGCGCAAGGCGGCGGCTGACCTCACCGTCGACAGGCGTCCAATCGCCTATGTGAATCTCGAAGCATTCAAGGGGCACAGTTACCCAGATGTCCTCATCAGTGTTTTGATATCCACGTTTGAGGAATTCCGGAAGTGGATGGACTCAGCCGCAATCCATCCGTCAACACGAACGACCTTTTGGCAAAAATTATTCGGAACGACTCCAAGGCGCTCATCCTTCAACCGGGCAAAGTCGGCTCAACTCTCTGCTCAGTTCAAGAAACACATAGAAGCCCTCGAAACCGAGTTGCACCGCTCGGACGACGCCGAAATGCGGGTTACCGATGGAGCCGAAACCAGCGCAAGCGATTCGGTTGGGGTCAAGGTCAGAGCAGACTTCCCTGTTGTCTCGGGGCAGGGTGAAGCTACTGCCGCCAGTTCGCAAACGCAAAAGCAAGAGGTGGAGCAGAGGTTCAAACGATCAAAGACCGATTTTCTGCATCGGCACATCCTCGATTTTCAGCGCCTCTTTGGCGACTTGGGCGGCCTGTCCAACGGCGATGCCTACCTCTTCCTCGACGACCTATATCACATTCGCCGCTCTGACCAAGCCCGCGTCCTTGACTACTTCCACCGACTGGCCAAAGACCATCGCCTTTGGTTAAAGGTGGGCACAATTAGGCACAGAACAAACTGGTACGTTCATGGTGATCCACCGGTCGGCATGAAGATTGCCGATGACGCTGATGAAATTGACCTTGATCTGACTCTGGAGAAGTATTCCCTAGCAAAAGGATTCCTGACGAGAATACTGACTAACTTCGCCACGAGTACCGGTGTGGGACGCCTCGATGGTTTTCTGACCGATGGCGCATTAGACCGTTTGGTGCTGGCTTGCGGTGGGGTCGCCCGGGACTTCCTGTCGATATTCCGGCGGTCCGTTGTTGTCGCACGCGAGCGAGGCGGCGGACCCCGTGGGGACAAGGTTGGCGTGGAGGACGTCAATATGGCTGCGGGGGAATATGACTCCACGAAAAGGGAGGACTTCAAACGCGATACGCTGGATGATAGTACACCTCTGGATTCTGAATTCCAGAAGATTCGTCAGTTCTGTTTGGAAGAGAACAACACAAACTGCCTCCTCTTGGACAAAGAACAACACCATGTCGAGGTTGATCTCATACATGAGCTTGTTGACCTCAAGCTGGTTCATCTTGTGCGTTCCCGGGTCACGGTAAGTGGCAGGCGTGGACGCATCTACGAAGCATACATGCTTGACCTGAGTCAGTATGCCGGTGCTCGAAAACGCCGTGAGTTGCAGATCGTCGAATTCTGGAAACCGGACTCGACAGAAGCACTCAGAAAGATATCCCTGATATACACACCGGGAAAGACCGTTGAACAACCCGCTACAGGCGACGGCGTACCCTCCGCATTAGAGCCGTAACATTACGGCCACATCGAGGGTCACATGCCACATCGCGTCCAAGAATCCACCCGAACATCATTTGTAGATTTCATCTACGCTGTAGTCGTCGGTTCCACTTTCCCCTTCCTTGCACCATTTGACGCGAGCTTTCGCCTCATAGGTTTGCTCTTCCTCATCATTGTGATTCTTGAAGACTTTTACCTGTTCCACACTCAGATTGCAGGCAAGGTCTCAGACGCCCCGACATCGTTTTGGGCGTTAGTCTTGGAGTTGTTGATTCTCGTCTTGTGGTATTTGGCTGTCCTTTCATTTCCCCTTTCTTCGCGCCCGTTCTTGCTAGCCCTAGCATTGTTCTATTTCTTCAAGTGGTTGGCAGGAGTCGCCCACAACGCGAAACTGGCCAGCTCCACAGTTGGCATTTCCACCGTTGCCAGGCTTTTCTCATTCCGTTCGTCGCCTCGGTTGTCTTGGCTTTGCGGGTCGGCAGTGGGAAATTGAGCCAGCCTACCGTATGGATTACAGTTCCGCTGTCTTGGCTGGCGTGTGTGGCCATTTGGGGTATGCAACAGAGAAGTGTGAGCATAGAAATGATGCGGCCCACACCAAGGCATCGCCTTGAGCGAGTCGGCGAGCCTCGAGGCAATGCGTGGCTGAACGAACCCTGCCTCGCGTGGCGGCACCGTTGCCGTGCGCGGAGCCGATCATCCGGGCACCCCGAGGGGATGCGCGAAGCGGACCGCGCGATTCGCCCGGAAGGGCGGCTCAGAAAAGGAACGGGATCATCCGCGGCGTTTTCGCCGCGTACTCGCGATACGCCGGATACCGCACCACCAGCAGCGTCTCCTCGCAGAAAATCCGCACGCCCGCGCCGGCCAGCACCACGCCGCCCAGGATCGCAGCGTGCCACGACCAGTTGCCCGCCACAGCGGCGACGGTGAACAGACAGACGGCCGTGTAGATCGGATGCCGGATGTGGCGGTAGGGTCCGGTCGTGACCAGTCCGCCGTCGGTGGGGTTGGCCACCGCGTGAAAGCTGCGCCGGCCGAACGTTACCCGGGCCCAAACCATCAGCGCCACGGCCGCAAGCTGAACCGCGATCACCACCGGCGACACCGAGAGAACGCTGCGCATGTAAATCAGGCCCAGCAATCCGCCGGCCATCGCCAGATAGCCAATAATGCTCAATCCCCGGTGCATGGTGGTGTTGGCACAAGGATGCGCCACCGAGAGCGCCTGTCAACCGCCGACATACGAAGGGCGAATGATGAAGTGCGAATGGCGAGTGACGAAAGGTGGGTCGTGGACCGCCGGGCCGCGACGGTCGGGGAGCACAGGCCGCCGGCGTGTGGTTTTCGGCGGCTCGCCGAAAACTGCCCCAGCAAGGCAGGCAAGGCGTCCGGCGGGCCGCCGAACGCCGCACGCGAGCCGCCTGCGCCCCCCGGCTGACAGCGCTCCGCCATCCTGACTTCCTCTGGAAAGTTGGCGGGGGCGCCGACGCAGCCGCACCCTACCGGCCCTGACGCCTACACCGCCACGGCCGCGCGCAAAAACCACATCACCGAGTCCCCGTGCCGCATGCGTTTCTCCTCAATCCAACCCGCAGTCAGGGTCAGCGTGTCGCGCTGCGTGTGGCCAAGGACAAACCAGCCTTCGCCCGCCAGCAACCGCGGCAGCTCCGGATGATCGAGCAGTTGCTGGGAAAGCGAATCCGACCGCCGGCCAATGTTCTTCTCCCCAAACGGCGGGTCAGCCAGGATGAGATCGAACTGTCGCCCGGCCGCGATGAGTTGCGGCAGCGCCGCGAAAACGTCCTGCGTCCGCAATTCGTACCGGTCGGCCGGCAACCCCAGCGCGGCGAGGTTCTCGCGGATAAAGGCCGCGTGGCGCGGGGTCTTTTCGACGGCCACCACCGAGTCCGCGCCCCGGCTGAGGCATTCCAGGCCGAGCGCCCCCGAGCCCGCAAACAGTTCGAGCACCCGCGCGCCGACGACGCCAGCGCCGAGCCGGTTGAAGACGGCCTGCTTGACCAGGTCAGGCGTGGGGCGGACGGCGAAGCCCTTCGGCGCCTTGAGCAACCGGCCGGCCGCGCTGCCACCGATGATACGCATCTGCCGATGGAACCCGGTTTGCCGGCCGGAGAAAAGCGGATTTCGCCGCCTGGCAAAACAAAACGGCGGCCCGTTTCCAGACCGCCGTCTGCCGAAATGATGAAGGACTGCCTTAGAGCCCCTTGCCAAGGATGAACTTCAGGAGTTCGGAGACGCGGCAGCTATAGCCCCACTCGTTGTCATACCAGCTCACCAGCTTGAAGAACTTCTTGTTCAGCTCGATGCCGGAGCCGGCATCGAAGATGGACGAAAGCGAGCAGTGGATGAAGTCGCTGCTCACGACTTCGTCCGTGGTGTGGCCCAGGATGCCCTTGAGGTAGGTTTCACTGGCCCTTTTCATGGCCGCGCTGATCTCGGCATAGCTGGTTTCCTTCACGGTCTTGACGGTGAGGTCCACCACCGAAACCGTGGGCGTCGGCACGCGAAAGGACATGCCGGTGAGCTTGCCCTTGACCTCGGGCAGCACCAGGCCCACCGCCTTGGCGGCGCCGGTGGTGGACGGGATCAGGTTCAGCGCCGCGCTGCGGCCACCCTTCCAGTCCTTCTTGCTCGGACCGTCCACGGTTTTCTGCGTGGCGGTGTAGGAATGCACCGTGGTCATCAGACCTTCCTCGATGCCGAACCCTTCCTTGAGCAGCACATAGACGATCGGCGCCAGGCAGTTGGTCGTGCAGGAGGCGTTCGACACGACGTGGTGCTGGGCGGGATTATATTTGTCCTGGTTGACGCCCATAACGATCGTCGGGCAGTCACCCTTGGCCGGGGCGCTGATGATGACCTTTTTGGCGCCGGCGGTGAGGTGGCCCTTGGCCTTCTCGACCTCGGTGAACAGGCCGGTGGATTCGATGACCACGTCCACCCCGAGCGCCTTCCACGGCAGTTCGGCCGGAGTCTTCGCGCTGACCACCTTGATCTTCGCCCCGTTGACGATCAGCACATCGTCTTCGGGTTTGTCGGCGGCGGATTTCTCGGAGCCGACGGTGCCAGTGAAGCGACCTTGCGTGGAATCGTACTTGAGCAAGTAGGCGAGGTTGTCCGCGGGCACGATGTCGCCGACGGCCACGACCTGGACCTCCCGGCCGACGAGTCCCTGCTCCACCATCGCGCGGAAGACCAAACGGCCGATGCGGCCGAATCCATTGATTGCAACTTTGACTGGCATGATTCGTTTTCCTTCTGGTTCAAGTTCAGTTCATCAGTAACCGATCCGTAAGCGGTTGACTTTACCGGCGGACGGCGGACCGTCAACGAGAAATCCGGGCGCGTCGCGAGCCCAGGCCCATCGTCTGCGCCACCGGGTTTCCGGCCCATCCACCGCGCCGGGAACTTCGACGGAAAATGGACGAAAAATGGAGGATTGACACCCTCCGTCCGCTCTGGTCTAGTTCACGGTCTTTCGATTCGGACTTTATGTACGCTGTTCTGGAAACGGGTGGAAAACAATATCGGGTCGCCGCGGGCGACCGGTTGCAGGTCGAGCGGTTGGAAACCGAAGCCGGGAAACCGGTGACGTTCGACCGCGTGCTGCTGGTGAACAACGACGGCAAGCTCAGCGTGGGCCAGCCGACGGTGGCGGGCGCCACGGTCGTCGCCGACGTCGTCGAACACATCCGCGACGAGAAGAAGATCGCCTGGAAGATGAAGCGCCGCAAAGGCTACCACCGCAAGGTGGGCCATCGCCAGGAACTGACCGTGGTCAAGGTCACCGAAATCAAACTCTAGACTTTTATGGCACACAAAAAAGGCGGCGGCAGCGTCCGCAACGGTCGTGACAGCCACGGCAAAAGGCTGGGCGTAAAGGAATTCGGCGGCGAAACCGTCACCGCCGGCAGCATCCTCGTCCGCCAGCGCGGCACGAAGTTCATGGCCGGCGCCAATGTCGGCGTGGGCCGGGATTGGACGCTCTACGCCCTGATTGACGGCCAGGTCAAGTTCGACAAGGATAGCAAGCGGATCAACGTGGTCGTGCCCCCGGCGGCGCCCGCCACCGCCGCCAAAAACTGACCGCGGCAGGCATCTTCCCGGGCGAGGTCGCGCACCTCGCCTTTTTTGTTGGCCGCGGGGCGTCACCGCGCCGGCATCGGTGGCGCGACCCGCGCCATCCGGGATAGTCTCCCAGCGACGTTCATGTTCATCGACGAAATCAAGGTGTTCGCCCGCGCCGGCCACGGCGGCAAGGGCTGCGTCGCCTTCCTGCGCGAAACCTTCCGCCCCAAAGGCGGTCCCTCCGGCGGCAACGGCGGCCGCGGCGGTGACGTCATCCTCGAGGCGGACCACGACCTCAACAACCTCATCGCCCAGTATTACACGCCGCGCCTGATCGCCGAACCCGGCGAGGGCGGCAAGGGCAAGGGCATGGACGGCCGGGCGGGCGCGGACCGCATCGTGAAGGTACCCTGCGGCACGATGGTCTGGCGGCTGAAAGGGGCGCCGCCGCCGGAAGCCAAACCCGGCGTAACGCCCCGACTGCCCGTCAGCGCCAGCCAGCGACCGGTCTTGCGCTCCGCCCGCAGCGCGCGGGCGATTGAATTCGATCTTGCTGCCGAACATGCCAGTCCGGCGGCCAAGGACGAAACGCGTGGCGCATTGGTCACCGACCTCACCAACCACGGGCAGCGATTCGTCCTCTGTCGGGGCGGTCGCGGCGGACTGGGCAACCGGAACTTCGCGACCTCCCGCCGGCAGACACCGCGCTTCGCCCAACCCGGGGAACCCGGCGAAGAAGGCGACTTCCTGCTCGAACTGCGCCTGATCGCCGAGGTCGGCCTCGTGGGTTATCCCAACGCCGGCAAATCCACACTGCTCACCGCAATTTCGCAGGCGCGACCCAGGATCGCCCCCTATCCCTTCACCACACTCCACCCGCAGATCGGCATCGTGGATTTTCCCGACTGGAAGCGGCTCACGGTCTGTGATGTGCCCGGTCTCATCGAGGGTGCGCACCGCAACGTCGGCCTCGGCCACGCCTTCCTCCGCCACATCCAGCGCTGCCAGGTGCTGGTGCTCCTGCTCGACATGGCGGGCACTGACGGCCGCGCGCCCTGGGACGATCACCAGCAGCTCGTGAACGAGCTCGGCCTCTACGATCCGAAGTTGCTGGAGAAGCCGCGCCTTGTCGTGGCGAACAAAATGGACGAGCCGGCCGCGGAGGCCAACCTGCGCAAGTTCAAGCGGCGCGTGCCCCGGACACCGGTACTTCCGATCGCGGCGGCGTTCGACGAGGGCATTGACCGCTTCAAGAAGCTCATCCGGGAAACGATCGAGGAAACGAACGCGCCCTGAAGGGACGCCACCTCACTTCTTCGCGCCACTCGTGGCGTCGGACAGGTGCTGGTTGTCCTTGAAGGTGAACGACGCCGAGTTCATGCAATAGCGCAGGCCGGTGGGCCTGGGCCCGTCCTCGAAAACGTGTCCGAGATGCGCCTCGCACCGGGCACAGAGAACCTCGACGCGGCGCAGGCCGAAACTGGAGTCAACCTTGGTCAGCACATTCTCCGCGGCCACCGGTTGGAAGAAGCTCGGCCAGCCGGTGCCCGAATCGAACTTTGTCTCCGAAGTGAACAGCGGCAGATCACAACAGACGCAATAGTAAACGCCCGGCTTGTGATTGTCGTAAAACACGCCGCAGAACGCGCGTTCCGTGCCCTTGCCGCGGGCAATTTGGTACTGTTCGGCGGTCAGTTGCCGCTGCCATTCGGCCTCGGTCTTGATCACCTTGGGCACCGCCGCCTTGGGCAGCAACTTTCCCTGTTCGTCCAACAAGCGTACCACCACCATAGGCTTCAAACTCGAGCCCGGCGCGGACGCCGGGCCAACCCCGGAAGGTTGCGCCCACGCCACCAGCAGGCCTCCCACCGCCAAACTGCTCATCCACCAACGCAACACGCGCATAAAGCCGGTCAGTCCTTGAGCCCGAGGTGCTGCAACTTGGGCGCAATCACCGCCCGGCAGTACGGGTTGCGGTCCTTGTTCAGCCGGTAATAGTCCTGATGGTAGTTCTCCGCCGGGTAGAACTCACCCGCCTTGACAATCTCCGTCACCATGGGCCGCGCGAACTTCCGGGCGGCCGCCGCCTTCGACTTTTCCGCCACGGCCTGCTGCGCCTCGGTTTCATAGAAGATCGCCGACCGGTATTGCGTTCCCGCGTCGGGTCCCTGAAGGTTCAGCGAGGTCGGGTCGTGGGCCTCCCAGAAGACCTCCAGGATGCGCTCCAGGCCGGCCTTTTGGGGATCGAACACGATGCGCGAAACCTCGGCATGACCGGTCGTGCCCGTGCAGACCTGGCGATAAGTGGGATGCTTCACCGTGCCGCCCATGTAGCCCGAAGTGACGGAAACCACGCCGGGGATCTGCTGGAACACCGCCTCCGTGCACCAGAAGCAGCCCGCCCCCAGCGTGATGACCTCGTCACCCGCCGGGACCGGGGGGGCGACCGCCGGCGCCTGGGCTCCACCCGCACCGTCCGCCGCCATGGCCACGGCCGTCAGGGCCAGAACGAACGCCGCGGCCAGGATCCACAGAGAATGTATCAGCATTTTCACTCCTTATAATAAGTCGTTCGTGCAAGGCGGGAAGTCAAGCGGGTACCGCCGTGGCTCAGGAAACCTCGACGGCGGCCAGTTCCACCTCGGTCCCGTGCCGCAGTTCGCCGCTGATGGCATGGCAGCGCGGGCATTCGCCCAGAAAATCGTCGGAGGGGAATTCGGCGGCGCAGGCGGCGCACCAGCAAATCGCCGGCACGCGCTCAACCTCGAGGGTGGCGCCTTCGGCCGGAGTGCCCCGGCAGACCACCTCGAAGGCGAACTGCAACGCCTCGGGAACCACGCCGCTCATGGCGCCGACCCGCAGCCGCAGGCGATGCACCTGCCGCGCGCCCCGCTCGCGGGCGGTGGCCAGCGCCAGGGCCACGGCATTCTGGATGAGGCCAACCTCGTGCATCGCCCGTGCCGGCGCGCCCGGGGCGCCCGTCAGACCCGCTTCGCCAGTTCGGCGGCACTGGCGGCATACACCTCGGCGTGGAGCGAGCGACCGTGCGAGTCCATCGTCACCACCACCGGGAACCGCTCGACCGCGAGCTCCCAGATCGCCTCGGGCGAGCCGAACTTCTCCAGCAGATAAACGTTCCTCACGGCCGTGATCCGCTCGGCCAGCACCTGCGCGGCACCGCCGATGGCGTGGAGATAGACCGCCCCCGAACCCTGGCAGGCCGCCAGCGTCCGGTCGCCCATGCCCCCCTTGCCGATCACCCCGCGCACGCCGAATTTCTCGATGATGCCCGCCTGGTAGGGCTCCTCGCGGATCGAAGTGGTCGGCCCGGCCGCAACCACCTTCCAGCGGCCCGCATCGTCCTTCAGCACCACGGGGCCGCAGTGGTAGATGATGCCGTCGCGCAGGTCCACGCCCGCGGGAAGTTCGCCGCCCGTGGCCAGATACTTGTGGACCGCGTCGCGGCCGGTGAACAGCACGCCGGTGATTTCCACCGCGTCGCCGACTTTCAGCGCGCGGATTTTTTCTTCGGTGAAGGGAGAGGATAGTTTAAGCATGGCTGGTTAAAAATCTAAAGCCCCAATCGTTCCGCCAGCAAGGCGAGAATCGGGTCCAACTCGGCGGGTGTCAACTCGCCGAGTTTGCGTTCCAGCTTTACCCGGGCAACGGTCGCGATTCGCTGCACGTCAAACGCACCCTCGTCTCTAAGAAACGACTTGGGAATGGGCATTTCCCAGTGATTGCCGCGAAGCGAGGTCGTGTGGGCGACGATGGTGAAAACATCCAGTTCATCGCTTTGGGGTTGGCGCGTGACAATCAGGCAGGGACGAACCTTGGCAGCCATGCCGAGGTCAACCAGCCAGACGTCACCGGGCTTTGCGGCGGGCATCCTCGGCCTCCTGCTGGTCCAACTCCTGAAACATGGTCAGCGCAGCATCGTTGAGAAACTCCCCTTCGTCCTGCGCCTCCAGCTCGCGCAGCCGTTGGCGGATGATGGATCGCTCGTCCGCTGTCAACTTGGGCAGTTCCCGAATGATTTCCGCCGCACTCATAGTGCCAATTTAACGCCAAGGGAAGATGCTGACAAGCCCGGCGGCAGTGCGCCGGTGAACCCACCGCCGAAAATCAAAACCGCGTCGCCGACTTTCAACGCGCGGATTTTTTCTTCGGTCAAGGGAGCAGTGAGGTGGATCATGGGAGCAAATCAGTAGAGCCAATTCACGATGTTGCTTTGGGCATCGAGCGTCACCCCCTGCCGGCGGAAGGCCCAGCACATGTAGCTGACGCTGACAAAAAAGGACGCCGGCACGCGGTTCGCCGCGCAGACCTTGACTCCGAGCAGGGTGGTTTTGCCGCCAAACCCCATCGGCCCGATGCCGAGTTCATTTGCGGTCTTGAGAATGTCCTGCTCCAGCGCGTCAAGCGCCGGCAGCGGATTGCGGTCGTCGAGCTTGCGCAGGAACTGCGTCTTCGACAGCTCATAGCCGGTGGCGCGGTCGCCGCCGATGCACACGCCCAGCACGCCGGGTCCGCAACCTTTGCCCTGCGCCTGCAGCACCGCGTCCAGAATCACCTTGCGACACCCGTCCAGGTCGCGATCGGCCTTGAGCTTCTCCACCGGCAGGGAGTACTGGGCGCCGACGTTCTCGCAGCCACCGCCCTTGAGCGCCAGCCGCACCGTGACCTCGGCCGCACGGTGCTGGTGAAAATGAACCGTGGGCGCGCCGGGCCCGACATTGGTGCCGTCGTTTTTGCCGGTGAGGGAATCCACGGAATTCTGCCGCAGATAACCCTTCTTCGTCGCCTGCGTGACCGCGGCCCGGGCGGTCTCGGTGAATGCCATCTCGTCATAGCCCACCGGGCAATCCACATAAAACAACACGCTGCCGGTGTCCTGGCAGATGGGCTGCGACTTCCGCTTCGCCAGCGCGATGTTCTGTTCGATGATTTTGAAGGCCGACTCGGCGATGGTGCCTTTCTTCTCCTGCTCGAGGGCCTGGAGGATGGCGCCCTGCACATCCTCCGGGATTTCGGCCGACGCCCGGCGGATCAATTCAACCAACGAATCCTGCAATACGTTCATGCTGGAAAGACGCTAATGGCCGGCCGGCGGAGTGTCAACGCGCGCTGTGCAACAAGTGCTCGCCTCGCGTCGGGCAACTGCCCTAATCTGGCCGTGTTATGTCCGAGCCAACTCCGGTCGCGCCGCGCGGCCTCACGTTCCTGGCGCCGTTTATTGTGGGTGACCTGCTGTTGCTGGCCGCCGCGTTCCTCATTTTCTACCAGGCCCGGCGTCCCATGACGCCCTACGAAATCGCCGGTTTCGCCGCCTGTGTCGCCCTCGGCGCGTGGCTCGGCGTGTGGCCCTTCATCCTGCGCCACCAGGCGGCCTTGAAACTGGCGGAAACGTCCTCGCTCACCGACACGCTGGCGCAAATCCAGCAGCTCGAAGAAGTGGCGGAACGCATTGGCCGCGCCACCGGCCAGTGGCAGATCGCCCAGGAACACGCCACCAAGGTGACCACCGCGGCCCGCGAGATCGCCGAACGCATGACCGCGGAGCAGTCGAGCTTCCGGGCCTTCCTGGAAAAGGCCAGCGACATCGAGCGCACGCATCTGCGGCTGGAGGTGGAGAAATTGCGGCGCACCGAGGCCGAGTGGCTCCAGGTACTCGTGCGCATCCTCGACCATGTCTATGCGCTCTACGTTGCCGCGGTCCGCTCGGGTCAGCCGGGCATCATCGAACAGCTCGGCCATTTCCAGGCGGCGTGTCGCGACACCGCCCGACGCCTTGGCCTCGTGCCGGTGGTCGCGGAACCGGGCACGCCGTTCGATCCCAAGGTGCAGCAACTCCCGGACGTAAACACGGTCATCCCCGAACCCGCCCTGGTCGCCGAAACGCTGGCCACTGGCTATGCGTTTCAAGGCCAGATGGTCCGCCCGGTGCTGGTGAGCCTGCAGGGATTGGCGCCGCCACCGGTCGAAGCGAACGTGGTGCCGTCCCTGCCGGACGCGGCCACCCCGGAACCGACGGACGCGCCCGCGCCGCCACCGGCTGAGGTCGCCGCCGAAACCCCGGCCGCCGGCGAAGCCCCGGCTGCGACACCTGCGACCGCAGCGCCGGCCGACCCGGCCGCGCCTTCGTCCGAGCCGCCCGGGGACGAACCACCCGCAGGCGCCGGCCAGCCGCAACTGCCGTTTTGACCGGTGACAGTCTCAGCCCGCCACCGGCGGGTCTGGCTTTCGGAGGGCCTGCTCCAGCGCGCGATAATCCACCTTGCCGGTGCCGAGTTTCGGAATGTCGCGAAGACATTTCAGCTCGCGCGGCGCGCACAGGTTGCTCAAGCCCCGGGCCTTGATGACGGCGCGGAGGTCGTCGAGCTTGAGGTGCGGCTCGTTGGTGACCGCGACGAGCACCTCGCCCTTGTCGGCATCGGGTTGGGCGAGCACGGCGACCTCGCAGCGCAGACCGTATCTCACGAAAGCGCCCGCCAGCGCGTCCTCGACCGCGGTGAGGCTCACCATTTCGCCGCTGATCTTGGCAAAGCGCTTCAGCCGGCCGCGAATGAACAGGAAACCATCGGCGTCCACACTGGCGATGTCGCCCGTGTCATACCAGCCGCCGAGGGCCTGGAACTTCGCGTTCGCGTCGGGATTGAGGTAGCCGCGCATCACGTTTGGACCGCGGAGCAGCAACCGCCCGGCGTCGGCCACGCCATCAACCGGTTCGAGCCGGTATTCCATGCCGGGCACCAGGCGCCCGGCCGAGCCGTGCCGCGGATACATCGGCGTGTTGACGCTCACCGCGGGGCTGCATTCGGTTACCCCGTAGCCTTCGAGCACACGCACTCCGAACTTCTGGGCCCAGACACGCGAGGTGTCCTCCTGCAGTTTCTCGGCGCCCGCAAAAAGATAACGCAGCGAGCGGAAATCGTAGGAATGCGCCCGGCGCGCGTAGCCGTTCAGGAACGTGTTCGTGCCAATGAACAGGGTGCAGCAACGGTCGTAGAGCACATTGGGGACGATGCGGAAATGCAGGGGCGACGGATAGTGGAACGCGTAGAGGCCGCGCACCAGGCCGAGCAGGGTGCCCACCGTGAGGCCGAAACTGTGGAACGTGGGCATCGCGTTCAGAATCCGGTCGTCGTCGGTCACATCAATGATCGCGAGCATCTGCCGGATGTTGGCCAGCAAGTTGCCGTGGGTGAGTTCGACCCCCTTGGGCATTCCCTCCGACCCGCTGGTGAAGAGCACCGCCGCCGGGTCTGCCGCGCCGCCGTGGGCCCGCAAACGACCGCCGGTGCGCACCCGGTGACGCACCACAGCCGCCGCCTTCGCAACGCCGGAAATCTCGGCGCGCACATCCTCGAGGTAGATCAGTTCCATGCCCGCCTCGGTGAGCGGCTCGAGCTTGAGCCGGACCCGGGAGAGAAAGGCGTGCGACGTGACGATGTGCTTCAAACCGGCCAGTTGCGCGCACGCCAGCATCGTGCTCACGCCGGTGGAGTAATTGAGCATGGCCGGAACCTTGCCGAGGGACCACAAGCCGAGCACGAGCGCGGGCAGGGCGTTGACGTTCGGGAGCAGCACGCCCACCCGCTCGGGACCCGCCGCCAACTGCGGACCGAGCCGGCCGGCCAGCAGTTCGGCGCCGACCAGCAGCCGCCGATAGGTTAGTTCCTGCATGGTCGCGTCCTGCACGATCACCCGGCCCGGCGTCTGCCGGGCCGCGGCGAGGATGGCGTCCAGCACGTGGGTCGGGCCGAATTCCATCTCCGTCTCGAACTGTTGCCGGATCATCTGGTCACGCAGCCAGTTGGTGAGCCGGCCGCGCGCCCGGGCCACGGTAATATTCTCGAGCTTGGGCGCGGTGAGAACGGGGCTGAAGTGCGCGGTCACGCGCGGCCACCAGCGCCGCCAGCCGGGCTGCCGCGACCAGCGCAGGCGGTTGGCGCCGCGGAGATAGCAGGTGATCACCCGGGCACGGGTCTTGTGGAGGAGAAAGCCGGTGCCGTCGTAGAGTTTCATCAGGGAACCGGTCTGGCTGATCTGGCCCTCGGCAAAAAGAACGAGGCGGCCGCCCTGTCCCAGCAGCTCGGCCAGGTGTTTCGCCGCATAAGGCGAGGCCGGGTCAATCGCGAACGTGCGCCGGTTGATCATGATTTTCCGGTGCAGCCAACTGTAGTTCGCGGCCACGCTGGAAACGACGAACCGCCAGTCACGCTCCAGCAGGGCTCCCACAAACAACCAGTCAAGCCAGGAGACGTGGTTGGGGATCAGCAGGACGGGACCGGGCGTCTGGAGCGCTTCGGTGTTGTAGGCCCGGAACCGGAACAACCGGCGAAGCAGGAAAAGGAGCAGCGCGCGCATCACGGGGAAGTTGAGCGTTGAGCGTTGAGGGTTGAGGGATGGGCACGGCGGTCGCGCCAATGCAGGCAGAGAAGAACCAGGATCAGCGCAATCGTGGCCGCCACGCAAACGGGCGCCAAGTAACGGTCCAGTGGGAGTCGCGTCGCGTCGCGACCGCGCCAGGATAACTCGCCGGCCAAAATCTCGCCCTGGCCGGGAACAGGCGTTTGCGCCAGCAGCTCTCCGTCATAAGAAACCAGTTGCGAGATCCCCGAACTGGCCAGTCGGAAGACCGGCACGCGATGCTCGGCCGCGCGAATCGGGGTGAGCCGCGCGGCAAGCTCATGCTCGTGAAGCCCCCACGATTCCACGTCCATCGTCGGCACGATCAATGCCCGCGCGCCCTGCCGAATCAAACCGTCCACGACCCGCGAGTAATTCAGATCGTAACAAATGCAGATGCCGACCTTGCCCCACGGGGAATCCCAGACGCGCTGCTCCGGCGCCGGCAGGCCGTCCTTGAACATCTGCACCGGCACCATCTTCCCCTGCTGGAACACGACCTCGCCGTTCGTGCTGATGACATAGGCGGTGTCATAGAAGTCGTGCTTCAGCAGGGGTTCCTTGCCGCCGGCAATGAGCCAGCGCCGGTTCTTGCGGCACCATTCCTTGACCCCGTCGGGAACCTGCCAGACAAACGCATACTCACTGAGCACCACGAGTTCAGCCTCGGGATGCTCCTTGGCGAGGTGGCGAAGGTGCTCGATGATTTCCGATTCGCCGGCAAACTCCAGTTGCAGGCCGGCGACGTGGATGTTCGGCCGCGGACCGCTGTCCGGCCTGGTCCGGGCCAGAAACAGGAGCCAAATCCCCGCGACCAGGCAGCAACCGGCGACGCCCAGGATCAGGCACCCAACGAAAACACGCTGCTGAAAACGCCGTGGTCCTTCAAGCACGCTGGCCACCATGGCGCCAATTCCCATCAGAACCGCGCCGCAACCATAGACACCGAACAGCGAGAGCAGCGGCCGCGACCAACCCACCGGCAAAACACTCCCCGCCGTGAACCAGGCGAAACGCAAGTAATAAAGTTCGCTCCGAAAAAACTCCAGCCCGAGCCAGACCACCGGCACCAGCACGACCGCCCACCGGCTGCCCCAGCGGTGCTGGACATGGTGCATGAGCAGGACGAACGCGCCGAGCCAGAAGGCCGCCACCAGCCACAACGCGATGGCCGCCGGGCCGAACATGCGCCAGAAAAACGCCAGTTGCGGTCCGTAGATTCCCAGGCCCACCGCCAGCCCGGCGTAGAACGCCCGGCGCGCCGTCCCGAGCCGCCGCAAGGCAAACAGACCGCCGAGGAAGGCCAGCACCAGCCAGGACCAGGCCGGATACGTGAACGCGACGTGAAAGGCGACTGCGGTCAGGAAGGCCAGTGGCACGGCCTTGAGCAGGCTCAGCGACGGCGCGGCCGCACTGGGATTGACCGGCTTCACAAATCCGGGTCGAGCGATTCACCCTCCGTCGCCGGCCGGGGTGGCGGCACTTTGAGCACGGTGACCACCAGCGCCAGTAGCGCGCTCAGGAACAGGAAAATCCCCGAGGCGTCCAGACCGGCCTTCACGCCGCTGAAAACCATCATGCCCGCCGCGAGCTGGCCCAGGTTGTCCACAAAGTTCTGGGTCGCGATGGTTTTTCCGAGTTTGCCGCGGTCGGATTCGGACTGCAGCGCCGCGTTGAGCGGGATGAGGAACAACCCCGCCAGCACACCGGTCATGATCAGCATCAGCGCCACTTTCCAGCGGCCCCCGCCCAGCCCCGCCGCGTGCGCCCACGCCTCCATCCGCCCGGGGTGATGCACGCCGAAGTTCATCGGATCGATATTAAGCAACCCGGCGCCCGTGAGCAACTCCACCAGCCCCAGCACCGCGATCAACGCCGCCATGCCCCAGCCGTAGGTCCGCACCCGCCGGAGGTCGCCCACCGCGTGCAACTGCCCCGCCAGCACCGCGCCGACCATCATGCCCAGGCTCAGCCAGAGTCCGAGCAACGCGATCTGCGTGTTGCTCTGCTGCCGCAGCACGTTCAGGCCCCACGGGGGAAAATTCATCTTCGTCACCGCGCCGCAAACCCAGAACAAGCCGGTCCCGCACAACACGCGCGCCAGCCGGGGATCGCCCAGGAGGTTGCCGAAGTTCCCGAGAAACTCGTCCACGCTCCCCTTCAGCGGCACCTGCCGGTGAACCGGGGTCAGCGTCATGCCCGCGTTCAGCAGGACGGCCGCGCCAAACAACCCGAGGAGGAGGCCGTAGCACGTGACCACCGGGAGCCGGTCAATCATCTCGGCCCCGCCGATGAACCCCATGAGGATGGCCACCAGCGTGAGAAACTCCATCGTGCCGTTCGCCTTCACCAACCGCGCATGGGACACGATCTCGGGCAAAATCCCGTATTTCGCCGGCGAATAAAAACAGCCGCCGACGCCGACGATCAGGTAGCCGACTCCCTGCCAATAGCCGCCGTGCCAGACGCCGAGCATGGCGATCGCCGTCCCCAGCACCTTGAGGAGGTTGCCGCCCAGCAGCCAGCGCGACTTGGCGAAACGGTCGTTCAGGTAGCCCGCCAGCGGGGCCAGGACGACATAGGGAATGAAGAGCAGGCTGGTGTACACCGCGCTGGCCGCGCCCAACTGGCTGTGGCTGATGAGCCCGGCCCGCTGCTGGAAGGTCAACTGGCCCAGGATCACGGCCAGAATGGCGTTGTCGCCAAACGCGCCGAGGAACTGGCTCGCCAAAAGGAGCGTGTAATTCCGGTTCGTCCGCATGCTTGTCCCCCGGAATATCACGCTGCGAACCGGGGCGGGTGCAAGTCCAAACGTCACGAACGCGCGCGGCAGCGGTAGGGCCGTGCTGCGTCGCGGCCCAAGCTTCCATCAGTCACGCGGGAGTTCATCGGCATGCCCACACGCCGCTCACGACAGCCAGCGCCTCAAGTCAGAATGGGAACACGCGCAGCGCGTCCCTACCGGATTTGGCTGTGGTGAGTCGCGGATCGCCGGGCCGCGACTGAGGCCACAGGCCGCACACCACCCCTGCCCGCCCGGCCGTCGGGCAGCCACCCGTGCGAAGTGTGAAGTGCGAATGACGAATGACGAATGACGAACGGTGGGTCGTGGACCGCTGGGCTGGGCTGAGCTGCGACTCGGCCCACTTCTACGGACGCGGCGCAGCGCGTCCCTACCGGATTTGACCTGGGTGGGTCGTGGACCGCTGGGTCGCGATGGTTACCACTGGCCACCCACAACTAACTCCACACGCCGGGAATCTTCACCCCGCAAAAGCGGCACTTGCCTCCGATCACGTCGAGGCGCGTGACGGCGAAAATGTCGCGCTCGACGATCGCTCTTTTGCAGCCGGGGCACCACGTGGTGCCGGCGTCGGCGAGGCCGGGCACATTCCCGATGTAGGCAAAGCGCAGGCCCCCGGCGCGGGCGGCGTCGCGCGCTTTCACCAGGGTTTCAATGGGCGTGGGCGGGAGATGCGTGAGTTTGTGTTGCGGATGGAAGCGCGAGAAGTGCAGCGGCTGGTCCGGCCCCAGTTCCTTCACAATCCAACCGCACATGCGCCGAATCATGTCGAGGTCGTCGGTGTAAGTCGGCACGATAAGGTTGATGATCTCGAACCACACGCCGAGTTCGCGCAGCACCTTCAGCGTGCGCAAGATGGCCGCGAGTTTGCCGGAGTTGAGTTTCCGGTAGATGTCCTCATCGAAGCCCTTGAGGTCAACGTGCGCAGCATCCACGAACTGATAAAGGTCGCGCGCCGCGCGTTCCTCGATGGAGCCGCACGACACGACGATGTTTTTGAGCTGGCGCTCGTGCGCGGCCTGGCAGATGTCCTGCGTATATTCGTAGAACGCGGTCGGCTCGGAATAAGTGCAGGAAATGGACGGGCAGCCCAGCGCGGCGGTCACGGCCACAACATCGTCCGGAAACAAGCTCAGGCGGGCCATCTGCTCCTGCGTCAGGCCGGCGGGCAACGGCGGGCGGAGCCGGAACTCGGCGCCGCGCGGGTCCTTGGTTTCCTCCGGCTTCTTCTGGGAAATCTCCCAGTTCTGGCAATTGAGGCAGCGGAAGACACAGCCGGACGTGGCCAGCGAAAACGTGCGCGTGCCGGGCAGAAAATGGAACAGTGGCTTCTTCTCGACCGGATCAACGTGGAACGTGCAAGGGTTGCCGTAAGCGAGCGTGTAGAGGGTGCCGTCGCGATTAATGCGGTTGCGGCAATGGCTGCGGTCGCCGGGTTCGAGCACGCAATTATTCGGGCAGACCTTGCACTGCACGTTGCGGCCGAGCTTGAGGTAGTGGCGTCCTTCCTTAACCCAGCCGCGCTTCTGCCACAATTCCCAGAGATCGCCTTTCGGCGCGTCGCCCTTGAAGGTGTCGGCCGGCGCCTCGGCCGCACGCCACTTGCCGAAGAAATCGAAAAGCGACGACGCCCCCGCAAGACCCGCCACGCCGGCCACGCCCACGCCAATGGCCGCGCGCCGCGGAATTCGTCTCGGCGAGGCGAACCGGCCGGGCCCGCCCGCGCCTTCAAACTCAGGTTCTCGCTCTTTGGACTTCACGGTTCCGTTTCCTCGCGATGTTTGATCCAGCCCCATCGTTGGAACGCAAGATACACCGCCGGCAGGCTGTGAACCAGCACGAGTACGATCAGCGGCCAGTGCAGCATCCGGTGCAGGGTCAGCGCGGTCTTCTCGTCGCACAACCGGCCCAACCCGCATTGACCGGTGATGGCATAGCCGGTGAAGAGGAACGCGCCGATCACCGGGAGCAGCGGCCAACTGCTCCAGCGGACGGTCTTCAGACAAATCAGGTTGAGTTTGTGCATGGGGATCGTTTCCTCCCAAGAGCGATGAGCGCGGCGAGCAGGCTTAATCCGCCGGTGATCCAACAAACGCCGGCCACGCCCGCCGCCGGCAGGAGCCAGACGCTGGTCAACAGCGCGCCGATGGACGCGCCAACAAAGTCGGCGGTGTAGAGGCGCGCCGCGGCATGACGGACGCCCGTCGCCAGGGCGTTGGCGAGCGGGAACTGCGCTCCGACCAGCACCGCCAGACCGAAGGTGAATACGAGTATGATCGCCAGCATCGCGGTCCCGCCGGCGCCCAGTGTGGCCAGCCGTGCCAGCGCCAGCAGCAACACCGGCAGAAGCAACGCGAACACGGCAACACCCAGCGCCAGGAGGCAAAGCAAGGAGCTGGGGTGGATGCGGCTTGCCCAAGGTGGCGGCGTCTCGGCAGAGCGCCGCACCGTCTCTCCGGGCTGATCAGTCGCGCTTGGCCAAGCGCCGCTACGTCCTGTTCCCGGCTGCGGCTTCAAAAGCCAGTGTGTCGCCGCCAACGCGCCCACGGCCAGGCCTGCCATGAAGAGGGTCACCACCCACGCAAGTTGCCGATAAACGGCGCCGGTCACAATCTGCACGGCGAGCAACAGCACCAGCTCCAGCGCCGAGCCGGCAAAACCGGACGCGAAGATCACGCCCGCCGCGCCGCGCAATCGCGCCAGATAGATCGTCGCGACCACCACGAGCGCCATCGCCAGCCCGCGCGAGCCGCCTTCAAACTGGCTCGCCCAGTACCGCAGGTGCAGATAATAGAGCACCGGCGCGAAATCGCGGTTCACCGGTGCCGCCGACGCGGCCGCCCGTTCAAGATCGGCGAGGCGATCCGGGGCGAGCGTCGCTGCGAGGTAGGGGCGGGTCACCCAACGCGTGGCCACGCCTGACCGTTCGAGCGCGGGGGCGATGTCCGTCGTCAGCGGCCCGTCGGACGCCAGGAAATAAGTCCGTCCACCGGGAAGGAGCAGCACGTTGTGGAACGAGCGCACCGCGGTCTGCCGGGCGCAACTCAGCAGCCGTGACAGCTCCGGGCCGGCGTAGTTTTCGTACCGCCCCACCGCAAAGCTCAACACGCCCCCAGGCCGCAGAACCCGGCGGACTTCCTGGAAAAACTCGTGCGTGAAAAAACGGTTGAGCTGGGCCGTCGTGGGGTCCGGCAGGGCCACGATGACGACCTCGTAGTTCGCGCCGGCCCGCCGCACGAACTGCCGCGCATCCGCCTCGCAAAGGCGCAGCCGCGCGTCGCTGAACTCCGCCGGCAGGAACCGGCGGCCCAGCGCGGCCACCAGCGGGTCCAGTTCCACGCCGTCGAGCGCCGTCACACCGTAGCGGAGAATCTCGCGCGTCGCGCCCGACAACGCGCCGCCGATGAGCAGAACGCGTTTCGCGCCGGGCCGTTGCGCGAGCGCGAAGTGGACGCTTTCCTCGGCCTGTTCGATGTTGGGCGTGAAGGCCACCACCACGCCGTTCTCAATGAAGTTCGTCTGGTCGCCCGACGCGGTTACGATCAGGCGGCCGTAGGGCGAGTTTCCGCGAAAGAGCAGGCGTTGTCCGGGAAACTGTCGTGCCGTTGAAGACACGTCCGGCCGGGCCAGCAGAATCCACGCGAGCAAACCCGCGCCCACGGCGAGCGTCAGCGCGAGGAGCAAAGTGCCGGTTGGCCAGGCCCCCCATTCTCGTAGCGGCGTCTCGGCAGAGCGCCGCCGTGTTGGCGAAAGAGAATGTGCGGCGCTCTGCCGAGACGCCGCTACGCTTCGCGTGCGCCACGCCAGCCAGGCCGCCACGAGCACGTTGAGCAGCGCCGGCCAGCCGAGCAGCGCCACATGGTCCAGCCACCGCACCAGCACGAAGCTGAACAGCGCGCCGCCCGCCACGCTCCCGAGGCTGTCCATCGCGTAAACCCGCCCCGCCCCCACCGCCGCCCCCCGTCCGGCCAAGGCGCCGCAGGCCAGCGCCAGAAAAAAACCGGCCGCGAGGCAATATGGCAGCAGCACGAGCAAACTCGCCAGGCCCGTGCCAACCACCCCGATGGCTTCGCCGCGCAAGAAGACGAACTGCCGCAGCCCGCGCAGCGCGACGATCTGCAGCGGGGGAACCACCGCCGTGAAGAGCAGCAACCCGATCAGGGCGCCGGGAGCGTGTTCCCAACGGCTGGCCCAGCGGCCCAGCGACGCGCCCAGGCCCATCAGGAGCAGCCAGTTTCCCAGCACCACGCCGAGCACCAATTCATTGCCGGCGAACACGCCGAGCATCTCGCGCATTAACGCCAGTTGCGTGATGATGCAGGACACGCCGAGGGCGAAAACCGCCGTGAGCGTGGGTTTGCGGGTGGCGTCCACGGAGAGGCTTGTGGAGTCCGCGCCAGCCATGCGGGGTCACTTCGGCTCTTGGAATGCCTCGGCTTGGTAGAGGGACACCGACACATCCTTCCCGCGCCACGCCGACGGTGGGCAGCCGGCCTTCGCGGCGAGGTGACTGAGGAATTCGGCCTTGTCGGGCAACTGCTCCCAGACTTGCGGCAGGAACGTGGCTCCGCGCCCCCCAATCCTGAGCACCACGCCGTCGCGGTGCGGCTGCAACCTGGCCAGCAAGTCCTCCGGCGAAGCAAAGGCCAGCGGCTCGGGCACGGTGAGCACGCTGATCTCGATGTGGACCCGGGCGGCTTCATCCGCGGTCACGGGCGGAAAGCGCGAATCGCGCAAGGCGGCGTTGCGGGCATTATCCATGATGGCCTGGTAGAGCGGACCCGCGGGTAAAATGTTGCCGATGCAGCCGCGCAGCTCGCCCGATTTCGTCAGCGTGATGAAGCACCCCTTGGCGGCCCGGCACGACGCGGGCACCACGTCGGATTTGATTTCGGGCAGATCGCGACCTGCCGTCACGCGGGTGAGCGCCTGGCGCGCGAGATCGAGCAAAAACTTGCGTTCTGCGGGGTTGAACTGCGCGGCGGATTTCGGCGCCGTCGGCGCTTTGTCGGGGGTTGTTTTCCCATCGCCGCGGGTGAAGGCAACCGCGCAATAGCCCACCACGCGGCTCTTGTCGCCAGCGGTATCGCCGCTATTGCGATAGTCGAGCAACTGCGGTGTCCAGCCTTTCAGCTTTGCGAGGTGCAGCAGGGTGAGGATCGGCATTCGCCCGCACGCGCTCCCTTCGGCCTCGGGGGCCTGCAACCGCGCGATGTCGAGGTCGCATATCCACTTCACCGTCTGGCCATCGAGCGCGCGGGCTTCCTGGTAAGGATGGTAGTGGCTGAGGTCGCTGCTCGCGATGACGAGCGTCTTGTCGCCCACCAGCGGGGCCAGCGCCCGGGCGACTTCGGCGGGATCGGCCCGCCCAAACATCACCGGCAGAATCTTGAACTGCTTCAGCGTGCGCTGGAGAAACGGCACCTGCACTTCCACGGAATGCTCCCACGTCTCCGGCGTGTCTTCGCCGGCGGGCGGACTGGGCTTGGAAGCAACCGCGGACCACGGTGGACGCTGCACGAGGCAGCGCGGTTCGAGCACGAAGGGCGGTTGCTTCGCGAGCTGCCGCGCCTGCTCGGAAACCGGCACCTGCCCCAGGGGCGTTTCGTAGGCGTCGGTCGCCGGCACGGACACGCTCTGGAAAAGCGCGTAATGACTCGGGGCCAGAATGATGACCGTGTCGTAGCTGCCGCCAGCGATCCGTTTGTAAGCGTACGCGGCGACCGGCCCGGAATACTCATAACCCGCGTGGGGACAGATCAGCGCGCGCACGCCGGCGACAGCGTTGGTCGGCGCGGCGGCAAGGCACTGGTCCACGGTGTTGGCCAGGGTCTTCGGGTCCTTGGGATAAAACAGTCCAGCGACGGCGGGCTGACGAACGTTGTGCGGCGCGGCGGCGCGGGTGGCGGCGGGAGACTGGTTGGTGGCCGCCGTTGTCCCGGCCCTTCCCTGCCAACCTGCCAGGACCAGGGTGGAGGCCAGCAGTACCTTGCACCAAGGTGGCGAGGCGATGTGAAACCAGGTTTTCATCTTCGACACCAACCGGAAGCTTAAGCTATTGGACCGCCGGCTCAAGGTAATTGATGACGGAGTTTGGGGCTCGTGAATGAACGCTCGGAAGCGCCCCTGCCGGGCCATAACAACCGACGGTGGCTGGGCTGGCTCTCGGTGAAACGGGGCACCAGCACCGAGCGCCGCGAGCCGCGTGACAGAATCACCAAATATGCTAGTCTTGTTAAGTGGATCGTATCGGCAACAGGGCGGCGGGCAGCCGCTTGAGCAAATCGGCCGTCTTGCGCCGGCCGACACGCGTGAGCATGCTGGCGGCCGAGCCGCGGAAGGCGGTTACGAGATTGACCGGAATGGACCGACTGGTTGATCCTCATTCGAAGGCAAGGTGAGTGAGCCATGAACAAAGACAATCCCTATTCGTTCTACTGCCGGGCGCACCCGCCCGTCGGCCGCTCCGGTCTGACGCGACGCGAACTGCTCGCCCGCGGGGCCGGGGCCCTGGGTTTTTGGGCCTGGGGCGGCTGGCCGGCGCTGCTCGCCGCCGCGGAGCCACCGCCGGCGAACCGGCCCAATCGCGCCGGGAGCGCGCCGAGTCTGCCGGTGGCCATCCGGCGGTGCGAATCCTATGAGCCGGCCGTGGTGCGCCGCCAACTCGATGCGGCGCTCGACGCGATCGGCGGCATCCGAAGCCTGGTGCAGGGCAAGACGGTGACCGTGAAGGTGAACATGACGGGCCCGGCCCGCGAACTATGCGGGTTGCCGGCGTCCCGCACGTACCATGTCCACCCCCACGTCGTGGCGGCCGTTTGCGCGGCGTTGGACCGGGCGGGCGCGCGCCGCATTGCCGTGGTGGAAGCCTGGTACCACCGCGAACCGGTGGCCACGGTGTTGAAAAACGCCGGCTGGGATCTCGCGGCGATCCAGTCCGCCGGGGGCCACCGGGTCGTCTTCGAGAACACGCGCAATCGCGGCTCGTGGGGCAAGTACCGCCCGCGCAAGGTGCCGTGGGGCGGGTACCTGTTTCCGGCATTCGAACTCAATGGCTGGTACGACCAGACCGACGTTTTTGTTTCCCTGGGCAAGATGAAGAACCACGCTGTCGCCGGCGTGACGATGACGGTCAAGAACCTCTTCGGGATCACGCCGACCGCGCTCTACGGTGACGACGCGCCCAACGAAGACAGCGTCGAGTCGCGCGGCGCCCCGTTGCACATGAACCAGCGTCCTTTGCCCGCGGGCGTGCCGGCTCAGCTCGGGGAGCGCCCGCCGGACACACCGGAGAGCCGCGTGCCCCGCATTGTCGCCGATCTGCTCGGCGCGCGCCCGGTTGACCTCGCCATCATTGACGGAGTCGAGACGATCAAAGGAGGCGAGGGTTTCTGGAACGATGACGTGGAGGCGGTTCAACCGCGACTGCTTTTCGCCGGCCGCAACGCCGTCTGCACCGACGCCGTCTGCACCGCCACGATGGGTTACCAGCCGGCGGCGGCGCACGGTCAGTTCCCATTTCCCGGGGAGAATCACCTCCTCTGGGCGGCCGAAGCCGGGCTCGGAACGGTTGACACCGCGCGCATCGAGGTGCTCGGCCTGACCATCAAGGACGCGCGTTGCCGGTTCAAGCTGCCTCCAGGTTAGTGAAGGGCTTTTTTAAATCGCGGGGATCATGGTCCGGCGGCCTTCCATGAACTCGCGAACCACGCGGTTGGAAAGCCGAAGCTTCTGCGGGATGGACAGGGGCTGCGTTCGGCCTTGCAGGAGAATCATGCAAACACTGAGCACGTCGCCGGTCCCGGTGGAATGGACCGGGGCCTCAGCGAGATCGGGTGGCTCGAGGACCCACTGGCCGTCCGAGAAACAGCCCGCGCCTTGCGCGCCCAAGTGGACCACCACCGTTCTAACTCCCCAATCCGCCAGTCGCCGCAGGGCCGTCTCCAAGTCCGGGCTGTCGGTGAACTCGCACAATTCGCGCGCATTGCCGTGGGCCACGTCCACCAAATTCAGCACCTGCCGCAGGAGTTGCTTGCGCTGCACGACCTCCACCGCTGGGCCCGTGGACCAGCGCGGATCGAAGTTGATGTCCAGCGACGTGGTCAGGCCCCGGCGACGGGCTTCGGCCAGCAGTCGCTGGTTGCCCCCTTCGAGCATCGCCTGCGAGAACCACACGTCGGCCCGCAGCAAATGCGCGCACCCGTCCAAGGCCGCCAAATCGAGATCATCGAACGTCAAGGTAGCGTTGTTCGGCAGGCAACTGAGGAAATGCCTCTGGCCGGTGGCGAAGCCCAGCGCAACGGTCGTGCCCGTGGCGCAGCCTGGGTCACGGGTCAGGTGGGTGCGCACGCCGTGGCTTTCCAACGCCTGGCGCAGTCGTTCGGCCAGCGCGTCAGCACCCACCTTGGCGACGAAGCGCACACGGGCTCCGAGCGCGGCGGCCGCGCAGGCGCTGTTGGCCCCGCCACCGCCGATGGTCTCCAAGATGCCCGGGACCGAGGTTTCCCCGTCGCGGAACAGGCCCGGCGATGCCGGCACGCGAAGGACCTTCACGTCGCGGTTGAGGTTGCCGACGACGCAAAGCGACGAACCGGAAAATGGACTCTCCTCAGGCATGCCGCATCGCCTCCATCACGGCCGCAAGCTCCGGCACGGACGACCGTCCCCCAAAGTTTTGGACCGACAGCCCGGCGGCGACCGTTGCCAACTGCAGCGCGGCGCCAAGATCCATCCCGCGCAGCAGCGCAAAAGCGAATGCGCCGTGGAAAACGTCCCCGGCCGCGCTCGTGTCCACCGCCTTCACCGGCAGCGCCGGCAGGCGGCCCTGCTGCCGGCCATCGTCGAAGACCAGCCCGCGCTCGCCGAGCGTCACCACCGCCACGCGGCCGTTGAGTTCGCGCAATCGCCGCAGGCAGGCTGGCCAGTGTTCGCTGACGTTCTCGTCACCCGTTGCTTGGGCGGCAAAGCGTTCCGAGCACACCAGATAGTGGACGCGCCGTGACAACGCTTGCGTGCCGTCACGCAGCGAGCCGGCGTCAAGCACGGTGATGGCGGACGGGAACGTCTCGATCGCGAGGAGCGACGCTTCGAGTTCGTGTCCATCGAACAACAGGAGGCGCGGCGCGAGACCCGCGAGCCTTCCGGGCACAAGGCTCAGGCTTCCGGACGCGGCTTTGCGGTTGATAATCGTGCGCGAGCCGTTGGCGCGGTTGACAAGGATGAACGACACGGGCGTGACGTGGCCGGGACGGATCTCCACCAGCCGGCAATCCACGCCCGTCTGCCGCAGTTCCGTCGCGGCGCGACGTCCATAATCGTCGTCGCCTACCAGGCAGGCCAGCGCCGTGGACACACCCCAGCGGGTCAGCAGCCAGGCCGCGTTCGCCGCCGGCCCGCCGCCGGATTCGATCAGCCGGTCAGTCTGGACTTTGGAGTTTTCCTCCGGGTAAGCGTCCACCACCATGCACAAGTCGTGGGACGCATGCCCGAGGCACAACGCGTCAACACTCATGGAGCGGACCTTCGAGGGCTTGTTTCAGCAGCCACATCAACAAGTGTTCGATCACCAGATGGATCGCCTCCACCTGCGGCGTCGAGGCGGCCGGCACCCGAATTGAAACGGTCGCTTCACGGTGCATCAACCCGCCGTCAAAGCCCACGAGGCTGATCGTGCGCGCGCCGGATGCGTTGGCAAACCGCACCGCCCGCAGAACATCAGCCGAAAAGCCCGTACCGCCGTGGACCGAACAGGCGAGGACCACGTCGCCGGGTTGCACCAGGCCACGCAGCAGGTTGACAAACACGTCGGCGCGCTCGGCGTCGTTGGCCCAGGCCGTGTAGAGGCTGACGTTGTCGGTGAGGCAGCGCGCATCGAACGGCCGCTGGCCGGCTGGAATCACGAATTTGGCGAGGTCACAGGCGAAGTGTTGGGCCGTGGAGGCGGAGCCGCCGTTGCCGAGCGTGAACACGCGGCCGCCCCGCCGGTGGCAGTCCAGCAGCAAATCCCGCGCGCCGATGATCGCTTCCGAATCCAACTGCCGGAGCAACTCCCGCGTCTGCTCAATAAAGGAATCAATGCCGTGGTTCAGGTCAATCATGGAGCGTCCTTTCTTTCCAGAGGGAGATTCTCATGCCAAACGCCTCGCGGACAAATGGAATCGGTCGCTGACTCCGGTAGCATCCGATCGGCGCTCGGACGTGATGCTACCTCGCCCAGAATCAGCGGCAAGGAGGTTCGCGAGCGCCAATCCGAACCCGGAAATGACGGGGCTGGACGACCGTTGACGACCCTCACCTGCGGGCGCCCGGCGGGAAGCCGGCCTAGCGCTTTCCGGCAGCCTCGATGAGCGGCTCGATGTCGAAGCCCAGGGGCTTGCGCTCCGCGATCTTTTGCCGGGCGCTCACGATCGCCGCCTCGAGACCGGGCGGCGTCTGGTCTTTCCACCAGTTCATCCGTTCGCTGTAGCACCACACATATTCGTCTGTCGTGTAGAGCGCCCAGTACGTATTGTGCTCAAACCACCGGGTCCGCTCCTCCGGCGTCATGCGGTAGCTCAAGTACTGCTCCGCTTTGGGCTGTCGCAGGGCAAAATTCTGGTCCACGTACAGCGCTTGCCCCGCCTGGACCTGCCGCTCGTACTTCTCCCGGAGTTCGGCGGGTACCAGGCCACGCGCCCGCTGGCGTATGGCATGGTAGGCGCGGAAGTACTGTTCACGCGACGTGTAGTAGTAAGCATTTTCATTGCCGTCGATGAACCTCGCCTTGGGGCTGGCACCCTCCAGCATCCCCACGAAGAAGTCGGGCATGAGGCCCCAGCCTTCCCGCACCAACCGCTGGGTTCGCTCGGCCTCCGGCAGGGTGGCAAACCGATCGTAGAGGCTGACATGAAAGAACGTCAGGACCGTGGCGCCCGGCATCCGCTGCTCGAACGCACGCATGAGTTGGGCGCCGCGCTCTCGCACCTTGGCCCGGTATTCAGCAAACGTGTGGGCCTTGGCCCGCGGCTGTTTGGCGTAGTCCCACAGGCTGAAGTCATAGGGTTCGGGATCGAAGCAGATACCCCGAACGCGTCCTGCCTGCGCCACCCCAACCAACAGTTTGGCGTTGCCTTCGATGGCCCGCCACTGGGTCTCGTCGAACCAGTCGAAGCCGGCGGGCGGCGAGCCCCAGATCAGTATGAAATTATCACGGAACCGCGTGAATTGCAGACCGCGGAGAATCCGCTCGTCCTCGGTGAATTTGGCCGGCTCCAGCGGCTTCGTCACAAACGCGTTGTGGCCCGCGTTCAACCGAAAGATAAGCCCGTCGAAGGGGCGTTTCTCCATGACCCCAAGCTCCTCCCGCATCTGGGCCGGCGTGGGCACGTCCCAGCCGTACTCGATGAGTTTCTTGGTCGGCGCACCCAGCGGTGCCGCATCCGGCGACGGAGACGCCGCGAGAACTACCCACCCGATCAGGGCGGTGACCAAGAGTCTTGGGGGCCCATCTTGGCGCCGGGCTGCGGCTAGGCGATTCGCTCTGGACGCTGCGCGAGGGAAGGAGAGCGGGCGGCCTGTCGGTTTCATGCCCCAGCATTGCGCGCACAAGTCAAACCGTCAATCCGAGTTCGGGTGAGGTCCGGCAGGCTGGCCGAACACTTGTTTGACTGTCGGGCTTTTTCCTTGCTTCCCGGCCCGGCCCAAGAGTCAAGTGTCTGGAAATGACGAGATACAGCAGATGTCCATCATCGCTCGGGACGGGCCAGCCCGATTGGTCGGGAGGGGGACAGAACGAGTACTTCAACGGCAAGTTAGTCACTGTCAAGAAATGGTCCATATGAAAGAGACAACCCGCAGAAACTTCTTGAAGAGTTCAATCGCAGCCGGGCTGGGACTTGGTCTGCCCACAATCATGGCCGGCCGCGAGGATCAACCCAAAGCTGCCGGAGCCGGCGATGCGGTCCGTCTGGCCGTGGTGGGGCTGGGCGCAACCCAAGCCGTCGGCGGTGTGGGCGGGCGGGGGCACCAGCTCATTCCCCGGTTGCGAGAGGTCGCGGGCGCAACCATCGTTGCTCTGTGCGACGTGGACCGGGCGTTCCTGGATCGCGAACTCCAGCCCTTCAAGGACCGGGGCGAAGCGGTCGCTACTTACACTGACCTCCGCCGGGTTCTGGACGACAAGAGCATCGACGCGGTGGTCATCGCGACCCCCAACCACTGGCACGCGCTGGCGACGGTCTGGGCCTGCCAGGCCGGCAAAGACGTTTATGTTGAGAAGCCGTTTTCCCACGACCTTTGGGAAGGCCGTCAGATGGTGGCGGCGGCCCGCCGATACGGGCGGATGGTCCAAGTGGGCACGCAGAACCGTTCGAGCACGCTCCTGCGCCAGACGTTTGACTACCTGCGCAGTGGCCAACTCGGCTCCATTCGCTATGCCCACGCGCTGGTTTACCGGGCGCGTGACGGCATCGGCAAGGTTAGCGCGCCGACGCCGTTGCCGACCACGGTGGACTATGATCTCTGGTGTGGTCCGGCGCCCAAGACGCCGCTGATGCGCAAACAACTCCACTACGAGTGGCACTGGTTCTGGGCTACCGGCAACGGCGAGATGGGCAACAATGGAGTCCATGTCATAGACCTTTGCCGATGGGCCTTGGGACAGAACCAACCGCTGCCGCGAGGCATGAGCATCGGGGGCAGGTTTGCTTTCGAGGACGGCGGCGAAACGGCGAACACGCAGATTGCGCTGTTGGATTATCGCCCCGCGCCGATCATCTGCGAGGTCCGCAACGTGAGGGCGGCCAAAGGGGCGGACGCCCTGGGCCGGTTCCGGAACCGAACCAGCGGGCTGGTGATCGACTGCGAGGGCGGTTACTTTGCCGGCGACGCTACCGGCGGAGCGCTCTTTGACAAGCAGGGTAGGAAGATCAAGGACATCCCGGATGACGGCGAGTCCGAGAGACTGGAAACGTCCCATCTGTCCAACTTCGTGGCTGCGGTTCGCAGCCGGAGAGCCGGCGACCTGGTGGCGGAGGCCTTGCAGGGCCACATCTCGGCCGCCTGCTGCCATATCGCGAACATTTCCTATCGGCTCGGCAAACATTCGGCGCCCGAAACCATCCGGAAAACAATCCAAGGGAACGGTGAGCTGGCGGACGCTTTCGAGCGATGCCGCGAGTATCTGCGAGAGAACCGGGTTGACTTGAATGCCACGCCGGCGGTTCTCGGACCCTGGGTGACCTTCGATGCCAAGCAGGAGCGGTTCATCCACGAGTTCGCGCACGATGCCAATAAGCTTTCGCATCGCGATTACCGCAAGCCTTTCGTGGTGCCGAAGGTCGCGTGACGTTGCTGGCCGACGACGCAGGCCGTGCTATCAGCGCGCAGGTGCCGACAATCAGCGCAAACGTCGGCTAAGTATCTTCAGGGTGCAGACGGCTGCCCCGGCCAGCCGGCGACGACGCCTAACAAACCTCGGTCCGCCGCTCCTGGGCCCGCGCCGAATCGAGGCAGGCAGACATCACTGTCTGGGTCTTGATGGCCGCCTCCGGCCAACCCGCGTTGAGTTGGCCCGATCGCACTTGTTCCGTGAAGTTGCGGAAGAGATTGACCTCTTGAGCACTGGCGTGACCATGGCTGGCCTCGGCTACGGCAAACCGGTGTGGATGCGTCTCCATGCGAAAGTCGCAGCCATGGACGAGGAAACTCGTGTGCTCAACCTCGAAGCCCAGTTCCGTCCCCGCAAGCGGCAATACAAAGTCCGAGACGTGCAGGTTGCCGAGCGTGCCGCTGATCTTGATCCATTGCTCGGTTTCCGTGAGGAACGAGCAGTAGAAGCTGGCCGAAACTCCCCCGTCGAATACCAATTCGCCTGCGAAGGCAGTCGGCACCGCCAGCGGGCTGTCCGGGCGATGGTGCTCCGACAGGATCCACCCGCTGACCTGAAGAGGCATCTGCCAGTTCATGAGCCAGAGGACAAACCGGATGCAATACCAGCCGAGGTCACCCAGGCATCCGTAAGGTTCCAGCGCACTATCGGTGCGAATGTTGCTCACGAAGAACTCCGGCGATTGACGAAATGTGAACGCGCAAGCGACGCGCCGGACCTGACCGATGCTCTGGCCGTCATCCAGCACCTCGCGAAGCTTCTCCAGCCGGCGACTGTGCATGAACATAACGCCGTCCATGAATTGCACCTGATGCAGGCGACAGGCGGTCACCATCTCCCGCAGGTCGGCGACGCTCACCGCACAGGGCTTCTCGCAGACTACGTGCTTACCCGCCTCAGCAGCGCGCACGACCCACTCCTTGCGCAAACCGGTCGGGAGCGGGATGTAAATGGCATCTACTGTCTCGCCGGTCAGCAGGTCGTCGTAACATCCAAAAGCTTGCGGGACGACCTCCATCGGCGCCTCCGCCTGGCATTCCGCAATGAACCGGCGGGCGCGCCCGATGTCACGGCTGGCGACCGCCTCAACCGTGGCGTTGCCGGTGAGCTGGATTGCTTTCCAATTCTTCCGGGCGATTTGGGCCGTGCCCAGAATACCCCAACGGAGTTTCAGTGGCTTCACAGGCGCGATTCTTGTGTGGAACCCCCGAATGACACAAGTGGCAATCGCCAAGTCGAAAACCGCGGCGGGGCGATGAGGCATGACGGGGCGGAGGAGCTCAGCGGGTTCTCCCCACTCGCGTGGGGGTGTTGTGGCGGGGGCGACTTGAACCTGCTCAGGGCCGATTTATTCCACAAAAGTTCCACATTGTTGCCCGAGGTTGCAGGCCGTTGCAGGCCGTTGCCCGAAAGACCGCTATCTCGATCGTCATGAGGAGAACCAGCCGTTGGTGGTAAGAGGACGAGTGGTTCTGGCCCGCGGAGCGGACTCCGGCTCAGGCCACCACGGTGGTGGCGGGTGGCACTTCGAACGGGGTGAGAGTGCCAGCGGCCAGCAGAGCCTGGCGGCGCTGGGCTTCGAGAGCCATCAACTGCAGTTCGAGACCGATCTTCTGAGCTTCCGCCTGATCACGCTCAAGCTTGATACGGTCGGCCTGAACCAGTTCGGGATCACGGACACAGCAGTGCGCGAGTTCGGGGTCGTAAACAACGCCGTCGGTCGGGACGGAGATGGTGACCTGAGGCGCGCCGTCGCCGACGGCGGGCAAGGCCTTGAGGATGGCCTCAACTTCGGGGCGAAACTGGGGCGGTACCTGACCGATCTCGGCGGGCGTCAGCAGCGGCGAGACGTAGTTGGCGGCGGTAACGCGGAAGGTGACGGCCGTGACCTTGGTGGTGAGCACGTAGACGTCGAGCACACGGCGGACGAAGTAGGTGACCGCGTAGCAGACGTTGTTGTTCACCAGCGTGCGCTGCGTCGTGTTGACGGTTTGAGTATCTTCGTAGCTGCTAACGGTGATGGAGCGCTGGAGGTCGGTGTACTGGGCCGCCTGCTGCGCGGTGGAGTAGAATTGGCTGGCCGCGGACTGCGTGGAAAGGCTGCTGAGCGAAGAGGAACTGGACGTGCCGCCACCTCCGCCACCTCCGCCGATGCTGACAAGTCCGAACAGGCTGACCCCGGCGCTGCCGGAGGCGTTCCAATTGGAGGTCTGGTTGTTCAGCACTTGGTTGAGTGCGGTGGAGTCCTTCGAGTTCTGCTGCTGATAAAGGGCGGAGACGAACTGCGAGAAGGTGGTCTGGACGGAGAAGCGTTCGGATTCACTGGTGACGCGGCGGTAGCGGTCGCTGTGGTAGAGCGTGAACTTCTCGCCCGGGAGAAGGGTCAGGGTGTAGGCGAGCGACCCATGCTGCTTACCGACCAGGCAGAGCGAGTGGGTGTAGGTGACGGAGACGGTGACGAAGCCGCGGCCGGCGTCGGTGTGGCTTGGGGTGAAGGGGACCTCAATGGTCTTGGTTTCAGTGAATGCGATGCAACTGGGGCCTGGACGCCAAGCGGGATCGCAGGGGCTCTGGCAGCAGGCGTCCTGCGACGGGAACGTTACCGGGGTTGTCCCGTTCGTGGGATCGAAGGGTGCGGTTGACATTTGGTTCTCTTTCCGCGCTCGGCGAAAACTGGATTCGGCGGGCGCATGGACTAGTGCGGGTGGGGGTAACAAAGACGGGGCCGGGAGTGGTCTGGAATCCTACCGGAACAGGCGATCAAACAGAGGCAGAAGACCGTGCCGACCTTCTTGATGGGTTAACTCCTGATAAGAAGATGCCTTTGCACGCGGCGCGTACTCGGCGCTGCGTGGGTGAGGGAGGATTGGTTTTGCACTCACCAAGCATGATGCGACACTAGCTGAGCGCCTTATGAGCTGTCAAGTAAAACTGATAAACAATCGCTTCCGCAGGTGATCTGAACCTGCCTCCGGCCCGGTTTATTCCACAGAAGTTCCACATTGTTGCCCGAGGTTGCAGGCGGTTGCACAGAGAAGAGGGTGCTGACGGAGCCAAGGCCGGGTTTCAGCGAAACCCCTGCGAGAAAGGGCCTTAAAGGCCCAAACTCGGAGGAAATTGGTTGCGGGGGCTGGATTTGAACCAGCGACCTTCAGGTTATGAGCCAGATGGGCTGCCGCACCTACGGTTGACTTCGAAGGTCGTCAGAATCGGCAAGTCCGATCGCTTTGGATGGTCAGTCCGGACTCCACGACCGCCAGGCGCGTGAGCGCCAGATTGTTGAGCAATTGGTGACCATTGGTCGAACTCTCGCCGGAGGAGGGTAAAACGGCCGGAGGGCGGAAACCGGGAAATCCGGTACGGCGCGTGACCCTACCCGGCCAACGGTGCGAAAAACCGTTGGTATCTATTCCGACATATTACGACACTGTACAGGCCAGGATGTGCTATAATCTGCCGCGTGCGTGAATTTACAGACATGCTTTGAGCCCCTGTAAACATTGATTATAATGGCGTTTATGCGAATTGGGTCATTCCGGTGGTTGCGGTTTCGTAAACCGTAGGTCGTCGGTTCGACCCCGACCATTGGCTCCAGTTCTCAAGCAGTTCCAAAACAACAACTTCCGCATGGGATCCTCCGCCCCTTTTTCTGATTCCATGACTTTACCGCGTGACGCCTGCGTGACATATTGCGCGACGGTACGAACGCATCGCCCGCCTGAGGCGGAACCGGAGAAGGCGCCCGTGGCCCAACATTTATCCCCGCACGCAGTCGAAGGAATACCCCATGTCTTCTTCCATGAGGAGCGTTGGCTCAATCTTGCGGAGAAATTCGAGGCCGACTTGGAGTGAAATCTGGAAAGGATTGCTGAGACTGCCGCCTGCTGTCGCTTGGTCAATAATATGGTCGATTTTCTCTACAACAGGCAGAACTCGCGTTCGATAATCGGTTTGAAAGCCGATGGGCAAAATGCGTTTGAAGGGACGGAGGGTGGTTGTGTTGGAGATGAGAATCTTGTTCGGGCTGCATGGCTTGATTTGCCCGGCCGCATCGCGCTGAATGAAGATTACGGACTGATCGGGAGCGCGCTCGATAGTTTCCCGCAGTGCCACATCGCTTTCGTGCATTCGGCGCATGGCCTGATAGATGGCAGGCGCAGTGTAGAAGCGGGTCACGGTCAAGTCTTCGATGGGGCGAAAACCGAACATGCGCGAGTGCTGAAGCACCGTAGCGGAGCAGTTCGTCGTCGGGGTCGGGCAGGTCGAGGACGCGCTGGCGGAGCGCAGCCGCACGGGCTTCGTGTTCGGCGGCCTGGTTGGCATGGCCGGACTTGCGATAGGACTCGGCGAGTTTTTCCGCCGCGGCGGCGAGTTCGTCGCAACGGCGGGCGGCGTCGTAGAGGGCTTCGCCGAGGAAGCGGCAACTCTCGACGAGGAAATGGCCGCTGCCCATTGCTTTATCAATGACCTTGAGCTTGAGGATGGCGCAGGGATCGGGGAGGAACTCGGGGTTGGGGAGCGTGGCCGCCTCGGCTGCACCGGTCGGCGCCTCGCCGACCGGAACTGCGGCGTCAGATACCCCGGTTGCAGATGTGTTCGGCGAGGGCGCCGAACACGGCACGCGGGGCGCGTGCGCTCCCCCACCCAGAGGGGAAACGCAGCGGGCGACGAGGGGGGCGGAGGGTTTCGCGTACGAGGAAGCGCACGAACGAGTGCGGCGTGTAGAATGAGCCGGTGGCTTTGCGACCGAGGCCGACGCGAAGATAGAAACGGCCGGGCGGAATCTCCTCGATCCATTCGACCTTGGTCTTCTTGGTGCCGGCGGCAGCTGCCTCGTCGTCTCCTTCGGGTTCGTCCTCGTCCTCGGCCCCCTCACGCTCGGTGATTTCGGATTTCGGATTTCGGATTTCAGACGGCCCACCTCACCCCGGCCCTCTCCCCCCTCCGAGGGCGGAGAGGGAGCGTTTGCGGCGTTGGTTGCGGATTGAGCGCCTTGCTCGCGTTCGCTGGCTTTGGCGGATTGGTTGGAAGTTTGAGCCTCGTAACCTCGGCTGCTACGGAGGGAGGCGATAATGGCTGATTTTCGGGGTGGTCGAGGAGTTCCTGGATGAACTCGCGGATGGCGTGGCGGGCCTGTTCGCGAAGGTCTTTGGTGACCTTGGCCTGCTGCAGGCGAGCCTTGTCGATCAGTTCGGGCAGGGCTTTGACGCCGGCGGGCGACGCGAGCGCGATAAGCAGTCGCACGGAATCCGGCAGATCGCGGCTGCGTTTCCAGTGCGGGTCAACGCTGATGGCAACTTGGAAATCCACCCGCGCTGGGTCGGAAATGATGAGGCGGAGTTCAAGGCCGTTGGTGAGGATGCCGAGCCGTTCGCCGGTTGCGAGCAACACACGCTGCGCGATGCGGGTATGGCTGAAACGGTAGGCAAGGCCGCGTCGGGCGGGGGCATCGAGGTCGGCGTCAAGGTCCACACACCAGACGCGCAACTTCGCAGTGCCGTCCTCGGTGAGGAGCAATGCCCCCCGTCCTCGTCGCCTTCGCGCGTCTGGACGGCTTCGACCGCTTCGATGCGAGCGTAGCCGAGTTGGGCGAGCAGCGGTTCGATGACGTGGTTCTGCACGCGCAAGCCACCACCGTGAGCAACGAGATTGCGGAGCTTCCGGCGGGCGAACTGCCAATGGTCGTTGAGGGCGCGGGCTTCCGTCCCGGTGGCCTTCGGCAGGAGCGCGAGGCGATTGAGTTCCGCCTCCAGATTGAACTTCACGAACGGCTCGGGCAGCGCCGGGCCGCTAAACGTGCAATCGGTTGTGAGGTCCAATGGCATGATCGCTCAGGTTGCGATGCCGGAGGGGTCACAGACTTTGACTTCGAGGTTGCCCGCTGGTTTGAGATAGGGAGGCACGCTTGACGGGCAGATGAGGTAGTTGTTGCCTTTGGGATAAAGCGCCCGGAACGCCTTCAGCCCGGCGGGGTCGAATTCGGACGAGTCCCACTTGCACTCAATGGCATCCACCTGGTCGCGGTTGCGGACGATGACGAAGTCCACCTCACGGCCGGTTTTGTCCCGCCAGTAGTGGAGCGGCAGGTCGGGGAGAAACGCCTGCAAATGTTCAAGGACCAGGTGTTCCCAGAGGAAACCGCAGTCGGCAGGCCGGAGCGGATTCCACCCGCGCGCGTGGCTGACGAAGCCGGTGTCGAAGGCATAGAGGCGAGGCATCCTAGTGATTTCCTTCTGGCCGCCGCTGTGGAAGGGGCGCAGCAGGGTAATGACCTGGGTGATTTGGAGGGCCAGCAGATGACTGTCCACAGTTGGCCGGGAAATCCCGACGCCGGAAGCGGTTTTGGTGACATCCAGAAGCCCGCCACTCTGGCGGAGCAGGTATTCGAGCAGGGCATTGAAGCGGTTCAGGTCGCGGAACTCGAACAGACGGTGGATGTCGCGAGCGAAGAAGGAGTCCATCCACTCGCGGTAGAACGCCGCCGGCTTGCTGGGGGCGAGGAGCGCTTGGGGGAGGCCGCCGTGGAACAGCCTTTGTTGCAGGCTCACGCCACCGAAGGCGGACAGTTCGCTCCACGACACAGGCGGCAAATGCACGACGCGTTTCCGGCCAGTCAGGGTGTCACGGAACTTCTTGCTCGCGGCCAACGTGGACGAGCCGGTGGCGAGGATCTTGAGGTGCGGGAAAGCGTCGGCCCCGATTTTGAGCACACGGCTGGGGTCCTTGAGTTGATGGACTTCGTCGAACACCACGATCGGTTTGGTGCAGGCCTTGAAGAACAAGGATGGGTTCTTGACCGCGTCCTCCGCTTCCGGCTGGTCGCATTCGATGAACAGTGTCTGGTCGGGTCCCAGGCTCTGGGCGAGGGTGGACTTTCCCGCTCGGCGCACTCCTGCCAGCCAGGCGATCGGGACGGATTGCCAGGCTTCACGCAACCGATTGATCCAGAATGGTCTTGGAAACATGCTAGAATACTATGCTCAAAGTGGGACTTTGTGTAAAGTATAACTGCCTAAAGTTTTCGGCACGATCATCAACATGCCCAGCGTGGTGACTTCGGGATCGCGGACGGCGTCGCGAGCGTCGAGGTCATCGCGGCGTTTTTTGAAAAGCGTGAGGACGGTTTGCGCCTCGTGGCGCAACGCTACTGGTTGTGAATTGTCGCTGGCGAATCCTGCGAGGCGTTCCAACGGGTCGGCCAGGCGTGCCCAAGGGGCTGGGGATGGAGGCGGCGAATCAGCGAGACGGGGGGATGGCGAAGCGAAAGAGAACGTCCGCGCTCCGGCAAAGAGGTCCGCTTGCACGGCCAGTTGGCCCCGGTCGGCGATGATCTCGCGGGCACGGGATTCGAGCCAGTCTTGGAGGCGGTCGCGGTCGTGGCCGAGTTCCGCGCGTCGGCGATGAAGGACGTCCGCGGCGATGGGGCCAAAGTGCCGCCGGGCGGCGGCAAGCGCGGTGGCTTCGGCATTGTCCGCCCACAGCGCGAAGTGGTTTTTCCAAACGTCACGGGTGTTGATGGCATTCGCGGGGTCGGCGAGTGACAGCCAGCGTTCGCTGCTGGAAATGAATTCGGTGACAGCGGGCGGACGCACAAGGACCGCGAGCACCTGCTCGAATTCGCGCCCGGCCCGGCTGTGGATGCGACCAAGGAAAATGAACAGGAGCGTGGGCTCGGTCGCGTCACCGGCGACGGCGCTGATGCGCTGGTCAACCGACATGGCCGTGCCGCCCAGCGCGAGGTGGCGCACGCGGTCGAGGGCACGGCGAACGACCAGGTCAATCAGATGCCGCAGCGAGCGCCCAAACCGGTCCAACCGCCAGACCAGCAGGGTGTCGCCGGACACCAGATGCCGGAGGCAGGCGTCCAGACCCGGCCGGACCTGCTTGGCACCCGAGATCTTGTCGGTGAAGAGGTCCTTCTTGCCGACCCCGGCGTTTCGGAGGGCATCCAACTGGAGTTGGAGGTCCTGATCGGTGGTGCTGACCCGTGCGTAACCTACTAACCGCGTGCATGTTTGAGCGTTCATGTGTCTCAAAGTACGGTGCTCAGGAGTTGTTAATCCACTGAAACTCGGGACGCCTTTCTGACACGGCCGACCCCAGAATACCGCCGGTGGACGCCGCGGCGGTGTGCAGCGTGTCAGGATACGAACGTTTAATGGGACGCTATGCGGGACGGGAGACCCCGGTAGGCACCAAGATGGGCACCAATTGAGTAGGTTTTGTCCTCGGATTCTGGAGGGGGTTGCTCGCCTGATTCCTTCCTCCTCGGCTGCACCGACGGTTCTTGCCAAGCGGCTTGGCAAGCGTAACCTCCCAGTGTGAACCAGCCTGGCAAATCAGCAAGGCTATGGGTTGCGGACGTGGTTCTCGAACAACGCGTACAATATCCGATGCGCATGACACGCTCAATGGGCTCTGCGAACGGTGGCGAAGCGATGGTGCGCCTGCCGATGCAGCATCCGGTCAGTCGATCAAACCCCCATGCCAAAGTGAGAAGGGACCCCCTCATGAACGACCACCCTCGTCGTCCGCTCACGCGGCGCCGGTTTTTGACACGCGGGGTGATGGGGGCGAGTGCGGCGGCGCTGCCGTGCTTGATTCCGGCTTCTGTGCTGGGGCGTAACGGAGTCGTGGCCCCCAGCGAACGCATCGTGATGGCCTCCATCGGGGTCGGCGGTCGCGGTTCCTATGATTTGACTCAGCTCCTGTCCCTGCCGGATGTGCAGATGGTGGCCGTTTGCGATGTCTTGAAACGCCAGCGCCTGGCGGCCAAGAACATGGTTGACACCAAACTGGGCAACAAGGATTGCGCAGTCTATGGCGATTTTCGCCAATTATTGGCCGAGCGGACCGATGTGGATGCCGTGTTGATTGCCACGGGCGACCGCTGGCACGCGCTGGCCTCGGTGCTCGCAATGCGGGCCGGCAAGGATGTCTATTGCGAGAAACCGGCGTGTCTCACGATGGCGCAGGGGCGGATGGTCGTGGAGGCCGCCCGGCGGTATGGCCGGGTCTATCAAACCGGCGCCCAGCGGCTCAGCGAGCCGCATCATGTGTTTGCCATCGAAATGGCCCGAACCGGCCAACTGGGCCCGGTGCATACCGTTTACGCTGATTGTCGTTGGCGCGACGGATTGCGTCATGACTGGTTGCCGGCGGAACCGGAACCGCCCAAGGATGAACTGGACTGGGATCTTTTCCTCGGTCCCAGTCCCTGGAGACCCTACAACCGGGGTTATCTGAGCTCCGGGTGGTATCACTTCTACGATTTCGCCACCGATGTGGCGATGTGGGGCGCGCACTCGGTTGCCCAGGCCCTCGCCGGACTTGATATGACGAACGTGTCCTCCATCGAGTTCGGTTATGAGGGGCCGGATGCGACGATGGTCACGCGGCTGTCCAACGGGGTGAAACTGGTTCTGTTCCGGGTCGCCGGCTCGGTTTGGGACCCGTGCAAGCTCTGGCATGGCGCCTGCGGTGAGCGGTTCGATGGTCCCGAAGGATGGGCGGCGGCCGCCGATGGGTATTCGGCACCGGATGTCTCATCGCCGAAACTGTTGGACGGATATAGAACGCTGCTGGCGGATTACACGGCCCGGACACGACGGCCCTTGAACCACGTGCAGGATTTCCTTGACTGCATCCGGTCGCGCCGCCTCCCGGTGGCGAACCAGGATGTCATGTACCGATCCATGAACATCTGTCTGGCCGCCGACATCGGTGAGGAATTGAAGCGCAACCTGACCTTCGATCTGCGGAAGGCTGAGTTTGTCGGCGATCCTGAAGCCAACCGGCTGCGGTCCCGCGCGATGCGAGCCCCGTATATGGACTGAGGGAGACACGGCGCAGGGCGGTCTCCCAGACCCACACGTCAGATCTGTGTTCGCACATACTGCGCAATGCGATTGCCATTGCAATGGCCATCGAAGCTGATGCTGCCATCGGACCTGTTTATATTAACCGATTGATGTACCGTCTCTTGCATTGGCAACGAAGCCCGTTCATAACGAATCTCCATGAAAATGACACGTTCCACCGGAGGTGCACATCGCGCAGCCAAAGCTACACCGCATCCGGGAATCAGAGATTGTCCTGCGACTTGGGAGCTTCCCCACCGCAGAGCGGTGTGTTCCGGCCATGGCCTCGGAGGCACCAGTCGAAGCACCCCGAGATGAACGGCTCCGTCGAAATCTGGCGCAAGATGCGTTCAGCCTACCGTGGTTTGAGCCTCTCGGCGTCCTTGGCTGGCGTGCATGCTCTTCTTCTGCTTTCGCTACCGGCGGGTGCCGAAACCGCAGATTTCGCCGAGGGACGGCACGCCAGCGATTGGCTGCGGCACCCGGTTTACGGCGATCCTTCGTTCGATGCCTTCCAGCGCCTGCCGGGCAACCCGATTCATCGTGGGGCGCCACCGTTCGAGTGGCCGGTTAATGGGTTCTTATTCCCCGACCCGACCAGCGGACACTGGTACGTCTTTGTTGGGGATTATGGTAAAGGCTACGTGACCCCGCCCAGCCGCTGCCTGCTCTACCGGTCCGCCGACCATGGCCTGAGTTGGACCAACCTCGGCGTTGTCCTGCATGGCGATCTGCTAACGTTCGACCGCGGCGGGCACACGCCGGATGTCAGCGTGGTCTATGCCGACGGCCGCTATCACATGGTCTATGATTGGGGCCAGCCCGATTTCAACGCTGAAGGCGGGTTGGCCTACGCTTGGGCGGAACGGCCCGAAGGCCCTTGGCACCGCGCGCCCCAGCCCATCACGCGCAACTCCACGCTGTCCAAACTGTCCGGTCGCTATCAACGGACCTACGCGGCCACCCTGTTGCGCCGCCAGCACGACTGGCTGATTCTCGCCATGATGGACCGGGCCCCGCACAGTTGGGCGCTCTTCGCGATGACGGCACCCAAGCCCGAGGGGCCTTATTCGGACCGCCGGTTGGTGCGGCAGGTGGAAGGGGACTACTTTCATCCGCCCCTGCTCGAGTTCTACCCGGCCTTCGCGCACAACGGCTTCGTGTACGCGCCGGCCACCTCGGTGGCCCTCAACCGCGATTTCAACGCCTTGTTCCGCGCACCCATCGAGCGCGCCGGGGAACCTACAGCTTGGGCCTTGTCTCAATGCGGGTCGGTCTGGCACTCCGAGGGTCGGGAGGCCGAGCATTTTGGCATCTGGGGGCAGACCTTCTCCGGTTTCGTGGATGCGCGGGGCACGTTGCACGCCATGTTTCCCAGTCGCGATGCGGAGGGGCGCGGCACGATCAACCTCGCGCAACGGCCGTGGAATGAACCTCTCCGCAGCCACGGGTTTGTGCTCAGCGGTCATCAGGGGCCGGCGCTCACGCTGTTGCGGCGGGCCTACGACGATTTCGCGCTCGATGCGGCGTTGCGGCTGCGGGGCACCCTTCGAGTGTTGCTGGACTATGCCGCGCCTTTGGGACCGAACATGCCTGCGTCCGATGCCACCCTGCACCCGCTCATGAACACGCGCCATTGGGGCTTGGAATTCACCTCGGGCCAATGGCGCCTGCTCCGCCAGGACGCTGCCGGGCGGTCGGAGATAATCTGCTCAGGTCCACTCGGGGAGGGGCAGCAGCGAACCGTGCAAGTCCGACGCCGGGTGGGCCAACTGGCCATCAGGGTGGACGGGCGCGAGCTCTGGGCCGGCCGGTTACCGGCCAGTGAGAACTTCGGCTCAACCGGCGTGCTGGGCTTGCGCCTGGAGGCAGACAGCCATGTTGTCGTCGAACGGTTCGAGGTTCAGGGCACGCCGAAGCCAGCGCGGATGAACTTTCTCTGGACCGAAGCATTGCTTGGCGCCGGGGAATCGCCGGCGGATTGGGCCGAAAGCAGAGAAGCGGGCTTTCGTTACGCTTCCGGCACGGTCTCGAAAGTGGCATCCGCTCGGGTGAAGTGGAATGTCATTGGCCACAGTCTCCGGCTGTGGTCCCCGCGCGGTCCCGGCTACGGCAGTGCAGAGCTCCGGGTGGACGGGCGAGCCGCGGCCATACTCGACTTCCACGCGGACCAGGAAGTCGAATCCCAGCCTGTCTGGTCGGCGACGGGCCTTCCCGACAGTCCTCACGCAGTCGTGGTCGTGGCAAAGTCCGGGAATGTCCCCGTGGATTCTCTGGAGACAATCGCCGGTCCCAGCCAGGCAAAGACCGGTTCCGAGGCGCGGTAGCTACTCGGAGTCCATTCCCGAACACGGTTTCCAGCGGGAGCAGCTTTGGGCGTGTTACCAGATGATCGGTTTGTAACACCGCCCGTCTGGATGACAGCCAAGGCCCCTTCCAGTTTCTCGCTGATGATCTGATGCGTCGGAGCAGGGGCATACGCGGCTACAGTTGCAGCCAGTGCTGCTTGCCGCCTGCTCGGATTGTTGGCTTCCGCCCAAGCCTATTGGATGTCCTGGATGATCCACCAAGCGGCCTGTCCGGGATCCACCAGCACGTTTCAAAACCCGCTGGCCGCACGCCACAACGCGTGATACTGCCTTTGACGCGCATCAGATGCGTTGGAGTATCCGTCCAACACTTTTGCCAAGCCGTCGCACAGTTTGGCGGTGGTGCTCAAGTACAATCGGTCCGCGGTCGCGGCGGACCTCGCCGGCAGCCGAGGCAGCGTGCCCGCTGCGAGTCCCATAACACGTTCATGGGCGGCGACTAGGCACTGCACTGCCAGCCGCGCATGAGCCGCTTCGTAAGTGTTGGCGTTACCCGCCTGGACCATAGCTTGGTAAAAGCGTCGGACCCGGTCGACCTTGGCCAGGAGCATCTTGAGTTCCACTTCGGAGCTTGCCCTTGGTACCGAAGCCACGGGCTTGCCGTTCACGTAGAGCGCCGAACTGCCGTTGGCATCGACGGTCGCTGTTACGTGCGTCCACTCACCGGGCGTGAGCCTGGCCTCGAACGAAACCGTGCCCGAATCGCTGATCAGCCGCAGCGCATTGCCGGGGTAAGTATCGAACGTGTAACCGGTCGCTCCACCGACCGGGCATTTGTCGATGAGCCGACCTTTCGTCACCTCGGGACGGATGAGGGCGTACCAGGTTCCTCCCTTGGCGAGCGCGAGCGCGGGGGAGTTGGCGATTTCAAGATACCCCTCACCGTTGAGATGTACCGCCTTGCCGAACCGTGAGTCGACCACCTCGACGTGCCCCACGCTGCGGGCGACCGCAGCTTGGTCGACGGCATTGGGGAACACGCCAGCGGCCGACTTATCGAATAGCCAATGGCCAACGAGCGCGGCATCCTTGAACGCCGGGCCTTGGTCGTCTTGGCAAAGAGCGGCGATTTCATTGGCACCCAATGCTCGGTTGAAGACGCATGCCCTAGCGATGTCGCCGGTGAAGCGGCTCCCGCCGTCGCTGTCGGCGCCAATTCGCAATGGAAGATCGGTTGCGGTGATCACATCCGGCAGGGTGGACGGTCGCCACTCCGCTGGGCCGGGCAGGGTCGGCACGGACTGGTCCAGCTTGGGCGCCTTGAACGGGTGCGATTTCGCGTTGCCGGCCAGGATCTGCACGGCGGCCACCTCGGGAGTTGATTCATACGGCAAGAAGACGGAGTGCGCGTCGAAGGATTTCCACGGTTTGCCGTTCACCAACACGGCGGTGATGGGGCCGTGACCGCTGAGCGCGAGGTAGAGCCGTTTGTGGCCGAAGCGGATTGGAAACTTCTGCTCCAGTCGGGCGATGCCGTCGGGCAGGTGCGGCACGAGGGTCAGCCCTTCCGCACCGTAAAGATACTCAAACAGTCCGCGGATCAGGCCGGCCGGGGCGCCGAAGGCATCGTAGGTGAGGTTGATCGGTTCGCCGGGCTGATAGACGGCGCCGCCGAAGGCGACCAGCGGGTTGTCCATCCGGAATTGGCGGGCGAAGGTCAGGATCTGCTGCATGGCCCGACGGGCGTCGTCGTAGGCGCCCAGACGGTAGTACGCCATGATCATCCGGGCTTCGCAGGTGGTCCAGTGGCCACCGTTGACCCAGGTGCCGAAGCCCCAGAGCCCTTGCGGCGCTTCGTACATATCGTCGAGCGAAGGGCAGTTGGCCACGATGAGGTCGTGCGGGCGCAGGCCGGGGATGGAGGCAATTTTGCGGAGGATCTGCCGCGCCTGTGTCTCCCCGACGACCCGGAAGCAGATGGCATCGTGGTTCGGGGACGCCTCAAAGTAACCGTAGCGGGGAGCGCCATAGACGCCATGAAGAGTGCCGTCAGGGTCCATGGACTTGACCAAATAACCTTCGGCCGTGGTCAGCCGCTCGAGTCCTTGGCGTGCGGAGGCACGGCGCTTGACCCAGAGCTCGGCTTGCGCGGTCCGCCCGGCGAGCTTCTCTAGTTCGCGGAGTCGGTCGAGGAAGGCGATGTACGTCACCGAAAGTCCGGTAAGGTAAGCCATGCCGTAGGTGCCGTCGGATTGCTTGTAGCCAGCGTAACTGGGGGCCAGCAAGTTCCCAGCGGGACCGGCGAGGAAGAGGTTGTTCTTCGGATCGCGGCGGGACTCGATGAAATTGGCGCAGCGTTCGAGCTTGGGCAGGTAGCGACCGATGGCCTCCCGATCCCGGCTGATTAAGAGCAACTCGGATTGCAGGACGCCGCCCGCCGCGGTGAACTCCACGCCCCAATCGTGGATGCTGACCCGGCCATCCCCTTGCCGGTGCATGGCCCAGGTTTCATTGGCGCAATCCATCAGGCAACCGTCCGGTGGGACCCAACTGTCCTTGCCATTCCAGACATAACGGGTCTTGCCGTCCCCCATCTTGGCGAACCAGAGGTCTTGGGAATGCTGGATGAAACTGACAAAGGGCTCCTCGTAGAACGGCAGAGCGGCGTAGGTGGTTCCGTAACTGTTCTGGACCCACCAGGCGCCCCAAGTCGGTCCTTCGACCAGGCCGTTCCACGATGGCATGTAGAGCATTGCCAGGTTCTGAAACTCGGCATCGGCGGCGCACATGCGTCGGGCGATGTCGAGCAATTGCAGGTATTCGCGGTCTCCTTCCCCGGCAAAGAACCAGCCATCGAACAAGTCTGCCACAGCGGTCGAAGAGGTCAGCAGGCACGCCGCCAGCACCCCGAGGTGAGTAAGAGCACGCAAAAGTTGTTTCATCATCGGTTCGCAGTTCAGATAGGCGCTTTTGGCCCGTCGCGCGAGCCATTTTCCGGGCTGGAGATGGGAATCCTGTCCTCGAGTTTTATGGCGCTTGCGTCTCACTCGTCGACACCACGCAGACTCCGGGCAATTCCGCTATCCAGGGTATCGGCACGGCGTTGCGTTCTGAACGTATTGTCGCCGTGCCCCAACGGCCCGCCCGTCGCCCTCATGAGGGCCACTGCACTTTCCGACCGGCGTTTACAGTCCGGATAGGTCGTGTCCCGAAACGCTCGTTTTTCGACAGAGACTCGGCATTAACGGCTTCCGCCACGTCCAAGGCGGGTTTTCGTGTCAGATAGGCGTCTCGTGTTTCTATGGCTCAACAACGCGTCCGCACCACGTTGGGTGACACAAACCTTCAACACGGAGCACCTGCACCATCACCTTCTTGCCAGCCTTGATGGCGTCGAACTCAACGGATGGCAGCAGCGCCAGCTTTCGCGCGTGGGCGGACTCCTTCTTCGTCACGCCGAGGTCGGCCAGCGTGGGCGCTGCTCCAGAAACCGGTGCCGCTGGGGTACCGGTTAGCCTCGGGTTCCCTCCCTTCGCCCGCTTCGTCGCCAGCAGCAGCAACCCCATCTGCCGTTCGGCTTCCAAGGCATAGCCTGTGGCGTACTGGATCGCCTCCTTGCCCGGGGGATCGAGGCTGCCCCCGGCGAAACGCCCACCGAGACCGGGGAAGAGGCCGGCGTTGCCCCCGCCGACAGCCTCGAACGCATCGCGCGGCTGGCATCGACTTCCACTCCGCGATCCTCGCACCCGCGATCTTGGCGAGACAGGCCGAGAGGCGGCGTGAGCACGGCCGGTTCCGCTTCGGTTACGGTTCTCATGCTTCCGAGCCTGTGCCTACGCCGAACCGGTTCCCGTTGGTGGTTTTGTTGGTTTTTGTTCGCCAAGTTTCAGGATGTTCACGGTGTTTCATCGAAGTGTGGAAAATTCGATTGGGATGCAATTCAACCAATAAAAACGGCCCTGCGATGAGTGTCTTAGGGCCGGAAATTGGTTGCGGGGGCTGGATTTGAACCAGCGACCTTCAGGTTATGAGCCTGACGAGCTACCGGGCTGCTCCACCCCGCGAACCCGTGGAATCTTCATTATCGCCATCACTGCCGCCGACGCAAGCCCCTTTTGGACTTTTTCGGACATCGGACGTCCGCGGCAAGCCCAACGTCGGGTGCCGCCTTCGAGCGCAGTTCCCAGCAGCGTCAGGTCACGGGCCTGGCAGCAGATGCTCGTCGAACCAGTCGGCGAACCGGATGATATCCAACGGCATCGTCAGCCAACCGTGCTTGCCGCCGGCCCGGACGACGAGTTTCACCTCGCGCGCGGCCTGTTGCGCCCTGGCCTGGAACCACTGGGATTGCTCCAGCGGCACCAGCGTGTCGGCGTCGCCGTGGTGGATCAACACCGGGGGCTGGTTCGTGGTGACGAAATAGATCGGCGAGGCTTCGCGGCCGATCACCATCCAGACCGCCATGTTTGTGGACTGCGGTCCGAACGCCGCGCGGAAGCTCCTCGGCGGCCCGCCGTCGCCGGGGTTCTCGGTGGAGCGGCCGAGGTTGAGCAGATCGGTCACCGGGAAAAAGACCGCCACCGCCTGGACCGCGCTGCTTTCCCGGTCCACCGGGTCGGCGGCGTCCGTCGGGCCAGGCCCGCCGCGCGTGGCGAGCATGAGGCTGAGATGCCCGCCCGCGCTGCCACCGGTCACGCCCAGACGCTGCGGATCGATCCCGTAGTCCCCGGCGTGATGGCGGACGAAACGCACCGCGCGGTGCATGTCCTCGATGATCTCCATCACGGTCGCCTCGGGTTGCGACACGTGGTAGATGGCGAACACCGTGTAGCCGTGTCGCAGGAGGGGCGCGGCGATCCAGACGGCCAGGCTGCCCGGCTCCGCGGATTTCCAGCCGCCGCTGACGAGCAGCAGTACGCCCCGGCCATTGGGTTTCGTGGGGCGGAGGACGTCGAGCGCGAGCGGATGGCGGCCGCGCCGGCCATAGGCGACGCCGTCGGTGCGCTGGATGCCGGGATGGAAATACCACCACAACGCGCCGGCCACCGTGGCTGCGAGCAGCACCACGATCAGCAGGAGCAGGAGGAAGTTCCGCAGGAAACGGCCGATGCTCATGGCGGCAGCGTAGCCGTGTGGGCGGGGTTTGGCGAGTGGGGAAACGGCCGGCTGAGGCGGAGCGTGTCTCGGAGGCTGGGGTGCCGCGCCGGGGCAGGGCGCCCCGCTTCCCGGCTTGACGGCCGGGCATATTATTCATATATTCCTGTAATAACAGAAATGACTGCCAATCCTGTTGTTCGGAAAGTGGTGTTGCACTGGGGCGAGATGGGGGCGCGCTGGGGGATCAGCCGGACGGTCGCCCAGATCCATGCGCTGCTTCACTTCGCGCCGGCGCCGCTGACGGCCGACGAAATCGTGGCCGAACTGGGCGTGGCCCGGTCGCACGTGAGCAACAGCCTGCGCGAGCTGGAGGCCTGGGGGGTGGTCCGGGTCGTCCACCTCCTCGGCGACCGGCGGGAGCATTTCCAGTCGGTGAAGGAGGTCTGGCAGTTGTTCGAGATTCTGCTCGACGAACGAAAGCGGCGGGAGGTGGATCCGACGCTGAAGACGCTCCGGGAGCTGTCGGCGGAAATGGAGGCCGGCCCGCCGGTGGATGTCCACACGCGGCGGCGTTTGAGCGAACTGCTGGAGTTTTTCGAGCTGATGGACCGCTGGTATGGCGAGCTGCGCCGGTTGCCGCTCGCCTCCCGGGTCAGACTCGTGAAGCTGGGCCGGCGGCTCAGCACATTGCTCAACTAACCCGCCCGTCACCCATGAATGCTCCCGGACTCCACGCGGTCACTGGCGCCTTCGGCTACTCCGGGCGGTATCTGGCTGCGCGCCTGCTGGCGGCGGGGCAGCGCGTCATCACGCTCACCAATTCGCCGGGGCGGGCCGACCCGTTTGGCGGCCAGGTGCGGGCCTTCCCGCTGGCGTTCGACGAGCCCGACCGGCTCATGCGTTCGCTGGCGGGAGTGGGTGTGCTTTACAACACCTACTGGGTGCGGTTCGACCACGGCGGGTTTACGCATACGGAGGCCGAGCGCAACACGCGGGTCCTGTTTGCCGCCGCCCGGCATGCCGGGGTCCGCCGGATCGTTCATGTCAGCATCACGAACCCGGCCGAGGACTCGCCGCTGGAGTATTTCGCGGGCAAGGCGCGGTTGGAACGGGCATTGCGGGAGAGCGGGCTGAGTCATGCCATCCTGCGTCCCACGGTGTTGTTTGGGCGGGAGGACATTCTCATTAACAACATTGCCTGGGCGCTGCGACGCCTTCCCGTGGTCGGAGTGTTTGGCGACGGCGCCTATCGCCTGCAGCCTGTCAGTGTCGAGGATCTGGCGGGGCTGGCGGCCGCCGCCGGGGCGGGATCGGAGAACACGGTGATCAACGCCATCGGGCCGGAGACGTTCACCTATCGCGAACTGATCGGGGCCGTGGGGCGCGCCATCGGCAAGGAGCGGGCGATCATGAACGTGCCTCCCGGCATGGGTTATGTCGTGAGCCGGTTGATCGGATGGTGCCTGCGGGATGTCTTGGTCACCCGGGAAGAGATTCGCGGGTTGATGGCGGGATTGTTGTGCGTGGACACGCCGCCCACCGGGGCCACGCGACTCACCGACTGGATGCAACAGAATGCCCTCACGCTGGGCCGGCGGTACGCCAGTGAGTTGGCGCGGCGCCGGGATCGTCACCGTGCGTATTTCCCCGGCTGAACCTGCAGGATTGACGTTCGGCGCAAAACACCGCAGGCAATGTTCCGCAGGCAATATTCCTTGACTCTTTCGAGCCGGCTCCTATGAATCATGCCGTCTGGATCAGGTTAGATTTTCTCATACCGTGTTCCAGGGATGACCGAAGTGAAAAACTTGGCTCAAGAGCACCGTGGAGGCGCGTCGGTTCGAAGCTGGATTCAAGCTCGGCAACCGAGCGGCAGGTTTCCGCACAAGCCGCCCAAAGCGGCCGTGCCCATGGTCCTTCCTTGGCATCGTCTTCCGGCAGGCTGAACCCCACTGACCAACCTTATGCAAAAGAACCTCTTACCCTCGGTTCGAATCGGGTCGCAATGGGTGGTGTTACAACTGGCGCTGCTCCTCGCCCAAAGCCTGTCGGCCGCGGTCACCTTTACCGTCACCCCGGCCGCCGTCAGCAACACCTACGCCGGGGTGATCACGCTCCAAGTGACCGGCCTGGCCAGCGGCGACACCGTCGTGGTGCAAAAGTTTCTCGACGCGAACGGCAACGGCGTGATTGACGCCGCCGACTGGCTGGCGCAGCAGTTCACTTTGACGGACGGCCAAGCGGGCATGGTGATTGGCGGCGTGACGAATTTCAACGTGCCCGGCGACACCGACACGACGGCGGGACAAATCACCGCGAACTTGAATTTCCGGAACGGCGATTTCATGCAGAACGCGGCCGGCACGTACCTTTACAAGCTGTCCAGCCCGGCGAATCATTTCACGCCCCTCACCGCCGCCCTGACGGTCACGGCGTTTCCGTACGGGCAGAAGTTCACCGGCACCGTGCGTTGCAACGGGGCGGCCGTCCCGTATGCCAGCGTGATCGTGACGCCGGGTTCGCACGGCAATCCCGTGGCCGGAACGCTGGCCAACGCCTCCGGCGTTTACACCCTCCCCGCACCGCCCGGCGGCTACCTGCCGCTTGCCTTCAAGAGCGGCTATGTGGTCAACCCGGGTACGGCCTCGGGATATACTTTGAACAGTGGACAGACCGTCAATGCCGACCTGACGCTGGCCGCCGCCACCTCCACCATTTCGGGCAAAGTCGTGGATGCGGCCAACTCCAGCGTCGCGCTGGCCGGCGTCCTCCTCGAAGCCGAAACGGAGACCGGCCTCATGGCGGTCGGTTCAACGGATGCCAGCGGGAACTTCAGTTTGGGCGTCCAGGCAGGCCAGTGGGGCGTCCGCGCAGCCGACACCTCGCTGATCATCCACGGATACGCAGGGCTCCAGGACCGCACCGGCGTCAACGCGGGCGCCGCCGGTGTCGCGGTCGCCGTGCCCAAAGCCACCGCCCTCATGTACGGGCGCGTGCAGGACACCCATGGAAATCCCATCCTCGGAATCGACGTGTATGCCAATGACAGCAATAACAACCTGTGGGAAACCGACGGTTACACGGACCTGAACGGGAATTACTTCCTCGCCCTGCCCAGCGGCATGGCGTGGGTGGAAGCGGATGTGGACCACCAGGCCAGCAATTATGTCTTCCCCGACGGACAGAGTTACACGCTGGCCAACGGACAGGCCACGCTGGCGAACTTCACGGCGTTGACCGCGGGCCGCTCGATCACCGGGACACTCAAGGATAACAACGGCCAGCCGATCGGCGGAGTGGGCATTTGGGCCAGCGCCACCGTCAACGGCGTCGATTTCCAGACCCAGGCCGACACCGACTCCGCGGGCAATTACACCCTCCACGTGACCGGTGGGGCCAGTTGGGACGTGGGAGTAAACAACTGCAACGATTGCAGCGACGGCCTGCCCGGCAGCTACGTTTGCCCTTCGACTCAAAAGGTCGATATGAACAACAGTGACGCGGTGATCAACTTCGTCGCGCTCGCCGCCACCACCCACATCACCGGCACGCTCAAAAACAACAGCAACCAACCGCTCGGCGGGGTCGGCATTTGGGCCAACGCCACGATCAACGGCGTCAGTTTCCAGGTGCAAGCCGACACCGATGGCAACGGCAACTTCTCGTTGGGAGTGGCCAACGGGACCTGGACCGTCGGGGTGGCCAGTTGCGACAACTGCAATGACAGTCTGCCCAGCAACTACTCGGTGCCCGACGCGCAAACTGTCACCGTGAACAACAACGCTCCCACGGTTAATTTCACGGTCCAGCCCGGCCAGCCCTTGCAGATCACCACATCTTGGCTGCCGGATGGCACCGTCGGCACTTCCTACAGCCAGTCGCTTCAGGCCACCGGCGGGCATCCCCCTTACCAGTGGGGTTGGCCGGCGCAGCCGGGCAACATCCCGCCCGGCTTGAACCTGTCTTCGGACGGCACCCTCTCCGGCAACCCGAGCAACGTCGGGACGTTCACCTTCACGGTCCAGGCTTACGACAACTTCTCGTCGGCGGATTCGACGACCCAGACCCTGACCCTCACCATCAACCCTGGCAGCCCCCTGCAAATCACCAGCTCCTGGCTGCCGGATGGCACCAACGGCTTGTTTTACCTGGAAGACCTGCAAGCCTCCGGCGGCGCGGCACCTTATAGCTGGTCGATCCCGGCCTTCTCCGCCGCCTTGCCGCCCAATTTGACCTTGAGCACCAACGGCACGCTTTCCGGCACACCGGCGACGACCGGCACGTTCTACTTTGACGTGGTGGTAACCGATTCCCTCGGCGCCACCGCAGAACAGGACGGGATGTCCCTCAACGTGGCGAACCCACCGCCTCCGCCGCTGGCGATCACCAACGTCTCTTTGCCGGGCGGCAGCGTGGGGGCGGCTTACAACGCGCAACTCGGGGCCACGGGTGGGCAACCACCTTACGTCTGGAGCCTGGCGCTGGGCTCGGCCGGTTTGCCGCCCGGCCTGACGCTGGGCACCAATGGTCTGATCTCCGGCACGCCGACGACCAACAAAGTGTTTGGTTTCAAAGTGCAGGTGACCGACGCGGCGTTCACCACGACGAGCCAAATCCTTTCCATCACCATCAGCGCCGGGTGCTCTCTCAGTTCGCCGGGGTGGCTGGGGAGCGAATTCCAAATGTGGCTCAATGGCGCGACCGGCGTCAATTACACGGTGCAGATGTCCACGGATTTGAGTTCGACCAACTGGACTTCACTCTTCGTCACGAACAGCGCGACGGCGAATTCGTTCATGGTGATTGACCCCAACGCCACCGACCAGCAGCGCTTCTACCGCGTGAAGGTCGGGCCGTAGCCGCTCGATTCCCGGCCGCCGCACCGGATCATCGCCAGGCTGCACCGGTTAAGTTCGCCAGTGTCCAGCGTTTCGTCAATCAGCCGCTGGCATTGCAAGCGTTGGGGCGGGCGTGACATCGGGGTCGTGCCGCGGTCTAATTAAGCGACATGAACCCGGAAGCCGACGCTCCCGTCGTGCTCAACGACCTTATTCGCGAAGCGGAAAAGGCCGGAGCCAGCGACATCCATCTGCAAATGGGCGGCGCGGGGGCCGCGGTCATGTTCCGCCTCGATGGCGTCCTGACGCCGTGCCGGGCCCTGCCGGCCGGCCTCGCCGAGCGTGTCTTTGGCCGGATCAAGTTCCTCGCCCGGCTCAAAACCTGGCAGGAATCCCTGCCGCAGGACGGCCGGATTGACCGCGCCGACAGCGGGGCGGAGCACGACATCCGGGTGGCCACCTATCCCACGGTCAGCGGGGAGAAGATCGTGCTGCGGCTGTTCAACCAGTCGGTGGTCCGTCCGCTGGCCGAGCTTGAGCTGCCGCCGGCCGTGATGGCGGCGCTCGAACACACGCTGCGACAGCCAGCCGGCTTGCTGCTGCTGACCGGCCCCGCGGGCAGCGGAAAGACGACCACGATCTACGCGTGCCTGCGTTTTCTGGTGGAACTGGGGGGCCGTCACATCATCACCGTCGAGGACCCGGTCGAGCAGATCCTGCCGGGCATCATGCAGACGGAGGTGGCGGAGGCGCGTGGGCTGACGTTCGCCGTGGCCGCGCGGCATCTGCTGCGACAGGATCCGCAGGTGCTGGTGATTGGCGAGATTCGCGATGATGAGACTGCGACGCTGGCGGTGCGGGCGGCGCTGACGGGCCACCTGGTGATCTCGACCCTGCACGCGGGCTCCAGCCAGGGCGTCTTTGAACGGCTGTTGCTGATGTGCCCGGACCGGTTTGCCGTCGCGTCGGCGGTTGAGCTCGTGCTCAACCAGCGGTTGCTGCGGCGACGTTGCCCGGCGTGTGCCGGCACCGGCTGCGCCGCCTGTCTGCAGACCGGCTACCGCGGCCGACTGCCCGTGATCGAGTGGGTGCGGGCGGACGATGCGCTACGACGGCAGTTGCGTTCCGCCGGACCGACAGCCGTCCAGCCAACATGCACGCTGTTGGCGGCGGCCCGGGAACTGGTGGCGCGGGGCGCGACCGACGCGCGCGAGCTCGAACGCTGTCTCGGCGAAGCCGAATCGCCGGCGTGATCGCGCCGCGCGCGGGCGCGAGGTCACCCGCGCAAGATCGCGCGGACCGCCTTGAGCAACGCCGCGGTTGCCTCCTCGGTCCCGATCGTGATGCGCAGGAAACTCCGCGTTTCCGGCGCGCTGAACCACCGGACGAGCACCTTTCGCTCGCGCAACTGGGCCAGCCATGACTCGGCGCTGAACCGCGGCGGGTGGACCAAAATGAAGTTCGCCTCGCTCGGCGGTGTTTGGAACCCCAGTCCAGCCAGCTCGCGGCGCAGTTCCTCGCGGGTGGCGATCACGCGCCGGAAATTCGCCTGATAGTAAGGCAGGTCCTCCAGCGTTGCCTCCGCCGCCACCTGGCCGAGCCCGTTCACGTTGTAGCTGTCCTTGATTTTGTTCAGGGCCTCGATGAGCGCCGGATGACCCACTGCATAACCGACGCGCTGGAAGCAGAGCGAATAGGCCTTCGAGAAGGTTCGCGCGACAATCACGTTGGGCCTTTCGAGCGCCAGGGCGAGCGCGTTCTCGGCGGCGAAGTCCGCGTACGCCTCGTCCAACACGACCACCCGGTCCATCTTGGCACAGAGCGCGCGGAGCGCCGCCGTGCCGCAACCGCGCCCGGTGGGTGCGTTGGGCGTGGTGATGAAGGTGAGCGCCGCGTTGAAGTCCCAGGCCCGTTCCCGCCGCAGCTCCGCCGCGGTGGGCAGGGCGAAATCCAGGCCGAGCGGCACCGGGTTTGGGGCCGCGCCATGAATCGCGGCCAGGACGGGATAGAGCGAGTAGCTGGGCTGGAAGAATTGCACGGTCGCCCGGGCTGGCGGCGTGGAAAAACGGCGGCTGAGCCGGCCGCCCACCGCGGCTTCGGGCTCGACGAACGCCCGCACGGCCAGCGCCAGCACTTCATCCGAGCCGTTGCCGACGAGGATGTTTTCCGGCCGGCAGCGGTGCAGCCGGGCCAGTTTCTCGCGCAGCCGGTCCGAGGTGGGCTGCGGATACAGCCGCAGGCGGCCGTCCGCGGCGGCCTTGACGGCGGCCAGCACCCGGGGTGACGGCGGATAGGGATTCTCGTTCGTGTTGAGCTTGATCAGTCCCTTGATTTTGGGCTGCTCGCCATAGACGTAGGGTTGCAGTTCACGCACGAGCGGACGGACGAGGGTCTGGTGGTCGGTAGGGGTCATGGAGAATCAGCGAGGGTGCGCATCTGGCCGTGGGAACAGGGAGCGCGGAGCGGGGAGCGGGGAGCGGGCGTCCTCCCGGCCCGGCTTCGACTGGTCCTGCGCAAGCTGTTTTTTGAACGGCATATTCCGCGATGCCTGGCCGTCCGGCCAAGGCTCGGGCCGTCAGTGGAGCCGACCGGGGGAGAAAAGTCGAGCCTGGGCGCGCGCGGGGAAATTTTTTTCCGCCCGGGGCTTGACAAGCATTGTGTTGTTATGCATAGTGCCGCCATGCTTTCGCGCGAACTGGTGGCCGCCTCGACGGTGCCGTTGGTGTTGTCGGTGCTCACCGAGGGCGAGAATTATGGCTATGCGCTCATCCAACGGGTGCGTGAACTGTCCGCCGGCCGGATCGAATGGACCGAGGGCATGCTCTACCCGGTGCTCCACTGGATGCAGAAACAGGGGCTGATCGAAGCCGAATGGCGCGAAGCCGAAACCGGGCGGAAGCGAAAATATTACCGGCTCCGGCCGGCGGGCCGGCGGGCGCTGGCAACGGAACAGAACCAGTGGATGACGGTCCACCAAACGCTGACCAAACTATGGAAGACCCAACCTCATTTGACCTGAACCAGGCGTTGCATCGCTGGCGGGAGAGCCTGGGCCGGTCGCCGGCCTTTCACGGTGACAACCTGGCGGAACTGGAGTCGCACGTGGTCGAGAGCGTCGCCGTGCTGCAGGCGCGCGGCCTGTCGGCCGAGGAGGCGTTCTGGGTGGCCACGCGACGGGTTGGCCCGGATCAGCAGGTGGCGGCGGAGTTTGCGAAGGTCAACGGCGGTGCGGTGTGGCTCGATCGCGTGCTGTGGATGCTGGTGGGGATTCAGCTCTGGGGGTTTGTGTCCACCGGCCTGGTGATGTTGGCGCGTGGGCTGCTCAGCTTCGGTCTCACGGGGCTGAGCTTTGATTTCGGCGCTCACAGTCCGGTGGTCCCGGTTTCGCTTTTTGTCCTGGCGCAGGTGCTCGCGCTCGGCGGGAGCGTGGCCCTCTGCGCGTGGCTGCTGATCGGGCCGGGGCGGAACCTGTTGCGGCGGCTGGCGTCAGGTGTCCAGCGGCGCCACACTGCGGTGGCAGCCGGCGTGGCGATCGGCGTGGTGCTGCTCGTGGTTCAATCCCTCGCTTTCGCGTCGCAGGCTTGGATCGTGTCCTACGTCGATCCCCGCACGGCCCGCCAGATCTTCGCCTCTTCGAGCTATGCCAGCGTGTTCATGGCCATCGTGCAGATGGTGGCCCTGCTGGCGTTGACGCTGGTTCTCGTCCGTCGCCGGTTTCTCCTGCGCCACGCCTGACGCCGTCGTTCTCCGCCGCGCAGGTGCCGGGTCGGTGTGGGCGCAGATGCGAGTTTGGCGTGGGCTGCGTTGAACGTGGTCATAAGGCGTTCCACTCGTCCACGGAAAGTGGGCGCATCAGAATGGATTCAACCTGCCGGACCAGCAGCCGCAGTTGCGGCACGGAGAATTCGGAATTGGTGGGAATGGTCTGGCGATGCTGGCCGGAAACCATGAACTGGTGGCGGGTGCCGGAAAACGGGCCAGCGAACCCCAGGGCGCGGAGCTTGCGGATGAAGTCGCGCCGCTTAAGTGGTCGCCAGGCGGCCATTTGAAACCTTGTTCAGATCAATGCCGGCGAGCACGGGCAGTTTGTGTCCGAGTCTCAGGCCGACCAGAATCCAGTCTTCCAGCGTCGAGCGCAGTTCATCTTCGCATTCGCGCAGGTTTTTTCCGAACGCGGCCACGCCCTTCAATTTCGTGATTTCGCCGGCGAACGAGCCGTCTTCCAGCTTGTCATAGCACGCCATTTCCAGCGCGGCTTCAATGTAGGCGGTGATCGGAAACGTCATGGAATAAGATTCAATGATTGGTGCGGAAAGACAAGCCGGAGATTCTCGGCCTCATGATCCTAAAATCTGCTTCCTGATCTCCGCGCTTCTTCCATGCGCACTCAACCCCTCGATAGCGGCGATGGTTTTGACGGCGGCGAGGGATTTTTTCAAGGCAGCCCGGCTGTACTCCACGACACTCGTCCGCCGCTGGAACTGGTCCACCGTCAGGCCGGCAAAACTCCGTCCCGCGCCCCCCGTCGGCAGGGTGTGGCTGGGGCCGGCGACGTAATCGCCCAACACGGTCGGTGACCATGGTCCCAGGAAAAGCGCGCCGGCGGTGGTGATCTGCCGGGCGACGGCCGGCGGGTTGCGGGTGTGGATTTCGCAGTGCTCGGGCGCGAGGCGGTTGGCCAGCGCGATGCCGTCGGCGAGGGATTTCACCTGGATCAGCCAGCCGTTGTCCGCGAGCGCGCGCTCGATGAACTGGCGGCGCGGTTCGCGCGGCAGGCGGCGCTCGATTTCGCGTTGCACGGCGTGCAGCAGCAGGACGGACGGCGTGGCCAGCCAGACGCGTTCGTGGCCGGAGCCGTGTTCGGCCTGGGCGAGCAGGTCGGCGGCGATGAATCTCGGGTTCGCGGTGTCGTCGGCAAGCACGAGCAGTTCGCTGGGTCCGGGCAGGAGGTCAAGGGCAACGTGGCCGAAGAGCAGGCGTTTGGCGGCGACGACGTAGGCATTGCCCGGGCCGAAAATCTTTTGCACGGGCCGGATGGTGGCGGTGCCGAACGCGAGTGCGGCGATGGCCTGGGCACCGCCGACGCGGTAGATCTCCGTGGCGCCGGCCTGGCGGGCGGCCAGCAGCAGGGCGGGGTTGATGGTGCCGTCCTTGCCGCAGGGCGTGCAGGCGACAATCTCCGGGCAACCGGCCACGCGGGCTAGAACGATCGTCATGAGCGCGGTGGACACCAGCGGCGCGGTGCCGCCCGGGATGTAGATGCCGACGCGCTGGAAGGGATCGAATTTCTCGCCGATCCGGGCACCCTGGGCGTTGCGGGCGGACCAGTCGTGGCGCAACGATTTCCGGCTGAACGCGGCAATGTTCCGCGCCGCAAAGGCCAGCGCCTGGCGCAATTCCGGGCTGGCCTGGACCGAGGCGTTGAACAGTTCCGCCGGGCTGACCGGGAGTTGATCGGGGCGGAGGCGGGCGCCGTCGAACCGGGCGGTGAACTCGAGCAGCGCGTCATCGCCGCGGGTGCGTACGGCGTCCAGGAGTTCGCGCGTGCGCTGCTCGATTTGCGGATCGAACAGGCTGGAGGCGCGGGCGAGGCGTGCGAGCGCCTGGGCGAACCGCGGCTGCGTATGGCGGAGCACGTTCATGGGGTGATGCTGGCGGAAGGGACGGACAAAGTCAAAAGCAGGAGAGCCGGCCGCTATGCCCGGGAGCGGCCGCGCAACCAATCATTTCGTATGGTGTTGGATGGTGGAAATGTCGTATAATGGCGCCATGAGACGAACAGTACGTTTCAGTTTGACCCTCGTCATGGGCTTGGGTTTGGTCCGGGCATGGGGGGTGGAGCCCCCGCCGCCGGTCGCACCGGCTCCGGGCACGGTTGCTCCGACCGACGGCGGTGTTGCCGCGCCGGGGCGATCCGAGGTGGAACCCGACACCAATGCCGCGCCGCTCGCACCTTATCAGTTGATTGTGGACCGAAATCCGTTCGGTCTCCGAACACCACCGCCGCAACAGCCGACGAACACCACCGCCCCGGTGGCGGCCTCGGCGCTGAAGCTGACCGGCGTGACGACCCTGTTGGGCGGAAAGCGGGCAATGTTTACGCTCCAGGAACCGGGAAAAACGAACCTCGTTTCCGGTCTGGTGCGCGAAGGCGATTGGGATGAGGTGATTACCAACCTTCAGGTGCTGGCGATTGATGAGCGGGGTGGCGTGGTGCAGGTCAAATACGGCGGGACCGAGCTGGCCTTGAATTTCGATGACAACGGGATCAAACCGCCGGCCGGCCCGATGCCGGGAATGCCGGTGCCCGGACTGGGACGGCCGACCATGCCGCCGGTGCCAGGACAGCCTGTGCCGATGGCCCAGCCGGCGCCAGGGGGTGTTTCGTTTAACAGCTCCGAAGGCTATCGCCGCGTCCCGAACCGGCCCAACCGGCTCACGCCGGCCGCCGCCGAAGCCGGGGCACAGCCAGTGCTGTCGCCGGAACAACAGTTGATCGCAATCCAGGCTCAGGCGGAACTGGGTCGCCAGCAGGGCGTTCCCATGCCGCCTTCGCCACCGGGGGCCGGAAATGCCGCAAACCAGCCGTCGCCACCGTTGCCGCCCACGCCAACGATCGTTCTCCCGCCGACCCCCGGCAGGTGAGCCTGGTGGCCGTCTGTCTGCCACGTCAGTGGACTCGCCTGCGGTCGCGGGTATCAGCGGGCGATGGCTTGAACGCGGAGTTGGGCTGGTTCCAGCGCCTCGGGGTCCAAGGTTAGCAAGCAATAGCCACCATCCTTCAGCAACTCGGAGCCGGCCAGGGAAGGACAGAGACGGACGTGGAACGGACGCCAGGCGCGTGCCCGCCACAGGGCCGCGCTCATCCGGCGTACGGAGTTCCCCAGAAAGCCGACCGGTGGCAGGCCGGACATCATCCGGCTCAAGCGCAGGACCCATCCGGTGTGCAGGTGGCCGATGATGGTCAACTCGATCTGGCCGAGCTTCTGACGCAGCGGTTCGGAATCGAGGAGAAACGGCAGGGCACTGGGGTCATGGCAGAAGAGGATGACGCGGTGGTCAGGCGGAAGCTCCGCAAACGCGCGGCTGATTTCAGCGAGGTGCCCGGCGCGCAGTTCCTCCCACGCGGTGGTTTCACCCGACAGGAGCTCAGGCGCGAACACGGGCAGCGCCACCAGCGAGGAAACGACGCCCATCAGTTCGTAGCGGCCGAAACTCTGATGCCAGAATGGCGGCAGGCCGAGCTCACCGACCAGGCGCTGCCAACTCGCCAGGCGCGGTCCTCCCTGGCCTCCAAACAGGCTCATCTTGCCCAACTCATGGTCGCCAAAAACAACGGCCAGCCGGTCCGGGAACTGCTGCCGCAGTTTTCCCAGGCAGAGGCTGGCGCTGGACAGCGCGGCGTCGTCGCCAACGCCGACGAAGGCGGAATCGCAGGAGTAGTCGCCGTTGGCAACGACGAAGTCCGCACCCGCGGCGGCCGCGAGGAAGCGGTCGAGCAGGTGATTGTGGCCCAGTGGGTCCCGCAGCCAGACATGCCGGCGGAAGGCGCGCGCCATCCCCCGCAACAGGGGACCGGGAATCGCGTTTGCCTCATAGCCCCGCCGGGCCTGCTCCGCCGGCGCGGCGTAGTGAATGTCACTGACGATGGCGATGGTGCGTGTCGGTGGCATGGGTGGGAGCGGAGGCGGGCGTCGGAGACGGTCCCGCGGCGGTCGCTGGCGCAGGCCGTTGGCGCGGACCCGCCGCTTTGCATCGTGGGCAGGATGGCACGGCGCTAATCCCGGAGACCGCTGCGGCGGACACCGATGGCGGTGAGATCAATCGGCTTGAACCCCAGGGACAAGGCGGGAGAATTCGCCGAGAGCCGGTAATTGTCGCGGCGCGGATTGATGAACAGCGGGTCGGCAATGACGGATCTGAGGTCATGACCGCGCTGACGCCATTGGGCGAACGTTGCGCCGGCGAAGCGCAGGGTGGCGGGCCGCGCCTCGGGTCGGGCGTCGTAATAGAGGTTTCCCTCCATGACGAAGTGATCGTTGGTCCAGCTTCCGCCGAACAGTTCGCCGGAGTCGAAGTACACAATGTTGTTGGTGAAAGTGAACGAGAGATGGTCCTCCTCGCGGGAACGCATAAGCTCGTGCTCGCGGTTACGGGCAAAGATGTTGTTCCGGACGACGTTTTCCCGTCCGTAGTGCTGGTGGAAGCCGGCGCTTTTGCAACGGTAAACCATGTTGTTCTCGAGCAGGATGCCGGTGCTGCCTTCGTCGGTGTAAAGCCCCCAGCCACCGTAGGTGTAGGCGTTCACATCATGAATGAGATTGTTGCGGATGACCGTGCCGGGCTGGATGCCGAGCGTGTAGATGGCCCCCATGTCGCTGAGCACGCTCTGGCCGATGTCGTGGAGATGATTAAACTCGACCAGGTTGTTGTGGCAGGGCGTTTCCTGATACCCCCAGTTCCAGCCAACGGAAATGGCCGTGTAGAACAGATCGTGAATGTGGTTGTGAGCGATCCGATTATGGCCGCTTTGGAGCACGAGAACCCCCACGCCCGCCGGGAACACGCGGCCCAACTGGTAAAGGTGGTTGTCCGTAACCACATGCCCGCGGCACTGGTCGAGGGTCGCCGTGCGGGCGACGGTTTCACCCAGGCGGATGCCGCCCGCGCCAAGGTCCGTCAGCTCGTTGTGGACGATGCGGCAGCGCTGGCAGCCCCGGCCCAATTCGAGGGCGTAGCCGGCCAGATGGTTGAACAGGCAGTCCTCGATGGAACAGTCCACCGCGCCTTCGGCCCGCACGTCGCCGCGGATGTTAATCGCCGCCTGGGTGTCCGCGTAGCCGCGCTCGTCCAGGGTCCAGTCGGTGAAGCTGAAGGTCAGGCCGCGGAGTACGATGTTGCTGACGATGTTGCCGGCGGCGGGGGATCCCCGCAGCACCAGCAAATCATGCAGTTTCGGGGCGATCACCTCGGCCTGGGCAAGTTTTTCGCCAGGCAGAGTCCAGTAGGTGACCACGCCCGTCTTGCGGTCCAGGTACCATTCACCCGGCTCATCAAGGGCATCGGGGGCGTTTTCGATGTAGAACTGGGCGTCGTTTTCCCGGTTGGACGGTTGAGGCGCGCCAGCCAGCGTAACCACGTGGTTCGTGGCATCGACGGCGCGGATGGGCATCCGCAAATCGGACCAGGCGAGGAGGGCGACGACTTCGACGTCGCCATGGGCGGCCCATTGCGGCCGGATGTCGCCTTCCTTGAATTTGAACCGCGCCGGGTCGCCCTGCGGTGTTTCGCCGGCGATGTGAAAGAAGCCGGCGGTGGGCGTGCGCGCCCGTTGCCGGCGGTGACCGTTGACGAAGAGCGACCGGAAGTACCACTGGCCGGCGCGGACTTCGGGCACCTCGGTTTGCCACCAGCCGGCCTTGTCCGGGACCGGGTGCCACCCCGTAAGCCGCTGCCCGCCGCTGATCACCGGTTTCTCCTCCGGGTAGGCGGTGATGATGAAGGGCAGCGCGTTGCTAAGGCCGGAATCGGCCGGGGTCAGGACCAGCGGCTCGGTCAGGGTATGCGTGCCCTGGCGCAGGAGGATGGTGACGCTGTCAACCCCGCCGGTGGTGCGGGCGGCGCGGGCCACTTGGACGGCATGGGCGAGTGTGGCCAGCGGCCCGTCGTCCCCCCGATAGGCCGGCACGGCGACGGCGCCGGACCAGTGGTCGTCGCCGTTGGTGGCGACGTTCAGCACAAGGTTTCGGGCCTGCGCGACGAACCCCGGCGCCACGGCGAGCAGGAGGAGGACGGAAAGATGCTTCATAGCCCCGCAACAATACGCCCGTGTTCGGCCGGGTATTCAAATCAAAAATGCCGGCAAGCTTGCGGCCCGATTGCGAGGCGCTGTCGGATGGATGCCGCGCCGGGGGGCGGTGACTGGAACCGCCAGCGCGGACCAAGTCGAAACATGAGGCAACATCAGCCACGTGAAACCGGTACCTGGTGATCAGCCCGGGCGATCTTCGCGCCGGTCACGGGTGGTCCCGTTGTCCGGGCCGGCCTTGGAGTTGTGGCTCGGTCGAACGGTTCGCCGGCAGAGATTCCCTTGAAAAATCGGTGCAAATCCGCGCTTGCCAGCCCCCGGGGTTTTCCGTAATGTCCGTCTCGCTTCGTCGGAAGCGAGCGTAGCTCAGTCTGGTAGAGCGTCACCTTGCCAAGGTGAATGTCGAGGGTTCGAATCCCTTCGCTCGCTCCATTTTCATTTTCAAGGACTTACATTTATCCTGCCCCCTCCGCATAATTAGTAGGCATAACAGATTCAAGCTTGTCAGCGGTGTCCTTGGTGTTCGAGAGCGTTGATTTCGGGTCCTTCGGATGACCGCGACCCATGATCCCGCGAAGGCGCTTCGAGAATTCATGGTCTCGAACCAGGTCAAGGTTCTGAATGTCGCGGGATCAAGGGCATCAAAAGAACCGGATGTCACCGCTTTCGTGACGCTGGTTCTCGCAAAGGCTTGGCAGTGTCATGAAACCGCTTGAACCACCAGACAGCCCTCACCTTCAGGCCGCCCAGGGTTGGTTGGAGCTGGGTGATCACCTCGAAGCTCGAAAGGGCATTCGAGCTTGGGGACGCGAAACAGTTCAAACGGGCGGCTCTGGAGCACGCTGACCTGGCGCCTCTCGGGAAGGACATTGGCTTAGCCTGAGGTCCGCGGCTGATACTTTCGGCCAGGACCGGCTTGCGTGTTCGCTCGCGACGCCGGCAAAAACCGAACGCCTCCGGACCCGAGTTGGCCGCGGTGAAGTCGGCGTGGACCTAATCCCTGACGCCGGTGAGGTCGGGTTCCAGTTTCGTTCCCGCCTTGAGCAGGTCCGCGAACGTGACTTCACCGCCATGGTAGCCGGCCTCGCGCCCCAGCACCGCCGTGAGCGTGGACCGCACGGACGGCGCCGCCGTCGGGTTCTCGAAGTGCCCCTCCGTGACGCAGCGATGGAACTCCAGGATGTTGGCCACGGCGCCTTCGGTGTAGAGGTTCCCGGTGCTCCCGCCGGGGAAGGGTTGATTGCCGCGGATCCAGACACTCCCGAAATAGTCGCCGTAAAAATACCCCTCTCCGCCGTAAGCCCGGCAGGTGATCTCATCGCGCATCTCGGGGATGGTCTGGATGCACGTGAAGGACAACGGCACGCCATTGGCGAATTCGTAGTTGACCGCGAAGTGGTCCCAGATGCTGCCCTTGGGCCGCAGTTTCTGGCCGCCCATGCCGAACGCGCGAGTCGGGTCGGCGTCAATGACCCAGGTGGCCACGTCCAGGGCATGGATCGCCTGCTCCACAATGAAATCGCCGGAGAGCGTGCGGTCAAAATACCAGTTCCGCAACCGTTCCTCGGGCTTCGCCGGCGGGAGGCCGCGACCTCCCGACGACCACGGGTAATGCGCCTCCACCATGACAATCGGGCCGAGGTCGCCCTGGCGAATGCGTTTGAGCGCTTCGCGGAACAACGGATTGGCGCGGGTCTGGAAGTCCACCAGAAACACCCGCTGGCCGGCCGTGGCCCGTCGCGCGGCCTCGGCGATGGTCTGACCGCCGGGCACATCCACCGCCACGGGCTTGGCCAGGAACACATGCTTTCCGGCGCCGACGGCCGCCGCCGCGTGGTAGGGGTGGAAATAGGGGGGCGTCTCGATGACCACCGCATCCAGTTGGGTTCCGAGCAGCCGTTTGTAGCCGGACAACCCGGTGTAACGCCGGCCCGGCTCAATACCGTGTTTCGCCCCCATCGCGTCCGCGCGATCCTGGAAATAGTCCGCGCAGGCGACGAACCGATACTTGCCGGTTTGGGCGAACAGGTCCGCAATCCACGAACCGCGGCCACCGCAGCCAATGAGGCCGAGTTCGAGTCGCCCGTTCGCCTCCGCGCCGAACACGGTGGCGTGCTCGAGCAGGTTGAACGTGGTCGCCGCGGCGGTCGTGACCAGGAACTGGCGACGACCGAGGCCGTCCTTGAATTGGGAGTCTTTCATAAAAGTCAGAGGCGATGGGTGGGGCACAGAAGTCTCGTGGATCAAGTGTCGGCCGTTTTTCAAACCAGCCCAGCCAATCCGGGGAACCGATTGAATTTCGTGACCGGGAAGAAACCTTTCCAGCCGCCAGTTCAGGTTTTCATCCAGAAGAATTCTCACGTCAGACGTGGGCGAGAACTTCCGCTTCCGTTTCCTTGAGCACCGCCAGCACTTGAGAGCGTTTCACGCTGGGAAAGCCGTCGAGAAAAACCTCGATGGAATCACCGGCCTTGAGGTGGGCAAAGAGGCTTTGGACGGGAACGCGCGTGCCTTTGAAGACCAGTGTGCCGCCGAGGATTTCGGGGTCGGAATGATAAACGCGTTCTTTTCGCATGGGCATAACCTAGCGTGGTGGAGATTCTCCCGCAAGCCGGGCCTGGAGCGCGGCGACATCGCCAACCGCCGCCCCTTCCAACTGGCGCAGCCGATCCAGCGTCACGGCGGGCAGGTTCATGCGGTCACCTTCACCACCTGGCCCGGTTTCAGCGTCGGCAGCAGGGCGAGCACTTTGGGCATGAGCGGCACAAGGTCTTCAATCTTGTTCGACGGGGCGCGAAGCACAATCACCGCCAGCCGAAATCCCCCCAGGTTTTGCTGATGGACCAGGTTTTTATCCACGGTGAGAAAGACATCGAAATGCGGATCGGCGGCAGCGAGGAGTTGGCCATTGGTCAATCCCTGCCAGTTCATCTGGCGGCTGGTTTTAACCTCGTATCCGGGCAGAAGGCGGGCCAGGCGTTTCGGCAGACATTCGTCCAGCAAGATGGTCATGCGGCGGCACGGGCGAGCAATTCGCGCGCTTCTTCAAGACCACGAATGGCCTGCTCCTTGGTCACGGAGGGGAAGTCGTCCACGAACTCGTCAATGGTGTAGCCGCCTTCGAGATAATCGGTGAGGTTTTGGAGTGGGACGCGCGTGCCTTTGAACACCACCGTACCGCCCAGGATTTCCGGGTCGGAGTGAAAAACGGAATTGTTGTTCATGGCGTGAATCTAGCGTGGCTCAAACCGTCTGCAACATCGTGAGCCTGGCAGCTTCAATAACGGCGATGGTCTGCTCGCGTCTCACGGAGGGAAAGCCATCGAGGAAGTCCTCGATGGATTCGCCGCCTTCCAGGTAGTCAATCAGGTTCTGGAGCGGAACGCGCGTGCCGACAAAGACCGGCGTTCCACCCATGATTTCGGGATCGGAGTGAATGATGCCTTTGAGGTCTTCGATCTTCATGGTCTGAATCTAGCGTGGTGGAGATTTTGCCGCAAGCCGGGCCTGGAGTGCGGCGACATCGCCAACCGCCGCCGCTTCCAACTGGCGCAGCCGGTCCAGCGTCACGGCGGGTTTTTCGTAAAGGATGTCGTCGCGTTCAGTGCCCTATTTCACCTTAACCGCCTTTTTCATCCACGCGACGCTGGCATCCGTATTGGCATCCGAACCGTGGCACTCGATGGAGACCACGCCGTTCCATCCGGTTTGGGTGAGGTAATCGAGGCAGCTCTGGATGTTGTCCGCATTCGCCCCGCCACCCACCGGCACAATGCTGCTGCCGATGCCGGTTTCCTCGCCGCGCGCCGCCGCAGCCAGTTCCGGGCTGACATCCTTGATATGGCAATGCACGATGTAGGGGCGCAGCGCTTTGAGGTAGTCCAGCGGGTCGTGCCCAGCGATGAACGTGTTGCCCGTGTCGAAATTGCAGCGCAGCCACTCGGACTCGAAATGGTGGAACAGCTTCTGCATGAACTCGAGGTCGTTCGTGTACGGACCGTGCGGCTCGACATTGATGATCACCCGGTAGTCCTCGGCCCAGGACAGGCACTGGCGGTAGTTGTCGCAGGTGATGCAGAACACCTCCTCGCGCGTGAGGCCGGGCGTTTCGAAGGCGCCGTCCACGGTGTCCACCATCGGGCAGCCCAGTTCGGCGGCAAATCGGATGGTCTGGGTAACGTACTGCACACCGAAGGACGAGCCGTTCGGCCCCATCATCGGATAGGAACCGTCAATTTGCGAAACCTGCAGTTCGAGCCGGTCAAGGAACCGGCGGATGGCCCGCGGATTTGATTCGAGTGAAACCCCGGGATCGTAACCGAGGGCCGCGAGGAAATTTTGGCCGTGAATCGAACAGAACTCGATGTGGTGAAGGCCGGTGGCGGTGACCTTCTGGCAGGCGGCTTCGAACCCGAGACTCAAAGGCCGCCAGTTGTCCAAGTGCAGGCCGATGTGGATCATGCGCTCCTCCTACACCCGGGCAGCCGGTGCGTCAAGCCTGCGCCGAATTCGGTAGTGTCCGAATTTGCCTTGCCCGGTGGGGCGAGCGTCCTCGCGAGCCGTTCATGCCGTGGGGTTTAACCGGCTCGTCAGAGCCTCGCCCCACCAAATCAGGACATTGCGGGGAATCCGGCAATGTCCTGGTTTGTAGGGGCACGTGGAGCGCCAGCACCTGGCCAAAGAAGATCGAGACAACGTTGTTGCGATGACGACCCCGGTGTTCATGTCCGGCAGCGACTCGAACCGCACGCTGGCTTTGGTCATGCCCGCCAGGCTGAAATCGGGCCAGGTGCCCAAGCCGCAGGATAGTTCCGTGGCGGTGCGGGACCTGGCGGCGGGCGCAACGCGAAGCAGGAGGCGGAAACCCTGGGCCGGTTGAAAACACGGATGGCGGCACAGGGATTGAAAGTGTTGTCGCCGCCAGTGTGGCTATTCTGAACGGGGTGCTGACCACGGCGACGGTCGCAGCCACGGCGGCCAATCCAATCCGATGCGGGCCGGAAAAGGATTGCCGAAGAGCCTCGTTGGGCGCAGGAATGACAACGTATCCGTTGCCATGACAAACGACTTGCCTTCGCCCGTTCACCCCGCTTATGCGCTGCTCACGGCCGTGGGAATGTTCCTGTGCTCCGCGCTGTCGGCGGAATCCAATCCGGGCTGGGAGCCGGTCGGACTCTCCGGCGGCGGCGGCATGTTCGCGCCCGCCATCTCGCCAGCCGATCCGAATCAGATGATGATCAACTGCGACATGAGCGGCGCTTACGTGTCCACGAACGGCGGCCATGACTGGCGCATGATCAACCAAGCCCAACTGCGCAGCGACACCGGCTGCCGGCCCGCCTTCCATCCCACCCAGCCCGACTTCATCTATGCGTCGTCCGGCGGGCAGCTCCGGATCAGCCATGATCGGGGCCGGACCTTCGTCCCAATCGGCAACCTCAAGGAGTCGCTGGCCGGTGAAATCGCCATCAGCCCCGTGAAGCCGGAGCTGATGCTGGCCGGGACGAGCAACGGACGCAGCCACCTGTCCCGCGATGCCGGGCGTTCATGGACCGCCTGCGACGGGCCGCATGGCCGCGTCCTTGGCTTTCATTTCGACCGGGCCGACGACGGCCGGGTCATGTTCGCCGCCACGGCGGAAGGCATCTGGCGCTCCGACGACGAGGGCAAAACCTGGACGGACAAGACGCGCGGCCTGCCGAGTAAGACGATCCAGGGATTCGCCGGCGGTTCCGGCGCCGACGCCAAACTGGTCATGCTCTATTGCACGGTGCCGAGCCGCGAGCAGAACGGCGCGATCGAAGGCGGCATTTACCGGTCGCGCGATCGGGGCGAAACCTGGGAGTCCGCGATGGGCCGCGGCTTGAACGTCGAGACGAAGAAGGCCGACGAATGGGCCTACGGCGCCGTCGCCCAATACCGGCAGGTGCTGACCACGGACGCCAGCCCGCTCACGGTTTATGCCTTCAACACCAGCACCGGCTTCAACCCGCCGCATCACGAAACGGTGTATCGCAGCGACGACGGCGGCGACACGTGGCACGCCACGTATTTCCAGGACCCGCGGTTCGCCCAGTTCAACCTCGAGCCCGACTACGTCACCGCGGCGTGCGGGCAATCGTTCAAGGGCGGCGAAACTCCCTTCGGTGTCGCGAGCTGCAACACCGACCCCGACCGGGTTCTGCTGGTGATGAACGAATGTCACATCACGCACGATGGCGGTCGGACCTGGTTCAACGGCAGCACGCGCCCCGCCCCCGGCGAGAAGTCCGGACCCGGAAGCGCGTGGATCGGCAACGGCCTGGTGGTCACGACGACGTGGAATTACTACATTGATCCGTTCGAACCGAAACGTCATTACATCGCCTACACCGACCTCGGCTTCGCGCGGTCCACCGACGCCGCGCGCACGTGGCGGTGGTGGGACCGGAAATCGTGGGCACCATGGCGCAACACCTGTTATGAACTTGCGTTCGATCCCGCCGTGCCCGGCCTGATCTGGGGCGCGTTCTCCGACGTGCATGACATTCCCAACGACAACATCATCTCCGAACGGCACGGCCACAACGGGCCCGGCGGCGTATGCGTCTCCCGCGACTTCGGAACCACGTGGAAGGCTGAGGCCCAGGGCCTGCCCGCCCGGGCCGTCACGGCCGTCACCGTTGACCCGCACAGCCCGAAGGAGGCGCGCACACTCTATGCCGGCGTGTTCGAGGCCGGCGTGTTCAAGTCCACGGATTCGGGCAAGACGTGGGCGGTGAAAAAGAACGGTCTGGGCGACCCGGCGAACCTGCGCGTCAACCGGGTCATCCTGCACGCCGACGGAACCTTGTTCGCGATGATCTGCGCCAAGCGCGCCGGCGGCGGCAAACCCTTCCTCCGCGAGGGCGTCGGGCTGTACCGCTCTCCGGATGGCGCGGACCAGTGGGAGAAGATCAACGTCTCGCAACCCTGGCTCTACCCCAAGGATTTCGCAGTGGATCCGCGCGACAGCCGTCGCATTCTTGTCGGCGCCTGCGACACGTCCTGGGAAGACCAATCGGGCGGGTTGTATCTCACCACGGACGGCGGACAGCATTGGCGAAGGATTGGCCGGCAGGGACCGCAGACCTTCGGCGGCTGTTTCCACCCGCACCACGCGGATTGGATTTACATGACGTTGACGGAAGGCGCCCCCGGCGCGGGCCTCTGGCTCTCACGCGACAACGGCGTGACCTGGCGCGCGTTCGATGACCTGCCCTTCGCGAACATTCAGCGGGTGACATTCGACCCGGCGGACGAACAGCGGATGTTCGTGACCACGTTCGGCGGCAGCGTATGGCACGGGCCCGTGCAACCGGTCAGCCGATAAGCGCCGCATTGCCCCGCCGCGTCCACTGCGAAGCCATGCTTCTGTGGTTGCGCCCCCGGAGGCCTGCGCTAACAATCGGCCACATGAAGTCGCTCCCATTCCTTTTGCTCACGTTCTTCAGTTCCACACTTTCCGGACTGAACGCGCAGACCCCGGCTGCGCTGGCGTCCACGAATGCCCCGCCGCCGCGCCGCTCGCCCGGCAATGCCCCCGTGCGGTCACCGGAACTGCTCGCTGACCAGCGCGTGACCTTCCGGCTGCGGGCGCAAAAGGCAACCGAAGTCATCGTGCTCGGCCAATGGCCGGACGGCCGGGCGCCCATGACGGCGGGCACCAATGGCGTGTGGACCGTCACGGTGGGACCGGTGCCGGCCGGCGTGTGGGAATACAGCTTCCAGGTGGACGGATTGACGATGATTGATCCAGGCAATCCGGCAATCAAACCGATGCGCGAACCGCGCACCAGCATCCTGCAAGTGCCCGGTCAGCCGCCGCTGTTGACGGAGTTCCAGGACGTACCGCATGGGGTTGTGCATGAGCATACCTACCGTTCCAAGGCCCTGGGCCGCCTGCGCGACCTGGCCGTGTACACCCCGCCCGGATACGACGCCCAAGCGCCGGCCAAATTTCCCACGCTCTATCTGCAACACGGCTCCGGCGACAACCAGGCCACCTGGGTCGTCCACGGCAAGGCGCACTGGATTCTCGACAATCTGATCGCCCAAGGCCGCGCAAAGCCGATGGTGGTCGTGATGATGGACGGCCACGCGGCGGTGGGCCGGGGCGGCGGGGCCGGCTATCAGGACAACACGACACTTTTCCAACGCGATCTGCTCGAGGACGTGATGCCGTTCATCGAGGCCAATTACCGCGTTAAGACCGCGGCGGCGGACCGCGCCCTGGTGGGCTTGAGCATGGGCGGCGAGCAGTCGCTGCGCATCGGGCTCAACCACCTCGACCGTTTTGCGTGGATCGGCGGTTTCAGTGCCGCCGCGCCCGCGCGCGAGGCGGTGGTCAATGCCCTGAGTGACCCGGATGCGGCCAACGCGAAACTCAAGTTGCTGTGGATTGGCGTCGGCAAGGATGATTTTCTGCGCCAGCGAAACGAGGAATTTGTCGCGCTGCTGAAGGAGAAAAACATCCGGTATGAATGGCACCTGACCGAGGGCAACCACAGTTGGCCGGTCTGGCGCGGCTACCTGGCCGATCTGGCGCCGCTGCTGTTCCAATAAGAATGACGCGGTGGCAGGCGGCGCTCAGTCCATGTCCACTGCGATGCCGTCCTCGCGAAAGTGCTGGAGCTTGTAGGTGAGCGCCCGCCGGCTGATCCCGAGCGCCCTGGCGGTTTCGGTGCGGTCGAGGCACGGGTACGCCTTAACGAATGACCTCAGCGTTGGAGTGCATGCTGTGCTCGTCGAGCGTGGCCCAAAGCATGTCATGCCTGGCAGCGAGATCGGCGAGGTAGAAGTCCGTGGTGACATTTCCCGACCACGGCTCACCGCCGTCCAGCGCCGACATGTCGCACGGGATAAAGACCGGCTTCCGGACCTTCCGCCAGGCATCCAGCATCCGCCGGGCTTGGTCCGGCGTGGCACCGAAGTTCGCCTGTGTCGAGATCCGCAGGAACCCGAGTTCCGTCAGCGGGCAGATCGCCACCACCTTGCCCTTCTGCCAGGCCGTGACCAGGTCGTGGGCCTCGTGATTCGGCCATAGCCAGGCCAGTAGCGTGGAAATGTCGAGCAGACAGGCGCTCATGGGAACTGCCGGCAGGCGGCAAGGGTCTCAGCCGTCGAGATCCTCCGGTCCGACATGGCCACCAGGAACCCTTTGCGCTTGACCAGGCGCACCTTGGGCCGGTTCTCCCGGATCGGGGTCAACAGCAGGCTGCCTTCCGGATCTCCCGGCAGTGAGACTTTGATGGCGCCGCCGGCGAGCATCCCATGCTTCCGCCGCCACTGGATTGGCAGGGTGGTTTGCCCCTGGGCCGAGACATGTAACGTGACCGTCTTTTCCATGAATCTACAGAATCAGTAGATCGCACTTCTGTCAAGGCCGGCGCGCCGGTCAGCAGGTTGCTGGGTGAGCGCGCTTGCGAACCGCTCAAACACGACGCTCAAAACGGGTCGCGGATGCGTTCCCAGCAGCAGGTCACTGACTCGCCACGCCGACACACCGGCTGGCATCGAGCCGGGCCGTGCTCAGTCCATGTCCACTGCGATGCCGGCCTCGCGAAAGTGCTGGAGCTTGTAGGTGAGCGCCCGCCGGCTGATCCCGAGCGCCCTGGCGGTTTCGGTGCGGTTGAAGTCGTGCTTGCGCAAGGCCTGCAAAATGGCCTCGCGTTCGACCTCCTCCAGGGCCGGATCGTCCGTGGTCGGGCCGGGCGCCAGCGCAGAGCCGGTGGCGACGCGCAACCGCGCGGGCAGGTGCTCGGGGAGGATTAGTTCGCCCTGGGAAAGCAGCACGGCGCGCTCCATCGCGTTGCGCAGCTCCCGGACGTTCCCCGGCCAGGCGTAGTGGCCGAGACCCGCCATCGTCGCGGCGGAGAGCCGGGCGCGCCCTTTCGTGAACTCGGCCAGGAACGAGTTCGCCAGCGGCAGAATATCCTCGGGCCGCTCGCGCAGCGGCGGCACGTTCAACTCGATCACGTTGAGCCGGTAGAACAGATCCTCGCGGAAACGGCGGGCCTTGACCTCCTCCTCCAGGTTGCGATTGGTCGCCGCCAGAATCCGCGTGTCCGTTTGAAACTCCTGGTTGGAGCCGAGGCGATGGAAGCAGCCGTTTTGGGTGACGCGCAGCAGCTTGGCCTGCAAGGGCGGCGTCAGCTCGGCAATTTCATCGAGGAAAATCGTGCCCCGGTTGGCCTGCTCAAACCGGCCGATCCGCTGGCTGGTGGCGCCGGTGTAGGCGCCCTTTTCGTGCCCGAACAATTCGCTTTCGAGCAAGTTCTCCGGGATGGCGGCGCAGTTCACTTTCACCAGCAACCCGGCAGCCCGCGCGCTCCAGGCGTGCACGACATCGGCGACCACTTCCTTGCCCACGCCACTTTCCCCGGTAATGAGGATGCGACTCTCCGAGGCTGCGACGAGCGATACGTCGCGAAACACCGCTTGCATGAGCGGGCTGCGGGCGACGATGTGCTCGGGCAGTTGTTTGTCGGCGCTGAACCGCAACGGACCGGCTGCGGTCAGGCCGGTGGCCTGGCGCACCGACGCCAGCAGTTCGTCGAGGTCAATCGGTTTGGTGAGGTAATTGACCACGCCGTCGCGCATCGCGCCGACGGCCTCGCGGATGTCGGCGTAGGCGGTGACGAGCAGGACAGGGATGGGGATTTGCTCCTTGCGCGCCTGTCGCAGCGTCTCCAGACCGGAGATGCCCGGCATGCGGACGTCGGAAATCATCATGGCCATGCCGCCGCCCCGAAGCACCTCGAGCGCCCGCGTGCCGGATTCCACCGGCACCGTGTCGAAGCCCTGGCCCCGCAGGAACGAGTCGAGCAGGCTGCGCTGGCCGGCATCGTCGTCCACGATCAGAATGCGAGGACCGGTTGAGCTCATGCGGCAAATTGGAAGAACGTCACGGGCGGATCAAGCGCGCAGTTTGAGATGCGTGATGCGGAAGATCGCGCCGCGGGGTTCGTTGGGGAGGCAGTGAATCTCCCAGCCGTGGGCCAGCACGATTTGCTGCACGACGGCCAGGCCCAGTCCCGCGCCCTTCTTCTGCGTGGTAAAGTAGGGTTTGAAAACTTCCTCCCGCCGCTCCGGGGGCACGCCGGGACCGTTGTCGCGGATTTCCAGTTGCGCCTCCGCCGGGCCGGTCTTCGTCGCCAGAACCTGGATTTCCCCGCCGGGCTCCACGGCCTGGATCGCGTTCATCAGCAGGTTGAACACCGCCTGCCGGAGCAGCGCCTCGTCGGCTTCCACCTGAACATGCTCGGCCTTGATCTGCAGGTGGGCGTGTTTGTCCTCCAGATCGCACCCGAGGGCGCGGGCCACGTCGGCGGCGACGGTTTCGATCGAGAGCGCCGCGCGCCGGACCTCGCGCGGGCGGGAGTAGTTGATGAATTCGTTCAACTGCGCCGTCACCCGGTCGGTTTCCTCCAGAATCTCGCTCGCCCGCGTCCGCACTTCCGGCGGGGCGTCGGCGGAACGGGAGATCATCTGGGCAAATCCGCGAATGATGTTGAGCGGGTTGCGGGTTTCATGCGCCAGACCGGCGGCGGCCAGGTTCAGTTCGCGCAAATGGGTGGCGAGTTCGCTCGCCCGCACGAGCCGGAGCTGGAGATCGGACGAACGGTCGAGGTTGCGCCAGGCCACGCCGACGCCGATCGCGGAGATGCTGGCCAGCAGCACCACGAGGCAGCGCAGCCACAGGTCCTGGCTGGTCAGCGCGCGCAGGGAAGCCGTGGACATCGCCAGGACGAAACTATGCACCCCCTGTTTTTGAATCACCGTCTTGTACTCATCCTCGCTCATCCAGAACGGGCGGACAAAGCGCGGACGACCGAACTCCCGTTCGTTGGGCGGCGGCCGCGAGCGCTCCCGCGGGCCGTCGTCGTCGCCGGGCGGTCGTTCAAAGCCGCGCGGCGGTCCCGGGGGACGGTTCGTGTCGAAGTGCGGAAACATGTCACGCGTGGGGAGAACGATGGGCGGGTTCGTGCCTTCAAGATCGGCGGTGACGTTGGTGCCCAGATCCACCAGGTTCATGAGCGTGACATTTTGCCGTTCCCAAACCGCGCCGGTGCGGAGGACCGAGCGCGGCGGCGGCTCGAAATTCTCGCCGGCGGAGGCCACGACCTCGTCGGAGGCGTTGAGCAGGGCGACGCCCGAGAGCTCACCCTGTTTGACCAGGTCGTTGAGGGCCGACTCGAGACGCTCCTTCGACACCAGGCCGCCGAAGCGTCGTTGCGAGCGGATCACGATGCCGAGGGTGCCGGAGATGTCCTTGGCCCGGTTGATCAGGGCCGCCCGGGACGTCCGGCTCACCCGCGCGTGTTCGGCCACCTGCCAGCCGAGCACCACCGTCCAGGCGGCCAGCAAGCATCCACAGACCAGCAGGCGGCGGTGGGTCATAGGCAGTGTTGAAAAACAATCTCCCGGCGGCTATTTGGGGGTCTTCTTTGATTTTGGCTTCTTCGGCAGGTTGTCGAGGAACTGGTCGAGTTCCTTCTCGCTCAGCCCCTGGGTCGCCTTGGACTTCTGCCGTTCGCTCTCCGACAGCGCCGCCAGTTGCGTTGGCGCCTGCACGATATGCGGCGTGAGAAAAATGATCAGTTCGCTGGTGGAGGAGGTAATGATCTTGTGCCGGAAGAGCGCCCCCAGACCGGGGATGTCGCCCAACAGCGGAATTTTGCTCTCCGACTTCGTCTTTTGGTCCTGGATCAAACCGCCAATGACGATGGTCTGCCGGTCGGGAGTCACCACCACCGTGTCCGCGGAAGTCACATCAATGACGGGGGCGTTAATGCCGTTCCCCACGGGAATGCCGCCGGTTTGGTCAATGGACGATACCTGGGGTTGCAGGATCATTTCGACCAGTCCGTCGGCCGTGATAAAGGGCGTTACCTTCAAGATGACGCCGACGTTCTGATACGTATAGCTGCTGATGGGCAAGCCGGTCAGCGAGCTATAGGAAGTGCTGGTGATCAGGGGAACCTCCTGGCCGACGGTGACGGTGGCGGGTTGGTTGTTCCGGGCCATGATGGAGGCGCGCGACAGAATCTTCGCGCTTCCCGCCTGGGCAATGGCGCGCAACGTCACCTGATAGTCCGCCCCCAGGATTTGGTACAAGCCCGCGCCCGAGGCGGTCATCGGCGTGATGTTTTGGAAGCTCTGGATGGGCATGCCGAACGAGTTGACGGAATTTGAACTGGAGTTCAGGCCCGCCAACCCGAAGATCTGCGCCACCTGGCCGGTGTTGCCTCCGCCCATGTTCCCCGTGTAAGCGCCCTCCACCCCGAGGTCCAGGCCGGTGTTGCGGCTCACCTGGAGGAAGACGACCTTGATGAGCACCTGCGGCTTGGGCTTGTCCAGGTTCGTCAACACGGAGCGGACGCTCTCGAGTGTGACCTCGTCGCTGATGACGACGACCCGGCGGGATTCCGGATCAATCGAGAAGTAGGCGTCCCCGACCTGGCCGTTGTTCGGGTAGGTGCGGGTGGCGGTGCTGCTGCCGCTGCTGCCACCAGCGCCGCCACCGCCACCGCCACGCTGGGCCTGAAGCTGGGTTGCCAGGCTCAGGCAGAGTCCCAAGAGGACCAGCCAGGAGCCCAACCATGTATGCTGTTTATTCATTGTATAACCTTGTTTGCTGGTTGTCATGATGCTGCAAGCGGGGAGTGGGGGTCTCAGAAGCCTCCCCCGCGCCCGCTGCTGCTGCCGAAGCCGGAGGTGGTGGACGAGCTGGTGGATTGCGTGTTCTGCGTCTCCCGGGTGGTCAGCGGGTTGTTGTTAAGCATCGAGTTCCGGCTGCTGGTGCTGGTGCGCATGGTGCTGTTCCGGTTGAACAAGTCCTGGAGGATTTGCTGCACATCCTGCGGATCCATGTTCTCAAAATTGTAAACGAACACCTTCTCCTTCCGGCCCGGGCTTTCATCGAGCCGTTTGATCATCTCGGCGATCTGCGGCATCAGCGTGCTCGCGGCGCTCACGATGATCGAAGAGGTGCGCGGATCGGGCACCGCCAGCACGCGGCCTTGTTTCTTCTCGCGCTCGCTGCTGTTGGCGGTGGCCTGGTTCATGAAGCCGCCCGGACCGCCCATCCGGAATCGCTGGTTCTGGTTCTGCTGGCTGCTTTGCGTGGGATCGGGGAAGAGCAGGGTGAACTGGCTCGCCACCTCGCTGGGGTCGGCGTTGACCAGATGGAAGACCCGCAGTTCGGTGATGTCGCTGACCGGCTGGTCAATCTCCTTCACCATGTCGGCGATGGTGGCCATGAGGTCCTGGGGCGCGCTGACGACGAGCGAGTTCGAGCGCTCGTCCGCGACGGCCACGACCTTCGTATTGGCCCCGCCGCCGGTGCTCGAACCGGTGTTGCCGCCCGGCATGCCAGGAAAGCCACCGCGCATCATGTTGAAGAACTGTCCCCGGCCGCCGCCGCCGGCGTTGTTGCCGGTGCTCGTCGTGGCGAACAAATCCTTAACGATGGACGCCAAGTCCTTCGAGTCCGCATATTGCAGCGGAAAAACGCGCAGCGCGGACACGCTCGAGATCGAGCCGTCCAGCGCGGTGACGATCTCAACCACCCGATGAATGTCCGCCTGGGTGTCCGTGAGAACCAGCGCGTTGGCGCTTTCGTTGGCCGTCATGGTCGAGGTGGTGGGCAGCAACTGTTCCAGGTCCTTGACCAACTGGGAAGCGGTGGCGTGGCGCACGGGGATGATCTCGGTCACGACCTCGTCGTTCTTCGGGATGTCCTCGAGTTTGCGGTTGCTGCGGACGGGCAGGTCACCCTGGCTCTTGACCGTGTCGCGCGCGAAGATCGTCAGGATGCGGCCATTGCGGATAAGCGAATAGCCATTGCGACTCAGCGCGCTGTTCAGCAAGTCCACCACTTCATCCTTGGTGACCGGCTCTTTGCTCCACATGTCCACCCGGCCGCTGACAGGCGTTTGGAGGTTAATGACGAAGCCGGCGGCGTCGCTCAGGTAATTCAGGACCAGTTCGAGCGGGGCATTGCGGAGGTTGAGGCGCAGTTTGCCGTCGTCCGTGAGCGTGGGCTCCGGCGCGTTGGTGTCGCCGGTGTCGGGCGGGGCATTGGTTAGCGCGCCGTCGGGCGGCGCGACGGCGGGGGTGTTGGTGGCGGCGCCGGCGGCCGGCGGGGCGTTGGTGGCCGCCGCCGTGGGCGGCACGCCATAGGCCGTGGCCGCTGGCGGGGCGTTGGTCACCACGGCAGTGATGGCAGCATTGGTCTCCGCGGCCCGGAGGGTAAGACCGGCGGCAAAGGCCGCCAGCAGGAGGAGAGCATGGGTTGTTTTCATGGGTTCATTTCCTTGGCACGTCGTTCCATCAATCTCTTGAGTACATCGGGGTCAGGGGTTCCGGTACCGGCGGAGGATCCACTCGAGGCCTGGTTGCCACCAAAATCGCCAAAGCCGCCCGGACGACGACCGGGACCGCCCGGACCGCCAGACCGATCGGGGCCGCCTCCGCTGCTGTAAGAACCGGCCTGGGCAACGAAAGTCCACGCACCCTCCTCCTCGCGCCGCAACTGCGTGCCCACGGTCATCTCCACAATGTTGGTCCCGCTGGCCAGCTTGACGCGCCGGTCGGCAATTTCGGTCAGCTTGTAGTCGGCAATCTTGCCGGAGGTCTTGAGCGCCTTGCGATACTCCGCGCTGCTGCCGTCGAAAAAGGCGAAGGTCCCCTTGCCATAAGACATCGTTCCCACCAGCGAGAAGGAATCCACTGCGCGTGGCGGCCGGACGGAGCCAAAGCTGCCGCGGCGCGTGCGATTGGGGTCGAAGATGTTGCGATCAACGACGAGCTTGAAGGAATCGAAACTGACCGGAGCCGGCCCGGCGGCGGCCGTTCCGGGGGCTCGTTCACGCGGGGCCGCGGGGCGGGGCCGCGACGTGGCATTAGTTTGTCGCGGGGCGGCGTCCTCCTTTGCACCCGGCACGGCGGGCATCGTCCGCGTGTCGCGCGCGTTGGGCGCACCGGGGTTGGCGGGCGCATTAGTGGCGGCCGCGGCCGTCGCCTCTGCCGGTTCGCCTGGCGCACGGTCGGGAGGTTCGGGCGCGGTGGTGGTGGCGGGCTCAGGCGGGACGTTCGTCACCACGTCGGGGACGGCATTCGTGGCGGTGCGGGGTGGCGCGTTCGTGCCGGGCTCGGGCGCGGGGGCCGGTTCCTGGGCGGTGACCATGACCGTGCATGCGAAAAGGATCGCAGCGGAGATCATCATCGCCCGGCCCGGCGCGAGCCATCCCACCGACAGGGCGTGCGCGCCACGGTCCATATTGCCTTGGGGGTTGGCTGACATCGAGTTCATTGGGAGGGCGGATTGAGGATCAGTCCGCTGAGTTGGAGGCCGAGGTTGAGTTGCTGGCCGGTCGTGTCACGCGAGCTAAGCTCGACGGTATCGATCCGGACGGCCAGCGGGTCGTGTTCGATGGCGTAAAGAAAACGGGCGACGGCATCGAGATTGCCGGTGGCCTCGACCCGGCACTGGAGGGTCAGGTAATCGTCCGCGTCGCGTTTCTGCTGCGGCGATTCGGAGGTCAGGGTGATCCGGCTGTCCTGGGCCCAGCCGTTGACGGCTTTAAGCAGTTGCTGCTCCGCCAAGGAAGGCGTGCTGGGCAGCGTGTTGGTCTGCATGTGATTCCAGCGGGAACGGTAGTCCTGCCCCAGCTTGAGCAGATCCTCGCCCTTGGTCACACGATTGCGCAGGTCGGCAATCCGCTCGGACCTGGCCTTCCAGGCGTTCGTCAGCGGCGTGAAGACAATTTTGTCGGCGATGAACACGCCCACGACGGCGGCGGCGACGATCAGGAGCAGTTGCTGGCGGTTTTTAATTTTCATTGCTGCCTCCCTCGCTCCAGTGAAAGTCGAACGTGAACTGCATCGGGGGTTTGCCGCTGATCAGGTCCACGTGGGGATCGTTGACATGGGACGCGGCCCGCAGTTTGTCCACCACCCGGAGCAGGGCTGCCTGGTCGCTGGCCGTGCCGGTGCAGCGCACGGCGGCCTCCTCGCGAATTTCGATCGTCTTGGCGGTGACGGACCCGTCCTCCGGGAACGCCTGGGTCAACTGCCGGAGCACGGTGAGGCTGCGCAGCGTTCGCGCGTGATCGGTCCAGGAGCGGAACTGGCGGATGTGCTGCTGGGCGTCTTCGATTTCATGCACCTGCGGCGAAATCCTGGCCCAATGGGAGTTGAACCGCCAGATTTGCACCTGCTGGAAGCCGAACAAGCCCACGACCAGCGCCGCGGCGGCGCCCGCCGACACGCCGACACGCTGCAGGGTGCCGGACGAATAGCGTGCGACCAATCGTTGCCAGGCCGTGATGCGCGGTGGCAGGAACTCGAATTGCGCCGGCCGGTCCACCAGGCGCGCCGCAGCCAGGCTGAAGGCCGGCGAAACCGCCGTGCCCGCCGGCAACGTGACGCCAAACTCGCCCGCCGGATAACCGGTCACCACCTCGACCGACATGCCCAGCGGCTGCAGCCGCAACTCGACTTCGTCCGCCAGGCTCTCCGCCAGCTCGCGCGGACCGAAGATGCGCACCCGGCGGAGGGTGGAACGGAACTGCTCGGGCAACTGCCCGAGCGTGATCCGCACCTCGCGGGCCACCAGATCCGCATGCACCACCCGCGTGCTACCCTCCGTTTCAACCGCCCCTTCCAGGCTGCGCAGGGCCGCCAGGCCGCCGCCGCCCGTGACCTGGAGCCCCACGTAGCTCTCGCCAATGGTCAGGGCCAGGACGCCGTTCGCCGCCTCGGTGTTGGCGGGTTGCAGGGCGCACAGGCCGAGGGAAAAGCTGAGGGGGCGGAGTTGCGCGGCGCGGAGCACCCGATCGAGGGGTTCGACCTGGTTCCGGGGGACACCGAGCAAGGTCACGTGGGCGGGGCTGCCCGGCACCTGGAAGCGCGAGGTGGTCAACATCAGGGTTGCCACATCGCACGGGAAGCCGCGTTCCGCTTCGATCTGGAGCAACCCCGGCACCTCGGCCTCGGGCAGTTCCGCCGGCAGCGTGGTGTGCGTGACGAGGGCCCATTTCAACGGCAGGCACACAACGCAGTGCCGTTCACGCACGCCGGCGGCGGTGAGGTGGTTGCGAATCTCCCGGCCCACCAGTTCCGGATCGCCCGTGAGCGGATCGAGCGAGAGGGTCACGGACAAGGTCTGTTGGACCTGGACCGAGCCGTTGACGCGCCGGAGCACCACGCCGTCGAGACGACTGCCGTCCAGCGCCAGGCCGAGCAGGCTCGTGAGGCGTTTCGGTTTGAACGGACCGATTTTCCGCAGATTGATCATCGCGTATCCTTTGTCACCCAGGTCTGGCGAACATATCGGCCGAGCGCCCAGCCGAGCTGGCTCAGGTCCTGCCGATAGATGATTTGGGGCGTACCGGTGCTGGTGTCGAACACAAACTTGACCCGCCGGTAACCTCGCGCATACGGGCCAAGCGCCGCCACATCGGCGGAAAACTGGTAACTTTGCGTGGTGATGTAATCGCCCTCCGCGAGCGTGGTCAGGGCCGAAGTGCTCCCGCTGAGGGCGTCGCGCACCCAGGCGATCGAAGTCAGGGTGTTCGGGTTGCTTTGGCGGTAGTTGAGTAGTTGCTGCACGGTGTCCGAGGTCATGCCCGGCAGGCAGTTCAGCACGGCGGCGCTGGCGGTGTTGACGTTGATCCGCCCCGTGAGGTAACTGCCGTTCGTCACCGTGATCGCGCCGGCGATCAGCGCAAACTGATCGGCCGTCATGTTGATCCTCCCGCTGCATTGGATGAAGAAGTTCAGCGGACTGGCAAACGTCGCATTCGTCGGCGGCGGAGGCGGGGGCTGACCGGGACGCGGAGGGGGGGTAACGGGTGGTGCAAAGGCGGTCCGAAAACTGGTGGCCATCGCGGCGCTGATGTTCGTCTGTATGAGCCCGGCAAGACTGCCGATGGCGGCGCTATCCAGACTCGAGATGTTCACGCGGGCGGTGCCGTCCGCCTGCGTGTTGGGCTCGCGGCTATACACCGTGAAATACTCCAGCAGGCCGGAGTCGAGCTGGTTGTTGCGGTTGGTGTCCACTTCACTGGGGTCGAGGGCGCCGTTGAGGTTGAGGTCCTCGCCAAACAAGGTGGACAGGTCCATGCCATAAATGAGCCGGAGTTCCCCAACGGTTTCATAAGGGGCGTTCTTGCACAAGTAGGACGGATTCATCTGCAAATAGACGGTGGGCCCGTCACCATTGGCGGAGGCGGTGCCGTTGGTGTTGCGCCAGTCCACGATGTTCGCGGCCAGTTCGGCGGACATGTTGGTGATCATGCCGATCATGGAAGCGGTCGCCGAGTTGAGGTTGAGCTTGCCGCCCTCGTCCACCAGGCCGAAGAAAACCTGGTCGGGTTGAACTTGATTGGTCGGCCCCGCCCGGCCAATGAGCCAGAAATGGGCTTCCCCCACCGGCACTGCCTCGCAGTAGTAGGTGGTCACATCAGGCACGAGGCCATTGGTCGCCCGGAGGGTCAGCATGGCGCTAACATAGTGGGCGGCGCCCTCAATCGCCTGATCGGCGGCCATGGCGGCCACGCGGTTGTCCGAGGCGCGGAGTTCGAACGACATCGAATTGGCAAAGTAGAGCGCGATGATGACCAGCCCGAGGGCGATCCACAGCACAATGACCAGGACGGAACCATCCTGGGACGGGCGGGGGGAACGGCCGGTCTTCATGAATTGGTGGTCGAGGTGGTGTTGGTGGTGGACTGGATCACCAGCGGGACCAGCAGTTCCATCGGCTGGCGGTTGACATCGTTGGGTCCGGGGTTTTCGCTGGCGAGCAGGAGGCGCACGCGAACGGCCAGCGGCAGGTTGGTGTCCCCGTTGCTCGTGTCCCAGGAGTTGCGCCATTGCGTGCCGTCGTAGAAAAGAAATTCGAACCGGGCGATGTTGCCCAGCAGGCGCTGGGACTGCGAGGCCGGCGTGCTGACCGCGAGCAGATTGCGGTTGACGGTGCGCGTGAGGTCCTTGCCCAAGGCGTGCAAGGGATCCGCCGGCGCCACCAGTCGGTAATTGACCTCCTGCACGTCCCCGAACGGCTCGGTGTCACTGAGGGCGCCGCCGGTGGTGAAGAAATCCAGGCTGCCAACGTCGGCGGCGCTCAACGTGCTGGGCTGCGCCATCGCGGCGCCGGTAGTGCTGCCGCTGCTGCTGTTCCGGTTGGCCACGCTGCTGCTCCCGGTGCCGCTCTTGAAATCGCCGATGAGCCCTCCGTCGGGGGGCATCGCCCCCACCAGGTCGCGACGCAGGACGGCCATGGCCTGGTTGACCGGCAGCTCGGCCGCGACGGCCGCGGTAGTGCGATCGCGCAAACGCAGGGCGCTGTAAAACACCGTGTTGATCGCCACCAGCACGATGGCGAAGATCGCCGTGGCCAGCAGCAGTTCGAGCAGCGTGAAGGCGCGGCGGCCGCGCCCGGTGGATGGGGGCGCGGTTCTCATTGGGCCGTCTGCGGGTTAACGAGGGTGCTCTCGCGGACGCTGAACTCCTGGCTCTGGACCACATAGGTCACTTCGACGGTGAGCAGGTTCATCGTCACCTGGTTGGCGGTGGACTGGTCAACGGTGGGCTGGCTCGCGATTGCCACGCCCATGCCCGATGAACTGGTCAACGTCTGGTTCGTCAACGCTTGATTCCATTGTTCGCTGCGCAGCGACCAACGGTAGCTCCGGTCATCCTCGATCACGACGCCGCTCTGCATGGACTGGTTCCAGTTCGTGGTGACAATGCTCTCGTTCAGCAAACGGTCGGCCACGCGCGCCGCCTCGGCCTTGCGCACCGCCACCACGCCGGCGCGGCTGGCCACCTGCAGTCCCTGCATCGCCACCGGGATGACGATGGCCATGAACAACAAGGCCGCCAGCACCTCGGCAAGCGTGAAGCCGGCTTGCGCCCGCTCCCGCCGGCCGGGCCTACCGGGCGGCCGGGTTGGCGAGCGGGGATTGAATTTCATAATTCATCCGGTTGACCGATTGGGCCACGGACACCTGCCGCCCGTCCTGGTCGGCCAGTTGCACCGACTGCGGGCTGGTGTCGCCGATGCTGCCGTCCGGGAGGAAGCGGATTTGGGGCAGATTGCCGCGCTCGTTCCGGAGGTTGACCACGGGCCGCGCCACGCTGCGCCCGGTGATCGGATTGACGCCTGCATTGGCGTTGGTGCGGGTGGTAAGGTTCGGCACCGCCATGTTCACATCCTTGCTCAACTCGAACTCGAGCGCCCGGGGATCCTGATCCTCATAGGTCGGTTCGGCCGCCAAACCATAGCGGCGCTGCGGGGCGTCCAGCCAGAGGATCATCGGCAACCCTTCCGAAACCGCGCGGCTCTGGCCCGCGCGCGTAAGGCCCAGCAACCGTTGCGCCTCGGAATCGAGCGAGCGGGCGCGAAAGAAATTGCCCAGCGATGGCGCCGCGATGCCCAGCACCACCGTGAGCAGCGCCATCACCATCAGCAGCTCGACGAGCGTAAACGCCCGCGCCGGCGCGACCCGGATCGCCCTGCTTGCCTGATGGCGGCTGGTGAAGGTCATGGTGGTTTTAGCGTGGCGGTCAGTTCGGTGGAGCAGCAGGAGGAAGCGCCCGTCGGGCTTCTCCGGCCGGGGCCCTCACCGCTTCTGCGTCCAGTTGGCAATGTCGTCCTCGGTGCCCGAGCGCCCATCGAAGCCCATGGAACTCAGATCGTAGGAGGTCGGGTTATGCCGGCCGGGACATTCGTAAATGTAGTCGTTGTTCCAGGGATCCTTGGGAACTTCCTTGATGTAAGGCCCGTGCCAGTTCTGCGCGTCGCGCGGCTGCTGGACCAGGTCGAACAGTCCGTTTTTGCCCTTGGGATAATAGCCGTTGTCCACCTCGAAGACATCGAGCGCCGTGCTAAACGCGGCGATCTGGGTTTTCGCCGCGGTCTGGCGGGCCCGTTCGCCCGTCCCGGCGAACTTGGGCACGACAATGCCGGCCAGAATGCCCAAGATTACGAGCACCAGCAGCAGTTCGATGAGCGTGAAGCCCTGCGGCGCGCGACGCCCGTTGCGGATGGTTTGATGGGATTTGCAGTTCATACTCTCAACCTCGCTTTGGAGTTATTTGATGTGTTCTTGCAGCGTAAAGATCGGCAGCACCATGCTGATGAAAATGGTGCCGATGAAACCGGCGATCAGGAAGAGCATCAACGGTTCGGCAAACGACACCGCCGTCTTCAGCTCCCGGTCCAGGTCCACCTCGGTCACGTTGGCGATGCGCACCAACTCGGCATCGAGCCGGCCGCTTTCCTCCGCCACCGAAATCATTTCGAGCACCGAGCCGGTGAACAACCCTTTGCAGTCCGCCAGGCTGGCCCCCAACTGCCCGCCCTGCTGGACCCGCTCGATCGAGTTGGTCACGGCATCCACGAGCACCTGGTTGCCGATGGATTTCCGGGCCACATTCAAGCCCTGCACCAGCGGCACGCCCGCGCCCAGCAGCGTGCCCAGCATCCGGCAGAACCGGGACATGGCGAACTGCGCCACCAGCGGCCCGACGAGCGGCGCGCGCAGAATCAACCCTTCCCAGGTCCGCCTTCCCTTCTCCGAGGTGAACCAGTTTCGCACCAGGAAAACCGCCACGACCGCCGCCGCCGCCACAAACAGACCGTAACGGCGAACCACCTCGCTCAACCCGACGACGATCTGCGTCGCCATCGGCAAGCTCGCGCCAAACCCGGCGAACACGCTCTGGAACCGGGGAATGAAGAACGTCAGCAGAAAAATCACCACGCCCAGTGCCAGGACCAACAGGATGGTCGGGTAGAGCATCGCGGTCATCACCTTGGATTTCAGATCCTTCTCCCGCGCCTGGAAATCCGCGATCTGGCCCAGCACGACATCAAGGAAACCACCCGTTTCGCCCGCCTGCACCATGGCCACATAGACGCGCGGGAAAGTCTTGGGCGACTGCGCCATGGCGTCCGCCAGCGACATGCCGTCCACGACCAGACCATGAATCTCCTTCCATTTCGCCGCGGCGGCCGGCGCGCTGGCTTCCCTGTAGAGGATGACCAGGGCGCGGCTCAGCGGCACGCCGGCCGCCAGCAGGCTCGACAGCAACCGGGTGAAACTCTCGAGTTCCCGCGCGGACACCTTCTCGGAACGACCGCCCAGGGACAATGAACCCAGGGAAAAGGATAGCTTGCCGTCGTCGGCGCCGGCGGCGGCCTGCTCCACGAGGTTCACCGGCCGCAACCCCAGGCTCTCGATCTGCCGCAACGCCTCCGGCCGGCCAGCGGCCTCAAGCTGGCCTTGGTCCAGGCCGCCATCGGCCTTAAGGGCTTTATATTGGAAACGGGGCATGGCGGGTCAGAATTACGAACGCTTTACGGCAACGGCGGGTGCGGCCACCGGTTTCTCGGCGCCGTCCTCCGGCTCGGCCTTGATCTTCGTGGTCTGGGCCACTTCCTTGGCCGTGGTCACGCTCAGCACTTCTTCCACGGTGGTGATGCCCATGCGAACCAGCCGCCAGCCGTCCTCGGCGAGGGTGCGCATGCCGGCGCGCCGCGCCGCGTCACGGATGACGTCGCTCGAGGCGTTTTTCAAGATCAGGGCGCGCGTCTCGTTGTCGGAATCCATCCACTCGAAGATCGCGTGCCGGCCGTAGAAGCCGGTGTTGCGGCACTCGCGGCAGCCGACCGAGCGGTAGATGGGCGTGTTGGCCGGGATGCCCACGGTTTGCTTGAAGGCGAAGGCGGCAGGTGAAGTGTCCACCTGCTTGCAATGCGGGCAGAGGACGCGCACGAGTCGCTGGGCCAGCACGGCTTCCAGCGAGGAGGCGACCAGGTAGGGTTCGATGCCCATGTCCACCAGGCGGGTGAGCGCCCCGGGAGCGTCATTGGTGTGGAGCGTGGAAAAGACGAGATGGCCGGTGAGCGAGGCCTGGACGGCGATCTGCGCGGTTTCGTGATCGCGAATTTCGCCGATCAGAATCACATCGGGGTCGTGGCGCAGGATCGAGCGCAGACCGCGGGCGAAAGTAAGCCCGGCCTTTTCGGAAACTTGAATCTGATTGACGCCCTTGAGCTGGTATTCTACCGGGTCCTCAATCGTGATGATCTTGCGGACCGCATCGTTGATGGTGTTGAGGGCCGTATAGAGCGTCGAGGTTTTGCCGCTGCCCGTCGGTCCGGTGACGAGGATGATGCCGTGGGGCATTTGCAGGACGCGCTCGAAGCACTCGAGTTCGCGGCCGTCCATGCCCAGCTCCCGCATGCCGCGGAGGGTGGCGTTTTGCCGCAGCAGGCGCATCACCACGGCTTCGCCGTGGAGCATCGGAATCACGGACACGCGGATGTCCACCTCGGCGTCGTCAATGCGGATCTTGATGCGGCCGTCCTGGGGCAGACGTTTTTCGGCGATGTTGAGGTGGCTGAGAATCTTGACGCGGGAGACGATGGCCGGCTGGAAGCGTTTGATCTGGGCCGGCACCGGCACCTCCTGCAACACGCCGTCAATGCGGTAGCGGATGCGGAACTCATCCTCGAAGGGTTCCAGGTGGATGTCCGAAGCCCGCAGCTCGATCGCGTCCCGGACCACCTGATTCACGAACCGGATGATGGAGGCGTCTTCGGCCGCGTTGTCGAGGTCGTTGGACTCCTCGGCATTTTCGTCCACCACCTGCAGGGCCGACTCCTCGCCCAGGGTGCCGATGGTGTCGGCGCCGATACCCAGGCGCCGCTTGATTTCCCGTTGGATGGCCTCGGTGGAAGCCAGCACGGGCTTGAGGGTCAAGCCCGTCAGCGTTTTCAGGGTGTCCAGGCCCTGCGTGGCAAAGAGGCGGCTGGTGGCCACCTCCACCGTGCCGTTGACCCGCTGAAGCGGCAGCAACTCCTCCTTCAGCAGGATGCGGGCAGGAAACAGGGAGAGAAGCTGGCGGTCGGGCTCGACGTCATCCAGCGTGGTATAGGCGAGGTCGTATTCCTTCGCCAGCCAGCAGAGCGCATCCTCTTCGCTGCGAACGCCGCTGGCCGCACTGGAACGCACCAGCGCGGCGGCGTCCACCGCCGACAACTGTCGGGCGGCGACCATGCGGTCCAACAGCGCAGACAACGCCGCGTCCGGGGTCTTGCCCTCGGCCGCGGCCCGGACGGCCAGCTTCTCTGTCACACCTGTTTCCATTGCCGGAATCACAGATAACCGTTGACGGTGGCGATGGCTTCCTGCCGCGGGGTCAGCACCTTGCGGAGGTCGTCCTGCGCCTTCTCCAGCGCGGCTTGTTTCACCTTCCGCGAGGCGACGAATTTGTCGAGCGCGGCCTTCAACTCGGCCTTGCCCGCCTTGGCATCAATGGCCTTTTGCAACGCCTCGGCTTCCGGGCTTGGCGTGCCGAACATCCCACCGCGGCGGGCTCCCTGATTGCCTCCGCCCGGCGCGGCATTGTCGCCACCCTGGCGGCCGCCCCGACCGAACATGCCCCGTCCGCCCATCCCGCTCATCGCGTCCCGGCGGGCATCCATGACTTTCTGGACGAGCGGCTGCATGGCCTGCCATTCGGTGTCATCCGTGACTTCAAGCTGCTCCTTCACCCGATCCATCATCCGCTGCTGAAACTGCGCAGGATCGAAATTCCGTCCTCCGCCTCCGCCTCCGCCCGGTCCACCCGGCGGTGGGGCGTCCTGAGCCAGGAGATTGCCCACCCCGAGACACAGCGCAAACGCGGCCCCGGCCGATACCAACACGCGACTTAGTTTTCTCATAACTTTCCTCTGTTTTCCTCTGGTTGCTTCGATTGTTCCTGTCAGCCCATGCGTGCGGCACATTACCGCCACCGGCTGTTGCCAGGCTTTGTAGCACCAGTCATACCATCTTCATAAACAGGCCCTTATACGGGCTGAACTGCCTCCCGCCGCGCAATATCTGCGCGCCCGGCCATCCCAGCGCGCAAATCTTGCGCACTTGACAAGAAGCCGAGCCCAAAACCCCATACAGCTCGTTTACGAATATGCCTGTCTGGCAATGTAGCTCGAATTTCAAAACGCTCACTTTCAGGATGATCCCGTATTCTTCTCATCAGCCCGTGGTCCATGCAGATCAGTCCGCTGACGGGAGCCATTTCCAACCCCGGAATCATTCTCACCCATCTGCTCGAAACGGCACGGTCAACATCAGAGACAGGACAGCAGGTTAAACCGGCATCGGTGGCAGGAAACGGAAAGAGAACGGCGCAATTGGCGTTTGACGTTCCGTCCGCGTTTGGCAACATGCGTTCCAAATGAGTGCGAGCGAATACCAATTCTCCCTCATCCGCGCCGCGTCCATGAACCGGCCGCGCCTCAAAAAGCAATTCCCTATCAGTTTATGAAAGCGGTTTCCTGGGTGCTATTCATCGGTCTTCTCGTTCTCGGCTCCCGCCCGGCCGGGGCCGCCCAAGGCGGAGGCTACACGCTCGCCGGTCTGGTGGGCCAGTATTATGCCAACACAAATCTCGCCGGTTCGCCGAGCTTCACCCGGCGGGACGTGCGCCTTGATTTCGGCCTGAATCACTTGCCGCCGGGCGGCGCCGGGCAGGTCGGCGATCTCGCCTTTCGTTCCGTGCCGACAAGCGGTTTCGCAGTGCAGTGGACCGGCCAGTTGATCCCGCGCTTTGCCGAAGCATACACGTTCGCGGTGCTGGCCCGGGATGCCTTTATACTGCGCCTGCGGCCAGCCGGCGGTTCCACCTGGACCACGGTGATCGCTCAGACCTCCTATGCCGGGACGGAAAGCACGGGCGTGATAACCCTTGTCGCCGGCCTGGCGTACGACGTCCAGGCCATCCTGATTCACGGCGATGGGGCCTGGGCCGCGCAACTTCGCTGGTCCAGCCCCAGCACACCCGACGAAGTGATCGATCCACTGGTGAATACCGGCACCATGGATCCGGACTGGACCGCGGGATTCACGGACATTGTCAAGGGGGCGGGGCGCAACACTTGGCAAGGACTGACTCCCGGAGGATCGCCGTGGGGCGCCGCCCCCCAGGATCTGGACGCACTCGGCTGGCCGACGGCGGATGGTGGGTACATCTTCCAGGAGAGCCTGACCGAGGGTCTGGGTCTAGATCCTTTAATGCGTGGGCTGATCACGTTCGCGTTTCAGGGAAGCGCGACCGTTTCGCTTTATGGCAACGTGGTGAATAGCTCGCTTAGCTATCGTTACGACCCCTCGCAGAACCTGACCACGGGCACCTTCATGACCACTGATAACGGCGCCAATGCTTCCGCCTTCGCCTTTGCCAACTCGAGCCGGAATGGCCAGCCCAACGGCCCGCCCGGCATCACGGACCTCCGCCTGATGAGGCCGACGGCGCCCGATGCCTCGACCAGTTACAAATCCACCACTTCGTTGTTCACGCCGCAGATGCTGGAGGCCCTAAGCCATTTCACCGTGGTCCGCCACTATTATGTGGCCAACCAACAACGCGACTGGTCCGAACGCACTCCGCCGGCCTACTTCAACCAGAACCTGGGCACCGTGAGCGCGGCCCATTACGGTGTGGGTCCCCCATCCAATAATGGCGCCTCGTGGGAACACAAAATCCTCCTCGCCAACGAGACCGGGCGCGACCTGATGTTGAGTCTGCCCACCGTCGCCTCCGGGTCGGGGCCGGCGGACACGACCAGCTACATCTACAATCTGGCCAACTTGCTCTGCTACGGCTCCGACGGTGTCGAGCCGTACACTGCGCCCACCAGCAACCCGGTCTATCCGCCCTTGAACGCCAACCTGCGCGTCTATCTGGAACTGGGCGACGAGCTCTGGAACTGGGGAAACCCCTACTACGTGGACTTCAACAACGTCAATACGCTGGCGGCTGCCGATGTCGCCTCGAACGACGCCGATTTCCAGGCATTCAACTTCGACGGTCTGTCCACGGCGACAGATGCCAACGGCAACTATCTGAGCATGAACACTTGGCGCTACCGAAAAATCATGTTGCGCCTGATGCACATCAGCGACATCTTCCGGTCCGTCTTCGGGGACGCCGCCATGATGACTCACATTCGGCCGCTCTACGAATGGATGTACGCTAATGACGGCGACACCGCCGGCCTGGCGCTCACCTTTGCGGACCGTTACTTCAATAACGGCGACGGCCAGGCCCATGTCGCCGACCCACTCCCGGTGAGCCATTGGCTTTGGGGCGGGGGCGGCGCCACCTACTACGGCGCCGTGAACGGCAACGGGCTGACCACGCTCATCTCCAATCCGTCTTTCAGCCTGCCCTCGCTGGCACAGCCGGGCTATCAAGTGGCGCCCAGCGGGAGCCCTTGGACCTTCTCCGGCACTGCCGGCATTGCCTGCTATGGCGGGAGCGCAACGGACATTCCACCACCCTACCAAGGCAGTCAGATGGCGTTCATCACCGACGACGGCGCGGTTTCGATCCCGGTGACCTTTCCGACCAATTTCATTTCGCCGATTTTCGGGGTCTCGTTCAAGGCCGTTAACCGCACCAAAGCCGGGGCCGCCAATCCCGACAACGAGAGCCTTCGGGTTTACCTGGATGGCACCAACGACATTACGGCTCGCACTTTTATCCAATGGACTGGCTATACCATTCCCGCGGCTTACGACCCCGCAAACCCTTGGCTGGCCCTCAACGTATCCTGGACGCTTTCTGACTACTACTATACCCGGGCCTTTACGGTCCAGCCGGGGGGGACCCATACCATTACCATCCGCGGGTTCGGAGACTGGTCAAACCCGGCGAACACGAATCAAACGGCCTTTCTGGGCGAAGTGCGAATTACCAGCGTGGACCGCATTTTCGAGGACGGCATGCCGGGCGGGGGCGAAGCCACCGGCCAACCCGTCGGAGAAGTCTATCAGGATACGTTAAATGTCGAGGCGACTTGGGCCAAAGCCTTTGGGTTGGAGGAACTCTCTTACGAGGGCGGTTGGTCCCTGGGCGGCGATGACGGAGGCTCCTGGGTCCAGAACGAGGCCAAGTATGGAGACGCGCGCACGGCCTCCGTCCAGGAGCACTCCATGGACATGTTCCACTTTGCCGGCTCGGCGGTAAGCGTTCTCGGCAGCTATGAGCTATGGCCGAACTGGGGCGACTACTACGCGCAGCAGGGCCTCTTGGATATCGCCCGGTATCCGATTGTCCAGGGCGTTGACGACCGCGCCAGCCAGCTCCCAGCGGAGCCAGACAACGGTGTGCTTCTCCCAGGCATCCTGGCGCCGTTTACGGCCAGCATCTCAGATTCGGCAAATGCTTCGCTGGGGCAGATTACCGCCGCCGGCGGCTGGATCAACTGGAACGTGATTGCCCCGGTGAGCGGGCAATATCAGGCTACGCTCATTCCGCTGGGTGCTACCAACAACGCCGCCGTGCTGCTGGTGGATGACGCACCCGTGGCCAGCGCGGGGCAGTGGACCGGGACCTTTCCGCTAACCAAGGGCTTGCACAGTGTCAAGGTACGGAGCACCTCGGCTTCGGTATTCCAGGTAACGCAAATCATTTTGTCGGCAGTTGGGGCTCCTGCCTCCCCAACCAACTGGTCGGTGGTCGCCGGGGACGGTCAAGCCACATTGAACTGGGCGCCGGTTGCCGGCGCCACCGATTATGTGGTCCGCTTCGGGCCGGCGTCAGGGACCTACACCGAGGCCATGGACGCAGGCGTCGCCACCAACCTGACCGTTCAAGGCTTGACCAACAACCAGGAGTACTTCTTTGTCGTGCAGGCGGGCAATGCTGCCGGGCCCAGCCTGCCCTCGGCGGGACAGGGCGTCATCCCGTTGAGTCCGGGCCAGACCGGCAGTTTGGCAGTCTGGGATTTCGATGGCGCGGTAGGTGACGAGGTCACCGCGTCGCCGGTTGCTGTTGCAGGCCAACTGACGGTGGGCGCCTTGTCTCGCGGCGCCGGCCTGGACCCTAGCGAGAGCGATTGGGGGGCGCTACTCCGCGCTAACCGGTTCGCTAGCGAGCCAGACGCCAGCGTCAATCACGATTATGGCACCAACCTCGCCCAAGCCGTGGCCATGAATCAATATTACCAATTCACCTTGCAACCGGCGCCAGGGCAGACCCTCTCGCTGTCTGAGCTTGGGTTTCTCGCCTACTTTCAGAACGACGACGTTGCCATGGGGGCGGGGATCACCTACAGCACCAATGGCGTCACCTTCAGCGACGGACTCCTGGCCACCGGCTCTTCGACCAACATCTCGGTTCCGTGGACTGTGGACCTGACCGGCGAAGCAAGCCTTCAGAACACCACCGCTTCCCTCACCTTCCGTATCTACCTCTTTCGCACGTGTGGGTACTGCGTGAGCGGGCTGGGCGATCCCTCCGGCCCTGGCCTGGTAGTGACCGGTTCTCTGGAGCCGGTCTTGCCCACCCTTGTCAACCAACCCGCCAGCCAGACGGTGGCGGAAGGGGCCAACGTGATGTTGATCGTGACGGCCGCCGGGGCCAGTCCGTTGAGTTACCAGTGGCTGTTGAATGGCACAGCTCTCACAGACTACGGCCGCATCACTGGTTCGCAAAGCAACCTGCTGGCCATCGCCAATGTGTCGCTGGGCGATGCCGGCAACTATGTGGTGGTCGTCACCAACGGCTATGGCTCCGCCACCAGCGCGGTGGCGGCGCTGACCGTGCTTCCACCCATGCCGCTGGTGACCTGGACCAACCCCGGCCCCATCATCTACGGCACGCCTCTCAGATCGAGCCAGTTGGATGCGGCAGCGAACGTGCCCGGCAACTTTGCCTATAGCCCGACGAACGGAACGGTGCTCGACGCGGGCACCAATATGCTTTCCGTCCTCTTCACCCCGACCGACACGGTGGATTACAGCAGCGCAGCCGGCAGCGTGAGCTTGGTCGTATCGCCCGCGTACTTGACCGTCACGGCGGCCAACGCGAGCCGGGCTTATGGCCAGGCCAACCCGGTGTTCACGGGCACCGTCACTGGCGTGACCAACGGGGACAACATCACGGCCACTTACGGTTGCAGCGCGACTACCAGTAGTCCGCCGGGAACATACTTGATCGTGCCAAGCTTGGTGGACCCCAATGGCCGTGCGGGCAATTACGCCGTGACGGCGATCAACGGCGCCATGACGGTGACAGGCACAACAGTGGCGCCGGCCATTCTCACCCAGCCTCAAAGCCAGGTCGCCCTCGCCGGGTCCAACGTCGTGTTCAGTGTAAGCGCTCTCGGCGAGCAGCCGCTGTACTATCAGTGGCAATCCAATGGGGTTAATCTGGCGGATGCCGGTAACATTAGGGGTTCTACCAACGCCAGCTTGATGATCAGTAATGTTTTGTGGTCGAATTCCGGGACTTATTCTGTCGTTGTCAGCAACGCTTTGGGTTCTGTGACCAGCGCGGGGGCGCTCCTGTCAGTGGTTCTGCCAGGGAATCTCGTGCAGAACGGGGGCTTCGAGTCCGGCAGCTTCAATGGCTGGGTTCTGTCCGGCAACTTTGGTGACGCGACGGTCAGCACCTCTTCCCTAGACGCGCACTCCGGCCAATACGGCGCCGCGTTGGGGCCGGGCGGTTCTCTGGGCTATCTCTCGCAAACGCTGCCCACCGTCCCCGGCCAGCCGTACCTGGTTTCGTTCTGGCTCGACAGCCAGGGCGGCGACCCGAGTGAATTCCTGGTGACGTGGGATGGCGACACCCTCTTCGACCAGGTCGCTTTGGGCGCGAGCGGCTGGACCAACATGCAGTTCACCGCGTTCGCCACCGCGACCAATACCACCCTCACCTTCGGCTTCCGCAACGACCCGAGCTATTTCGGCCTGGACGACGTTTCGGTCCAACCGCTCGCTTCGGGGTCGAATGCGCCGGTCATCGTGGCCCAGCCGCTGAACCAAACACTGCCCCACGGCGTCACGGCGCAGTTCAGCGTTTTGGCCGTCGGCACGCCCCCTCTCAGCTATCAGTGGTGGTTTGACAACGTCAGTCTGACCGGCGCAACCAATGCGACGCTGGTCCTCAACAACGTCCAGACAAACAATGGCGGGGATTATTTCGTTGTCATCACCAACGCCTACGGCTCGGTGACCAGCAGTGTCGCGAATCTCCTGGTGAGTAATGCCCCCTGGGAACCGGGTTTTGCGAAGGTCGAATGGTGGTACACGAACAACCCTGCCGAGGTGAATAATCTCGCCGCCCTCGAGAGCGGCAGTTTGGGGCCTGCGCAGGTGGTCGTCGCGGCGCCCCAGGTTGGCGCCAGGGAAAACAATGTTGGCCCGGCCTGGGACAACGGCCGAATCACGTGCTGGTTCGTTCCGCCCGCCAGCGGCGCTTATAGCTTCTATGTCTGCTCCGATGACCAGGCTGATCTGTTCCTGAGCACCGACTCTAACCCGGCAAACACGCGAATGATCGCTCAGGAAACGGCGTGGAGCGGCCCATTGCGATGGGTATCGTCTGATGGCGGCAGCAGCATTGCTCAGAAGTGCTCCAACGGGTTCATCCCGCCGGGCGCGCCTGCCGGCACCGCGCCGCCTTATGCCACCGGCGTTTCCTTGACCGCCGGCTCGTCTTACTATCTCGAGCTTGACCATTGGAACGAGTGGGGCGGCGACAACTGCGAAGCCACCGTCACCCCCACTGGTTCGCCTCCCACCGATGGCGACGCCCCCACCCTCACAGGCAGCTACATCCGCTTCTGCTTCCCCAGATGTTCTTATGTGGCCTTCACCAACCAACCCGTCAGCGTAACCAACGCGGCCCCGTTCAAGCCGGTCACCTTTACCGCCGGTGGCATCACCGATTCACAGGTCGGCATCATGGGCGAAAACGACCCCGCCGCCGGCACGAACAACTTCATGCTCTTCCAGTGGACGACCAACGGCATCGCCGTCCCGGGCGCCAACAGCAGCAGCTTCACCGTCGTAGCCGATCCGCTGCTGAATAACGCGCAGATTGCCTGCCAGATGAGGGCGCTGGGCTACGCGGATGCGGCCGGCACGCCGATCTGGAGCAACAGCACGGTCGCTGTTCTGACCGTCGCCCCTACTGTGCCGGCCATCTCTTATGCCAGCGTCTTTCAGCAAAATGGCGGCAACCCCGTCCTGGACATCAGGTTCAACGAGCTGATGAACCCCGCCTCCCTGCTGAACGCCACCTACACCGTCCCCGGCTGTACCGTCGGGGCGATGAACGTCTTCACCAACGGGTCGAAGAATCTCTCGCCGACCTCCGAGGCGCTCACCTTGGACCAGTACGCGAGCATTCAAATGGTGGTGAACGGCTCTCTCACCTTCCCGCTGACGCTCACCGTCAGCGGCGCCAAGGACGCCTGGGGCAGTGTGCTCCTCACGGCCACGGCCACCATCGTTGAGCAGGGGCAGCTTGTTGACGCGGATGTCGGCACTCCGTCGGCGCACGACCCGGCCGTTCCAGGCGTCGTGTGGGTGAACGGCCCCGGCAACTACACCATTCAGTGCGAGGGCAGCGACATCTGGGGCGGCGCCGACGGCTTCAATTTCGCTTACCAACGGGTTTCGGGCGACTTCAACGTCGTCGTGAGGGTCAAGGACACGACGCACACCTCCAACTGGTCCAAGGCCGGGTTGATGGTCCGCGAGACCCTTGATGCGGGCAGCCGCAACTGGAACATTGTCTGCGACCCGGACAGTTCCGACGGCATCGCGGCCCCGGATGGCAGCGGTAATGGCGCCAACGAAATCGAGTGCAACTGCCGCAACACCACTGGCGGCGGCAGCGCCCCTTGGCAAGTTGTGACCAACGGCATGGCCCCGGCGTATCCCAATGCCTGGGTCCGCCTCCAGCGGGTCGGCACCACGCTCGCCGCCTACTACAGCACCAACGGCACCGACTGGGTCCAGCATGCCTGGGACGACCCGACCACCGTTGGTGCCAGGACCGCGTTGCCAGCCATCGTCTATATCGGCATCTGCCAGACGGCCCACAACAACGATCCGACCCCGACGCCGCCGTTCAATCAACTCGCCTTCCTCGACACGGTGGATTACGACAGCTTCAATGTCGCATTCGCGCCGGCAGCGCCTGCCATCGTCACCCAGCCTGTCAGCCAAATCGTGACGCAGGGCGTGAACGTGACCTTCAATGTCGCCGCCATCGGCACGCCACCCCTCTCCTACCAGTGGTTGTTCAACGGTACGAATCTCACGGACAATGCCCAAATTACTGGTTCGCAAAACAATATTCTCGCCCTTACCGGCGTCACGATGCTCAACTCGGGCACTTACCAAGTTGTCGTCACCAACGCCTATGGCGCAACCAACAGCCCACCGGTGGTGCTCACGGTCATCACGCCATCGCCTGCCCAGGTGGTTAATGCCGCCGCCTCGAGCGTGGCCGGCAATTCCGCGACTTTGAGTGGCCGAGTCTTGTCCACCGGAGGTTCCACGCCCGTGGTCACGATCTTTTATGGCGCCAAGGACGGTGGAACAACGGCCTCGGCTTGGGCGCAGAGCGTTTCGGTGGGGTCGCAAAGCGGCGCCTTTTCCGCAGTGGTGGGCGGTTTGGCGCAGAAAACAACGTACTATTTCACCTGCCAGGCCTCCAACACCTTCGGCGTCTCGTGGGCTTCGCCCTCGTTGAACTTTACCACCGTTTTTGGCGCGCCCTTGGTCCTGACCAATTCTTATATCAATTCGTTCCCCACTTTCGGCCTGACGTATCCCTCCACGGGCGGCAGTGTCGGTTCGTGGGTTTACGACTACGGCGTCTATGTGGACCCGCCGCCCAGGGGTGTCGGACTCACCAATGATTATTATATCCCGATGACCAATGATCCAACGATGGACGCCGAAGGCCAAACCAACACTTCAGGCTCGCTGCTGGTTGTCTCACCCTTCGGAACCGCGTCTGACCAAAACGTCTTCAGCGGGACTTTCGACCCTGAAAACTTGGCGGTCATGCCGCTGAACATCATTACCAACCTGGCTTTTGATATTCACGTCGCTCCCGGAACCGAGCCAAATTTCGCGGGCAATTTTGGGACGATCACCATGTCACTAACCGATCCGCTTGCAGGCGTGGGCGGCAGTTTTGCCTTCTTCACCCCAATCACAATTCCTGGCTCCGCCAGCAATGGATGGGTTCACCTGACGGACACCAACGTGGTTGCTGATCTTGCCAATTATATGGCCGCCGGCTGCGCCAATGCCTCGGGCGTTGGATTTGATTACAACAGTTTTAATGGCGGTTATCCAACCAACACGGTGACCTTCTGGATTGATAACGTCACCGTCGCGACCTCCTGGGCTGCGCCGCCGCCGCCCGTTTTCAATCCCTCGAACGGCCTATCGGCCAGCGCGATGGCGGTGGGACAGAATCTCGAGGAAGTGGTAGATTGGTCCGCCTCGTGGCCATTTGTTGATGTGTTTAAAAAAGCGCGCACCTGGATCACGGGTAACCTCGATGGTTCCGGACCATGGGATACGGGCTTCGAGACGCTGATCCCGGTGGACACCAACGGCTGGCCTACCCATGTGCCATTCGCGGCCAACGGCACAGCCCAACTGGTGCGCACCATCATCACCAGGCTCAATGAGGCAGGGACCTACGATTTCATTTATGAAGGAACGGGTGCTTTGTATCTCGAGTTGGATTTCCCTGGTGGGAGCCAAGCCTGGCATACAAACCTGACCGCCACCGGCGGTGTCCAAAGCTGGCCGTTCGACGCCACCTCCACGAACAGCCAGGTGATTCTGGAAATCCTGAGCAGCGCCAGCAATGATTACCTGAGGAATTTCCACCTCGTCCTGACCAATTTCCTGGCCACCTACGCGACCCAGCCGTTCCATCCACTGTTCCTGCAGCGATTGCAGCCGTTCGGCTGTCTGCGCTTCGTGTGGTGGGAGGAGGCGCCTGACTCGACGCTGGTGTCCTGGACCAATCGCACCACTCCGAGCTACTACACCCAAGCCACCTACAACACCCAAACCAAACCCGACGGGGTTGCGCTCGAGTACATGGTTCAACTCTGCAACACCCTTCAGGAAAACGCCTGGATTTGCATTCCGGCGGCGGCGGACGACAACTACATCCAACAGGCCGCCCAGTTGTTCTACAACAGCTTGAATCCGAATCTGCGTGTCTATGTGGAATATGCGAATGAAACGTGGAACGGCGGTTACTTTGGGGCCGCTTATGTTGAGACCCAGGGCCTGAAATTCAGCCTCGATCCGGCCCCTTTCAAGGCCGGGGAGTACTATGTAGCGCGGCGATCCGGCCAGATTTGGAACATCTTCCAGCAAGTTTTTGGCAGCGCGGCGTCCTCCCGCCTGGTCAAAGTGATGGCCACGCAGTCGGGCAACTATGGCGTCACCTACGACCGCGCCGCCGGGTTGCTCGACGCCAGCGTGAATGTCACCGGTGTTTTACCGGATGCGCTGGCCATCGCACCCTACTTTAGCGGGGGTGTTACGGGTGCGACCACGGTGGACGATATTCTGACTAAACTGGCGCCCCAGGCGATTGCCGAGGTGGAAACCAACGTCGGCGTTGAGAAAGGCATCGCTGACGGTTATGGTTGGTGGCTTGTCTGTTACGAGGGCGGCCAGAGTTTTCTCGGCAGCGATGGCGCCGCCCAGAACGATACCAACGTGACCGCCATCTGTGAGGCGGCCAACCGCGATCCCCGCATGGGCACCCTTTACACCGAGTACCTCGATATGCTCAAGGCCCAGGGTGTCAACCTGTTCAATAACTTTTCCTACTGCGGCAACTGGAGCCAATACGGGTGCTTTGGTTCGCTCGAATACCAGGATCAGCCGACCAACGCCGCGCCCAAATATGCCGCGCTGGTCCAATGGATCACTGCCCCGAACGGAGCGCCCATCCCGACCGCTCCAACGGTGTCGCCTTCCAGCACCGTCTATGCCGGCGCCACGGTGACCCTCAGCGAGAGGGCCTTTGGTTCGCCGCCCTTCCAATATCAATGGCTGTCCAATTCCGTGCCGCTGCCGGGCGCGACCGGGAGCACGTTGGTATTGACTAACGTGGCGGTCGCCGATTCCGCCACTTACCAGGTGATCGTGACCGACCGTTATGGCTCATCCAACAGTCCGGCGCTGGTCTTGACGGTCAAACCGCTCACGGCGCCCCTGTTCACCAGCGAGCCGGCGCCCGCCTCGGCAACCGGCCACGTGAGCGGCACGGTCACCTTTTCGGCTTCGGTTGATGGCACCCCGCCGATCAGTTTGCAATGGCAATTGAACGGGACCAATGTGGCGGGGCAGACGGGCAGCAACCTGAGCTTGACCGACCTCCAAACCAACCAGGCCGGCACTTATACGCTGGTTGCCTCCAACGCCTATGGCCTGGCCACCAGCACACCGGTCGCGCTGGTGGTGCTGGCTCTGCCAAGCTTCAATCCCTCGAACGGCTTGTTGAGCAACGCGATGGCGGTGGGACAAAATCTCGAGGAAGTCGTTGATTGGTCCGCCTCCTGGCCATTTGTTGATGTGTTCAAAAAAGCCCGCACCTGGATCACGGGTAACCTCGATGGTTCCGGACCATGGGATACGGGCTTCGAGACGGTGATCCCGGTGGACACCAACGGCTGGCCCACCCGGGTGCCGTTCGCGGCCAACGGCACAAACCAACTGGTGCGCACCATCATCACCGCGCTCAATGAGGCAGGGACCTACGATTTCATTTATGAAGGAACGGGCACTTTGCATTTCGAGTTGAATTTCCCTGACGGGAGCCAAGATTGGTATACAAACCTGACCGCCACCGGCGGTGTCCAAAGCTGCTCGTTCGCCGCCATTTCCACGAACAGCCAGGTGATTCTGGAAATCCTGAGCAGCGCCAGCAATGATTACCTGAGGAATTTCCACCTCGTCCTGACCAATTACCTTGGCACTTACGCGACCCAGCCGTTCCATCCACTGTTCCTGCAGCGATTGCAGCCGTTCGGCTGTCTGCGCTTCGTGTGGTGGGAGGAGGCGCCTGACTCGACGCTGGTGTCCTGGACCAATCGCACCACACCGAGCTACTACACCCAAGCCACCTACAACACCCAAACCAAACCCGACGGGGTTGCGCTCGAGTACATGGTTCAACTCTGCAACACCCTCCAGGAAAACGCCTGGATTTGCATTCCGGCGGCGGCGGACGACGACTACGTGCAGCACGCCGCCCAGTTGTTCTACAACAGCTTGAATCCGAATCTGCGGGTCTATGTGGAATATGCGAATGAAAGGTGGAACGGCGGTTACTTTGGATGCACTTATGCTGAGACCCAGGGCCTCAAACTCAGCCTCGATCCGAACGCTTCCAGGGCCGGGTCCTACTATGTGGCGCGGCGATCCGGCCAGATTTGGAACATCTTCCAGCAAGTTTTTGGCAGCGCGGCGTCCTCCCGCCTGGTCAAAGTGATTGCCACGCAGTCGGGCAACTATGGCGTCACCTACGACCGCGCCGCCGGGTTGCTCGACGCCAGCGTGAACGTCACCGGTGTTTTACCGGATGCGCTGGCCATCGCGCCGTATTTTGGATGGTATGTTGCCGCGACCAACACGGTGGACGACATTCTCACCAACCTGGCGCCCCAGGCGATTGCCGGGGTAGAAACCAACGTCAGTGTTGAGAAGGGCATCGCCGACTCTTATGGTTGGTGGCTTGTCTGTTACGAGGGCGGCCAGAGTTTTCTCGGCAGCAATGGCCAGGAGCAGGATACCGTTGAGGCGGCCAACCACGATCCCCGCATGGGGACGCTTTACACCGAGTACCTCGATATGCTCAAGGCCCAGGGTGTCAACCTGTTCAATAACTTCTCCTACTGCGGCAACTGGAGCCAATACGGATGCTTTGGTTCGCTCGAATACCAGGATCAGCCGACCAACGCCGCGCCCAAATATGACGCGCTGGTGCAATGGATGGGCGCCAATCCTGGCCCTGCGCCAGCCACTACGCTGCTTTTCCTCAATCCCACTCCCATCATCTACGGCACCGCTTTGAGTTCCAACCAACTGAATGCGACGGCGAACGTGCCCGGCAGCTTTGCCTACAATCCAACCAACGGCGCCGTGCTCAATGCGGGCACCAATGCGCTTTCCGTCGTCTTCACCCCGACCGACACGGTGGATTACAGCAGTGCAACCGGCAGCGTGAATCTGGTCGTTTTGCCGGCACCGTTGACCGTCACAGCGGCTAATACGAACCGGGTCTATGGCGCGGCCAACCCGGTGTTCACGGGCGCCGTTACTGGCGTAACCAACGACGACAACATCACGGCCACTTACGGTTGCAGCGCGACCACCAGCAGTCCGGCGGGAACCTACCCCATCGTGCCGAGCCTGCTGGACCCGAACAACCGTCAGACCAACTACACGGTCCGTTTGGTCAATGGCACGCTGACTGTGGGCCAGGTAACCGCGGTCATTACGTGGACCAACCCCGCCCCCATCATCTACGGCACCGCCCTCAACTCCAACCAGTTGAACGCCACGGCGAACGTGCCCGGCAGCTTTGCCTACAATCCAACCAACGGCATCGTGCTCAACACGGGCACCAATAGGCTTTCTGTCATCTTCACTCCAACCGACACGGTGGATTACAGCAGCGCAACTGACACGGTGAGTTTAAATGTGGAGAAGGCCGACCAAACGATCACGTTCGCGCCGCTCACGAACGCCCTGGCGGGCGTTCCCTTCCCTCTCACCGCCACGGCGAGTTCGGGATTGAGCGTGAGTTTTGCTCTCTTGAGCGGCCCGGCCACTCTGTCTGGCAACGTTATCACGGCGACCAACGCAGGCACCGTTGTCATTCAAGCTTCGCAGGCTGGGAACACCAATTACAACGCGGCTCCCGTTGTCACGCAGTCGGTCAGCATGACTACCGGGCCGGCGCCTTTCCTGCAAATCACCCTTCTATCGGACAGAATTACGGTTTCCTGGCCGGCATCGGCCTATGGGTTCATCATGCAAACGCGCAACGATCTGACCTCGAATCTGCCGTGGACCGCCGTCACGAATGGCTTAGAGACCAACGGCGCGGTTATTTCCATCAGAATCAACGTCGCTTCCCTCGCCGCGTTCTACCGGTTGGCATTTCCCGCGGCCCCATGAGGAATCCCTCGCAAATCCAACGAGGCGTTGCCTCGGACCTACAAGATGTAGTGTGCCATAGGGCATCGGTTGGGCAGACCGGCCCGAGGGCCGGATTTGAGCCGTCCAGCGGCAGGTTTTCCGGCATCACCGGAGGGAACAACCGTGGCCCAATGACAGCGTACGACACTCATCTTGAACTCGTTGTGGTCCTCCACGTTGTAACCGCATCCAGGACCGGCGTTCTGGTCCGTCGCTCTTCGGGCACGGTCTGCCGATTCGGAGACAAGTCCCTGCGCCTGGAATGGGTCTGACGCTCGGGTGCGCGAAATCATGGCTTGCGGACCAGGAGTTGATGGAGCGGTGCGAGTGCCCTCCCTGGTCATGCCGACCGCCGACCGAATACGTTCATTTTTCCACTTGACAGAGAGGGAACTCTTTCTTTAATGAACGCAATGAGGCATTAAAATGAGCGCGAGCGAAAACCAGTTGTCCCTCACCCGCGTAGCGTCAATAAACATGCGGGGCGTCAAAAAGCGAATTGCCGCCAGTCAGTTGGCGGCGGCAGCCGCCCTGCTGCTGATGACAGTCGCCCACGCGCAAGTTGCCTTGGTCACCATGGACACCTCGCCGGCCGGCCAGCGCCAGGTGATTGATGGATTCGGCACTTGTCTCTCTGGGAGTGAAGCGGTTCAGACTTGGTGGCAAAACTTGTATTACGGCGACCTCCAGGCCTCCATGCTCCGCATGCCCCTTACGCCGGTTTTCAATTCCCCTTATTCGGATAATAGGTACAACTCTCCCGATTACGGTGTTCCCGGCCCGAATGGCAACTACGCTCGCACCTACACAAACGCCACCACTTACACGAACTTGTTTATGGGGACCCAGGCCAAAATAGCCGTGATGGGACCCAACATCGATTCCAACATCGCTTACTTTAACTTCACCGCAAGCGGCAGCGACCCGCAGGTGGCCGGGCAGGCCGCCCAAGCCGGCAAGTCGCTCATAAACAACCTGGGCGACTTCAAATTGTTTGGTTCACTCTGGTCGCCTCCGCCATGGTTGAAGCTCGCCGACGGCAACACTTACAGCGGCGCTTTGAGCGGCGCCACCGTTTCCAGCGTCCCGTTTCCTTTCATCTGGCTGGGCAACTATTCCGGCGGCGTTCTCGATACCTCGGGCACCGTGCGGCCGGAGTTCGACGACTCTTCCCTCGGCGGAACTGGCCCGACCAGCGCCCTGACCCAGTTTGCCCGTTGCACCGCAGCCTACCTGCGCGGCTTTCAAAACACTTACGGAGTGCCGTTGTACGCGATCAGCCTTCAAAATGAGTTGGACTTCGACGAATGGTACAGCAGTTGCTATTACCCTAGTGCGGCCGGCTATGTTGCCGCCATTGAGGCGGTGCGGGCGGAACTGGATAGGTACCCCGATCTTTCGGGCATCAAAATTATGGGGCCCGAGGACGTGCTAGGGGGCGAATACTCCATGTGGCAGTACGGCGGCGGCAGTACGACCTCCGCCAAGAATCTTCAATTCTTGCAAGCGGTGGGCGCCAATCCACTTGCCGCCGCAGCAGAGGCGTTTTTCTGCATCCATGACTACGATGCTGATAGCGTTGAAGCCGCCGACCCCACCCCGGCCACGCATTGGAATTGGTGGGTGAATGGTTGGGAAACCAGTCTCGCCCCGGGCATCCCGGCGAATGTCCACGGTTTCACCTATTACGGGAAGAAATCCTGGCAGACGGAGCATTCGGGGGACGATCCCGCCTGGCTAAATCCCAGCAGCGGCTTTCCGGGCAATGGGGCCTGGAGCTTGGCGCTGCGAATTCAGCAGGCGCTCACAGTGGGCCAGGAGAGCGCCTGGGCCTACTGGCAGATGACTGACGGAAACCCCGTCGACATCAACACTCTGACCGACGCAACCACCCTCCAGAACTCGCCCAAATACGTTGCGGCGAAACATTTTTTCCGTTACATCCGCCCCAACTCGATCTGCGTCAACGCAACCGTGACCGGCTCGACGGCGCTCACCGCCAGCGCCTTCTTGCACCCCACCAATGGCACCATGACGGTCGTGCTCATTAATTCTTCCAGCAGCCCGGTCCAGGCAGTCGTCAACTCACCGTCGGAGCCCGCCGGGATTCCGTTCTGGCAGACGTTCACTTCGAGCAGTGGGAGCTATTGGCAGGTTTCGACAACTCCGATCACCAATGGCAGCGCCAACGTGAGCATCCCGGGTTATGGCGTGGTCACGCTTTATGGGGTCGTGCCGTCCGGGTTGAGCCTCGCTTGGAACAATCCGCTTGCCATCACGTATGGCACCGCCCTGAGTTCCAAGCAGTTGAATGCGACCGCGAACGTGCCCGGCACGTTTGACTACATGCCGACCAACGGCACCGTGCTCGATGCGGGGACCAATACACTCACCGTGATCTTCACCCCCACCGACACAGTTGATTACAGCAGCGCGACCAATAGTGTAAACCTGGTGGTGTTGCCTGCGCCCCCGTTCGCCAGCGCGGTGATGGCGGCAAATCCGGTGGGTTACTGGAGGCTCAACGAGACCAACAATCCTTCCAGCGGGACCGTGGTGGCGGTTGACGCCATGAACAGTTACAACGGGAATTACGGCCGTGCCTCGGCGGATGGAGTCCCTGGCCCGACGGCATCGCTCGGCCTCCCTGGTTTTGAGAACTCCAACACCGCGGCGCGCTTTACGAACGGCATAGCCAATTCGTATGTCACCCTCCCCGCCTTAAACCTGAACACTAACACCGTCACGATCAGCGCGTGGATTTACCCGATCAGCACTCCGGCGAATTATGCCGGTTTGGTATTTTGCCGCCCGAGCGGGGATGCGTCGGGTTTGAACTTCGGCACGGGCGGACAATTGGGTTACCACTGGAACAAAGACAACATCAATACTTGGAACTGGTCTTCCGGCCTGGTGGCGCCTTTGCGGCAGTGGTCGTTTGTCGCGCTGGTGATCTCGCCTCAGAGGGCCATAGTCTATCTCTGCAATACAAGGGGAGTCCACTCCGCCACCAATGCCATTGCCCACACCGCCGAGGCCTTCAACGCCAACACGTTGATTGGTGATGATGCTTACGACGGCGGCAACGGTGCAAATACTTTCAACGGAATGATGGACGAAGTGGCCGTTTTCAACACCGCGCTCACGCCAATCCAGGTGTTGAACCTCTATTCCAACGCCGTCGCGCTGGTGACGTGGACCAAGCCCAGCCCCATCATCTACGGCACGGCTCTCAGCTCCAACCAGTTGGACGCCACAGCCAGGGTGCCGGGCACCTTTGCCTACAATCCAACCAATGGCACCGTGCTCAATGCGGGGACCCATACACTTTCCGTCATCTTTACCCCGACCAACACGGTGGATTACAGCAGCGTGACCGACACGGTGAATCTGGTCGTTTCGCCCGCCCCTTTGATACTGACGGCCAACGATCAAACCAAGACTTATGGCCATACAGTGACATTTACGGGCACGGAGTTCACCACGGGCGGGTTGACGAACGAGGATACCGTGACCAGCGTGACCCTGACGAGTTCCGGCAGTGGGGCAACGGCGACGGTGGCGGGTTCGCCTTACAACATAGTGCCGAGCGCGGCTCAGGGAACTGGCTTGGCCAACTACACGCTTACCTATGCCAACGGCGCGCTGACGGTGAGCCCGGCGTCTTTGACCGTGACCGCCAGCAACCGCACCAAGACCTACGGGCAGTCAGTCACATTTGCCGGAACTGAATTCACCACCAGTGGACTGCTGAACAGCGACACGGTGAATGGTGTGACTTTAAACAGTTCCGGCGCGGCGGCAACGGCGACGGTGGTGGGTTCGCCATACACCATTGTTCCCAGTGCGTCCGTGGGCACGGGATTGAACAACTACACGATTGCCTATGCCAACGGCACGCTGACGGTCAACCCGGCGGCGCTGACCATCACGGCCAACAATCAAACCAAGACTTATGGCCAGACAGTGACATTCACGGGCACGGAGTTTACCACCGGCGGGTTGGTGAACGGCGATACCGTGACCAGCGTGACATTGACCAGTTCTGGTGCGGCGGCGACGGCAACGGTGGCAGGCTCGCCTTATGCCATTGTCCCCAGTGCGGCAGTCGGTACCGGCTTGACCAACTACACAGTCAATTTGGTCAACGGCACACTGATTGTGGGCCAGGTGACACCGGTCATTACGTGGACCAACGCCAGCCCCATCATTTACGGCGCGGCCCTCACCACCAACCAGTTGAACGCCACGGCGAACGTGGCCGGCAGCTTTGCCTACAATCCAACCAACGGCACCGTGCTCAACGCGGGCACCAATACGCTCTCCGTCATCTTTGTTCCGACCAACACGGTGGATTACAGCAGCGTGACCGACACGGTGAGTCTGGTCGTTTCGCCCGCCTCCTTGACCGTGACGGCGGCGGATACGAACCGGGTCTATGGCGCGGCCAACCCGGCATTCACTGCGGGCTATAGCGGCTTCGTCAATGGCGACACGCTGGCAGTCGTGAGTGGGATCCCAAGCTATACGACGCCTGCTACGGCAGCAAGCGTTGTGGGGACCTATCCGATCACGCCAGGGTCGGGGACCCTAAGTGCCACAAACTACACCTTTGGTCCTTTTGTCAGCGGGACGCTCAGCGTGCTCCCGGCCACACCCAGTGTCACCTGGACCAATCCGGTGGCCATCACCTACGGCACCGCCCTCAACTCCAACCAGTTGAACGCCACGGCGAACGTGCCCGGCAGCTTTGCCTACACCCCGACGAACGGCACCGTGCTCAACGCGGGCACCCATACGCTTTCGGTCGTCTTCACTCCAACCGACACGGCGGATTACAGCAGCGCAACTGACACGGTGAGTTTAAATGTGGAGAAGGCCGGCCAAACGATCACTTTCGCGCCGGTCACGAACGCCCTGGCGGGCGTTTCCTTCCCTCTCACCGCCACGGCGAGTTCGGGATTGAGCGTGAGTTTTGCTCTCTTGAGCGGTCCGGCGACTCTGTCTGGCAACGTTATCACGGCGATCAACGCAGGCACCGTTGTCATTCAAGCCTCCCAGGCTGGGAACACCAATTACAACGCGGCTCCCGTTGTCACGCAGTCGGTCAGCGTGACTACCGGGCCGGCGCCTTTTCTGCAAATCACCCTTCTATCGGACAGAATTACGGTTTCCTGGCCGGCGTCGGCCTACGGGTTCATCCTGCAAACGCGCAACAATCTGACGTCAAATCCGCCGTGGACCGCCATCACGAATGGCTTAGAGACCAACGGCGCGGTTATTTTCATCAGGATCAACGTCGATTCCCTCGCCGCCTTCTACCGGTTGGCATTTCCCGCGGGCCAATGAAGAATCCCCCGCAAATCTCGCGGGCCGCAGTGTCGTCGCACCAAGCGCCATGCTTGTGCCGTATTGACATCGTAAGTTCCATATCGAGCACGAATATAGTGGTCGTTCCGCACCGCTTCGGTGCGCACCCGCGGGCGCAGATGGGCTTGATACAGGGCTGTCGTTTCGATCATGCTTCGGAATTCACCGGAAACTCTTCACTCTGGCGACGCTGGATTAGGTAAAGCTTTGGCGACAACTGGTTTTGTCCTTGAGGAAATCAACCAGCCTCAGTTTGGCGGTGGTGAGAACGTCGGTGTTCAGGCCCGGCGCATGATCATGGGCACGAAATTGACGTTGGCCAGTGAAATGGTCCAAAGCCGGCATGACGGCGACGGTGGAGCAAACCCAGTCCGACCTGCTGAGGCTGGTCAACCTGGTCCAACAGGGCGAAGAAGTGGTCATCACCAGCCAGGGGCGGGCGGTGGCCAGGCTCAGCGCCTTCCCCCAGAGCGCGCCTTCGCCGAACCGGCAGGTCTGGCTGGCGCGGCTGCGGCAGTTGCGCTCACGCACTGCCACCGGTAAGACCTCGCCCACGACCGAACAAATCCTGGACGACCTCCGGTCCGAGCGCGGCTAAATGAGCTACTGGGACACGTCCACCCTCAGCAAACTCTACCTCCCGAAAGTGGACTCCCGTGTTTTCGCCCAGAAAGTCGCCGACGTCACGCCTGAGCTGGATAGGAACCATGCCGTAGGACAGGCGTCGCGCCTGTCTCCGACTTGGGAGGCTCTGGCCCGCTTCTCCCCGGTTCGGCGATGTCCACCAAACGGCCAACGAATCTCTGAAGATGGAGACAGGCGCGACGCCTGTCCTACCGGATTCGGCACTTCCACTGAGCCTCCTTACGTCGGCTACGAACACGGGGGAAGCCGACGCATGGCGGCTCATTGCTCCGCCGCCGCCTCTGCTGCCGGGGCTGCCGCTGCGCTGGTGGGTGACCGGCGCCTGCGCCCGCGCTACGACGACATCCACTGCCAGCCGCCACCGGCCGGGCCTTCCGAAATGCGTCACGGCTTGGGTCGCTGCATTGCGAAATGGGCGGCCGGTTACCGGATTGCTCGCGCGGGTCACCCCCGTCGGCGATGGCCGCCAGCCCAGGCCGGCGAGGGACGAACCCCCCGGGCTCGAGGGAACTCGTTGGCCTTCAAGGTCCCGCGAATGGACTTGCCACGGATTTCGACCGCGGCATAATCCGTCCCACTGTTGACGCACGGCAGCAATTGCGGGAGACTGGCTGGTAGGATACCCAAGTGGCCAACGGGGGCAGACTGTAAATCTGCTGGCTTACGCCTTCACTGGTTCGAATCCAGTTCCTACCACCACTTCTCGTTTCCCCAATGATCACAGTGGTTTCGTGAGTTTTAACCGCAAAGGAGGCGCTGACCCCCACTCCGTCCTGAACGCCAGGCACGTCTCTGGTTGGAGACATTTGTCCCATCGGCTATCCTACCGGCAGGGCGTGGTCCGATTCCCGGCCACGCCGGCGAAACAGCGAAAGGCTCGAACAATGAAACAGCGCAGGCTTGGAAAGAACGGTCCGATGGTTTCCACCATCGGCCTCGGGTGCATGGGCATGTCGGAGTTCTACGGGGCGCACGACGACCGGAAATCCATTGCCACCATCCACCGTGCCATGGACCTCGGGGTCACCCTCTTCGACACCGCCGACATGTATGGGTGCGGCGAGAACGAACGCCTGGTGGGACAGGCCCTCAAGGGCCGGCGCGACCAGGTGATCCTGGCCACCAAATTCGGCAACGTCCGCGATGCGGAGGGCAAGTTCCTCGGGGTGAACGGCCGGCCCGAGTATGTCCGCTCCTGCTGCGACGCGAGCCTGGAACGCCTGGGCGTTGACGTCATTGACCTTTACTACCAGCACCGGGTTGATCCGCAGGTCCCCATCGAAGACACGGTCGGCGCGATGAGCGAAATGGTCGGTGCCGGCAAGGTTCGTTATCTCGGCCTGTCCGAAGCGGCCCCAGCAACGATTCGCCGGGCAGTCGCCATCCACCCCATTGCCGCGCTGCAGACCGAATACTCGCTCTGGACCCGCGATGTGGAGGCGGAAATCCTGCCGACGTGCCGGGAGTTGGGGATTGGCTTTGTGCCCTACAGCCCGTTGGGCCGTGGATTCCTGACCGGCAAGTTCAAGCAGCCCGACGCTCTCCCCACAGACGATTGGCGCCGCAACATGCCGCGGTTCCAGGGCGAGAACCTTGAGCGGAACGTGGCGCTTGCCGAACAGGTCGAGCATCTTGCAGCCAAGAAGGGCTGTACGGCGGCGCAATTGGCGCTGGCTTGGGTGCTGGCGCAAGGCGAGGACATCGTGCCCATCCCCGGCACGAAACGGCGGGTGTATCTCGATGAAAACGTGGCGGCAGTGGCGCTGGAATTCACGGCCGCGGAACTGGCGGAGATTGCCGCTGCCTTGCCACCGGGTGCGGCCTCAGGCATGCGCTATCCCGAGTGGAGCATGAAGGCGGTGAATCGTTGAGGACGGACAAGCGGGAGGAGATCTCACGCTGAGGGTGATGACGCGGGCGAACCACTCTTTGAAGACGCCAGTATGAACCGCTTCCATGCAATCCTGCTGCTGATTTCAGCCGGCTTCTCCACGGTCGGATTTTCCCAAACCTACACAACACATTTTGAGGGGGCCGAGAATCCGCTCTCCGAACATGGACGCTGGGCCAATCACGGTGTGGATTGGACTCAAATCAGAAAGAAAGACGGTGTCGCCTCCGGCACTCAGGCCGGGACGAATACCGGCATCTATAAATTCGATGATTCCTACGCTCATCTCTCCGGGTTTCCGCCGGACCAGGAGGCTTGGGGGCAAGCGTACATTTCAAAACTCAATGCCCCGTGCATCCAGGAACTCGAGATTCTGCTGCGCTGGACCAGCTCGGCCCATCGCACCACCGGATACGAATGCTTTGCCAGGTGCGTTAACGACACTTCATCTTATGTGCAGGTGGTCAGATGGGATGGCCCGCTGGGGAAGTTCACGTACCTGGCGGATCATCGTGGCACTAACTATGGCTTGAAGAATGGAGACATGCTTAAAGCGTGCGTCGTCAGCAATGTCATCACGGTGTTCATCAACGGGGTGGAGAAGGCCCGCGTCACGGATAATACCTTTGCGAGTGGCGACCCTGGGATTGGGGAGTTCCTTGCTTGTGACGGCGCTCGGGGCGTTGGTTCCAACCCTGATTTCGGCTTCTCCAGTTTTACGGCCCGAGCCCTAGGCGGGACCAACGCCAGCACAACACAGAGCCCCCGACCGGTTCTTGAGGCAGAGCAGACCGACCGCTATGGCGGCATGAGGCGCGTGAACGGGGGCGCGACCGGGTCTTTCCATGTCCAGCGGTTGGACGGTTCTTGGTGGTTATTCACGCCCGAGGGCCACGGCCTCTTCACGCGTGCCGTCAGCAAGGTGGACGTGGCGGACTATGGCGGCAGCGGCGGCTTTCGATCCTATGACGCCGTTTATTTGCAGTCCGTGGCAGAGGAACGGTCGGCGAACCTGGCCGAAGCGGCGGCCGACACGGACCCGTGCGATGTCGTCCTCCCCGGCGCCGGCGTGACGCTGCGGGCGAAGGGTGACGCGATCTACCTGGGCTCCGCGCGGTTCCGGCCGAACTACACCTGCTTCTGGCTGGACCGGCCCAGTGTGGGGGGCCGCATGACGTGGTCCTACTCGACCGCGCATGGCTGGAAGCCGATCGGCCCCGCCGGCCAGCCGTGGAAGGGCGCCGCGCTGAACCCGGACGGCAGCTACAGCCTGGATGTTGGCAATTACATGGCGCCGGATGCCGACGGTTTCGGCAACTGGGATAACAAGAACGCGAATCGCCTTACGTGGTGGGACATGGCCGTCGGCTTTCCGGCCGACTTTGTTCCCGTGAGCCTGCCAGGCGACCCGACGCCCCGTTACTACCTCCGGGGGACGGTGACCGAGGACTTTGCGACGGCGCCGATCGTCAACCAGATTTACGAACGCGCCGAACTGGCGGAGGAGATCGCCCGCAAATGTGGGCCAGGCGACTGGGCGCTGAAGTGGGCAGGGGCCATCACCGAACGCCTGAAGAGCTGGGGCTTCAATGCCGCGGGCATGTACTCCGGTCGGTACGGAACAACCGCGCCGCGCTTGACGAACCGCCTGGCCATCGAGCCAACGTGGCAGCTCTCCGGCTGGGCGGTGGACCAGCGCCGCCCCTGGCAGGTGAAGAACATCTATGCGGGTGCGGTGTTTCCGCCCGGCAGCGGCAGGCAAATCTGGCAGGGCATCCAGGCAGACGTCTTCGATCCGGCATTCGAGCAGGCGTACCAGGCGCTGGTGAAGGAGCAGCCGTCGCCGCAGGACCCCTGGTCGTGGGCGTTGATCCCGGAGGAGGCCGACTACCTGTTTGGCATGGATAGCCGGACGCACGACCACCTGGGTTATGTGGTCCTCTCACAGAACCCGTGGCGCGGACGGGCTGCCGCCGCCGGCGTCGCCTACGCGGACCCGCGTTTCCACGCCAAATATGCTTTGCGCGATTTCCTGCGCGACCGCTACCGGGCGAAAGACGACCGGAGCGCCCGCTTCACCGAGCGCAGCGCGGTCCCGGCGTTCGCTTATGCGCGCGCCCCCGCCGGCGCGGAGCAGGAGGCATTGCAGGCCCTCAACGCCGCTTGGGGCACGCACTACACAACATGGGATACTTCCGCTGGCGACCTTCCCGATGGCACCAACGCCTATGGGACCGGCACCGGTTTCATGGATGAGAGTGGGAAGGGCATCCTGGCGTCCGACGTGCGCGGGGTCGGCTTCGACCAAGCGTTCACTGACCCGGCCCATCCTGCCATCCGCAAAGACCTGGACGATTTCCTCGGCGTGTTCGCCGCCCGCTATGGCTGGATCCTGGCTCAGGCCGTTAACCAGGTGGCGCACCCGCCGCTGCTGCTCCCGCTCTACGACGCCCCGGACCCGGTCTATCGGGCCATTGCTCCGTATGTTGACGCCTTCTGGGTCAATGTGCCGAAGCCGGAGGACGCCCTGCGCATCTACAACGCGAGCCACCGGCCGTTGGTCGTGGCCGACTACCTGACGGCCGATCCTGACTCGCAGCTCTTCTTCCGCGGGACCGTGGAGACGATCCGGTACGACGCTGCCCGCGAGGCGACGGTCCTCACTGCGCCGGACCTGCGCTACCCGTTCCGGATGGCGCGATTCGTCACGTTCCCCGAGGCCGGGGAACTCAACCGGACGGGCCAGTGTGACGGCAAGTGGGTTTATGCGTTCCCGCGGATCAAGAGCATTCATGGCCATTCCATCGAGGTGCCGGGCGACTTTACCGGGTGCGTCAGGCCGGGCCTGCACGTCGAGCGCTGGAAGGATGGCGGCTTCCTGCTCAAGACGCAGCCCGAGCGCGCGCGGGCGATGATCGCGCGATGGAATTCGTTGCTCGACCTGCGCGGGGACGACGGACTGCGCTTCGTCATCGGCTTCGAGCACTGGTGTCTCTACGACCCGTCGGTCAGCAACTGGTTCGACTTCGACAACTTCGGACTGGCGACCCTCAACGACAACGCTTACGACGGAACCGAGGCGCGACGGGCGCCAGGCAGGGACGCGCGCGGCTGCCCGATCGGCGGCGAGGAGAGCGACTACGGGGACCTGCTTGGGCCGGTCGGCGAGTATTTGCGCGGGGTGGATGCGCGGCTGGCAGGGCGATAGGAAGGTACCGGTCATCCTTCCAACCAGTCGTTCAGGTTCGCCTGCACAAAGTCGTCGTCGGCGAGCTGGGGATAAGCGGCGCCAACGCGGGTGAGGTCCGCGGCCTGGCCCGGAGAGAGCCGCTCGTGTGGATCGAGGCAAAGCGTGTTCGTCAGCAAGCCCTGGCGGCGCAAGACTTCGTGGATGCCCGCGATGCAACCCGCGAAGCCATGCGCCGCGTCGAAAACGGCGGCGTTGGCGTCGGTGAGCTGTTCCGCCAGCGTCAACAGTTCCGCGGGAATGAGCTTCGATCCGCGGAGTTGCTTGCATCGCTCCAACATTTTCACCGCGGCCCGCGTCCAGCAGGCCCACTGTCCCAGCAGTCCGCCCACGATCCGCACGCGCTGCTCGCCGCGCGTCGTCGGGACGACCCATTCGGTGAGCAGGTCGAGCAGGATGTGATCGTCGTTGCCCGTGTAGAGCGCAATGTCGCCGGCGCGTCCGGTTTCGGCCACGGCGCGCACCACGTCGAACGTCTGGTAGCGGTTGAACGGCGCGATCTTGATGGCGATCACGTTCGGGATTTCAACGAAGCGCCGCCAAAAGGTGAACGGCAGCCGTCGTCCGCCGGCGGCGGGTTGAAGATAAAAGCCGACCAGCGGAAGCTCGAGCGCCACCGTGCGGCAATGGGCGATCAGCTCACGCTCCGTGGCCTCGCGCAGCGCCCCGAGCGACAGCAGCCCGGCGTGGTAGCCAAGTTCGGAAGCGAGTTGTGCCTCGCGGACGGCCTGCGGGGTGCGACCGCAGAGGCCGGCGATGAGGACGGGCTCTGATTTAAATTCCGAATTCCGAATTCCGAATTCCGAATTGGGAAGAGTCTCCTTACGTCGGCTGCTACGGGCTGTCTCGGCGGCCAGTTCAAGCACAGGGCGCAGCAAGCCGTGTTTCGGTTCCCGGATGGCAAACTGCGTCGTGTGGACTCCGACCGCGAGCCCGCCCGCGCCCGCCGCGAGGTAATAGCGCGTCAGCGCCCGCTGACGGCGCTCGTCCAGTTTCCGGCGGCGCGTGAGGGCGAGCGGATGCGCGGGGATGACCAGTCCGTCGCGCAAGCGATCCAATACCCAGGCCGGCGGTTGTGGAAAGTTGTTCATGGATTCATCCTATAAAACGCAGTTCAACCGCAGATGGACGCAGAGGGACACAGATACAAGGCACTGGCACGAATCCATCGAATCACCGCTGAGATGAGCGGGCCACGCCGACCAAAATCTGTGTTTACCTGTGCGAATCTGTGGTTCATCGCCCTTCTGGCTGTTCCCAACAGCAGCATTTAGGTTCATTTCAAGCCTTGCGCATCACGTTTCACGGATCACGTTTTGTGAGCGGTTTCAGTATTTGCCATCCCGCTCCGCGAAATGGGTTGGCTTGTTCAATGACGCGCCGCCCCGCATCACCCAATGCGCCGTCCAACGCAGTGCGTCTTCCAGCGGAGTAGGCGGCGCGCCGAGCAGCTTGCAGGCTCGGGCAGGATTGTTGAGCAGGGCCAGGCCGGACTCAAGGCCGGTGAATTTCACCGATCTGCCCATCAGTTCCGCCAGCCGCGTCGCCACCGCGCGGACGGAGAGAACGTCCGGCCCGGTGAGGTTCAGCGCGAGCGGCGGACTCGCGGCCAGGCCGAGCGACCGCACAATGCAGTCGTTGGCGTCGCCCTGCCAGATGCAGTTGAAGTAACCGGTCGTCAGGTCCACCGCCGCGCCGGACCCGACGCTCTGCGCGAGATCGTGGAGCACGCCATAGCGGAGGTCGAAGGCGTAGTTGAGCCGCACCAGGACCATCGGCGTTCCGCGTTGGCGCGAATGGAACTCGAAGAGCCGTTCGCGCGCGACGGCGGCGTTGGCGTATTCGCCGAGCGGCGTCAACGGATCCGTCTCGGTCGCGCCGCCGCTGGCGATAGGAACCATCGGATACACGTTGCCGGTCGAGAGCGCGACGATCCGCGCCTCGGGGAAACGCCCGGCCACGTTGGTAGGGATGATCGTGTTCGCCGCCCAGGTGAGCGACGGATTCTGGCTGGTGCCAAACTTCACACCGACGAGGTAGAGGATATCGGCGGCTTCCGGCAACCCGGCCACGGCCTCGCGGTCGAACAAGTCGCAGGAAATGGTCTCGACGCCGCGCGCCTCCAGCCATTCGCGGGCGGCGGCCTTGCTGAAACGGCTGACGGCGATGACGCGGAGTTTGTGTCCCGCCGTCGCGGCGGCGCGGCACGCCAGCGCGGCCAGCGTGGGTCCCATTTTGCCGCCCGCACCAAGAATCAACAGCGGGCTGCGCACCTGGCGGATGAACTCCACCAACTGCGGGCGGGGGCGACTGAGGACGTCGTCGAGTTGCGCCTCGTCTTCGAAGACGTGTGGCAGCGAAAACAGCGATGCCGGTGTCGTCATGGCAGCGATTGGATTCTCAGGGTTCCGCCGGCCACACGGTAAATCTCCGCGGTGCGGACGAAAGCGCCGTTTTGAGAAGTCTGAATGGTGAGCGGACGCGGGGCCAGCATCCCGAGCGCGTCTGGCACGTCAAGCACGCGCAGCACGTTCAGGAAAATCGGCCCGTCGCGATGCGACGCCGGCGGGTCCACGGCCACGATCTCCGCCAGGCGGGGCTCAAACAGCGCCGCGTAAGCCGCGATCACACCGGCCTGTCCGCGCCCGGTCACGGTCCACCTGGCGCTCGACCGGCCGTGCAGCACGTGAGCCGCCACGGCGAGCACGTCATGCACCCGGTCACCATCGGCGGTGCGGCCCAGCAACGCGAGCGATCGCTGGATGGCGAACGGCGCCGGATCGGACCAGCGCGTCGGACCGGTGCCGCGCGGGGCGACCAGCAACACAGCGTCGTCGCCGGCCAACCGGGCCAGCCACTCCGGCTTGGTGTCCAGCGAATCGTCCGGGCCGAGCACGACGAGCCAGCGTTTGCCGTCCAACTGGCGGCGCGAGGCGGGGAAGTATTTCCAGTGCGTAGCGATGCCCGGCTCGGTGGTCAATGCGCCCGCTTGCGGTTTGCGGCCCAAGTTCAACGCGGTTTGCGGCTCGAACTTCCCGGGCAAGGGGCGGAACACGATGCGCCGCAGTTCGGCGAGCCGGTCTGTGCGCCACCCTTGAAATGCTGCTACCGTCGTGGGCAGCGCATTTGTGGCCATCGGCACGAACAACTCGTCAATCTTCGTGTTGAGTTCGTCGGCCGGCAGTTCGTTGGGAAACGCGCGGAGTTGCCGGCCCTCGAAAGCGGGCAGCTCCGGCTCGGTGACGGGCGCGTTGCTGCCTTGGAGATGCCAGTTGATCCAGCGATAGGCCATCAGCCGCAGCTCCGGGTTGTCGTTGTGGCCGCCCGGCGTGATGCCAATGTCGAAGAGCTGCTCGGTCCGGTTGGTGTAGAAACCGTAGAGCTGCTCCAGCCGCGCGCGGATGCGGTCGTTGCCGTTCATCGGGAAGAGCGAATCATGGCCGGAGTTCTCGAAGAGCAGCGGGCGGGGCGCAATCAGCGCGGCGATGTCTGTCCAGGGCCACTGAAACGTGTTGATGAGAAACATGCAGTCGCAGTGGCCGTTGACGGTTTTCCCGCCGACGTGATCTTCGAGATCGCCCAGGCCGCTGACGGGCACGGCAACCTTGACGCGTTCGTCGGCCGCCGCGATCCAGAACGACGCCGCGCCGCCGCCCGATCGGCCGGTGACGGCGAGACGGTCCGGGTCCACTTCGGGCCGGCTCTGGAGATAGTCGAGCGCGCGGATGCCGTTCCAACCTTCGACCGCGGCGGGTGTGTAGCCGCGCGCCTGCCACCACCAACGGTTGTACCGGTAGGTGCCGTGGTGGATGGCGGCGATCTCGCCGAGCTGGAGCGAGTCAATCACGAGGCAGACGTAGCCGTGCGTGGCGAACCACATTCCGTGATGCTGGTACGCGGTCTTGTTGCCGTCACGCCCGCGGTCCGCGTGGCCGCACACGTAAAGCACGGCGGGCAGCTTCGCGCCCGGTTGGGCGTCTTTCGGCAGGTAGAGATTGCCCGTGACATAAAGGTGGGGGCGGCTCTGGAAGTGCAGTTTCTCGACCCGGAATCCTTCGTCGCGGGCGATCGTGCCGGTGACCTGCGCGTTGAGCGGCGTGCGTTCGGGCAACGGCCAGAGGCCGAGCATCTCGAGGTATTCCCGGCGCAACTCGGGTCGCCGCGCCTCCCACTGCTGGCGGTTGGTGATGCCGGCGAGGAACTGGGCGTCCAGCCGCACCGCCTCGTCGCGGAGGAAGGCCTCGATCATCGCCTGCCCTCCGGCGTTGGTGGCGCCGACCGGCCCGGCGGCCAGGGAGGAACAAATAGGCGCGAGGCACAACAACCAGCACAAAGGCGCAAGGTGACGGGGTGGTTTCATGGCTCAATAATCAGATGGGTTAACGGATCGAAAAAGTGCGCGGAAGTCCTTCATCCCACCTCCGGTCCCGCCAGGGCGAATTGTTGCTGCGGGCGGCCCGACGCCGTGTTCTCGCCGAGCACCATGCGCGTCAAGTTGCGTTGTTGCGTGAAGCCATGCTGACGTGCCCAAGCCACCGCCGCGGTGTTGGCGTCGGGGATGTCCCAAAAGACTTTCTCGCCGCCGCTGGTGGCCAGCAGGGCTTGGACCAGTTGCAGGCCAGCCGCGTCCGACGTCGCCACCACGGGACCCAAGTAGGCCGCCCGCGCGCCGGGCCGGATGAAACCATAGCCCGCGAGGCGGCCAAGCGCCGTTTCCAACACGAGTGCGAACCGGCTCTGCCGGGCCAAAGCCTCCGCCAGCCGGTCGCGCGCGACCCCGAACGCCGCGACGTCGAGCGGGGCGGTGAGCTCGGCGTCCGCCGCCTGCCACGGACGAAGACGCGCCTTGGTCGGTTTCGTGACGTGCAGCCCGGCGTGTTCCCAGCGGGCCAGCGTCCATTCGCTTTTGAAGCCAAGGCCGTCATAGACCGGCTTGCCCGCTGGCGTCGCGTCGAGCTTGAGGCAGCGCACGCCGCGCTCGTGCAACCAGGCGATGCCGTGGTTGAGCAAGGCTTGCCCGATGCCGCGCCGACGGTATTCGGGATGCACGAGGACCATGCCGATCCAGGCCACCGCTGATGCGTAGCGCAAGGTCGTAGCCGTGCCGACCGGGACGCCGTCCCATTCGGCGAGGAAACAGCCGGCGGGTTCCATCGTCAGAAAACGCTGCCAGTCGTCGCGGGTCTGGTTCCAGCCCACGAGCGCGCGCAGCGCATCCGCGAACGGCAGATCGTCGGCGCGCAGGGCGCGCAGATGGAGAGGCTGGCTCACGGCTTCACCTTCCGGCTCCAGACCAGCTTTCCGCCCACGTAAGTCCGCAACACTTGTGTGCCCGCGATCTTCTCTTCGGGGCAGGTCAACAAGTCGGTGTCGAGCACCACGAGGTCGGCCAGTTTGCCGGGTTCGAGCGAGCCGAGTTGGTCCTCGCGGCCCAGGATGCGGGCGTTATTGATCGTGTAGAACTGCAAGGCTTGCTCGCGCGTGAGCGCCTCTTCGGGATGCAACCGGCCGGCGTAGCCCTTCGCTTTCCGCGTCACCGCCGTGGCCATGCCCAGAAACGGGTTGTAAGGATTGTTCGACCGCAGCGAGCCGATTTTCTGCATGTGGTCCGAGCCGCCGCCCGCCACCACGCCGGCCTCGAACAGGCTCCGCAACGGCTGGAAATACCGCAGCCGCTCGTAGCCGAAATGCTGCACCAGCGTGCGCGTGTCGAGATAGAGCCAGGCGGGTTGCATGTCCAGCATCACGCCGAGGCGCGCGGCCTGGTCCACGGCTTCACGGCTCATGAAGTTGGAGTGGCTGATGCAGGCGCGCGTCGGGCGCACCGGGAGATCCTGGTTCACCTCGGCGTAGGCGGCCAGCAACTCATGCACCGCGCCGTCGCCCACGCTGTGCGCGGTGAACTGCAGGCCACTCTCGACCGCCGCGCGCACCATCGCCACCAGGCGCTCGTGCGGAATGAACAGCACGCCGCGATAATTCGGATCGCGGATCGCGTAGATCTTGCTCACGCCCCACGGCTGGCGCATGTAGGCGCTGCCGGTCAACATGCCGCCGTCGAGGTACGTCTTGATGCCGATGATGCGCAGCCAGTCGTCGCGTTCCTTGAACAACGGGTCCTGCGCGATCCGGCGGATGTTCGCCTGGACTTCGTCGAGCGGGCCCAGCGATTCCACGTGCTGCGACACACTCACGCGCAACGTCAGCCGGCCCCGCCGGCGCAGTTCGCGATACAGCGCGATTTCCTCCGGCATGGCGTCGCGATCGCACACGCCGGTGAGGCCGACGGAATTGTAGTCCGCGAACAGTTCCGTCAGGCGCCGCAGCCTGGCCTCGGGAGCGGCGGGCGGGGCCGGGTCCTTGAGGCTCAAGAAGTGCCAGCCGTTGCGGACGATGCCCGTCGGTTCGCCCGTGGCCGGGTCCAACTCGGCGAACCCGCCGCTGCCATCGGTGACTTTGAAATTGCGGTCAATGCCGGCCAGTCGGAGCGCGAGGGTGTTGAGCGCCACATCGGGGCCGGTGCGGAACATCACAGGATGTTTCGGCGCGACGCCGTCCAGTTCGGCGCGCGTCGGATAACGCTGTTCTTCGAGCCGGGTGATGAAAACCTGCTGCACGACGATCCACTCGCCTTCCTTGACGACACGGGTGCGCGCCCGGACGTAATCGAGCACGTCCCGAATGCGCTCCATCGTGGGGATCGGGTGGTCGAACTCCGTCATGGCCGCCCCGGTGGGATGGGCGTGGGAATCAATCAGGCCGGGGATGAGCATCCGGCCATGCAAATCCACCAATTCAGTCCGTGGGCCGCGCCCTTTGAGCACGTCCGCCGTCTTGCCCAGATGGACGATCCGTCCGTCTTGGACCGCGATGGCTTCGTGGATCGAAAACGCGGCGTCCACGGAAACCACCTTGCCGTTGTAGAGAATGAGATCGGGTGCAGCCCGGCAGGGGAAGACCGGCAGCATGGTCAAAAGAAGGAAAAAAACCGGCCAGCGAAAGGGGTTGCTCCAAAAATCGGCGCGACGCGGCCGGGGAACCGTCTCCCCCTCGCGCGCCACCGGTGGAATGGCGTCGAATGATTTCACAGCGGTTGTGCGCGGATCATGCAGCTTCGGCTTTTTTTTGCGAGCTTTGAAATGGACTTCGGCCGGCCGCTTCGTGAAGCCACCAGGGACGGCTCGAGGGATGCTGGACGTCCGACGTTGCCTGCGGCGGCGGCGCGGGCTGAATCGCGCGCCATTCTGATTGCACGAGACCACCGGGCGACGTAGAAAGGCCATCGAGATGCCCAAAATGGAAAGAAAAACAGCCATGTTGAACCGTCGCACTTTCTTGAGTCGAACCCTGCAGGGCGCCGCCGTCGTGGCGGGGACCGCGTTTATTGCGCCGGGCCGGGTCCTGGGCGCCAACGAGCGGATTCGCCTCGGGTTGATCGGCGCGGGCAGCCGCGGCGAGGAGATTTTCCGGGCGGCCCTGCGCTGCCCCAATGTGGAAGGAGCCGCCGTGGCCGATGTTTACACGCGCCGCCTGGAGGCCGTGAAAGCCCTCGTTCCCGGCATCAAGGCATACCAGGATTTCCGACGGATGCTGGACGACCCCAGCATTGACGCCGTCCTGATCGCCACCCCGCAGCACCAGCACGCCCTGAATTTCGTCCCGGCGATCCAGGCGCGCAAAGACGTGTACCAGGAGAAAACCATGGCGTTCAATCCGGCCCACGCCAAGCGCATGCGCAAGGCCTTTCAAGGTTCGGGCCGGGTGGTCCAGATCGGCATGCAGATGAACAGCGGCCCGGGCCTCCGGCAGGTTGCCGAGTGGACGACACCGGAGCGCATGGGCACGATCACCGCGCTCCAGACCTTCCATTTCCGCAACGCGCCCTACGGCGGGTGGTTGCGCGAAATCCCCGCCGACTGCGACGCGCAGCACATTGACTGGCCCGCGTTTGAAGGCGAAGCCGCGCGGCACCCCTTCGATCCGCAGCGCTACATGAACTGGCGGTTTTATTGGGATTACTCCGGCGGCAACGTGTTCGAGAACATGGTCCATCAGGTCGGCTTCTGGCACGCCGCGCTGCGCCTGACCATTCCCGAAACGGTCACGATGACCGGCGCCAATTATCTGTCCCCCAAGATGCAGGTGCCGGACGTGATGAATGTGGTCATGCAACACCGGGAAAAACTGCTCTTCACCTGGAGTTCGCTCTTTTCCAACAGCTACTACGGAGAAGGCGGCGATTACCTGTTCGGCACCAAGGGCACGCTCACCCACAATTCCGCGGACAAGGTTCTCTACCTGCCCCAAGGCCAGAAGACGGACGCCGGGGCCGGAACACCGGGCCGGGCCTTGGAAGACGCGGGCTACTTCGATTCGACGGCCGCGCACATGCAGAACTTCTTCGATTGTGTGCGCAGCCGCAAGGAACCCGCCTGCCCCTTCGAACTCGGCTTCCGCACCGCGGTGGCGTGCCAGATGGCGATCGCCTCCTATCGGCGGCAGCGGACGGTGCGTTGGGACACACAGAAAGAGGACATCGTATGACCCAGAAACCCGCCCGACCTCAGGCCCCGGCCGCCCGGACGCTCCACCTCCTGGTCTGTGCCGGTGGCCTGCTCCTGACCGCGGGTCTGTCGTTCGCGCAAGACGATCCGCTCCGTGCCGGCACCGCTCGCATCGAGATCACGCCCACGATGCCGGTCAAGCTGGCGGGCTACGAAAGCCGCAAGGAGCTGTCGCGGGGCGTCCATGATCCCCTCTCCGCCCGCGCAATGGCGTTCAGCCAGGGCGGCCACCGGCTGGTGCTGGTTTCGATTGATAATCTCGGCTTTTACAACAGGACGGCCGACCCGCTCCGGCAGGCGATTCTGGACGCGTGCCAACTGCAGCCCTCGGAACTCTTTCTGTGTGCCATTCACACCCATAGCGCGCCGGCGCTGACGTTGAGCACCGAAACCGGGCACACCAACAACGTGGAATATACAAAATGGCTCCGGGGAAAACTGGTTGAGGTCGTGCGTTTGGCGCTGGAACAACTGGCCCCCGTGCAAGTGGGCGTGGGCAGCGGCTCTTCGCCCGTGGGCGCGAACCGGCGCGAAGTGGTCCGGGACGAGGCCGGCAAAACGAAAATCGTGCTCGGCCGTAATCCATCCCTGCTGACGGACCGCGAGGTGCAAGTGCTGAAGATCATGCGCACCGACCGCGATGAACCGGCGGGCGTGCTCTTCGCCTACGCCACGCACAGCACCTCGCTGGGGCCGCGGAACTACTTGATCAGCGGCGACGTTCACGGCCTCGCGGAGCAGTTTCTCGAAAAGTATCTCGGCGCAGGGTTGGTCACGCCTGGATTTGCCGGCGCATCCGGAAACGTTGATCCTTGGTTCCGTATCTTGCCCGGTTTCAACACGACCAACGGCTGGATTCCGGAGCCCGTCCTGCTGGGCACGATGCTCGGCGAGGAGGTGGCGCAGGTGCAAAGCGGAATTGGGAAGGGGTCCACCAATGGCCCAATCCGAACCGCGATCCAGACCCTCGAATTGCCGGGGAAGACAAACCGTGACGCGAAGGCCGGCGCGGCCGAATCGCCCGTGGCCTTCGTGATGACGGTCGGGCGGGTGGGGGATATTGCCTTCGTGGGTCTCGGCGGCGAGGTCTTCAACGAGATCGGACTTGCCATCAAGCGGGCCTCGCCCTTCCCGCACACGTTTGTCTTCACCCATTGCAACGGCGCGGCGGGCTACCTGCCGACGAGTCCGAGCTACCCCGAAGGCGGCTACGAGGTGGAAAGCAGTCCGTTCGCTGCGGGTGCGGACCTCCGATTGGCGGAAGAAGCCAGGCGGATGCTGACCGAACTGCGCTAGGCGGGCGCTGGCGGGCCGCGACTCCCTCCCACTCCGCCTTGGGGGCCAGGGTGAGGTGTCTGTCATTCCGCAATCGGCAATCCGCAATCCGCACTCGGCAGGTGGCTCGCGGATTGCCGGGCCGCGAGAGGCATCCTGACGGGATGCGAGAATCCAGCCAGGGGTTGAGCGAAGCGATACCCCTGGACCACCAGCCAAAACGATTCGCACCCTGAAAGCGGTGCAAGAAATGCGAGCCGCGTGACACGCAAACGACTCTCGCACGCCCTTCAGGGTGCAGGACGAATGGGAACGAACATCCTGGGGTATCGTCGCGGTGCTCCTCAACCCCAGGCTGCAATCTGAAACGCCTTCAGCGTTCTCGTTGTAAGCCAGCTCCAAGGTGGCTCGTGGACCGCCGGGCCGCGAGAAGCATCCTGAAGGGATGCCAGAACCCAGCCAGGGGTTGAGCATGGCGATACCCCTGGACAACGAACCGCAGGGCATTCGCACCCTGAAAGCGGTGCCAGAAACGTATGCCGCGTGACACCCAAACGACTCTCACACGCCCTTCAGGGTGCAGGACGAATGGGAACGGACATCCTGGGGTATCGTTGCGTTGCTCCTCAACCCCAGGCTGCAATCTGGGGCGCCTTCAGCGTTCTTGTTGTGTGCCAGCTCCCAGGTGGCTCGTGGACCGCCGGGCCGGGACACGTTCCGGCCGGATTTCCGGTCTTGCTTTCAGGAACATTCTTGGTACGCTCCCGGTTGTTCGCCCGGTAGCCCCCACGTTGGAGGCATTGAACACCCGGGACTATGAAACGCGAACTGACTGCGGGTAGAGCTGGCTCCGAGACCGAACGGAGCCACCGTGAGGCGTTCCCTGCGCATTGCCCGCCTGCCAGGCACCGAAATAGACCAAACCTTGTCCGGCTAGGCCAAACAGCCGTTTGGCCTAATACCTGTTAGGCGGAAATAGCGCGATGCCAGTCCAAGACCCAATTCGCAAGTTCACGCGAGGCAGCGCCAAAGTGAAGCTGCCGGGCGGGATTGTCGGCAAAACTTGCTATCTTCTTATGGCCATTGCTGGCGCGCTGGCGGCAATAGTTGCGGCTGTTCGTACCGAGAGCATCGGTTTCGCTGCGATTGGGGCGCTTACGCTTATCGTGTTGCCGACTGTATGGAGACTCATTGGTTTTGCTGACAAGCATCCCGACGCAGCTATCCTTGAAGGCGGCGAATGGGTGGCATACCAGATACAGCTTGCTCAGAAAGGCATTGGCGTTTTGCCGGACGCGCCACCAGAGGCAGCAGTGCCAGAGCCGGATCATCTTGACGCGCTCGAAATTGAGGCCATTCAGACACCAGACCAATTGCCGTTGGAAGCGCCAAAACAGAAACTTACAGAATAACATGGCCCAGTTATACAACGTATTCATACGGCAGAGAGACGGAGTGACGCGCGAGCAGATCGAGGAGCAACTCAATCTCGCTGCTGACTGGTTCCGTTATGCGGATGGTTGCTACTTGGTGTATTCTTCCAAGAACATCTCGACGTGGTATCAGAGGCTTAAGCCGTTCGTGAATCCCGGAGGCAACGTCCTCATTCTTGATGTTGATGCTCACGAGTACAACGGATGGATGCCGAAGACTCTTTGGCCGTGGCTTGCAGCCAAGAAACAGAAGATGTATGACGACACATGAAGGGGTCGCCCATTAGCGTGAGCGGTCAAGTGCGAAAAAGCGAGGCGGTCAGACAGCCTCTTTATTAGAAGCTGTTTTTGTCTCCGGCCGGGGCGGGTGGCGTCCAAGGTGCGATTCGTTCCTGTCATTTCGGTCGTTGTTCCGGATGCGTGGCTCCCCAAGCGAGAGGCGATCCGTTCACCCATTAGCGTGAGCGGTTCTTATAATTGACAATGCGAGGCGCCGTCATGCGGTGGCCCCGGCAGATCTCAGTCCCCACCATTGACACCGTTGAGAGATCCGGAAGCCTGCTGCTGGGCCTGGCAAAGTCCGGATCCAATCCCAACCCCGCTTCCAACCCTTCGTTCGGCCGCCCGCCGGCAGGGCACGCGCCCGCCCGGCTGAGTTGGCAATCGAATCATGCAAAGCCGGGCGGTCACACTCCCTGCAACTTCGGCGGTCGGGCTGCCACTCCGCGGCTGGCCCGCCACGATCACCCGCTGGTCCGGCGAAGCGCCCCGCCCCTGGACCGGCCACCGCAACAAGGCCCGTTCTGGCGCCCCCGCCTCCGCTTTATCAAACGGCCGATAAGCTTGGCCGAGAGAGGCGGAGGGACGGGATCGGCGGGGGTGGCTTTCATGGCATCACCTGCGGAATAAGATGCGCATACGCCATCGCGATCAGCCCGACGATGGCGGTCAGCAGCAGACTATGACGAAGCGTCCAGCGGAAGAGTCTGCTTTCGTCGGATTGCGGCATGCCGGTGGCCGCGAGGACCACGGCAATGCTTTGCAGCGAAATCATCTTGCCCATCACGCCGGCGGCGGCGTTAGTGGCGGCGGTTAAGAGCGGGTCCAAGCCGAGCGTCTCGGCGGTGATTACTTGCAGGTTGCCGAACAACGCGTTCGACGACGTGTCGCTGCCGGTCACGAACACGCCGAGCCAGCCGAGAAACGCACTGAAGAACGGGAAACCCCAGCCCGTCGCGGCCAACGCGAGCCCGAGCGTGGCGATCAAACCGGTGTAGTTCATCAGAAACGCAAACCCCAGCACCGAACTGATGGTGAGCGCGGGCAGGGCGAGTTGCCGGATCGTGGTGCGCAACACCCGCGCCTGGGCTCGCACTCCCAGCCCCACCACAAACCCGCCGAGGACTGCGGCCAACCAGCACGCCGTGCCGGCCGCCGACAGCCAGTTCAACTTAAACTCTGCCGGCAAGGGCGCGGCGGTCTTGACCACCGGCGGCATGCACACCCGGTTGTGCAACCACGGAACATCGCACTGCACCGTCTTGCTTTCCAGCCGCGCCTTGACCGGCCCGATGCCCCACAACAACACAAACACCACCAACAACAGGTACGGCGCCCAAGCCCGAAGCATCACGGCGCCGCGCGGCGGCCCGGGCGCGGCTTGATCGGCCGGCCGTTGTTGCTCCGCGTCGCGCGGTTGCCAGAACTGCAACAACACGACCAGCGCCAACAGCGCCGCCAGCGCCGCGAGAATGTCGGTGAGGAATGGCCCGATGAAGTTCGCCACGACAAACTGCACCCCGGCAAACGCCACGCTGATCACCGCAATCGCCGGCATGATCGGCCACGTCTTGCGCCAGCCGGCAAACACCACGACCAAATAACACGGGATGATCAACGAGAGAATCGGCGAGATGCGGCCGATGCTGGCGCTGAGTTTGTCGAGCGGCAACTTGGTCAAGCCGGCCAGCGTGATGATCGGAATGCCGATCGATCCAAACGCCACCGGCGCCGTATTGGCCAGCAGACACAAACTCGACGCCTGAAACCGGTTGATTCCCAACCCGGCCAGCATCGCGCCTGTAATGGCGACCGGCGCGCCAAAGCCGGCCGCGCCTTCCAGAAAGGCGCCGAACGCGAACGCGATCAGCAGCACTTGCAGGCGGGGGTCCCGGGTCAGGTTCGCAATGGAATCCTTGATGATCTCGAACTGTCCGCTTTCCAGCGTGATGCGGTACAAGAAGATCGCGGGAAACACAATCCAGCACACGGGAAACAGTCCAAACGCCGCCCCGTAAAAAAACGACGACACGAGGATCGTTCCGGGCGCTCCAAATGCGAACCGCGCGACCAGCCCCGCCGTCAGCAGCGCCGCCAACACCGCCTTCCACGCCGCCAGCCGGCGGACGCCGATCAAGAAGAACAACAGCCCGATCGGGGCCGCCGCCACCGTTGCGGAGGCCCACAGGTTCCCGCCGACCGCGTGGTATTGCTGTTGCCACATACGTAGTCGAGCCGGGCGACAGTTAACAACAACCCCGCCGGGTGTCCAGCTTGACCGATTACGGTCGGGCCGGAGTGGTTTGACGCCGTCGGCATGGCGAGGAAGTTGAAAGTGTAATATCCCGGCGCGATTCATCACGTGAGGAATCGCGGTGACCGGCAGGAGGAAACCTGCCGGGATGAAATAGATCGCCCGCGGTTTCTTGGCCCGTGCCGGGCTGGAGCGCTCATTCCCACCTGGCCCACCGTCTGTCCAAGTTTAGGCAACCAAGTGTCGGCTTGACGCGCCACTCCCTGCGCGACAGGCTGCCCGGAACAACCAGCACCGAAAACAAATGCTCTTGACCCGCCCGAGCGTCAAAAGAGCGATCCTCCGTCAGCTCTTGGGACGGGGGAGAGCCATCCCTGTGCTTCCGCCAACACGAGAACAGCCAGCCCGTCGCCTCACGCTCTTCGACGAGCCCCCATCGTTTTCTCTTCTCGCTGCTCCGCGGGACGTGACGATCTTCCTGGCCGCCATAGCGAGCGCTTATGTCTGCCAAGCAGCCGAGTCACGACCGGTTGACACGACGGTTCGCATCAGCAGCACGCCGGCCGGTGCGTTCGTCCTGGTTTCTTCGGGAGAAACGTTTCGGGAAGATGCGGCTTTGGCACTGGGGAAAACCCCGCTCATGCGCCGGATGCGGCTCGCGGCGAACGGGAGCCCGGTGCGCATCACCAAAGCCGGCTACCAGGTTTGGGAAGGCAAACTTTCTCCCGGAGCATCCGACATTAAGGCGGAGTTGGTTCCGCTGACCGACGCGCAGAAGCAGGAACTCGGCTGGTTCGGATCGCCGCCGTGCCGGCGACTGACCGTGGTGCCCGTGCGGTTGGGAATCCAGAAGCTCGGTTCAAAGGCGGATGGATTTGAAACAACCTCGGACGCCGTGAGCTTGACCAACCGCTTCCTCACCGCCTTTGAAGCCATGCTCAAACAACGGTTCGGCTCGCGGGCTGAACTGGCCACGCCCACCAACTTGGTGACCGACGCCTTCTGGAGGCAACTGGCCAATCAGATGAAGGGAATCAACGTCGCCACGGTTGGCTTTACGCCGACGCCCCGACGCCCGAGTTTTACGACCGGCGAGAACGCCAGTTTGGCAGCGCTGGATGGAGCGGTGTTATTGGTGCGGGCGGAAGCACATTACCTTGGCAAAGGCGTCATATTCGCGCGCGCGGCCGTGCCGCTGCTTTTGTCCGCCGGGTCCGCCGCCGGTGGCTACCCGGCGGCGCAGTCAACCGGGGCCTCATTTTACACCTACAGCATTTACGGTGGGCTTCCCAGCAGCGAGGACATCCTGGTGCAACGGTTCCTGCTGAATTCGAGCACCCGCGAACTGATGTGGTACGGCAGGCGTTCATGCCCGAGTTTTTCAAACACAAACAAGTCACCGAGAACACCGCCATTCGCCCGGCCGAAGAAGTGCCGGCAGCGTTCCTGGAAAAGCAATGACGATTTCGACAAATAGCTTACTACCTTTCGCCACGATCCCGTGAGTAAACGTAGAGACAACACCGACCCATGCTATGAAAACTCTGAAGCCCAAAGACATCTGGCGCGCCGTCAGGTCTGACGACACCGGCTGGACTTCCAACGGAATTTGCAATCTATTGTCCACAAGGCAATTTCGCCGAACTCTGTTTGCTGTTTTGATCCTCCTGCTCGTGGCTGGTCGAGCTTTTGCCCAGGGGATCTCTCTGGGCGATGCGTTGAATGCGCCGCAGCTTGTGTGGACAACCAGCGGCGACTTTCCATGGTTCGTGACCACCAATATCACGCATGATGGTGTGGCTGCCGGAGGCACCGGCGGCCTTCGTGGCGGGATTGCGTCCACCAACACGACCACCGTTGCGGGTCCTGGACTGCTGAGCTTCTACTGGGAGATTGATGCGTCGGCCAGCTCCAACCCCAATTCCGCCCCCGGTTACTTTTCGCTTCAGGTTGACGGAGGATCTGCAGCCTTGATCGGCGGCACACAAGCTTGGCAGCCAGCGTATGTGCCATTGGCTGACGGAAACCATCGTTTAGCCTGGATTCTCAATGCAGCTTACCATGTTCAAGTCTTTCCGGGTTTCATCAATTACATCTACGATGGTGGACATGCGTACCTGGACCAAGTCACGGTAACCCCCCCTGCGCCGGTTATCGTCGTGCAGCCCACGAACCAGACCGTCATCGCGGGGAACACGGCATTGGTCAGTGTGCAAGCCGCTGGCGTGCCGCCCTTGAGTTACCAGTGGCGGTTCAACGACAGCCCGCTCGAAGGAGCCACGAACGCAACGCTGGTATTGAGCAGTGTAACAACCAACCAGGCCGGGCTATACTCCGTTGCGGTCACGAACGACTACGGCGGCGTGGTGAGCTCCAATGCCCTGATGATGGTGCTTGAGGTGCCTCCCGCCATTGCCTTGCAGCCAGCGGACCAGACGGTTTGGCCGGGGGACACGACAACGTTCAGTGTGAAAGCCACCGGCTCGCCTCCGTTCTGCTACCAATGGCAGTTCAAGGACAACCCGCTGGATGGAGCCACGAACGCAACGCTGGTGCTCAGCAATGTGACGACCAACCAAGCCGGGCCTTACTCGGTGGTGGTCACCAATCTCTTCGGCAGCGTGACCAGTTCCAATGCGGTGTTGACCGTCAGAATTCCCTACACCTTCACCACCCTGGCCGGACTGGCGGGCAGTCAGGGCAGCGCGGACGGGACAGGAAGCGCCGCGCGGTTTTATTACCCCTGGGGGGTGGCGGTCGATAGCGCCGGCAACGTCTATGTGGCGGACACACTTAATAACACGATTCGGAAGGTGACACCGGGCGGTGTGGTGACAACGCTGGCCGGACTGGCGGGCAACGCGGGCAGTGCGGACAGGACCGGGAGCGCCGCGCGCTTCAGCGGGCCAGACGGCGTGGCGGTGGACAGCGCGGGCAACGTCTATGTGGCGGACACAGCTAATAACACGATTCGGAAGGTGACACCGGGCGGAGTGGTGACGACGCTGGCGGGACTGGCGGGCAACCCGGGCAGTGCGGACGGGACCGGGAGCGCCGCGCGGTTTAATTTTCCCGTCGGGGTGGCGGTCGATAGCACTGGCAACGTTTATGTGGCTGACAGAGATAATGACACGATTCGGAAGGTGACACCGGGCGGAGTGGTGACGACGCCGCCCTGGATGGACCTTTTCAGCCCCTGCGGGGTGGCGGTCGATAGCGCCGGCAACGAATATGTGGCGGACGCAGGTCATCACACGATTCGGAAGGTGACACCGGGCGGAGTGGTGACGACGCTAGCCGGACTGAATCAATATGATGTCTTCGGAAATCCAGTGGGCGGCAGCGCGGACGGGACAGGGAGCGCCGCGCGGTTTGGTCTCCCCTTCGGGGTGGCGGTCGATAGCGCTGGCAACGTCTATGTGGCGGACCTAGGCAATCAGACGATTCGGAAGGTGACACCGGGCGGAGTGGTGACGACGCTGGCGGGACTGGCGGGTACGTTTACCTATGGCAGCGTGGACGGGACGGGGAGCACCGTGCGGTTTTATGGGCCCGTCGGGGTGGCGGTCGATAGCGCTGGCAACGTCTATGTGGCGGACACATATAATAACACGATTCGAAGGGGATTCGCGGCAAATGGAGGCACAGTGATTGCCACTTCCAGACCGTACTTTGGCTTTAACAGCGGACAGTTCGGCTTCAACCTCGCGGGACCGGCGGGCCGGGTGGTCGTGATTGACGTTTCCACCGATCTGACGACCTGGCTTCCCATCTGGACCAACACCATTGGCGCCGGCGCGCTTCCGTTCAGCGACCCGCAGAGCAATGCCTATCCCAACCGCTTTTACCGGGCCGTATCCCCGTAACAGGCAACCCTGGCCGGTTTGCGGATGGCTGGTGGGCCCAGCAGGATTTGAACCTGCGACCAAGCGATTATGAGTCGCCTGCTCTAACCACTGAGCTATGGGCCCATACAACTTGCAATGAACGATTTATAGACGCACAAGAAACGCGGGTTTGACATTCTGATACGGCAATCTGCATACTCTACACGTGCCAGAAATCAACGACCGCAACAGGACGGCAAGGCCCTCGGCAGAAAACCCCCGTTGCCAATCTGTTGCGCTACAGAACATCCGGCCCCTACTTTGCCAGATTACATGTCGGCGGCAAACTCTTTCGGGAGCGCCTGAAGACCGGTGTCTTCACGGTGGCCAAGCTGCGCCTGGCGGATTTCACCAAGGAAAAGCGCTCGGAGTTTGGCGTCGAGACGCTGGTGGACGCAGGAATTGCGCCCTGCCTCCGCCAGCCTTCGTGCCGTCTATCGGTTGACGTATCATCGCCCCATGTCACTCGCGACCGCAACCGAGCCTGGTGAATCGGAATCGTTCCCTGCCGCCCGACCCGGCCGACTGATGTCGCTCGATGCCTTGCGCGGCTTCGACATGTTCTGGATCGTCGGGGGAGGCGCCATCTTGACCGGACTGGCCAAGGCGCTGGGCGGCCCCCTGGAGGCCTTGAGACCGCAGTTCGAGCACGTGCGTTGGGAAGGATTGCACTTCTGGGACCTGATCTGGCCGCTGTTCATGTTCATCGTGGGCGTCTCGATCCCGCTCTCGATCGAGAAACGCAAAGCGGCAGGAGCGGCGAAACGCAGCCTCTACCTGCACGCGGTGCGCCGGGCGGTCATCCTCTTTGTCCTCGGGATGGTGCTGCAGGGACGACTCCTTGAGTGGAATCTCACCGCACTGCGTCCTTGTTACAGCGTGCTCCACGGGATTGCCGCGGGTTACCTGATTGCGGTCGCCGTGGCCATCGAACTGCGACCGCGGATGCAGGGTGCCGTCATCGCCGCTTTTCTGCTCTTGTATTGGGTGCTGCTCAAGCTGGTCCCCGTGCCGGGTTTTGGCGCGGGCGTGCTGACTCCCGAGGGTAACGTGGCCACCTGGGTGGACCGCGTGCTGCTGGGCCGGTTTCATTACGGCGAGAATACGTGGTTTTTGAGTTACCTGGGCTTTGCCTCCTCGGTGCTGCTGGGAGTGCTGGCCGGCCATCTGCTGATGTCACCTTCCACCGCAAAGACCAAAGTGATGGCGCTCACCGGCGCCGGCATCGCGTGCGTCGGGTTGGGTCTGCTTTGGAGCACGACCTTGCCCATCATCAAGCTGCTGTGGACCAGTTCGTTCGTGCTGGTGGGCGGGGGTTTTGGCTTCCTGATGCTGGCATTGTTCTATTGGATCATCGACGTGAACGGGTGTCGCCGGTGGGCGTTTTTCTTTACCGTGATCGGGATGAACTCGATTGCTGTTTACGTCGCCACCATGCTCTTCAGTTTCAAACAAGTTGGAAACATCTTCGTCGGCGCCCTGCTTCCACGCATTCGGCCTTGGGACGCATTCGTCGAGGCATCAGCCGCTTTCGCTGTTGTCTGGTTGCTGCTGTACTGGATGTACCGCACGAGAACCTTTCTGACGCTGTAAAAAGTCCAGGATCGGCGCAACCGGACGAACCCGGCATCTGTCCCAGCCCGGCAGCGACTTCGTGTAAGCGAGCATCACACCCTCGTTTTCCATCGCTAAGGTGTTGTCCTGCATAGTGCGTGACACAGCGGGGGAGTCAGAGTGTGCGGGTGCGGGTTGCCATCCTGGCGAATGACGGGTCAGCGGCTTCCAACGCTTGGAAAGTGTTGTCGTGGCCATCCGGCGCGATGGCACGCAGTTGAACCTGACGCGCAACTACCGCGACAAGCTCGATGCCCTGCTGGTGCGGCCCGGCCGCCCCGCCGCCGAGTGACCGGCCACGCTCCCCGCCTCAGATCTGGGAATACGCAGTCGGTGCGAGGAACGGGTTCTCGATGTGCGACACCGTGTCCGCGTATTGCGGGTCGGCCTGCAGCTTCTTCCAGACGGGGTGATTGCCAAAGCCTGTCCAGTGCGTCTTGTGCGCGTCCCGGTTTTCGGCGGACACCATGTAGTCAAGGTGCGGCAGACCCTGGCCAGCGATCGCCTGCCCGTAAAAGATCGGCCCCAGCCCCACTTCGCGCATGGTCTCGATCTCGCCGGCGTTGAACATGTCCACCTTCTTCTGACCCTTGTCTTCGCTGTAGCTGTAATAGCGGCGCAACTCGAAAATGCGCGGCTTCTCCTCGCGCGAGTAGGCGGGCTGTTCGATCTTCGGCATCCCTGCAAACGCCCGCATCCACCACGTGTCAATCCGCTCCCAAGCCGGCTTGGTCTTCGGTGTTTGGAGATACTCCGCGCCCGCCTGCCGGTGGGCAGCGTCGGTCTGCAGCCGTGCGGCGACCGTCTCGATGGCCGCAAACGTCGGATAAGGGATGAGCACGTAAACGCTCTGCGCTTCCTTGGGCTCGATCTCGGTGAAGACGCCCACCGGCCGGCAGCCGAACCGGTTCAGCGCCGGGATCAGCGCCTTCTCCAGATAACCGTCGAGCAGGTCGTGGTCGGCGCCTGCCTTCAAACGGTAAACCCGCAGTTCGTAATACTCGCGGCGTTTGGTGCTGCCGGGCTTGGCGGCGAGTGCTGCGGGCGCCGCGCCCACGAGGGCCGAGGCGGCCAGGGAGGTTTTCAGGAAGTCACGTCGTTTCATTTGATCGTCTTTCTCTTCAGGACGGCACGGGAGCCGTCGCGGTTAAAGGCTGCGAACCACATTGAAGCCACTTGCCGGAGCTCGCGCCACCAAAAACCGCGGCTGAAAGCAGGGCGCGATGCTCAGGCGGCCGGCGCTCGATGACGATGCCCAACGACCAGGGCGCCACCCACTCCGGCAACAAATCCCAGTGCGACCAACCCGCCGGCCAGGGGCCGGTTGGGAAAATCCGGACGCAACGGCGGCTCGGCCTCGTCCACAATTTCCACGCGCGCGGCGGCGGGAGCGCCGGCTTGCTCCATCTCCTCCTGGGCGACGTGCAGCCGCAGTGCATCGAGGTTCTTTTGCTGGGCCACCAGATCGCGCTGCAATTGGGCGTACGTTGCCTCCTTCCGCACCAGATCCCCCGACCCGGTTCGCGCGCCGGCGGATTCGGTTTTCGGTTCCAGGGCATCGCGTTGCGACCGCAGGGTCGCGACCTGCGCGCGCAGCGTCGCCAGCAGCGTGTTCATCCGTTCTTGAATCTGTTGCTCGATCCGCTCGTGCTCGGTCGTCGCGCCCGTCAATTCGGGGTCATCCTGCGCCACGTCGGGCTCCAGGCTGGCCAGGCGCTGCTCGACCTCGTCCAAGTCGGAAATCAACCCCGGCAACGTGGTCTCCTCCGGCAGGGCGGCGATCAACTCCTCGCGCAAAGTCTGCTGGCTCATGCTCTCCCACTGGGCCAGTTTCGTTTCGACCAGGAGCAATTCCGACTCGACGCGGGCCTGTTCCTCGGCCTGGGCGTAATCCTTCGCCTCCGCCGCGGACTGCGACTGGCTCGCCGCGTTGGTGGTGGCGAGGGTGCCGAGTTCGACTTGAAGCGCGCTGATCCGTTGCTGGAAGTTGGACACGACGGTGGTCTGCCGCGCGAGATTCCGGCGCAAAAGTTCGCCCGCGCCGGTGGTTTCCTGTCGCGAGGTTTCCCGACGAAGCTGCACGTAAGCCGCCGCGGTGGCGTTCGCCAGATCCGCCGCCTCGCCCGGATCGGGCCCGGCCGCGCGAATCTCAACCAGACCGGGACTCGCCCCGGGTATAACCGTCAACCGCTCCCGCAAACGCCCCATCGCCTGCAACCGCGTAAGGGGCACGCCCGAGGGATCGCTCCATTCCCGGGTCAGGTTCAACCGGCTCACCACTGAGGACAGCACCCGGCTCGAGCGAATCAAGCCGAGCTGGGTCTGCATCGGAGCGGGGTCAACCTGACCATTGCCCGACCGGGCAGCAGGATTCAGGGAAAGGCGGGCGGCGGCGTGGAAAACCGGCGGCAGAACCAGCATGGTCAGGCCCACCGCCAGCACGATCAGGCCCAGAATGATCAACGCCATTCCGGGCGCGCGCGTCCGGCCCTTGGATTCCGTCATGCTCGGCATTGGTTCGACGCAACTGGCGGCGGCCACGTCGTCGCGGCCCGTCCGTCCGCCACCAACCCAAGGTGAACGCGTCCCGCGCCGGGAGCAAGCCGAGAATCGCAGCCGAGAATCGCAGCGGCGCAAAACCGAGGCGCATCCATGCACTGCCCCCGGATTGCGGCTCTGCGAGCCGCAGCGCGTTGACAGCAGGAAGCGGGTCGGATTGACCGAGAGACTTGGCTGCATACGAAGCCGCTGCGGGTCACCGACTCGCGCGCCGCTTGTCTTGGCGTTCCGCCGGGAGGTGTGGAACCGGGCTTTGGAAAAGCTGGCCGGGCGCAGCCGCCTGCTCCGGCGTGACTCGCGGCACGGAATGGAGCACCCTTTGGAACCTGACCGACCGAAAACCCTGAACCACGGGCTGAGATCGGCAAGCGCCAACATGAACACGGAAGATTTGATCCGATTGGGCGTGCCGCCCGGCGAACCGACGCGGCGCGGGATGGAATTCATCGCCCGTTACGTCCTCAAGGGACTCGACAAAGCGAGGCTCGCCGCCGAGGTCGAGGCTGTGGTGCGCGATCCGGCCGCCTTTGCGGAAGACGATCTGCGCGGGAAGTTCGCGAAGTCGCTGCTCCGGTGCGAGCGAACGATCCGCGAAGCGCCCGCCGCGTGGCGTCAGTGGGGCGAAGGGCTGGAGCCCGAGGCGGTCAACCAGATGGAACGCGCGTGCCAGTTGCCGGTGGCGGTGGCGGGTGCGCTCATGCCCGACGCGCACGTCGGTTACGGTCTGCCGATCGGCGGCGTGCTGGCCACGGACAACGCCGTGATCCCCTACGCGGTGGGGGTGGACATCGCCTGTCGGATGAAGCTGACCGTGCTCGACCTGCCGGTGCGCGAACTGGACCGTCAGCGCGAGCAACTGGTCAAGGCCATCGAAACCGAGACGCGCTTTGGCGTGGGCGCCAGCTTCCAGCAGCGCCGCGAGCACGAGGTGCTGGAGGCGGACTGGTCCGTGAGCCCGGCGACGAAGCAGAACAAGGATCGTGCCTGGGCGCAGCTCGGCACCAGCGGGAGCGGCAATCACTTCGTCGAGTTTGGCATCTTCGCCAACGAGCATCCAATCGCCGGATTGCCGGCCGGCGAGTACGTGGCGTTGTTGAGCCACAGCGGCAGCCGGGGCACCGGGGCGGCCGTGTGCGATTATTACAGCAGACTGGCGATGGCGCAGCATCCGAACCTGCCCAAGGAACACAAGCACCTCGCGTGGTTGTCGCTCGACTCGGAGGATGGGCAGGAATACTGGGCGGCGATGGAACTGATGGGCCGTTACGCGGCCGCGAACCACGCGCTCATCCATCGGCACCTGGCCCGGCATTTACGCCTGAACGTGCTGCTCGACGTGGAAAATCACCACAACTTCGCGTGGAGGGAGCGGCATGTGATTGACGGCATCGAGCGCGACGTGGTGGTGCATCGCAAGGGCGCCACACCGGCGGGCGTGGGGGTGCTGGGAATCATCCCTGGGTCCATGGCGTCACCGGGCTTTCTGGTGCGCGGCAAAGGCGAGCCGGCTTCGTTGAAGTCCGCGTCGCACGGGGCGGGTCGGGTGATGAGTCGGACCAGGGCGATCGAAACGTTCGAGTGGGAAAAGGTGAACCGCGTTTTGAAGGAGCGCGGGGTGAAGCTCATCTCGGCCGGCCTCGACGAGGTTCCGGGTGTTTACAAGGACATCCACCAGGTCATGGCCGCGCAGGCGGATCTCGTGGAGATGCTCGGCCGCTTCGATCCGAAGCTGGTCAAAATGGCGCCGCATGGCGAGCGACCGGAGGATTGAGCCGTGTCCCGGTCTGGCGAGGCTGACGGGCCGAGATCGCGGGGACGCCCTCACGGTCAAGCGGCGTTTGGAGTCCCGGCTTCAGCCGGAATGGACCGCGTAAACGCGGAACTCCTAACCGGACGAAGCAGACCACCGTGACGCCCGCCTCAAGGTGGCCCGCCGACCGCTGGGCGGCGGGAAACCCGTCCCGGCCTGTCTGCGTGCCGATCCGCACAGGCAGGCCCGGCGGTCCGTGACCCCCCACGGAACAGACTGATTTCCGGTCGTGCCCTGATTTGGTGGGGCGCTGACGAGCCCGCTCGCGGGGACGCTCTCACGGTCAAGGGGTGTTTGGAGTTCCGGCTTCGGCCGGAATGAGCCGCCTGAAGGCGGAACTCCCAACGCGACGAAGCACGCCACCGGGGCGTCCGCCTCGGGGTTGCGGGACGCGCCTCGCGTCCAGCTTCGGGGCTCTGATGGACCCGAAACCTCGGCTGCGCGCAATGTTGAAAATTTCCCTTGCGTTGTGCTACAGTTGTAGCATATTCGCGCTACACCTGTAGCAGCAAGGCATGAAACCTACGGCTCGAATCGCGGCGGCGGAATGGGAAGTGATGAACCTCGTCTGGGCGGCCTCGCCGGTGCCCGCGGCCGAGCTCATTGACGAGCTGGCCCGCAAAAAGGGCTGGGCGCCGCGCACGACCCGCACGCTCCTGGCACGCCTCGTCCACAAACAGGCGCTCACCTTCGAGAAGGATGGCCCGCGTTACCTCTATCGGCCGAAGCTCCGGCTGGAGGATTGCGTGCGCCACGAAAGCCGCAGTTTTCTCGACCGCGTCTTCGGCGGCGAGCCGGCGGCGATGCTGATGCAACTGGTCAAGGAAACCAATCTCTCCCCGAACGAAATCGCGGAACTGCGGCGAATTCTCAAGGAAAAGGAGAAATGACATGAATACCGGACTGCTTGGCAACGGCGGTTTCTACGACTGGCTCTGGCGCGCCTCGTGGCAGGCGGCGGTGCTGGCGGGCCTGGTCCTGCTGGCGCAATGGCTCTTCCGCAAACACCTCACCCCGGCCTGGCGTTACCGGCTATGGCTGGTGGTCGTGCTCCGGCTCGTGCTGCCCGTGCCACCAGCCAGCTTCATCAGCGTCTTCAACCTTGCCCATGTCCGGTCTTCCCCGCCGCTGACCTCCCGTGTTCAATCGCCGGCCGCTTCGTCGCCAACCCTGATCACGCCCGCCATCGCGCCTCGAGAACCCGCGAGGCCGGCGCCTGCAACGGCATCACCATCCATCAAGCGCGGTGCTACGCGAGCTGTGGGACCAGCGCCAGCGACCCAATCCAGCACATCGCTCTGGACACGGGTGCCGGCCGTGCTGCCGTGGTTGTGGGCCTTGGGCGTCGTGTGGCTGGCGGGGCGGACCGCCTGGCAAAACCTGCGGTTCGGCCGACGGTTGCGCGCCGAGGCGACACCGGTGCCGGCAGAAGTGGAACGGCCGTTTGCCGAATGCCGGCAACGCCTGGGCGTTCGGCAGCCGGTCACGCTGCTGGAAACGTCGTCGGTGCGCAGTCCGGCACTTTACGGTTTCTTTCAGGCGCGTTTGTTGCTGCCACGTGGATTGACCGAGAGGTTCTCCGCGGAGGAAATGCGCTACATGCTGCTGCATGAGTTGGCGCATTTGAAGCGGCGCGACCTGGCGATGAGCTGGCTGCTTGCCCTGCTGCAGGCGCTCCACTGGTTCAATCCGGCCCTTTGGCTGGCCTTTGCCCGCCTGCGCGTGGACCGCGAGCTCGCCTGCGACGCGCTGGCGCTTTCGTGTGCCCGCGAGGAAGAAGCCACGCGCTACGGGGAAACCATCATCCGGCTGTTGGAAGGCATGAGCCACACCGCCGCCATGCCGGGGATGGTGGGCGTGCTGGAGCGCCGCGAACAAATCCGCGAGCGCATCCGCATGATTGCTGCGTTCAAACGGCCCAGCCGCTGGTCGGCGCTTGCTGCGCTGCTGCTGGTGGGCCTCGGCGTCGTGGGACTGACCGACGCAAAGGACGGAAAGAAATCGCTGCCGCCCGGCCAACCGATCAGCCTGACGAACCTGCTGACGGCCGCCGAGAACGATTGCTGGTTGAAGGAGCCGGTCTGGCAGGCGGTGCCGCGGGGGACGCAGGATTTGGGCGGCATTGAGTTCCACCTCGAAGGTCTGATCCAGTTGTTCGGCCAGGGTCCGCAGGGAGACGGCCACGCCTACCGCGAGAAGATCATCCTCCCCTTGATCGAAACCACCACCGTCGGCAAGAACACCGCGGTCATCCGGCGCGGCGCCAACATCGGCAGCGTGCATCTGCTCAGCGGCACGGGCTACGATGCCGACGCGGGTGCCCGGATCGCGGAAGTGATCTGGCGGTACACCGACGACACGTTCAAGCGGACACCGATCCAGTATGGCGTCCATGTGCGCGACTGGTGGCGGTTGCGCTACGAGGAACCGGCCCACCTGCCTTACGAATTCTCCAAGGTCGTCTGGCGCGGCACGCATCCCGACGTGACGAAGTGGGGCAAAACTCTGCGGCTCTACCGCATCACCTTCGCCAACCCGGAACCGAAGAAGACGGTGCGCCAACTGGAATTCCTCAGCGCCAAGGCGCGACCGGCCGTGTTCATTGCCGCCGTGACGTTCGATCCGCTCAAGCCGGGCGAGCGACCCGACAACACGCCCGATCTTGAGGAGGCCGACCCACCGCTGACCGGCCATCTGCAACTGATCGTGCAGGATGCCGAAGGCCATCCGATCGCGGGGGCCGCGGTTGAAACGCACTTCGAGGGGACCAACAGCCTGGAGCGCGCCACTTTCCAGAAATCGTTCACGACCGACAACGCCGGCGTCGCGGACGTGCGGCGGCCAGGCGAAGGGTTGACTCGCCTGGAAGCCACGGCCTCGAAGGATGGCTACGCTTCACGCCGCATCATTTGGAACACCAAAACCGGCGACACGATCCCGGCCAGTTACATTCTCAAGCTCAAGGGTGGTGTGAACGTTGGGGGCTTGGTCGTCGCCCCGGACGGCAACCCCGTGCCGGAGGCTGCCGTCGAACTCCACCGCTTTTGGCACGGAGGCGAGGCCATCGCGGGAGACAAAGGGGAAACCGCCACCTTCAGCTCGCAGAAGCAAACCACCGACCGCGAGGGGCATTGGACGGCGCGGAATCTGCCGGCCGAGCTGCTGGATCATATCGGTATCGCTGTGAGCCATCCGGATTTCATCGGCACCAACGCGATCGTCGGCGAGGACAAGCAGGTCGAAAAGGCGCTGCGCGAAGGTACTTACAAGCTTACACTCGCACGTGGACTCGATGTTCATGGTCAGGTAACGGACGACCAGGACCATCCCATTGCTGATGCCACGGTTTGGGCCGGGCTCCGCAATTTCGTGGACCGCCACGAGGTCAAGACCGGCCAGGACGGGCGATTCGTGTTTCACAATGTGAAAGAGGAGGACTGCGTGTTCAGCGTGCTCGCGAAAGGTCGAAAAGCGGGGAGCAAGTCGGTCAAGGTCAAGCCGGAGATGGAGGAGATCGTCTTCCGCCTCGATCCCGGCAACGTCATCCGCGCCCGCGTGCAGAATGAGGCCGGCGACGGTCTGTCGGGCGCGCGCGTCGTGCTTGAGGGCAGCGGCAACATGGGTTCGACCTACGAGTTTTCCACCACCACGGACAGTGATGGGCGTTTTGTTTGGGACAGCGCTCCCGATGAGCCGCAGCAGTTCTACTTTTACGCCAGCGGCTACGAGCAGAAACGCAACACGGCGCTCAAGCCGAACGAGGACAACGTGGTGACGTTGCGTCGGTCCCGGCACGTGGACGGCCGGGTGGTTGACGCCGACACCGACAAGCCCATCACGAAATTCCATGTCGGGGCGGGACAGAGTTTCGGTGCATCTTCCCGCGTGCTCAATGTCCGCCCGCAGGAATTCAACGACCCGAACGGCGCATTCACATTGGACCTTGATGAGGAGGCCAACAACTGCCTCGCAGCCGGAGCGGACGACTATGCCGATTCGGGCCAAGTCCTTCCCGAGGCGAAGGACGGCGTGGTGACAGTGGTCTTGCGGCTCAAGCCCAGCAGCGCCTTGAAGGGCATCGTCGTCACCCCGGACGGCCAGCCTGTCGCCGGGGCGACTGTCTTCATCCCGACCGACGGCAACCCTGGGTTTGTCCAGTTGGCGCACGGACGATTCATCAGCCGCGGCCTGGCAACCAAACTGACCACGACCGATGCGTCCGGGCAATTTCAGATCGCCTCGCCACCGGAAAACGGCACGGTGCTCGCCGCCAGCGACATCGGTTTTGCTGCCATGCCGCTGGCCCAGGCACGGGCGTTGGGCACGCTGGTCTTGCAGCCTTATGGCCGGATCGAAGGGGTCTTGAGGATTGGGTCGGAACCGGCCGCCGGTCAGGATTTTTGGCCGAGTCCGGCCTCTTATTCCGGCCTGCAGCTTGACTTCACCTACAAAACGACCACCGATGCCGACGGCCACTTTGTCATCGAACAAATTCCTCCCGGCAAGATCAACCTCACCCGGATGGTTCAGACCATGCCCAACGCCTGGCTGCACAGTCACAGCACGGAGGTGTTGGTCGAGCCGGGCAAGACCACCCAGGTCACGCTGGGCGACACCGGCGCAGTGCTGCGCGGGCACGTGAGCTTCGAGACGCCGCCGCCGGCGGACAGTGGGTGGGTGATCGGCGGTCAATTGAGCGCGCCGTTTCCGCATTTTCCGGACGGCTTGAGCGCGGACGATGCTAAGGCGTACGCAGAATCGTCGGAGTGGAAGACGCAGATGGAAGAATTCCGGCGTAACTCCAAGCAGTATGAACAGTATGGGGTGAAAGTCGGAGCCGACGGTTCACTGGCCCTCGATTCGGTTGCCCCCGGCGGATACACACTGCGCCTCAGCGCCTACGAACCCACGGACCCAAGATATGTTGCCAAGCCAGTCGCTCAAGCCGAGGTGAAGGTGACGGTCCCGGCCGATGCCAACCCGGCGTCACCGATCAGCATTGGCGAAATCGTCCTGAAACCGACGACGAAGCCGTGAGGGTTGTTGGTTGATAGTTGATAGTTGATAGTTGAGTGTCGCTCAGTGCGAGCGCGGGGAATGGGCGACCACGCCCGCCTTTTGGTGGCCCGCCGACCGCTGGGCGGCGGGGTGTCGCAGCCGATCAGTTGGATGCTTTGGCGCCGGGCGTGGCGTCGCCCGGACGAATGCCCAGGGTCCAGAGCATCATCTCGCGCCACATTCGCTGAAACTCCGGACGTTCCCAGGTGTCCCGCGTGTGGCCGAGACCGTTATAGAGCACCCGGCCTTTGCCATAGGTCTTCGCCCAGGCCACGGCAAAATCGCGGTCCGTGCGATTCACGCCCTTGCAGGTCAGGTCCACCTTGTCCGCATCCAGGCGGAGCAGGACCCGGACGTTGTCGCGCGAGAAACTCTTGATCTGGTAGATTTCATCCTGGGCGCTGAACCGCAGCGGCAACTGGCTTAGCCCGGGGAAATCCGGCGCTTCCACCACCAGTGGGGCTTTGAACTCGCCCCACGGATGGCCGTCGAAGTAGCCACCGATCATCGCGCCATAGTCAAGCCACGTCGTAAACGTGATGGCGGCGCTGTGAATGCCCAGAAAACCCTTTCCGTCGTCGCGCACGAACGACAGCAGGTCCGCCTTCTGGGCCTCGTCCATGTCGAGGTCGCCATCGGTGAAAAACACGACGGCATCGTAGCTGTCCAGGTTTTTGGCGCCCCACTTCAACGGTTTCTTGGTGATGGGAACGCAGTCGGTGTGAAAGCTAACATCCCACCAACCGCTCTCCTGTCCCAGTCGGAATAGCGTGGTCAGGGCGGAGGAAATCGAGTCGTGCTGATAGCCCTTGCCTTGGGCGATGAAGAGCACCTGGCGCTTCTCCTTCTCGCCGGCGGGTTCCGGCTTCAGGGCCTGGATTTCGTCAAACAGCTTGAGGAAACACCGCGCGGCCGTCTTTTGGCTACTCTTATAGTCGTCGCTTTGTCGCCGGCCGTAGAAGTCGCGCAAAAAGCCGGCGGCATCGGACCAGACCGTTTGCACCACTCCCTGGAACCTGGCTTTCATCCCCGGCGCGGACTCTTGTCTAAGTTTGATCATGTCCTGCATTTGGCGGACCGCGATGTCGGGATTCGTCCAAGGGCAGGTCACGACGTTGAGCCCGTTCATGGCAAAGTGGACGGCGGTGGGATCGGCGCGCTCATAATGCCAGTCGCAGATGACCACATCCTTGGGGATGAGCTCCACGGCGCGGTGGGTGCCGTTGGCGCTGGCCTCCCATTCGCCCAGGCCCGAGGTTTTGCCATCAAGGAGCCGGTCACCCCAGATCCAGAGTTGCCGGTGTTTCGACTGAAGGTGGTCCCGGATCAACTTGACCTCGCCGGCGAACAATTCCGCCTTGCCCTTGCCGCCGCACCGGGGGCACTGGGCTTCGCCAAGGTAAAACACTTCGTCCATGCCGGCGTGGAAGGCGTCGGTCTCGAACGCGTCGCAGAGTTCATCCACCACGGGCAGGATCACTTCGTGCACCTTGGGATGCAGCGGGCAATAACTGCGGCAATAGAGCCCGTCCGGGTTGGGCCAGGCGTATTTCTCGGGGTTCTTGACCCATGGCGTTTCGTCAAATTCCGGGTACACTTGGAGCAATTTGCCGACGGACCGTTGCCATGACTGGTGGCCGAGCAGGTTGATCTGCGGGATCAGGCGAATCTGGTTGGTGCGGCAGACGGCGACCAGTTTGCGCACATCGGCCAGCGACAGCCCGGAAGGATTGGCCAACTCGGGGCGGCTCGTGAACTGATAGTTGAAATCCACGCGCAGGATCAGGGTATTGACGGAGCGGGGCGCCAGCTCTTCCTGGATGAACTTCACAAACGCGTCCACCTGGCGGGGGTTGGGCGCGGCGATGCACAACCCGCGGACGGGCAGCAAGTCATCCAGCGGAGCTTCGGCGCGGGCGCTCCACCCGGCAGCCAGGCAACCGAGGGCGATGAGGGCAAGATGCTGGAAGAGGGTCTTCATAAATCAGGTTCGTTCGCGCTAAAGCCGGAGGCGGAAGCCCAGGCGGTTAAGTCCCGCGGTGGCGGCCAGGACTACCACCGCACAAGCGGCCGAGCGCGCGAGCGCACAGGCCAGATTCAGCCCGGCCAGGTGGCCGTACCCATCTCCGATCCCGAGCAGGTCAAGCACCGACGGCAGCATCTCCGAAAGCAGATACGCCAGGAGCACGTTGCCCCCGGCGAGGGCGAGCGTCCGGGCCACGCGGCCGGCCGGACGCACGTCCGCCAGCCAGTGGAACAGCAGCCAGAGCGCGGCGGTGATGGCACAAGCCCAGAGGCACCAGGAGGGCGTGGCGCGGTTCTTGTTGATGCCGTAAAGGCCGTTCAGCAGGAGCGCGCCGGCGCTGCACCCGGCGATGAACCACAGGGTGAACCGCACGCGCGAGCGCAGGCCGGCGGTGTCCGGTGTCAGGAGAACCGTGGCCAGCAGCAAACCGGCGACGGTGATGGAGGGCAGCGCGCCCAACGTGTCGCCGATGCCGACGATGTGCCCGAGCCACCAGCCATCGAAGGCGCCGGTTCGCGCGGCCGGATACAGGCAAAGCAGCAACACCATGCCGCCGAGCAATGCGGTTCGGTGGCAGCGAAAGACCAGGAAGACGAGCGCGCCCACTCCATAAGCCCAGCCAATCAATCCGAGAATCCCATACCAACTGCTCTGGATCGAGAAGGGCGAGAGCGACAGGATGCGCTCGTCATGCCCGCCCCGAAACACCAACGCCAGGCTGATCAAACCGAGAAAGCCCGCGACCCGCAGCCATCCGCCGACGATGCGGAGGGTCGGCGCGTGGCGTTCCGAGTGATCCCAGGGCTCGGGCAACGAAATCGCGCTGAAGGCCAGCAGAGCGGCGAGGTACATCAGGACGGACCACGCGGTGGCGGACCAGCCCATCTTGTCGGTTGAAGGATTGTCGTGGACCATCATGATGCCGACGACCAGGAGCGAAAGCGAGCGGATCAGCACGTGGAGCAGCGTCTTCGCCAGAGAGTCGCCCCGGCGGAGGCGCGACCCGAGCGCAAACGGGATGGACATGCCGACCACGAAGAGAAACCCGGGAAAAACCAGGTCAACAAACGTCATTCCGCTCCGGCCCGCGAAATGTCTCATCCAGGCCGGCACGATCTCGTGAGGCGCGCCCGCGAGATCGTTCACGAAGATCATGGTGAAGACGATCAGCCCGCGCAGGGCGTCAATGGAGACGATCCGCGGGCGGGTCGCCGAACCGGGCGGCACATCCACCGCTCGGGAAGATTCAGTCGGGGTGCTCACCATTTTCAGTCAAGGCTGCATTCCGAACCGACCGAACAAACCCGTCACCCGGTCCGGCAAGAAACGTTGCGCGTGTTGAGGTCATGGCGGAAGGATTTGCCGTCGCCACCCAAATTACAAGCCTGCGAAACCATGAGCGCCCGCCGGCCGCAGTCTGAAAGAGGGCAGTGCGCATCGGCAACGCATTGGAGCAAGGACCAAGTTAGGCCCGTCAGGGCCGGCGCGGGTGAGCAAGCGGACGCGCGCGGAGACGACAATGACGGCGGGCGGAGCGCGGAGCGATGGCGCAAGGGAACTCGCGGCAAACTGAACCGCCAGTCGTGTAGTCAGAGGAAGGCTGGCCAAAAGAAGCCATTATCAAGAACTGACGGCTTCACCCATGAGCATGTCCCCCACGGCCGCCCGGACGATCAACGCGAGCGCGCCCGCGCCTCGTGCGTGCGAGGGTGTCGTCAGCCCGCGGCGGCGCAACGACTTCGGCGCCCGCGCCGGCCCAAGTACGACGCTCATCAACGGGCACCCGGCTGGTTTGACTGGGTGGGGCGGGCGCGGAGAGGCTGGCACACGTCCAAGGGAGTCCCGACCCTGGGCCGTCGGGGCCGGCTGAGGAGGGAAAGCTAATTACAAGGTCAGCCCGGTTCCACTTCGGCCGGGCTCGTTCAACCACGCATTGTATTGAGGCTCGCCGACTCGCTCAATGCAATGCCTTGGTGTGTTAGGTGTCATTCGGATAACGATTTATGAAACCAGATAATCTCATTGTTTTGACTTCTTCCTGTCACAAACCTAAAACGCCTCACTTGGTGTGTGTGAATAATGGCAACGGTATAATCCACAACTATTTCTACATCTCCATTTGTAATACCTACGATTGGCAGCGGAATCCGAGTAGATGTTGTCTCACCGGGATTCAGAACAGGTATAGATTCATGGGAATCTCTGACCATCAATGCCATCGGCTTAGCATACCACTCAACATGCCCACCTTCAGTCTCAAGTCGCCTAACGGAACACTGGCGCTTCACGTCATAGATCGGCGTCTGGCCAGAATTGCTAATGCGAAATTGAGATGTCATTGGCTGGCCTGGGTCAATCGTGGTATCTGGCTCAACCGCAATTTGTGGGCGAAGCAAATAATATGAGCCAACCAAAGTCAAAACGAATGTTATTAGGGCGTAAACCCATCCAGTCGGAGATAAAACGCCTAGAACGCAACGTGCAAATCCTGTGCGGGATGGCTCTTGGGGTTCTGGCTGGACTCTTTGTCGCCTTGCTTGCTTATCTTGCTTCTTGCGATGTTTTCCCATGAAATCAAAACGTGCGACAATGACACCTAACGGCGAGCGTCAGCCACGGGAGGCAGCCGCCGCCGCCGCCCGAATGCAGCCTGGGCGAAACGGCTGCCTCCCGTTGGGTGCACGCTCTGGTTGGGCCAAGTCGTTCTCAATCAATAAACTCCCACTTGAAGAATGAGCCGTCCCGCAGCTTGAACACCATCTCGACGCCAAAGCGCCGCGTCAACTCACGCTGAACAATAACGCCTGTGCCGCGCTTCGGAATCTCAAACTGCTCACCGACTGCCTGAACTGTGGGGAAGCGTGTGAGCAAACGCTCCTCAGGCGTAAGCGAATCCCACTGCTCAGTGATGACCTGCTCAACGCAACGCTGTAACTCGACGCCGGGCAAATGTTCCGCCGGCATCTTCGGCAACAAATGACGGCAAGCACCAGTCTCAAGCTCGCGCTGAACCTGCTCCCGCAACCGTGCTACCGTCTCAGGTTTGACGCCGCGAACGGAAGCGAACCACTCCTGAGCGAGCGCGGCAGGCGAGGTTTCTTTGCGGGCAGCTCGCGGTCCGCGTGGAATGATGATGAAGTCTGAGGACATACTAAGTGGCCCAACGTAGCTGAGCCACCGCCGACTCGCGACGTGAACCGCTACAGCGGAACTGACCGCGCCAACGGCGGTTGGCTCCGGCGACTTGTTAGGCCACTGGTCTCTCATACAACAAATCCTCGCGTCCGTTTTGCCGCGAATAGCTTGCCGTAGGCTATCTTGCCAAACAATCCCTTCTTGTAAGGCACGCAAACATCTACTGCCTCACCGTTCTGATGCTCCAAGCCCACGCAGATGGCGTCTGTCTTTTCGGTCTCGCCGGGTCGAATCGTGCGAATGTCATAGCAAATGGCGGCTGCTCGAATCTGGCCAGCGGCTGCTCGCTGACGAAATGCCTGTGTCATCATGTCAATAAGCTGCTGCGATGGTGGACGCTCTGTCCCGTCGTATGCAGCCTCGGCTGTAATTTCTCCGGCTGCGGTCATCACCGCACCGAAAGGATAAAACTCTCCGTGCTTCGCGAGCATCTGCTGCGTGAATGGAAGCTGTGCGTTCAGTAGTTGGTCGAGGTCTGGATGTGCCATAACGTGTAAGTGGCCTAACGAAAAAAGCTGAGCCACCGCCGACTCGCGACGTGAACCGCGACAGCGGAACTGACAGCGCCAATGGCGGTTGGCTCCGGCGACTTGTTAGGCGACATTTCTAAACTCATCTTATAGAATCGTGATACCTCTGCAACGAATCAAGGATCATGCCATCGAAGACCTTCGCCCCGAAAGCAAGCCACACAAGAACGCCTACGACTATAATCGCAATCCATCCCATCGCGTCAAGCTTCTCTCCTGGCGCAAGCGGTCTGGTGTCCTCGACGCGTGCTCCACGAATCAACCAAATCACAAGTCCAGCCGACACAGTCAGCGAAACCACAATCCCTATTCTGTATAAAACAAGCTCGGACATGGTGCAAGTGTGTGTATGTCGCCTAACGATCCAAAGCTGAGCCACGGCGCGAACGACTGCAAGCGTGGAATTGTGGCAATGCCTCAGCTAACGGCGAACTCGCCGTTGGCTCCAGCGCGGTGTTAGGCTGCGCGCTCATACCAACTCAAGACACTTCTCATGCCAGATGCCGGGAATGCCCTCGACCTTGTATACCTCATCGCCTCCGTGATAAAATCCATGCAACTCCACCTTTCCGGTCTTCCCGGCGAACTCTAGCTGCTCCGCCTGTAATGGGTGGTGATACTTCCAAGTCCGCATGAACTCCTCAAGCATCTCTCTCTTGGCGACTCGAACAAGAGAGCCAGACGGATATTCCTGCTGCATTGGGCCTTTGGTGCTTCCCATAAACTTTCGCGGCCTAACGATCCAAAGCTGAGCCACGCCGACCGACAGGTGGCTCCGCTGGCTCGATAATCGTTGTATAACCCAAGCCATTCATAAACTCAAGGGGCAGTCGGCGTTGGCTCCGGCGCGGTGTTAGGCGGCTTGTTCTCGTCCCCAACTCTTCGGGAACTCAATGGGTGGATTCTGGTTACACTCGCGACAATACCAATACTCTTTTCGACCTGCGACGAGCGACTTCCTGATGGATTCAGCAATAGGCGGTGACGCATCTATAAGCTGCTTTTGGTGCTCAGGCGTCCCACGGGGTGCGCCTACCAAAGCCGGTCGCTTGATGGAAGTCTCGCCAGACAGGCCGCCGCCCAACGAAATTTCGGCGGCCGAATGCGCGGCGACCGTGCCCATCGTGACGATGCTTGCATCTACTCCTACTGAATACACCCTTTTGCAGCCAGGACACTGTAACTTAGGAAACTTGTTCTGTGCATCGGCGTGCTCTGTTGTATCCCGTGCCGCCGCTTCGGATGCCTCTGATTGCGCTTCCCTCGAAATTGGAATCTGTGTTCGGAAGTAGAGATTAACTGCGTTTGGGCTATTTATATCCATAATGTCTGGCCGAACCGTAAAGTCCCCGTTTTTGATAAGACGAGATACCGTGGATACGTCCTCCATGCTCAACGAACCCTTACAAGTCCTAACAATATCCAAGGTAGCCGCCTCCAAGAAAATGAAATCAGTGGCGTCCCTGGCGTTCGCCAACCATATTCCGATGCAAGACTCGCTGCTCCCCAATTTCTCATAAATCGGTTTCCAAGCGCGGTTTTTCGTCCGCACGTTAATTGACTCCTGTATCATCGCATCCAATGCCACACCTGCACGAGGCGAGGGTACGGCAGGAGCCGGGGTAGCTGCCACAGGTGGTGAAGCTGGGCGATTTTCTGTATTATTATTCTGTGATGCTGCTGGTTCAATGGGCTTGGGCGTTTTCCTGAACAGTTTGCTCCAGAAGCTCATATTTATCCTTTCGTGTTGTGAATTCGGTGCAGCCTAACGTAGAAAGCTGAGCCACCGCCGACTCGCGACGTGAACCGCGATAGCGGAACTGACAGCGCCAACGGCGGTTGGCTCCGGCGACTTGTTAGGCAGCAGAATCATTCAGTCCTTATTTATTTCTTTTCAAGGAATATAGCTCGCTCCTCTGCGAACTGTCCATGATCCTTTGGCTCCGTCGGATTTAGTCCACTTTGCTTGTCCTTCAGATAGGCTCGAAAATTCTTAGTCCAATAAAATGCAACCTGCTGCTTCGTCGGCTTACCATTGATTGAAATATCTGCAACGCCGGGTCCTCCCAAAGCCGGACGGCCACCGACTTCTCTGATTTGGTAGCCATCGTCTGAAAAGATAACCTTCCCGACAGTCACGATGGTCAAAGGTGGGCCGCCAATGTCATTAGTCTTGTTAAGGCGGTCAGTCGGCACAATCACTAGGAAGCCGTTGGTGAGGTCTGCGGTTGTGAATATGCCCATGTAATCCATGTCTGGCTCATATTTCAGCTTCGCCCAACGACAACAAAATGTCTCTGGTTTCGCCGGGTCATCAAACTCGGCACAAGCCCAATCTTCTCCATCCGGCATTATCCATCTCGTGACTTTGAAATTTCCTTTGGCAACCAAAGTTGCGCCGGGGATAGGTCTGTCGAATATCAATGAACCATTCCAGTTAAGTCCCCCAATTTTTGGAGCGCCTGGCTTTGCATTCTTGTTCATTTCGCTAAATGGCACAAATTTACTTTCTTGAGCGAGAACAGTAATTGCTACCGTGAATATCACGGTGAGAATGCCAAGTGCTGAAGCGATTGTTTTCTTCATACGTTCGGTTTTATTGTTTTGGTTGTGCTTATGTGGCGGACAAATGCTGCCTAACGTCCAGAGCTCAGGCACGCGGGACCAAATGACGTGAACCGCGAAGCGGAACTGAGAGCGCCATCCCGCGTTGCCTGCAGCGATTTGTTAGGCGGCGTTGATTGCGACTTGTGGATGATTCCTGTCATGGTCGTCTATCTGCTTAATTGCGCGGTCGTGTAATTTCTGTGGTAACGGCGGCGTCTCCTTGTCGGCGCTGTCCCAACTGGTGCGAATGCGCTCGACAATAACGCAAAAATCATTGGCGGTGTTGGGTGGGCAGGCCAAGTGCTGCTCGATCTCGCGGCGCAACTCTCCGTATCGCGCGAATGCGTGCTTGTGGCGCTGCACAACGTCGTCATGCCGGAAAAAGAGCTGTAAACTCGATAATACTGCTGCTGCGAGGCTGAGTAAGCCTACTACGATTTTCGCGAATATCGTTGCCTGTGACTGGAGTGAGGCAAAAATGCTTGTGCCAACTATCGTAGTTAGAATCACAACGATGATTCCCACGAAACGGTTGAGGCGGTGAGTATGATTGGCAGCTAAGATGTGTGCGACCTGTAAAACGCGAGTTCCTCGCTGCCATCTACGGAGCAACGCTAACTGCTCTATCGTTGTTGTATCGGTGGTCATTTTTACAGGAACGCTGCTACGCCGCCTAACGGGTACTAGGCCAAACGGCGGTTTGGCCTAGCCGGACGAGGTTTGGTCTATTTCGGGATATGACGGAGCCATTTCACGCTGGGCAGTCGCGCCAGGGCAAGCTGCGTATTTGGCCTAGCATGGGTTGGCCGCTTTCCCCGCCGCTGGCTGCACCGGTCGCATGAGGTTTGGCGGTTCAGTCTTTGTTCGTTCCCGTGGCCGGCGCGTGACGTTGCGGGCTGGCGGCGTCGTGAATAACCACCTTGAACCCGTAGTTCTCCAGTCCCTTCTCGTGGCCCTTGTGCCGGCCCGGGAGTTGATCGCGCAGGCTGGTGACCTGGAACAGGTCGATGCCTCCACGCGGCCGGTCTGGCCTGTTCATGAACGGTGGCGCGCGTCATGATTCTTTCTCCGGTTCAAGGTTCAACTGAACGATGGGCTTTTATCACAGGGAATCGGTAATGGTCAAGGTATAATCGGAAGGGAACTGACGCTCGGCGCATTCGCACACTGTTCTGGCACGCGGCTCTGCGAACCGCGGCGCGTCTGACAGCAAGGAGCGGGTCGGACTAACCGAGCGACTCGGCTGCATGCGAAGCTGCTGCGGGTCACAGACCCGCGCGCCGCCACCGGACCGCGGCTTTGCGAGCCGCAGCAATGTCCGCAGCGAAGAACACGTCGGTTTTGTCGAAAGGCTCGGTTGTACTCGATTGTTCTGCGGGTCACAGACCCTCGGTCCGCTCGCGGAAGGAGGTGCGAGCACGGCCAAACCGTGCCAGCCATGCGGCGAGGCGGAGTACTGACGCACATGGAAGCCGGCGTCGGTTGTCTTAACCGTTGGAATTCAGGTGGAAGTGAAAACGGAAGTTGAACATCAGAATGGCCGGGAGGAGGTCGGAATTGGAGGATTCGTCCCGATTTTCCGAAGGAGGACATCAAAAGCGGGAAGATCGGGCTCGATTTCGGAAGAAGAATGTCAGATTCGGAAAACCGAGGCCGATTTTCCGAAAAGTGGGGCTGGAAATCAGAGATTGATGCTGGTTTTGGAGATGTGGCCCGCCAAACGCGAAAGGACGCCAAGATGCGGCGACGGCAAGACGGTCCGGGGAGCCCATGCCGCTGGCGTGTGGTTTTCGGCGGCCCGCCGAAAACTCCTCCAGTCCGATCGGGAAAGCGTCCGGCGGGCCGCCGGACGCAGCAGGCGAGCCGCCTGCCCTCCCCGAATCACCGGGCGAAGAGGCACGTGGGTGGGTTGCGGACCACCGAGCCGCGACAGAGTGGTTGGGGCCACCGGGGCCGGTGGTGGTTTGCGGGTGGTTTGGGCTTGCCCGCCGGGGCCAATTGGCGTTTGTTACTCGTAGGAATGAGGTGGGGCAGCATCGGAAGGACGACGGCACTTGTTTGGCTGGCGGCAACCGCCATGGGATCACAAGTGCAGGTCCATCTTTCATGCCTGTCGTTGCGTCTCGCTCCCGCCACCGCCCAAAAGTCCGGGCTCGATTACACGGCCCAGGTCGGCAGCGACGCGACCGCCTCCAACGGTGAACTTGGCCCGGCACCGAACGGCACGCCCTCCTCGTATGGCGGGTTTCTCAGTTGGACCGACCCCACGACCCACAACCAGGTCACGTTCCCGTTCGTCGTGGACGTGCCGCCGCCGGCCGACACAAATCAGAACGGCGTGGACGATTTTTTCGAGGCGGCGTTCGAGGTGCCGGTCACCATGACCGAGGGCAGCTACCAGAACCCCGGTGACGGCCTCCAGCATGGCCTGACCGCGACCTGGAGCCGGCCGGCGAACTCCAAGAATGGCCTCTGCGCCTTGAACCTCGTGGACCTCGGCCTGGTCTTCCAGCATCCGTTCGAACTGATCAAATACGACGGCGCCCTCAGTTACACCAACGCCGCCAGCCCATTCAGCGGCTGGGTGGAGTTGCAGCAGTTCCAGAACCCCACCAACACGCTCGCCGGTGAGGCTACGTTGTGGCTCAACAACACGAACCGGCTGGACATGGCGGACGGTGCCTGGGCCAACGCCGCGGGCACGGCGATACCCTTTGGGGTGGTGACGCCGCTGGCACGCACCGGCACCAATTACCTGGCCGCCTTCGCCTTCGCCGACGGCGACCCGACCACCCCGCAGGCCGATTACACCGACTGGACGCTCCTGCTCTGCGACGCGCACGATTACAACGGCGACGGCATTCCCGATCTGAGCGACCCTCTGCCGCCACCGCAGATCATCCTCAACCTGGACAGCCAGGGCCTGGTGCTGCAGCTCCAGGGAGTGGTTGGCCAAAGCTACCGCCTGGAGCAGTTGTCCGACCTGAACGAAGACGACTGGTCGCCGGTCCAGAACCTCATGCTGACCAATGCGACGCAGGCGATCCCGCTCGGTCCACCCGCCCCGGGCGCGCAGTTCTACCGCGTGGAGCTGCTCAGCGCGCCGTGATCCGTCATTGATTATTCCGGCGGTCAAGGCGAGTATTTTCAATTAACACCCTGGCTCACCCGCGAGGTAAGTTAGCCGTGTTATGACCGGACTGACTCTTTCTCATGGCGGTTGTGTTGCGAACCCGTCCCGCCAGCCCCGCCTCAGTCTCTCGCGCCGCTCAACCCCAAACCAACCCTGAATTATGGAAGGTCTCCTTATCCTCATTCCACTGGCCTTAATCGCCGTCGTCGTGGTCTTCGTATGGATGGTTGCCCGGACGGTGTCGAACGGCCAGCAGTTGGACGCTCTGCGCGGCCTGGTGGACATGCTGTTGGCGGACGTCAGCCGGCTCAAGGAGCGCCTGGCGATGCTCGAAACCGCAAAGCCGCCACCGCCAGCCGAAGCCCAACCCCCTGTCGTCACCACCCAACCGAGTGTCATCGCGACCACTACGCCCGTCGCCCCGCTTCCGGCAACGCCGCCACCGCCCATGCGGACGATTGCCCCGCTCCCGCCACCTTTCGACACCGCCCGGAGCATCGTGCCGCCGGTCGTTCCCGCCCAACCCGCCGCAATACCCGCGATCAGGCCGGTACCAACACTGGCGCCGCGGATCGCGCCGCGCCGCCCGGCGATCAACTGGGAACAATTCATGGGCGTGAAACTGTTCGCCTGGATCGGCGGTTTCGCCCTGTTTCTCGCCGTCGCCTTCTTCGTCAAATACTCCTTTGACAACAACCTCGTCCCGCGCGAGCTGCGGGTGGCGATGGGTTTTGTCACCGGCATTGGCCTGCTCGTGGGGGGCGTGCTGCTGCGGCGCAAGGCGTACCTCGTGACTTCCCAGACGCTTTGCGCCACGGGAGTCGTCATCCTCTACGCGGCGAGCTTCGCGGCCCACGGCTACCAGCTTGTCGGCGGTGGCCCGGCGTTCCTGCTCATGTCGCTGGTCACGGTGGTCGCGTTCATGATCGCCGGGCGCTTGGATGCCCAGGTCGTCGCCATTCTCGGCCTGGTCGGTGGTTTTCTCACGCCGCCGCTGCTCTCGACCGGGGAGGACAACCCGCTCGGGCTCTTCGGGTATGTCGCCCTGCTCGACATCGGCCTGGTCGCCACAGCGTTGAAACGGCGCTGGCATTACCTCGTGGCAATGGGCGTCGCCGGCACCGTGCTGATGCAAATCGGCTGGGTGGACAAGTTCTTCGCGGTGGACAAGGTGTTCACGGCGATGGGCATCTTCGCCACGTTCAACCTGCTGTTCCTGGCGGCGTTCGTGGTGACGGATCGTCTGCGGCAGTGGAACCGATCGGTCTCCGCCTCCGTCCTGGTGATGCCGCTGGTGACCTTTGCTTTCACCGCGTCGTTCCTGACCTATCCGGAGCTGGGCGCCCGGCCCGGGGTCATCTTCAGCTTCATCCTGCTGGCCGACCTGTGCGTTCTCGCGGCAGTCGTGCTGCGCCACCCGCTCCCCCAGGTGCATCTGGTGTCCGGTGGCCTGAGTTTCCTCCTGCTGTCGGCCTGGACCGTCAGCCACCTCAAGCTCGAGCTGCTGAACTGGCAGCTCGGCGCCTGCCTTGGCTTCGCGGCGCTCCACACCGTGTTTCCGCTCGTCTTGCAGCGGGTTCGCCCGGCCGCCGGCCGCACCTGGTGGGGGCATTTGTTCCCGCTGCTGGCGCTGGTGCTGACGATGCTGCCGCTGTTTCAAAACCTCGACATGCCGTGGCTGCTCTGGCCGGTGGTGTTGCTCATTGACGCGCTGGCGGTCGGCCTGGCGCTGATCACGGGCGCGGTGGTGGCGGTGGTGGCGGTACTGCTCCTGACCGCCGTGGTCACGCTGGTCTGGATCATCCACCTGCCGGCGGAACTCACCGCGATGCCGCCGCTGCTGCTCGTCGTGGGCGGGTTCGCCGTGTTCTTTTTCCTCATCGGCTCCTTCCTCGGCGAGAAAATCCTCGCCAAATGGGAGGCGGCCGAAGGCGGCGATGCCGGTTTTGTCGGCGTGGATTCGCTGGCGGCGCTCGGTCTCAAAAGCAGCCGGGCTGACCGGCTCGCGCAAATCCCGGCGCTCTCCGCCATCCTGCCGTTCCTGCTGCTGATCCTCGCCACTGCGCGCCTGCCGCTGGTGAGTCCGACGCCCGTGTTTGGCCTCGCCCTGCTGCTCGTCGTGCTGCTGCTGGGGTTGACCGTTGTGTTGGAGCTGCCGGTGCTGCCGCTGGTCGGCCTGGGCTGCGTGCTGGCCTTGGAGTACGTCTGGAACGGCGCGCACTTCACGGTCGCGACGGCGGGCACGACCGTGGCATGGAACGTCGTTTTCACGGCCGTGTTCATCGTCTTCCCGTTCCTGTTCCGCGCGAAATTCGCCGACCGGATTCTGCCGTGGGCGGCCTCGGCGCTCGCCGGACCGCTGCACTTCTACCTCGTCTATGAAGCGGCGAAGCAGGCGTGGCCGAACGGTGCGATGGGGCTTCTCCCCGCTGCGTTCGCCGTGCCGATGGCGGTGGCACTTGCCCTGGTCGCCCGCCAATTCGCGCCTGACGCGCCCAAGCGCACCGCCCTGCTGGCGTGGTTTGGCGGCAGCGCGTTGTTCTTCGTCACGCTCATTTTCCCGGTCCAGTTCGACAAGCAGTGGATCACCGTCGGCTGGGCACTCGAAGGGGCGGCGCTCCTGTGGCTGTTCCACCGCGTGCCGCATCCGGGGCTCCGTGCGGTCGGTGTGGCCCTGCTGGTGACGGCGTTCGCGCGGCTGGCGCTGAACCCGGCGGTCTTCGATTACCACCCGCGCAGTGAAACCCGCATCCTTAACTGGTTCCTCTACGGCTACGGCATCGTCACCGTCTGTCTGTTTGCGGCCGCACGGCTGCTCACCCCGCCGCGCAACCGTGTGTTCCGGTGGAACGCGCCACCCATTCTCACCGCCCTGGGCGCCGTGCTGGCGTTCCTGCTCGTGAACATCGAAATTGCCGACTGGTTCTCCACAGGGGCAACGCTCACCTTCGAGTTCAACGCCAACCTCGGCCAGGACATGACGTACTCGCTGGCCTGGGGACTGTTCGCCTTCGTCGTGCTGGCGGCCGGCTTCAAGACCGCCAGCCGCTACGCGCGCTACAGCGGCATGGGCCTGTTGGTCGTCACGTTGCTGAAACTCTTCCTGCACGATCTCTGGCGCCTGGGCGGCCTCTACCGGATCGGCTCGCTGATCGGCCTCGCCCTGGTGCTGATCGTCGTCTCGTTCATCTACCAGCGTTTCCTGGCCGCGGATGCCGCGAACAAGAATGCCGCTCCGCCTGCCGCGACCTGAGCCAACCCCATCGCCCATCCCATCATGAAAGCGTCCTTTCTCTCCGCCCTCGTGCTCGTGGTTCCGGCCCTGCTGCCCGCCACCGCGGCCGAACCGCCCTCCGATTGGCGGCACGTGCAAATGCTGACCGTGCGGCAGCCCGGCCTGGTCAAAATCAGTCTGCCGTTCGAAACCCTCGGCGCCGCGCGGCCGGGCCTCGAAGATCTGCGCGTGTTCGACGAGCAGGATCGCGAGGTGCCGTACTTCATGCAACAAGCCGCGCCGGCGGTCCGCGAATGGCGCGCCGCGAAATCGCTCGACGTGACCCTCGCGCCTGCCGCCACGGTGCTCACCCTGGAAACCGGCGTCGCCCAGCCGATCGAAGCCATCCTTGTGGACGCGCCGACGATGCCGTTCATCAAAGCCGTGCGGATCGAAGGCTCAACCGACGGCGCCACCTGGCAGACTCTGGCAGACGGCCTGCCGATTTTCCGCCAGGCCAACGGCGTGGCCCAGACCGAGTTGGCCCTCCCGCGCGGCGCCTGGCCCTGGCTGCGGTTGACGATGGACGACCGTCGCTCCGACCCGGTGCCGTTTCCAAAGATGGCAATCCCGCGCCTGCGCCTTGCGGCCGGGGAGTCCCGCGTGGAGGCTGTTCCGGTGACCATCGCCGCCTACACGAACGCCGACCGGCGGAGCCGCTGGGTGTTGGCATTGCCGGCGGCCCATCTCCGGCTGGCGACGCTGCAAATTGAAACCGCGGCGCCGTTGTTCACCCGCCGCGTGACGGTGGCGGCGCGGGAGCAAACGGAAAACGGCGTCGTGGAAACCCCGCTCGCCGGCGGCACCATGTACCGTGTCGGCCTCGAGGGACAACCGGTGTCCTCAAACCTCACGGTGGCCGTCGAGGCTCTCGTGCCAGGCCGTGAACTGGTGCTGGCCATGGAGGACGGCGACAGCCCGCCGCTCGAGCTGAGCAACGTCCGCGCCGCCTGCCGTCCAGCCTACCTCGTCTTTCACGCCGAGCGCAGCGGCGCGTTCCGCTTGCTGACCGGCAACGGTCAGTGCGCCGCGCCGCGGTATGATCTCGCCGCGCTCGGGGCGAACCTCGAATCAGTCGCGCCGTCACCGCTGGTGCTTTCGCCGCTCGCCGACAACCCCGCCTACCGTCGGCCCGCCGCGTTGCCGGCCGTCACCGGCAACGGCGCGCCGCTGGACACCGCCGGCTGGCGTTTTCGCAAACCCGTCACCTTGCCCCGGGCGGGCGCGCAACAGCTTGAACTCGATCTCGACGTGCTGGCCCACGCGCAACCCGGCTTCGACGACCTGCGGCTTCTGCGCGGCAGCAACCAGGTGCCGTTCCTGATCGAGCGCACGACCGTCTGGCGGACGTTGACGCCGACGGTGACCGCTGCCAACGATCCTGAGCGCCCACGCGTCAGCCGCTGGCGCTTGACCTTGCCGCAGGCCGGCCTGCCGGTCACGCGTCTGACCGGCACGTCGCCCACCCCGCTGTTCCGCCGCGAGCTGTTGCTCTACGAGGAAGTGCCCGACGAACGTGGTTCCAAGCATCGCCGGGTGCTGGGCAGCGCCTCCTGGACGCAACAGCCGGATCAACCGGCCGCCTCCTTGTCGCTGATTTGCGCGGGCACGCCGGAAACCGACACCCTGTTCCTCGAGACGGACAACGGCGACAACCCGGCGATCGCGCTGTCGAAACTCGAACTGAGCTATCCCGCCACCCGCCTCGCGTTCAAATCGGACTCGACAGAAAGTCTGCACCTCTACTACGGCAATGCGCGGGCGTCCGCGCCGCAATACGATCTCAGCCTCGTCGCCGGCCAGTTGGCCGCGGCGGAAAAAACCGCCGCCACCGCCGGTGCGGAGGAACGACTCACCAAGGCGTCCTGGCGCGAACAGTTCGGCGCGACGTCCGGAGGCGGGCCGGTGTTGTGGGTGGTGCTGGGCGCGGTCGTCGTCGCCTTGCTTGTGGTGGTCACCAAGCTGTTGCCCAAGACTTCGCCCGAACCGCCGGGTGATGACGCCGGCGGACCCGCCCGTTGAATGTCCTCATTCCCGCGTTCCGCTCGCCACCGCCGACGCATTGGCGCGGCCCTTTGAGCATCCGTCGTTCCCTCCGCCAGCTCGAATGTGCTTTGCCGTTGCTCATCCCATATTCCCGTCAAGCACGCCGAATCACTGCTGCCGCAGGCGGAAGAACTGCATGACGTCGCTGGGCGATAAGGTGACGCGGTGTTCTGTGCCGACAATTGGCGCTGATCCTGGCAAGGCGGGCGTCCACTGGGCGTCGGCGCCGAGGCCGACTGAGGTTTCCAGCAGATAATCTTCGGGTGTGAGCGGCCAGGAAAGCTCTACCGCACCATTCTCCATCGCCACTTGGAGCAGCAAGGGCGGATTGCCCACGCGCCAGACCGTCAGGCTGCTCGCCGAAGTCTGGCCCGCAGAATCGCCAACGAAGATTTGACCCGCATAGAACGCTTGCGCCGGCGATACCATCGTGATGGCGAGTTGGACCGCATCGTTGGCGGCCAAGTCGCCAATCTGCCACCAGATCAAGTTGTCCTGGATCGAGCACGTGCCACGGTCAGAATCTACTGACGATACGCTCACGCCGGCAGGCAGCGTGTTGGTCAACAGCACGCCGCGCGCGGTTAGTGAGCCGCTGTTGGTCACGGTGATGGTGCATGTGAAGGATTGCCCGGGTGCTGGCGTGGCGGGTGTGAACGCCCAAGAGACCTCCAGCGCCGGCAGCGAAACGATCGTCGTGACCGCGTCCTCGATCAAGGCGCGGGACTCCTGGTTTCCTACATTGTCCGTCGCCAGGCTGCAAAATGCGTAGCGCTGATTTGGTTGGCCCGCGAAGGTGGCTGACGTGTTGGTCGTCTGATTCAGCCAGAGCGCCCAAGGACCGTGATCCGTCGAAACGTAGATGTTGTAACTGGCCACGCCGGAACCGCCGACGTCGTCGGTGCCGCTCCACGCGACGGTGAACTGGGCCGTCTGGTTCGTGGCGGGCAGCGGCAACACCTGGCTGGTGGGTGTGCCAACGTCAATCGTATTCAAGCACTCCTTGGCCGGGTCGGTGCCGGCGGCGGGATTGTGCGGGTCTTTCTGATCGGTGGCGATGGACGGTAACAGGTCGAAGGAGATCTGCGCCACGTTCCGAATCTGCGTGCCGGTCGGCAGGTTCGTCTCCGCTTTGATGGTGTAAGAGAGGTGCCCCCGCCCTCGTCCCGTGCCGTCTTCCGGCGGCAGGAAGCCGATGTTCACCGGCGGCGGCAGGCTCGTGGCCGGGTCAATGGAGCGGAAGTTGGCATAGACCAGACCCGAGTAGAGCTGGAGGCCCGCCTCGATCTGCACCTGGAAGTTCGTGCCCAGATAGCTCACCGGCACGTTCGTCTCGAAATGCTGGGAGTTGGGTGGAACGACAATCAACTGGTCGCCAAACCCAAGTTCGGTCAACTGGAACGTGTTCCAGTCCACGTTGGCGTCGAGTTGATCGGTGATGACGACCTGCTGGGCGGGGGCCGAGGCGTTGGTCTCGTTCTCGAAATCCACCCGGTAAGCCAGAGGGCCATTGGCGGCGATAAAGCCGTTCGTGCCGAAGCCGGCAGGGCCGGTCTTGGAGTTCGGGTCGCGGGACATGGAAGTGCTATTGTTGCCGGAGCCGCCGGGCTGAGTTGGAGCAGTTGGTGGGACCAAATGGGGGAATTTAACCCGAAGTGGGTCTAGCCAATCATCTGGATTCCAATCAGGTTCTGTCCAATCACCCGGGTCAGGCAGATGAGCCTCTCCCAGCTTAGGCAGCAGGCTGGGTGGTATCTCCACCTTGTCAAGGTCATACAGAGAGACACCCGCACCTCCAGCAAGGTCCGTAGTTAACTCGATTAGCGCTTGACCAAGATTACTTTCAAAAAACTCTCTCTGCTGTTGTTGCTGCTCAGCGACAAAGTAAGGCCATTCCCTGAACAGATCCTCGACCCAGGCTCTCGTTCGCTCGAAAATATACTCTCCCACCGTCATCAGGCCCGACTGGTCAGTGCGATCGACCGGGCGATTTTGTGCATAAACGTATTCGTTTCTTCCCGCTTTCATTGCAACCAGCGGCTCCGGCGTGATAAATCCACCGAGAGGCGGTTTCTGAAATCTTGCTCGCATGAAGTTCAGCCCGTTTCCGTCCTTCATCACCCCGAACTGACCCACGAACTGAAACGGATTCGGAACCGCCTCAACGCTCCCGAGCAGCGGCCCAAACGGCGCGTAGGCATACGCGTTGGCGATGGCACCGGCGGAGGTCACAAGTTGCTGGACGTTGCCAATAGCGTCGAAAGTGTAGTAGGCCGGGTTGCCACCTGAGTCTGTCCGCGACAGCAGGCCGAGGCCGTGGTCGTAGTGGGCGAGGAGATTGCCGGTGCCGTCGTATTCGCCCACGACATTGGCCAAGCCGATGGGATCAATCACGAATCGTGTCGTTGCGCCGTTCTCGGCCGTGGCCACGCGATTGCCCAAGGCATCGTAAGCGTATTGCCAGCTATCCGCGCCTTCCGTGACGGCGATGAGCCGGCTCTCGTCGCTATAGACAAACGTGTTCGTGCCTTGCGGCGTGATTTCCTGGATCAGATTGCCATCAGCGTCGAAGACGTAGTTCGTGCCGCCGACGCTCACGTACTGGTTCACATTGTTGGCGGTGTATTCGGTGGTGACACCATTCTCGATGGTGCGGATGCGGTTGCCCAAGGCGTCATAAATGTAGGTGAGGTCCTGGTTCGGGATGTTCGTGTCAGTCGAGACCAGGACCGCATGGGTGAGTTGCCCCAAGTCGTCGTAGTCGTAGGCCCAGGCGCCGTAGTGCGTGGCCATCGCGGTACGGCGTCCGCGCGTGTCGTAGGCGTAGTTGAACCACGAGATCGGCGTCCCGTCGGCCAGACGGTTTGTTAGGGTCAGCAGTTGGCCGGCGGCATCGTAGCCGTAAGTGGCGACCATGCCGTTGCCCAAGGTCTTCAGCGCGAGGCGGTCGGCAGCGTCGTATTCGTAGTGCACGATCAACTGGCCCAGTTCGTTCGTCACGCTTTCGAGCCGGCCGGCGGCTTCGTAAGAATAGACCAATTGGTGGCCGAGTTGATCGAGGCTGGAGGCGCGGCGGCCGGCGGTGTCGTAGGTGAAGGCGAGCCATTTACCGCCGGTGGAGGTGATGTTCGTCAGGCAATCAGCGGAGTCGTAGGCTATTGCCGAGAATTCGAGGATGGAGGATAGAGGATCGAGGATGGCGGCGTTGGTCAGGTTGCCACGTGGATCGTAAGCATAGACGCTGCGGGAGCCGTCGGCGAAGGCCTTGGCCGTAAGCTGACCGTTGGTATTGTAGGCGTAGCTGATCGGACTTCCTCGGCGATTCGTCCAAGTGGTCGCGTCGCCCAACGGGTCGTAAGCCCAGCCTTCCTGGCTGCCGTCGGCGTAGGTGATGGATTGCAGGTTACCAGCGCCGGTATAAGCGTAGCGTGTCAAGTTCGTGTTGGCGTCGGTGACGGAGGCAAGGCGATTGAACGGGCCGGTGAAGGTGAAACTCGTGGCGTGCGCCAGCGGGTCGGTGCTGCGGGTGAGATTGCCCTGGCCATCATAGCCGTAACTGTACGAGCGGCCGGCGGGATCGGTGAGGCTGACCAGGTTATAGGAATCGTCGAAAGTCAGGTGAACCGCGTTGCCCAGCGCGTCCTCGGTTTTGGCGAGCAGGCCACGGTAGTCGAAATAGAACTTGCTGGCGTTGCCCAGCGCATCGGTGGCCGTCACCTGCCCGGCGCTATCGTAGCTGAAGGTGATCGCTTCCGCGTTGCCTTCCAGATAGGTTACGCTCAAACGGCCTTGGGCGTCGTAGGTGAAAAAGCGGTCCGTGCAGCAGGAATTCGCCACCTCCGTCAACGCGTGCGCCGCCGCCGATCCGACGGGGCTCTGATACGCGTAAGTCGCCGTTCTCCCGTCGTAGTATTGGGCGCTGACCAGGTGCTCGCTTGCGCCGTCATATCCAAGGACAGTCTGCCGGCCCAGTTGGTCGGTAATGCTTTGGATGCGGCCGGCGGGATTGTAGGCAATCTGCAGATACTGGCCGGAAGAGTGCGTCAGGCTGGTCAGCAAATCGTCGCTGTAACCGCAGGTGATGCGATTGCCGTTCGGGTCCGCGACATAATCTAGTTTGCCATCCGCCCGGAAGGCCCGCAGCAGCCCGGCCGGTTCGCGGAGCGTGAAAGCGCCGCCGCCCAGCGGCGTCAGCGTGGCGTGGTCACCCGTTTGCGGGAAGTAGTTGTTGCTGTCCCGGCTGTCCGGTTGGTATATGCGCTGCGAACCTCCGGGCCCGAGGATGGTCACCGTGCCATCACTTGCGACGCTGAGGGAGTATTGCCAATTGTGCGACCAACCGCGACCGAGCGGACCCAGCCCGAACCGCTGCGAGATCGGCTCCGGGAACGTGCGCGAGAAGACCAGCGGCAGACCCGGCGCTTCCACAGCCGCATCCACGGCGCTGGCCAGCGTGCGCAACGGGCTGAGACCATCGGCCTGAAGGAACTCGAAAGCCAGCAGTTGGCCCACGTCCACGACGTGCTGGCCCAGGCGGCCCAGATAGACGGCGTTGTTATCCAGCATTCCCACGTAGTCGCCCCAAGTCGTGCCCACCTGCGCGACGAAGCTGGCCCAAATCACATCCCAGGCGTCCGAACCGATGGACGCAGGTTGCATGGAGGTCTTGAGCGTTGCCCAGTCCACCGCGTTGGTGTCGTCGGCTTGCAGCACGCCGAGGTTCCAGTTCATGGGCGGATACGCAAAGTCCCACGGCTGCTGCCAGCCGGCGTAATAGACCGGCACCTGGGCCGATTCGCCCGGCTGCAGCACGCCGGGCGTAGCACCGCTCGCCAGGATCTGAATCGAATGGCTGAAGCCCTCGGGCTGCGCGGAAGTCCAGAACCCGGAGGTCAGGTTGATGGGCTGCAAAGTCAGGAACGCCCCTTCCCGCCCGTCTTGTGTGGCCGTTAAAACCAGCAACGGCGCGGGCATGGCGGCGTTGCCGGTGTTGCGGTAGGCCACGTAGATGGTGCCCAAGCCGTGGTAGCCCAGTTGGCTCGGCACGATGAGTTGGGTTTCGAGCTTCGGCTGCCCTGCCGTCAGCACTTGAAAAGCGCTGGCCAACGCATTGGTGCCCCACGTTGGAGAAGAGACACGCAGCGAATAAGTCCCCACTGGCACGCCGCTCAAGTCAAACGTGGCGGTCAACTGGGTGAAAGAGTCGGCCGAGACAATGCTGGCGGGATAAGCGGTGCCATCGGCGGCGACCAGGTCCGCGGCCGCGGTGGAGTCAAAGCCGGCGCCCGCAATGGTCAACGTGGCCCCGGCGTTCTGTCCATAACTGCCCGGCGTCACGCCGGTGACGTTTAGACTCGACGCGGTGGCCGTCATGGTGAAATTGCCGCTGCCCGAGAGGCTGTTGCAATTGGCCATGACGTAATAGGTGCCCGGCGCGGCGGCGGGAATGAGCAATTGCTGGCTGGTGCTGCCGGGCGCGGCAGCCTGATAATCGAAGGCCCCGGTCGTCGGCAGCGCGCCGAAGCGGACATACAGTTCGTCGGCGCCCTGCTCGTCCGCGTCGTTCAGGATGATAAGCAGGTTCTGCCCGGCAGGAACGTCAATGCGGAAGTATTTCTCGTCGCCGTTGCCGGTGAAAGCGGCGGCAAATGGCGCCGCGTTGGTGAGCCGGGGAATGACCAGGTCCGTAGCGGCGGCGAACTCGTTGTTGAGCCGGTGGCGTTCCAGAAACTGCCATTCGTCATTCAGAGACAGAATCAGGTAGTATGCGCCCTCCTCCACCGTCGGAATCGTGACCGTGAGCGTGTTAGTGTAGCTGCCGCCAACAGACACGTTGTTGGAAATCGACGACGACACCAATAATTGGTCGTTCACGTCCAGATACGGGTCGCGTGAAAGGTAAAGCGCGTCTTTCCAGGATTCACCAGACACAGCCCCGTCGCCAACATTCTGGGCTGCATAGGAGATTTGAACAGGCAGATCAATGGCTAAATTGGCGGGCACATTCAACTGCGTGACACTTAAGTCCGCCACAGAGTTAGTGTCGGGGATAACGAGAAATTCCAGCGAATTCGACGGGCAAGTTCCGATGCTCTGGTCCGAGCAGACCTCAAGCCACACCAAGTTTGAGCCGGGAGTTGGAAACGCCACAAGCCCTGGATCTGCCAGTGAGGAAACCCGCCCATCGCCGAAATTCCAAGAGTATTCCACAAAGCCTGGCTTCGCGGCACAGGGTTCTTGGGCCGTGAAGTTTAAAGCGTCACCCGCCACGATCGTGCCAGATTTCCGCGGAGACTTAATTCCCGGAAGACCGCAACTCATGCATCTTACCGTTATTGCAGGCAATCCGGCAGCTTTGAGTAAGAAATAGTCACATTCGAACTCCGCCTTTGGAAGTGGTCCATGACTCGTTCCGGCCGTAATTCCGGCATAACCAGAACGAGCGGTAAGACCAAATGAAGTATAAGGCCAGGTATACTGCCAACTCGCAGGCTCGGGTGTCAGCCCGTCGGCCGGCCAAACCTTTCCGGAAGCAGTAGCGGTTCCCGAATGATTCGTATGATTTGCCCGCACCCAGTACCAAACGTTTGTAGTCCACTTGAAGTCAATCCCGGCCGGCCTTTCGCCATGATCCCCACTAGTTCCCCCAGCAGTGAGGTCATCCAAGAACATCACGTTGTGCCCGGTGAGTCCGTTAAGGTCGCAATCACGAAAGACAAGGTTGATCCCCATCTGGCCAACCACTAGACCTACGCCACACCGTGCTCCCACTCCTGAGGGGGCGGGGTCTAAAGCGACTATGCGCAGGCGCATGAGTACTTCTTGATTATTCTGATCGTATCCAAGTATCTTTAAGAGCAAGTGGTTTGGATCTCCATTAGCCGAATGGACCTTGAGGACTCCGCTACCGTCGAGCGTATAGACATTTGGAATTGAGCCCACATTTACAACAGTCCAATTGGTATTCAGGCTGGTGCCATCGAAGTCATCCTGATATCCATTGACGGTTCGACCAAAGTCAGATGGAGCCGCTGATTGTGCATTTAATGTGGCAAGCAACAGGAGATGCGCCGCGACTAACGTTGGAAGAGTCATGGCCGGCCGCGGTATCCAGTATTTCAGAAGAACATCAACATCTTTGATGGAGTATCTCTTAATATTCATACAACATATTCTCCGTTACTGCGTGGTGAAGATGAATAAGCGGTTCTGATAGAGCGCCCAATTAATCTGTGCGCCGCGAGCGTTCAAATGCGCAGCCTGCATTTGTTCGTCGCGCCCGAAGCCGACTGCAAGTCGGCGCTGCGCTGGTTTGATTTTTGAAGGGGTTCGTATTCGTAGAAGTGGCTCGCTTCGTTTGGAGTGACCGAAAAGTCCTGGGAGGATTGCCAACGCCATCGGGAAGATTTGAGCGCGACCGTCGAGCAAGAAACAAAGACTCCCTTGGTATTTCCGTCGTGGACAAGCACGGCTCCCGAATCGGTTCGATTTGGCCGGCGCATTCATGACCGCGGCGTCTCTTTTCTCCGAGGAGTGTGGGGAGATTCTTAGCTCCGGTGCCCTGGCGGGGTCAAGAGTTTTTCCTCCTCCGGGGCAAACGCTGGGCAGATCGTGCCCCCCCGGTGATGAAGAACAAGGTAATGAGCACCGGCCGGTGACGACGCCACCCGGCCGCCCGGCTGATGCTTTTATTCCCGCGTTCCGCGCCGCACCCAGGCGCGCACGTAATCCACGCTGAACGTCGAAGGCAGGTCGGCGTCGGCCGGCATTCCGAACCAGTCCGACATGGTTTCGCTGTCGAAGATGAGGAACAACGGCTGGTGCCACATCGTGTTCTCGACCCAGCGAATCAGCACACCGTCGAAGTAGTACCGGATCTGGTCGCGGTCCCATTCGAGGCCATAGATGTGGAAGTCGTCCGCCAGCGGCGCAGGCGCCAGCCATTCGCCGTGGGCGTCCCAGTGACGCGTCTCCTGCGGCGTGCGGAAGACATGGACGTTCATGTTCAGTTTGCGCTCAAAACCCTTCGCCTTGCCGCCCAGCTCGAACACATCAATCTCCGTCTGCCACGCAGGCGAATCGTCCTGCTGGAACCAGAACGAGCTGGAGCCGGCGGAATTCATGGGCCGCGCCCTGACCTCGTAGTAACCGTAGCCGGCCCGGACCCGGGAATGCAGCGCGGCGGAGGTGTAGCCCTGATAGCCCTGCTGGGCCAGTGCGGGCGGCAACGTCTCCCGCCGCATCTTGAGATTCAAACAACCGTTTTGGACGGTGACGTTGGTCGGGCTGAACCAGGCCGGCTGCCGGCCCGCCCACCATTCCAGGCCCACAATCCATTTGTTGGTGTCGAGGCCGCCTGACCCGTTGAACTCGTCGCTGAGCACGGGCACCTTCACCCAGCCGCCGTGGTTTTGTTGATCCGAGAGTGGCCGTTTGTCCGTCACCCGCCGGGGTGTGGAACCGAGCTGGTTGGTGAGCGTCCAACTTTTCGGCGGCGGCGCCGCGAGGGCCAGGCCAGTGGCCAGTGCCAGCGCGACACCGAAATCAAGCCAATGAGCCAACAACGGGAACTTCATGGGGGGAGTCTGGTTCGGAGCGGCGGAAAAAATCAAGCCGTTCGCGTGTGCCCACAACCCACCTAGTCCGCTCAACCCTCAACCAACAACCATCAACATCACCAAAGGTGGCCCGCCGACTGCTGGGCGGCGGAGCCAAACGTCGTGGCCCGGTGGTCCGCGACCCACCATGGGGTCTCGTGGCGGCAGCTTGGGAAACGAGCGGCAGGGCGCTGCTGCGACGGCGCCCCATCGGCTTGTGAACATCAACGCGGAACGAGAAATCAGGGCCGCGGAGCACCGCGAGCCAGGTTGGGCCAGCGGCCGTGGGCTTTATGCCGCTTGTGCCGCTTCGCGGCCTTTCCTGCTGCAGCTTTGATTCCACGCTGGGCTTGAATTCCTCGCCGAAAGCGTTTACGCCATGAGGCACATTCATCATGGTCACGGTTTCAAGCAGGATCATCATCGCGTGCTGGATCACTTTCCTCGTTTACTGGGTGATCAGCGCACTACGGGTGAAGGCAACGGCCGAGCACCAAAGCGAGGTGTCCGCCGCCGCCCATCGAATCCCGGTGGGATTGGGCTGGTTTTTGCTGCTCTATCAGGGTCTGCCGCCACCCATGAATCTCGTGGTGCTGCCGCGGGCGGATTGGGCGCTGGTCCTTGGTGTTGTGATCTGCGTGTTCGGGTTGTTCGTGACGATCTGGGCGCGCCGGACGCTGGCGGGAAACTGGAGCAGTGATGTCACGTTCAAGCAGGGACATGAACTGGTGAAGTCGGGGCCGTACCGCTTCGTGCGGCATCCCATCTACACGGGTTTGCTCTTGATGTGTCTCGGCTCGGCCATCGAAATCGGCCGGCTGCGCTGCGGGTTGGGCCTCGTCGTGGTGGGCCTTGGCTTCTGGATCAAGCTGAGGCAGGAGGAAAAACTGTTGCTGCGACATTTCCCCGACGCCTATCCGGCCTATCGCAAACAGGTGCAAGCACTCGTGCCGTTTGGGCGGATTCGAGTGGCTGACGCCAGTGGAAGGGAGGGTGCAAGTGGCAGTCCTCACCAGTGACACTGTTGGCGTGAAAGCGTCCCGGTTCGGCTACGGGCCGGTCGTGAAGGGGGCCTGCATCTTGAGAACATGGCTTCAGGCGTCGGTGTGAGGCGGCTTCATTTCGCAGCACAGCCGGCTTGGTGCCGCGGCCCGCAAATGGTGGCTGCCGGACCGCTGGGCCGGCAGATGCTCCGTTTGTGCCATCCGTTCCCAGGGATGCGTGCGCCCAGCGGTCGCACGCCCACCATATGGGCCAATGACGGGCATCGGGGGAGCGCGGCCGTCCTCGGCCACCGTCTTCGGCGTCCCGCCGAAGACTCCGGCCCGGGTGGCGGTCCGACCGATGGGCCGGACGAGGAGTTCCGACGGCGGGGACGCCGTCGGCTGCGCCCGAGACGGGCGCGGTCCCCATTTCCTGGTACTGCCCGGCGGTCCGCGACCCACCCACCAAGGGCGCGCCTTCCCGGGTCGCTCACTCCCGCGCGTGCCGGGCGCTGCGGTTTGGGCGAATTCCTTTGCCGGCACAGCCGGCATGGTGCCGAGGTCTCAGCGCAGGAACAGTTCCCTGGGCAGTTGGCTCTGGCGGATGATCGCGCGCAACGTTCCGGCCCTGATCTCGTGATGATTGGGAACCGGCACGGTCACGGTCGTGTCTTCGAGCTGGCGTTGTATAATCAGGTGGCTGCCGCGCTGGCGCACCAGGGCGAATTCATGCGCTCTGAGGATTTCGCAGACTTCAGCGCCCGAGAAGACGCCGAGTTTAGGCATAGGTGGCCTCGAACCGGCTGACGATGACCTCCGGGTGGAAGCGGTGCTCGACCTCGGAAGGCGAGGCGGTTTCGAGAAACAACTCGACGGCTTCGCGCAGATTGGCCAGCGCTTCGTCCATCGTCGCTCCCTGGCTCGCCACGTCGAATTCAGGACAGAGCGAGACATAGCCGTCACCTTCACGCTCCAGCAATCCGGTCAATTGAAGCTGCTTCATAACGGCATCAGTGTGGCGCGAATCGCCTCGAGGCGCAACCGCGCGGTCGCGACTGGCCGCAATGGTGGCTGCCGGACCGCTGGGCCGGCTGATGCTCCGTTTGTGCCATCCGTTCCCAGGGATGCGTGCGCTCAGCGGTCGCACGCCCACCATACGGGCCGATGACGGGAATTGGGGGAGCGCGGCCGTCCTCGGCCGCCGTCTTCGGCGTCCCGCCGAAGACTCCGGCCCGGGTGGCGGTCCGACCGATGGGCCGGACGTGGAGTTCCGACGGCGGGGACGCCGTCGGCTGCGCCCGAGACGGGCGCGGTCCCCATTTCCAACTACGGGCCGGCGATGGCGGGCAGCATCGGCGTGCGCGCGATGGCTTTGAGCGCCGGTGATTGCACGCCAAACTGGTCCATCGTGAAGTTGCAAAATCCCATCGCCAGCGCCGGCGAGCCGGGTTTCACTCGATAATCTCCCGCGGCCGGGTTCACGAACTCAGCATCCGCGACCACCGAACGTTCGTCCCGGCCGCTGGCGCGTTGCAGAACGGTTGCCGGCCCGGGCGAGACCACCCCGGGCGCGTGTAGCAGGTTGAAATCGCATTCCGCGCCCCACGGTTTCGGCACGTTGATCGGCCGGTACTCCGTGAACACGATGTTGCGCCGGAAGACATCGCCGCTGTCGCGGAACCACACATGCGGATGAAATGAGTTGTGGACGATCACGTTGTTCTCGACCACCCGGTGAAAGCCTTCGCGGTTCTTGAGCCCGCCGTTCAGGCAGAGGTTCTCCCGGATTTCGTAATTCGACGAGCCGTCGTCGAGATCAATGTCCCAGCCGTGGTCGCAACGCCAGCGGTTGTGGCGCAGCACGGTCGGTCGGACCGCGTCGAGGAACGGCAGGCCGCGGTCGGCGCCGGACATGATCGTGTTCAGGTCCACGCCGCGCAGGTTCCAAAAGCGGTCGCGGCCCCAGGAATTGAACGAACCGTGGTCGCCGGTCTCCTTCACCGTGTCGAAGACGTCGCAGAACTCGATGACGTGGCCGCCCCAGGCACCGTTGCCGATGTTGATGCCGGCACGCGGCACGTCATAGATCGAGCAGTGCCGCACCGTGATGCCCTGCGCGAGGTCAATCTCGACGCCGGCCGTTTGTTTCTCGACCCGCCCCGTCCCGTGGATCAGGCAGTCCCTGACGAGACAGTCGGCGGGAAAGTTGTCCGTTCGCTGGCCGGGCGTCCGGTCAATTCGGGCAACGTCGTTTTGCTGTTTCCAGGTGACACCGTCGCGCACCGCCGGCGGATCGCCGACGAACGCGATGCCGTTCGCGCCCGCCCGGGCGATGTGGCAGCCGCGAATCCAGACGCGCCGGTTGTAGTTGTTTACAAACACGGCGTTGCCACCCGGCTGGTCGAGGAAGCAATCGTCGAGCGCGAAGTCCTCGGCCCCGTCGAAGAACACCGCGCCGCCGCGGTAAATCGTCCAGTCGCTGCGCAGAAGCGGTTCCCGCGTTTCCATGAACGTCCGGGCCGTGTGACGGAAGGTGAACCCGCGCAGCGTGACGAATTTCACCGGCCGGGCGGGGCTGCCGCGCAGTTCGATCAGGTGGCGCAGGCGCACGGCTTCGACCGTGGCCCGGGCGAGGTCCAACCCCGGCGGCGGTTTGAAGAACAGCGTGCCTTGATGGGCATCGAGGAACCACTCGCCGGGCGCGTCGAGTTCCTCGAAAATGTTTTCGACGAAACGGTATTGCCGGTGCATCGGCGCGGGACGGTTGTTTTGCCAGCCGCCCTCGTAGGTCAGGTTGCCCGCCGCGTCCTTGCCGGTGATGACGTAGTGAAGACCGCCCCACATCGCTTCGTGCAACGCATGGATGAAGCCGCCGCGCGGGTCGGCCCAGCGTTTCACCCGCTCCGGACTGATGGCGTCGGCTGCGTAGCCGTTGAAGATGTCCACGGTGGGATCGAAGTTCGGGTAACGCGCCAATGGCTGGCGTTCGCCATTGACGAAAAGCTGGTCGGTCGTAAAACCCGCCGGCACGTTCGCCTGCATGATGCCGTTGCGGAACGGCCGCCAGTTCAACGCCAGCTTCTCGCCGCCACTCACAACCACCGTTTCCCCGCGCCACGCTGCAAAGGTCACCGGGGCGGACTTGGCGCCCGAATCCGCCGCGGTGAACACGAGGGTTTGCGGCAGGTAATAGGTGCCGCCACGAAACCACACGGTCACCGCACCCCGCGCCGGCAGACGTCGGGCCTTTTCCTGGGCGACGGCGAACGTGCGCAACGGCCGGGATTGTGTGCCGGGATTCGCGTCATCGCCCCGCGGAGCGACAAACAATACGGCGGCCAGGGCGCGGCCGGCGAACGCGACCGCCAGTCCCAGTGAAATCGTGCTCCGGTTTATCATCGCCTGCGGTCATTGCGAGACAGGCGCCAGCGTCACCGATTGGAGCCCGATGACCTTCCAGGGCGGCTCGGTGCGCGGGCGGACGGCGAGCGTGAACCGCCCCGGCTGCTCCAGCTTAAGCGTGCCGAGGGTCTCCTTTGTGAACACGGCCCAACTGCCCGTGGACCGCGAGCGGCCGCTGACCTGCCGTCCCGCGAGTTCGACGGCGAATTCGCTGCCTGCGGCGCCGGCATCGCAGGAATAAACCACCTCCACCCTGTAGCTGCCGGGCCGGGTGAGTTGCAATTCCCAGGAGACAAAATCGTTCGGATCGCCCCAGTAGCCAATGTTGTCTTTGCCCCCGCCGACCTCATAGCGCGGCGATGCGCCGTGAATTGTCGCCTCGTTCGCTCGCAAGACGATCCGCCCGTCGGCTTGCGGGCGGATGGCGGCGGTCATGATGGGCGCGGGCTGAAGACCGTCGCCGAGGATGCGGAACGCGCAAGTGTAATCGCACGGCTTCGCGGCCGGCAGCGTGATGATCAACCCGTCCTCAGTCTGCCGCCAGGCCAGCGCGCCGCGGTGGCCCAGCAGCGCGACCCGTCGCACGCGGCCCTGCCCGGGGAAGGAGGCCAGCGACCGGATGGTCACGCGGCCGTCCGCGGGCCAGCCGAGGCTGAAGGCGTAAATGGCATTGCCCTTGGTGGTGAAGCGGATGTCCGCCGCGGTGTAACGCAGGCTGCCTTCATTGAAGCCGCCGCCCGCCACGCGGGCCGGCCCTTCGCCGCAAACGTTCCACGGGCGCGTGCCGAAGACCGCGTCGCCGTTGACCCGCATCCAGGCGGCCATGCCGGCCAGGATGTTTTCCTCCCCGGCGTCGAGCGTTCCGTCGGGCCGCAACGGCAGGTTGAGGAGCAGGTTGCCGTTCTTGCTGACGATGTCCACGAGCATCTGGAGGACGGTTTCGGTGGTCTTGTAGCGAAGCCCGGCCTTGTAATACCAATCGCCGACGCAGGTGTCGGTCTGCCACGGTTGCGGTTTGATGGCGTCGCGCACGCCGCGTTCGAGGTCTTCGACGGCCGAGCCGTCCACGAACTCGCCGCCGTCGCGGTTGTTTTTCCAGGTGTAAACCGCTTCGAGCCGCCCGCGGTGACGCTGACGATTGTCGTTGTAGAAATGCGCCAGCAGCCGGCGCCCGTAGTCGCCGAACGGCAGGCTGCCGTCGGAATACAGCAGGTCCGGATGGTAGCTGTCCACCAGGTCGGTGATGCGGTTGAACCACGTCTGTTTGAACGACTCCGGTGCGTTCTTCGCGTACCACCCGTCGGGGTGTTCGTTGCCGGACCAATAGAGATCGGCATAGCGCGGATCGGCGCCATCATAGGGCACACCGGCGAGCGGGCCGTTGGTGTCGGCGCCCTTGCTGACATTGTACCAGCCCCAACTGGCGCCGAGGTGCTCGGTCACGCCGAAGCGCAGGCCGCATTTATCCGCCGCCTTTTTCCATTCGCCCACGATGTCGCGATGCGGCCCCATGTTCACCGAATTCCAACGATGGAACTTCGAGTTCCAGCAATCGAAGTTGTCGTGGTGATTGGCAATGACGCAGAAGTACTTCGCGCCGGCCCTTTGGTAGAGCGCCATCAGGCGGTCGGGGTTCCACCGCTCGCCTTTCCAGAGCGGGATGAGCTCCTTGTAACCGGACTGCGAAGGATGGCCATAGGTGCGCAGGTGATGTTCGTACTGCGGCTGGCCCGGGAGGTAGAGATTGCGGGCGTACCAATCGCCCTGCTGCGGCACCGACTCCGGTCCCCAGCAGGCCCAAATGCCAAGTTTGGCGTCGCGGAACCATTCCGGGCACTGGTAGCGCCGGAGCGAGGACCAGTCCGGCGCGAACGCATCCGTCGCGGGCGGCGAACCCGGGGTCGCCGCCAGCGACAACATGGTGGTGCCCAGCCAGCCCGCCATGAACAAAGTCCAGGGAATTCGTGTTTTCATCCGGCGAAACGAATGCTGCTGCCGGTGAGAGTAAACCGCTGGCGCGAAAACACACGCCTTATCGTCGGCCTTGTCGTGGGCCGGCAGCGCGGTCCGCGCGCAAGAAACCTGGTGAATTTGGGTGTGGTGAATTTGGGGATTGTGGGGCGGACTTGGCGGGTGTAAAAGGGCAGCCATGAAAAAGCTTTTATTTACCACGATTCTCGCAGTGTTTGGCTTCACGGTGGCGGGCCTGGTTGCCGGCTGCGGTCCCTCCAAGCCGAAGGTGGATGTTGCCGCGCAACTGCAGGCGCTCAAGAGCGGCGATGTAAACGCCAAATGCGATGCCCTCGCGGCGATCGCTTCCGCCGGCCCGGCGGCCGCGGCGGCGGTGCCTCAAGTCATGGAGGAGCTGAAGAATAGCGACGCCTTGGTCCGCCGGCTGGCGGTCCTCGCGCTGGGCCAGATCGGTGCCCCGGCGGCGACGCCGGCGCTGCCTGAGTTGCGCAAGCTGATGGAGGATGGCGACCGCGATGTCGCGCGAAATGCCCTCAACTCCGTGAAGGCCATTGACCCGAAAGGTCCCGAAGCGAAATCCCCCAATATGCCGAACGTGATGCCTTAACGCACGAGGCATCCCGACTTTCGCCCATCATTGGCCTGGCCCCGGCCCCCGAACGGCCGGGCGATCAGACCAGTCGGGCCTACGTGCTGAACCGGAACAGCAGCACGTCGCCGTCCCGAACCTCATAATCACGTCCTTCGATCCGGTAATGGCCGGTTTCACGGGCGTGGGCGATGGAACCCGCCTTGACCAGGTCCGCGCAACCCACCGTTTCCGCCTTGATGAAGCCGCGCTCAAAATCGGTGTGAATCGTTCCGGCGGCGCGCGAAGCAGTGTCGCCGCCGTGGATCGTCCAGGCGCGAGCCTCCTTGTCGTTGAAGGTGAAAAACGTGCGCAACCCCAGCAACCGGTAGGTGTGGTGGATGAGCGTGGCGCCGCCGGGTTCGGCGACCCCCAGTTCGCGCAAATACGCGGCCGCTTCCTCCGGCGTCAGGTCAATCAGGTCGCTTTCCAGTTGGGCGCACACCACAACCGTCTCCCCGCCCTGGTGGGTGCGCGCGTAGTTCCGCACCGCCGTCACGAGCGGGTTGGTGTCCACCATGGCAAGGTCGGATTCCTTGACGTTGGCAACGAACAAGGTGGGCCGGCTGGAGAGCAGGAAGCAGTTCCGGGCGATGGCCCATTCCTCCTTCGCCAGGTGCAGGGTGGCGGCGGGCTGGCCCGTGTTGAGATGCGCCTCCAGACGGTCCAGGATGTGGCTCTCGGTCACCGCGTGTTTTTCCGCCTGTTTGATCTCCTTGGTGATCTTTTCGCGCCGGCGGCGCACGGCTTCCAGATCCGCCAGCGCCAGTTCGGTGGCCACGATCTCGATGTCACGCACCGGATCCGGGCTGCCGGTGACATGAACGATGTCCGGATCCTCGAAGCAGCGCACAACGTGCACCAGTGCGTCCACCTCGCGGATGTGGCTCAGGAACTTGTTGCCCAGGCCTTCGCCCCGCGCCGCGCCCTTGACCAGGCCGGCGATGTCCACAAACTCGACCGTCGCCGGAATGAGCCTGCCCACCCCGGCGATGCGGGCGATTTGCTCCAGCCGCAGCTCGGGTACGGCGACGACGCCGAGGTTCGGTTCGATGGTACAGAAGGGGTAGTTTTCGGCCGGCGCCTTGTGCGACCTGATCAGGGCATTGAACAGCGTGGATTTGCCCACGTTGGGCAGTCCGATGATTCCGGCTTTGAGCATACGTGTTTCATACCCGCTGTCCGTCCCGATGAACAGCAGGAAAAGACCGCGCGACGAAACCGACGCAGCCCGTGCTGGGAACAAGCATGTTCAACCGAACCAGATCGCGGTCTCGCGGGCGACGGCTGCTTCGGAGTCGGCCGCGTGCACGAGGTTGTTGGTGGTGCGGTTTTCCGCGTCCGCCCGCGTGATCGTGTCGTTGCCCCAGTCGCCGCGGATGGTTCCCGCGGGCGCGGTCAAAGGCTCGGTGGGCCCGGTGAGCGCGCGGACCTTGGCGATGGCGTTCGGACCGGCGAGGAGAACGGCGACGAAGGGCTGGTTCTGGAGCGAACCGGTGGTGCGGCAGAAGGCGCGCTCGTTCTTGATGCGCAGTTCGGCGTAGTGCGCTTCGAGTTGGGCGAGGGTCGGCCGAACGAAGCGGCAGTTGACGATGCGCAGCCCGGCGGCCTCAAATCGCGCCAGGATGACACCGGCCAGTCGCCGTTCAAGGGCGTCCGGTTTGATCAGAATCAAGGTTGTTTGCATCGCGGCCCAAGAAGTAACCGCAGCGTTCGCCCGAAGCAAGCCGGCGCACGCGGGCCAACCGGGCTCCGGCCACGGCCGCCGGCGCGGTTCAGGCGGTTCCGCCGGGCGGCGGTGCGGCCGACGCTGACGGCGGGCGCTCGAGCCGCTTGAGGGCCAGTTCGAGTTGTTGAATCCGGCTGGAGAGACGCTCGACGGTCCGGCGCACATCGGCGGGCAGCGCCACGCATTCTTCACAATGGTGCCGCGTGGCCGGGTTGCCCTTGACGGGGTACTCGAACTTCCGGCCACAGGCGCGACAGGTGCGGGGGCGGGTGCCGGCGGGGGATTTTTCGATCATGGGCGGTTCAGCGGTTGCGTTTGCTCAAATCGCGTGCGGCGCTGGTAACCCCGCCGTCCATCAGCAACCGGCGGTCGCGCGACCGGGTTTCGCCCACGGCCGATACGCGGATGGCCGCTTCGTCGGTGACCGGGCACTCGTGCTCGCAGATGCCGCAACCGATGCACAGGCTCGGGTCCACGTAGGGCCGGCGCAGGGTGATCGGCGTGCCGTCGCGCTTGGTGATGGTGACTTCGCGCGAGTAGATCGCCTTGGGCGAGGTCGGGCATACTTCCTCGCAGACCACGCACGGGGTTTCCATGCTCCAGGGCAGGCAGCGGCCGTGGTCGTAAAAGGCCGTTCCCAGCCGCACCGGTCCCTGGTTGGCGAATTCGCCGACGCCGGTTTTCTCCTCGATCGTGATCCGCTGGATGGCGCCCGTGGGACAAACCTGGCCGCACAGAGTGCAGTTCAGTTCGCAGTAACCGAGCTTCATGTTGAGGATCGGCGTCCAGATGCCTTCCAGGCCCGACTCAAGGAAACTGGGCTGCAGGACGTTCGTCGGGCACGCCCGGATGCACTGGTCGCACTTGATGCAGCGGTCGAGGAACGCCTTCTCCTCGACCGAACCGGGCGGGCGGATGACCTTCTTGCTGTAATCCCGGTCGGACGCGCCCGATGTGCGGCCGAACGCGAACCAACCCAGACCCAGCAGGCTGCCCAGCAGCGCTCGCCGCGCCGGCACCGCGGGCGTCGCGATCTCGCGTTTCAAGGACGGCATGAACTTGAACGAGATGGCGTCCTCCGGGCAGTCCTCGATGCAGTTGAAACAGACGAAGCACTCGCTCTTGCGCAGTTGCGTGTGCGGATCGGACGCCCCTTCGCAGTTCTTCAGGCACAGGTCGCAGTCCACGCACTTGTGCGGGTCGCGGTCAATCCGCCAGAGCGCAAAAGTGGACAGCGTGCCGAGGAACGCGCCCAGCGGGCAAAGGACGCGGCAGAAGAACCGCGGGATGACCACGTTCATCCCCACCAGCACCAGGAGCAGAAAACCGATGACCCAGGCGCCGGCGTGAAAATACTGCCGCACATAGAAGCTCGAAGGCACGATCAGGTTGAGCGTCGGCAGAATGGCGGTCGTCATCGAGCGATGAAACAGACAGATCGGGTCGAGCAGGCCGATCTGGAGCGAACCGAAGATCGCCGCCACCAGCATGCCGATGAGGATGACGTATTTGACCGAGTAAAGCTTGTAATAGCGGTTCGCCTCGATGCGTTCCCGCTCCTCGGCACGGCCCCGGCCCAGCAGCCAGCCCGTGAAATGGTGCAGGATGCCGTAGGGGCAGATCCAGTTGCAGAAAATCCGGCCCAGCAGCAGCGTGGGAATGATCAGCACCAGGCTCCAGAGCAGGCCGATGTACACCGTGTGGGTGGTGATCGCCGTGGCCGCCGCCACCAGCGGGTCCAGTTCGAGAAATAGCGAAACCGGGTAGCCCTTGAGGTAGCGGAGATCGGTGATGACGACAAAGAACAGGAACAGGCCGAAAAAGAACACCTGCGAGATGCGGCGGGCGGTGCGGGCTTTCATGGCGGGGATGGACGCGTCCGGCGGCAGGTCAGGCCTGCACTTCCTTCCAAACCGTTTCCTTCCAGTTCTTGTTGCCCAGGCCGCGGTCGTGGGCTTTGTGGATGTAGGTTAGTTCCTCGAGGTCGCGTTCCATCAGGTGCGTGTAACCGTAGCTGTCCACGGCCACCATGTCGGTGCCAGCCACGACGGTCCCCATCGGCTTGACGTCGGACAGCCGGCCGCCGGTTGGGCCGTTCTTCATGAGCACGTTCATGCCGTCGAGCACGACCAGGGTCGGCTTCATCATGAGCGCGAAATCGGAGACGATGCTGTGGATGAACTGATGGAACTGGTTGCGGCGCCCGCCGAGGAGGCCGTACCAGTTCTTCATCGTCATCGAGGCGTGGCAGAGATTGTGGTCCTTGCACGGCGCGACGCCGATGACCTTGGTGGCCCGCTTGAAGGGTTCGTGGAAGAAAGTCCAGTTCTTCAGCACCTCGCCCTTGAGCTGGAGCGGCGCAAAGGAGTTCGACTCCGGATAAAGGAGGTCCAGGTTCAATTCGTCCGCCACCGCGCGCAGGCCGCTCTTGAGGAAGCATCCCGCCGGGCTGTTAATCGGGTTGTCCGCGATGAACACGCGCTTCGCCCCCGCTTCGAGCACCAGCTTCGCCACGGCCCGCAGCGCCGCCGGATGCGTCGTGGCCGCCAGCGCCGGCGGCCGGTCGAACGCCACGTTCGGCTTGATCATCACGATGTCGCCCTTGCGGATGAAGCGGGACATCCCGCCCAGCGCGCCGATGGCGGCGCGGACCGCCGTCTCGTGGTTCTGGCCGTGCGCAATGGCCAGCGACGGCAACAGCTTGTTGGGTTCGATGGCGTAGCTGGCCAGTTGCAGTCCGTGCTGCGCTTCGAAGCCCGGCACAAAATGTTTGGGCTGCCAGAGGGCGTAGCCGCCGGCGGCCGCGCCGGCGATGGCCGCGCCGGTTGCGCCGACGCGCAGCAGAAATTCGCGCCGGCTGGTGCCCTCGGGCGTTCCTTGGGCCGCGCGCCTGGGTTCATTCTCGTTTCCGTTCATAGTCATGCTTCCTCCTCCCATAGCGGCGCGTTAGTGGAGCTGGCCTTGCAGGTATTGCTCCACAAAATGGCGGGCGGCGGTCGCGTCGTCCGCGTCAAACACCCCGCCCAGCTCGCCCTCGCGCTGGTAAATCACCTTGGTGGTGCCGAAGCTCTCGGCGGCGAACAGCTTCGCCCCCGCCACCGCCGCCAGCAGCGTCACCTTGCCGCCAAACTTCCCGGAAAAATCCACATAGCTCTGCCACGCCGCCGCCGCCTCGGCCGGGGTGGTCATCATCAGGAAGAATGGCAGCCTTTTGCCCTCAAATTCATAGTTCGCCTGGAACACGTTTTTGAGGAAGGACTGGCCCAGGGCGTTCGCCTCCACGAACGCGACGCTCGTGGAAATCAAACCCTCGACCGGCAACCGCCGGCGTCCGCCCAGCCCGGTGTCGTCGGCCGGTAGCGCCTTCATCCGGTCCGCCGCGATGGCCAGGGCCAGGGTCATCGTCCCGGCGTTCTGATCGGAAGCGATGATCTGCACGTACTGCGCGCCTTGCCGGAAAAAGAAACCCATCTCCCCGGCGTAGCCGTCCGCCGCAAAGTCGAGCGACTTGCCTTTGGGATCGCGTTCCAGAGCGAACATCCCGAAGGCGTTCACGGGCGTGTCGAACCGGAACTCGAACACATCCACGAAACTGCCGACGCTGCCCTCCACCGCGAAAGAGCGGCAGCGAAGCTGCTGGAAATGGAATCCCTGGTAGGCCGGCGCCCGGCCGTCAATCTTCTCGAACAGGTTGTTCGACCCGTAAAACTCCGTGTCGCTCATCGGCTTGAGACCGGCGATGGCGAGCGTGAGCGGTTCACCCTTGATTGGGGCGCTGGGTGCCGCGGCGGCGCCTTCCTCCCCCCCTTCGGCAGGTTCGGTAGCGGTGGCGTCAGGGGCGCGTCTGGCCGCCGCTCGGGTACTCGCGGCTTCCTCCGGCCGCACGTCCACCGCCCGTACCGTCGCCGCCTTGCCTTCCACCTCGGCCACGGTGGATTTCAAGGCGTCGGTGCGGAGCGCGTAACGGTCGGGGTTGTAATGCCGGCCCTTCATCCAAATGGCGACACCGATGGCCCCGAGCAGGGCGACGATCGCCACGCTGAGGACGCGCTCGGTCGCCGACACCCGGGTGCGCAGGAACGCCTTCCGATTGCGACCGGGAGCGGAACGGGGAGTGGCGACCGACGTTGGAGCCATGCAGGGCAGGCGCAGGCTCAGGCGAAGTAGCGCTGGGCGCGCCGGATGATGTCCGGATAATCGGTGTGGAAGGCACAGGCGTCGCGCAGGGCCGCCAGGTCCACCTGGCTGGCGTCGCGCGCCGTTGCCGGCAGCGCGTGGTAAAGGTCGCGCGCGCCGGTGTGGCCGTCCTGTTCGTAGTAGGTGACGAACCGCGAGATGTCCAGCATCGCGAAGGCGGACGCGGCGGCGAACGTGTTGCAGGAAGGGCAACCCGGGCACATCGTGCGGCGGTGCGCGAGGATGGTTTCCTTCAGCACGTCGAGATGCGCGGTCTTGAGCGGCGTCTTATACGAGCGGGCGGCGGTGCTGCTGGCCTGCATCTGCTCCACGTTGTCAATCATGTTGCAGACGACGGCAATGCGCGGATCGCTCCACACGGCGTGCAGCACGGCCTGATGTGTGGTGAGTCCCAGTTTGTCGAACTCCGGCAGGCGCTTGGGAACATCATGCGTGTTGCGCATGGTCTTCATCGCGACCAGCGCAATGCCCTTGTCGTGGCAGGCGTCCAGCGCCCGGTCGAACGCGTCGCCCTTGGTGAAAAACGGCGTGTATTTGAGCATGATGATGTCCACAAACCCGCCCTCCGCCGCGGCGCTGAGATAATCGTTCAGCCGCGCGTCGTGGCAGGAGAAACCCACCATCTTCACCTTGCCCGAGCTTTTCAGTTTCTCGGCAACCCGCTTGAATTCGTCGCTCTTGGGCCATTCGAGGGAAGCCTCGCCGTATTCGCCTGGACCGATGCCATGAATGTAGAAGGCGTCGAGATACTTCGTGCCGCATCGTTCCAGGCGGCGGTCAACCATTTCCAGGAGCTGCTCCGGTCCTTTGTGGGGATGATCCTTCGAGACGAGGAAAATCTCCTTGCGGCGCTCCGGATACTTTTCCAGCCAGCCGCCGAAAAACGTCTCCGACTTGCCGTTCACATAACAGTCCGCCGTGTCGAAATAGCGGATGCCCATGGACCAGGCGATGTCGATGTACTGCGGGCTGAGGGCGCTCATCATGCCGCCCATGCAGAGGATGGTGACCTTGGGGCCGTTCTTGCCCAACTGCCGCAGCGGCAGGGGGCCGGTGTTTTCGGCGGCACTGGCCGGCGCCGCCGGGGCGGCGTCCTGGGCCATGACTGCCGGTGCGGCCGCCAGGGCCACGGGCACGGTCATGGCATTCCGGAGGAACTGGCGGCGGGAGGAGGAACCAACTATTTTTTGCATAAACACAACAAATTTTGCCCATAAGCTACCACTTGCCCAAGACCTTGCAAGGGGTAAAGCGGCAGGACGCGTTTTTCTCGTTGCGGCCACGCTGCCCCTTGCCGCTGAAAACCCTCGCAGCCTCCGACCGCGAGCGCTATCCTCTTGGCATGCGCCGTCCCGCCCTGGTGTTGATTGCCGTCGTCATCCTGGCCTGCGCCGCACGCGCCGGTGACTGGCCCCAATGGGCTGGTTCCGATGCCAAGAACATGGTCTCGCCCGAAGTGGGCCTGCCCGATTCGTTTGTGCCGGGAGAAAAGCAATCCGACGGCACGATCGACCTGGCGACCGCCCGGAACGTCAGGTGGGGAGTCAGGGTCGGCAACGCCATTTATGCCACGCCGTCCATCGCCAACGGAAGGATCTTCGTGGGCGGCATGGACCAGGCGAACGGCATCTTCGTTTGCCTGGAGGCGGCCACCGGAAAGGTCCTCTGGAAATGGCAGGCTCCCGCGAAGCAATTCCCGAAGGACATCGCCGGCTTTCACCTCGGCATCTACGAGATCCCGGCCCAGATGGGGGTGTGTTCCACGGCCGCGATCACTGGCGGCCGCGTTTACTTCGTAAGCCACCGCTTTGAGGTCGTGTGTTTGGACGTCAACGGACTGGCCGGAACGGAGGCCGGCAATGCGCGCGTCATCTGGACCTTCGACATGCAGACGAACGCCGGCGTCTTTCCCTGTGATGCGTCGAACGGCTCGCCACTGATTGACGGCGAGCTGCTTTACGTGCCGACGTCCAACGGCGTGGATCGAAATTCGTTCAGCGATCCACGAAAGGAAAAAAACCGCAAATTCCCAGCCCCGGATGCGCCCAACATTATCGCCCTCGACAAGCGCACCGGCCGGCAGGTGGCCAGCGATGACACCCACATCACCGACAACCTGCTGCATGGACAATGGTCGTCGCTCTCCTTGGGCAAGGTGGGCGGGCGGAAATTGCTGTTTTTCGGCGGCGGTGACGGCTGTTGCTACGCCTTCGCGGCGCTGGCGTCGGTGCCGGAGAAACCAGTCAAGCTAAAGACGGTGTGGTCGTACAACTGCATTCCGCCGGAATACAAGGCGGCGGCGAGTAACGACCGGATCACCCACTATTGCCTGGGCGACAAGCGGGTCAGCGGCACGCTCAACAAGGATGACGGGACGTTCATGGGCGAGAGCGAGATCATCGGCACGCCGGTCTTTTATCACAATCGCATCTACGTGGCCATTGGCCGCGATCCTGAGCATGGCCGGGGACGCGGCGCATTGCACTGCATTGACGCGACCGGGACGGGGGACATTACCCAGACGGGCCGGGTGTGGACGTACCAAGGCCTGGACCGGACCCTCTCGACGGTTTCCATCGCGGATGGCCTGCTCTATATCTGTGATGTCGGCGGGCGTCTGCACTGTGTGGATGCAGAATCGGGACAGTGCTACTGGGTTCACGAGAGTAACTCGACCGTTTGGGGATCAACGCTTGTGGCGGACGGGAAGGTTTATATGCCCTCGCCGAAGGGCTTGATCGTGCTGGCTTCTGGCAAGGAGAAAAAGATCCTCAGCCAGATCAATGTTGGGGCGACGATTGATTCCACGCCGGTCGTGTCCAACGGCACGCTCTACATCGCATCGCGCGCCGGCTGGCTTTGGGCGGTCAGTCACGGCCTGCCGCTGAATTAGAGCGGTGAGCGCCGCTGGACGACTCAGGGATGGTCACCGTGATGGCGGGGTCAGTTCCTTGGGCTGAACTCTCGTTAATGGCGGCCCCGGAATATTGTGCTCCGCGATGCCGGGGAGTTTTAGCTGCCGTAGTTGCACGAGAACGCGTGTTCTCCCCGGTCTTTTCCAATGCCCGGCCATCTCGACCTTTTCACCCCTCGCCAGGTGTACCGCCAAACGCTCCAGGATCGAATTTCGGTGAATAGTAAGAACCCTGATGCCCCTAGCGTAAGTGGGCTGCCAAGGAATTGATCCAGCGAGTACTTTTTCCGACTTTTAAACATCCTCGGGTATTTGGCCCCCAGCCATCAGCGGAAACATCAGCGGAAGCATTGCCAGGAGCGAAGTCTGTGGGCATACTGGCAGCGATGATGACGATCCGATTGAGACTGGTTCTCCTCGTCTTTGTGATCGCGGCCTGCGCTCCCAGCCTCCATTGTCAGCCCGTTCGCGCTGGCGCCGGGGGCGACCGCAGCGCCGAAGGCCCGAGACCGACCGGCGTCTCGCCTTTCCTGGACCCTCCCTATCCTCCCAGTCCCGTGATCGAGAACATCGTATGGCACTGGGGAACGCACGCGACCGCGGCGCAAGGGAGTGATTTGTGGCCGGTCGCGTGGGGGCCGGACAATCACCTCTATGCCGCGTGGGGCGATGGTGGCGGGTTCGGTGGCTCGGATTCCGATGGGCGCGTGGCAATGGGCTTTGCCCGCATCGAAGGCCGGCCGGAACACTGGCGTGGGGTCAATGTGAACGGCGGGAAAAGTCCGGAGCATCCGGCGTCTTTCCCTCAGAAAGGCAAGACTGCTGGAGTCGCTTTTGTTGATGGCGTTTTCTACGCCATGATCAATTTGCAGGACGGGACCTGGCCCAAGGTTGACCATGTACTGGCCTGGTCCACCAATAAGGGAGCCACCTGGACCAAGGCCGACTGGGTTTTTGCCAAGGGCGCAGGGACATTCCAGCCGGCGAAGTTTCTCACCTTCGGGAAAGATTACACCGGGGTGCCCGAGCCGCTTGCCGGATACGTCTATCTCTACGGGCCCAAGCAATCGGCCGACCAGGGAAGCGGCAATCGGCTCTACCTGGCCCGGGCACCCAAGAACAGACTGCGCGAACAGGCTGCCTACGAGTTTTTTCAAAAACCCGATGCGGCTGGAAAACCAGTGTGGGTGGTGGAGAGCGCCCAGGCGCAGCCGGTGTTCAGCGACCCCAATGGGGTGACGCCGGGTTCGGTCGGCTACAATCCCGGGTTGAAGCGTTTTGTGCTCACCTGCTTTCACGTCGGACCCGGTCAACTTGGCGTATTCGACGCGCCGAGTCCCTGGGGGCCTTGGACGACGGTGGCGTATTACGAGGACTGGGGCGGGATGGGCAGGGAGGGGGAGGGCCTGACCTGCGGGTTTCCAGAAAAATGGATGAGCGCCGATGGCCGGACGCTGTGGAGCATTTTCAGCGTCTATGGCGCGGGCGCGAAAAGGGGCATCAACGCCCACGACCGATTCAACCTGGTCGAAGCCACGCTTCAGCTTCGCGGGCAGGAGTCGCATGAACTCTCGGACGCCGCCATCGAGCAATACCGCAAGGGCCGGTTGGTCATCGAGGCGGCACCGGGGACGGAAGTCATGGTCGAACAGCAGCGGCATGAGTTTTGGTTTGGCGCGGCCCTGGCCAGCCAGGCATTCAACGGCAGCATGGGGCCCGAACAAAGGGAAAAGTATCTCAGCGTGTTTCTGACCAATTTCAACGCTGCGGTCACGGAGAACGCCCTGAAGTGGCACAGCATGGAATCACGCCGCGGAAACATCAATTACCGCACTGTGGAGGCCATCCTTGCCTGGACCGATCAGCATCAGATGCCATTGCGAGGGCACAACGTCTTTTGGGGTGTGCCCGACATGGTGCAGGGCTGGCTCAAACAACTCTCCGACGAAGAACTCCGGCAAACGCTCCAGGCACGAGCTCAGGATGTGGCGAAACGGTTTCGCGGCCGGTTTGCGGAATACGATCTGAACAATGAAATGTTACACGGAAATTACTACGAGCAGCGCCTGGGTCCAAACATCACGCGGGACATGGCTGCGTGGATGCGGCAGGAGGATCCAAAGGCCGTCCTCTTTTTGAATGACTACGATATTCTGACCGGCAAAATGGTTGGCGCCTATGTCTCCCAGATTCGTCAATTCCTGGATCAAGGCATTCCCGTGGGCGGCATCGGAGTGCAGGGCCACCTGCATGGAGATTCGTTCGATCCCGTCGCGCTCAAGGACGCGTTGGACCGGCTGGCCGTGTTCCATCTTCCCATCCGCGTCACTGAATTCAACTTCCCTGGACAGCGCTCAAAATACGGTCAGAGACCGGCGCAATTATCGGAGGAAGAGGAACAGGCCAAAGCCAGGGCACTCGTTGATTATTACCGGATCTGCTTCGCCCATCCGGCGGTTGAGGGGATCATGATGTGGGGTTTCTGGGAAGGTGCCAACTGGATTCCAGTCTCCTCGCTGTATCGGAGGGACTGGACACCGCTGCCTGCTGCCGAGGCCTACCGGGATTTGGTTTTCAACCAATGGTGGACTCGCTGGCAGGGCCGCACGGATGCCCACGGCCACTGCGAAGTGCGGGCGTTCTACGGCCGATACCTTATCAGCGTGCAAGGCCAGGATCGGGTGGTCAACCTGCGCAAATCCGATGGCATATTGCGGGTTTCTTTCCCGTGACGGCGGGCTGGTCGCAGAGGGCTCGCTCGTGCGTTCGCATGCATTCCCCGTTTGACTCGCCTCTCCTCGACATGCGACGCTTGCGAAGCTGATCGGTCATGAAGACGAAGGCGCTTTTGATCCGCCCAAATGTCAAAAACGAGCATGAAAATGAACAGACGCGAATTGTTAGCCGCCCTCGCCGCGAGCGGTTCCGGTCTGCTGGCCCAGGAGCCGGCTGGAGTCGAGCCATCCTTATACACTCCCAAGGCGCACCGGGTCGAGGATCGCGCGTTCCTGCACGACTTCATGGACGAGTATCCGTTCGTGGATCTGATTACGGGTTCACCGACGCTGCGGGTCACGCATATCCCGGTGATTCTGGACCGCACGGCGGGCGCTTACGGGAAGATTTGCGGGCATGTCGCGCGGCAGAATCCGCAGAGTCAGACGCTCGACGGGCGCCAGGCGGGCGTGATCGTCTTCCGCGGCCCGCATGGATACATCTCGCCGACCTGGTTTGCCGACAGGAACGTCGTGCCGACCTGGAACTTCGCCGTCGTTCACGCCACGGGCCGGCCGCGGGCGATCACCGACAAAACCAGCCTGCACGCCATGCTGGCCAGGTTGATTGCCAAATTCGAAAGCTATCAGGCCTCCGGCTACGACTTTTCGAAGCTGCCGGACAGCTATGTGGCTTCGTTGATGAGTGGCATCGTCGGATTCGAGATGGAGATCGAGTCGCTCGAAGGCAAGTTTAAGCTCGGCCAGGAACACAGCGAAGGCGACAAGCAAAGCGTGCTGGAGCATCTGCGCCAGGCGGCGCAGCGGCAGCGATCGCTCGCCGATCTCTCCGCGAGCTTTTACCAGCGCTCATCACCGAAATAAGACGAATGCGGACGAGGCGACCTGGACCAGTTTGAACCCCGGGCGCTGGGAGCGACCCGATGCTGGGCGCAAGCGGGAGTGACCGGGCACGTGTGGCCCGGCCGTCCACCACCCGCCAATAGCCCAATCCGGCAGGCACATGCTGCATCGTCCCCATTTTCTCTTTGAACATGAACGCGGAACGAGAAATTGGGGCTGCGGAGCACCGCCGGCCCTACCAGGTTGGGCCAGCGGCCGGTTGACGTCGTGGCCCGCTGGTCCACGACCGGCTTCACTGTCTTGGGTAAGCTTTTACCTCGTTTTCTGTAAACTGTTGATAAGCAATATCATTGATTTCAAGGCATGCACTTGCAAAGGCGGGACCGAATTTGATCTTGACGCCAGCTTGCCCCGGAGCATACGCTGGTATTCATGGACACCAGCACCCACAGCATTATCCGGGGTTACATCGACAAGCTTTACGCCTTTAAAGACAGCCGTGATGCCGACAGCCATCAGAGGCCGTTGATGGCGGAGATTCAGGTTGCGATTGCCATAGAGCAGTCGCAGACAGCGGAAAAAATGAAGGAGCAGATCAATACGCTCGTGACTGAGACAGTCAAGCTTACTGGACTAACGAAACACCTCCGTTGCTTCACCATCGTTCTTGTTGTGTTTGCCCTTATACAGATCGTTATAGCGGTTTTGCCGTACTGCCATTTATGAAATACACTGTATTATTGATTGTACTCCTGATTGCGGTCACGGGATGCGGAAAGCCCAAACCAAAGAGTACCAGACTACAGCCATATATTGATTTGTGCCAGAATATCCTACTCAGCTTGCCGCTTCCGCAAGATGCCGAGGTAGATGGAATGCAGAAGACATTTAGCAATTGGTATGAGGCCGTTTCGGCTGCATTTCCAAAAGGCAGTAAGGAATATAACACTATTTACCCTGTTGTTGAACAATATATGTCGTACATAGCCTGTGTTAAAATCGGTCGGGAGTCTTTAGCGGATACTGTGCGGATACTGGGTCCCACTATGACGGCCGAGGAGTTAAAGCAGAAGAGGGACGAAAGCTACGCCTCAATGTTGCAGCAGTATAATCTAACAAGGGAAAAAGCGAGGGACGCTGCGACGATTTTGGAGAAGATTCAATCCGAGGATTAGCATTCACGACCAAGCTCAGGCACGCGGGAGGAAAAACCATGAACAACCTGAATCTCAGCGACAAACCCGGATCAGCCGTCCCGCGTTGGTTAGGCGACTTACGCGGGATTTAAACGCCATCCTGATCTCCAAGGGGGTCTGCACGCCGGCCTGAAATAGATGGTCTTAGTGGTGCCTGCTTCAATCTCGCAAGCTCGGCATCAACCGTGTTCTTTTCCGTGCGGAGTCTGGCTACCACTGCCGCATGGTCAGCATCGTTCTTGGCTATGCGGTCGAGGAGGGAATCATCCGCCTCCAAATGCTGCTGCAAAATGACGAGGTGCGTCCTAATTTCATGCGGTGGTTTGTGGTCAAGAACAAACTGTTCGATTGCTTTAAGGTGTTCAGTAAGCTTCATAGTTTTGTGTGGGCTAACAGGTCAAGTTCGCTTTCTGCTGTTGTCATATCCGCTCCACCTTGCCGCCCCCCTGACACGGTGGCGAGCCTTTTCTGCCCGGGCAGGCACCAACCCAGCCAGACGCCTTTGCGCCGCCTTGACGCCCCCGGACGGGCACAAGAACACGCTTTCCGCCCAAGGCCAGCAAAGGGGGCAATTTTGCAGGAAATCCGCCCGTGTTATTATTTTTGTTCTTGTTCCGTCTCTATATTCTCGCCGTTTAAGTTGCTGCTTTTGAATGGGTTAAACATGCTTTAATAATGTAAGTGATTGATTATCAATACTTAATGAGAATAGAAATTCGTTTTTGCTGGTGTTTTTGAGGCAATTCCAACTACGGTTGGTAACTGGCAGCCGTAGTCCGGGAACAGTGTCCGGATGGGTCCATCACGAACGCCCCGGCGGGCGCGCGCCTTTCCCGGCACGCTGGGTCAACGCGTCGCCCAGTTCGCCGCGCGCCTGTTCCGCCTCGGCCTCGAGGCGGGCAACGACGTCAGCGTGTCCGGCCGCCACATCCGTCGCCTCGGAAATGTCGCTTTCGAGGTCGTAAAGCTCGGCCCGTTCCAGTTTGCGCTGCTCATAAGGCACGGGCGTTCCACCGCGACCGCCGGGCCGGCCGCCGAGCGTGCTGTAGGTGTGCGGCAGTTGCAGCTTCCACCGGCCGTCCCCCGTGACCACGGCCTGAAGCTGGTTGTTTTCGTAGTAAAACCAATAGGCGGTGTGCGGGTTCTTCGCTCCGCGTTGGCCGGAGATGATCGGCCAGACGTCGAGCCCGTCAATCGGGTGGTCGGGCAGCTTCGCCCCGATGAGCTTCGCGATGGTCGGGAACAGGTCAATGGTCATGAGCATCTGCCGGGACTCGGTGCCGGCGGGGATTTGGCCCGGCCAGCGCATGATGCACGGCTCGCGCGTGCCGCCCTCCCAGTTGGTGCCCTTGCCCTCGCGCAACGGATACGCCGACCCCGCGTGCTCGCCGTAGCTCAGCCACGGGCCGTTGTCCGACGTGAAGATGACCCAGGTGTCCTTTTCCACACCGGCCTTCCGTAACGCTTCGAGGATCTGCCCCACCGACCAGTCAATCTCCTCAATCACGTCGCCGTAAAGGCCGCGCGCCGTTTTGCCGCGGAACTTGTCGCTCACGTGGAGCGGGACATGCGGCATGTTGTGCGCCACGTACAGGAAAAACGGATGGTCCTTGTTTTGCTCAATGAAGCGGACCGCGCGCTCGGTGTACCAGGTCGTGAGCTGGTTCTGATCTTCGTGGGTGATTTGCGGGATCACGACCTTCTCGCCCTCGAACATGGTCAGTTCCGGATAGCGTTTGCGCTGCTCGGAATCGGGCGGGAGCTTGACCAGGTCCGGATGCAGCGGCCACATGTCGTTGGAGTACGGCAGGCCGAAATACGCATCGAAGCCGTGGCGCGTGGGCAGAAACTGCGGCGCGTCGCCGAGGTGCCATTTGCCGAAGATGCCGGTGGCATAGCCACGCTGCTTCACCAACTGCGCCAGGGTCATCTCGCCATCGCCGAGGCCGGTCCGGGACCGCGGGCTGAGCGCGCCGTGGATGCCGATGCGGTTCGGATAGCAACCCGTCAACAGCCCTGCGCGGGAAGCGGAGCACACCGGTTGGGCCACGTGGAAATTGCGGAAGATGCACCCCTCGGCCGCCATGCGGTCGAGGTTCGGCGTAGTGAAACCTTTCGCGCCGAACACGCCCACATCGGCATAGCCCTGGTCATCGGTGAAAACGATGACGACGTTGGGCCGATGCGCGTCGCGGGCCACGGCGGGGGCGACTGCCGCCCAGGCAACGAGGAGCGCCAGAATGCCACGTCCCACTGCCCGCAACGTGGCGGGCCGGGCAGACGGGTGCCGTCCACCGACATGATGGCACTTGTTCATGGACAGACATAGTGTCCACGAAAACCGCCCTGGCAAGTCAAAGCTGTCCGGCTCCATTGGTTCACCACGCGCAGGTCCTCCGACCTGAATTCGCCGCGGTGCGCCGCGCCGCCGGCACCCGGCGTCATTTGTCCATCTCGTACACCAGCACCTTGAAACTGCCCGGCACGATCCTCCCACGTCCACGGCCGCCGCCCGTCGCTCCCTCCGCCGGGGCTTCGTATTTGGCCGCGGCCAGGTAAATCTTGTGCGTCCGCGGATCAAGCGTCATCGTCCGGGCGCCCCGTTCGGTCTTCAGAGTCTGCACGACCGTCAGCTTGTCCGGTGTTTCTTCCTTCGCGATGGTGACGGTGCCGTCGCCGCAAGAGGCGAAGGCCAGTTGGGTGCCGGGGTCAAACGCATTGGCATCCACGCCCTGGCCGATGGGCACGGTGGCCACCACCTTGCCGCTGGTGCTGTCCATCATCGCCATCAGCTTGTTGCCGCACCCCAGGAACAGCCGATGGTGCGCCACGTCAATCGCCATGCCCGAAGCCTCTTCGCCCGGCGCGATTGGCCAACGATTCACCACTTGATGCGTCCGGGCATCAATCGCCACGACCTCGCTCTTGTCTTCGAGATTGTCATAGACCCGCCCGGCCTTGGGATCGGCGACCGCAAATTCCGGCTTGCCACCCAGCGGAATGGTGGCAACGACCTTGCCGGCCCGGGCATCAATCACCGTCGCCGATTGGCCGCGACCGTTGAACAGATAAACCTCCTGCTGTCCTGGTTCATAGAGCATCCCGTCCGGGTTCGGACCGGTGTCCACCTTCGACAGCGTTTGGAGCGTCTTGAGATCAATGATTCCCGCCTTGTTCTCCTGGCCGTTGCTGCTGAAACCCCGCTGGAGATCGGAGGCGACCGCCAGCCCGTGAACCCCCGGAGTGTCGAGGATTTGCCCGACGACCGATTCCTTGTCGAGATCAATGACGACCACCCTCGTCTGGTGGCTGACGTAAAGACGGCGACCCGCCTCGTCCACCGACAGATAATCCCAGCCGCCCTCGCCGCCCACGGGAATTTCCTTCACGAAATGGTAGGAACCATCGGCACCCTTGGTCGGCACGGTTACAATGCTCAAAAGGCCGAAGGCGATCACGCCGAGGAGGTGACGATGGCTTATTTTCATACGCGCGACAGGAATTTCATTTATTGATACCACTCAAGCTAGGTCTCCGGCGGCAGTCGCACAACGCGAAAAACAACCAAAAAAACGAAGCCGCACGGAACACGAACTGGATGGCGGCCATCATCTGTCAAGTCGAACGCCACATCGGCCATGCCCGCCCCGACATTCCGGTCACCGTTGCCAGAGCAATCGCCATAATGCTTGGCCGATTCTCACGTAGCCGCACTCTGGCGAACGCCGCCTACCAATTTCGCTGGCAAAGTGGTGATGGCGGCGGACGCCAGTTCGCCGCTACGGCCGACAAATGGGATTCGGCCCAGTTCGTGGCGGAGGTTGACGGTGGAACGCTCGCGGAACTGCGGGTGATGCAGCACGGCATAAGCGTAGTGGAAAATCTCCCGCTTTGACGAGGCGCGACCGGGCCCGGGGGTGTTGAGGCGGTCGCGTCCATCGGCCGGCGGGCCGGCGGGTGGATTGTGTCAGGCGGCGCCCCGCGCTCTGGGTTGGGAGTTGACGTGACCCGACCCCAGATCGTGGTGCCGGCTGCACGTGGACTTGGTGCGTTCAGAATGCCACACGGACGTCACGCGGGAGCGTCACGCATTTGATTTCACAGAGTGGAAGCCGGGCCAAGAAAAGCCGCTCAAGTTCTTGCTGGAGAATGTATTCCAATTGGAGCCAGTTGTCGGATTTGAACCGACGACCGACGGTTTACAAATCCGTTTTTGGCATTTCGCGACGATGACATAAACATGCGTTACAACCCTGTATTTACGGCACTAAAACGCACTTTTGGCTCTTGACCCGTTTTGCCCGAAAAGCGCACCGAAACGCACTTTCGATGTTGCAATCTGTTGCAACCTGCTTCCCGGAAGTTCGCCCTTTCCGCGGCCATTTCCGCCACGGCTCCCAGCATCCGCCAACGCGCTAAATGCCCCCCAGACGCAACGGTGACAAAAACCGCTGGTGCAACCCTCGCTCGTCTCGAATCGTCGCTCTCCGCCCGCGCCCGTGCGCAGACACCCCCGAGAATTTCACGCCCCCGCCCCGGTGCGGGCGTTTTCGCTTTCCTTGGGGCACCGTGACGCCGCCCGGCAGGGCTGGGGCTTTTGTGTGTGGTGTCGAGGCGCTTCCTGTTACCCCCGCACATGGGGCAAGGTTGCCAGGCCACGCTGGCTCACCGACTTGACCCAGTCGGCCACGAACGAGGTTGCCGACGCCGGTTCGCCGTATCCAGTATCCGAGGCAATCGCCGCGGGGCATCCGTTGCCGGCGAGCCGAGCAGGGGGCAAAGGTGCCAGGTGTGCGCCAGGAATTATTCGCTCGCAGTCGCCGGCCATTATGCGCTCGACCACTCCACCACGCCTCGTTGAGCCGGCGGATGACCATCAGGCCGTTGCCTGCTACCGCTCACGGTTCAACTCCTGGTGAATCATCTGGTTTGTCAGAAGATTGCGGAAGAGTTTCCGAAGCAGCGGTGGAGTCGCCAGCGTCAGCCGGTTGAACCTCGGTTTGTTTAACGGCGCGTTTGTTGTAGTGGATTTTTAGCGGCCCGATTAGCTCCCTTGCGTCAGGGGTGAACAAATCGTGGATCGCTTGGCCCAAGTCTTCAACATCAATCAGAATTCCCTGTCGCCGCCGAATCTCTTTCCTAATCAAACGAAGAACATCTTCCGTGAAAACCGCCTTTCCGATGGAGTCCGCGCTCAACGCCGACTGGTGTTCCCAAAATTTCTCAAGCGCTCCGACCTTCACAGAATTGCGGTGAAGGTAAGCGAGCATCTCAGCAGATTTCTCGATTGTCTCTGGCGCGAGAGACTCGGAAAAGACGGGCACGAAATCAACCCCCTCGTCAACGTCAAATGTAAGGTGGTATAATTTCCACTCGACACCGTTTGTCACCAAGACCCACCTCATATTTCCCAACGCTGCGTAAAACTCACCCTGAGCAACATGGCGCTCGCGCAACTTCTTGCCAGCGGCTTTCACCTCGACGAAGAACTTGATTATTCCGTCAATCTTGATCGCGAGATCAACGTAGTTACACTTCACCTCGAACTCGCGGGAAATTTCTCCGAGGTCATAACCGAGTACATTCTCGAAAACCTTGACGATACGTTGGAGCGTGTCCGCTTCGCTCAGGTTATTTTGTTGAGCCTCCAACAGAAGCGGCCAGTATTTTTTTAACTCGTGGGCGATGTTGATTTTCATAAATGCCATCCTACCGGCGGCGCACAGGTGGAGCAATCCCAAAAACGGACTCGGCTCTCCGGGGGCCGTCGGGGGCGGAGCTTCCGGGCCACGCTGGGGGCAAACTGGTGCGCGGAGTGGTGGCTAACGCGCCCTTGCTCCTTCCCGGCGCCGGGCCTGGCCATGTCCGCCGGCCGAATCGTGCGGCGTGGGCCGCGCCCGTGCGCAGAGACACCCAAAGGAAAGCCCGCTCGGCCGTGCCCTTGCCATTCTGAGGCACTGGCGCGGCGGCAAACTCGGGGAGTTCCTGGCGGACTGCGGCAGGATCAAATGTGGACACGCGTCACGGCGAGCGGAGGCGGTAGAAACGGGCGGGAATGTTCGTCCACCGGGGATCGCTGAAATAGGACGAACCGCCGGTCAGCGTGTTGGTTCCGACCGGAACCCATTTGGGATATTGCAGCGAAGTGTTGGCCTCCACGACGACGACCAGGTTAGTGGTTCCGGTGATGGTGAACCCGAACCGGTTCGTCCGCACGCCGAAACTGGCATCGTCGGTCGGCATCTGCGGGTTCCATAGCACCGTTGGAAGACCGCCAAACGTTGCGGCCCAGCCCGTGGTCCCCGGCGAATAATAGACGCTCGCGGGGTCACCTGAGAACACACCCGAACCAAGGCTGGGGGGGGTTCCCTGGAAATAGACTCCCGTGAGGCTGGTGCACCGCTCGAACGCCTCGCCCCCGATGCTGGTGACGTTGTTGGGGATCGTGACGCTGGTCAGGTTGGTGCAGTACCAGAACGCATAATTCCCGATGCTGGTGACGCTGCTGGGGATGATGACGCTGGTCAGGCTCCAGCAGGAGTAAAACGCATAGTCCCCGATGGTGGTAACGCTGTTCGGGATCGTGACGCTGGTCAGGCTGGTGCAAGAGTAAAACGCGCTGTCCCCGATGCTAGTGACGCTGTCGGGGATCGCGATCCCAGTCAGGCTGTTGCAGCCCTCGAACGCCCCTTCTCCGATGCTGGTGACGCTGTTGCCGAGCGTGATGGTGGTCAGCCTGGTGCAGCCAAGGAACGCCCAGGCCCCGATGCTGGTGACCGGTAGGCCATTGATCGTGGCAGGGATGGTCACTGCACCGCCGGGACCGGTGCATCCCGTGATGGTGACGGTGCCGTTCGTGGTCGTGAACTTGTACGGCACTTGCGCCGGCTGGTTCCACAAAACGGCTGGCCGCTCTGCAAAGAACGCCCCCCAGCCTGTCGTCCCCGGCGAGTAATAGACGGTCGCTTTGTTATCGTTGTAAAACACACCCAAACCAACGCCGGGGGCGTTTCCCTGAAAAAAGACTCCCGTCAGGCTGGCGCAGTTGTAGAACGCCCAGTCTTCAATGCTGGTGACGCCGTTGCCGATCATGACGCTGGTCAGGCTGGTGCAGCCTTGAAACGCCCCGTACCCGATGCTGGTGACGCCGTCTCCGATGGTGACGTTGGTCAGGCTGGTGCAGTCGCAAAACGCCTGGCTCCCGATATTGGTGACGCTGTTGGGGATCGTGTAACTTCCGGCTTTGCCTCCCGGATATTGGATGAGCGTTGTTTGGCTCTTGTCGAACAAGACCCCGTCCAAACTGCTGTAGGCGGAATTGAGCGCATCCACCGTTATCGCGGTCAGTCCGGTGCAGGAAGAAAACGCCAAATTCCCGATATTGGTGACGCTGATGGGGATCGTGACGTTGGTCAGGCTGATGCACCAGTGGAACGCCACGTCCCCAATGCTGGTGACGCTGTTCGGGATCGTGGCAACGGTCAGGCTGCGGCAGTCATCGAACGCACCCTCCCCGATGGTGGTGACGCTGTCGGGGATCGTGACGCTTGTAAGCCCGGCGCTAGCGAACACTTCGTCCCTGATGCTGGTGACGCCGTTGCCGATCGTGACGGTTGTCAGGCTGGTGCAGTCGCAAAACGCCTGGCTCCCGATATTGGTGACGCTGTTGGGAATCGTGACGCTGGTCACGCTCTGGCAGTAATAGAACGCCCCGCCCCCGATGCTGGTGACCGGCAGGCCATTGACCATGCTGGGAATGGTCACCGCCCCGCCGGGACCGGTGTATCCACTGATGCTGACCGTCCCGTTATTGACCGTGTAGCCGAACTGGGCTTGCACCGTGGCGGGCAGCATGAAAAGCAGCACCAGAGGCAGCAACTTCACGGCGCAGGCGGTTCTCAAACTCATGGGAATCTGGCTTTTCATACTTTTGGCAGGGTAGTGACAGGGTGGCAGTGGAACAAGGAAAAACCAGGCTCGAAACACCGTGCCGCGACGTGTGTGCGACCGCACTCGTCCGCTCAACCGTCCATTGTGTCACGCCAACCGTGCCATAAACTGCGATGCTGGCCGGGGACGCCAGGAAAGCCGTCTGTTGCCCCGGCTGGGCTTCGATGGTGACGGCCCGGCTCACGGCGCCGGCCTGTTCCGGGCGGTTTCGAGCAGCCGTTCCATGCTGTGCAGTTCGTCAAGTGTCATTCGCTTGAGGACCTCCTCGTCGCTGACCGTCACGTCGAATTGCAGCACCTCGGATCGAATGGGGCCGCCGTTCGCGCCTTCAATGGCCATGCGGTTCGGCTCTTCCAGACCAAGCAAGCGGTCTTTGTATTTGCAGGCCGTCATTTTCTCGGATGCGGTGGATCTCGGGTCGTTGATGATGCGCTCATAGGTGGCGAGTGAGTCACACCGGAAGTCTTCCTTTGAACGGCGCAAGCGTTCAAACATGACGGCTCTCGCGCGAGCCACAATTCTGTCAACGGTGCGCCAGTGGCAGTGCCATTTCGCGGTCAACATGCGGCGCAGTTCGCACTTGTGAAGGTTCTGACGGGCGGACAGGACGCGCACACACTCGGCAACCCGCTGGTCCACGAGCCAGTCCGGCGAGCGCCGGCCGCGGCCGACCTTGGGCTTGGCCGGGTCACGGGTAGGGATGCCCTTTATGCGCGGGGGTTTCATTGCACGTGACCACGGGATTGACGAGGATCCTTCCCGTCACGCTTGATCGTGCGGGCACTCACCCCGGTTTCCTTCGCCACCTGCTCGGCCGTGGATATTGGCTCATGTTGACCCAATTTCGTTCCAGCAGGTTTTCCCACCGCCTTCTTCCGCCGGTTGTATATCCGGCCGCGCAAGACGCTTGCCTGATCAGACGTCAGGTTGCGCCGGCCAAGCTGGTTCGCGTCAACCCAGTCCATCGCCGCGTCTTCGTCCGGCAGCTTGATCGCCACCGCACTCACGCCGGTTTTCCACGCCACAATCCCAGTTGTGGCCCGCAGAGCGCGATTGCTCGGCGGTAGGACAACGGCTGGAAACGACACCACTCCCTGATTCCAAGGAGTGGCACGCTTCTGCGAACGCGGTTGCCCGTCGTTCAGGAATCCGTTTGGTTTCCGCATACCATTTTCTTGCCCTGCCGCTGCTGGCGAGTTGCGGTCATCCTGTAAACTCAACAGGCAAGATTCTCCGGGCTTTCGCCCAATGACGGTCGTGGCTATCAATTACGATATACACCTACGCCACCCCGGCTACTGGGCGGACTCTCCAGTGGAGTTCATCCTTGCCCAAGTTCCGCTGAAGTTTCCTCCAGTCGCTGTGTTTTTTGCGAGTTCGGCACGCCCTTTTTCAGGAACGTCATGTCGGCCTTTCGGCCACTTGTTTCCGTCTAACTCGGCGCCGTTTGCATCAGCTTTCGGCGCTATTATCCGTGCTCTCCATCCCCACGGCGGGGCCGTTACGACGCGTGCCGTAACGTTGCTTTACCCAAGCCCTGACCTCCGCCAAATCGAACCGAACCGCACGCTTCGAGAGCGCGCAGTAGGGCATTCCGGCCGCCATGAAATTGTCAACGCTGCGCCGGCTCATTCCAAGTAGCTCGGCAACGTCGTTTTTGTTCCCAAAGGGCGGTAGGGCACCCGATGCCTGTTGCCTGACTGGTGCTGAGGCGAGCAGTTGCGTGTCGTTTGCGGTCTCTTTCACGCGGTCACAATGCACCAATGACCAGTCTGATTCTGCGACAAAAAGCGGCGGGGGTCGGTGTCGCAAAATCACGCGAAGAGAAGTCTTCCAAACCTCTTCTCCACGAACTTCAGGCGGCCTGTCGGGATTCTGACCAACCCGTGTCGCTCAATCGCTTTTTCAAGCGTGCGGCTGTCTTTGCCTGGTTCTGAGTTCACGTTCCCTGTCTTGGTCCATTTGAAGAGCTTCACCAGCACCGGGGTCGTTAGGCAGCACAGTGGCGGCCAGCATTCGCCGTTAATGCAGAGGCTCCTGCACCATCCATCCACAATGCACGGAACAGTGTGGTCCATGTGTTTCCAATCGGGAAGAACAGTGCGTTTGTCTGGGGACGCGAGCGCTCTGCCAAGTCTGATCAGGAACTGGTTTAGCCGCCGTTCTGATTCGGAGTCTTCCGCCATCCAAAGGGCACGGAGGAAGCCCTGTAAGCCCCGCACACCACGGGCACTACCCGCAGCTTCCACTTGAACCAGTAACATTCGCTCAACGTCGATCTCAATGTCCCCAAGCCTCGCTCCGCCATGCGCCTTTGTTGGTCTCCATCGTCTGCCCTTGACGATCAGCAGTCGCATTGCGTGCTTCTGGCTTTCGATGCACTCCATCGGAATGTCGAAGGGCGGCAACTCATTAAGGGGCAATGGCTTCTTCTTCATACAGCCTCCTCGGCCGGCAATGTCACGACGTTGGTCGCGGTTGCGGGTGTGATGGCGAACCACCGTTCCGCCGCGGCGGGCTTCACAAGCTCGCGGTAGTGGCGATGCACTACGGCGGCGCTGTTGCCCAGTTCGCCCGCCACGCGCCCGGCGTCGCCCGTCACTGCAAAGCGATAGCTGGCGTAGGAGTGTCGCAAGGCGTTCGGCTTCCACGCCACCCCCGCCGCGCTCCCGGTCGTTTGCTGGGCGTCGTAAAACTCATCATGCGTGCCCGGCCACACCTTGCCCCGTTGCGCGGCGTAGGGTGCCAGCCATGCGGCCAGATTGTCCGCAATGGGCACCACGCGCCGGCTGGCCGTCTTGGCCTTGTCCGCCCCGATGGTGATGTTACGGCCGGCCAGGTCCACGTCTTCCCAGTCCACCCGCTCGATTTCGGCGGAGCGGAGTCCGGCAAACGCGCCCAGTGCCACACAGGGCAGAAACTCCGGGTCCGCGGCGGCCAGGAGCTTGGCGATTTCCGCGGGCGTATAGATCGCCACGTCGTGGTCCGGCACTTTGAGGTTCTCCACTCCTTCAACCGGGTTGTCCACGGCATAGCCACGCGCCACCGCGAACGCAAAGAAGGCGTGCAACACCCGGCGGAAGTTCGTGTAGCTCTGCGGGGCCAACTTCTGGACATCGAGCCAGGCTTGGATCTCCGCCGTGGTGACGTTCACCGTGTCCTTGTGGAAGGCGTCGGCGAACCGGCCCAACCGGAAACGGAGGTCTTGCAGGTAGCGGGCTGAGGCGCGGCGGTGCTCCTTGATCGCCAGAAACTCAGTCACGGCGTCGGCCACGGGCTGGCGCGTGGTCTGCTTGTGGCGGTCGGCGTAGAACTTGGCGGCGGCGTGGAGATTCGGGAGGTCACCGACCAGCTTCAAACACTCCGCCACCGTGCCGGCAGTCGCGGGCAGGGAAAGGTCGAACGGGGCCAGCGTTTGGACCGCGGAGGCATAGTCGGCCGCCTGCTCGTTGGTCATGGAAGCAGCCACGACTTCGCGCTCGCTCAACTGCCGGGCGAGCCGCTGGGCGGCTTCCAACGCTTCGGCTTCGTCGGCGTAGGAGTCAAACCGGCGCTTGCCTTGGGCGTAGTTCGCCACCATGAAGGCATGATTGCCGAGGGGCGTCCGGCGGCGATAGACAGTGACGGTGACGCGGCCGAGGCTGATTTTACGGGGCCAGTGGGCCGCTGCGGCGGGTTTTCGTGATGCGTGCAACACCATGCGTGAACTGTTGCACTATCGTTGCAACTTTGCAAGTAAAATTGATTTCCGCAGCGTGGGTTTTGTGTGTAAGTCGTTGGTGGTAAACTGGAGCCAGTTGTCGGATTTGAACCGACGACCGACGGTTTACAAAACCGTTGCTCTACCACTGAGCTAAACTGGCTGCCATCCGACCCGGCGGACCGGCCCACTATGCGGCCGCCATCACCGCAACGCAATTTCTTTCCGGGTTGCAAAGAGTTCGGAAACCCAGAGGCAGGCCAGCCAGCCGTCGGACGAGTTCCTGGACCGCCACGGCCCCCTTGCGGTAGAGGACCACCGCCAGCAGCTTGCCGTCGGTCTTGACGTTCCAGAAACGGCCTTCCTTTTTGATCGCAACTTCCGTGATGACAGGTTGTTGCATGACCCGCTGTTATATCAACGGAAGGGGACTTGAACACAAAAATGTTTACAGAGCCAAAACGCGACTTGCTCGCGGAGTACACGCGGGAGCAGGCTGCCCTTAAACGCCGGCGAGCGCTGTTGTCGAGACCGCTATTTCCTTGTTCCACTTGTACTCCCTCACTACACTGCCCAACAGTATGAAAAGCCAGATTCCCACCAGTTTAAAGGCCGCCTGGACCGCAAGAATCCTGCCGCTGCTGCTGTTGTTGGCAGTGCCCGCCGCGGTACAAGCCCAGTTTCTCTACACAACCAACAACGGAACGGTCACGATCAGTCAGTACACCGGGTCTGGCGGGACGGTGATCATCCCGGACATGATCGAGGGCCTACCGGTCACCAGCATCGGGACCTTTGCGTTCGGGAACTGCGCAGGCCTGACCAGCGTCACAATTCCCAACAGCGTTGTCACTATCGCCGACAGCGCCGACTTGCGAGCGGGTCGGTGATTGATCGCCCCCAAAAGCTATGGAACGTATCGCCCCCAGCAGTTCGCTCGGAAAACTCCTCGACTGGTGCCGGCAGCAGGCGGCGACCGATCTGCACGCCCAAGCGGACCGGCGTTACGCCTTCCGGATGGACGGCAAGCTCCAGCGCATCCCGCCCGAACAATTCGCGGTGCCCACGAACGACGACATAGTGAAAATGCTGCGAGAGGCGTTCTCCAGCTCCATTTGTGACCGCATCGAAAAGCAACACGAGATGGACCTGAGCTTCTTATGCGACCGGTTGCGCTATCGCGCCAATTTCAGCAAGCAACAGGGCGCCCAGTCTTTCTCCTTCCGCGTGGTGCCGCAACGCATCCCCAAACTGGACGATCTCCAGTTGCCGGCGACGGTGGCGGACTTGGTCAACGAACCGCGCGGGCTGTTGCTGGTCACCGGCGCGGCCGGCCAAGGCAAGAGCACGACGGCCTGCGCGCTGCTCCAACGGCTCAACGAGGCGCTGGCCCTGCGCATCATCACCATCGAAGATCCCATCGAATACCTCTTCATCGAAGATCAATGCCAGTTCGAGCAACGGGAGGTGGGCGTGGACACGGCCAGCTTCGCCGAGGCCATTCGCAATGCGGTGAGGCAGGACCCCGAAGTCATCTTCATCGGAGAGATCCGGGATCGGGATACCGTCCAGACGGCCATGCTGGCCGCCGAGACCGGGCATCTGGTGCTGGCCACGCTCCACGCCGATTCCGTGCCGCAGACCCTCGATCGCATCCGCGAGCTTCATCCCGCTTCGGAGCAGGCCAACGCCAGCACGCTGCTGGCCCGGAGCGTGAACGCCATCATCTGCCAGCGGTTGGTCCCGAGCACACTTGACAAGCGAATTCCCTGTCTGGAGATTATGCGGCGCACCACCGCCACCCAGGAGGCCATCGCCCGGAACGATCTGCATCTGCTGAGCGGCATCATCGAGGCCTCCGTGAATGAAGGAATGCAAAGCTTCGATCAGCACCTGATGCAACTCTTCAAGCAGGGATCCGTGACCTTGGAAACCGCCCGGTATTACGCGAGCAACTGGAACCGGCTGGAGATGGAAATGCACGGCTACACGTCTTCCGTGCCTGGCATCCTCAAGCCTGACCGCGAACGATAAGGTTGCCAGCAACGCAGCCTTCCCCTAAACAAGGGCGCCGAAGGGGGCCGCTACTCGTCGCACGCCGGGCCGGCCGCGTCAAAGTAGATTCCTTGCCCCGGGCCACCGGCCCCGCCCGGAGGGACACCGTCACGCGCGGGGCAACGCTGCCACGGTTGTCGCGGTGCTGTTGGTTTTACCAGCCCTTGGACGGGGCAATCCCAAACCGCGGCGTCGCCAACCCCCCTTTATCGCCCGATTTTGTCACCCGGTCGCCCACGGTGGGACTTTTCGGGACGTTTCCTGACGGCATTCACCGAGGCGAAACTTGAGGGGAGCCCTATACGGGACGGTTGCAGGCGACTGGCGACGGTCCAAGGCGAAAGCCTGTCCCAAGCTTACAAAACCGTTGCTCTACCACTGAGCTAAATTGGCTGCCATCCGACCCGGCGGACCCGCCCACTATGCGGCCGCCGTCACCGCAGCGCAATTTTTTTCCGGGTTCCGAAGAGTTCGGACCAGACGTGGTCACGATCCCGGGGGGAAATCGTCGGAGAGCTACAGGCCGAGGGGCGTCCAGCGCTGACCGACACGCTGGCGCAGTGGGTGGCGGGGCGTTATGCCTTGGCGACGCGGCAGGTGGTCCAGGCCCGGGAAACGGAAGGCTGGCAGGTGTTGCGCGAATTGTGCGCGGACATCGTCGAGTTGCGCCGGGGCGGTCACTACGCGGAGCGGTTGCGACTGGAGCGCGACTAGTTGGACTTCAAGCGGCAACGGGAGGGCCATAAGACGGTGGAGGTGCTGCCATCGGTGGAAATGGTCTGAGTGGAACCGAGCTTTTTGCCAAACGAACCCAAGTTGGGGCCGGCCGCGGAGCCACCCGAATGTTCGTTCCATCATCGGAGGCGGGAGTTTCGGCGGGCTGCCGAAATCGGGATGCGGGACGCGGGCGCTCCGCCCCCCATCCGACCACCCGCATTAAAAAGTAGTCATTGTTATTATTTCTATCAATGCTGCGAATGTTGAAACAAATTTGGCCCCCGCCGGGTATGAAGGTTGTCGCGGGGGCCAGGACGGTTCCGCCGCGACCCCGGTGGCGGGAGCGCCCCGGGCGATCAGGCAAGGTCGCGGACGACCCGGGACCGGCCAGGACAACGATGAAATTGATTATGAAGCACCGACTCCCGATTTTTTCTGCGCGGCAGACCGAACGGTTTGACACCTTGATCCACCTGGCGCTGGGCTTCAGCACCGCGCTGGCGGTGGTCCTGCTGGCCCGGGAAACCATCCGGCTCGAAAACCAGGCGCCGCGCATTGCGGCCGTGCTCGACGGTACCCGGCAGGATTCGCCGACCGCCACGCCGGGGTTGGTCGTGAACACCAATCGGCCGGCCGGCGGGGCGGCACAACCCGCCGCCACCGTGCCGACATCGTCGTGAGGTCGGCGTGCTGCCGTCACGCAGGCGCCGGACGACCGGTCCGCCGACCGCAAGACCCTCCGCAACAGAATTTCAAAATCGTCGAAACCCGGCGGTGGGTTCGTGTGTCATGTTGGGAAAACTCGTTGCGGCCCGCCACCGCGGTTGAATGAGGTGGCTCAGGTGGACGTCCACAGCTTGAACGCACCGGCTGGCGCAACCGCCATCCGAGTAGCTGCGGGCGCGGACACCGACCGATGTCGTAAGCAACGATGATTTGACGAACTCGAACAATTGACGCAGTCTCACCCGCTCATGCAAGTGACCCGACTTTTCTGCACCCTGTTGGCGGCCGGCCTGGCCCCGGCGCTGCTGGCGGCCCCGGCCGCCAAACCACAGGAACTCTCGCTGGACGAATGCATTCAGATCGCGCTGCAACACAATCTGGATGTCCAGATCCAGCGGATCAACCCGGAGATTGGACGTTTCACCCTGAGCGGGGCTTATGGGGCTTACGATCCGTCCTTCACCGCCGGTTACACGCACGGTTACAACCTCTCAACCCCCTCCTTCAGTTCCGTCATCAACGCCAATGTGCCCGGTTCGCAGACCGACGGCGACAACTACAGTCTGGGCCTGGGCGGCCTGCTCCCGACCGGGACAACCTACAGCTTCAGCGGCACGGCGACCGACGCCAACGGCAACAGTTACTATACCACCGCGACGAATATTTTCGGGGTGCCGATCGCCTACGCCTCCAGCAGCGCGAGCGTCAACCTGAAACAGCCGCTGCTGAAAAATTTCTGGACGGACGGCTCGCGGCTCAACATCCAGCTCAGCAAACGCAACCTCAAGATCAACGAACTGGCGTTGCGGCTGCAGATCATGACCACGGTGACTTCCGTCGAGCAGGCCTATTACGAGCTCATCGCGGCGCAGGAAACGGTCATCGCGCAGCAGATCGGCCTGGACCTGGCCGAGCAGCTCTTGCGCGAGAACAAACGCCGGGTCGAAGTCGGCACGCTGGCGCCGCTGGACGAGAAGCAGGCCGAATCCCAGGCCGCCACCAGCCGCGCCGCGTTGATCGCCGCCAGGAATGCGGTCGTGCTCCGGCAGAATGCCCTCAAAAACCTCCTCTCGGACCGGTACGGCGACTGGAAGGATGTTGACCTGGAACCCGGCGACAAACTCAGCGAGGTGCCGCCGGTGCTCGACCGGCAGGACAGTTGGTCCAAGGGGCTGACCCTGCGGCCGGACCTGCTGCAGGCCAAACTGAGTGTGGAAAAGAATAACATCACGCTGCGGTACAACAAAAACCAGTTGTATCCGGAACTCGATGTGGTGGGCAGCTACGGACGCAACGGCACCGGCGGTCTTAACGGCAGCCTGTGGGGTTCGCTGGGGGGCATACGCGATGCCGCGGGCGAACAGTATTCCTACGGCTTCGCCCTGACCATCCCGCTGAGCAACCGGACGGCGAAGAACAACTACCGGACCGCCAAGGCCCAGGTCGAGCAGAGCTTGCTCCAACTCAAGCAACTCGAACAGACCATCATGGTGAACATCGAGAACGACATCGCCCAGGCCCGCAGCAGTTACGAACAGGTCCAGGCCACCAAGGAGGCCGTGGAATTCGCCATTGCCGCCCTCGACGCCGAGAAGAAGAAGCTCGACAACGGCAAGAGCACGAGCTTCCAGGTGTTGTCCCTGCAGAGCACGTTGACCACCTCCCGCTACAACGCCATCCGCGCTCTGGCGGACTATAACGAGGCGCTGTCCCAACTCGCGCTGGCCGAAGGCACGACCCTCGAGCGCAGTCACATCAGCCTCGAGGTCAAGTAGCGTTCCCGCCGCCGGCCAGCACCGGCCGTGGGTCCTGCACGAAATCGCCGAACATTCCTGCGAGCAGGCGGGTCGCGATGGGAAGATACTTCCCGCTGGCCGTCGCATGCACCACCTCCGCCCCGCTGCGCAGTTCGCCCCGCGCCGCGAACAGCCGGCCCCGCCGGTTCGCGATCAGTTCGCCCGTGGCCACGACTTCGCCCCCTGGGCGGACCGGCTGAAGAAACCGCACGTTCAACTCCGCGCAATAAGCGAATCGCCCGGTCCGCACGCCGCACACCCAGACCATCACTTCGTCCAGCACGGTGGAAATCAGCCCCCCGTGAACCGTCGCGGCGAACCCGACGTGCTGGGGCCGGAAGGCGAACCGCGCCGTGACCAGCCGCCCGTCGTCGTGGAAGCGCAACGCGAGCCCGCTAGGATTGCTTACGCCGCAAACGAAGCACGATTTGGATTGAGGCAGCTCGCGCATGGCGGCAGCATAACCCTGCACGGCATGAATGGGGAACCGATTTTGCCAGGAAGACTGATGGAAACTCCCCGGGCCGCCGTCTAACGATTCCATGTCCGCATCGCCCGCGAGCGTTTCGCGCATCCAGATTGACGGCAAGTTTTTCCGGCTGGGGACGGTGAAATTCTTCCCCAAGGGGGTCACCTACGGCCCCTTCCCGCCGAACTCGCTGGGCGAACCCTTTCCCGCGCCCCCACAGGCGAACCGCGATTTCGACCAGATCCGCGAACTGGGCGCGAACGTGATTCGCGTTTATGACGTGCCGCCGCGCTGGTTGCTGGACCTGGCGGCCCGGCATGGCCTCCACCTGATGGTGGATGTGCCCTGGAACCAGCAGGCCTGCTTCCTGGAATCCCCGCCGCTTCGCGAGGCGGCCCGGCAGGCCGTCCGCTCGGCCGTCCGGCAGTGCCGCGGTCACGCCGCGGTGTTCGCGTTCTGCGTCGCCAACGAAATCCCGGCGAACATCGTGCGCTGGAGCGGCGCCACGGCGGTCGCGGACTTCCTCGACGACCTGGTGGTGGTGGCGAAAGCGGCGGATCCCGAGTGCCTGTGCACCTACGGCAATTTTCCGCCCACGGAGTACCTCCAGCCGCACGCCGTGGACTTCGTTTGCTTCAACGTCTATCTCCACCAGGCAACAGCATTCAAGAACCACCTCGCCCGCCTGCAAATGCTGGCGGACACGAAACCGCTCCTGCTGGGCGAGTTTGGCATGGACTCCCGGCGCGAAGGCGAAGCGAGCCAGGCCGGGCTCCTGAGCTGGAACATCGAACTCGCCTTCCGCGGCGGGCTGGCCGGGACAATCGTGTACAGTTTCACCGATGAGTGGTTCAAGGACGGCCGGTTGGTGGAGGATTGGTGCTTCGGATTGACCACGCGCGAACGCGTGCCCAAAACGGCGTTCGCGGCCGTCCAGCAGGCTTACGCCACCGCCCCTTATTTTCCGCTGCCGCGCGCGCCCATGGTTTCCGTGGTCGTCGCCTGCTACAACGCCGAACGCACCCTGCGACCCTGCCTGGAGGCGTTGGGCCGGCTGCATTACCCACACTACGAGGTCATTTTCGTGGACGATGGTTCGACGGACCTTTCGCCGAACATCGCGGCGGAATTCCCTTCCATCCGGAGCGTGCGCCATCCTCGCAACCTGGGTCTCTCGGCGGCGCGCAACACCGGCATCGCCACCGCGCGCGGAGAAATCGTCGCCTTCACCGACGCCGATTGCCGGCCCGACGAAGACTGGCTTCTCCATCTGGTCGCCACGCTGCTGGATTCACGGTTCGCCGGCGTGGGCGGGCACAACCTGCTGCCCCCGGATGATTCCACCGTGGCGGCGGTCGTGCTCGTGTCCCCGGGCGGCCCGGCGCATGTCATGCTCGACGACCGCGTGGCGGAACACATTCCCGGTTGCAACATGGCCTTCTGGAAATGGGCGCTGGCGGAGATCGGCGGCTTCGATCCGTCGTTCCGCCTGGCCGGCGATGATGTGGATGTCTGCTGGCGGTTGCAGCAGCACGGCCACCACCTCGGGTTCAGTCCGGCGGGTTTCGTCTGGCATTACCGACGTTCCACGTTGCGGGACTATCTGCGGCAACAGCACGGCTACGGTGAAGCCGAGGCCCAGCTCGAGCGCAAACACCCGGAGTACTTCAATCCGTTGGGCAGCAGTATATGGCGGGGTCGTATCTACGCTCCGCACGCGGGCCTCGTCACCCGGCGGCCGATGATCTACCACGGTTTCTTCGGCACCAGCGGCTTCCAGTCCCTTTACACGGCCTCGCCGTCGTTCGCCCTGATGCTGCTGACCAGCCTTGAATACTACGTGCTCGTCGTGCTGCCGCTGCTGGTCCTGGCGACCGTGGTCCCGGAACTCTTGCCGGTGGGTCTGTCGGCATTGGGGGTTTCGCTGGGCATCTGTGTGCTGGCCGCCGGGCAGGCTCCCCTGCCCCGGGCGAAACAGCGCTGGTGGTCGCGCCCGCTGGTGGCCCTGCTCTTCGCGCTGCAGCCGATCGTTCGCGGCTGGGCGAGGTATCAGGGACGGCTGCGGTGGCGGCAACCGCCCCTCGCGGTGCATGAGACGCTGGACTCGATCAGCCGGGCGCAACGAGGCGAGCTCCGCGGTGAAATTCGGTATTGGGCGCCGGCCGACGTTCATCGGCGCCATTTCCTGACCCGCCTGCTGGCCCGCTTGGACGAAGAAAGCTGGCCCCACCGCGCCGATACGGGGTGGAACGCGTTTGACCTGGAAATCTACGGCAGCCGCTGGTGCAAACTCCAGGTGGTCACCGTGAGTGAATACACTGCCACCGGCGACCATGTGCTCCGCTGCCGGTTGCATCCCGCCTGGCCATTGCCCGCCCGACTGTCCATCGCGGCCCTCTCGGCCGCATCCCTCCTGCTGATCGGTCTGCTCGGTCGCGGCTGTTCCTGGCGGTGGTTGGTGCTGCTGTCGCTGCCACTGCTGGTGTGGTGGCTCCATCGCCAGCAACAACATCTCCAGCGCATCGTCGGGACCTTGCTCGACCAGCTTGCCGAAGCCTGCGGCTTGCGAATCCTGCCGGGACGCGACGACGGGCCGTCCGCCCCAGCGGACACGCGCGCAGACAGCCAGGCGGGCTAGGATCGCAAGGGCAACCGGCTGGGACGACTATCCTTCCGGGTCCACCGCGCAGGGCAGCTATGATGGCCACACCGGCTTCGGCGGCAGATTGGCTGCCGCACCGCCCTCCACGCAATTTCCCATAGGCTCGGCGTCGGCACTGCTTGGAATTGGTCGAATTCCATCCAGAACGAGGTGTGGACCGGGGCCGACGCCGGATGACAACTACGGGAGTTTGATGGTCCCACGACGGATGTTTGTTCGGACGGCACGCATTTCCGGCCCTATGGCTTGAACTATGAAGGTGAAGGCAGCATGGAAAACCACCGTGCCACATGCTCATGGTTGTCGCCTTCCGCCGTGATCTCGGCATCCAATGAAGAGCGCGGCTGCCAGCCAGGATTCCGTGGTGCCCTCAGTTTCGGGTTCGTTTGATCTTCAATGCGATGTCAATCCGGTAGGCCGGAGTGGTCAAGGTGCGGCGGCCGCCCTTATGGATCAGGTCCAGCCTGCCTAGAATCGAGCCGGTTTCGGGAGCGACCCAGTCGGCCCGGTAGTGGCCGGCAGGAAGATTGAGCACCAGCTCCTCGTGATAATCGCCCGGCACCACGGTGTAGGAACCGCCGACCTTTTCGCTGCTGTGGTGGAGGTAGAGCGCATACTGTTTCCCCGGCTCGCTGAGGGCGCGATGGTACTGCGGTGCGCTGACCCCGCTCACCAGGAAACCCTTGTCCGGGGCCATCCGGACGAAGTTGAAGCCGTCCATGAAGTGCTTCAGGTTCCCCAGCGCGCGCAGCACACGTTCGTTTTGCGGCGTTTTGCCTGCCGGGTTGGCGACGGTGAACAGCCCGTTCAGGTGGTTGAACCCGGCGCCGCCACCGACGATGAATTCCCAGGCCTCGACCCGCGAATCGGCGACTTTGTCGCCCGCATACCAGAGGGGAAAATAGCCGGTCTCGTTCAGTTCGACGGGCTTGTTGTCCTTGTACTTGAAGTCGAGCCCCTTCATCCCACCCATTTCCCCTTGGTCGTCTCCCCAAATATACTGTCCCACAATGACCGTGAAACGCGGGTCCTCAGAAAAATCGACCGGGCCGCCCAGGGGGCCGTCAACCTCCTGCGCGAGGAGGTGCTTCTTGGGAAGGCCCCGTTCGGTGCTCAAGACGACGTCAGCGAGGTGCGCAACCCAGGGGCCCGACAGGTCGAACCCGGTGCCGATGTGGCCCGGCTCATCGCAAATTTCAAGGATGACGTTGTCGAAGGAATTGGCCTCCTGCGTGAGCTTGCGGACATAGTCATCGTGGCGTGCGACGAGGCCGGCGTCCTTCAATGTCTGGGCGGCGCGCCAGTCGCAGCGGCCCGCCCCCTGAATGTTGTTATCGGCCGACAAAGGCGAGAGCGGCCAGGTATCCTCATATTGGGAGTTGAAGAAGCAGATTTCGACGATGATGCCACGGCGCCTCGCCTGGGCCAGGAAATCCTTGAACCGGGTGAAGTAGGCCGGGTCCCAGCGGTTAAGGTCGAACCGGTTGCCGCCGAGGAGATAACCGGGCGTGTCACTCCTGGCCCAGGGCACCACCAGGCTACCCGGCTTGGGGCCAAGCGTGTTGCCCGCCATGAACTTGCCCGCCGGCTCGAACATCGCGCCGGGATAGATGCGCGTGTAGTTCAGCCCGTGCGCCTGGAGGGCGTCAAAATAAGCCGCATAATCGAAATCCTTGTTGATCACCGCGCCATAATGCTCGGCGGACGTAATCAGGATGATCGGCTTGCCCCGGTAAAAGTAATAGTGGGGGTTGGCGGGGGCCACCTTGATGGGCTCCGCGACGACGGCCGTCGCGAGCAATGCGGAACATAACGGGAAGAACAGTTTGTTTGTCATAATTCGAGCCTTTCGGGATTGTTTCAGCTCAGCGGTACGTGATTTGCAGCACGGTCAGGGAAAGCCCCGGGAAACGGTGGTTAAACCGGGGAGAAGCAAGATGCAGTTTGGATTCGCGGGCCGTGATTCGTTCGGGCTCATCAAAGCTGTTCGCGGCATCCGGTTCACCGGCCCTCTGGCTGTCGGCCAGCGTCCAGACCGAGGCGGTTTTCAGGCTTGAGCCAAAAGCGGAAAAGTCCAAAGTTCGGGTTATATCTTGCAGTGTATCATTGACGGCAAAGAGGGTGACGCTATGCGAGTCGGCATTGAGGGTCGCGCTGAAGTCAGGTCCCAAGTCTGGCGGCAACCCGCCTTCAATTCGCAGCGGCTGTCTTCCTCCCCGGGTGGCGTACAACTGTTGGGCATAATAAGTAGGCGTCTTGAACAAACGATGATTGTCCGTTTGAATGATGCCGGAGCAAAAACTGTTGGCGAGGTTCGAGCGGTTGGCGATCTCGACGAAGTCGCAGTGGCGGTGCAGGAGGTTGTGGTAACGGGAACAAGCCAGGGCGTTCACCAGCGACCATAACATCGCGCGCCGCGGGCCGGCGTCGCCGGCGGTGGTGTTCCATTCGGTGACGCCGATGCGGAGGCGGCCTTCCGCGGCGTTAGCGCGGATCATCTCCGCGATGGCCGTCAGGTCGCTGTTCATCCATGCGAGATCGTGGCTGTAATGGTGCGGACAGACGAAAGCGAGAAACCCGCCGGCCGCCTTGATAACGCCGGGAGTGGGATACGAGGACATGAGGGCGATGTCGGGATCAACCGCTTTCATGGTCTGGCAAAATGCCGGCAGACGTTGCTCGTATTCCCGGCCGCCTTGTTCGTTGCCGATCTGCCAGTACTTGATTCGATAGGGCTCGGCATGGCCGTTGCGCGCCCGCCAGGCTCCCATCGGCGTGTTCGTCGCGCCGTTGAAGTACTCAACTTCCCCGGCGGCGTCCGTGGGCTGGCGACCGTTGATCCGCACACAAATCAGCGGCTCCGCTCCCACAGCGCGGCAAAACTGCACGATTTCCTCCAGCCCGGGTCCGACCGGCTGCAGCCCGCCCCAGGCGCGAAAGGGCCGGCGCCGGTCGGGATCGCCAACGGTGTCGCGCCACTCAAACTGGCCCAGACCCGGATCGTCCAGCGCGCTGCCACCAAACCGGATAATGCCCGGTTTCAGCGCGCGCACCGCCGCCACAACCTCGGGCCGCCAGCCACCGACCGTCTCGACCGGCATGAGTGACACGTTGTCCAGCCACAGAGTTCCGGGGCCGGAGAACTCGATCGTGAGCGTGGCATTCTCATCGCGCGCCTTTGGAACCAGGCGGCAACCGAACTTGTTCCAACCGCCGCCCGGCACGAATTCGCAAGCTGCATAAATGCGTGCGCCGTGGTGGAGGCGGACACGCACCGGTTGGCGCAATCCCTCCGCCTTGAACCAGCATTGAAAATCGCAGGGCTGCGTTGGGCTGACGAAAATGCCGTCCTGGGACAGGCCCGCCGTGCCGGGCGTGCCGTCCGCGACGCTGATCTTGCGGGAAACCTCCCCGCTTACCTTCGTGGTGTGGTCAAGCGAGTATTCCGCCCGGTTGACTTCGCCGCTCGGATACCACGGCTTCTCTTTGAAATCCGTTTCCTTGATGAACTCGAACTTGTAAGGGGTGAGTCCCTCGAAACTGCCGTCGTAGAGCTTTTCCGCCCACATTCCGGGGACGAGATTGCAGAGGTACTCGATGAACTGGCCATATTGCAGCGGGCTGATGCGGGCGGGAACCGCGGGCGCCCGCGTGATCCGAACCGGCCAGTCCTCCAACCGGACTTCCTGCAGCTTGAGATCGGCGAACCAGGCGGCGCCCGTGCCGGTGCCAAATCCGGCAAAAAACAAACAGAGACGGACACGGCCATCCACCGGGGCTTTGAAGAACACGCTGACCTCGGTCCAGTCCGTGTCACCCTTGAGATTCGGGCCCGTGGCAATAATGCCGCGGCCGGCGGGCTGCTGGACCTGCAACGTGCCCAGGACGCGCGCGGTGTCCGGCTGCAAGGCGCGGGTCCGCACCCAGCCGCTGAAGCGATAGGCGCGGTTGGGGGCCACGAGGATTTCCTGGCCCAACGCCGTGTCGGAGGGCGCCGTGGTTTTGATGCACAGCGAGTACCCCGTGTCGGGCGACCGGCCGGCGTCCCGGAGAACTTCCGGCTGCGCCCCGTACACCGTGAGTTCCCAACCATCCAACAACCGCTCCGAAGCAAAACGGGGGTTCGCGAGGGTCCCGCCCTCGGCGGCTTGCGAACAGACATTGCCCAAGAGACATACGCTGGCAAGCTGGGCCGCGAAGACGGGCAACCAGCCGCGGCGTTTTCCAGGCTCGATCATGCTCGATTGATCCCAGGCTCGCTCACGAAAGCAACGCTTTTTGCGCGTGTTTCTTGCGCGCGCCCATGAGCCTTTGGCAGCAAAAGAAGCCTCCCGTTCCTTTCGGACCTGATCACGGACTATGAACCGATGCAAAAGCGCGGGCTTCTCCCTCTCCGCCTTGGGGAGAGGGCCAGGGTGAGGTGCTTCTGCCCGTCGCCCCCCAGACAGCGCGGACGCAAACATCGGCAAGCACAAACAGAACATCGTCTTTACAAACTGCTTGAGCGGTTCTCGCTGCGGCCCACTGCATTTCACCATTCCTCGCTGGCGACCGGGACACTCCATGCGCGCGCCGCGTGCCAGTGAAGCCGCGTGAGCGGTGAGCGGTGGACAGTCGTTCCGTCATCCGGCAATCCGGCGTGTCGCCACGGGACGCTGGGGGCTGAATCCAGAATCGAGCCGCCACAAGCCGCCACAGAAAGCACAATGGGTTTCAGGCGACGGGTGCCAGTGAGCACAGACCGCGAGAGGCTGGTTACTGCGGTCGGCAGGCCGGGCGCCACCGTTTCGCCTGGGGCACGGCCCCATGAACTGCGTCCCCTGCGGGCGAGCGTGGCCTGTCCGTGAACACAGCCCGGCGACGGCAACATGCCAAAATCAAGAGCTCCGTCGTAAAAAGCACCATACTACGGACCGCCCCTTCATGCACCAAAAGTCAGGCCGATAATCAGCAAACAGAACAAGAAGCCACTGAACTCAGCGATGACATAAGGAAGAGGCCGGAACGCCGTAACGAACTCTCGCGCTGTGTAGCGTGCCCGCTGCATAGAAAAGCGGACTTCGCGTCCGGAGGGTTCGATGGCTGAAGACCGGCACCTGCCACCCACCTCGTCAGGAGAATGTAGATGTCGAGAAGTGAAACGACCCCGGAAGCATAAACCGAAAAGCGACCACACATCTTGTCCAGAACAACGGCATTAAAACCAACGACCGCTGCAGTGAACCAAAACTGCTCGTCTCGGTAGTTTGAATGGGTTTCGCTCACGATGTGGGTCGAGTATGGCTAACTCCAACGCTGAGGCGCAGCCGCCAGAACAACCGAAAGGACAACCATAAAACAAAACCAAACGAATGCGGACAGGCTGGCGGCTGTTGCCTCCAGAACCTTGTTAGCCATCAACATACCACCCAGAACAAATACGACTTGGGTTGAGGACTTGTTGTGGCGGGAAGAAAACACCGTAAACGCAACTTTGCCCCTCTCATGTAGAGAATTTTTGCTTTTACTAGATCGTCCGGCGATAATGGTTCTGGCGGCCAGAACTCCCCAGCGCATCGCTCGCTATCATACGATGCTGGTCCGATGGAAAGACAGTGGTGCTCGTGATCCAGAATCATTACTTCTTCCGTGGTATCCTGAGATTTGGAAGCGGTCCTATCTGGCAACTCTTGATTGTCTGTGTGCATATTTTGAAGTGGATGCGGCGTTAAAGTCTAACGCAAAGGTCAGCGACGGGAGCCGGCCGCCGATGATTTTCGATTTGTCCTGCAAGCTGAGCGGCTGGCTCCCGTTCGCTGGACCGAATTGTTGAACGCATTCTTCAAATCCTTCCATACTTGTAACGCCCGATTATCTGAGCGTTGAGGTAACGTCCCTTCGACGGAGCACTGAGCAAGGCTGTATAGACCGGTTCTGGCACTGATTGATAGAAATATCGAGATCCACTCTTGAATGCCACGTAGAGGGTCTGCGCGTTGCTGTCGTAGCAGACACCGGCAATGTCCGATGACTCCACCGGCACGAAGGTGATGCCACCCGACACGATGGGAGCGTCCGGCACGGGAGGCCGTGCCTCGGTACGAGGCATGCTGCCCAACGCATCGGACGGCCTCGCGCCCGATAGGGCATTTACGGATACCCTACCAAGGTAGTCAGTGAGAACATTCTCGAAGGACCGAGTACAGTCTGCCGCGCCGGAGACGGTGTGTGCGCACTCGTGCAGCAGCGTTCCCGCAAATGTTGAAAGCAAGCGCAGTTGCGTCCGCTTCACAATCACCGCCTTGAGATTGCTGTCCCATGCTCCTTTGGTGTCGTCTTCTGACGTGCGCATGGTTTGGGAAACCAAAATCCGTGGTATATCTCTCTGGCGGAGACCAACCAGGCCGAGTATCTGATATCGACTTTGCCATACCACGCGCTCATTCTCTGTAAACTCATTCTCTTCCACAAACTCGTACTGGAAACTTTCATTGACCGACTGAATCCACGTACGCAAAGTCTGAAACGGCGCTGCGCCTTGCTCGGCCTGTTGGTCTGCGCGCTGTTTTTCTCGGTCTGTGACCAAAACAATGTTACGGCCGTCACTCTTGATGTCCTCAACAAGTTCTGGCCGTGCCTTGATCTCTGTCTGCGAAATCACAACCACATTTAGCTTCTTGGCCAACTCGTTCAACGCTTTGTGTGAGATGTCGACCCATGTCAGTTCCTCCGGTAGCTCGCCTTCGTCCCTGCGTGCGTACGCTGAGGCAAGCGGTTCCAGAACAGGAGGCGCGTTCGAGGATTTCAGTATCTGGCGTATGCGATCCGCATACACCGACCTGCCGACATTAACCCGTTCACGATTGAGGGCTTTTCGCATGGGCTCGGTGAGACTCGTGACGTTGTACGAAAACAGGAAGGTGGGTTCGGCGTTAACCCACACACCATTGACGAACACCTCCGACCCTGCTGATGGGGCCGCAATTACCTGGCCAAAGGGTGTGGCGTCAAGAACGCGGTGTTCCCTGAAGCGGAGAAACATTCCTCTCGCCTTTTCGATGGCGGCGTCGGGTACGCCGGTAAGAATGAAGTCAGTACCGCGCGACGACTGACCTGTGGGCTCGTGCGAGATGTGAAGCGTGGTTATTCCATCGAAATTGTGCTTTGCCGCCTTGGTCAGAGTGAAGGTGCCATGTTGAGACCGGATGGCAACGCTCACGTGATGCCGATCAAGGGCGGCAAGGGCGTCTTTCAGGCCGACCCCAAACTTGCCGATCACGCCGTCTGCCCCCATCTTCTCCCGGTTTTCGTTGAGTGTGAAGTGTTCAATCCTGATGCCGCGGCCATAGTCCTGGATATGCCAGCGTCCGGCATTGTCCTTGGCGATAGTGATGGGCTCCGTCCCGCTCAGCATACACTCATCGAGGGCATTGGCTATGATCTCACGGAGTCCGTGTTCAACTTCCCAATGCTCAAGAACCGTCTCGATATTGAGGTCAAATAGAGGCATGACGCGCGAAACTCTCTGTTCTTATCGTCCGACGTTCAGCATCAGCGGCGGGAGCCAGCCGCCACTGACGCACGGATCGGGATTGACCTGAACGGCTGGCGCCCATCCGCTGAATGCTGTGGTTGGAGCTCATGATGGAGGCGTCCCTTCTTCGGCGCCTGCTAGGGTCCGTCGAGGACGAAGTCGCAGCCCGAGACAGCATCGCTCGCCTCGGCCTTGCGGATTAGCTCCACCTGGCCCTGATCCAGCGAATCGACACCTTGGGCCAATAACACCCTCTCGGCTGACGTCTGGCCCAAGCCGCCGAGATTCTCCGCCGGCGCCACTGGCACCCTGGGATCGTAAACGAGCTTGAGGACATAACGCCCGTCTTGGCGGGGCAGCGAGGCTTCCATATATCCGGCTGAGATGTCACCCTCGTCGTTCTTGACGGCTAGCCGTTTGTGGTGAAGGCCCTCGCGTTGGAGGGTCGGATGTTTCACGTAATGGAGCGTGTTCATATTGGTTCTAGCCTATGATCCAACCGTTGATTAACATGTCATTTTGACGTGATAATATGATATTGGCGGGGTTTTACCGCCCCCCCTTCTTGACCGGCGGTAATGTCCGGGTCATCATGGAATAAACACTCGTTGGAACCGGATGGACAGTCAAGCCAGAACGCCGAAGCTTTTGGATCGGGTGCGCCAGGTGATGCGGTTGCACCACTACTCCCTGCACACCGAACGGGCCGACGTGGACTGGATCAGACGCTATGTCCATTTCCATCGGATGCAACGGCGCGAAGACCTGGACGGCGGGGAGGCCAAGATCGAGGCGTTTCTGAGCGACCTGGCGGTGAACGGGCGGGTGGTCCCGGCGACTCAGAACCAAGCAATGAACGCGCTGGTCTTCCTGTACAAACACATGCTGAACGTGCCGCTGGATCAAGCGATTCAGGCGGTGCGGGCGGAGCGCGAGACGAACGTGCCGGTGGTGCTGACGCGCGGCGAGGTGGCCCAAGTCCTTCCGTTGGTCGAAGGGGTGTCGCACCTGGTGGTGAAGTTGCTGGATGACTTGGCGGGGTGAGGCCCGCGGGTCGTTGACGGAACAGAAGCGAGTCGGCGGCTCGTGCGTAGGGTGGATTTATGACAGAAGCGGTCGGAAATGGGACCGAGAAAAGTTGGAATTGGGAAGGCCAGAGGATGTCGCGGCCCAGCGGTCCGCGAGCCACCTGGCGAACAAGCAGGTACGGACGCGCTGCGCGTGAAGGGGTCTTTGTATTGGTAAGTGCCGTCAGCCCAGAACTCCGGGCCGTTCCTCTCCCCCACCAGGGCCTCGCGGTCGCGGGGGTAGCGGGCGGCTTGAGTTCCTGGCCTTGTGGATAACGCCGCGAGCGGTGCAGTTGACTTTCGGCAACCCGACGGGAATGACACCGCGCCAGCAAGGAGCATTCATGGTTTCACCTTCAACCCCGCCGCTTTCGCCAAAGCCGTCTGCCGCGTGTCGCAGGTCAGAAACTCGGTGGCCTTTAACGCCAGCGCCAGCCCGACGTGCAGCAGGTCAATGCTGCGCATGCCGAGCCTCTCCGTGTGGGTTCCCGCCAGTTCCTCGGAATGCCGGAACGTGTCGGTCCACGGGATGGGCACATGCGCCAGGATGTTGTCGGCGAGGTCGGACTCGATTCCTTGAAACGCCAGGTTGCGTTGCGCCGGCGTGATTTCGCCGCGAAAGACGCGCCGGCGAATCGCGTGCCGCAGTTCGTGGCGATGCAGGGGGGTGAACGGGAGCGGTTCCCGGGCCTTCTGGAGCCACAGCAACACCTTCGGGGAATCGGCATGTGGGGTGTAAACCCGGGCCAGGAAACTCGTGTCGGCGTAGGCGGGCATACTGGAAGGTTGAAGGTTGAGAGTTGAGGGTTGAGGGAATTGCGCGCCCCCGATTCTCTCCCTCGTAGCCAGGGCGGCGGGTGGGCAGGCGCGGCATCAGTACGGCCGGGATTCACGTTCTTCCACGACCACATCGCCCGGCAACACGACGTCGCCGTAGATGCGTTGGAGCCGCGCGGCGAAGTCGGGACGCTGCTTCGGTCGGGGGGACTTCGAGGCCGGTGGCGGAGCGAGCAGCGCGATGATTCTGCCACGTTTGCTGATGGCCACCGGCTCGCCCTGTTCCACCCAGGCAAAGACACTGCCAAAATCGTGCCGCAGTTTCCGCAAGGTCGCCGTCTTCATGTGCAACAAGTATGTTTAACTTCGTGCGGAAGTCAATCGGGCAAATCTCTCCCCCGCGCAGACATGCGTGGCGGGGTCGGTCCGTAGTATCGTGCTTTGACGACTCTGCACTTGATTCTGGCTTGGTACCATCGGCCGGGCTGCGTTCACGGATCGGCCACGCCATACGCGGGCTTTTTTTCGCGAATCTTTTTCGAGGCGGCTAGAGCAGCGGCAGCGCCGGCCACGGCAGAAATCTCCGGCAGTTGAGGGCCGCTGCTGGCCACTCAACTCTCATCCATCATCCGCCTCACGCCACCGCCACCACCGGTTGCGCCGGGAAATCCACCTGTGCCGCCGCCGCCGGTTCGACGCCGCTCAAGGACGACCGGAACCACCGGGTTTGGGCGTGTTCCCGGAGCCAGCCGGCACGGCTGGACCCGCCCCGGCGGCCTGGGCGCGGATGAGGGCGTGCCAGCTTCGTTCGAACGCCGGCAAGCCACCGGGCCAGTGCCCGTTCAGGTAATCCGTAAAGGCCCGATCCAAGGCGTCTCCTTCCTCGGGGTGGTTGGTGTCGAGCCATGTCGTCACCAGCGTCATGGCGGCAGGCTGGACACACAGGAAGTAGAAGAGCGAATAGCTCATGGTATAGGCCACGGTGCGATCACCGCCGCCCAACTCGTCCCAGGCCGCGTAGCTCCCCGCGTCCAGGAGACGCTCGAGCGACGGCAGCTTCTGTTGGTCCAGCCAGCGCGCCAGCAGTCCCCAGCGCTGTCCCTCCTCCTGCCGTCTCATTTTGAAGCGGCCCGCCGCCGGCGTGCCCAGCAATTCGGCGCTGCCCTCCTTGAACCAGAGCGGGCCCGCCCCCACGAATCCTGCGGTCACGGCATGCGCCGATTCGTGCAACACCACCGCCATGAAATCGTTTGTCCGCTGCTCCCGCCAGACTTCAACCACCGACTCCGCGGACAGCAGCTTGAACTCCGGGGTCTGCTGCCAGCGCTGTTGCGAACGCGTGTACCCGGCCATGCTGGCGTCCGACTGCCCAGCAAGCTTCGCCCGGGCCGCGTATTCCGCCCGCGTCCGGCTGATGTGATAGGTGATCTTGAAATCGGCGGGGAGTGACCGATGGAACAAGGTCTGGTGCGCCTTGATAAGCCGCCCCAGTTCGGCCCACACGATCTGGACTTCGTTGGTGGGGAGCGGACAGCCGGGTCCTTCGAACCGGATCTCAAACGCCTGGGTCGCGCAGGCCCAGGCGCTCGCCAGGCAGGCGAGCATCCACAGCACGCCGCGCCGCCAGCCGCGAATTCCACGCCGGCACCGGGGAACTGCCACGCCCGCGCAACCTTGGCCTTCCTTCGCTGTCATCCAGCCAATGTTTGTCATCTGTGATTTCGGTTAAGCCCACTCCACCCATCCCCGCGGAGCGCAAAATGAGGCCGGCCCAACTCCGGGGCAATGTCGCCCACTTATGGGAAGATGAACAGGGCTGGTTGGCCGGCTGGTTGCACTTCGGGCTCTGAGTCGGCACGCGGAAAGGGTCTCGTCTCCCGGTCGCGAGTTGCACCCGCGGCCAAACGTGGCTGTCGCCGGGCCAAGTGAACGCAAGGTGAAAGCCGGGGTGACGCGCATAGAGGCGGGATCGCACCGGCAACGCCGGTTTCGGCGGGACCGGCAAATCGTCCGCTCGCCGGCCAATTCGAGGCAGCGGGACCGGCCCCCCACCCAGGCGCGGGCCCTCATGCCGACGGCAAAGTAAAACGGAAGGTGGCGCCCTGCCCCGGCGCGCTTTCGACGCCCACTTCGCCCTCATGGGTCTGGACGATGTGCTTCACGATGGCCAGTCCAAGCCCCGTACCACCCTGCTCGCGCGAGCGCGCCTTGTCCGCGCGATAGAATCGCTCGAAGAGCCGCTCCTGCGCGGCGGGCGGAATGCCGGCCCCCTCGTTGTGGACCCACAGCGCCACCTGTCGCTCGGCGGCGGGCCCGCCACCGATCGTCACCGGCGTGCCGGCGTTGCCGTATTTGATCGCGTTGTCCACCAGGTTGAACAACACCTGTTGCACGCGGTCGGCGTCGGCGCGGGCGACCAGGCCGGCGGGGATTTGGTTGTCCAGCCTGACCTGCCGGGCGGCGGCGCGCGAAGCGAGATCCTCGACCACCCGCGCGGCGACCGGGCGCAACTCGACCTCGTGGAGGTTCAACGCCAACTGGCCGGATTCGAGTTGCGAAATGGTCAGCAGGTCCTCGATCAGATAAGTCAGCCGGTCCGTGTGCTTGGCGATGGTCTGGAGGAAGCGCAGTGACACCGCCGGATCGTCCCGGGCGCCGTCAATCAGGGTTTCGACGTACCCCTTGATCATCGAAAGCGGCGTGCGGAGTTCGTGACTGACATTGGCGACAAATTCCTGGCGGGTGTTTTCCAGTTGCTTGAGCCGGGTCAGGTCGTGAAAAACGAGAATCATCCCCTGCCCGCGGCCCTTCGCATCCAGAATGGCGGCCGCGTTCACCTGCAGGCAACGACGGTCGAGACCAGGCAGGTCGAGCTCATGACCGAGCACCTGGCCCAGGGCCCGGGCGCGACTGACCAGCTCGTGGAGTTCCTTGAGCCGGACCGCTTCGAGGATCGTGCGGCCGGTTACGTCTTGGTTGACGCCAAAGAGGTGTTCGAAGGTGCGGTTGACGAGCTGGATGCGGCCGGTTTCATCGAGCAGGAGCACGCCCTCGACCATGCTGTTGAAGAGGGTTTCGCGCTGGGCGTTCGCCTCGGCATTGGTCCGCGTCAGTTGCTCACGCAGGGAATCATTTTCGGCGCGTTGGGTCTCGAGGGTGCGCACGGCCTCCCGGCGGCGGGAAGCCTCGCGCCGCCACAGGCCAAAGCCAAGGGCCGCCGCGGCGAGGGCGACGAACGCGAAGAGGGTCATGAAGCGGGGGCCGGCCGGCGCACTCAGGCCTCGGCGAAGCGGTAGCCGACCCCGCGCACGGTATCGAGAAAGCGTGAGGCCCGGCCCAGTTTCTCGCGCAACCGTCGCATGTGCGTGTCCACCGTGCGCGTGTCGATCAGGTTGTCGTACTGCCAGACATCCCGCAGCAGGCGCTCGCGCGACTGCACCCGGCCCCGGCGCTGAGCCAGGACAGTGAGGAGCTTGAATTCGGTCGCGGTCAAGTCCACCGCCCGGCCACTGACGCTGACAAGATGGCGCGGGACGTCAATCAGGAGGTCGCCCACCTGAACGCGATCGGCCGGCTCGTCGGGCTCGGTGCGGCGGCGGAGGAGGTTCTTCACGCGCAACACCAGTTCGCGCGGACTGAACGGCTTGGTGACGTAATCGTCGGCGCCGAGCTCGAGGCCGAGCACGCGGTCCAGTTCCGCCGCCTTGGCGGTCAGCATGATGATGGGGACTGCGGAGGTGGCCGGGTCACGGCGCAGGATTTTGCAGACCTCGAGCCCGTCCACCTCGGGCAGCATGAGGTCGAGGAGGATCAGGTCCGGGGCGAAGGTGCGGGCCTTCTTCAGGGCCTCGTCGCCGTTGCCCGCCGTGATCACGTCAAAACCGGCGCCACGGAGATTGAATTCCACCAGTTCGACGGCATCCGGTTCGTCGTCCACCACCAGGATTTTAGATTTCATCCGGGCTTTGGTTATCACGCCCGGATGATGAAGCAGCAACGCCCAAGTTACAAGCGCGTTACATTTTGGGTAGTATCCTGATTTGGTGGGGCGAGGCTCCGACGAGCCGGAAGGAAGTTCAGAGTTTCAAGTTTCAAGTTTGAAGTGTTCAGCCCCACCAGAGAATTGCGAATTGCGAATTGCGAATTGCGAGCTTCGAGTGTCGAATTCGTGAGGGTTTGTGAGGTCGGGGGGGAGGTTTGCCGCGACCCTGCTCCGGCCCCTCAACTCTCAACTCACCACCCTCTCAACCTTCCCGCCGGCTCGCGAGGACGCTCGCCCCACCGGGCAAGGCAAGTTCGGACGCTGCTACGTTTTGCCGGAGGCCGGGCCGACGGCGGACCGGGTCCGAAAACTGGCCCAATACGGGTCGGGCAAGAGGCCCAGGCCGATCAGCGCGAGCTGACTGGCAATGAAGATCATCAGCCACACGAATGCCGATTGCATGAAGCCGTAGGAGTGGAGCCCCACGCCGAGCATGTTGACGCCGAACCAGGAGAAGGCGGTCACGATGTTGCCGAACAGGGCGAGGTTCATCAGGCCCCGCTCGCGCACGAGCCCACCCCAGCGCGCGTGCAGGATCACCGCGTTCCAGAGCACGATCAGGAGCGCGCCGTTCTCCTTGGGATCCCAGCCCCAGAAGCGGCCCCAGGACTGGTCGGCCCAAATGCCGCCCAGAATCGTGCCGACAAAGCTGAACAGCGTCGCGAAACAGACAATGCCATAAACCATCCGCGCCAGTGAGCGCGCCGTCGTCGCGCTCAACGACCGCGTGAAGAAGCCACGCACGACGTAGAGCGCCGCGAGAAAGCCGGCGACGAACATGGCCGAATAGCCCAGCGTTACGGTGAGCACGTGCGTGGTAAGCCAGAAGTTGCTGTCCAAGACGGCCCGCATCATCTCCATGGTGTCGCCGTCGAAGGCCAGGTTGTGCGCGATGATCTGCGTGACAAAACCGACCGCGGAAGCCATCACCAGGCCGATGCCGTCGCGGTAGAACCGCTCGAGCAACAACCCGAGGATCACCGCGCCCCAGCCAACGAAGACCGCGGAAGAATAGAGGTTCGTCACCGGCGGGCGGCCCTGGAGGATCACGCGGAAGGCCAGGCCGGCGGTGTGCAGCAGAAACGCCAGGAACAGGAGCCAGAACGCAGTCCGGTTCAACAGCCGGAACGCGCCAAACCACGAGGCCCAGCCGAGCAGGAAGACCACGAGATACAGCGTCGTGCTCTTGATGAATGGCTGCCAGTAGTTGAAAACAAATTCGCAGCGACCCTGCCGCAGTTCGGTCCCGAACCCGCCAGCGAGCGAGCCTTGGTACTCGGCCGCCGCCCGGTTGAATTCGGCCGGTTGGTTCTGCCGGTACGCAGTGACCATGGCCGCATAGCTCAGGGCGGCGGGTGGCACCTGGCCGGTCTGGAGCCCCGCGAGCAGGGCGGTTCCAATGTTCGACCAATCATCCCGGCGCATCTCCGGATGGGTGGGTGGAATGATGAGCGGATAGGCCTCCTCGGCCAGCGCCTGGAAGCGTTGGACCCACTCGGCCAGATGGCGCATGGCGGCTTCATCGAAGGGCTTGCCCTGTTCACGCGCGGTGGAGGCCGCCAAACCGGGTCCCAACGCCTGCTGATAGGCCAGTAGTTCCGCGCGGAAATCATCCGTGCCCTCGGGACGGAAGCTGTTCTTGAGACGCTGGTAGATGATCAGCCCGCTGCCGAGCTTGAGCACCGCTTTCTCGAAGGTGCTCCGGTTAGGGGGCTCGATGTTTTCGGCGCGCCGGGCCTGCTTGTCAACCTCCGCCAGTTGCGGCTCGAGTTCGGCATACGACATGTAGGGCGTGCCCTCCGGCGGCAGGCGCAGCAGCCCGCGCAGTTCCGGATGGTCCACCCGGAAGATGCGGAGCTGGTCGGCCTGCTCGGGCTTCATTGCGAGCGCCAGCAGCCAGTCGGTGGCGGACAGGCTGCCGCCGTTGGTTAGGGCGACCGACTGCCGGCCGCGGAGGACGAGCAGCGAATTGCGGGCCACGGAATCGATCGGCTGCACGCGCCCGTTCAAAAGCACCGGCAGGCGGCCGAAGGCGGCGGTGTCGAACGCGCTCCGGGCCGGCGGCGGCCGCAGTCCGGCCAGGACCCACGCCGCGGCGAGCGCCACCACCAGCCCGGCCACCCAGGGGGTCGTCAACAGTTTTTTCATGGTCCAACGTGCCTGCGCCCGCAGTCTTTGGCAACAGGCGACCTCATAATCATCATCACGTTATGCAGCGGGTTTCCTGCGTTTCACAAAACCGACCAGATGGATGAGGAACTGGACCAGCAGCCCGGCAAAGATGAGGGCACAGGAAAAATACGGGGTCAGCCAGCCGGGGTTGCGGACGACCTGGAGCACGGAGGCGCGCTCCGGCGACTCGGCCATCATCTGGTATTGGTAAAAAGTGAGGCCGCCGTAGCGGAGCGGATTGTTCATGCGGATCAAAACCTCGCGGTCCTCGCGGGTGTCGGGCCGCCGCAGTCGCACCCGGCTGGAGAAGTTTTTCGGAATGTCCGTCCCCGGATAAATGTCGTGTCGCGCTTCGAGGAGGGTCAGGCTGAAATTCTGTTCGTGACGCGCCGGTCGCAGGCCGAGGGTGTATTGGCGGTTGCCGGCGGTGAAGGATTGGGGCGCACCCAGCAGCGTCGAAACCAGCCAGGTGCCCAGCGAAGCCCCCGGACCGGTCAGCTCGATGACCGCGCTGGGATGGTTCCGGTCATCCGTGCCGGTGGCCGGCGGCCGGGGCAAAAGATGCAGGCCATTGCCGAAACCCTGGTTGACCGAGATGGGCAGTGATCCCATGACTGCGTTGGTGAACAGGTTGCTGTTCGGCCAGGCGGCTTTCACCCGCAGCGTGAACGGCATCCCCGGCAACGGGACCTCCCGACCGGGAACCAAAAACCTCTCGGGGATGGCAGTGACCTGGTCGCTGGCGGGATCGGTGGTGTCGGTGATCGCCAGCTCATTGAAGCGCATGTCCTCGGAGTAGTTCTTGGTTTCACCGGTGGCCAGGCGCATGGTGCTTTCGACTTGGAGGAGGTCGGTAGCAAGCTGACCGAGCAGGAGGAGGATCAGCCCCGAGTGGATCATCAACAGGCCGCTCTTGTTCCAACGCAAGCCGAAGCGCTTGAAGTGAGCGATCAGCAGGTTGACCACCAGCACACCGCCGATGAGATAACCACCGGGCAGCACGGGCACACGCAGCCCGGTACCGGGCACGGTCCAGCGGACGAACAAGCTGCGAAAGTAATTCGCCTGGACGGCATAGATGCCCTGGTCCACCTGGGCCATGGTACCGACGAACACCAGCAGGAGGGCGAAGACCAGGCAGACCACCGTCAGCCGCAGCGACGCGAGGAACCGGACGGTGCGATCAAGGAGCATATTTCACGCTTTGAACGAACTGGACGAAGGCCTCTTTCGCACGGCCCACCGCCGCCTCGCCGCCGGTGAGCTTGTAGAACCAGGTGCCGCCGCCGCGCCCGACAAAGGCCGCCACCAGCCGGTTTTCTTTCTCCGGGTTGGCCACGTCCACGAGGAAGGAGCCGGCGTCCGCGCCGGGCAGCGGGGTGAGCAGTTTCGCCAGCTCGGCCTCCGTCACCGGGGGTAGCCCGATCTGGCCACGCCAGCGGTTCACATTGGGCAGCGGCCCGCCCCCGGTCCCCGGCAGCGTGACCACGGTGATTTCCGCGGGTCCGTCCGCGCCCGCGGCGAGGAACTTGGCCAGTTGCATCGGGCCGGGTGTCGTCTCCTGCCATCCCGCCGGCACGGTCCAGGATGGTCTGGCCGCCGAGGTGGCCGGACTCATCACCGGACCGGGAACTGCCGGGACCGGACCAGCGACCGCCGGCGCGGCCGGGGCCGCCGCCGCTGCGAAGACGATGTCCTTCAGGAAGGCAACGAAAGCCGGTTTTTGGGCGGCCACGAGCTTGTCGTCCCCGGTCATCTTGAAAAACCAGGCGGTGTCGCCGCGATGCAAGATGGCCGCGAGCAGGCGCGTCGGCTTGCCCGCACCAGGCGATGTGCCAACGAAATCAAAAAGCCGGGCGGGGCTGCCGGCAATCGCCACCGCCTCGGCAATCTTGTCCATCGGCTCGTGATCCAGCGGCGGGAGACCGACCTGGCCGCGCCAGCGGTTGGCGTTCTCGAAGTCGCCCCCGCCGGTGCCGGCCAGGGGAATGATGCTGACCTCGGCGCGTTCGCCGGCATCGCCGGCGATTGCGAAGGAGCCGACGCGCATGGATCCCGGTGGCAGTTCCTGCCAGCCGGCGGGCAGCCGCCAATGCGGGGTGCCCGGGCCAGCGGCATCCTCGGGCGCCATCACCGGCGCGTCACCCGCGTTCTTCGCGGCACGGTAAGAGCGGACCTCGCTGCGGTCGCACCCGGTCCATGCCAGCAGCGCAACCACCGCGGCCAGGGACGCCGCCGGAAGCCGTCTATGTTGATAAGAAAACACCGCTTACGATTAGGTCATCAACCGGATTTTGGCAACTCATTGTGCAAGCGCGGTGGGGAGGAGTTCCGCCGCGGGGCATCACGCGGATGCCCTTTCCGTTTGCTAAAAGGGGCGTTCTTTGGCAATTACTTCCGCCGATATGAGATTATTGGTCCCCGTCGGTCTGGTCGCCGCCCTTGTCGTGGGCAGCCAGGTCTGGCAGTCCGCTGCGGCTCCGACGACCGCGTCTGCCCCGGTGCCGTTGTTGTCCTGGCACTTCGCCGGCACACAAGCGCTGGAAGGAGGTACGAACGGCCTGGCGCTGCGGGAAATCCTGGCCCAGACCTCAACCCGGCAGGTGATTGAAGCAAGTGTGGAGCGCCTGGCGAGGACGCCAGACCGGCTGTTTGCCGCCGAACTGCGGACCAGCCATCCCGTCCCCGCCACCCTGATTCGCCCGCTGCTCGACGATGCGATGCGCAGCGAATCGTGGGGGGCATTGCGCGGCGCGGGCAATCGGGTGACGGAACTGACGCTGGCGGCGCGGCTGGATGAGACGGCTTCGGCTCGCTGGGAGAAGAACTGGCAGGCGGCGGTGGCTGCCTTTGGCGCCCCCAAACCCGTCGCCCTCCGCGGCAAGCCGGGCACCGGCTGGGAAGCGCGATGGGCCGGCGGTTCCACAGTGTCCCGCTTTTTCCGCGATGGCAAGGAGAGCTTCATCAGCCTGGGCCGGGCACCGCTGCAAACGGACACGGCGGTCGTCAATCGAGTCCGATCAGAAGCCCGTGGGGGCAAGGACTGGCTGACGGTCGAAGCGAACCTGGCGGGACTGGCGGGCCTCTTGAACGTGGCCGCAACACCCGACTGGCCGCAGGTTCGGCTGAGTGTCGCCGGCAAGGGACCGCATCTGCGTTCGCAGGCACAGTTTACATTCCCGGCACCGCTGAATCTGAAGCTCGATCCGTGGCGGGTGCCGACGAACACGATTTCGGACCCGATTGTCAGCTTCACGGCGGCGCGCGGATTGCAGGGCTGGCTGGCGGCGAGGCCCGAGATCCAGCGGCTGGGTGCACCGGCACCGAACCAGGCCTTCGGCTGGGCCCTGGCCCAAATCCCATTTGCCACGTTCTTCGCCTGGCCCTGGCCCGGGGCAAGCAACCAGCTCCCAGCCCTGGCCACCCATCTGCCGGCGGTGGCCACGAACTGGTTCCCGCATGCCAACGCCGGTCAGATCACCTACGAAACGAATCTCCACCGCGCCGCGTGGCTAAGGCTGCCGATCATCGTGCCGTTTATCACCCCGGCCGACCCGCCCGAGGAGGATTTTGTGCTGGCGGGGGTGTTTCCGATCGCAGCACGTCACCGGCCGGTGCCGCCGGAACTGATCACCCAACTGGCGGCGCCCGCCAGTCTGGTTTACTACGACTGGGAGATCACCGAGGAGCGATTGGCTGGCTGGCGAAATCTGGCGGCGATCTACGGGATGTTGTCAGGCTATGAACCGCCGCCAACCAACAGTCCGGCGCTGCTCTGGCTGGCGGACACGAATGTGACCCGTTTTCTGGGCAACTCGGTCACCACGGTGTCCGTGGTTTCGCCCAAGGAGTTGCTCGCGACCCGCACGTCCTCCGCCGGTCTGACCGGCTTCGAGCTCACGCTGCTCCGCCGGTGGCTGGACGATCCGGAGTTTCCGAAGTTGAGCGAACCGCCTTCGGTCTTTGCCCGTCACCGTCGGAGCCGTCCGCCGGGCGCGACTCCGCCCGCGGTGCAAGCTCCCCCAGCAGCGATCCGGGCGGCCCCGCCGCGAGTGACTCCCAAACCGACCGCCCCGTAATCCGCTTATGCTGAAACTGGGTGTGAACATTGACCACGTGGCCACGCTCCGTGAGGCCCGCTACCGCGGCCGCGGCTTCGGTGAACCGGACCCGGTTGAAGCGGCCCGGATTTGCGAGGCGGCCGGCGCGCACGGCATCACCGCGCACCTCCGTGAGGACCGTCGCCACATTCAGGACCGCGACATCCACAAGCTGCGGGAGATCGTCACCACCCGCCTCAATTTGGAGATGGCGAACGTGCCTGAAATTGTGGCCATGGCGCTGGCGCTCAAGCCGGACATCGTCTGCATGGTGCCGGAACGACGGCAGGAGGTGACGACCGAAGGCGGCCTCGAGGTGGCCGCCAGCCTGGCGGCGCTCACCGCCACCCGCCAGCGGCTCAACGACGCCGGCATCGAGGTCAGTTTCTTCATCGCGCCGGACGCGGCCCAGGTGGCGGCGGCTGCGAAAGCCGGCCCGCAGTTCATCGAATTGCATACCGGGGCGTTCGCGGAGCACTTTTCCGAGCCCGCCCAGCGCGAGGCCGAGCTGCGACGGTTGGCGGCCGCCGCGCGCCAGGCCCATGATCTGGGGTTGCGCGTCAACGCCGGGCACGGGCTCAATTACACGAACCTGACGTTTCTCCGGCGCGTGCCGCATCTGGTCGAGTTGAACATCGGCCACAGCATCATCAGCCGCGCGGTAAGCGCCGGTCTGCCCGCCGCCGTCCGCGAGATGCTCGCCCTGCTGCAGCAATATCCCGCAGGAGACTCGTGATTCTGGGCCTCGGCATTGACCTGATCGAAGTCGAACGGATCCGCGCTTCGCACGAACGGTTTGGGGAACGTTTCCTGAACCGGATTCTGCGGCCGGATGAAATCGCCTACTGCCTTGCCTTCAACCAGCCGGCCCCGCACCTGGCGGCACGGTTTGCGGCCAAGGAGGCGATCTCGAAAGCGTTTGGCACCGGGATTGGCGCCGAAATTGGCTGGCTCGACCTGGAAGTGGGCCGGCATGAGTCAGGTCAGCCGTATGTGATCCTCCATGACCGGGGGCGGGATCTGCTGGCGCAGCGTGGCGGCGGGCAAATCCACCTCAGCCTCAGCCACACGCTCCAGCACGCCTGCGCGGTGGCCGTGATCGAAGCCGGCGGCTGAGCCCTCCGCGAAGGTGCGGCCGCTCAATTCCCCGAGGTCCACGTCAGCTCGAGGACGCCGCTGGAAAGCCCGGCGCCCGATATGCCCAGCAGGTTGACACAGCCGTTGAGGCGGTAGAACTGCGGTGTGGCGGGCGCCTGCAACGTAATCGTCTTCGCCGATGAATCCACCGTTGCATTGGTCACCACCATGAACGGTCCGTTCACGGCATCCGCCGCCTCCAATATCGGCACCGCCTCCCGGCCGTCGTACTGGGTGATGATGTTCTTTATCCAGCTCAGGCGACTGGCGACGCGCGTAGCGTAAAAAGCCGACGGCCCGTTGCCAGCCACCAGCCAATCCGTCCCGGATTCCTCGTAGAAACCGCTCTGCTCGAACAAGGCGGCATAAAAACCGGGGCCGCTTGCGACATAGTTGAACGGGCCGTCCACGGCGAAGTTGATTCCGGCGAGAGCCCAACCAGACGAACCCTGCATAAAAACGGCTCCGCCCGAATCCCCGGTCGCCAACGCCGCCACGTTCGCGCCGCCGTTCGGATCGAACAGCACCTTGAGCAAATCCGACCCGTTCCCCGAGTCCTTGATGAAGCCGCCAACCGTGTTGTATCCCCACCGCAACCGCTTGTCGGTCTCGCCCCACGCCCAACCCCGCAGCGTCACCTGGCCGTTGTTCGTAACCGTGACTTCGCCCCCCCGGGTCCGGCCGCGACCGAACACGACACACGGACGGTAAATCTCGAGCGGAACCCCCGTATAGAGCGGCGCAAAGCGCGGGAACGTGCCGCACACCTGCCAGATCATCAGGTCGCTGATCGGGTCCGGGAACGCCGCCACCGCGCGATGGTCCGTGCCGTTGTAGGAGAAAACGTCGCCGACGCTTCCGCCGACATGCTGGGCGGTAAGAAACAGGTTGGTGCCAATGGGCGTGCCGCCGAACCCATGCCAGTTGCCCTGCCATTGCCAGCCACTGTTGGTCAGGCTGCCGGTGGGTGGCGTCGCGTTGTAGTTCGTGTCGCCGCTCGCATAGAAGATCATCGCCGCCGCCCGCGGGGCGGAGAACCCCAGCAGCACGGCCAGCACCCATCTGCAGAACTTCGCCTGGACCCTTCCCATGTCCGCCATGATGCGCCGTAGGCCGGGCCGATTCAAGCGCGGCCGGCGCCCCGGTGGCGCGGAGCCGCGCCGTGAAACTCCAGGAAGCTCAGATCGCGCAGCGCCGCCACGCACCGGGCATTCTCCGCCGGCGTCCCCACCGAAATCCGGATCCACTCCGGCAACTGGTATCCGGCCATCGGTCGGACGATGATGCCCCGCTTTTGCAGCTCGCTGAAGACCTGTTGGCCGTCGCCGACGCGAACCAGGATGAAATTGGCGGCGGAGGGAATGAACTCAAGCTGCAGGTCGCGGAAGGCGCGTTCGAAAAACCGCAACCCGGCGCCGTTGTTGGCCTTCGTCCGTCGCCGATGGGAATCGTCGTCGAGCGCCGCGAGGGCCGCTGCTTGGGCCAGCGAATTGATGTTGAACGGCTGGCGGACCTTTTCCAACGCACCGATGAACCCGGGGTGGCCGACGCCATAACCGAGTCGGAGTCCGGCCAGACCGTAGATTTTCGAGAAGGTGCGGGCGAGCAGCAGATTCGGGCGCGCCCCCGATCGCACCAGGGGCAGGAGGTCGAGCGGTTCGTCGAGGAAATCCAGATACGCCTCGTCCACGACGAGCAACGTGTGGGGTGGCGCCTCCCGGACCAACCGTCGCAGCGCGGCGGCGGGGGCGAGGGTGCCGGTCGGGTTGTTCGGATTGGCCACAAACATGATCCGCGTCCGCGGGGTCACCGCCGCCCGCATCGCCGGCAGGTCATGGCCGTGGGCTTTGGCCGGGACCACCACGAGTTTGCCGCCGAACAGGGCGGTGACGATCGGATAGACCGCGAAGCAGTATTGCGAGACGACCACCTCGTCACCGGGCTGGATCAACGCGTGGGCCACCAGTTCGAGCACTTCGTTCGAACCGTTGCCGAGGATCAGATGCTGCGGGGTGACCGACAGCTTCGCGGCCAGGCGGCGCTTGAGGTAAAACGCGTTGCCATCAGGGTAGAGATGCAACTGCGGGAGCGCGGCCTGCATCGCGGCGAGGGCCTTCGGCGAGGGCCCAAGCGGGTTCTCATTCGAAGCCAGCTTGATGACCTCGGCCGCCGGCAGCCCGAGTTCCCGGGCCACTTCCTCGATCGGCCGGCCCGGCTGGTAAACCGGCAGGCCCGCGAGAAAAGGACTGAGGGAAAGGGCGGCGGGCGCCGGAAGGCGGGAGGGGCGCTGTTTTTTTTTCACAACGGTTCGAGATTTCATGTTGAGATCAGGAAAGGCGGTGGTGACGATGGCTGTGCGCCGGCGGCCGGAACCTCCCGGGGGATTTCCACCGCCTGGATGATGGCCCGCACATCCACGTGCTCGGCAATCAGATCGCGGATGACTTCAATTTTGCGCGTATCGCTGGGACGGGTCTTGATGGTCACGTCATGCACTTTCGAGGCGACGCGGTACGTCTCCGCCTTGGAAAGCAGCACCGGGAACGGCAGGGCTTCCACCACGCGCATGACGCTCGGCGAGGGGCGCTGGCCGCCGGTCAGGAGGATGCCCGCGAGGCCCTCGGTGCCCTGGCCGAAGAGCGTGGTGGCCGCCGCCAGCACGATGTCCTCCCGGTCCCCCGGAGTGATGACGAGGACGCCTTTCTTGAAATAACAGAGCGCCTGCGGCACGCTCATGGCGCCGACGACGACCTCTTCAACCAGGTTCATCATCTGCGTGCTCCGGTTCAGCAACTCGGCCCGCAGCTCCTCCTGGATGAGTTCCATGGTGGGATGCGACAGGAGGTCGAGCAGCGGCAGCACGCCGAGCAGTTCGAGGCCTTTGCGCTTCAAACCCTGGCGGGCGAACTTGGCGATGTAATCCAGTTTTTCCGGCAGCACCTTGTTCAGAATGACGCCGATGACTTCGACGCCTTCCTTCTCGAAGAGCGCCTGGTTCACGCAGACCTCGTCAATGGGCCGGCCAATGCCGCCCTGCGAGACGATGATCACTTTGGCGTTCAGCAGCTTCGCCACCCGCGCATTCGAAAGATCGAACACCGCGCCCACGCCGGCGTGGCCGGAACCTTCGACCAGCACGAACTCCTTCTCCCAGGCCACGCGATCAAAGGCCTGCTGGATTTTGCCGACCAGAATGTCGTAATTGGCGGACTCGAGGTATTTCCGCGTGAACTCCGGATCGATGGCGATCGGGCTCATGTCCACCAGCGGGCAGCGGAGCTGATAGACCTTGTCCATCAGGATGGTGTCCTCGTCGATCTTCTGCTCGTCCACGTTGACGAACCGCTGGCCTACCGGCTTGATGTAACCGATGCGGCGGAAATGCGCGCGGAGGGCGGAGGCGAGGCCGAGGGACGTGGTGGTCTTGCCCTCGTTTTGCCGCGTGGCTGCGATAAAAACACGCGGAGTCGTGGTGTTCATGGAGCTTATTCGCCGGGAAGCTTCTGGCCGGCGCCCGGATAAAGCACGGGGTAATCAATCGCCTGAACGCCGACGATGGCGGCGACGCCGAGGATGTCATGGGCGTTCGAGCCGCGGGAGACGTCGGCCGCGGGGCGGTCGAGGCCAAGGAGGATCTGTCCGTACGCGTTGGCGCGCCCCACCAGCCGCACCAGTTTGCTGCCGATGTTGCCGGAGTTCAGGTCAGGGAAGATGAGCACGTTCGCCCGCCCCGCCACCTGGCTTTCCGGGACCTTGCGCTGGGCGATTTCCGGCACCAGCGCCGCGTCAATCTGGAGTTCACCGTCGAAATCGGCCTCCAACCCCTTCTGCGCCGCCTTCTGCTCCGCCAGCGCCGTCGCGGCCTGCACCTTTCCGATGGACGGATGGGTGGCGCTGCCCTTGGTGGAGTAGGACAACAGCCCGACGCGCGGACGCACATTCAACAGATGCCGCGCCAGATCAGCCGTGGCCACGGCAATGTCGGCAAGCTGATCCACGGTCGGCTCCGGGATCACTCCGCAGTCGGCCATGAACAACACGCCGTTCTCGCCCAGGCGCGAGTCTTCCACTTCCATGACCATGCAACTCGAGGCGGTGGACGTGTGCGGCGCCACCTTGATGATCTGGAACAACGGACGCAGGACGCTCCCGGTAATCTCGTTCGTGCCGGAGACCAGGCCATCCGCCTGGTGCATGGCCACCATCATCGCCCCGAAGTAATTCGGCTTGAGCATCGCTTCGCGCGCCTCCTTTTCCTTCACGCCCTTGGCCCGACGAAGCATCAGGAAACGCTCGACGAACGGCTCGAGCTCCTCGCTCGCGGCGGGGTTGATCACCCGCACCCCTTCAAGCGAGACGTTCAGACTGGCAGCCATCCGTTTCACCTGGGTCCGGTCGCCCAGCAGGATCGGCGCCCCGAGGCGCAGGGAGTGGAACTGCCGCGCCGCCTGGAGCACGCGGGGTTCGGTCCCTTCCGGGAACACCACCCGCTTCGGGTGCCGCTGCAGTTTCTCAATGATACTGCCGATGAAACGCATGGAGGGAGCTTAGCGGTGGTGGCCCGATCTGCAACCCGGATTCGGCGAACCCTTGCGGACCCGCAATTCAGTTCAGCGCCACGCCGCGCCGGATGTATGTGGGGGTGTCGAGATCCTCGCCGCGGTGGATGGTGGGCTCGCTCTGGGCGAACCGTCCCTTGGACACCACCTCGAGTGGCAGCACGCCCTGGTGCAACCCCACCGCCTTCTTCCGACGGCCGGCGGTGCCTGGTGCTTGCCGGTTCAGGAGACGTTCGGCCATCTCCGGCGTCAATTCCGGCGGCGGCGCGACGTACCGCTGCGCCGGCCGCGACTCGGTGGTGGTCCCCTCGCGCGGCTCCATCCCGCTCACCGGAAACTCCGCCGCCGGGGGAGCCGCCTCGACGCCCACGACGGAAAGGCCCGGGCTCGCCGCCTCCGCAGGACTGCGCCGCGCCGCCACCACGGTCAGCGACAAGCGGCCCTCGAACTCGGCGTCCACGGCGGCGCCAACGATCACCTCGGCGTTTTCGCACAGCCGGTTGATCTGGTCCATCATCTGGTTGACCTCGCGCTGCTTGAGATCCGTGCCACTGGCGATGCTGACCAGCACGGCATCGGCCTCCGCCAACAGCCGGCCGTTGTCGAGCATCGGGCTTGTCTGGAGTTGCTCGACCACCTCGCGGGCCCGGTTCTCGCCCCGGGCCTCGGCTGTGGCAAAGCAGCTCTCGGCCTGCCGGCCGCGGACAACCCGGCAGAGGTCGGCGAAATCGGCCTTCACGAGGCCGTCGCGCGCAATCATCCGCCACAGCCCGCGCACGCCCTGGACCAGCATCTCGTTGGTGATCCGGAACGTCTCGAGCAACGTCGTGTTCTCGTCCATCAGCCGCGTCACCTTCTGGTTCGGCAGGCAGATCACCGCATCCGCGGCTTTCTTGAGCTGCTGGAGGGCCTGTTGGGCCTGCTGTTGCCGGCGGGCGCCTTCGAAGTCGAACGGCAGGGCCGCCAGGGCGAGGACCAGGGCGCCGCTTTCGCGGGCCAGGCGCGCCAGCACCGGCGCCGAACCGGAACCCGTCCCTTTTCCCAGTCCGGTGACGATCAAGAGCAGGTCCACACCAGCACAAAGCTCGCGCAGCGCCGCGGTGCCGGCTTCGGCCGCCGCGCGGCCGATCTCAGGATCGCCTCCGGCGCCCAACCCGCGGGTCAGCGTGGCCCCGAGGAGGAGTTTTCGCTCCAGGGGCGAGGCGCTCAGCAGGCGGGCATCCGTATGCACGGCGGCATAGGCAAGCTCGCTCAGCCCGGCCGCAGCCATCGCGGCGGCAGCCTGCAGGCCCGCGCCACCCACACCAACAACCAGAACCGTGGGGGTGTGCTTGGCGCCGGACATGGGTGCGGCAGATGAAGTTTCGGTATTCATGGGACCTCTGGAAATGCTTCAGTCGCGCTGGAGAATCTGGGTGAGGGTGGACTTCACCCGGTTCAGCCAGGGACCGCGGCGGCGATGCCGGCCCTGCTGGAAGGAACCGAACTTGACCAGGCCGATGGCCGCGGCGAATTCCGGCTGATCCAGGGTGGCGACGAGTCCGCTGATGGTCTTGGTGCGGCCCAGGTAAACCGGCAGCCCGAAGACGCGTCCGCCCAAAAGCTGGATTTCCGGGATACGCGCCCCGCCCCCACAGAGAAACACACCGGCCCGCAGATAGTCGAGCAGACCGGCGTTCTCGACCTCGTCGGCGATGATTTCAAAAATCTCCTCGACCCGCAGCGACATGATCCGTCGCAGGTGCTCGAGGTTGAGCGAGCGCTCCGGCAGGCCGTGGTCATTGGCGAGCCCCACGGTCTGCCCCTTCACCGCCGGGTCCACGATGGCGCTGCCATGCTCGATCTTCAACGCCTCCGCGCGGCTCATCGAAAGCTTCAACCCGTAGGCCAGGTCATTCGAAACGTGGTCGCCGCCGACCGCCAGGACGCCGGTATGCTTGATGATGCCGTTGGCGTAAACGACGTACTCGGTCACCCCGGCGCCCAGATCAATGACCAGCGCGCCCAACTCCTTTTCCTGCGCGTCGAGCACCGCCAGCGAGGAGGCCAGGCCGTTGAAGACGATGTCTTCGACCTCGAGCTGCAGGCCCTTCACGACCCGGATCGGGTTCTGCAGCCGGTTGGTGACGCCGTGGACGACATGAACGTCCACCTCCAGGTGCGCCCCCAACATGCCGACGGGGTTGACGATGCCCTCCTGGCCATCCACAATGAAGTGTTGGCGGACGACGTGGCCCACATGATTCTCGGCCGGCAGGTTGATCGCCTTGGCATTTTTCACCACGTCCTGCACGTCTTCCTCGGTGATGTCGCGGTCAACGGAGGGAATGTTGTGCCGCCCCCGGTTGTTGAAGCCGCGGATGTGCGCGCCGGTGACCCCCAGATAGACGCTCCGCACCTCGACATCCGCCATCTGCTCCGCCTCGGCGATGGCATTGCGGATGTCCTCGGCGGCGGAGGTCGCGTCCACGATCTCGCCCTTGCGGACGCCGCGCGAGCGCGCCTGGCCCACGCCGATGATGGTGAGCGTGCCTTCCGGGCTGACGTCGCCGACGACGGCACAGACCTTGGACGTGCCGACTTCCAGACCGACGATCAGGTTGGAACTGGAGTTAAACATGCTTTTCACGCGGTTTCCGGTTGAGGGTGGGTTTGACGGCTTTGCCCGGCCCCGGCGGGGCGGCGAGATCCTCCACCCACAGCACCGGGCAGTTGTTGGTGACCGACAGGTCAAGCGAGGCGATGGTCCGGGACAGTTTCTGCGCCGCATCGCACACGACCGACCACCGGCGGAGTGGCAGGGCAAAATCGCCGACACCCAGCGTAACCATGCTGCCCTCGGTCGTCGTCAGTTCGACAATCCCCGGCTCCGCCACATTGACTGACTCCAATTTCACCCGCTCCGCCATGGGCGACTGGGCGAAGGCGCCGATTAACTTGAGCGCATTCCGGCTCGGGCTGGCCGCCGGCAGCAGCCGGCCGTCCGCGAGGTCCCCGTTGGCCGCGCCCCGGATGACTGGCAAGGCGGCCAGCGCCTGGCGTTTCGCATCGGACACGGCGCGGTCCGGCAGTTGGGGCATCACCATTCCCTGCGCGTCCAGATAGTGGACCGCGGGCAACAGCGTGCCGTCATCGGCGCTGAACAGGCCTTCCACCTGCGCCACCGGCCTGCGTTCGTGAATGCGCAGCCGCAACAGGTGGGGCCAGACGCGCTCGACAGACACCGTTTCAATCTGGGGCACGACCGACAAATCTCCCCGCAGTCGCGCCGGATCAACCCGCAAAAGATTCTCCCCCTCCGCCAGACCGGTCCATTTCCGCACCTGCTCCCGCGTCACCCAGTCGCCGTCCGTGATGATCTCGATGGTCTTCAGGGCGAACCACGGACTGTCCAGGATGAACCGCGCGCGCGCCTGGTTCCAGAGGCCGCCCGCCACCAGCGCGACCACGGTCATCACCACCGCCCACAGAAGAGCCCGGACCAACAGGCGCCGCTGCGACCGCTTCAGCGGCTCTGCCCGCAGGCGCACGTCGAGCACTTCCGTGCGCTCGAACCGCCGGTTCCTGGATTTGCGTCGCCAAAAAAACGTCATGTTCTCAGCCACCGTTCGTGGCCCGCGGATGCTTCAACGCCAGCTCAACCATCCTCCCGCACAGAGCCGGAAAGTCCAGGCCGACCGCACCGGCCGCCTTCGGAAACAGGCTCAACTCGGTCATCCCCGGCAGGGTGTTCACTTCGAGCACGACCGGCGACCCGTCCGGCCGCACCATCACGTCCACCCGTCCGTAATCGCGGCCGCCGACCGCCCGGAACGCCCCCAGCGCCGCGGCCTGGATGGCGGCGGTCGTGGTTGCATCGAACGGCGCCGGCACCAGGTACTCGGTGGCGCCGCTCGTGTATTTGCTGTGATAATCGTAGCCGCCGCGCTTCGGCCGCACTTCGACCACCGGCAGGGCGCGGTCCTCGAGGATGCCCACGGTCGCCTCGCGGCCGAGAATGCGCTCCTCCATCAGCACGTCCGAATCGAACCGCAGCGCCTCGCGCAAAGCCGGCGCGAACGCCCCCGGTTCGTCCACGAATTGCAGGCCGACGCTGGAGCCCTGGCGGACGGGCTTCAACACCACCGGGGGCTGCCAGCCCGCCGGCCACGCGGCCATGGGCGCGCCGAAAACCACGAAGCGCCCCGTGGGCACTCCGGCGGCTACGCACCGATCCTTGGTCGCCACCTTGTCGAAGGCGAGCCGGCTCGCCGCCGCGTCGCAGCCGGTGTAGGGCACTCCGAGTTCGTCAAGCTGACCCTGCACCGTGCCATCTTCGCCGTAGGTCCCGTGGAGCGCCAGAAACACAGCCTCGGTGCCCGCGGGCAGGACCCATCCCCGGCCGTCGCCCGGATCCAGGGTGGACACCGCATGTCCAAGGCTGGTGAGCGCCCGGGCCACCGCCGCGCCGGAACGCAGGGACACCTCGCGCTCGGCCGACGGGCCTCCCGCCATGACGGTGATTCTCCAGGTCCGCGTCATCCGATGGGGCCCTTTCCGCTGGCGCCGGGCTCGTCCGCGCCAATGATTTCCACCTCGGTTTCGAGTTCGATCCCCCGCTCCGACCGTGCCCGGTCCTGCACCTGCGCAATCAGCGCCAGCACGTCCCGCGCCGTGGCGTTGCCCGTGTTGACGATGAAATTCGCGTGGACGTCCGAAACCACGGCGCCGCCCACACGCAGGCCCTTGAGACCCAGCTCGTCAACGAGACGGCCGGCGGGAATGGTCGCAGGATTCTTGAAAATACAGCCTGCGCTTGGCTGGGGCGGCTGACTCTCCCAGCGCTTGCGGTTGAAGGTCTCCCTTCGCTGCCGGATGAGCTCAGCGTCCGCCGGCTCGCCCCGGAACCAGGCCATGAGGGCAATGTGGTCAGCCAACCAGGGACAGCCGCGGTACCGCACGGGCACATCGGCGGCGGGACGTTCCCCCACGGTACCGTCTGGCGCCATGAACCGCACGCGCTCCACAACATCGAATGTCCCGGCGTTCATCGCCCCGGCGTTCATCCGCAACGCGCCGCCCACACTGCCGGGAATGCCCTCCAGAAACTCCAGCCCGCCCAAGCCCAGACGCCGCGCCTCGATGGCCACGGTCTTCAACTTCGCGCCGCCGCCCGCCCGCAAAATCCGTCCCTGCGCCACGACCTGCGTGAAGCTCGGGTGCGCCAGACAAATGACCACGCCACGGATCCCGCCATCGCGCACGAGGAGGTTGGAACCGCGGCCCAGCAGGACGCGGGACAAACCGTGCTCGCGGCAGAACCCGAGCACGGCGGCCAGGTCCTCCTCCGAACCCGGCTCGACGTAAAGGTCCGCCGGACCGCCCACGCGCAAGGTGGTGCGATTCGCCAGGAGTTCGGCCGGACGGACGATCGCCCCGGCCGAAAGCCGCGCCGCGAGGGCGCCAGCCAGGTTGGCGGTCTCGATCGGGGAGGCGGAAGCAATCATGGCTGACCTGCCTTTGCCGTCGTTTTCACCTCGCCCAAGGCCAGCGCCGGTGCGGCCCCCTTCGCCGGCCCGGCCGCCGGGACCGGGCGGGCAGGCAACGCGCGCAGAATGAACTCGGCCACCGCCGCCGCCGCGTCGGCCGCGTGCCAGGGTCGCAGGGCCACGCGCATGGCCTGGCGCAACGGCTCGTCGTGGAGCAGGGGTCGGATTTCCGCGCACAGCCTGGCCGGCACGGCTTCCGCCTCCGGCAGCAGGCGGGCGGCGCCGCTCGCGACGAAAGCACGCGCGTTGAGCCACTGATGGTTGTCCGCCGCGGCCGGATACGGGACGAGAACGGCCGGGACCCGCATGGCGGCCTGCTCGGCCAGCGAGGACGCGCCCGCACGGCTGATGGCCAGAGTGGCCGCGCCCAGGGCCAGTTCCATTTCCGTCAGGAACGGACGCACCAGCGCCCGGCTGCCGGCCGCGGCATAGGCCGCCTGCACGGTGGTCGCGTCCTGACCGCCGGTGAGGTGAATAAACTGCAAGTCCGGCTCGGCGGCGGCCAGCGCCGGCAACGCCGCCAGCATCGCCTGATTGAGGCCATGCGCGCCCTGGCTGCCGCCGGTGACCAGCACGACCGGACGATCCGGATGCAGCCCCAAAGCGGTCCGGCACGGACCGGGTTCGAGCGGTTTGAATTGCGGACGCACGGGCATGCCGGTCACCCGCACATTCGCCTGCCAGAGACGGGCGGCGGCTTCCGGGAAATAGACGAATGCCTTGTCCACCCAGGGGGCCAGCCACCGGTTGGCGCGCCCCGGAAACGCGTTGGCCTCGTGCAGGCAACGCATGGCCCGGAAACGCCGCGCGGCCAGCACCGGGGCGACACTGGAAAAGCCGCCCATGCCGAGCACCGCCGCGGGCGGACGGGGACGGAACAGCGCCGTGGCCGCACGGTGGGAATCCCGCAGCCCGCGCAGAAAACGCAGCCAACCGCCGCGCTGCCATGCCACGGCCGGGAGGGTGGCGGCGCTCATCCCGGTGGCGGACTTGACCGCCTGTTGATCAACTTCCTTGGGCGACACCAGCAGGAGCAGGTCGCATCCGCGTTCCGCGAGTTCCTCCGCCACCGCCAGGCCCGGAAACAGATGCCCCCCCGTGCCACCGCACGCGATGGCCACCAAAGGCGATGAAGATGAACCGGACATCACGCCAGCCGCGTTACGGCCACATTCTCGAGGGACACGGGCTCGCCCGCCGCCTCCGCGGAGTCCGGCCCGGATCGCGCCACGCTGACCACCAACCCGGCACAAGCCAGCATCATCATCAAATTCGAGCCACCATAGCTGATGAACGGCAGCGCGATCCCCTTGTTCGGCACGGCACTCGAAACCACGGCGAGGTTGAGCAAGGCCTGCAAACCGATGAGGAATGTAATACCGGCCGCCAGCAGCCGTCCGAAGGGATCGGGCACCCACCAGGCGATGACCAGGCCACACAGGAACAGCACGGCGAACGTGGCGATGACCAGCACCGACCCCGCAAATCCGAATTCCTCGCCGATGATCGCAAAGATGAAATCGGTCTGCCGCTCCGGCACCAGCCGCTTTTGGCTGCTCTGATTCAACCCCTTTCCGGTCAGCCCGCCGGAGCCCAGCGCAATCCTTGCCTGCCAGGCCTGATACCCAACCGCGTCCTTGGTTTCCTCGAGGTGCCGCCAACTGTAATAACGGTCGAACCGCACCGGGTCGCGCCAGAGCAGCACGGCCACCGCAGCGCCGCCGAGCACCACGGGCACGGCCAGATAGTACCAACGAACACCGGCCAGGAGAAGCATGACGCCGGTCACGGCGGCGAGCAGGAGCGCCGTGCCCCAGTCCGGCTCAAGAAAAATCAAACCAATGATGCCCCCGACCACCAGCCCTGGCGTCACCAGACCCTGTCGGAAGGACGCCATCACCCGCTGGTAATGACTCCCGTAGTGCGCGATGAACACGATGAGCGCCAGCTTCGCAAAATCCGAGGGCTGGAACTGGAAACCGCCGAAGCGAAACCAGCGTCGGGCGCCGTTGATGCGCACGCCAAGTCCCGGAATGAGCACGAGAATGAGCATCAGCGCCGCGCCGGCCAGCAGCCAGAGCGACACCCGTTTGAGGAGGCGATAGTCGGAAAAGGCCAGCGCGGTGGCCATGGCCAGCCCGAGGATCGTGGCGATCAACTGCCGGTTCACCCAGCGGCTGCTGGCGTCCACGTCAGCGATGCTGTAGAGCATCACGATCCCCAGTGCCAGCAGCACCAGCACGCAAACCACAAGCAAAGTGGTGATCAGTTTCATGGCGGGGAGGTGGCCGGGAAGCATCGGCGACCACCCGGACGGGGTACTGGATTGAGGATCTCCAGCGCCGGCCCGCCGGGCGGCGGCCCATGCCGATGATCAACGCGGGATCGGCTGGTTCGTGTTCGGGGCCGGCGCAACGGGCGGCACCGGCGCCGGAGTTTCAACGGTTCGGGCCGCCAGCTTCGCCGCCGGAATCTTCAGTTTCTGCCCCACGTTGATCCGGTCGCTCTTCAGGTCATTGGCCTGCCGAATGGCCTTGACACTGACGCCGTGCTTCTTCGCGATCCGCGTCAGGTTCTCACCCGCCTTGACCTCATGAACCGAGGTCATCTCGCCCGCCTCCGCGCCCGTTCCGGTCGCGGTTGCCGTTGCCCCGGTGCTGCGGGTGCTGCCGGGGATGTGAATCGTCTGATTGACCTGCAGCTTGCGCGGCTCGAGCCCCGGGTTGGCCTGCAACAGCGCGTCCAGCGACACCCCGTGAGCCTTGGCGATCCGGGCCGGAGTGTCGCCGGCTTTGACCTTGTAATCCCCGCCGGCCGTCGCGGCCACGACGGGTTCGACCGGTTGCGCCGCCGGCTCGACGTTGGTGGCCGGGGCCGACCAGTTTGTGGGCTGCCCGGTCCAGGCGTTCGACGCCGCCGGCAGGTTGGTGGCCGCAGTGATCCCGGCATACGGCGAACCGGTGAGCGAGGCCAGGTCGTTGGTTGGGACCGTGTTGGTGGCGCCTCCGGTGAGGGCGGTGTCGGTGCTCTTTTTGCAGCCGAGCAGCAGCAGACCGCCAAAGAAGACCACGTGCAGGGCGATGATGGAGATGACGGCGATGCGCACGTTTGATTTGCCGTGCTGGGCCTGGGCAAGCGGGCTCAACGGCGACAGTGGACTGGGAGTATTCATGGTGTCAGGTGAGTTGGTTCAATGAGGTGGGGTTGTTCGGTTCTTTCGCCCCGGCGTTTTCCCTCAAAAAACGCCGAGGCAAATCATCATGCCAGCATTGGTGCCTCCGGCCGCGCGCGCGCCGGGAGAAGCCGCGGCCCCCGGACCGGGGACCTGAATCATCAAAACCGCCGGTGAAGGTCGGCGTCCGGCCAACTCCGGTGCGGCGACAACCGTCGCCTGATGACCCGAAATCAGGAAGCATCTCCCGACACGCCGCCACCGGTCGCGCCGAGGTTTCCGCGCCGACGACCCAGGTGGCCGCTGCCACTGGGCTCGCTTCTAACAACGAACCCTGGCCGCTGCAAGGAGGAAAAGACCACGCCGGCCGGCGGCACCCGCCGTCACGGCAAATCCGGTTGGAGCAGCAGTTCATCAGCACCAGTTTCACAAGCTCAGCGCAGCTTCAGTGTCGCGAACGCCAGCACGGCGCACAGCACGCCCAGAATGTAAAAGCGCGTCACGACCTTCGACTCATACCATCCCTTCAATTCGAAATGCAGGTGCAGCGGTGTCCGCAGAAACACCCGCTTCTCGAGGTGATGGAACCTTTTGTAATATTTGAAAAAAGCTACTTGAATGATAACCGAAACGGCTTCGGCGACGAAGACGCCCCCGGCAATGAACAGAATGAACGGCTGGTGGATCAGCACCGCCATGATTCCCAGCACCCCGCCCAACGCCAGCGAACCGGTGTCGCCCATGAACACCTCGGCCGGATGACAGTTGAACCACAGGAAACCCAGGGACGCGCCGGTGATGGCCGCGCACACCACCGTCAACTCCCCCGCCCCGGGCACATACGGGACCTGCAGGTAGACGGCCAGCCGCACGTTGCCGGCGATGTAGGTGAACACCACAAACACCAAAGTCACAATCAACGTGCATCCGATGGCCAGGCCGTCCAGACCGTCGGTCAGGTTCACCGCGTTCGAGCTGCCGACAATCGTGAGCACCGTGAGGAGGAGGCCGCTCACCGTCGCCCCGCTGAGCACCGGATGTTTGTAAAAAGGAACCACAATCTCGGTGATGAGGCGGTTGGTTTCCGGCACCCACCAGAGATAAACGGCGATGAACAGCGCCAGCAGCGTCTGCACCACCAGCTTCAGCCGGCCGTGCAGCCCCTGGCCCGTCTGCAGCGTCAGCTTCGCGTAATCGTCGTAGAACCCCAGTCCGGCCAGACCCACGAGCGACACCAGTGTCAAAATCACCAGCGAAGTCCACGGTGCCCAGATCAGGGCGGTCGAATCAATCACCGCCACGATCAACAAGCCGCCCATGATCGGCGTGCCGCGCTTGTCGAGGAGGCGGCTTTTCAGATCGCCGTTGGGGTCGGCCCGATCGCGATAATCCTGGCCAAACTTCAGCGCTTTCAACTTCCGGATGAAGCCCGGCCCCAGCCACAAACTCAGCAGTAGCGCCGTCACCGCCGCCCCGGCGGCGCGGAACGTGATGTAGCGGAACACGCGCAGGGGCGACAAAGCGCCCTCCCAGTCCGTGCCGACCGATTCCCGCATCAAATACTGGCTGAGATAATAAAACATGATCCCTCAATCCGTGCCCGCGCCGCCCGGCCGCAGAGCGTCCAATAATCGCTCCAACCGCGCCGCGCGCGACGCCTTGATCAACACCAGATCGCCGGGTCGCGCCGACCCGCGCAACGCGACCGCCACGGCCGGCACATCCGGGAAGGCCCCGGCCTCCCCCAGCCCGGTCCCGCGCGCCGCCGCCACCAGCACCTCCGCCATCGCCCCCACGGCGAAGAGTCCCTGCACGCCGTGCCGCACCAGCGCCTGCCCAATCTCCGCGTGCGCCGCCCCGGTGTGCGCCCCAAGTTCGGACATATCGCTCAACACCGCCAGCCGCCGCCCGGCGCAGGGCAGGTCGCGCAGCACGGCCAGCGCCGCCAGCGTCGAGTCCGCATTGGCGTTGTAACAATCCATCAACACCCGCAGGCCGGCGATCTCCGTCAGCTCGAGCCGCAGCGGGACGGGCGGGCAACCCGCCAGGCCGGCCCGGATGTCCCCGGGGCCGAGGCCAAGTTCCGCGCCCACCGCCAGCGCCAGGAGTGCATTGATGACCTGGTGCCGGCCCAGCAGCCGCAGCCGGAACTCGCCGTTGAAGTCCGCCCGTTCGGCCACCACCGTGAAGGTTGTTCCGGTTTCATCGAGCCGGCAGTCCGCGGCACGCCAGTCATTCCCCGGGCCGAAGCCCACACGCACGACCGTGGCACGCGAACGCGCGACCAGGCTCTCGATCCCCGGGCTGTCGCCGTTGATAAACAGCCGGCCGTCGCGCGGCAGCGCCTCGGCCAGCCCCCCCTCCTCGGCCACCACTCCGGCAAAATCACCGAAGTGCTCAAGATGTTCGCGGCCGAGGCCGGTCAGCACGCCGTAGCGCGGCCGGATCATCGCCAGCAACGGCGCCAGCTCGCCCGGATGATTCGTTCCGGCCTCCAGCACGGCCGCCGCGTGCGAGCGTTCCAGTCTGAGGAGCGTCAGCGGCACACCGATGTCGTTGTTGAAACTCGCTTCGCTGGCGAGGGTGAGGAGCCGCCGGCCCAGCACCGCCGCGAGCAGTTCCTTGGTGGTCGTCTTTCCATTGGAGCCCGCCACCGCGACCACCGGCAGCGCAAACCGGCGGCGGTACCAGGACGCCAGTTCGCCCAGCGCGCGCCGGGTGTCGCCCACCGCCACCAGCGGGAATTCCGGCAATGGCGCGGGCAGGCGCTCCGGCTCGGCCACGATGCCGGCGGCCCCGCCGCGGGCGGCGTCGCCGACGAACGCGTGGCCGTCGAACCGGTCGCCGCGCAACGCCACGAAAAGGTCGCCGGCCTGCGTCCGACGCGAGTCGGTGGTCACGCGGCACACGCGCGTCTCCGCGCCGCCGCGAACCAACCGGCCCGCACAGCCTTGCGCCACTTCGTTAAGCGTGAGTGGTTCCATGCCTGGTCCTCAGCTTGGGTCGCCGGGCCGGGGAGGAAAGCCGAGATTCCCCAGCGTTTCCCGCACGTAAACACGATCGTCGAACGGCACGACCGTGTCTTCAAATTCCTGGTAGGTTTCGTGCCCCTTGCCAGCGATGAGCAGCGTGTCGCCCGGCCGCGCAACGCGCAGGAGCCCGGCAATGGCCCGCCGCCGGTCCAGTTCCACCGTGCAGCCATCGGCACGGACGTCGCAATAGCCGGTCTCGATCTGGGCGGCGATTTCCTCGGGTGTCTCGCGGCGCGGATTGTCGTTGGTGATGACCGTGAACGTCGCCAGCTCGGCGGCCACGCGTCCCATGCGGGAGCGCTTGGCGGTGTCGCGGCTGCCGCCGCAACCAAAAGTCAGGAGCAGGCGGCCGGCCGTGACTTCGCGGAGCGTTTCCAGCGTCTGGCGCAGGGCGGCCTCGGTGTGCGCATAATCCACGAACACGTCGAACGGCTGGCCCTGCACCACGCGTTCGAGCCGCCCGGGAACGGGTTGCAACGTGTTCAGCGCGCCCCGGATCACCGCCGGCGGCAGGCGCAGGAACAGCGCGGCCCCGGTGGCCGCCAGCGCGTTGAACACGTTGTTCCGCCCGATCAACGGAAGCTGGCAATCGAAACTGCCATGCGGCCCCTCCACGGTCATCCGCGCCCCCTGCCGGGAAAGCACCAGGTTCCGGGCGCGAACGCGGGCCGCATCCCCCAGACCGTAGGTGAGTTGCACCTCGACGGTGGTTTCCCGGGCCAGCCGGGCTCCGTAGGCGTCATCAATGTTGATCACCGCGCCTCCGCCCCGCTTCGCGCCGGCCGCGATGCCGTCGAAGAGACGTTTCTTGGCCTGGTAATAATCCTCCACCGAAGCGTGGTAATCGAGGTGGTCCTCGGTCAGGTTGGTGAAGATCCCGAGATCGAATTCGACGCCGGCGACGCGCTGCTGGTCCAGGGCGTGGGAACTGACCTCCATAACGCAGGCCCCGCAACCGCTCCGCACCATGGCCGCCAGCATCTGCTGGATTTCCAGGGCCTCCGGGGTCGTGCGCTGCGCGGGAATGACGCGGTCGCCGATCTCATGGCGAATGGTCGAAATGAGGCCCGGCTGGACGCCGGCGGCCTCGAGCATGGCGCGCAGCATGAAGGCGACGCACGTCTTGCCGTTGGTGCCGGTGACGCCGATCACCTTGAGCTTCCGGCTGGGATGGCCGTAAAACGCCGCCGCCGCGAGCGCCAGGGCCATGCGCGTGTCCGCCACCTTGATCTTCGTCGCGCGGCGGGGGACAAAACCGTTGCGCTGGCACACCACCGCCACCGCTCCGCGCTCGATCGCATCGGCGATGAAATCGTGGCCGTCGGTGTTCAGGCCGGGAATCGCGAAGAACACCATGCCCGGGGTAACGCGGCGCGAGTCATAGGCCAGGCCGACAAATTCGCGGTCCGACGGGCCTTCCACCGTCAGGGCCGGCACATGCTGGAGCAGGGCGCGCAGTTGCATGGCGGTTCAGCGGCCGGCCAGGGCCGCGGTCGGCAGCGTGGCGCGAGGCGCGCGGGCGCGACGGTTGGTGGCCTCCGGCAACGGCTCCGTTTTCAGTTTCGCCGCCGGCAGGGAGTTCATTTCCGACGGGAGGTCCGGCGGAATCCGCAGGTAACCGCCGACGCGCTCGGCAATCGCCTTGAAGGCGGGCGCTGCCACCGTAGCCCCGTAGTAGGCAATGTGAACATCCGGCCGGTCCACGCCCACGAGGATGCAGAGCTCGGGATTGTCGGCCGGGAAAAAACCGACGAACGAGGAGAAGTAGGTGCTGGAACTGTAGGCGCCGTTGACGACCTGCACGGCGGTGCCGGTTTTGCCCGCGGCCGTGTAGTAGTCCAACTGCGCCGCCTTGCCGGTGCCTTCCTCGCTCGCGACGGACTTCAAGGCCTGGACCAGATCGCGCGCCGCGGCCGGGCTGAGGACCCGGTGCAGCACCGTGGGCGTGGCCCGGCGGATGACGTGGTGCTGCTCGTCCTCGATGCGGGCCACGATGAAGGGTTGCATCAACTCCCCGCCGTTGGCCACCGCCGCCATCGCCATCGCGGTCTGGAGCGGTGTGGCCATGATGGACTGGCCGATCGGAACCCGGCTGATCGTTTTGCCGTCCCAACTGCGCGGATGGGCGATCCGACCGCGCGATTCGTCCGGTAGCGGGATGCCCGTGAGCCACCCGAAACCGAAGTTGGTGACGGTGTTGTAGAGCCGGGTGGCCCCGAGTCGCAGCGCCGCCTTCGCGGTGCCGATGTTCGAGGACTTGGCCAACACCAGCTCGAACGTCAGCAGGCCGTAACCGTGGTGGGAGTCGTTCAGCCCGTATTCGGCCCAGTAACCGTTCTCGCAGAACACCTGCTCGTCCAGGGTAATCTTGCCGTCATTCAACGCCGTCCCGATCGTCACAATTTTGAAGGTTGAGCCCGGCTCGAACGCATCTGAGATCACGTGGTTGTAGAAGGCGGCCAGATTGGTGCCGGGCTGGTTGGGATCGAAGGTTGGCAGATTCGCCATCGCGAGGATCTCGCCGGTGCGGCGCCGCACTACCAGGCCGAAGACACTGCGCGGCTTGAATTTGGTCATCACCTTCGCCAACTCCTCCTCCACGATCGCCTGCACACCGGCGTCCAGGGTCAGCACTACGTTCAGCCCCGGCCGGGGCGCCACGTCCTCGGTGGGCGAGCGCCAGCCGGGCTGGCCATTGAGCAGGGCATCGAACCTTTTCTCGATGCCGCCCAGTCCCTCGATCTCATAAGCGCGGCCATGATCCCCTTCCACCTCGCTGCTGGCCACGTAACCGAGCACCTGGGCGGCGAGGGTCTGGCTGGGATACTGGCGCAACGGCTCATCCACACCGAAGATGGCCTGGGTGCGCAGGGCCTTCTGCGCCAGCCACAGCGCCCCGACATGTTTGGGCTTGGGTTCGAGGCGCAGCCCCGCCATGGCATTGGTGATCCGGCGCCACTGGTCGAGCGCCACCTGGTGCTTGAGCAGGACAAAGGAATTGGTCACCCGCCGGCCGAAGGCATTGGTATGGCACCGCGGCTCGAGATGGCGGAACAGCGCCCCGGCGTCCATGCCCAGCAACGGCGCGAGCAATTGCGCCACTTCGACGCGCTGGGTGTAAATGAGCGAAGGATCCGCGCAAACGGTTTTCGCCGGGACGGAGATGGCCAGCGGCGTGCCGCGGATGTCGAGGATGTCGCCGCGGCGGGCCACCCGGGTAATTGCCTGCTGGGCGTTGTCGGCCGCCAGTGCCGCCCACCGCTCATGATCCCGCACTTGAATCCGCCAGAGCCAGCCACTCAAGACGACAAAGCTCAAGCCTACCAGGATTCCCAGAAACAGCAGCCAGCCGGCTGGCCTGATCGTGCGCATGATGTTGGTTTTGGTTTGCGGCCGACCGGTCTGCCGGTTCAACCGCCGTTTCGTCATTTGGCCCGCACCAGGAACCGCGATGTTCCTGATTTCACAGGGTCGGAATCCGTTCGCGGCTCAAGCAGAGGCAAGATCTGATCCGGTTTGGGCATCTGCAGTCCCAAGTTGAGCCGTTCCGCGTTGCTCAGCACCGCATCATACCTGCGCAACCGCGCAATCTGGTTGTCGAGTTGCTCGGAAAAACGCGCCAACTGGTCGGCTTCGGCCTTCTGCGCGCGGATGTCGCGCTCCAGGCGGGTGTTCCGGTTCTGATGCCAGACATAGCCGATGCCGACCCAGGCGACCAGGGCGCTGGCGGCCACCAGGGCCGCGCACGTCCGGATTCCCACCGCACCCCCGCTTGATTTTCGCCGCTGCGCCATAAGCCTGTCTGCCTTTCAAAGTTTCTCGATCACCCGCAACTGCGCGCTGCGCGCCCGCGGGTTCACCGCCAGTTCCACCGCCCCCGGCCGCGTTGGCCGACGGGTCACCCACCGCGCCTCGGGGACCCGGGGCCGCCGCAATTCCGGCACGTCCACGTCGCCCGTCACTTCGTAATCCTGCGCCAGCGCCCGCCCAAACTGCTTGACCAGCCGATCCTCGCCCGAATGAAACGTGATCACCGCCAGCCGCCCCCCGGGCTTGAGGGCCGTCCAGGCCGCCGGCAACCCGCGGGCCAGCGACCCGAGTTCCTCGTTCACCGCCATGCGCAGTGCCAGGAACACCCGCGTGGCCGGATGCGTCGCCCGACCCCGCCGGGGCGCCGCGCGCTCCATCAACGCTGCCAGGTCCCGCGTCGTCCGCAACGGCCGCACGGCGCGCAGTTCGACAATCGCCCGGGCCAGCCGTCGCGAATGCGGCGCGTCACCCAGTTCCCAAAAAATCCGCGCCAGTTCGTCCGCCGACGCCTCGTTCACCAACCGGGCCGCGGTCATCGGCGCCGTGGGGTCGAATCGCATGTCAAGCGGGCCGTCCTGCTGAAAACTGAAGCCCCGGCCGGGCTGGTCCAACTGGGGCGAACTGACGCCCAAGTCCAGGACCACGCCCTCCAGCGATCCCGCCGGCACCCACCGTGCCAGGTCCGCGAAGTTTCCCTGCCGGAGTTCAAACCGGCCGACGAACTCCGCCAGCGCCACTCGAGCCGCCTCGAGGGCGGCCGGATCCCGATCGCAGCCAAAGAGCCAGCCGTCCGGCCCGCTCGCCCGGAGCAGCGCCGCGGCATGTCCCGCGCCGCCCAGGGTGCCGTCCGCATAACGACCTCCGGATCGCGACCCCAACGCCGCCAACACTTCGTCCCGCAGGACGGTTCGATGCGCATAGTCCGGCACAAGCCATGACGGTTCAGGCGTTCGCCCGCTCGGAGCGCTGCCAACGCCAGGTCCACCACTTCCACTTCGGAGGGATGGCCTTGCCGCTGCGCACCAGGGCGCGCTGCCAGGCCGCCGACTCCCGGGCTGCCGGCCGGGAAATCAACTCCAGATCGGCATCGGCCAAATCGTTCCTCACCACTTTGACGGCACCGAGCGACAATTCGCCCTGGCGCGGGTCGGCCAACAACCGGCTGTCCCAGGGCGGAAGCGATCCCGTCCATGCCGGCGTTTCCTCGCGAACCTCGTTGGCGAACCGGGCGACCGGTCCACTGTGGACGCCGGACGGATCGGCGATCCCCGCGTCCACCCCCGCGGTTTCCCAAGTGGCGTCGCAAGGGAGCGTCAGTTGCGCCAGCGGGCGAGCCGAGCCCGGGCGGGTGGCCGCCGGGGTGATCCGCGGCGCCCCGTTCTTGCCGCCGAAATGCGGCAGCAACGGCTCGCGCATCCGGAAGGCCGACGGCTTGTTCCGCACGCTGCCGAAGGAACGGTTTACGGTGAGTAATCCGATCAGGCTCATAGCATCAGGGATTCGAGCTCTTCTGCCGGGATGGGCGTGTCCTCGGCTTCCGCGGCCTTCTGCTTGGCTGCATCCCAGATCTCAAATTTGTCGAGCCGGCCGACCATCGTGGCCTCTTTGCCAATGCCCGCCTTGGCAGTCAGCTTCTCGCCCAGACAGAAACGTCCGGCCTTGTCCATCTTCATCAGGAACGTGGAACCGGCGAGTTTTCGTTCCACTTTGGCGAACTTCGGGTTGGTCAGCGAAGCCGCCGCTTTAAGCCGGTCAATCATCACCTGCCAGCGGGCGGGCGGCAGAACCAGGAGGAACTCGGGCTGGTCGAGCGGCCACGGGATCACCGCGAACACCGTGTCCGGATCGGTGGGTCGCCAGACGCTGGGCAGCATGACGCGGGCGCTCGAGTCCACCCCGTGGGTGAAGCACCCGTTATAAAGCCCCGTCACGCTGGTTCCAACGGCCGACATTTGACGATGAATTGACGACGACTACCGAGTTGTTCCGCTTACAACCGTTTTCTACCGTTTATTCCCCATGCTCGTCAACCAGAAAATCAAAGTCGGCACTGACAAAAATGTTCACCGCTTATCAACCGGTTATTCACCGCCCGGCGGGGCGCCCGGGAAGACGCGGGAAACCCACGGCGGAAGCCGGACCCGCCCGGTCAGCTTGACAGGTCGGAGCCCGAACCTATAGTTCCGCACAATGTCAAATGACGAACTGTCGGCGGTGGCAGAGGAGCCACCAGCGCCCAGCCGGTTGGAAACCCTGAAGCGGTTCCGCCCCGCTGGCCGCGGCTATTGGAAAGACGTCGCCAGCCAGGATTGGGAAGACTGGCGCTGGCAGTTGAAGCATCGCATCACCACGCTCGAGCAGCTCGAGCGGCTGTTGCCCACACTGACCCCGGAGGAACGCGCCGGAACCGCCCTCGCCAATCACAAGCTGGCGATGGCCATCACGCCGTACTTTTTCAATCTCATCGATCCCGCCGACGAGCACTGCCCCATCCGGCGCCAGGTGATCCCGCGGCTTGAAGAAACGACCGTGGCCGCGTGGGAAATGAGCGATCCCTGCGGCGAGGACAGCCACTCGCCCGTGCCGGGTTTGGTGCATCGTTATCCGGATCGCGTGCTTTTTCTGGTGACGGATCGCTGTGCCGCCTATTGCCGCTACTGCACGCGCTCGCGGCTGGTCAGCAACGCCACCGGGTACGATTTTCATCCGGAGTTCGACCGCCAGATTGACTACATCGCCCGTCACCCGGAGGTGCGCGACGTGCTGCTCAGCGGCGGCGATCCGTTCCTGCTCAGCGACGAAAAACTGGAGGATTTGCTCAGCCGCCTGCGGGCGATCCCGCATGTCGAGTTCCTCCGCATCGGCACGCGGATTCCCGTCTTCCTGCCGCAGCGGATCACGCCCGAACTGTGCGCCATGTTGCGGCAGTTCCACCCGCTGTTCGTCAGCATCCACTCGAACCATCCGCGCGAACTCACCATCGAGGTGCGAGCCGCCCTCGGCCGGCTCGCCGACGCCGGGATTCCCCTGGGCAACCAGTCCGTGCTCCTCCGCCACGTGAACGACGATCCCGAGGTCATGAAGGCACAGGTGCACAAGCTCCTCATGTGCCGGGTACGGCCTTATTACATCTATCAGTGCGACTTGATCGCCGGCTCGGCCCACCTGCGGGCCAGCGTCCGCAGTGGCCTTCGGATCATGGACCGCCTGCGGGGCCACACGACCGGCTATGCGGTCCCGACCTACGTGATCGACGCGCCCGGCGGCGGCGGCAAGGTGCCGGTCAGCCCGGAGTACGTGCTCAGCCGCAATAACGATCGGGTGGTGATCCGCAACTACGAAGGCCGGATCTTCGAGTATCCGGAGGCCACGGATGGCACGCCCCTGTTCCACGCGCCCAGCGAAATCGAAGCGCCCGAACTGGCCTGGTCCGCGCCGCCTCCGCCGTTCCATGCCACGTGAGTCCAGCCGTGCCCGAACCGCGCGCGTGACCGCCCTGATCGCGCGGTTGCAGCAGGTCTATCCCGACGCGCACTGCGAACTCAATTTCACCAGTCCGCTCGAATTGCTCGTCGCCACGATCCTGTCCGCCCAGTGCACCGACAAACGGGTTAACCTCGTCACCCGCGACCTGTTCCGGCGCCATCGCACCGCGGCCGATTACGCGAACGCGCCAGCCGGCGAACTTGAGGCGGCCATCCGCTCCACCGGCTTCTTTCGCAACAAGGCGAGAAACCTGCGCGCTTGCGGTCGCGCGCTCGTCGAGCGGCACGCCGGTGAGGTTCCGCGCACCCTGGCGGAACTCACCGCCCTTCCCGGGGTCGGGCGCAAGACCGCCAATGTCGTCCTCGGAAATACGTTTGGCCTCAACGAGGGCGTGGTCGTGGATACGCACGTCGCCCGCCTCGCCCGCCGGTTGGGCCTCACCGCGGAGACGGACCCGGAGAAAATCGAAGCCGCGCTGAAACCGCTGGTGCCGCAGGCCCAATGGACGCAGTTCAGTCACTGGCTGATCTGGCATGGCCGACGGCGCTGCCATGCGCGCCAGCCGGATTGCGGCGCCTGCGAACTGAGGGAACTGTGCCCGTCAGTGCCGCGCGCGCGACCATGATCGGCTCACGACCAATCCATGATTCGGGTGCCGACACGCAGGCGGCGTTGCCGGGAATGGTTCCGGGCGAGCCTTGGTGGCTGATTGACTCCGGCGTCCAGCCGGCCGCGTGGAACATGGCGTTTGACGAGGCGTTGCTGGAAGCCGCGCCGCGCCTGGGCCGGCCGGTCCTCCGCTTCTATGGCTGGACCGAACCGGCGGCGACATTTGGCTATTCCCAGCACCACCGGGAGATCGAGCAACTCACGCCGTTGCGGCCGCTGGTCCGGCGGCCGACCGGCGGCGGCCTGGTTCCGCACGACTGCGACTGGACGTACACGCTGGTGTTTCCGCCGGGCCATCCCTGGTTCGGCCTGCGCGCCCGGGCCAGCTACAAACGCGTTCACGACTGGCTGTGTCGCGCGTTCACGCGCCTCGGCCTGCCCACCAAGCTCGCCCCTGCCAGTCTGCCGGGCCACGGCCAATGCTTCGTCGGCGCGGAGCAATTCGACGTGCTGCTGGCCGGCGCGAAGATCGCCGGCGCCGCGCAACGCCGCACCCGCACCGGTTTGCTCATCCAGGGCTCCGTGCAGCCGCCCCTCTCCGCCCCGCCCCGCCGCCTTTGGCAGCAGGCCGTAGGTGACATCGCCAGCGAGGACTGGGACGTGACGTGGGCCACGCTCACGCCGGACGCCGCTTTGATCGACCGCGCCGCCACGCTGACGCGGGAAAAGTACGCGCTGCCGGCGCACAATCACAGTCGCTAAACCCACCGCGGCAACCGCGCCCTCACACCGTCGGCCCCTGATTCTGGATAATCACGACGCCGGCGGAAGTTCCCAGACGGGTTGCTCCTGCCTCGATCATCGCCATCGCTGTGGCACGATCGCGGATGCCGCCCGCGGCTTTCACGCCGAATTTTGGGCCGACCATCTGGCGCAGCAACCGCACGTCCTCGACGGTGGCGCCTCCCGGACGAAACCCCGTCGAGGTTTTCACAAAGCAGGCGCCCGATTCCACCACGAGCCCGCAGGCCAGGCGTTTCTCCTCGTCCGTGAGCAGGCACGTCTCGATGATCACCTTGACCGGCAAACCTTGGGCGGCCTCGACCACATCGCGCAATTCCCGCAGGACGAACTTCGTGTCGCCGTCCTTGAGCCGGCCAAGGTTGAGCACGACATCCAGCTCCTGCGCGCCGGCATCCACCGCGGCTTCGACCTCAAAGCGCTTGGCGTCCGCCTCCATGGCGCCGAGCGGGAAACCGGCCACGGCGGCCACCTTGACCTCGCTGTCTTCAAGGCAGTGTCGCGCCAGCTCGATGCGCGAGCCATTGACGCACACGGCATGGAACCGGTGGTCCCGCGCCTCGGCACACAGACGCTGGATGTCCGCCGCGGTGGCATCGGCCCGGAGCAGCGTGTGATCAATGTAAGCGGCGAGTTCGATCATGGCCGCGAGCCTCGGCGAGGCGGTCGTTTAATTCAAGCGCAACCCCGCCCGCCACGCAGTCCGAAACCCGCTGGACGCCGTGAGTGCTCCGATTTATGGTGCGGCCGAGCGGGGATGTCCCGGCTGCACGATATGTTAACGGACTGCTGCCATTGGGCCTTCCGGGCCGCACTGATCGCGGCTTTGTTCGCGGTGGCGGCGCTGGGTTTGCGTGGCCAGACCGCCACGAACCCGCCACCGGCAACCGGGCTGTTCCAACCCTCGGCCCTGCCCTCCCTCGGCCTCGCTCCCCCCGACAATCCGCCGCCGGCCGCGCCGGCACCTGTGGCCACCACCAACCGCACCGAAATCCTGACCACGGTGACGCGCGACGCCGATGCCGGCCGTTGGGGCGAGTTCTCGCCTTACCAACAAAAGCAAATCGCCTGGGCGATGAAAGATTGGGATCCCTATCCTGCCGACAAGGCCGACCGCAACCTGGGCCAGCAGATCTTGGGAACGCTGTTCCCGGACCCGTCCAATGTTCACATTGGACATCTCCAGATCGGCGGCGGCGTGGTTACCACGGTCCGGGAGAAGAACCCGTTCGGCCTCCTGAACATGGAGGTGTTCCACGTTTCCTATTAGGCCAACCGCGAAACCACGACCCGCCGAAGGACCCCGGTTTTAGAGCCCGCGCTTTATCAGCCGGAACTCCCCGGCAACTTCGGCCGGTGCCATTACCAACGCGCGAACACCGGGCCGGAATCGGGCGAGAAGCTCCAAGCCATCCACACCGAGCGTGAGCAACGCCGTGGACAAGGCGTCGCTCTCGGCCGCCGACGTCAGGACCACCGCGGCCAGCCAGGCTCGCTGAACCGGCTCGCCAAGGCGCGGGTCCAGCACATGCCCGTAGGTGCGTCCCGCCGCAGTGAAGAACCGGCCCCAGATGGCCGACACGCCCAGTGATTCATTCCCCAGCGGAATCTCCGCCAGCAGCAAATCTCGTCCGCTCGCCGTCGCGGTCCGCTCCGGGCGCGGGTCGGGAATGGCGGCCTTCCACCGGGGCGTGTCCGGCGGCCGGCCAAGGGCAAAGCAACTGCTGGTGCCGCCATGCATGAACGCGGACGTGACACCGGCTTCGACCAGGATCTCCGCGGCGCAGTCCACGGCATAACCCTTGCCGATGGCGCCCAGGTCGAGCGCCATGCCTTCCCGCGCAAACCGGACCGTAAAGTTCCTCGGGTCGAGCTCGACCCGGTTCATGCCGACGCAGGTCTGGGCCTCGGCGAGCGCCTGCGCGTCCGGCCGGCGACCAGCCGCGCCGCCCATGAACCCCCACGCGCGCACCAGCGGCAGCACCGTCGGATCGAAGGCCCCGCCGGTTTCGCGCCACAGTTGTTGGACCTGCAGGAGCAGACGGAAAATCGGCGGGGAAACACGGACCGGTTCGCGGGCAGCGTGACGGTTCACGCGGCGGATTTCGCTCGTGGGCCGGTAGAGGCTGAGCTGGCCTTCGAGCCGCTCGACCTCATCCAACGCCGCTTCGCCGGCGGCGCGCAAGGCCGTGGCGTTTTCCCCGTGGAGGAGGATCTCGAACCGCGTCGCCATCGCGGCGCGGGCGGTCATCACGGTTTCCATGCGCAGCGTGCCGAAAAGCAATCGGGGTTCCGCCGGCCTGGCCCACGGAACCCCGACGCAAGTCGTCGTTAATCCAGCTCAGGACAGCGGCAGCGTACCGTAAGTGATCGGCTCGACCTTCTGGCCGGCGCCGTTTTTGAGTTCCTTGCTCGCGTCGTCGAAATGGCACTGGATGCCCAGCCGCTCGGACATTTCGCCGAGCGAGATGATGGTCTGGGTGCGGATGGCCAGTTCGATGTTCGCGTTCGGCTGCTTGTTTTCGCGGATGCAGGCAAGCCAGTTGCTCTCATGAGTCCCGATGTCCTCAACCGGCAGCAGGTTCTGGTAATCCTCCGGGTCAAGTTCCTCGCTGAACGGCCGCTCGGGCTTCAACTCGACGCGCGGCGTGGAGGCGCCGACGTGAAGCGTCGCCTTGCTGCCACGGATGACATCCTCCAAACCCTGCTCGTTCACAGAGCTCGAAACCATGATGAGGCTGTAGCCGCTCGGGAATTCGGTGATCAGCGAGATGCACTCGGGACTGTCGCGCTCGGGCGTGCCCGGCGTGTTCTTGTCGCTGTGGATGGCGTGCGTGCCGAGAGCGACGACGCGACGCGGGAACTCGGGGTTGCCGGTGGCCAGCAGGTGCGGGTGCAGCCGGTGCGGGAAGAGGTCGCCCAGCAGGCCGGCGCAGAACGGATAATACTTGCGCCAGCGGAAGTAGTAATCGGCGGTGAACGGGATCCGCTTCTTGACGTTCGGTCCCTGCCAGGTTTCCCAATTGATGCTGTCAGCCTTGAGATCCTCGTCAATCTTGTAATTCCATTCTCCGGTCGGGGTGTTGCGCATGTAGGAACCCTGCCCCAGGACCAACTGGCCGATCTTGCCGGCCTTCACGAGCTCGGCGCACTTCTGCCACTTGGCATCCGAACAACCCTGCGAGCCGACCTGGAAAACCTTGCCGGTGCTCTTGACGGTGTCCCAAACCTGCCAGGCCTCGGGCAGATAGCGGGACATCGGCTTCTCGACGTAGATGTGCTTGCCGGCCTTCATCGTGTCGATTGAAACCTGGGCATGCCAGACGTCATGCGTGGCGCAGATGACGGCATCAATGTCTTTTTGCTCGAGCAACTTGCGGTAGTCGTCATAGAGCTTGACGTCGGCGTTGCCGATCACCGCCTTGGCCGCCTCGCGGCGTTTCGCCCAGAGATCGCAGACCGCCACCAGCGCGGCGTTGTTCTTGTCGGCGCCGTCCTTCATCTTGTTGACGTGCAGCGTGCCCTGCGGGCCGACGCCGACAAAGCCGACGAGGATGCGGTCGTTGGCCCCGATGGTGCGACCGGTGGAGGGGGCGGTGTTCTGGCCGTAAACGGGGGTTTTGAAGACGTTGACCGCGGCCACGGCGGCGGCGGCGGTGGCCGCCTTCTTGATAAAACCCCGGCGCGTCTCCACGCCGGCCTGGGATGGAACGGAATTCTGTTGCATATTAGTCAGTCAGCCAAAAAGGCAATCATTGCTTCGATGCAGCTTAGGGTAATTCTCTTTACCGTCAACCGGAAAGCCCGCCCAAAAACGGGCCGCGCAAGGGGTTTCCGGGCTCGCCCGCCAGGAAGCAGCCTCATTCAACCGCTCGCCGCCACTCGCGGACTGGACCACCTGGCGTCGCCATCGCCGCCCCGCAGCGGCGGCTTCAAGGCGTCACCGCGAGCTTCTCCTCGTTGTGCTCCCGGCTCATCAACACGCCCTGCTCCTTGTACGGCTTGAGCATGAAATGCGTCGCCGTCGAGAGCACCCCCGAGATCGTGGCCAGCTTCTCCGCGACAAACCGCGCCACCTCGCGCAGGTCCGCGCCCTCCACCTGCACGAGCAAATCGTAGCCGCCCGACATCAGGAAGCACGATCGCACCTCGCTGAACTTCGCAATCCGCCCGGCGACGCGGTCAAAGCCGCCCTCGCGCTCGGGTGTGATCTTCACTTCGATGATCGCCCGCACGTTCTGCAGCCCGAGCCGCTCCTCGTCGAGGATCGTGCGGTACCCCAGAATCACCTGATCGGCCTCGTAGGCGCGAATTTTTGCCGCCACCTCGGCGGCGGGGAGGTCGAGCATCGCGGCGAGCTGGGCCGGTTGGAGGGACGCGTTTTCGCGGAGCAGTTTAAGCAACGAATCCATCTGGCGTTCTTAACCCGAACCCGTCCCGCCGCAAAGCAGAAAAACAAAACGCCCGGCCGGAGTACCCACGCGACGGCGGCAACGCAGCGTCGGTGACAATCTCAACTCGCGTCGTCGCGCGAGGCGCTCGCGTCGCCCCATCACCGGCCGAGGCGGTGGCGATTCCGGCTGAGCCAGCGATAACTGAGTTCGGCCAGCGACAGGGCGCCGGGCAGCCACAACAGCAACCCGAGTGGCGCCACTACAGGCAGACGCAGGGCGACAAACCGGAGGCACGCCGCGCCGCGGAAAATCCGACCGTCGGCGGCGACACAGTGAATCGCCTCGGGCAAAGCTTCGCGGCTCAGCGCCGGCGCGAGCGCGCCCACCGCCTCGTCCTGCAGCGGCAGCAACGCGAATCGCCGGCCCCAATCGAACCGTCGCACGCATCGCATCTGACCACGACAGAACGGGCAGTCGCCGTCGTAAAGCAGCGTGTGACGGGTGGCGCGCATGAACGTCGGCACCCACGGTAACGCAGTTCGGGCGCGCGGCAACTGCCCGCCCACCGATGACACCGCGATTTAGTTCGCGGGGATCACCGCCCGGAACATCCGCTGCGGCGCGTTGGTCAGGTCTTGCGAAAGCACGTTCGAACTGGCCGTGAACGACGGCGGGAGGTTTGTCCAAAGCGTCCAATTGTTCGTTGCCAGGGTGTCGTTGAACTGCACCTGGTAGCCGTAACCGGCCAGCGCGTTGAAGGACAGCAGGAACAAGGTGCCGTTGGCGGCGGCGCTCAGGACCGGAGCCACACTCACGTCCGGCGGAGCGACCACCAGCAGTTGGGCGTTGCTGCTCACCACGCTCTGGACGGCATTGCTCACCATCACCGAGTAGAGCGCGGAAGCGGCCGTGGTCACATTGGTCAGGATTAGCGCGGCGCGACTGGGAGCGGTGAGCACGGTCGCGTTCGAGCGCCAGTAATAGGTCAGGCTGTCGCCGGCGGCCCCCACCGTGAAGGTCACGTTCGTTCCCGCCGGCACAATCTGGCTCGCCGGCTGGCTCGTGATGACCGGAGGCGCCAGGTTTCCCGCGATCGCGATCGTGATGTCCTTGTGAACGATAATGGGCGAAAGCGTGTTGCCCGCCGTCAACTGGACCGGATATACGCCGCCGGCGGTGGGCTTGCCGGTGATGTAGCCGTTGCCGCCGACATTCGTGTTGATGGTCAACCCGGGTGGCAAAGGCGCCGCGTTCCAAAAGTTCTGGGCCGAGCTCTGGCCGGGATTGGTGACGATGATGCGATAACTGAAACTCTGACTCACCGTGCCGGCGGCATTGGTGCTGACCGGCCCGGTGGGACTGGTGTTGGCCACGCCGGCGATGGCGGCCGACGCACCGGAGACCGTATGGTAGGAGCCGAGCAAGGCCACGGCGCAGGCCAGCCAGCGGAGGACGATGGCGAACCCGGCCGGGTTCGCGGTGGGCGCGATGGCCAGAATCCGGCTCACAGGCGCGAGTTGGAGGCCGACGGCCAGGACCAAGGCAGGGGCGTTTTGCAGTTTCATGGGGAGCTGGAACTCACGGTGTTGGTTCGTTCAAGGTTGTGGAAATTGTCGCTCAAGACCATTTCGCAGGAGACGGCGAAGCGGGAAAAACCGCGGCCCCGGCAGGAGACAAGTCGGTTTCATGCAAATCCCGCTCGCTCAAAGCGACCAGTGTGGTCGTGGCGGCGTGAAGCCGGTCATGAACTCCCAACGCAAGCAGCGTCAGCAGCAGCCCCAACCGGGTCAGCCAGCGGTTTGCCCGCCGCATCCGCGAAGTCGAAGGAAAAACGCAGGCGATTGGCGCGGTGTTGCCCCGGTTGAGGTTCATGCCTTGATATGCGCGGCCATGTTCAATTGCAGCCGCAGCCACCGCCGCCCACACCGGCACCGCCGGCGGCCGCCTCCCGCGAGAAATAGATGTGGTCCTGCTGCGCACTGCCCAGCGGATCGCGGTCGGCAAGCATGGCCGGATCGGCAAGCGTGCTGCGTTGCCACGGTTGCACATGCTGGCAACCCGTGGCGGCCGTCAAGCCAAGGCCGAGTGCCAGGAGGATCAGCAAACGGGTTTTCATGGGGCGGCCTGCTTGAGGAGGCTCTCGATTTCCTCCGCGTATTTCTTCCTCGTCTCCTCTCCACGGTAACCGCTGTGGGCGAAGCGAATCTTCCCCTCGCGGTCCAGCAGGAAGGAACTCGGCATCGTCGCCACCCCGGCCTTCTCGACCAGCTTCTGCCCGACGTCCCGGACCACCGTGAAGGAGGCATGACCTTTCTTGAGGAAGGCTTCCATCTCGCTCTTCTTTTCGTCCACGCTCACCGCGATGATGACCAATCCCTTGCCACCATAGCGCTGGTGCAATTCTTCCATGACGGGAAAGGATTGTTTGCATGGCCCGCACCAGGACGCCCAAAAGTCCACCAGGACCACCTTGCCTTTCAGGTCGGACGGCAGGTTGCCCTCGAGCTTGAAGGCCGCCAGGTCCGGGAACGGATCGCCCTGTTTCAAACCAGCGGCCGTGAGGCGCACGGTCAGGCCGGCCAGGAGGGCGAGGCCGAGAGCCAAGGCGGTCCAGCGATGCTTAGGAAGTGCGGTAGGCATAGAATCTCTTCGTCTCATGCCGGGCGGTTTCGGTGATGATGCAACCCTCCACGCCCGGACAGCGGTTGATCAGGTCCAGTCCCTCCTGCGCTCCCAGCACGAACGCGGCGGTGGAAAGAACCCCGGCAAGCGTGCAATGCAGAGCGATGATGGTGACGGCCAGCGTGCCGTTGTTGACCGGGTAGCCGGCGCGCGGATCGATGATGTGCCCGTACCGCCGGCCCGCGTGGGTGAAATGCCGGAGGTAATCACCCGACGTGGCAACCGCATGGCGCGTCACCGCCAGGCCGGTCCAGCACGTGCCCGGCTTGCGCGGGTCCTCGAGCCCGATGTGCCAGGCGCCCTTCTCCGGGGGTTCGCCCTGGACGCGCACGTCCTGGCCGAAATCCACCAGCACGTGCTCCAAACCACGGCGCGTCGCGAGCATCAGCACGCGATCCACGGCATATTCCTTCCCGATGCCGCCGAGGTCGAGGCTCATGCCTGCGGCCGGCAGGAAGATCGCGCCCGGCCGCCGCTGCACCTTGCGCCAGCCCACCTCGGCCCGGGCCGCCTCGATCGCCGCCGCAACCGGGATCACCGGCGGGCTGGCCTTCCAATTCCAAAGCCGGATCAGCGGCAGCGCGGTCGGGTCGAAGGCGCCGCGGGTGAGGAACACCATGTCCTGGCACAGGTTCAGGAGCGCCTCGGTTTCCGGATCAATGGCCACCCAGCGCTGACCGGCGGCGGCATTGATCCGCCCGATCAGGCTCTCGGGAATAAAGCGCGAATACCGCGCCTCGAAATCCGCCACCCACTGCAGCGCCTCACCCTGGAAATCCCGCGCCGCCACCGGATTCGCCGCGCGAAAATGCACCCGGCAGGTCGTGCTCATTGCCTGGAAGGTGAGCTTGTAGAAACCCGCTTCGCCGGTGAACTGCGCCGAGCGTTGCACCCGCTCATGCACGGTCGGCCGGGCGACCGGAGCAGCCGGAGCGGTCAAAACCATACGCGGCCTCCGATCGTCAACACGTTGGCCTGGGGATAGGCGCTCGGCGACGTCACCCTGTCCAAGCCCTGCATTTCATAGCGATGAAAACTGGCATCAATTGAAAACCGTTCGCTGATCCGGGCGCTCGCCGTGACGCCGTAGGTGAAGGTCTCCAGCCGGGAAAGCCGGTAATCCGCGGAGTAGTAGGCGGGGATCGGCGTGGGATTGGTCGGATCGGTGGGATCGCCCGCGAAATGCGTCGCGTAGAAGAACGCCGCACTCTGCCGGTAGTAGCGGAACTCCGGCGACAACAGAATCCGCCGGCCGATCTTCTGGTGCCAGGCCACCTCCACCGTGTGGGCGTTGATGCCGAACGTGTCGTGGTAAAACCGGTAGGAACTCTCCGCGCTGCCATGCAACGGCGTGATGAAGTGCGTGAGCGACAGGTAACCGATGTAACTCTGTCGTTGATTGGGCCGGTTCTCCCCGAACAGGATCGCGTTGTTGGGATCGAATTGCGGATACGCGTCGAACATCACCCCCCGGTACGGGTCGCTCAGGTAGCCGCGGGCGTCCCGGAAGGTGAAGTTCGCCGTCAACGCCGTCCGGGGACTCAGCAACTGGTTGACGCCGATCAGAAAGTCGTCCGTGTTCTTCTGCTGGGTCTGGTAAATATACGTGGCAGCGTTGGCCAGAATGCTGTCGGCGTCGTGGGACCAGCCCAGGTTGAGCGTCGTGTTCTTGCCGTTCAGGTCCACCGAGTAGTTCAACGCCCCGCCGTAGGAAATGTAATCGTGCTCAGTGCTGTAGGAGAATTCCGGCGTGAGGCGGTGGGGACCGAAGCTGAACGTGGCGTCCAGCGAACCCGCCCACCGCTGGTCGCGCATGAACTGGGTGGGCACGCTCGTGCTGAGCGGCCCGGTGACCGGGAGCTGGGCGATGGCCGCAACCTCGGCCGGGGGCGGCGCGCCCGAAGGCGTGGCCCCGGAAATGGCGTCATACACCGCCTCCCCCTTGAGCGTGAGCCAGGGCTTGACCTGCGTGTCGAACAGCACCGACTGCGTGTCCACGCCCATGCGGCCGCCGTCCTCGCGGTAGCTCTCGAACCGGTAGTCGGCCTGGTTCCCGCCGCGCGCGCGGGTCAGCGGATGGAGCATCAACCCGGCGGCGACCATCATGCCGGCCAGGCGTTGCCGCCCCGTCAAGCCGGTCCGCCCGGACGGGGCGATCCCCTCTGCGTTTGAGTCTGGTGCATCCATGCCTGCGTTCGCGTCACGAATTCTCTTTAGAATCTCCCGTCACGATATTCATCTTTTTTCATTTTGCAACCGGACCTCGCTGCCGGCATTTCCCCCATCGCGTGACGTTGGACGGCGGCGGTGACGCCCGACGACCGGGTTCGCGCCCCGCCGCGGCCGCGCTGCGCCGAAACCGTCCGCCACCGGCGCGACTTTGAAAAAAGCACGATACTATTGACTGACCCCTGACCTGTTAGGGGTCAGTCCATAGTATTGACAACTTTCGCCTACGCCGGTCCGGTCGGGAAGAAGAACCCGTTGCCGGACCCCGGGCAGGCGACCGGGACCGGCCCTCCGATCCGCGCCCGGCAAGGCCCGCGCTGCTTTGGTCAAGACCGCCCGCGCCCAGTCCCCTGGACCGAGTCCAGCAGTGGACTCGGCCTTGACGTCAGGCGAAGGGGGCTTGATACAACCGGCCTCGTCCAGATTGCAGCGCGTTTGCGCTGGGTCCCATGCACCGAATCAACTGCCTTCACGACACGAATCGTTGGCTGCGGCCAGGGGCCGGAGCGGTCAGGCTCCTCCCGGGTTGTCCGGCCCCGGAGCCAGCACCCACCACCGCGCCCGGGGAACGAAGCAAGCTGCCAACTCGACGGGACGGTGCGCCCGGCCGACCTGGAGGCACGTGTGCCAGGCGGTCTCCGCGACGAGCAGCAGCGCTTCGAGATGCGCCCGGGCGTGGATTTCATGACGCACCAACTGATCGGCGCGCCGCCGGGCATGCTCGGTCTGGGCGGCCGCCAGCCGTCCGGCGGCCTTGCGTTTTGTGTTCGCATTGGTGGTCCGGGCCGCGCGGGCGGCCAGTTCCTGCTCGTAATGCTCGAAGTAATCGTCCAACCGCTCCAACTCCCGCCGGAGGTACTGCGCCTGCCGGGAGCGGATCGCGGCCAGATCTGCCTGCAGGTCTTGCGCCCAGGCGTTGCGGAGGACGTGGTGCCACCGTTCCGGCTCGATGGTCGGCCAGGTAATGTCATCCGCTGGTTGGGGGTCCAGTTCCACAAGGTCCACCGCCTGGGCGAGGGCCTCGTCGGGCGCTCCATCGGCCAGAGAAACCGCGATGCGCCGCAGCGACCAATGCTGGTCAATGGCCTGGAGTTCAGCGCGAACCAGCGCGACCAGGGAGAAGTGGTAACCGCGGACAAACGGCGCGGCCACGTGCCAGCGATGAGTGTCTTGGAATTGCGCACGCCACCGCTTTTCGGCCACGTCCAAGGCGGGCGGGCGCGCGTCGCCCTCGCCGGCCAGCACCACCCGCTCCAGCGCCGGCGGCGCCGGGCACACCGCCTCGGCCAACCGAAACGTAAGCGGGCAACCCGGGAAGACTTCCCGAGTGGCGTCGCGCGGGGCCACGTCTTCCGGCGGCGGAAACCGCAATTCGATCTCGTGCAAGGCGCCGCGGTCATTCCACAACCTCGCGCTCGGGCCCTCCGCCACGACTTCGAGTCGGTCGTGCCAGGTACGTTCGCACAACGCGCCCAGCGAGTTGAGCGCTTCGTCATAAAAGTCCGCCAGCATGCCGGGCGAGGGCGCGAGACGCTCGAGTTTCATAGCGATTCGTAGTCCTTGGCGAAAAGGGTTTCGTCCAGTTGCTTGACCTCGGCGTAGGCGTCGCGGGCGGCCGCCAGTTCGTCGCCCAAAACGGCGAACGCCTCGGCCACACGGCCTTCGCTCCCGCGCCAGCGCTGCAGCACTTCGTCGGCGAAATCGTCGCTGCTGAATCGCTCTCCCAGCACCAGGCCGGTCTCGCCAACGACCAGCTCGAAGAGGTTCAGCTTCTCCTGCAGGATTTCCAGCAGGTGTTCCTGGAGGGTGCCGGCCTGGACGAAGTTGTAGATATGCACCGGGCGCTGCTGGCCCAACCGGTGCAACCGGCCGATGCGCTGCTCGATCTCCATCGGATTCCACGGCAGATCGAAATTGGCGAGCCAGTGGCAGAACTGCAGGTTGCGCCCTTCGGTGCCGCTGTGGGTGAGCAGCAAGGCGCCGCCGCGCTGGTGAAAGGCCTCGGTGATGGGCTGCCGCTCGGCTGCCGGCGTCGCGCCGTTGATGACAAAGGTCTCCACGCCGGCCTGGCGCAAATGATCCGCCACCGCGGTCTGGGTTGCGAGAAACTGCGTGAAAAGGACGACGCCGCCCTCGCCTTGCGTGAGCGGTGTCAACAACTGACACTTGCGTCGCCAACTGGCCTCGAGCGGCGAACGTTCCTGCCAGGCCCGCGCGGCGGCGCGATCGGGGAACTTCTCCAGGGCGCCCCGCCAGGCGGCTGGACTGCTGCCGGCCGCCTGCAACAACAGCCGCCCCCAGAGACTCGACTGGCTGGAACTCAGCCGCGTGAGCTGGGCGCGGAATTCGGCCTCCCACTCCCGCCAGAACCCGCGCTCGAGGTCGTCGGGCTCGAACAACACCGTCTCGGCGCGGCGCGGCGGCAGTTTCAATCCGGCGTTGGCCCGCGTGTTGCGAATCATCACCTGGCCCAGCAGCCGGCGCAGTTCCTCCGGCTCCCGCGGCTGGCGCGGGCGTTTGGGATCGATGAACCGGGCGCGGAACTCGTTGGGCGAGGGCAACTGGCCCGGCTGGAGGAGCGTGACGAGGTTGTACAATTCCTCGAGCGAATTCTGGACCGGCGTGGCCGTGAGCAGCAGCAGAAAGTGCCGGGGCAGCGCGTTGACCGCCTGCCAGGCCTGGGATTCGCGATTCCGCAGATAGTGCGCCTCGTCCACGATCAGCATATCCCATTGGGTTTGCCGGGCGATTTCGAGGTGCGCCGGCTGTTTGAGGGTGTGCAGGCTGGCGACGATCCCGGCCTGGTCGCGCCAGAACGTCCGCGGATCGCCGCGCGCCGCCTCGTCGTTGGTCGTTGCCGTCGCCAGACCGAACTTGTCGCTCAATTCCTCCGCCCATTGGTCCACCAGCGACGGCACCGTGAGCACAAGGAACCGCCGCACCATGCCGCGCATCAGCAATTCCTTGAGCACCAGCCCGGCCTCGATGGTCTTGCCCAAGCCGACTTCGTCCGAGAGCAACGCGCGTCCGCGCAACGGGCCAAGCACCCGCAGCGCGGTACGGAGCTGGTACTCCAGCCGCTCGAGGCGGCAATGCGGCAGGCAGAGCAGGTCGTCGGACTGGTTGGAAACCCACCAGAGGGCCGCGCGTTCGCGCAGGAAGTAACCCCGCAGGTCCGCCAGCGGAAACGCGGTCTCCTGGAACGCGAGGGCCGGGAATTCGATCCGCACCGGTGGCGGCGGCACCGGCGGGCGCGCTTTCGGCGGCGCCGGCAACGGGGCGGATTCCCCTGGGGCGGCGGGTGACTTGAGCTGGGACTTGGCCTGGCTGGCTTGCCGGGCCGCGGTCCTGGCCTCGGCGTTGCGCTGTTCGCGCCGCCGGCGTTCTTCGGCCAGGCGCGCCATCGTTTCCTGCCGGTTTGCCTCTTCATCAGCCCGTCTCTGTTCCTTCCGCCACTGGCGCCGCTCATAGCGTGCGAATTCCGTAAGCGCCAACGGGCCCAGCTCCTGGATGACGCCACCCAACGGCGAGAATCGAAACCGCAGCGCCTCGGCCATCGCCACCAGATTCTCTTCAATCCACGCATACGGGGATTCGTGCGGACCGAAGGGCGGTTCCTGGACGTACAGGGGCTTGGAGGTGGCCGGCTGCGGCTTGACCCAGAACGCGGTCACGCTCGCGCGGTTGGTCGGAAAGCGTTTCAGCCAGGCGCCCAGCGTGGCCCGAATCGAGTTGCGATGATGCGACGTGACGAACGGCTCGCGCCCCCCCTCGGTCTCCAGCTCCCAGGTCAAGCGATCGCCACCCGTGACCCGCACGCGGCCCCGGGCCACGAAGCCACGGTCCCGCGGATCGCTCCACGCCAATTCGGCAAAACCCTTGATCTGATCGAAGGTCACGCACAGATCGAGCAACGACGACAGCGGCGCCATGGAGGCGCCTTTCCCGACCAGATCCCCGAAGGCCGGCGCCACGCCCAGCAGTCCGCCCGCCAGAAGCCGCAACGAGACGCGACCGCACGCCGCCGGATCGCCGCCCGACGCGAGGCTTGATTCCAGCAGCCGGATGAACTGAAGCACCTGGCCGCCCAGCCATTTCCAGGGCTCTTCGCCCGGCGGAACCGCCAGCGGAAAAGGCTGGCCCGCTCGGGCCGGGCCGAGGTCCGTGTCCGGCAACAGCACGAGGCGTAGCGCGTCATCCCCCAGCGGCCGCAGCTTCCGAATCCGATTGAGCAGCGCGCGGACGGAGGTCGGGTGAACCCCGCAACCGTCCCTGCCTGGCGCCGTCGCGTTCTCCATCACCCAATCCAACACCCGCAATCGGAATAGCACCGTCACCGCCGCAGGCCGCAACCAACCGCCGGCCACCACCGTGTCCGTTCCCTCGCGCCGCCACTCGAACTGGAGGCCGCCCGCCGCGAGATCGAACGTGACGCACAAACTGCACCGGGGCGGGGCCGGACCGCTGCTCTCCGCACCGACGACCCTCAGTTCAAGCTGGTGACCGGAATCCGACATCGCACGGCAAGATGCGGGGTGGCGGGGTGCGACCGCAACCGAAAAAGCAGGGGCTGTTACTCACCGACCGACCCCCTCAAGTCCGCCTTGCGCCCAAACCGCACGCACACAGCCACGTCCGCGACGCGCCGAAACCGTCAAAAAAAACGGCGGGACTTGTCGCTTGACGCCTCGTTCCCATCTGGCACGATGCTTTCCAAAATGAGTGCGAGCGAAAACCAATTCTCCCTCACGCGCGCAGCGTCAATGAACCGGCGGCGCGGTAAAAAGCAAATTCCTATCAGTTAATTCCTATCAGTTCAGTGTCAATGAAGGGGCGGCGCGTCAAAAACCAATTCCCCATCAGTCGTACGCTGCGAACCATCGAACCAAATGGCCTGTCGGTCTAAGAGAGACTGATTATGAGACTGGGCCAGATTCCGTCAAAGAGCCGTCAGTTTTCGCGAATACTCTCAACCGTCCTCACGCGGTTGGCCTGGCTAGGGCTCGCCGGCAGCGCCCGGGCATTGGCCTCCCACCGGCCAGCGCTCGCGTCACCCGGGAGTCTGGTATCAAGTTGATGGTTGTTGCAATATCGAGTGTGTTGCGAGGACTCGTTTTATGAAAACGGTTTGGGTTTGGATCAAGAGATGGCGGCTGGGGCGGATGGGCTGCTGGCTGCTGACCGTTTTGACGATCGTTGGTTCGAGGCCGGGCCGCGCCCAGGGGACTGTGAGCGGGGAAGTGAACTTGGCCACTACAAACCACTGCATCATGCTGCGCGGGAAGACCAACTTCATGCATTATTCCTTCACGGCCTGCAGCCGCGGCGAGGCCAGCCTGGGTGTGGAGTTGCGTCTGGCCGCTCCGTTTACCGATTCCGACCTTTTCTACTCGTTTGATCCCACGCAACGCGTCACCTCCTTGGGCTGGGTGGCCCCCAGCGGTTTCACGGTGTACCCGGCGACGATTTACCTCGCGGCGGCAGACAATCAAGGGCTGCTGGGACCGGGGATGGTGGAAATGGTCTTCACCATTTGTAGCCTGCCCCCGCCAGAGGGTGGAAGTGTTTTCTGCCTGGGAACCCATCATGCCATCGGCTTTGACGTGCTTGCGGAGTCGGCGGCCTTGGTGCTGGACCCGATCCCCCTCCAGACGGTCAACGAGGGCAGCGCCCTGACGCTGCCGATTACCGCCAGGGCCACCGAAGTCCCGCCGGAGTTGGTGCGCTTCAATCTCCTGTCGCCGCCGGCGGGCGCGAGCATCAATCCCACGAACGGGGTTTTCCAATGGACGCCTGACGAAAGCCAGGGCCCGAGCACGAACGTCATTCAAGTGCGCGTGAGCGTGAATGGTCTTTCGACAGTGAGCGACACCAACAGCTTCACGGTCATCGTGAACGAGGTCAATTCCGCGCCCCAATTCCCCGCCATCGCCGATCAAGTGATTGAGACGGGACACGCCTGGGCTTTCGGCACTGGGGCCACGGACAGCGATCTGCCCGCCAATCGTTTGACCTACACCCTCCTTTCGGGCCCGAGCGGACTCTCCCTGGACCCCGACAGCGGAGTGCTGTTTTGGACGCCTCTGGACACCCAATCCCCCAGCACAAATTTAATCAATGTGATGGTGACGGACGACGGTGTGCCCAGCCTCAGCGCGACCCAGAGTTTCACGGTGTACGTGGTGAACTCCGACCAAAAGCCGCAATTGGCGGGGATTGCCGATCGCACGATGGATGAACTCACCACGCTGGTCATCACCAACCAGCTTAGCACCGGCGGGCTTCCGCTGGGCACCGTGGTCTTTGACTTGGTGTCGGCGCCGCCTGGCGTCGTGCTGGATGTTGGCACGGGGTTGTTGACGTGGACGCCCAGCGAGGCGCAAGGCCCGGGCGTGTATCAGATCACCGTGCGGGCCAGTTACGCCACCTTGCCGAGCCACAGTTGTGTGCAGAGCTTCGTAGTGTCTGTGCAGGAGGTGAACTCCGCCCCGGTCTGGCTTCCGTTGCCAGATCAGACTGTCCTTGCCGGTGAGACTTCCAAGATTCTGCCGCGCGGACTACTGCGTGAGGTGTATGAGGGCCTCGCCGGCCGGTTGGTCGCGGACCTGACCAATCACCTTAGCTATCCGGCCAACCCGGTGAGCATGAGCTTGGTTACGAACCTGGGCGGTGTCGGTCCGGGACAGGGCCAGCGCATCCGAGGTTACTTGGTGCCCTCGAGCAATGGAGTTTACTCCTTTGGTTGCTGTTGCGCTGGATCGTACGAATCCTATGTCTTTCTCAGCACCGATCAGCACCCGGAGAACCAACGGCTGGTTTGGGCCAGTCAGGGCTCAGGCACGTCGGACCGGCAGCTTGAGGCTGGCAAGCTCTATTACCTGGAGATTCTGTCAACTGCGCCTGACTTCATCTTTGGGAGTTCATTACCCGCGGACTGCTTGTTTGCTCCACCGGCGATCGACGCTGACTTGCCGGAGAACCTGCTGACCTACGAACTGCTATCAGGACCGGACGGGGCGAGCGTCGAGCCTGACACCGGCCAACTCGTTTGGACACCCAGTCCGGCGCAGGTGCCGAGCACCAACGTCATCACGGTGAAGGTCAGCGATGACGGCACGCCGAGCCTGAGCGCGACGCAAAGCTGCACGGTGATTGTGCTGCAGAACCATCCGCCGAGTGTTACCCTGGTCGCTCCCACCAATGGTACTGTCTTCGCCTTGGGGCAAACCATCCGACTTGAGGCGTCGGCTGGCGACATGGACGGCAATCTGCAGGCGGTGGAGTTCTTGGATGGCACCAATCGCTTGGCCGAAATGACAGCACCGCCTTTCTGTTTCTTCTGGACCAACGCTTCGTCGGGCAGTCACGTCGTGAGCGCGCGAGCCCAAGACCGAGCCGGTGCGACGGCTGGTTCCGACTTGGTGACCGTTCGTGTGGCTGAACCGCCGCGCCTGAGCGACTCGCAGTTTGGCTCCGACGGACAGTTCCGGTTGTTGCTCACGGGCGAGGCCGGCATTGACTACCTGATTGAGGCTTCCACGAACCTGCTTGATTGGGTCCCGCTGGCGACCAACACGGTCGGTGCGCTGGGGACCTGGGAATTTGCCAACCTGGAAGCGACGAACTATGCCCAACGCTTCTACCGGGCGCGCGAACAATGGAGCGGCCCGACCACCGTTGTTTGGGTGGACGATGCGCTGCCCGCCGGCGCAATCACCGCCGGCAACGAGAGCTGGAATTGGGTCAGCAGCAATCCGGCTCCGTTCTCCGGCAGCCTGGCCAGCCAGTCGGGCCTTGGCCCTGGCGAGCACAACCACTATTTTCACTCGGCCACCGAGACCCTGACGGTCAACCCGGGCGACGTGCTGTTCGCTTATATCTATCTGGATCCGGATAATCTGCCCAGCGAAGTCATGCTGCAATGGAATGACGGCTCTTTTGAGCACCGCGCTTACTGGGGCGCCAATGACATCGCTTGGGGGACGGACGGCACCGCCAGCCGCCGCTCCATGGGCCCGCTGCCCGCGGCCGGGCAATGGGTCTGCCTGCAAGTGCCCGCGTGCCAGGTGGACCTGGAAGGCAGTGTTCTCAATGGATTGGGCTTCACCCTCTACGATGGCCGTGCCACGTGGGATTACGCCGGCAAGTGGTCGCCTTGACTGCAATCCCGGCTAGGGGTCAGTCCATAGTATTGACAACTCTGGCTCCAGCCGGCACGGTTGGGCGCATGGCGCGCAAACTTCGAATCGAGTTCCCCGGCGCGATGTACCACGTGATGAATCGCGGGGATCGCCGGGAGGAGATCTTCCGCGATGACCAGGACCGGGCACGGTTTCTGGAGACGCTGGCGGAGACTTGTGCCAAGACCGGCTGGCAAGTCCATGCCTTTTGTCTCATGCCCAATCATTTTCATCTGGTCGTCGAGACGCCCCAGCCCAACTTGGTGGCCGGCATGAAGTGGTTTCTGGGCACTTACACCAGCCGGTTCAAGCGCCGGCACAAGCTTTCCGGGCACTTGTTTAGCGGGCGCTACAAATCGCTCCTGGTCAGCGGGCAGGGCGGCTACTTGCGAACGGCGTGCGAGTATGTGCATTTGAATCCCGTTCGGGCGAAACTGCTGGCGGAGGAGGAACCGCTGCGCCGTTGCCGATGGAGCAGTTTCCCGGAGTATCTGAAGGCGCCGTCGCGGAGGCGAGCTTGGGTGCGCGTGGACCGGGTCCTGGGCGAATGCGGCATCCCCAAGGACAGCCCGGCGGGGCGGCGGGAGTTCGAGCGGGTGGTGGAAGCGCGGCGGGGGCAGGAGAGCGGAGAGGCGTTCGCGCGCATCCGGCGGGGCTGGTGCCTGGGGGATGAGGCGTTCCGGCAGGAGTTGCTGAAGCGGGTGTCGGCGCAGGCGGGGCCACAGCATTACGGGGAGGAATTGGCGGAGTCGGCGCAGGCGAAGGCGGAGCGAATCGTGGCAGAGGAACTGAAGAAGCGGCGGTGGCAGCCGGAGGATTTGGCGACCAAACGCAAGGGGGACGCGGCGAAGGTGGCGATGGCAGTGCGGTTGCGCCAGGAGACGACAATGACGCTGGCGTGGATTGCGGCGCGGCTACGGATGGGCACCACGACGCACCTGGCGCATCTGCTCTACTGGGAGAACCGGGGAACGTGAAATAAAAAGCATGATACTATGGACCGACCCCTGTTTCATTGCCGGCTCTACGCCTTTGTGGACGCCGCGTTCCTGCACGGGCGCGCACCGGAGGACATCGCGCGGCAGCTCTGCGATGGCGGCGCGGACCTGATCCAGCTCCGCGCCAAGCAGGCGACGACGGCCGAGGTGCAGCGGATGGCCGAGCGCATTCTCCCGGTGACGCGCAGCGCGGGCGTCGGCCTGGTCATCAACGATCATCTCGCCGTCGCGCGCGCCGTCGGCGCGCCGATCTGTCATCTGGGCCAGGAGGATTTTGCCGCCACGGGCTGCGCCCAGGTCCGCGAGCTTTTCGCGAAGCCGACCGCCACCCGCCGTCAACCTACAGACGCGACCCCTCAACCATCAACCCTCAACCATCAACCCCTGATCGGCCTGAGCACGCATTCCCCCACCGAGGCGCAGCGGGCGATGGCCGCAGGCGCGGATTATGTGGGCGTGGGGCCGGTCTTCGCCACCGGGACGAAGCCGGAGGCGACGCCGGTGACCCTCGATTACATCCGTTGGGCCGCGGCGAACGTGACGATCCCGTGGTTTGCCATCGGCGGGATCAACCTGGGGAATCTTGATGCCGTGATGGCGGCAGGCGCCCGGCGCATTTGCGTGGTGTCGGCAATCCTGGACGCGCCCGACATCACCGGGGCTTGCCGGCGCTTCAAAGAACGCCTACTTTGCGCGGCGATTTGAAGCGTCACACAGCAACATTGCAACTCATGAGTGTTCTCGTTGTCGGCTCCACAGCCCTCGATTCCATCAAAACGCCGCAGCGCGAAAATCCGCGCCTGCTCGGCGGCTCGGCCAGCTACGCCGCGGTCGCGGCCAGCTTCTTCGCACCCGTGAAGCTGGTCGGCATCGTCGGCGAGGACTTTCCGCGCCGGTACCTCGCGCTCTACCGGCGGCACGGGCTCGACCTTGAGGGATTGCAGGTCGCCCCCGGCAAGACCTTCCACTGGTCGGGCGAATACGAGGTGAACATGAACAACCGGCGCACGCTGGCGACCGAGCTCGGCGTGTTCGAGACCTTTCAGCCGGACCTGCCGGCGGATTATCGCGACACGCCGTTCGTGTTGCTGGCGAACATTGCCCCGGCGCTCCAACATCACGTTCTGGACCAGATGCGCCGGCCGAAGTTCGTCATTGCCGACACCATGGACCTCTGGCTGAACGTGGCCCTCCCGGACCTGCTGCGCTTGCTCAAGCGCGTGGACGCGCTCGTGCTGAACGACGGCGAAGCACGGCAGTTGACCAAGGAGGACAACGTCGTCGTCGCGGCGAAGAAGATCCACCGGCTCGGACCGAAATACGTCATCGTCAAGAAGGGCGAGCACGGTTCGATCCTGTCCGGCCCGGACGGCTTCTTTCTGTGCCCGGCGTTTCCGCTGACGCGGGTCGTGGACCCGACCGGTGCGGGCGACTCGTTTGTGGGCGGACTGATCGGGTGGCTGGCGGCGTCGCGGGGCAACCTGACCGTCAACCTGCGCCAGGCGATGCTCCACGGCAGCGTGGTGGCGTCGTTCTGCTGCGAAGGGTTCGGCCTCACGCGCACTGACCGAACCACGCGGGCGCAAATCGAGCAGCGCGTGAAGGCGCTACGCCGCATCATCCGGTTCTGAGAACCACCCGTTCCGGAGTCCCCCAACACACCACTCGTTTCGCCGGCCGTGATCTCGCGCAAGCCCGCCCTCGGCTTCATTTTCATCACCCTGTTCCTCGACATCCTGGGGATCGGGCTGATCATCCCGATTTTGCCGCGGCTGATCGAGACCCTGTCCGGCGGCGACGTCTCCTCGGCGTCGCAAACCTTCGGCTGGCTGGCGGCGCTCTATTCGCTGATGCAGTTCGTTTTCTCCGCGCTGCTCGGCAGTCTCTCGGATCGCTTCGGCCGGCGGCCGGTGATCCTGAGCTCACTGTTCGGCTCGGGACTGGACTACCTCCTGCTTGCATTCGCGCCGACCCTGCCGTGGTTTTTCCTGGGCCGGCTCATCGCGGGCATCACGGGCGCGAACATCACCGCCGCGAGCGCCTACATCGCCGACATCAGCCCGCCGGAAAAGCGCGCGCAGAATTTCGGGATCATCGGCGCCGCGTTCGGTCTGGGTTTCATCGCCGGACCGGCGCTGGGCGGGTTGCTGGGCAATGTCGGGCTGCGTGTACCGTTCCTGGTCGCTTCCGGCCTGACGCTGGTGAACTGGCTTTACGGCCTGCTCATTCTGCCCGAGTCGCTGGACCGGCAGCACCGGCGCGCTTTCAGTTGGTCGCGGTCCAATCCGGTGGGCTCGGTCATCGCGCTGAAGCACTTTCCGGTCGTGCTGGGTCTGACCGGGACGTTCTTCCTCCTGTATCTGGGCCACAACGCGCTGGTAAGCATCTGGGTGCTTTACATGTCGTATCGTTACGGGTGGACGGTGGGCCAGACGGGGCTCTCGCTGGCGATCATCGGCGTGATGGCGGCCGTGGTGCAGGGCGGGCTCGTGCGCGTGGTGGTGCCGAAGCTGGGCGAGCGGCGCGCCATTCTCATCGGACTGACGATCAGCGTGCTGGGCATGCTGGGCTACGGCCTGGCGACGCACGGCTGGATGATCTATGTGATCCTGGTGGCGGCCTCGCTGGGAGGCATTGCGGGACCGGCCGCGCAGGGACTGATCTCGCGCGGCGTACCCTTGAACGAACAAGGGGCGGTGCAAGGGGCACTCACCAGCCTGGCGAGCATGGCTGGCATCGTCGGTCCGCCCATTGCGACCGGTTTGTTCGGTTATTTCATCGGCCCACGGACTCCGGTGCATCTGCCGGGCGTGCCATTTTTCCTGGCGGCCGCCTTGAATTTCACCGCGATGCTGCTGGCGCTGCGCTCGTTCCGGCGAACCCCGCCGGTGCCGGACGCACCCTTCACGCGGTCGGCGACCGGCGAAGTCCCGCCGGCCTGAGCCCGTTGCCGGAGGCGCAAACCGCCCGGCTCACAAATGGTTTCGCCAGACCGAACCGTCAGCGAAACCCACCTCGCGCAGGCGGATGATGACGTTGACCGTCCAGTCGGGCATGTAAAAGGCGGGGCATTTGAACTCGCGCGCGGCGCCGGCGATGGCGATGGCCTTGCCGGCCGGATCCTCGTATTCCGTGGTCCATTCCTTCAAGGTGTGTTTCTGATCGTCCTGATAATAGAAGGTCATGTTGAGTTTGCGCACCGCGAGGTCCGAGCGGTTGACGATGCGCAGCTTGAGGTTGCGCAAAATGTCCCCCTTGTCGTCGAGGAAGCCGGCGAATCCGACGGTGACCTCGGTGTTGGTCCGCACCTGCGGCTCAGGGGGCGGTGCCAGGGTCGGGATAGCAGCCGCGGCCGAGGTGGCGGGTACGGACGGCGGCGCCGGCACGGTGGCCGGTTGGTTGTTGGACGGAATAGGAGCCGCCGCCGCGGGCAGCGGGACCGCAGGAGAGACAACCGCCAGCGGAGGCGCGGAGGGCACATCGGCGGGCGGGGCTGTCTTGGGTGGCTCCCCACCCTGGGCCGCCAGCGACGACGGTTTGGGAGGCGCAGCCGGGGGCAAACCTTGGGCCAGATCGGTTGACGGAGTCGCGCGGGCCGGGCGGGGCCGGGCGGGACGGGTGGCGGGCGGCGGCGACGCCGGTTCCGTGGCGGTGATGACACGCCGGGTCTGCGCTTCAATCTGCAACTGGTCCATCCGCTGCGCCGCCCCAAGGAACACAAGGCCATAGGCCATCAGCACGAGGGGAATTCCCGACAGGTAAATCAGGAAGGGGCGCTTGACTTCGCTCCAGTTGAGGATGCCGTAAACCAAGACGACGGGTGAGAAAAGAATCATCAGGACAGCCCAGACGTAGCGTTGCTCGCGGAAGGCGGTGACCAGCAACCAGACCCAGCCCACCAGCGAGGCGAGCAGGGCTACCGCCAGCAACAGGAAACCCAGGACGATCATGGCGCCTTTGACTCCCCAAAAAACCGGTGAAGCTCCCAACGTGAGAGGTGATCAACCGGGCAACACAGGCAAGCTAGGCGGTTTGGCCACCCGCGGCAAGGCGGAGTTTGCGCATCCCGGGTGAGGGTGCCCCTCAGTAAATCCGGCGGAGATGCGACGGGAGGATATTCAGCTCGGAGCGGTACTTCGCCACCGTTCGGCGGGCGATCATGATGCCGCGCATGTTGAACTGCCGGACGATATCCTCGTCGGACAGCGGTTTGAGGCGGTCCTCGCCGGCGACCAGTTCCGCGAGCAGTTGCTTGACACTTTCGTTGGACATGCCGCCGCCATCGGTGGTCGGAATGCCCGAGGTGAAGAAATACCGGAGTTCGAAGACGCCCTGCGGCGTCTCGACATACTTGCCGGAGACGGCGCGACTGATGGTCGTCTCATGGACGCCGACCACCTGGGCGATCTGGGCCATCGTCATCGGCCGAAGGTGGGACGGACCGTGTTCGAGGAAGTCACGCTGCCGTTGGATGATCTCGCGCGCGATTTTCAACAGCGTTTCCTGGCGCTGCTGCATGCTTTTGATGAGGAACTTGCCGGCGCGGATTTTTTCGCGAATGTAATCCTGGACCTCGGGCGCGCTGTTCGGCTGGGCCATTAGGTCCTTGTAAGTGTTGCTGATCCTCAGGTGGGGAATGCCCTCGTTGTTGGTGGTTACCGTGTAGTCGTCGCCCGCTGGGTTCTTCGCCAATTCCAGTGGGTAGGCGTCCTCGAAGAGCATCCGATTGAGGCGCAGGAGACCGTCGCCTTGTGGGTTCTTCGCAAGGAGGTCCTGCGTTTCGGCGCGCAAGGCGACCCCGGCAAAGCGCTGAGTGTCAAAGATAAATGAGCCGCGAATGGCGCGATTCAGATCTTTCACTAGAGCTGATTTTAGCGCCGCTTCATCGGAGCTTGGCCCTTCGTAGTTCTTCAGCGCTGCTTGTGTCGGAGCGGACATTGCACCCGCGAGCCATTCGTCAACCGATCTTCGCGGCGTTTTCGACTTCTTTGGTGGCGTTTTCAACTTATTAGCAAGCGATGGAAGGTCCCTAAGATCATCCTCTGAAAACGTCAAGGGACGGCCCACCTTGCGGATGAAGATTTCCGGATAGACATAGTGGTTGCTGTCGGCCTCGTAATCGCGACCGGGGCGCGGCTCAAGGTGGCTGATCCGGTGCGCCGCCTCCTGGACTTCGGCCACGGAGCAGTCCAGGGCGCGGGCGATCTCCGGAAACCGGTGGCGGGCCAACTGGTCTATGTGGTCGCTGACGATCCGGTATTCGAGCGAATCCCGCCGGTTGACGCGCTCCAGTTGGAGCCGCAGGCATTCGCGCAAATCCCGGGCGCCGACGCCGGGCGGATCGAACCGCTGGATGACCGTCAGCACTTCGCCCACCTGGCCGGGCGGGAAATTCGTGGCAAACGCCAGCTCCTCCACGCCAGCCTGCAAATAGCCCCGCTCATCAATGTTGCCCACGATCATCTCGGCGACGGGCCGCCGCTCCGGCGGTATTTCCGAGAGCCGCACCTGTTCCAGCAAATGCTCCTGCAGGGAGGTGCCGGCGGCGAGTGAATCGAACATGAACTGCCGGCGCTCGTCCTCCTCCTCGCTCGTGCGCAAGGGCGTGTTGGCCTGGCTGTAATAGTCCCGCCAGTCCTGGTCCACCTGCGCCAGCCGGTCGAACTCCGCATGGAAGTCGTCCACCGGTGTGTTGCTTTGTTCGGTGGCGGGGTCGGACTTCACATCGATTTGCGCCGCTTCGTTCTCGGGCACCTCCTCGAGCACCGGGTTCTGCTGCAGTTCCTGCTCGACCAGGGCCTTCAACTCAAGGATGGGCGCCTGCAGCAGCGCCAGCGACTGCTGGAGCTGCGGCGCCAACACCTGCTGCAACGCCAGGCGTTGCGAGAGTTGCATCCCCTGCGACATTCACGGGCATGATAAGCCGACCAAGGCGCGGCTCAAGCATGAAGCATTTTTTTTGCCGACTTTCGATCACCCCCCGGAGCCCGGCTTCTCCCGAAAGCACCCGACCCGCCGCCGTTTTAACCGGAAACAGGGCCGGATTTGTGCTGGCCGCTCCCGGCCGGCGCCGCTACCCTCCGGGCCATGAAACTCCGGTTTCCGCTCCCGCGTTGGCCTGGTGTCCAGGTAATCGCCCTTCTCGCCCTGACCGTCCTCGGAGCGGACCGGCTTGCGGCCGGCAGCCCGGCGACGCCCGACGTGACCGTCCCTGCCCGGATGCAACGTTTTGTGGACGAAGGCGCGATCTCCGGCGCGGTGACGTTGGTGGCGCGACACGACCGGGTGCTGGCGCTCGCGGCCGTCGGGGTGTCCGATCTGGCCACGCAGCGGCCGATGCGGAAGGACGATCTCTTCTGGATCGCTTCGATGACCAAGCCCATGACCGCCGTGGCCGTCATGATGCTGGCGGACGAGGGCAGGTTGTCGGTGGACGACCCCGTGGAAAAGCACCTGCCCGAATTTCACAACCCGTGGCTGAAGGTCACCGGGTCGGAAACCGGGATGACGCTGAAGCGGCCGGCGCGACCGATCACCGTGCATGATCTGGTGACGCACACCTCGGGCATCGGCGACGTGCCGGCACCACGGCCGGACGCCTCGCTGGCGGAGTTGGTGATGGCCTGCGCCCAGCAACCGCTCCGTTTCGAGCCCGGTACGCGCTGGGAATACGCCAACGCCGGCATCAACACGCTGGGCCGGATCGTGGAGGTGGTTTCGGGCGAGCCGTTCGCCGCCTTCCTCCAGCACCGTCTGCTCACTCCGTTGCACATGCGGGACACCACGTTTTGGCCCACGCCCGCCCAAGTCCGGCGGCTGGCCCAGGCCTACAAGCCGCGCAACGGCGGCGGCCTGGAGCGCACCGACATCTACTTCATCCAGGGAAGTCTGAGTTCACGCCGACGAACCGCCTTTCCCGCGGGGGGCCTTTTCTCCACGGCGTCGGACGTCGCTCAGTTCTACCAGATGATGTTGAACCGCGGCGTTGGGCATGGGCATCGGTTGCTGTCGGAGCAAGGCGTTGCCGAAATGACCCGAACGCAGACGGGCGACATCAAGACGGGTTTCGTGGAAGGCATGAGCTGGGGCCTCGGTTTCCAGGTCGTGAAAGCGCCCCAAGGCGTCACGGCGATGCTCTCGTCCGGCACTTTCGGTCACGGTGGCGCTTATGGAACGCAAAGCTGGGCCGATCCGGCGAAGGACCTGGTGCTGGTGATGATGATCCAGCGGGCCGGGCTGCCCAATGGCGACGCATCCGACATGCGTCGGGCGTTTCAGGAGACGGCGGTGGAGGCATGGGGCCGTTAGGCGACGGTCGCGCCACCGCCCGGCAGTGTCCTGATTTGGCGTTTCCAGGAGCGCGGCTGTGCGCGAAGCGTCAGCCGCAGCAGGTGGAAAACGCTGCGGCTGGTCTCCGACACAGCCGCGCTCCGTCCAAATCAAGACACACTACCCCCGCCCGTCGTAGCTTTACTTCCGCCGGTTTGTGCCTCACTTTGGGGCCGCTATGACACCATGCCATTGCCGACGGACGGCGGTTCTGCTGACGCTGGTCGCGGTCTTGCTGCGGCCCAGCGGGGCAACGGCGGACGCACCCGCGGTGCTGCCGGAAGTCTTCCGCCTGCTGCAATCGAATCTGGCCGGGGTTTCCGCGGCGGAATTGGACGCCGCCGCCGTGCGCGGACTGGTCCAACAATTCGCGCCGCGGGTGGCGTTGGTAACCAATCCGCCTGCGGGCGGAGCCGCCGACGACGTCACCGAGGTCATCACCCGAACCAATTGCTTCGAGAACGCCTTCGGCTACCTGCGAATCGCCCGGATCGAGCCCGGGCTGGCCCGGGCCTTGGGTGAGGCACTGACCGGACTGTCCACCAACCGACTTGGAGGGCTGGTGCTGGACCTGCGTTATGCCGGCGGCTGGGATTACGCCGAGGTGGCGCGGGCGGCGGACTGGTTTCTCGCGGACGAGCGCCCGCTCGTGGACTGGGGGGCGGGCGCACAAAAGTCCACCGCCAGGACCAACGCCTTCACCCAGCCCGTGGTCGTGCTGGTAAACGGGCGCACAGCGGGCGCCGCGGAAGCACTCGCGGCGACCTTGCGCGAAACCCGCGCCGGCCTGCTCATCGGGACCCGCACGGCGGGGGAGGCGAGCGTTTTCAAGGAGTTCCCGCTGAGCAACGGGGAGCGCCTCCGGGTCGCCACGGTGCCGATCCGGGTGGGCGACGCCCAGCCGGTGCCTGTGGCGGGCCTGCGACCCGACATCCAGGTGACCATTCCGCCCGACGAGGAGTGGGAGTTTTTTACGAATGCGTACCGGGCGGTTCGCAACCCCGCGGCCACGGGTTCTCCGCTGAACCTCCCGGGCTTCACCAACCGGCCGTCGAACGAGGCGGAACTGGTGCGGCTCCACCGCGAAGGATTGGACCCGGACGATGACCCGCCCGTGACCAGTCCCAAACCACCCCTGCCGAAACGCCCCGTCGTGACCGATCCGCCCCTGGCGCGGGCCCTGGACTTGTTGAAGGCGCTGGCGGTGGTCCGGCATGACCGGCCATGATTTCGTGTCATGCTTTCGCGTTGACGACCGGCCGGAGCAACCGCACCTTGAGCTTTTCGTGCAGGAATGAAGACCATCCTGTTTGTTTGCACCGGCAATATTTGTCGCAGCCCGATGGCCGAGGGGCTGTTTCGCCACCTGACGCGGGATCGGACCACGGACTACGCGGTGGTGTCCGCCGGCGTGGGCGCGATCGCCGGCCAGCCGCCCAGTGAGAACGCCGTCCGGGCGCTGCGGGAACGGGGCATTGACATCGCCGGCCAGCGCAGCCGGCCCCTGTCGGCGGACCTCGTGGAGCGGGCCGATTACATTCTTGGCATGACCCATGGCCATCTGGACACGATCGGCGCGGTGTTTCCGCAGGCCATGGAGAAGACCTTCCTGTTGCGGGAATTCGACGACACGCTGGATGAATTTGAAAAGGACATTCCGGACCCGATCGGCGAAGGGCTTGAGGTTTACCGGAATTGTCGGGACCATATCGAACAAGGCATTTTGACCATGTTGCCATTTCTTGACGAGCAGACGAAGTCCGCCCGCAACGCCACCACTCCCACCGCCCTCACGGTGGCGCTGGGTGCCGACCACGCCGGGTTCACGCTGAAGGAGGATCTGAAAGGCTATCTCGCGGGACGCGGCGTCACCGTGCAGGATCTTGGCAGCCAGTCGGAGATTTCGTCGGACTACCCCGATTTCGGGAGCGCCGTGGCCCACGCCGTGGCGGATCAGCAGGCCCGGTTTGGCGTGCTGGTCTGCTCGACCGGCATCGGGATGAGCATTGCCGCGAACAAGGTGGCCGGCGTGCGCGCCGCCCTCGCTTGGAACGAGGAAACCGCGACGCTCGGGCGCAGCCACAACGACGCCAACGTGCTGTGCCTCGGCGCCAAGTTCGTCGGCGGGGAGCTCGCCCAACGGATCGTGGACACCTTTCTGGCCACGCCATTTGAAGGCGGCCGCCATGAGCGGCGCGTGTTGAAGCTCGAACCGCGTCCGGCGGCGGCGGGGCTGCGCCTCGCGGCGGTGGACCGCGAGGTGGCGGGCATGATTGCCCGCGAACGCCATCGCCAGCAGACCAACATCGAGCTGATCGCCAGCGAGAATTTCACGAGCCCGGCGGTCATGGAGGCCCAGGGGTCTGTGTTGACCAACAAGTACGCCGAAGGCTACCCGCGCAAACGCTGGTACGGCGGCTGCGAATTCGTGGACACCGTCGAGCAACTGGCCATTGACCGGGCCAAACAGCTCTTCGGCGCCGAGCACGCCAACGTCCAGCCCCACTCCGGCAGCCAGGCAAACATGGCGGTGTACTTCGCGATGTTGCAGCCCGGTGACAAGCTGCTGACAATGGACCTCACCCACGGCGGCCACCTGACGCACGGCAACAAGGCCAATTTCTCCGGCCATTTCTTCGAGGTCGTGCATTACGGCGTGCGGAAGGATGACGAGCGGATTGATTACGACCAGGTCGCCGCCCTCGCCCGCGAGCACCGGCCCAAGATGATCACGGTCGGGGCGAGCGCCTATCCCCGGCTCATTGATTTCGCGCGCCTGGCGGCGATTGCAAACGAGGCCGGCGCCCTCCTGCTGGCGGACATCGCCCACATCGCGGGCCTGGTGGCAACCGGGCTGCACCCCAATCCGGTGGGTCTGGCGGATTTCGTGACGACCACCACGCACAAGACCCTGCGCGGTCCGCGCGGCGGTTTGATTCTGTGCGCCGAGAAGTACGCCAAGGCAATTGATTCGCAGGTGTTCCCCGGCATTCAGGGCGGCCCGCTGGAGCATGTCATCGCCGCCAAGGCGGTGTGCTTCCACGAAGCGCTGCAGCCGGGATTCAAACTCTACCAGGAACAGATCCTCAAAAACGCCCAGGCCCTCGCCCAGGGCATGAAAAACAATGGCTTCCGGCTGGTCAGCGGCGGCACCGACAACCATCTCATGCTGGTGGATGTCGGGGCGCGCGGCCTCACCGGCAAGGACTGCCAGAACGCGCTCGACCTCGCCGGCGTCACCGTCAACAAGAACACCATTCCCTTCGAAACCCGCTCGCCCTTCCAGGCCAGCGGCATCCGCCTTGGCACCCCCGCCGTGACCACCCGCGGGATGAAGGAAGGTGAGATGGCGGCCATCGCTGACATGATCAGCGAGGTGGTGCTCGACATCAAAAACCTTGACGCCGCGCGCCGGGTGCGCGACCGTGTCCACGAGTTGACTGCGAAATTCCCCTTGCCCTATTAGGCGAGACGGACCATTCTCCGGCATCCAGAAACTCCGGTTGGGCCATCCAACAGGGGCACGTGTGTTGATTTTACACTGGCAGACGGAGGGCCGGATGGGGGGCCGCCGACTGCACAAACGCTGACACCCATTTTCCCTATATGCCACGTCCGAGAAAAATCGAGGCCGCCAGGGCCGAAGCCGTCAATCCTGAAGTTCCAAAATCCCGGGGCGGTCGAAAGCCAAGGGCCGTCCTGGCGGCTCCCGCCACCGTGATCGTCCCGCCGCCGCCGCCGCCACCGGTGGAAGAGCCGCGCCCGGTTCCTGAACGGCTGCCCGCGAAGGAAGCCGCCACCGCCCTCGAACCGAACTCGAAGACCGCGCCAACCGCCCCGCCACCCACCGGCGTGACGATCAACATCGCCAAGCTTCAGGCGATGTCCATCGGCGAGCTGACCCAGATGTCAAAGGACTGGGGCATCGAGAACTTCGGCACGATGAAGAAGCATGAGGTCATCTTCGAGATCCTCAAGAAGAACGCCGAACGCAACGGCATCCTCTTCGCCGAGGGCGTGCTCGAGATCCTGCCCGAGGGCTTCGGCTTCCTGCGCTCGCAGAGTTTCAACTACCTGCCCTGCCCCGAGGACGTCTATGTCTCGCCCTCCCAAATCCGCCGGTTCGACCTGCAAACCGGCGACCTCGTGGCCGGCCAGATCCGCCCGCCCAAGGAAAAGGAGAAGTTCTTCGCCCTCCTCAAGATCGAAGCGGTGGACAAGGAAGACCCCGACAAGGCCAAGGAGAAGACGCACTTCGACAATCTGACGCCGCTTTTTCCGAACAAGCGGATCATCCTTGAAACCACCCGGGACGAGCTGTCCACGCGGGTCCTCGACCTGGTCTGCCCCATTGGCAAGGGCACGCGCGGCTTGATTGTCGCGCCGCCCCGCACCGGCAAAACGGTGCTGCTCCAGAAGCTGGCCAACGCGATCATCAAAAACAGCCCGGAGATTTACCTGATCATCCTCCTGATTGATGAACGACCCGAGGAAGTCACCGACATGGAGCGTACCTGCCGGCCCGCGGAAGTCGTCAGTTCGACCTTCGACGAACCCCCGGAACGCCACGTCCAGGTCGCCGAGATGGTCATCGAAAAGGCCCGCCGCATGATCGAGCACAAGAAGGATGTCGTGATCCTGCTCGACTCGATCACCCGCCTGGCGCGCGCCTACAACACGGTGCAACCGCACTCGGGCAAAATCCTGTCCGGCGGGGTGGACGCCAATGCGCTCCACAAGCCCAAACGCTTCTTCGGCGCCGCGCGCAACATCGAGGAAGGCGGTTCGCTCACCATCATGGCCACCGCCCTCGTGGACACCGGCAGCCGCATGGACGAAGTCATTTTCGAGGAGTTCAAGGGCACCGGTAACATGGAGGTTCACCTCGACCGCGCCCTGGTGGACCGCCGCATTTTCCCCTCGATCAACATCGAGCGCTCGGGCACGCGCAAGGAAGAACTCCTCTACCACCCGGATGAATGCAGCCGGGTCGTGGTGCTCCGCCGGGCGCTGACCGGCGTGCCGCCGGTCGAGGCGATGGAACTCCTGCTCGGCAAACTCAAGCAAACCGGCAGCAACATCGAGTTCCTGCTCTCGATGAGCAACATTAAGTAACGCCTGGCGACAGCGGCAAGCCGTCGCGGTCGCCAACCCCGCCGTCAGGGCGTCGTGGATGCCGTCGGCACCTCCAGGTCGCCCAGCGTGAACTGGAGACCGTCGAGCAGGTGCCGCAGCATGGCCGGGTTCCAGAACTCCTCGGCATTGTGGCCCAGCGCCGTGTAGAACACGCGTCCCGCGCCCACCGTCCGCACCCAGCACAGGCCGAAATCGTGGTCGCTCCGGAGGCGCGGCTTGTTCAGGTCCATCCGGGCGGTGTCCATGCTGAACAGGACGCGGTTGATCCGGCGCGAATAGGGCTCCTTGAACTGATAGCCCTCGTCAATGATCTCGAAGCCCTTTCCGCCAAAGGCCGCCATCAAGGGATGATTCGCCTCGTCCAGTTTCACCGCGATTTTCTCGAAGGCGTTCCACGGATGGCTCTCAAACGCCCCGCCCAGCGCGGCGGCGAATTCCGGTGACCGGTCGAAGAGGGCCGAGGCTCCATGAATGGCGGCCAGCCCCTTGCCGCCCCGCAGCCAGGCAAAGAAGTTGGCCTTCAGCCGGTCGTCGTTCTTCCGGGCCGCGGCCTGCTGCTCCGGCGAGAGCTTGTCGAGATCGTCCGGCAGGAACAACTCGCCCAGCGCGCTGACAAAACAGACCCCGTCAAATGTTCGCAGCCGCTCCGGCTCGAACAGCGCGATGTCGTCGCTGATCGTGGCCGCAAAGGCGCCCGTCTTCTCGCCCATCATCTGGATCGCCCGGGCGCCATAAGGGATGGACGTGTGGTAATAGCCTTTGCACAGGGTGAACACCAGCAGTCGTCGCGACTGCCGCGGCGCCACCGTCGCGCGCGCCGGACCGGCGGAGGCGAGTTTGCGGAGTTCTTCGTCGGTGGGCTGCGGCCGGTCGGCTCCGTTCAACCGCGCCGGGCCGGCGAGCAACACGCCCGCCAGCACCAGGCCAAAGGGGGTGAGCCACTGTTGGGGGAACTGCATGGCGGCAGCGTAGCCGATCCGGTCCGGAAAGGAAGTCGGAAATCAGGTAGTGTCCTGATCTCGGTGGGGCGTCCTCGCGAGCCGGGACACGAATCCGAAGCTCGAAACTCGAAACTTGAAACTCGCAACTCCCCGGTGGGGCGGCGTCACTTCGTGAAATCGCTCCAGTTCACCGACCGCATGTCGCCGGTCCGGGCGAACTGGGTGTGCATCCCGAAGGCGGCTGAGAGGGTCTGCGGCGAATGCGCATGGCCGCCCAAGGCCACGTAATCCCACAGGATCCGTTTGAAGTCGGGGTGGACGCAGTTCTCGATGATGGTCCGTGCCCGTTCGCACGGGCTCTTCCCGCGCAGGTCCGCCACGCCCTGCTCCGTGACCACCACGCAAACCGAATGCTCGCTGCTGTCGAGGTGGCTGACCATCGGCACGATCGTGCTGATCTTGCCGCCCTTGGCGGTGGACGGACAGGTGAAGATCGAGAGAAACGCGTTGCGCGCAAAATCCGCGGAACCGCCAATGCCGTTCATCATGTTGCGCCCCAATACATGCGTGCTGTTCACGTTTCCGCTCAGGTCCACCTCGATGGCGGTGTTGATCGAGATGATGCCGAGCCGGCGGACAATTTCCGGGTTGTTGGTGATCTCCTGCGGCCGCAGCAGCAGGCAGGTCCGGAAGAACTCCCAGTTCTCGTAAATCCCTTTGAGGGTTTCGTCCGAAACCGTCAGCGAACAGCCGCTGGTGAAGGTCACTTTGCCGCTGTTCATCAATTCGATCACGGCGTCCTGGATGACCTCGGTGTACATCTTGAACGGCGGGATGCCCGGGTTTTCGCCCATGGCTTTGAGCACCGCGTTGGCCGTGTCGCCCACGCCCGACTGGATCGGCAGGAACCCGCTCGGGATGACGCCGCGACGGGTTTCCCCCGCCAGGAACTCCGCCACATTCTGCCCGATCTTGGCGGTCACCGGGCTGGCCCCGGCAAACGAACTCACCTCGTCCGGGGTGTTGGTCTCGACCACGCCCACGATCCTCGCCGGGTCCACCATGATCGTCGGCTGGCCAATCCGGTCGCTGGGCGTGAACACCGGGATGTCGCTGCGCTTGGGCGGGTCATGGGGCTCGTAGATGTCGTGCACGCCGCGCAGAAAATGCGGGTGATACTGATTCAGTTCGATGAGGATCTTGTCGGCCAGGCGGGCGAACGTGGGCGAGGCGCCCACCGCCGAAGTGAGCACGATCTCGCCGTGGGACGTGACGTCACAGGCTTCCAGCACGGCGGTGTGAATCGGACCCAGAAACCCGTAACGCACGTCCTGGGGCAGCCGCGACAGATGCATGTCGAAAAACCGCGTCTCGCCGCTGTTGATGCTCTTCCGCAGGTCCACGTCCGACTGGTAGGGCGTGCGCCACCCAATGGCCTTGGCCTTGGCCAGCGCGCCGTCGAGCGAGGGACCGGTGGAGGCGCCGGTGACGACGTTGATTTTGAACGGGCGGCCCGCCGCGTGCTCGGCCTCGGCCCGGGCGGCAATGGCCCGGGGAATGACCTTGGGAACGCCGGCGGGAGTGAATCCGCTGAACGCGACCGTCTGGCCGTCCTGGATGATGGCGGCGGCTTCCTGCGGGGTGATGCGGGTGAGGGGCTTTTTCATAAGCGATTTTGTGCGGTGTCCTGAACTGATTCAACCAAGCGGGGCGCGGAACGCCATGCCGACCGCAACGTCTCTGCTCGACGGAAAGCGGTGGGGCCGGCCGTTCCGGCAACCGTTTCCCGTGTCTCTGCCCGGTTTGCCGATAATGTGCAATCCAAATCTTGACGATCTATTACATTACAAATACTTATCAATTCCAACTGGCCTTTTCATGCTGCGGTCCGGCCGGCCGATTCCGAGGCAGACAAACCCAAGGCCGTCGGTAAACTCGCCGGCATGCAGACGCGCAACGTCGCCCGACCGGCGCCTTCCCGGTTCCGCCGCCCCTGGCCGTTGGCCCCCGGGATCGTGTTTCTCAACCATGGCTCATTTGGCGCGTGCCCGCGACCGGTGCTGGAACACCAGGCGGACTGGCGCCGTCGGATGGAGGCGGCGCCCGTCCAGTTCCTCTGGCGCCATTACGAGGAAGCGCTGGAGCCTGCCCGGACCGCCCTGGCGCGCTTCCTTGGCGCCCGGCGGCGCGACGTGGTGTTCGTCACGAACGCCACGACGGGCGTCAACGCCGTGGTGCGTTCACTCACGCTGCGGCGCGGCGACGAACTGCTCACCACCAGCCTGCACTACAACGCCTGCCGCAACGTGCTGGTCGAGGCGACCCGGCGCGCCGGAGCCAAACTGGTGGTGGCCCGCGTGCCATTCCCGCTGGCCAGCGCCGAAGACGCGATCGAAGCGGTGTTGCGGGCGGTGACGCCGCACACGCGGCTGGCGCTGATTGACCACGTCACCAGCGACACGGCCCTGACGCTGCCGGTCGCCCGGATCGTTCGGGAACTGGAGGCGCGCGGCGTGGACACGTTGGTGGATGGCGCACACGCACCAGGCATGCTGCCGCTGCACCTGTCCCGGCTGCGTCCCGCCTGCTACACCGGCAACCTGCACAAATGGGTTTGTGCGCCCAAGGGGGCGGCCTTCCTTTGGGTGCGCGAGGACAAACAGGCCGGCGTGCAGCCCGCCATCATGAGCCACGGCCAGAATCGCCCGCGCCCCGGCTACACGGCGTTTCAGGACCGCTTCGACTGGCCCGGCACGTTTGATCCTTCGGCATGGTTGTGTGTCGGCGAGGCCATCCGCTGGATGGGCGGGTTGTTGCCGGGCGGCTGGCCGGAGTTGCGCCGGCGCAATCACGCGCTGGTCGTGCAGGCCAGGCGACGGCTGTGCGCGCGGCTGAACGTTGAGCCGCCATGCCCGGAGCACCTGCTCGGCGCGATGGCCACGCTTCCCCTGCCCGCCCGCCTTCAAGACCGGCCACGGTCCGGCAAAATTGACGCCGAACAGTTGTGGCTTTACGACGAACACGGCATCGAGGTCCCGTTCATTCGCCTGGGTCAGCCGGAGACGCGTTGGTTCCGGGTGTCGGCCCAGATTTACAACCGGCTGGAGGAATACGAATTCCTGGCGGATTGCCTGGCGGCCCTGTGACCCGTTACGTCTCCGGGGAGAGCTCGCGCAGCCGCGCGATGATCGGCGGCAGGTGCTGCAGGAGATGGTCCACATCCGCCGCCGTGTTCTCCACGCCGAGGCTGAAACGGATGCTGCTGCGCGCGCGAGCCGGGTCGAGTCCCAGGGCCGCCAGCACGTGGGAAGGCTCGAGCGACCCGGTGGTACAGGCTGAGCCGGCGGAGGCGCAGATGCCAGCCTGATCCAGGAGCATCAGGATGGCTTCGGACTCGACGCCCGCGAAACCGAGATTGGCGGTGTTGGGCAGGCGCGGTTCGACCGCCCCGTTGCGAAACGTCCCCGGGATCGTGGCCAACAACGTGTTTTCGAGGCGGTCACGCAACCCACGCACCCGGGTATTTTCCTCAGCCAGGCGCGACATCGCGAGTTCCGCCGCGCGGCCGAACCCGACGATGTAAGGCACGTTTTCGGTGCCTCCGCGCCGGCCACGCTCCTGATGTCCACCCACGATGTAGGGCTGGAAAGGCGTCTTGCGTCGAACGTAGAGCAACCCGATTCCTTTCGGCGCATTCAGTTTGTGCGCCGAGAGCGAAAGGTAATCCACCCCCAGCACGCCAACGTCGAGTTGCAGCTTGCCCGGCGCCTGCACCGCATCCGTGTGACACAGGACGCCGTGGCGCCGGCAGACCGCGGCAATTTCCGCAACGGGAAAAACCACGCCGGTTTCGTTGTTCGCCAGCATGACTGAGACGATGGCCGTTTCCGGCCGGATGGCTCGCTTCACCGCCGCCAGGTCGAGCGTGCCGTCGCCGGCGACGGGCAGGAAGGTCACGGCGCAACCGCGCCGCTCCAGGGCCTCGCAACACTTGAGGCCGGCGGAATGCTCGACCGCCGTGGTGACAATGTGGCGCCGGCCCGGCTGCACCAGCAGCGCGCTGTGGAATGCGGTGTTGATGCTTTCGGTGCCCCCGCTGGTGAAGACGATTTCCCGCGGCTGGGCGTTGAGCAGGGCGGCCACCTGCTCCCGCGCCCGGTCCACCCGCCGGCTGGTTTCCTGGGCGAACTGGTAGGCGCTCGACGGATTGCCCCACCATTCCGTCAGCAGCGGCAACATCGCCGCGACCACCTCCGGCGCGACCGGCGTCGTGGCGTTGTGATCGAAGTAATGGAAAGGCGCCGTGTTCATCATGCGACCGCGGCCACTCTCTAGCCTTGAAGCCGCCGCCTCGCAAGGGCGAAAGGCAGGCCCGGTGCGGCCCTCCGCGATTGCCATGTCGGGATCCAACCGGTTGCTATTGCCGCGGGCGGCGCACCGATTACACTGCCGCCAACACATGAGCTCCCGGCATCGGCGACACAACCGCAAACGCGCCTGGCGGCGCCCGCGCGGTCAACCGTCCGCAACGGGCGGCGATCCGACATCGGCCCGTCCACGCTTCCGCTCCTGGCTGGGCGCGGCGGGTGGTTTGGTGGTCATCGTCGCCGCGGGCTGGTTGCTGGTGCGCTTTTGGCCGCGCTCCTTTCCCCTGCCTCAGCCGTCTCCGCCGCTGGCGGCCACTCCGCGTTCGCATTCGCCTGGCGGCGCCCGCGGCGCCAACGCCAGCCCCAACGAGCAGGGCTTCATCGCCGAGGTCAACCGCGGCAACCAACTCCTGGCCCAGGGCAAAACCGAGCAGGCCATCCAGGTCCTGAGCGAGGCGGTGAAACTGAAGCCGGACGACGAGGATGTTCATTACGACCTCGGCTCGGCGCTCGCCCGTGGCGGCCGGCTCGACGAAGCGGCGAAGGAATTTGAGGAGGCGCTGCGGCTCTTCCCGGACTACGTCGAGGCGCACAACAACCTCGGCAACGTGCTGCTGCGGCTGGGACGCGCCGGCGAGGCCATCCAACACTTCGAGCAGGCTATCAAAACCCTGCCGGATTACGCCTCGGCCCACAACAACCTCGGCACCGCGCTGCAACGAGTGGGACGGACGAATGAGGCCCTGGTTCAATTCCAGCAGGCCGCCAGGCTCAACCCGGATTACTGGGAAGCCCAATTCAATGTGGCCTCCAGCCTCTTCCAGCAGCGACGCCTCCCGGAAGCCCGGACCGCCTTTGAAACCGTGCTCCGCCTGCGACCGGATTTCCTGCCCGCGAAAAAGGCGCTCGAACGGATCGAAAGCGAACTCGCGCCGGCCCCGCCGTTGAAACCCTGACGCCCCGCCCGCGTCAGCGCCGGCCGCCCTGGTCCGGCATCACCCCGGCGGAACGGCCCTCGTCCGCCTCGTGTTCGGGAGCGGGCGCCTGCCCGGATGGCGTCGCCATCACCGTCGGTTTGAGCGACCTTGCCGGATGCAACGCCGCGTGCGCCAGCGCGCGGGCCGTCACCGTCACCGGGCTTTCGATCAACTCCGGCAGGTTGTAGGTGCGCGTGAACGAGTCGTAGAAAGCCGGGTCGCGCTGGGGCAGCAGCACCGGCTTCGAGAAATGTCCCTCCGCATCCATGTGGCTGAAATAAGGGCGGGTGAACAGCCCGTCGCGCCGCTTGCTGCTGAACACAATCCACCGGCCGTTGCTCGACCAGCAGTGCCACGAGTCCGCCTGGTCGCTGTTGATCTCCAGCCGCCGCAGGGCCCGCGTTCGGAGATCCAGCAGGTAAAGATCGCTCCCCGGCGAATAGGCCGGAAAATTCCCGTAGGGACTCAGGCAAAACAGCAGCCAGCGGCCGTCGGGCGAAACCCGCGGCTCGGCGGCGCTCAAGGCCGTGTCGCGGGCGGCGACGACGGTTTCCAGCTCACCCCAGCGGTCCTGGTCAATGTCATAAGCCACCCGCATGAGGTCGTAGCGGACCTGCTTGAACCGCTCGAGCTTCAACTTCGGCGCGCTGCAGAAATAGAGAAAGCGCCCGTCCGGCGACCACGACGGCCACGTTTCCACCCGGTCCGGCTTCGCGATGGCCGGCGGCATGACCACCGTGTTTGAATCCGCCCGGTAAATGCCCAGGTCGGAATCGCCGTCGAACAACTCGCGCGTTTCCCCGGCCGTGTGGAACAGGAGCGCGAAGCGATTCACCGAGAACGTCAGCAGGCGCCCGCTCGGATGCCAGGCCAGGTAACCGCTCGTTTTGTCCACCCGGGTCACCGCATTCGAACTCACCAGCAGCATCGGGTTGCCGGCGCCCCTGTGACGGATGTGCAGCGCCATCGGCTCGGGCCGGTGGTTCAGAAAGGTGTGGCAGTTCAGGCAGCCGTCCTCGAGCTGCCGGTTCTCCAGCACCGGCCGTTCGTCGTAATCCGCCAGATTGCGCTGATAAATGCCAACCGGACCGTAAAAATTGTACACCGGCCGCAACAACCGATAGACCAGGTGCCCGTCAATCAGGTCGGCAGAGATCGTGTTGGTGATCGGATCGAAGCGGGTCCAGTGGCCGTGTGCGTCCTGCGTCGCCATCTCGAGCCGGACAGACGACCCGGCGTTGGCCCGGGCCAGTTCCTGCCATGACCGGAGCGGAATCATCACCTTCGCCGACTTGCCGGCGACCTCGATCGGCGCGCCCCGCGACGGCGTAATGCGCACCTGGTGACGGACCACGCCGGGCTCGACGATCACGAAGTTCAAGGGGGCGAGGTTTGGCGGTACCGTCACGTCCACATAGTCCGGGTCGAGCGTCGGCCGGCGATGAGCCGACTCGTCCGCGCCCACGCGTGGCGCCAAACCCAGCGCCAGGGCAACCAGGACTGCCCGGCCAACGGTCATGATCCACTGCGCCTTCATCGTCGTTCCTGATTGGCGGCGACGCCCGCGCGACCGGGATTCCGCCCGAACACGTCGTAAAACCAGTACGTGTCGCCGAACTCACGCGCGAGGGTTCGTTCGGCCGTGGGCTTGTCGGCCGCCTGACGCAGCGCCTCCAAAAACCACTCGAACCGCCGCGCCGCCGCCTTCTCCCCCGGCAACTCCGGCAACGCGACGGGTTGGTTGCCGGGGCGCCGGTTGAAGATCAACACGGCCTCCATCATCGTTCGCGATAGTTCACGGCTTTCGCCGCGTTCGACCAACCGCCGGTTCTCGACCGCCTGCTCGACCTGACCGGTCAGCAGGAAGTGCGCCTCGAGGTACTCGGCCGCCATCCGGTTTTGCGGATTGGCTTTCAGCAATTGTTCCAGCAGAGACTCCGTCGGAAAAACGCGCTCCACCGTGTCCGCCCGCACCCGCACGGCGCGCAGTCGCCGGAGGTCATCCAGCGAATCTCCGCCGGGTTCCCGGTCGAGCGAAGCCAGCCAGCGCTCCGCTTCCGCCCGGTGAAACGGCACCGAGCGCAACCGGTTCAGAAAGACCCGCGCCGCCCGGGGACGCTCCTTGACCAGGTTGATCTTCGCCAGCCGCCACAGCATCGGCGGATGTTCTCCGCGGATCTCCTCGGCCTCCTGCACGTAATGCTCGGCCAGATTCACCTGCCCCAGTTCGAGCAACGTGTCGCACAAAGGCAGGCAGACGTCCAGGCCGTCTGCCAGCGACGCCAGCAGGTCCGCCTCCCGCCGCTGCGGAAACGCAAACAGATCGTCCGCCAGCCGCCCCGTGTGGAAGAGCGCGCGGTTCACCTGCAACCGCGCCGGCGTCGGCAGCGTTCGCAGCGAGGCCCCCACCGCCAAAACAGCATTCCAATCCTGCCACTCCGCAGCCGACTGGATTCGCCGCAACGCCCGACGCTCCCCGTCGAACGTCCCGACGAACATCGCTGCCGCCGCCACGCCGAGCCCCACGCGCGCCGCCCAAGTCCACCGGTCGCCCGCCGCGGACGCAACCGGCCGATGCTCGCCGACCGCACCACCGAACCACGGCACCTTCGCGCGCAGAACGCGGCCGATCACCGCCGCCGGGAAAAACGCATGGAGCAACGCGATGACCGCGACGCTTTTCGCATCGCCCCAGCTGCGCACGATCACCGGCAGATCGTTTGTTTCGCCAACGAACACCGCCAGCCACCACGGCAGCAACGCCGCCGCACAACCCACCGCACCCGGAAAACTGCGACGGACCACCGCCTCGTGTACCGCGACCGTCACAATGAACAAGAGACCGGGAAACGGGCCGGCAAACAGGAACAGCGCAGCGGCGAAAACAGAGAAGACAACCACCCGCCAAACCGCACTGCGATCCGTCCAGGACTGCCAGACGCAAAGGCATAACACCATCAGCAGCACGCCGCCGCCCACCTCGAGCACTGGCGGATCATACTGCGCCGCGAGCACGACCAGCAGGTACGCCGGAAGCCACGCCACCCCGCCCGAACCCGCACCGGCACGATGCCGCCACCGCCCGGTCGCCAGCCACACCGCCCCCACCAAGCCGGCGAGAACCAGCGCGCCCAACACCGGGTGATAATCCAGTTGCGCCAGCAGCGCCGCGAGGTACGCCAGCGGGCCGCCGGGCTGTCGCAGATGCTGTTGCAGGAAATCACCGCGGAAGAAAAACACCGGCGCGGACGCGCAATAACGGGCGCGCGGATCGAGGAACAGCCAGTCGAACAGGAACACCCCCGCCAGCACCGTCAAGAACACCCACGCACCTCCCGCCGGCGGCATTGACGACGTCGGTGAGCGGGACGCTGCGATTGAGTGACGGCTTTTCATGCGCAACATTTCGCTCAGCGCTGCGAATCCAGCCCGCGCAGTTGCTCCCGCGCGACCGCATTGTCCGGGTCGAGCCGCAACACCTCCCGCCACTGCTCGGCCGCCTCCGCGGTTCGCTGGGTTTGCGCCAGCGCCTGCGCCAAGGCCACGCGCGGTTCGACCGCCCGCGGTTTCTGGCGCACCGCCTGCCGCAGTTGTTGCACGGCCTCCGGCAGGAGACCGCTCCGCAGGCACAGCGTTCCCAGCGCCAGCCGGGCCGGGAAATAATCCGCGTTGATCCGGAGGCACTCACGATATAACGGGAGACTCTCCGCGTCGCGCGCTGCGCCATCGAGCAGTTTGGCCAGATTGAAATACGGCAGGGCGGCCTGGGGCTGGAGCCGGATCAGTGTGCGCCATTGCTCTTCGGAACCGGCAACATCGCCGGCGATCTCCAGCAGCGCCGCCAGATTCCACCGCAAATCCGTGTCCTCGGGCCGGCGGGCCACCGCTTGCGCGACCTGCCTCACCTCCTGCCGCACCTGCACCGGCTTGGACGCCAGACGATGCCGCTCCCGTGCCTCACGCACCGCCGCAAGCTGAGCCGCGTGCCCGACCTGCTGCGTGAACGGCGGGCCGTCCATGCGATCGAGAATCACGCCCAGTGCGTCCAGCCGATTCCACTCCGTGAAACCCGACGCCTGCAAACATTCCGCCTGCGCGAGCCACTGCCCCTTCTCCGACGGGGAAAGCGTCCGGGCAACTTCCTCCGCCACCGCGCGTGCCAGCAGATAATTTCCTTCGGGCGTCAGGTGCACATGCTCGTAAAACAACTCCGTGCCCGGCCCTCCCGGCAGTCCGTTCGTGGCGAAAAGCGCCTCCGCGTCGAGCAGACGAACGCCCCGCGCCGCGAACGCGCCGGCGGCCTGGCGGATGATTCCGTTGACCCGCCCATCGGCGCGAAATTGCAGCGCGTCGAAATCGCGCGCCCGGCCAAAATCGCGCGCCGCCTCGCCGCTCCGGCCCAACGCCAGCCGGCAGCGGCCCTGGCGAAACGCGAGTTCGGCGAAGGTCGCGTCAATCCGGGCCGCCTTTTCGTAAGCTCGCAGCGCATCGGCGTAACTGCCCTGCGCTTCCGCCGCGACACCCGCATCGTAGGCAGACTGCCACTCCGTCAACTCCGCTGCCGTCAGATCCGGCCGGTGCAACGATGCGAACGGCGGGCAATCCTTGAGATTCGTGGCCACCGTGCAGAGCAGCATCGGCACACCAGCCTGCGCGCCCGTCGCCAGGATGTCCGCCAGGTTCCGCTCGAAATGACGGTAAACCCGCGTTGTCGCCGGCGAGTCAAAGCGCACCTTCTGGTTGGCCATCATTTCCATGCCACCCCACTCGGGCAACGGCCGGTTCCCCCACCGCGCCAGGTGCAACCCGGCGTCGAACAACTGACCGAGCCGCGTCGCCCTCAAGCCGATTTCCGCGCGCACCACCGGCAGCGTGGGCGCCTGGGCGCCGAAGACGGAGGCGGAGCCGAACGGTCCGATGACTTCATTGTTTCCCATGTAGATGACCCACAGGTCGCCCTGCCGTCGGGCGCACTCGCGCGCGATGGGCAGGATGACATGGGAGTTGATTGCCACCATCGCCGTGTTGACCACCTCGATGTGGCGGTTGGGAAACCGCTCGCGCAGGAGGACCTCGAGCATCCGCGGCAGGCCGAACTTGAAATCGGGATCGCCCATCGCCGCCGATTCGCCGAGCACGAAAATGCGGAGCGTGTCGGCGGGTTTGACCGCGGGAATCGTGAACGAACGTGGGTAACGCGCCAGGCCCGGCCGGAAAAACCGCAGTCCGAAATCCTGATTGTCGGTCAGGACGATCCGGCCATCACGGTGTTGCTCGAGGAAGAACCCGGTGGGGTGGCCGACACCGGCCAGACGCAAAACGCCCTCCACGAGAACCAGCAGGACCAGCGGGATGCCGAGCACCGCCAGCAGCCGAAACCAGAACCGGCGCCGACCGGTGATCGGCACGGTGATCTGCCCCCTCTGGCCTGCGGGCCCGGGCGGCGACAATTTGCGGTCGTGTTTCGCGGCGTGCAACCCGCGCAGGTTAGCGCGCACCCTCCCGCCCGTCCAGCCGACTGACGGTCCGCAGCTCCGATGCCTCGACAGAGGGGTTCTTGATATTGATGTATCAAACATCCCAACCGCTGTCCCGTCATGGCCGGTAAACTGAGAGCCGAGCAACCACCCCTTGCACCGCCAGCACGATGTCGATCCGCCCGTCGTTGTTGAGATCGTCGAAGACCGCGGCACGAGTGGAACGGAGATCGGTCAGTGGCGCGCCGCATTCGGCGGAAATGATCGCGAACGGGCCGCCCACCGAGTTAATGACACCCGCATAGGATGACAGAAGAATCTCGCTCTGGCTGGCGCGGAAAAAAATTGCCTTCGGCTGCGGGTTGGGCTACCCCCTTACCCATCGTTGGTAACCACCATGTTCCGAAGACGGCGCCATTCTGAAGAGCATCGTTACTACTGCCTCCCCGGCATGGGGCGCAGCAACCGCCGGCATCGGCACCAGATCCACGTGTGGGCGATTGCTTTCGGCGTCGCCGTCTCCGCGGTGGTGGGTACGCTGATCTATCTGTTCAACCGCTGAGGTTCGAGGCCCGCCGACTCGCTCGAGGCAATGCCTTGGCGTGTTGGCCACGTCAAAGCAACGACAAACATGTCAGTGCGTCTGCTCATGTTTGCCTTCGGATGGGATATTCGGCAACTCCGACCTGCCCAACTTCGTCTTTCGCGCAACATCTCCGAAGATGCCGACGAGCATTGCAATAGCCGCAATGAATGTAATCCAATGCCCCAAGGTTTCCCGGCCAAAAATCGAACCGAAGAAGAAACCGAAGTCAACTAACCAGACAGCTCTATAGTGCATCAATTCCCATGAGCGCGATATGTTGGCTGACTCAAATTGGACCACGCCACGGGTTGTCCCGATCCGACCGGGCTTGGTCTCTTTCGGTGCATACGGACCGCGCTTGAGCGTGTTGCCGGGTGAAGGCAAGAAATTGGTTTGGCCAGGGCAGACGTGTCAGCATCGGGCGGCACGGGCGATCCGCCCGGCCACACGCCGCGCGAAATGGAGAAAAACGCTGGGATGGCAGCGCGCCATTCATTTTCCACCACGCCGCCGTGCCGTCGGGCGGGCCGCCCGACGGCACAGGCCAGCGGCCTGTGTTCCCCAGCTACGGATGGGAATCGTCCACTCAGGGCAGTTGCGTCTCGCCCATGAGGTAGCGGTCGCACTCGCGCGCGGCGCCACGGCCTTCGTTGAACGCCCACACCACCAGGCTTTGACCGCGACGGCAGTCGCCGGCCGCAAAGACGCCCTTGAGGCTCGTCGCAAAGCGGCCGTGCTCCGCCTTCACGTTCTTGCGCGCATCCCGCTCGATCTTCAATTGCTCGAGCAGCGGCTGCTCCGGCCCGAGGAAACCCATGGCCAGCAGGACCAGTTGCGCCGGCCGGGTCTTTTCCGTGCCCGGCACTTCCTTCGGCACGAACCGGCCCTGGGCGTCCTTCTCCCACTTGATCTCGACGGTGACGATTTCCTTCGCCTGGCCCTGGGCGTCGCCATGGATCTCCTTGACCGTCGTGACGTAAATGCGCGGGTCGGCGCCGAACACCGCGGCGGCCTCTTCCTGGCCGTAATCCACACGATAAACCTTCGGCCATTCGGGCCACGGATTGTCGGGCTGCCGTTCCTCCGGCGGGCGGGGGAGAATCTCGATCTGGGTGACGCTCTTGCAGCCGTGGCGCAACGAGGTCCCGACACAATCGGTGCCCGTGTCGCCGCCGCCGATCACCACCACGTCCCTGCCCTGGGCGGAAATCAGGCCGGACGGGTTGCCCGCGAGAACGGCCTTGGTGTTGGCCGTCAGGAATTCCATCGCAAAATGGACCCCCTTGAGTTCGCGGCCGGGGACGGGCAGGTCGCGCGGCTGGGTGGCGCCGGTGCACAGCACCACGGCATCGAACTCGAGCAGCAGGCGCCGGGCCGGGTAATGCTTCCCAACCTCGGTGTTGGTCAAAAAGGTGACGCCCTCCTCGGCCAGCAGGTCCACGCGGCGCTGCACGAACCGCTTGTCGAGCTTCATGTTGGGGATGCCGTACAGCAACAGGCCACCGACCCGGTCGGCGCGCTCGAAGACGGTCACGAGGTGGCCGGCGCGGTTGAGCTGGGCGGCGGCGCAAAGCCCCGCCGGGCCGGAGCCCACGACGGCAACCTTATTGCCGGTGCGGACCGCCGACGCCTCGGCCTTGACCCAGCCGTTCTCCCAGCCGCGGTCAATGATGGTGCACTCGATGTTCTTGATGGTGACCGGCGGTTTGTTGATGCCGAGCGTGCAGGAACCCTCACATGGCGCGGGACAAACGCGGCCGGTGAATTCCGGAAAATTGTTCGTCCGGTGCAGCCGATCCAGCGCCTCGTGCCAGAGGCCCCGGTAAATCAGGTCATTCCATTCCGGGATCAGGTTGTTGATCGGACAGCCGGAGGCCATGCCGCTGAGCAGAATGCCCGTGTGGCAGAAAGGAATGCCGCAATCCATGCAGCGCGCGGCCTGTTCCTGGAGCTTCTTGTCGTCCAGGTGGCCGTGGAATTCATCCCAGTGCTTCAGGCGCTCGATCGCCGGGTGGTCGAGCGGCAGTTCGCGAAAGTAATCAAGGAATCCAGTGGGTTTGCCCATGGTCGTCTTCAGTTCGGGAAACGATCGTGCATCGTCGGGGTCGGCTCAACCGCCACCGATGCGCGCCAGATCGCGCACGTTGGCTTCGAAGGCGGCCATCCAGGCCTCGTCACCGGTCAAACCGGACTCGGTCACCAGTTTCATCGCCTGCAACACGCGCTTGTAGTCCTTCGGCATCACCTTGACGAACTTGCCGACGTACTCGTCCCAGAGGACCAGGAGGCGCAGCGCGCGCTGGCTGCGGGTGTACTCGGCGTGCCGCTGGATGAGGTTGCGCACGTACTCGATTTCCTCGCGGTCCTCGAGCTTTTCCAGGCCCACCATCTGCTGGTTGCAGCGGCGCGGGAAGTCGCCCGCCTCGTCGAGCACGTAGGCGACGCCGCCGGACATGCCCGCCGCAAAGTTCCGGCCGGTCGGACCGATCACCACGACGTGGCCGCCGGTCATGTACTCGCACCCGTGGTCGCCGACGGCCTCCACCACCGCGTCCAGGCCGCTGTTGCGGACGCAGAAACGTTCGCCGGCCATGCCGCGGATGTAGGCCTCGCCGCTGGTCGCGCCGTAGAAGGCCACGTTGCCGATCAGGATGTTCTCCTCCGGCACGAACGTGGAACCCGCCGGCGGATAGACGATGATCCGGCCACCGGAAAGGCCCTTGCCGAGGTAATCGTTGGCGTCACCCTCCAAAACGAAGGTCATGCCTTTCGGGATGAACGCGCCGAAGCTCTGTCCCGCCGAGCCCCTGAAATGAATACGAATCGTGTCGTCGGGGAGACCTTCCGGTCCATAACGGCGGGTGATCTCGCTCCCGGTGATGGTGCCGACCACACGGTTGACGTTGCGAATGGGCAACTCGGCGCGCACCCGCTCCTGGCGGGCGATGGCCGGTTCACAGAGCGCCAGCAGCGTCTTCTTGTCGAGCGATTCTTTCAGGCCATGGTCCTGGGCAATCTGGCAGTAACGACCCACGTCGGCCGCCACTTTCGGCTGGTGGAAGATGTTCGAGAAATCCAGTCCCTTGGCCTTCCAATGATCCACGGCCAGCTTCGGTTCGAGCGCGTCGGTACGGCCGATCATTTCGTTGATGGTGCGGAAGCCGAGCCGGGCCATCCATTCGCGGACCTCCTGGGCGACGAACGTCATGAAGTTGACCACATGCTCGGGTTTGCCGGCGAACTGCTGGCGCAGGCGCGGATCCTGGGTGGCCACGCCCACGGGGCAGGTGTTCAGGTGGCAGACCCGCATCAGGATGCAGCCCATCGAAACCAGCGGGGCGGTGGCAAAACCGAATTCCTCGGCGCCGAGGAGCGCGGCAATGATCACGTCGCGGCCGGTCTTCAACTGGCCGTCGGTCTCCACCACGATGCGGCTGCGGAGATTGTTCAGGACCAGCGTCTGGTGCGTTTCCGCCAGCCCCAGTTCCCACGGCAGGCCCGCGTGCTTGATGCTGGTCTGTGGCGACGCCCCCGTGCCGCCGTCGAAGCCGCTGATCAGCACGACATCGGCATGGGCCTTGGCGACGCCCGCGGCGATGGTTCCCACGCCCACCTCGGAAACCAGCTTGACGCTGATCCGCGCGTGTTCGTTGGCATTCTTCAAATCGTGAATCAGCTCCGCCAGGTCCTCGATCGAATAGATGTCGTGGTGCGGCGGCGGCGAGATCAGGCCCACCCCCGGCGTCGAATGCCGGACCTTGGCGATCCAGGGATAAACCTTGGCGCCGGGCAACTGGCCGCCCTCGCCGGGCTTGGCGCCCTGCGCCATTTTGATTTGCAGTTCGCGGGCGTTGACCAGGTAGTAGCTCGTGACCCCGAACCGGCCGGAGGCCACCTGCTTGATGGCGGAGTTCTTGGAATCGCCCCGCTCGTTGGCCCACGTGTAACGGTTTGGATCTTCGCCGCCCTCGCCGGTGTTGCTCTTGCCGCCGATGCGGTTCATGGCGATCGCGAGCGTCTCGTGCGCCTCCTGGCTGATCGAGCCGTAGCTCATGGCGCCGCTCTTGAAGCGCTTCATGATGGATTCCACCGGCTCGACTTCCTTGATCGGCACCGGCGGGCGCGCTTTGAAGACGAACAGGCTGCGCAGCGTGGCGTAATGCTGTGACTGGTCGTCAATCAGCTTCGAGTACTGCTTGAACAGGTCATAGCGCCCGGCCCGCACCGCCTTTTGCAGGGCGTGGACGGACTCCGGGTTGAACAGGTGGAACTCGCCATCCTGCCGCCACTGATAAAAACCGCCGGAGTCGAGCACATGCCCGTTGACCGACCGGTCCGGAAAGGCGCGGCGGTGCCGGGCCAGCACTTCCGCGGCAATCACGTCCACCCCGATGCCCTCCGCCCGCGACGGGGTCCAGGTGAAATACTTGTCAATCACCCGCCGGCCCAGGCCAACGGCCTCGAAAATCTGGGCGCCGCGATAGCTCTGGATCGTCGAAATGCCCATCTTGGAACAGACCTTGACGACCCCTTTGGTGGCGGCCTTCGCGTAGTTTTTGCAGGCGGTCTTGTGATCCATCCCCTTGAGCAGGCCCTGTCGAATCATGTCGTCGAGCGTCTCGAAGGCGACATAGGGATTGATGGCGCTGCAGCCATAACCGATCAGCAGCGAGAAGTGGTGCACCTCGCGCGGCTCGCCGGACTCGAGGATCAGGCCCACCCGGGTCCGCGTGCCGTTCCGGATCAAATGGTGATGCAACCCGGACACCACCAGCAGCGCGGGAATCGGGGCGTTCTCGGCGTCAATGCCGCGATCCGACAGGATGATGATGTTGACGCCCTCGCCGATGGCGCGGTCGGCCTTGGCGTAGAGCGCGTCCATCGCCTTCTCGAGGCCCAGCGCGCCGTCCGCCGCGCTGAACAGGATCGGCAGTGTCGTGGATTTGAAGTCGCCCTGGGCCACGTGCCGCAGCTTGGCCAGCTCCTCGTTGGTGAGGATGGGCGTCTTGAGCTTGATGAGGTGACAGCTCTCGGGCACCGGCCTGAGCAGGTTGCGTTCCGAGCCCGTGCAGGTTTCCGTCGAGGTGACGATTTCCTCGCGGATGCAGTCAATCGGCGGATTTGTGACCTGGGCGAAAAGCTGTTTGAAATAGTTGTAGAGGAGCTGCGGCCGGTCCGAGAGCACCGCCAGCGGCGTGTCCGCGCCCATCGAGCCGACGGCCTCGACGCCATCGCGCGCCATCGGCATCAGCACGACGCGCTGATCCTCGAACGTGTAGCCGAAGGCCTGCTGCCGCTGGAGCACGGTTTCGTGGTCCGGCTCGGGAATGTGGCTCGGCGTCGGCAGTTGTGACAGGTCCACCATGTGTTTGTTCAGCCACTGGCGATAGGGATGCTGCGAGGCGACCTGGTGCTTGATCTCCTCGTCGGAGATGATGCGACCCTCCTCCGTGTCCACGAGAAACATGCGGCCCGGTTGCAGGCGACCCTTCGACAGCACCCGGTCGGGCGGGATGTCGAGCACGCCCACCTCCGAGGCCATCACCACCAGGTCATCCTTGGTGACGTAATAGCGCGACGGGCGCAGGCCGTTGCGATCGAGCACCGCGCCGATGCGGAGGCCGTCGGTGAAGGCGATCGAGGCGGGGCCGTCCCATGGTTCCATCAGGCACGAGTGATATTCGTAGAAGGCCTTCTTCTCGTCGCTCATCGTCTCGTGGTTGGTCCACGGCTCGGGGATCATCATCATCACCGCGTGCGGAAGCGAGCGGCCGGCGAGCACGAGCAGTTCGAGGCAGTTGTCGAACATGGCCGAGTCGCTGCCGTTCGTGTTGATGATCGGCAGGATCGTCTTGATGTCGTCGCTGAACAGGTCGGATTTGAACATCGCCTCGCGGGCGTGCATCCAGTTGATGTTGCCGCGAAGGGTGTTGATCTCGCCATTGTGCGCGACGTAACGATATGGATGCCCGCGCTCCCAGCTCGGGAACGTGTTCGTGCTGAACCGCGAGTGCACCAGTGCCAGGGCGCTGTCCACCGCCGGGTCGTTCAAGTCCGGGTAATACTGCGGCAACTGCTCGGACATGAGCATGCCCTTATAGACCATCGTCTTGTAGGACAGGCTCGCCATATACCAGTAATGGCTGCCCTTGAGGCCCGAGTTGCGGATTTCGGTGACGGCCCGCTTGCGAATGACGAACAGCTTCCGCTCGAAGGTCTGGTCGTCCGCGAGGTTGGGATTGCGCCGGACGAACACCTGCCGCATGAACGGCTCCGACGCCTTGGCGGTGGCGCCGATCATCGAATTGTCGGTCGGCACCGTGCGCCAGCCGATCACCTCCTGGCCTTCCTCGGCGACGATGACTTCGAACAGGCGCTCGCAGTTCCGGCGCTGGTCCGGTTCGGGCGGCAGGAACAGCATGCCCACGCCGTATTGCCGCGGGCGCGGCAGACGGATGCCGGCCTCCTCGCAGGCCTTCTGCAGGAACTTGTGCGGCATCTGAATCAGGATGCCCGCGCCGTCGCCCGTGTTCGCCTCGCAACCGCAGGCGCCGCGGTGGTTCAGGTTGAGCAACACCTGCAATCCCTGGCGGATGATCTCGTGCGAACGCCGGCCCTTGACGTTGACCACAAAGCCGACGCCGCAGGCGTCATGCTCAAATTGCGGGTCGTAAAGCCCCTGCTTCGGCGGCAGGCCGGTCGGAACCGGCCCGCCGGGAGGCGGGGCTGTCGTTGCGTTGCTCATCGTCGCGATTGGGTTGCTCGGACCCACGATCATCGTGGATAAATTGCGACAGCTTTTACCAAAAGGCCAGGGCCGCGCAACAGGGCAATCGCAAAATCTTTTTGCGCCGCCCCGCAACGGCCTCGCACACGACCCCGGTTTTGGCAACCCGGACCACGCCTCGGCAGTGTCCGTATTTAGCCGAGTCGGTGGGGCGAGCGTCCTCGCGAGCCGTTCTTCTCCCGCGACTTGCCTCGGTCCTCCTCCGGTCGTTCCGCTCTCAACCATCAACCATCAACCTGCCTGCGGCTCGTCGGAGCCTCGCCCCACCAAATTAGGACGTTACCAGGCCTCCCACCGGTTTTCCACCCGCCCCGGCCAACGCTCGCGCCGGCCGGGCCTTTCCCCGCCGCCGCCGTTGACCCTCCCCATGAACCTACGGTTTGGAGTTCCGCGTTTACGCGGCTCGAACCGCCTGAAGGCGGAACTCCAAGCCCAACCGCCGACCAGCCTATCAGGTTCATGGTCCGTGAGCAGGTCCAAACGGAACCGGAAACTCCCCTCCAAGCGGTGGCGGGACCTCATCCTGCGCGTCTGGCATCTGGACCCGCTGCGCTGTCCGAACTGCCAAAGTCCGATGCGCGTCATCGCGGTGATTGATGACCCGCAGGTCACCGAGAAGATTCTGCGCCATCTCGGCGCCTGGCACCACCCTGAAGGGGTCGTGAAGGGGTCGGTTCTTATAATTGACAGTGAGTAATGGCCGGAGTAGCTTGCAGTCGTTGTCAGGATGAACTGACCATTATGCCCAGACCGCTGCGAGTCGAGTTTGCCGGCGCCCTCTACCATCTGATGAGCCGGGGAGACCATCGGGAAGCGATCTTCCTGGATGACGAGGATCGCCAGACCTTCCTCCGCACCCTGGGCGAAGCCTGCGAGAAGACCGGCTGGCAGGTCCATGCCTACTGCCTCATGGGAAATCACTTTCACCTGGTGACCGAGACGCCGCAGCCGAATCTGGTGGCGGGCATGAAGTGGTTCCTAGGCACCTACACCGGACGCTTCAACCGCCGGCACCAGTTCTTCGGGCATCTCTTCAGCGGACGCTACAAATCGGTGGTGGTTGACGAGCGCACGGCGGGGTATTTGCGAACGGCTTGTGATTATGTGCATCTGAACCCGGTGCGGGCGGGGTTGGTGCCAGCGGACGCACGGTTGTCAGCTTATCGGTGGAGCAGCTTCCCGCTCTACGTGTCCCGGCGACGCCGTCCGCCCTGGCTGCGCGTGGACCGCTTGCTGGGCGAGCACGGGATCCAGGAGGATTCCACCAAGGGTCGCCTCGAGTTCCAGCGTCGGATGGAACAGCGCCGCCGCGAAGGGGAATCACCCGAGACGCTGGCCAGCCTGCGCCGGGGATGGCGTCTGGGCGCGGCGGACTTTCTCCAACGCCTGACCGAGAAACTCGGGCGTCGCGGTCAACCCCATGAACAGGCTCGTGAGCGGCGCGAGACGGACACCGAGCGCGCCAACCAGATCGTCCAGCAAGGCCTGCAAGCCGTGGGGTGGTCGGAAGCGGAATTGGACCGTCACCCGAAGGGCCATCCGCACAAAGCTGCCCTCGCACTCCGGCTTCGGCGCGAAACCCCGATGACGCGGGCTTGGATCGCCAAGCGATTGCACATCGGCAGCGCCAGTTACGTTTCGTACCTGCTGGCCAAGCCGCGGTCGCGATCGAAGGACGGCCTCATGCCGATGCGGTGATTGTCGTTTGTGAGAACCGACCCTATTCGGAGCGTCCAGCGGACCGCCACCCGGTCGCCCCGGTTGCCCGAGCCCTCGAAATAGCGGCCGATCAGCTCCCGGTTCCGCGACCACCGCCCGATTTGGGGCTTGCGCGACCGCGTGACTATGCGTAATAATAATCGTATCGTACGTAATACTAAAATGGAACCCACGCGAAGTCAGCGCCCGGCCGGTGGTCGCGCCCGGCCGGCGGTCGCGCCCGGCCTTCGGAAGCATGTCGCCCACGACGGTTCGAGTGAACGGGCATGAAGCACGGCATGAAATCCGCCGGCCTCGCCGCGGTGCTCTGGTTTGGCCCACGGCTGGCCCACGCGCCCAGCGCGGGGGGAGCGGTGAACGGGTGGCCGGACGGCTTCAACCACCCGGGGCGCGGATGGGACCACCGGTTGGCGATGGTGGCAGCGGGCCTTGGGGCGGCCCACCCGCGGGGCCGTCTTGTCTGGCGATCGCCGGTCACCTTCGCCGGAGTCATGGGGGTGGGTGGGATTGGGGGCGTGACCGGCGCGAAGCTGCCGGGATCGCCTGGCGTCGTCGCCTTCGGCTTGGCGTTCCTCGGGGCGATCCGCGGGTGGCTCGCCCGGGGTTTCGCCACGGCGCGGCTGATCGGCCTGTGCCTGGCCTGGCTCATTGGCACGTCCGCCCTGGCGCAAGACGCGATGAACGCACCCCCGGGCAACCTCGCGCCGGAATCGGCCGAGCGAGGGCCAACCCGGCCCCCGGACATGCTCGTGGTTGTGACCGGGCGCGCTAACAGCATGATTGGGATTGCCGATTCCGCCACGCAAGGCACCACCGGCGCGGCGCAACTGGCGGACCGCCCGATTCTGCGCAGCGGCGAAATTCTCGAAACCGTACCCGGCGTCATCATCACCCAGCACGCGGGCGGCGGGAAGGCGAACCAGTATTTTCTGCGCGGTTTTAATCTGGATCACGGCACGGACTTCGCCGTCTTCCTCGACGACATGCCGCTCAACCTGCCGTCGCACGCGCACGGCGAGGGTTACTCCGACATGAACACCGTCATCCCCGAATTGGTGCAGCGCGTGAATTACGAGAAAGGTCCTTATTACGCGGACGTGGGCGATTTTGGTTCGGCCGGCTCGGCCCATCTCGATTTTTACAAGATGTTGCCGCAGGATTTTGCCACGCTCGAAGCCGGAATGTATGGCTACGAACGCGGCGTCTTCGGCCTCTCGCAAAAAGTGGGCGCGGGCAACCTCCTTTACGGCGGCGAGGCGTCGCATGACGACGGCCCTTGGACCCGCCCGGATGATTATTGGAAATTCAACGGCCTTCTGACTTACAGCCAGGGCGATGACGCCAACGGCTTCAGCGTCACCGCGCGCGGCTATCACGGCGAATGGAATTCCAGCGACCAGATTCCCGCCAGCTTTGGCCAGACGAATTTCTTTGGCGCCATCAATCCGACCGACGGCGGCAATTCGCAGCGTTACAGTGGGCAGGCCGAATGGCATCGCACGGATGCCCATTCCGAGACAAAAATCATGGCCTATGGTTATTGCTACGACCTCGATTTGTTTTCCGATTTCACTTACTTCGGGACGGACACCAGCAAGGGCGACCAGTTCGAGCAGCAGGATAAGCGCTGGGTGGCCGGCCTGGATGCCCGCCATACGATTTTCAGCCAGTGGTCTGGCCACGACGTCGAAAACATCTTCGGCTTGCAAGTCCGGAACGACTGGATCAACAACGGTCTGTATCAGACGGAAGGTCGCGTGCGCGTGGACAAATTGGATTCCGCCACCGGCGCCACGCTTCCCGCCGACACGGATGTGAACCATCTTACGGACACGCAAGTCGGTTTTTATGCGGAAAACAAAACTCAATGGGCGGAAAAACTCCGTTCCGTCGCGGCGCTGCGCGGCGACCTGGACTACTTTGCCGTTACCAGCCTCAGCAATCCGACGAATTCCGGGACGGCCTCCACATTTCTCCCCAGCCCTAAGTTGAGTTTGATTTTCGGGCCGTGGGCAAAGACGGAAGTTTATGTGCAAGGCGGTTTTGGTTTTCACAGCAACGACGGGCGCGGCGCGACGCAGACCCAGGAGCCGATCTCGGCGGATAATCCCCACGGGGGACCGACGGCGAGAATCCCCGCCTTGATCCAGACCCGAGGCGCGGAGATCGGCGTGCGCACGCTGGTGGTTTCCAAACTCCAAAGCACCGTTTCACTGTGGTATCTGCACAGCGATTCCGAACTGATGCAGTCTGGCGACACTGGGGGCACCGTCGCTTCACCCCAGCCGAGCGACCGCTACGGCATTGAGTGGGCGAACTTCTACACGCTGACCAAGCATCTGTCGCTCGACCTCGATGTGGCGGATTCCATCGCGCGTTTCACTTCGGCGGATGCGGAGGATGCCGCACCCGGCGGTCCCGGCGGCAATCACGTGCCCGAGGCGGCTGGGGTGGTGATTTCATCGGGCATCACGCTGCATGATTTCCATGGATTTTCCGCGAGCCTCCGGCTGCGCTACTTTGGCCCGCGCGATTTGACTTCGGATGGCTTGTATCAATCCAGCGAAACCATTTTGCTCAACGCTGAAGCCGGCTACCAAATCAACAAAACATGGCGCATCTCCGCCGAAGTCCTGAACCTGCTTGACCGCCGCGACCACGACATTGATTACGCCTACGAATCTCGCGTGACGCCCACGGCGCAAACGACATTTCAAAGTGTTTTTCACCCCGTCGAACCCCTTCAGGTCCGGGTCGGCCTGACCGCGAGATTTTAGTCCAACGGGAAAAACCCCGGCTCTCCCAGGCGGTCAACAGCGCCATTGCGCGGGCGTGGCAGTTCATGAGCCCGGCGAGCGCGGTTTCTTTGGCGAGCTGCGGGTGCGTTTCCTTGGTCCCCGGCCGTTTGACGGAATAGGGGTCAATAGGGGTCAATAGGGGTCGGTTCTTAATAGGGGTCGGTTCTTGATATTGGATACTCAAGCGTTTCCAACTGATGTCCCGTGCTGGCCAGGTACACTGAGAGTTGAGTGACCACCCCTTGCACCGGCATAAAGTCCGGGGAACAGTATCCATTATCAAGAACCGACCCCTCTGCCGTCGGCAGTCAAAACATGAAGCTCAGGCTCACCTTAAACAGGACCGGCGCGGCCAGTTGGTTGCCGGTGAAGTTCTGATAAACCGGCAACTCCGCGTCCGCGTAGATTTTCACCGGATGAAGGTGGAACTCGACTCCCGGTGAAAGCAGGATGCGTTGGTAGCCTGAAGCCACGGGACTGGCCGCGTTCGCGCCGCGGTCGCTGGTCCGTTCCGAAAAAATCACCTGCGCCACTGGGGCAATTCGCACGCGCCCCAGCGACAACCCCTGGTAATCAATTCCGACCGCCGTATCGAGTTCGAGGCCGGGACGATAGGCATCTTGAATGAGCGCCGGCACGTCCAGTTGCAATTGCGCAAACCAGTCCCAGTGGTTGTCCGTGGTCACGCGGCCGCGATAAAAACCGCCCAGCAGGACATCGGTGCTGCCGGTGCCGATTTGGGAGTCGCGGTCAACCACGTCGGCGTCGAACGTATGACTGCCCGTCGGCAGTTTCGCTCCGAGGGTGACGCCCGCCGACATGTCCGCGAACAAACCCGTGTAGATTCCCTCAATCCGAAGGTCGCCAAGCTGACTCCAATTTCGCGACACGAGGTCGCCCGCGTCGTCGGTGGTCTTGAAGTGGCGGAAATCGTAGGGCAGTTCGGCTTGCACGCCCCAACTGCGGTTGAACATGTATTGAAGACCGAACGTGACAAAATCGGTCTGAATTTCCTTGTCATCGTTGTTCGCCGCCGGCGCGGGTGACGTGCCGCTCCAATTGCGGTTCTGATCCTGATAGGCGTATTGGACGAAGGCCATCCCGCCGGTGCCGCTGGGAAACATGGAACTGGTGCCCACGTCAAAAACGCCGCATCCGCAGGCGCAGGCATGAAGCCTGGCCGGCGCGAGCATTACGGCCAACAAACCACCGGTTGTTTTTGCCATCACTGCCAAGCTAAGATTGATTTTCATTTCTTCAAGATCTCAAGGTTGTGCGAACGCGCCAACGCGCTCTTCTGACCGCCGGGAGGCCGGGGATCACGAGGCGATCTCCGCCAACCTTGGACTGCACCAGGCCTTGCTGCCCCAGGCCGATGCAGCCGGTCGCATTCCCGCGCAAGTCGAGGCTGATCACCGGTGCGGCTGCGCCCGCCGACCGCCGTGCTTCACCGGGTGGCGACCCAGTCAATCTGGCGCGCATCGAACACTGGTCCTTCTGTGCACGTCCGCTGGTATTCCCAGCCGTCGCCAGCCTTGATGGGAATGACGCAGGTGAGGCAAACGCCAACGCCACAACACATGTGTTCGTCCATCGAAAGCTCCGCGGGCACATCGAACTCGGCCGCGATCCGGCCCACCGCCTGGAGCAGCGGGGTCGGCCCGCAGGCGAACAGCTTCCGCCCCCGCGCGCCGCGCCGCAATTCCGCCAGCAACGGTCCGGTCACCAGCCCTTTTTGGCCGTGGCTGCCGTCCTCGGTCGTAACGCGGACCTCCCAGCCGAGCGCGCGGAATTCGGCTTCGCAAAGGATGTCCACCCGGCGCCGGCCGCCGACGAAGACGATTCCCCGCTGCGGGGAGCGCTGCGCCAGCAGATGGAGGGCGGCCATGCCGTAACCGCCGGCGACAAGCAGAGGCACGTTGCCGCCCGGCGTCGGAATGGTGAACCCGTGTCCCAGCGGGCCGATCACGCCCAGTTCCTCGCCGGCTTTCATTACGGACAGCACGTCCGTGCCCTGGCCCACCGTTTTATAGAGCACCGAGAACGTGTCCCCGATGACCTGAAAGATGCTGAACGGCCGGCGCAACAGGGCCTCGCGGAGGGGCGGGATGCGAACGTGCGCAAACTGGCCGGGTTGGACCAGCGGTGCGATCTGCGGGGCGCGCACCACGAGCCGGAAATAAGCGTCGGTTTCGCGCTGGTTGGAAATGATCGTGACGGTTTGCTCAAACATCGCCACCCCGAGCATGGGCGGCCGTGGCCGGTGAGTCAATGACGCTCAGGTTGATGCTCATTTCGGCGAGCTTCGGCCAGGCGCTCAGGGCGCGCACCGGGATGGCGGTGAGGCGACGGCACAGTCCCGCCCCTCGACCAACCGCCAGGCGCCGGCAACGGACAATCACGGTTGTACGGGCGAAACCAACCGATCATAGCAGGCCGGGAAACTCGCGGTGTCTGGATCAAAGGCCCCGAGCAATCCGGTCACGACCGGCGCAGGAACGTCCACCAGCTTCTGCCAACTGCCCGTTGGCATCCCCGAATCCCAGGGGTGCCGGACCGGATTTCCAGGCGCGGCCGTTGAACGCGCGCCCATCCCGGCCGCCTCCAGCCAGCGCCGTGTCGGGCCGCACCAGCCCCGTTTAGCGGGGAAGTTCGTGCAGGCCGATGACCGCACCGAGGGGGTCCTGGATCACAGCAACGCGGCCGACTTCGCCGATGGCCATCACCGGCATCAGCGCCTTGGCCCCCAGCTCGACGGCTTTGGCCAGGGAAACGTCGGCGTCCTTGACGACGACATAGGGTATCCAGTGAGTCGGCACGCCCGGCGCCGGGGCCGCCATCATTCCACCCACGCCCGGGTCGGTCGCGTTGGCCGCGTCGGTCTTGAACACCATGTACGGCGGTTCATCGGTGGGTCCCCCCGGGACGACAAACGGGACCGTCTGCCAGCCAAAGAGCTTCCCGTAGAAACTCGCGGAAGACGTGGGGTCGGCGGTGGTCAGCTCGTTCCAACTGATGTGGCCGGGTTTGGGGCTCATGGGTGTCTCGTTGTCGCTCATGGGGTGTGGTGGTTTCAGGTTCGCAGTGCATGGGCCCCGCGGCTTCGCGTCGCACCGCCGGGGCCAATGGCCGTCAAGTTACCTCACGAGTTTCACAGACGCAAATGGCCGGTAGTGTCGTAATTTGACTTGTCGGTGGGGGCGAGCGCCTGTCTGCGTACCCGCACGGGCAGATCCCCGCGAGCTGGCTCGTCAGAGCCTCACCAAATCACGGCGCGGGCGGCACGGTCACCGTCGCGGAGGGGGGACGGGGTTGCGGGCGGGGCGGGGCGGGGAAACGTGTTCAGGGCAAGTAGTGTCCTAATTCCAATTTTCGGTGCGGGGCGACGGCATTCATTTCGCCAGGAGCTCCGCCTTCAGGCGGCCCCAACCGGCTGAAGCCGGCACTCCAAACTCCGTTCCATCGTGGAAATCCGGACACGGCTTTCGGGCGGGATTGCTTGCACCGGGACGCGGGTTTCGGTTACGAATGGGCAAATACAGCCCCATCCGGCTGTGACCCGATGAACGAAGCCGAGACAACACCCCAGGCGGCCGCCGCGCGAGCGGCGGCGAACCCAGCCGACCCGACCGCACGCACCCCGCTCCAGGTCATTCACCTTCCCAACGGCAGTTTTCGCGAGGCTTTCATCACCATCCCCGCGCTCGGCCGGGAAGAGCCGGCCGATCTCTTCCAGCGGCTTTATGACTTTCTGGATGACAATCCGGGCTGGCACATCGCGCGCCAGGACGTCTTCGGTGTCGTCGGCGACCTGCGCACGTGTCATCCGCCCAAGTCGTTCCGCTTGAACGGAGCCGAATGGCCGGTCACCTGGGTCGTCGAGGGCAACGGTTACGGCAACCCCGTGGCGGGCATTCAGGTCCACGCCGTGGCCGGCGTGCCGGTGCAAGCGGTCCGCGTCGGCGGACACACGGTCGGCACCGTGTTTGAAGACGCGGCGGCGCGCTATTGCGTGCTGGGCGGACTGCGGCCAGCCACCGCTTCCGGCACTCGGCCGGACCAGGTCCGCGAAACCTTCGACTTGATCGAGACGGCGCTGGCGCAAGTCGGAATGGATTTTTCCCGGGTGTTTCGGACCTGGTTTTACCTCGACAACATCCTCGACTGGTACGGCGAATTCAACCAGGTGCGGAATGAGTTTTTCCAGCGGCGCAAGGTGTATGACGGTCTGGTGCCGGCGAGCACCGGCATCGGCGGCAGCAATTCCGCCGGCACCGCGCTGGTCGCGGACGTGCTGGCCATCGAACCGCGCGATCCCCGGGTGCGGCTGGAGGCCGTGCCCTCCCCGCTCCAATGCCCGGCGCTGGAGTACGGCAGCTCGTTTAGCCGCGCCGTGGAATTGTCGCTGCCCGGACAGCGACGGATCTCGATCTCCGGTACCGCCAGCATTGCACCCGGCGGCGCCACGGCCCACGTCGGCGATGTCGAAAAGCAGGTCGCCCTGACCATGGACGTCGTCGCCGCCATCCTGCGCTCACGCCAGATGGACTGGGCGGACGTGACCCGCGCGATCGGCTATCTCAAGCACGCCGAGGACGCGCTGGCCTTCGATCTTTATTGCACGAGGAACCGTTTGCCACCGCTGCCGGTGATCATCGCCAAAAACGACATCTGTCGCGACGACCTCCTCTTCGAGATCGAAGTGGACGCGGCGAAGGTCGAACCAGGCGCGACCCACTGACCCGCGCGGCCAGGAACCACGTCACCCACGCTGCGCTGTCCGGCTCAGGGTTTGGTCGGGGCCGCGCCGGCGCTGCCTTCCCGCGATGTCCGTTCGTTCAAGCCCGCGAGCAGGACTGCCACGCGGTCGAGTTCGGCGCCCGTACTCCGGGAAATGCTTGCAGCGGGTTCGCCGTTGAGCAGGAGCGCGAAGGCGAGCCGTTCGCCGGCCCTGGTCGCGACATAACCGGAAAGGGCTTGAACGCCTGTGAAAGAGCCGGTCTTGGCCCGCACGTTTCCTTCTGCCGGCGTCCCGGTCATCCGCTGCTTCAACGTGCCGTCCACGCCCGCCACCGGCAGACCATCCCGGAAGACCGCCGCACGCGGGCTCCGGTCCATGAACTGCAGCAGGCGGACCAGGGCCGCCGCGGTGACGGTGTTGCGCCGCGACAAACCGGAGCCTTCCTCGAATCGCACCGTGGCCGGCGGGATGCCCGCCTCCGCCAGGAAAGCCGCCAGCGCCTGCAAACCTGCATCCACGGTCGCCACCGGGGGCGCATTGGTTCCGCCGGCATGGGCTTGTTCCGCGGCCCCCACCTGGAGCAGCAACAGTTGAGCGTACAGATTTTGGGATGACTTCAACATGCGCGCCAGCAACTCGCCCAGGGGCGGCGAGGTCACGGCCGCCAGTTCGATCCGGAGAGCAGTCGTTTGCGGCCGCGCGGCCCACGAGGTCTCGTCCATGACCTGAACGCTGCCGGCGACGACGACCCCCTGGCGCCGCAGTTCTTCGCGGAACCGTTCTCCGCACCAACGCGCCGGTTGCGGCACGGCAATCGCCTCGCTCTCCGCGCGTCCGCCCAGCGCCACTCGCCCCGCCACGCGCAAAACGCTCCCGCCCGTTTCACGCTCGAACGTGATGCCGTGCGCCCCGCCCGCCGCCACTGTCCGCGTCAGGTTGCTGATCACGAGGAATGACACCGGCAGTTGGACCACCACGAGCCCCGGCTTGCCCTCGGCCGCGCCGGGCCGAGCCGACAGGACCGTGGCGTTGGCATTGAGCGTGAGCGGGCTCACTTCCGGGGCATAGGCGAAAATGCGGTCTTCGGCCTCCCAGCCGGCGCCGGTCGTGGGACCGCGAAAGCAACTCACATCGGCCAGCAGGTCGCCGGTTACGCGTCGAACGCCGGCAGCCCTCACCGCGCGTGCCAGGACGGCGAGTGAACGGCCGGTCAAAGTCGGATCGCCGCGCCCAACCAGAATGAGGTCGCCGTGAAGTGTGCCGTTGGTGTCGGGCGGCGCGACGGCTTCAACTGACGTGCGAATCCGGAAATCGGGACCGAGCCGCTGGAGCGCCAGGGCGGCCGTGAACAGCTTGGCGTTCGAGGCGGGAATGAACGTCTCGTTGGCGCGCTGCGCAAAAATGATTTCGCCGCTGTCGAGGGAAACGACCTCGATGCCCCAACGCGCCGAAGCGAACCGCGATTCCGCCGTCAGGGCGGCGATGCGGACCCTCACGCCAGCGAGGCTGTCGGCCGGTTGCGCGCCGGCAGCCCGGGCCAGCAGCAGCCCGGCGACCCAGACAAGGCCGCCCCACCGGAACCGGCGAACCTTGTGCGGCAGGCTCATGCCAGGCGCCCGGTGTCGGTCAGGCGAGTTCGAGCACCGCCTGCACCAGCTTGTTGATGCCGGCCTCGGCCTCGGTGATCCGACTGGCGAGCATGTAGGCCGGCGTGGTGACGATCTTCAGCCGGCGGTCCACGACGATGTTGCGGACGTTGCAGTTGACATGCTGGCCGCCCGAGCTTTCAAGCGCCTGCGCGGTTCCGGCGTCCGTGCCAATGGTGAACTCGACCTTCTCCGGTCCAAACAACGCGGCGGCGATCGCCGGCGCGATGCAGATGAAACCGACCGGCTTGCCCGCCTGGTGGGCCTCGCGCATGACCCGGGCCACGTCCGGGTTCACGGTAAAATTCGGTCCGGCGAGCGCGAACGTGGAAAGGTTTTTCGCCGCGCCAAAACCACCCGGCAGGATGACCGCGTCCACATCGCGAACGTTGAGCTGGCTCAAAGGAACAATCTGTCCCCGGGCGATACGGGCGGATTCCACCAGCACGTTGCGGGTTTCACCGGGCACCGGCTGCTGGGTGCGATGGTTGATCACATGATGTTGCGGCACGTCGGGCGCGGCGCACACGACCTGGGCATTGGCGCGATCCAACGCCAGCAGGGTCAGCACCGATTCGTGGATTTCCGCCCCGTCGAAGACTCCGCAGCCGGAAAGGATGACAGCGACTTTCTTCATGGCCTCACCGTAGAAGAATCCGCTGGCCGGCGCAAGGCGCGGATCGCCAAGCGAATCTGCGTTCCCGATAGGGCGGTGGAGCGTCCCCGCGAGCCGGCGGACAAGTTGAGAGGGTGGTGAGTTGAGAGTTGAGGCCGGTGGGGCGAGCGTCGCCGCGAGCCGAGACACGAACCTTCACGAATTGGACACTCGAAGATCGAAACTCGCAATTCTCTGGTCGCGGATCAGCGGCCGGTCAGGCCAAGGAGGTAGGCGAGGACAAGCTCCGGCAACTCCCGGCTGTAGCCACCCTCGAGGATGCTGAACACGGGCGCGCCCAATTCGCGGAACGAGGCACCCAGCCAGCGATAGTCCTCGACCTCCAGCTTCCCCTGGCCCACCGGGTCGCCGCAAAACGCGTCGAAGCCGGCGGAAATCCCGACGATGCCGGGCCGGAAACGCCGCAATCCGTCGAGCCCGGCGGCGAGCGCGTCCCGGTATTCGCCGCGCGTGGCATGCGGCCGCACCGGATAATTGAAGGCGTTCCCCCGCGACGCATCGCCCGTTTGTGGATAAGAGGGAAACTGATGGACGGAAAAAAACGCGCAGCCCGGACGATCCAGCAGGATCTCCTCCGTGCCGTTGCCGTGGTGCGTGTCGAAGTCGAACACGGCGACCCGGCCGACATTGAGCGCCAGCGCTTCAAGGGCGGCGATGGCGACCGAATTGAGGTAGCAGAATCCCATGGCGCGATCGCGCATGGCGTGATGGCCGGGCGGACGCAACAGACTGAAGGCCGTCTCACCGACCAGCGCGGCTTGAAAGGCGCGCAAGGCGCCACCCGCGCTGCGCTCCGCATGGACGCGGATCTCGGGATGGGCGGGCGTGTCGGCGTCGAAATCGCGCGGCAGCAGGAGGCGTTCAAGCAGGGCCGGCGAATGCGCGCGCAACAATTGCTCCCGGGTCACGGGCGCCGGTTCGGCCCACGCCACCGACAGGAGCCGCTGTTCTCGCAGTCGTTCCATGGTCCGCCGCACGCGCGCCGGATGCTCCGGATGTCCCGCGTCGTGGTACGCCAGACAACGGACGTCAGCGATGATCGTGACCGGCGGCGTAGCGGCCGACGCCTCGCCGGCGGACCCGGCCGCGGGCTGGTTAACGGCCGGAACCGACGGGACGCGCGGCGGATGGTCGTGACTCATTTCAGCTCGGACAACCCCAGTTCATCAAGCGCCGGGTCAAGGCTCAGCGAGAGGCCCTCGTCACGGTTCTGACGGGCAACCCTTTGGATGTACCCCTTCATGAGTTCGACCAGCCGCGGTCGCAACTCCGGCCTGGTCGCTGCGACGCGCGGGCTCAGCCCATCCAACGCGGGCGACAATTCATCGAGGAACGTGCGGCAGCGGTCCAAGTGGGCCGCCTCGATCTGGCGTCGCCGCTCCGCCGGGGCCGCTTCGATGTCCGCGGCCGACGCGGTTTCCGGGCGGGCGCCGCCATAGACCGCGGCCTCCGCCTGCATCAAGGTGCTTTCCCGAGCCTGCTGCGCGCGCAAGGCTTGGTCCCGGTCCACCATGGTTTCCTTCAGAAAGGCCACCAGCGTGCCGAAATGCTTCTCGACCAGTTGGCGGGCGAGCGCGTGTTTGGGCCGCGAAGTGGTGTCCACCACCAGCGCATCCTCGTAGAGACGCACCAGGCCGAGCGTGTTGTTCGTGGGCGGACTGCCACTCGGTGCGGGCGTCGCGCCGGCGGGAATGGCCCAAGTGAACGCCGCCACCGGCTCGGGCTCGTTAGGCGGAACCGTCACCTCGTGCGGCGTGAAATCGCTGATGCCGCGCAGCACGGTTTCCACCTGCGCGTGGCTGCCACCGGTGAGGCGATAAACGGCCATGCACAAGTTCAAATCGTAGGCATCCAGCAGGTCAAGCCGATGGCGGGCGTTCAACTCGGCGATCAACCGCGCCGCGCCCGCGGGATTTTCCGCGAGAAACCGTTTGAGCGTGAGTTCCGGGCTGGCCTGGCGCGCCTCCTCGAACTGGCGTTCCACCTCGCTGCGCCACGCCGGCCAGATGGCCAGCGCCACCTCGAGCGCGGTCGGCGCGAGGCGCGCTGCGTGCGGCAGACGCACCACCCAGGTCAGAATCCGCGTGAACCGCACCACCGACTGGGCCGCCCCGCGATCCAGCAACAGGAACGGCTCGGCCGCCGGATCGAGCAGGTCGAGACAACGCAATCCCAGGTCGGGAACGGCGGACTGAACCTCCACCACCGTAAGCTGGGCGGTGCGACGGCACCGCAACATCACCCGCTCATCGTTGCTCAGCCCGGTCCACGCCTCCGATTCCCAGCGGTCGGCCAGGGTGCGACCGGCGGCGTCGCGATCCACGAAGAGGAAAAGCTGCACCGCGGTGTAAAGGGCTCCGTGCAGGTCGAGTTGGCGCGATCCCATCGGCAGGGTGACCTCCTTGAGACGCCGCTCGAACACGGGCCGTCCGACGCGAGCGATGACGTAATCAATGGCCTTCTTTGTCCAGGCGGTATCGGTCCTCACCCAGAGCTCGTCGCCTCCGGCGCTGCCGAACGGAAAAAAGGGACACTCGGCCGGGCAATCGAGTTTGCTGCCGCGCTGCTCGCCGCAATCGGCGGGCGAGATGAAACCGCGGGTGGCGGGACAAGGACGCTGGCCTTTGCTGCCGCCCGCGGTTGGGTTGGTTGACGCGCTGACCATATACCCGGCAGGATTCAAAGGACTGCGGCGGAATGCAATCGAATCTTGTGCGACGGCGCGGAAAGCGAACCCGCAGGAAGCGCCGCAACGCCAGCCCCAACGGGACGAAATGTGGTAGCTCGGAGAGGATGGAGAATCGAGGATGGAGGATGGAACCAGCAACGGCAGCCCCATCGGGGCGAAATGCGGTAGCCCAGGGCAGAGCGAGTCGGCGAGCGACGCCCTGGGTTCACCGTCCCATTAACATTCCCAAGCCCTGTAGGGGCGAAAGACAACAGCCCAAGGCCAGCGAGACAAGGTCGCCGCAACCTCAGCCCCATCGGGGCGAAATGCGGTAGCCCAGGGCAGAGCGAGTCGGCGAGCGACGCCCTGGGTTCACCGTCCCAGCAACCTTCCCCAGCCCTGCAAGGGCGACAGGAGATTAACCACGGATAGACGCGGATGCACACGGATGAAGCCGGGACGCCCATCTACCCATTTGGCTAACCCTGCCGTAACACCCGTTCCTGCCAGCGGCGGACGACCTGCTCACGAGCGACCTGCCCGAACATCAACTGCGCCGCTGTTACATTGCCAACCTCGTGGATCACCGAACCCAGCCCCATCGGGGCGAAATGCGGTAGCCAAGGGCAGAGCGATTAGTGGCCGTGCGCCAGCACCGAGCGCCGCCCTGGGTTCACCGTCCCATCAACATTCCCAAGCCCTGGAAGGGCGGCAGGAGATTAACCACGGATAGACGCGGATGCACACGGATGAAGCCGGGACGCCCATCTACCCATTTGGCTAACCCTGCCGTAACACCCGTTCCCGCCAGCGGCGGACGACCTGCTCACGAGCGACCTGCCCGAACATCAACTGCGCCGCTGTTACGTTGCCAACCTCGTGGATCACCAAACCCAGCCCCATCGGGGCGAAATGCGGCAGCCCAGGGCAAAGCGAGTCGGCGAGCGACGCCCTGGGTTCACCGCCCCATCAACATTTCCAAGCCCTGAAGGGGCGAAAGAATCCACCGTCGAAATCCGGCCCTGCCCCCGCGCCGAATCTGCTGAAATGCCGCCGAGATTGGCAACGTCCACGCAAAGCGCCCCAGGCAAGCTCGGCAAACCCAGCCCCAACGGGGCAAAATGCGGTAGCCCAGGGCAGAGCGAGTCGGCGAGCGCCGCCCTGGGTTCACCGTCCCATCAACATCCCCAAGCCCTGAAGGGGCGAAAGACAACAGCCCAAGGCCAGCGAGACAAGGTCCCCGCAACGGCAGCCCCATCGGGGCGAAATGTGGTAGCCCAGGGCAGAGCGAGTCGGTGAGCGCCACCCTGGGTTCACGGTCCCATCAACATTCTCCAGCCCTGTAGGGGCGAAAGAATCCACCGTCGAAATCCGGCCCGGCCGCCACGCGGGACTCGCCATTCAGCACCTGCTCTGGAGGTTCACGACCTTCACAGCAATTCCGCCAGCTCATCCTTGGTCAACCCGCACTGTTTCAGGATGTCGCTGAGTGTGCCGGGGCGGATTTCACGATGTAGCGGAACGACCGTGCGCCAGTAGCCGTCCGCCGTGCGTTTCTCCAGCGAGATATGGCTGCCCTTCTGCCGGAGCAGGAGGAAGCCGGCGCGCTGGAGCGCGCGAACGAGTTGGCGGCCAGAGAGGGCGGGCAAATGCCGGCTCATGCGGCGACTTCCATGCTGGTGAGGTAAACTTCACGGGCAGGTTTGAAACCCTCGGGCTCACCCCAGGTTTCGAGGTAGAGCGCCACCGCCTCACCGAGGTTTTTCTTGGCCGCCGCGAGCGTCCTGCCCTGGGTGGTCACCGGCAAGTCCAGACAGCGGGCAATGAACCAACTGCCGTCGCTCTGGAACACCGCATGGATCGTCCGCATACGGTGTTACTCTGCAACCGAACGATACTGCTGGCAAGCCGGTATCAGGAGGCGTGGCGGACGACCTGCTCACGAGCGACCTGCCTGAACATCACCTGCGCCGCTGTTACGTTGCCAACCTCGTGGATCACCGAACCCAGCCCCATCGGGGCGAAATGCGGTAGCCAAGGGCAGAGCGATTAGTGGCCGTGCGCCAGCACCGAGCGCCGCCCTGGGTTCACCGTCCCATCAGCATTCCCAAGCCCTGTAGGGGCGGCACGAGTTCAACCACGGATAGACGCGGATGGTAAGCGGTAAAGCAGGGTCCTCCTGTTCCGGCGGGACGGGCGTGATAGGATGGAGGGTTGGCTGGACGCTGAAGCAGATTCAGGCCGCCTGCGGGAGCTGCGAGGGACGAGCCGCCTTCC